>Ga0209402_10000013_pt1 | contig 246219 bp, 253 predicted proteins | sample ArcticOcean_MG_C_3_FD_187437 | JGI IMG/M metagenome (GOLD analysis project Ga0209402, IMG submission 187437) | Marine microbial communities from western Arctic Ocean - ArcticOcean_MG_CB8_126 (SPAdes) (version 2) | ecosystem: Environmental > Aquatic > Marine > Oceanic | place: Arctic Ocean...
CCAACATCTCACGACACGAGCTGACGACAGCCATGCAACATCTGTGATTTTGTCCCGAAGGAGGGCCCCGTTTCGGGGGCTTTCAAAAACATGTCAAGCCTAGGTAAGGTTTTTCGCTTTGCATCGAATTAAACCACACGCTCCGCTGCTTGTGCGGGTCCCCGTCAATTCCTTTGAGTTTTAGCCTTGCGGCCGTACTCCCCAGGCGGGATACTTATCGCGTTAACTTCGACACTGAAGGGGTCTATACCTCCAACATCTAGTATCCATCGTTTAGGGCGTGGACTACCGGGGTATCTAATCCCGTTTGCTCCCCACGCTTTCGCGCCTCAGCGTCAAGAATAGCCCAGAAAGCCGCCTTCGCTTCTGGTGTTCCTCCCGGTATCTACGCATTTCACCACTACTCCGGGAATTCCGCTTTCCTCTGCTATCTTCTAGTTTGCCAGTATCCCATGACCCCTCCCAGTTGAGCCGGGAGATTAAACATGAGACTTAACAGACCGCCTACGCGCTCTTTACGCCCAGTAAATTCGGACAACGCTCGGTTCCTACGTATTACCGCGGCTGCTGGCACGTAGTTAGCCGAACCTTATTCATCAGGTACCGTCCGTTCTCTTCCCTGATAAAAGGAGTTTACAATCCAAGGACATTCATCCTCCACGCGGTGTCGCTGCGTCAGGCTTTCGCCCATTGCGCAAGATTCCCTGCTGCTGCCTCCCGTAGGAGTGGGGGCCGTGTCTCAGTCCCCCTCTGGCCGTTCGTGCTCTCACACCGGCTACTCGTCTTAGGCTTGGTAGGCCATTACCCCACCAACTACCTGATAAGCCGCAAGCTCCTCCCAAAGCGGCCGAAGCCTTTCTTTCAATCCAGCGGGCTGGAAAGAGAGGTACGGGGTATTAGGCCAGATTTCTCTGGGTTATCCCCCTCTTTGGGGCAGATTACTTACGTGTTACTCAGCCGTCCGCCACTAACTTACCGGGCAAGCCCGGGTTTGTTCGTTCGACTTGCATGCATTAGGCGCACCGCTAGCGTTCGTCCTGAGCCAGGATCAAACTCTAAGTATTAATCGGTTTCCTTCTACTATCTAGTTGTTAAGGTGCATTGGTTTTACCCAAAATAAATCCCCGGGAAGGGGACAGAGATTAATAGTAACCCTGTACTCTTTCAGCGTCAATAGCCAATAGTTCATAATATTTTTAGGTTTCTAATAGGAGAATGATTTTTTCATCAAATCGACTATATATTTGCTGATAGTTAAAGATGCTGTAGCTCCTGGGGAAGGGGCATTTAAAACATGAATAGCATTCTTGGTTTCTGCTATTCTAAAATCTTGTAATAATACTCCTTTTTTATCCACTGCCTGAGCCCTTACTCCGGCACCAGGAGAATACAAATCATCCCCCGAGATCTCGGGTATCAATGTTTGAAGAGACCTTACAAAAGAATTTTTCATTATAGATCTATACTGTTCTTTAAGGCCAACCGACCAATACTTAAGAGACATTTTCCAAAATCCTGAATACGTCAAAGTTTCAAAAGCATCTCGTACATTTATATTAGTTTTTTTATATCCCTCTCTAGCAAAAGCCAAAACAGCATTTGGGCCTGCTTCAACAGATCCATTTATCCTGCGAGTAAAATGAACTCCTAAAAACGGAAGATTGGGATTAGGAACAGGGTAAATCAAGCCTCTGATCATATTGGATTTTTCAGGTACAAGTGAAAAATATTCTCCCCTAAAGGGTATTATCTTAATTCCCATATCTACTCCCATCATTTTCGCAACTTGGTCTGCATGTAATCCAGCACAATTTAATATTTTTTTACTTAATATAGTACCGATGGAAGTTTCTAAATAGATAAGTCCTTTTTCTTCATGAATTGAATTCAATTTACAATTTTTTATCAAATCACCACCAGATTTCATCATCTGCGTAGCGTAAACATTAGAAACCTCAGTGTAGTCAATAATTCCTGTATTGGGAGAAAATATGGCGTTGAGGCCTGCCGAGTGAGGTTCTATTTCGATCATTTCTTCTTTTTCTATAAGACGTAATCCTTGCGCTCCATTAGCAATACCACGTTCATATAGGTTCATCAATCTAACAGATTCTTCAGCATCAGTAGCAACAATTAATTTACCACACATATCGTATTTGATATGGTGTTTATCACAAAATTCTCGCAACAGCCCGCCCCCTGTAGAGCAAAAATTTGCTTTTTGAGATCCGGGAGCGTAATAAATACCTGCATGAATTACGCCACTATTATGTCCTGTTTGGTGCATTGCAACTTGATCTTCTTTTTCAATAACTGCTACTTTTATGTTCGGGAACTCCTCTGTAACTCTCATAGCTGTAGCAAGTCCGATAATTCCTCCTCCGATCACAACCAAATCATAATTTTTATCAACCATTTTTACACTCCAAAAAGCAACTTTATATAATAATTCATTCGAATGACATTTAACATCTTATCTGTTAGTTTATCGTATATAAAAAATTTGGAAAATCTTAACCAGGTGATTTTTGAAATCTGCCAAAAACAAAGCTATAGAAATATTTCCAGGATTCGATTCTTTACTCAAGCTAATAGAATGCGAAATATCAGGTCTAAGTGATATCCATTTAAACTATACTTCCAATAACTGGAATTGGAGTAATTGGAGCATAAGGAATCAATTAAGCCACATGGCTTCATTGATCCCAAGATGGTTATTGATTCGATGGAGAGGCACTATTTTCATTGAATCTATTTATGATTTCCCGAATATTGACAATATTGCTAACTCGCCTTTTGACAGGAGATTGAATGATGAAATATATTGGGAAATTGATGATATTTTAAATATTTTAACTCAATCAATTGAATTAGTGAGGTCTGCTCTTAATAATCATACGATTGAATTTATAAGACAAAACATAATAATAGAAAGAGAAGTGAACTCGGAATGGATTATTATGGCAAAAGCTCATCCAACAGGAATTACCATTACTAAAAACCCCCTGTCGTCTTCCATTAACCTTGAAGCTACCTTTAGGCACATACTTTACGAAGAATACACACATCTATACAACATACAGAGATTGAAAAAAGCTCAAGGGTTAAATGCCAAATCAAATATTCCATTTGTCGGATATTGGGCCCTAGATGAGTGGGACAGGACTGAGCCTTATTGAATTAACCGTTTTTCATACTCGACAGGAACTTCTTTAATATCAGATTTAATTTTATCATTCCTCAAATCAAAAGAGGAAATCGATGTTTCAATCAATAATTTAGTTGCGTCTAAATAATCAGTCAAAGAAACATTTTCGGTATCTATTCCGCCTTGAAAATCCGATATATATGTCGTCGCATTGTGCCAATTCCCTAAAGGAAGAGCAATTCCTGTCGTCACATAGGAATTTGCTATAAAAGCACTAGCCTCACAAGTTCCGGCAGACATTAGATTTCGCTGAAATTTGAACTTATAGTCTCCGTTATTTATATTCAAAGCAACGTTTCTCAAAACATTTTCAGCATCAGAATCAAATGTAAACGTGGCATCCCCTACTCTTATTACGGGGCCATTACCTTGATGTACTCCAGGAATAATTGAACTCGTTTCAATTGAGACTATCAACGTATCTATCGGTAATGTTTTATCTCTAGCAATTATCCTTGCTCCTACCAGCCCAACTTCCTCGGCTCTAGTAAAAACACCATAAATACTACGCAAAAGCTTTTGACTTTTACAGTTAATTAACGTCGATATTATAGATGCACATCCAGCATAGTCATCCAAAGACCTCATGTTTATTTTATCTTGGATTATCTCGAAATCTAACAAACCGAAAGTTAACGGAGACCCCACCCTTAAACTACTAGGCCCATTCACTATCACAGTCTGGTCATCATTTTGATTAGGTGAAATCACACATTCGAATTTTTCACCAGACTGGGTAAACCCAAACATTGGAAGAGTTTGTACCATGGAGCATTTCGGAACCCCTCCTAACGGTTTAGCTAAGATTCCCGAAGAAGTGACTGAAGACACTTCAAATCCTGGATGGTCCATATGAGCAACAAATGCAATTGGTTCCAGTGGCTCGCCATCAGCTTCGATTTTAGCAATAATATTACCGTAATTATCTAATGAAAACGGTATCGAATTGAGAGACAATATATCAATAATTTTTGCCTGCACCACATACTCGTGAAATGGAATTGATGGAGCTTTCGCAAGTTCGCTTAAAATATCCAGTGCCTGTTGGTCTATATTTTTCATATTCTTTATACTTCGAAATGGTAATGTATGTACTAGAATGATAACAGGTAAAATTTTATGGGTCATATCGGTTTAGTACAACAAAATAATACTATTTCATTATCCGAAATATTTGAAATACCGAACAATAATAAAAATGCTCGTATCAAAATAGGCCGCAATAAAGAAAAGACAGTCCCACTTAGCAATATCCTAGTATACACTCAAGTTTTCATATCTAACGACAATGAATTTGTTCAATTCTCAGAAAAAGCATTGAAAATGTCTTCGGAAATCGATCTCGAAATTATGTGGGGGAAAACAAATCACTTATTCAATACAATCAGCATTCCTGCATTGTATGATGCATTAGAAATACAAAAAGATTATGATTTATATAAAATCGCATTATTATTAAAAATAAACAAACAAAATCGTTTCTTTAAACTAATTAATAACCAAATAATAATAAGTTCCAATCAAGCAATAACCGAATTGCTGATGATTGAAAAAAAACTCGAAAAAGAAAAAGAAAAAGAAAAAGCAATAGCATCACTATTAGCCAATGACCGATTAAACAATACGCTTAATGTGTTCGAAGCAGAAATTATTGCCAAATTAAAAAACTTCGTTTTATATGGAGAAAATTATTTACATTTTGCTGATGCTGTTCGATTTGCGACTGAACATCTGAATATCATTCATTCCCATAGACAATCTCTCTTCTCAATCTTAGTAAAGAATAAAATTTTGAGTGAACATGAACCATTTGAAATCTATCAACAGAATATAAACCTCGAATTCGACGCAAAAATAGATGAATTATCAAACAACTTAACTCAACAGTCATCAACCATATCTCGTGTAGACCTTACAAATACAAGAACTTTTACGATCGACAATGCATCAACGAATGATAGAGATGATGCATTTTCTATTGAAGCTAATCATCTATGGATCCACATTACTGATTTATCCAACATAATTAAAGGAAAATCGACCCTAGATATTGAAGCCAGAAATCGTAACAGAAGTATATATTTGCCAGACATGACAATACCTATGCTCCCAACTAATGTTAGTAACAACTTAGGTAGCATAAACTGTGGACAAATTCGAGAATGCCTATCTTTAGATTTAGAATTTAATGAAGCTAGCCAAATAATAAATTGGGAATTTAAGCAAACTATTATCAAATCTTCCATAGAGTTGTCTTATGATCAAGCCGATGAAATATTACTTGATAAGTATCATTATTTATATGGATTGTTCAAAAAGTTAAATGAGATTTGTTTCAACTCAAAACATGAAAGAGAACTTGCTGGTGCTTTTTCTTTTAACAGACCCGATATTAAATATAACATTAATGACTTAAGCAATATTGAGGTTCATTTAATTGACGCTACTTCTCCGAGTAGAGAGTTAATTTCAGAATTAATGATTATTTTTAATCAATATACGGGAGTCTTTTGCTACTCCAATAAAATCCCGAGCCTATACAGATCTCAAGAAAACATCAATTTGCCTCACTATTACGAACCCGAACCTTATTTTTGGTTCAACGCTTCAAAAAACCTGCGGCCGGCTAAAATTTCAACTTCTCCAAAAGAACATGCTGGATTAGGAACGGCTTTATATATTCAAGCGTCATCTCCATTACGACGTTATGGAGACTTGGTTATGCAAAGACAAATCTGTAATTTCATAAACAATGGGAATCAAGCTTATTCTATTCAGGAAATAGCTTCGATAGCAACAGAAAGCGAAACAAAGCATAAAAAAGTCAGGAAAATTGAAGTTAACAGAAAAAAATATTGGTTTATAGTGTTTTTAGACCAAATAATAAAACATGCCGTAAAACCTGTTACATTTAAAGCAATAGCACTAGAAGAACAGGGGAATTCAATGGGCCGAATGTTTGAACTAAGCGACTATCCATTCCGGTTTCGAACTACAATAAATTCTGATGTAAAATCCGGAAAAGAATGCACTGTCCAAGTAAGATCAGTTGACTTGTGGAATGAAATCGTAGATTTTAAGCAAGTTACTTGATGGTCGGGGTGCACGGGATCGAACCGTGGGCCTCCTGTTCCCAAAACAGGCGCGCTACCGCTGCGCCACACCCCGATAAAATAAAATGTGATTATAAGATTACAATCAACTGAGCATTTGGTAAAGCATTAATCTTAAAACAGATTTGTATGAATGATATATAAGCATGTAAAATCTCGAAAAGCAAAACGTTCGTTATGGAGAAATAAAATCAACAAATCAAGCCTTAAAATATTGCTCGACAAAATCCGTATTGGAGAAACCTCGGTTGACGATGCACTCAAACAATTGCAAACACTTCCTTTCGAAGACTTAGGGTTTGCACAAGTAGATCATCACAGATCACTTCGGCAAGGTTTTCCCGAAGTTGTGTTTGGTCAAGGAAAAACATCTGAACAAATCGCTGCAATCTCCAAAACTATTGCCGAAAAATCAGGGAAGTTCATAGTAACACGAGCTACGATGAATGATTATTCTGTTGTCAAAAATTTAGTGCCGTCAGCGAAATACAATGATTTAGCTAAAGTCATATATTTAGACATAGATGAAACCGTTCAAAAAACATCTGGTATCACTGTAGTATGCGCGGGGACTTCCGACCTACCCGTAGCTCTTGAAGCAATCATAACGGCTCAAGTAATGGGATGCGAAGTATCAACTTTTTTCGATATTGGGGTCGCAGGCATACACAGGCTATTTGATAAATTAGAAAAAATCAGACAATCTAAAGTTATCGTAGCAGTAGCTGGCATGGAAGGTGCCTTACCATCAGTCATTGGAGGGTTAGTGGAATGCCCTATCATCGCTGTACCAACAAGCATTGGATACGGAGCTAGTTTTGGTGGGGTGGCGGCGCTTCTTGCAATGCTTAATAGTTGTGCCCCTGGAATTAGTGTAGTAAACATAGACAATGGATTTGGTGCAGGATATTTTGCAGCCAACGTAGTTTTAAACATATAAAATACTTCTATAAAAGGACGTGAAATGGATATTAAATATGCAGTTGGGATCACAGAATCCGAAGTTACAATACCGGGTATTATACAGTCACAATACTATTCAAAAAACTCTTCCCCGAAAATAGCACTTATCTCCAATACAACGCACACAGTTTATATGAAATTATTGGCAACTCTACAATCTTTTTCTAATCAACTAGCATACTTATCAACAAATACAATTATCGCTAACTTTACTTTTCCTCCTCAATCCGGGTTTAGCTTTGAAAATGATTCATCTTCGCCAGTATATATTTGGCGATGGATAACTATAAATGCTCCAGATATAGTAATAGAAGTTGATCACAGTGAGAATAAAGATAATGTCCTTTTTAAAGGTTTTAATGATGATCATTTTTTATTCAATGTCCCAAAACATGAACTAGTCAGTTCCGGTTCTTTATCTGACGCATTAAGCTCAGGAACCGGGCAGACCCCTGGATCGATACCCGTAGTTATTTTAACAGGATCACTCAAACACATAGAAACAAAATTAAAAGAACTACTAACCACAATATCAAACAATCCTCCGATAATGTCCGCTGCAGGGGAGGAAATTGCAAAAAGACAAAACCGAACGCCTTTGGAAGTTTCTCGAGTTTTAGGTTCAGTGTACGGATACAAATTAGACGAACCTATCAATTATGTTCAAGGTGTATCAATTAGCGGAAGATTGAGGCTGCATAATTTAGACATAAATTACCAAAATCCAACCTATGATATTGCTGAATCCGTAGATTTTTTACTCGACGATAATAAATTCAACATGAATAGTAAGTCTGGTCCAAATCTTGCGGGCATGTGCTGGGCCGACGAATTGGCACAAACAACAAATGACAAAAAATGGGAAGCTTTAGTCATAAAAACAGCTGAAACATATGAATCAAACGGAAAAGGAAAATCACCAAACCCATGTGATCCTGATTTCGGATGCGAAGATATGTTTTTTATTAGCACTATGCTGGGAAGAGCTTATAATTTAACGCGAAAAAATTCCTATATAGATTTAGTCACTAATTACCTTAAAGACGCAAACACACAACAAAACAACGGATTATTCTGGCACAATAGAATTACTCCTTACTACTGGGGAAGGGGAAATGGGTTTGCGGCAATAGCCCACACAGAAGCACTAACCTATATTCCCGAAAAACACCCCGATAGAGCCTCAATAATTTCTTCTCATATTAAGCACATTGATTCATTACTGAGCCTACAGTTGCCAAATGGAATGTGGAGGCAACTTTTAGATTTAGAAGGCACTTATGAAGAATTTTCAGTCACGTGTATGATTGGGTATTCCATAGCTAGAGGAATAAGATTGGGCTGGTTAGATAAAAAATACATGAAATACCTAGATAAAATTTGGCGAGCGGTGTCATCTCGAATAGATGATACCGCCGGATTAGTCGATGTTTGCACGGGAACCGGTTTCCAAGGAGTAAAAAGTGATTACATATACAGAAAAGGCGAATACGGATATGACGATCGAGGAGGATCTATGGCTATCTGGTTCTCTACAGAAATGGCAAAATTACTAATAGAGAAAGGACAATAAAAATGAATATAGGAGTTGGTCTTGATCCTACACTCGGATTAAACCTAGAAGAACAAAATCAACTAAGCGAAAAAGCTGTCTCTCTTGGGTATCAAAGCATATGGACCCCCGAAGGTACAGGGCAAGATTCTTATCAACTATGTTTAAATAGATGGCGTGCAACACAAAAAATCATTCCTTGTGGATTGGATACAGGAATAGCTGTATCCCCAATTATTTGGAGAAGCCCTATGGCATTTGCTATGACTGGTGGCACCATCAGCCAAATAACTGACGGGAAATTCATTATGGGTATCGGGGCAGGAGCTGCTTACCGATCTAATGTACTCAAATCAGTTGGCATGAAAAAAGTTTCGGTTTTAGCTCTCATGAGAGATTACATCACAATAATAAAAGGTTTATTAAATGGGGAAACTGTCACTTATAATGGTAGGGCACAAACTTTACACAATGGAAAACTAGCGATTTATCCTCCACCTCTTACTCCAGTATATTTAGGTGCATTAGGGCCCAAAATGCTTTCCCTAGCTGGCGAGCTTGCTGACGGAGCCGCTCTAAATTGGTGTGCTCCTGAACAAATAGAATGGAGTAGAGAGCAAATCGAAACAGGCTCTTACTGCGCCAATCGAGACCCTGCAGATATAAAGGTATCTGAGTACATTAGAATTTGTGTGGATGAGGATGTAGATAAAGCGAGGATTGCTCTTGCAAAGGCAACAATACCTTATGCACTAGGCGTGAGCATACCAACAGAAAAAGAGCGTCGATTCGGTTATAGAGCACATTTTGAAAGAATGGGATTCACGAAAGATCTAGCTAAATTAGACCGAATGAGAGAAAAACATGCTACAAAAGAAGAAATAGCTGATGCGTTCCCAGGTGATTTACTGTTGAAAGTAGGTTATTTTGGTAAAGCAGGCGGTGCCCTGAAGGCTTTTCAAAATTTATCTAAAGGATTAGATAATGCAATTGTGAGAGTTGTAAGTTCCCAACCAGGTTCTATCAATTCCACTTTAAATGTAATGAATGCGTGTGCACCTATAACAGCTTCATGAATATTACAGATAGAATTAAATTTTTAATTGATAGTTTAGACTTATTACCTGACTGTGGGAATTGCGGGATTCGATTCAGTACCGGAGATTACGAATGCCCTCATTGCGGGAAAGACAATTTTGACAAACTATACGAGTGGGCAGCAGCAGTGATATCTAATTTAGATAATTAAATAACATCATTCATCTTATCTAAATTTACGGCTATACCAGGATAAGTAGTAGTATATTTATGGGATCTAAAAATCATATTAGATAAATCCCCTGATTTTAATTCATAAACCATATAGGGATTAACGTACTCCCAAACAATCTCTTTCTCATATGTTACCTCAAACATTCTACCCGAAGATCCTTCACAAATAAAAACATTCCCGTTAGGCTGTTCTTCCGCACTGCCGAGATGAAAACTATAAAAACTCATAGCAGGTACTCCTACGTATTCCCAAACTACAGCATTGTTATACGGGTTAATTTGAATTATTCGCGACCTATCAAGCCCATAAGAATGACTTCCATTATCAAACAGTAGAATATTCCCGTTATTCAATTCAGTGGCATGATGTTGATGCGATATATTCTTGGGACCCCATTTCCAAAGCACTTCACCAGTTCTGTCGATAATTGCAATGGTATTTGTATTACGAAAGCTAATTAGAAAATTCCCGCCCGCAGTAACAGTTAAAGAATTAGCATGTGTCCATTCTTTTCGAGTATCTAATGGACAAATCACATCTTCCTTGAAATTCAAACTATTTATCATTTTCCATTCATTTTTCATTTGGCCATTGAATCCGATTTCACGAATAATATCACCATAAATAATGTCAGTGTCGTCTGGATTTCTATATCCTCCGCGTATTTGTGATGAAATTGTTTTAGATAATTCACCAAATGCTAAGTAAACCATGTCATTATTTGGTAATCGTACAAAATCATGATGCATCATTGGGTCTTCATGTTTCCATACAACCTGGCTTTCCCAATCCAACTCTAAAATCATGCCGGAAGAACCCGGTAATCCTGGGCTCAAATTCACATCAGTGGGCATAGTTCTACATAGTAAATTACCATTTTCTAATATATAACCATATAAAATTCCTGCGTCATGGGACCATCTGTGAATTAAATTCCCCTCTGTATCGATTAAATTTGCAGATTGCCCATTTATAGAGCAAAAGAGCACATAACCATATGCCAGATTAGGAGCACGATATAATAGTCCATCTTTATGATAAATTGACCTACCCATAATTTTCCCTTGGATTATATCTTTAGTCTAAAGGAGTATCTGCTCGATTAGCCCATTCCCCCATTGAGCCATCATAATTACGGACATTATCAAATCCTACTAATTTAAGTACGAATAGTACGTGCGCCGCACGTATACCTCCTTGTCAATATGTGATAATTTCTTTCTCTGGAATCACTCCTTGAGATTTTAAAATAGACAAGATTTCATTCTGCGATTTGAATGTTTGATAGGTATCATTTTCAAGAAATTCAGTCCATTCAATATGCACTGATCCGGGTATTCTACCTCTTCTAGCATTGCCTCTATCATTTATTCCATTCCATTCTTGATCAGATCTAGTATCTATAAAGATAGAATTATTATTTCCGACTTTGCCAATGGCAGTGTCTAATGTGCATATAAATTCTTGTTGTACTACAGGATTAAAATCGGAAGAATTGTATTTATCTACGTTTATTGAAATTGGCCTCTGTTCTTCGAACCATTTTTTCCATCCTCCATTTAGAACTTTTGACTTAACATGACCATAGTAATTCAAAACCCACCAAAATCTTGCTGCCCACAATCCGCCATTACTATCATAAGACACTACAGTAGTGCTATTTCTTATCCCCATATTTTCAAATAACTCTTTTACTATCATTGGTTCTGCAACCCAAGGGTATCCTTTGGGGTCTGTTGCGTAATTGGGGTGTTTAACATAATGATGAGCATTAATATTTACAGCGCCTTCAATATGCACCTTCTTAAAGGATTCCAACATATCACAGTCAACGATTCTGATATCCGAATCGTATAAATGTGCTTGAAGCCAATCAGTCGAAACTAATATATCTTGATTTACATAATTTTCTTTCAATTTTACCTCCTATAGCATATAAAATAGTTTACACAATAAAATTAATGTATATTGAATTTATTTTTAATTGAAACCTGATATTGCTTAAGCGTAGTACGAAACCCAAAAACATGAGATTGACAAACCTACCAAATAAGATATACATCATCTCCGTGACCGTATCCCGTCACAAACTCAAACACTCTATAAAATTATCCTTCTGTGAATTTAATGTCAATTAAAAATAACACGAGTCATAAAAATAATCTGATATTTCAAGGATTATTTGTAGTCATATTAGGAATATCCATTATCACCAGATTCTATGGAATCCTATGGGATGAAGGTTTTACATATTCGCCACATCCTGATGAAAGAGCCATCTTAATGAAAGTGTCAGACCTCGATTTTCCATCACTTGATAACATAACCACTCTTTTGAGTTCAGAAACCAGTTCTTGGAATCCTCGATGGTTTGCTTATGGAAGTTTCCCGATGTATTTACTCGACATCATTTACAGTTTCAACAATAAGATGGGAAATAATTCACTAGATATACGATTTATAGCACGGTCTATATCCGCAATAGCTGACATTGGTACAATAATTGGTATATTTTTCATAGGTAAATTAATATTTAATAAATCTACAGCTTTATTAGCTACATTTTTAATCTCTATTTCACCTATTCACATACAATTATCTCATTTTTTCGCATTTGACACCATATTGACATGCTTTACGGTATGGACTCTTTATTTTTTATGCAAACTAATAATAAAACCGGGAATAACAACACCGATTTTCGCATGTTCTATGATTGGTCTTGGTATAGCTACAAAAATAACCATCTTACCTATAATTGCCACTTTCATTGTTTCTGTTGTCATATTTCATCTAACAAATAATATTAGTAAAATTAAAACGATAACCAAAATATTGGCAGGCTTCTCCGTATTACTAATTATTATATGCATTGTTCAGCCATATATTTTTTTGGATTGGAGCCATTTTTTCAAGGATGCGGCAGAGCAGTCTGAAATGGTTAGGCGTATTAGAGACTATCCGTATACAAGGCAATACATAAACACTACTGCATACTTGTATCAATTTTCTCAACTAGGTAAATGGGGGTTGGGTTGGCCATTGTTATCTATTTCATTGTTAGGAACGATCTACCACTTGATCAAACCTTTCAGGCTCCAAACAGGAATCATATTATTAATTATGTCTTGTATTATTCCTGCGTTAATATTACTGTCAAACAATTCTATAATATCAATAGTAATTGCATCATTCATATCAATATCAAGCCTAAGCTTATTTTATGTTTTCCAAAACCAAAAGAAACAATCCCTACAAATACTTATTATATTCTGTTGGTTAATTCCGTACATAATCATCACCTGTAGTTTTGAGGTTAAATTTCTTCGTTACATGCTGCCAATAACTCCATTTATAATACTGTTCGGATCAGCTTTTGTGGTGAGTCAATTTAATAACCGAAACAAAGTTATAAAAAAAGTAGTTTTGGTAACCACGATAGTAGGAGTTTCTATCACGGCCTGGTACGGGTATTCTATGATGAATATTTATACAAATTCCCATACTGCTGTACGCGCCTCTAATTACATACAAACTAACATTCCAAAGAATTCTGTGCTTATCAAAGAACATTGGGAGGAAAGTCTTCCAGATTTATATGATTATAAAATAATGGAATTACCTATTTACGAACAAGATAATGAAAATAAAATTGAAAATTTATCTGATACTTTATCCAAAGGTGACTATTTAATATTATATAGCAATAGATTGTACGGAAGCGTTTCTCGTTTAAATCTCAGATATCCCTTAATGAGATCTTATTACCACTCTTTATTTGAAGGTACTCTTGGTTATAAATTAGTGAGTGTTGAAGCATCATACATGTCAAGTTTAAACATACGCATTATTGAAGACACATTTAAACATGCGGAACTTCCAAATCCTATGGGGTTATCAAACTTTGAAAGTGAAGGTTTCATTATAAACGGAGGGTTTGCAGATGAAAGTTTTTCTGTGTACGACCATCCCAAGGTTTTGATATTCCAAAACCTTGGGAAATTCAACTCAAATGACATAAAAAAGTTAATTTACCGTAAATCAGTCGAATTGTACCCTGAAACAAATCTCAATGAAAATATTTCTCCCACTATTAAATCAAAAAAAACTCCGTTAATGCTAAGTAGGCATGATTCAACTCAACAGCGATCCGGTGGAACATGGACTGGCATCATAAAAAATGGATTCTTATCCGTTAATTTCCCTTTATTGTTATGGTTAGCCGCTATAGAATTCATTAGCTTTATAGCTTTTCCTCTTACTTTTGTGATTTTCAGAGGTTTTAAGGATAAAGGATACCTGTTCTCTAAGCCGATAGGGATTCTAATTGTTGCTTACATTACGTGGATCCTAAGTAGCTTGCATATTTCAGAATTCAACGCCACAACCATCAATGCCAGTTTATTGATTTTTAGTGCTATTTCATTTGTTATTTTAATTACTAATTTTAATGAAATAAAAACATTTATAAAAACTAAGTGGAAATTTCTATTAACTTTAGAGGTGTTATTTTTAATCGCGTTTTTCATTTTTATGACGATACGTATGATGAACCCAGACTTATGGCATCCGTATAGGGGTGGGGAGAAACCTATGGATTTAGCCTATCTAAACGCTGTCTTAAAATCATCTGTGATGCCTCCCTATGATCCTTGGTTTTCTGGCGGTTATATTAATTACTATTATTTTGGCCAATTTATTGTTGCTACATTAATTCATCTGACTGGAATAACAACAGAAATATCTTATAATTTAGCCGTTGCTCTATTTTTTTCATTGACCATAACAACAGCCTATTCTATTGGAATGAACTTTTGGTGTATTTCAATAGGAACTCCTAAAATTAGATTCCGCATAATTGCCGGATTTATAACCTGTAGCTTCATAGCCATTTTGGGCAATTTAGATGGAGCCTATCAATTGATCGATATAGGAATCAATAAACTACAAGGATCTTCAGTCAATTTCAATTTTTGGCAAAGCAGCCGAATGATGCCTCCTGATCCTCCAGGTTTCGAAATAACTGAGTTCCCATTTTTTACGTTCCTATTTGCTGACCTTCACGCGCACTTAATTAGCATTCCTTTCACACTACTTGCAATTGCTTTGACTTTCAATATTGTTATCAGTGACCTGCAATACAAAAACATCCCGAGAAAAATAATTGAGTTCGTTATAGTTAGTTTAGTTATCGGATCACTTGCCGTCATTAATACTTGGGATTTCCCTATGTATCTATTCTTATGCTGTTGTGGCATCGGAATGTTCGAATTCTTTAAAAATGGTGGGCTCAATTTAATCGTATTAATTAAAACATTTGTAAAAACTTTTTTGGTTGCAATAGTGAGTATTGCACTATTTTTACCCTATCATATGAATTCAGTAACTTTTTTCAACAGTCTGGAATTAACAACAAACACAACTACATTCAAGCAATTATTTTCCATACATGGACTTCATTTATTTATATTAATTTCCGCAAGCTTTTTTCTTATCGCATCAAATAAAAAAACCGAGTCGATTAGTAATGTAATAACATTGGTAAAAAAAATCTCTGTAATAAAAAAAGTCGCATTTTTAATATTTATTATTTGCATAATAACGTCGACTTTATATTCTTTTGTCATAGGGTTAAATCTATTTATCATGATAATCCTATTATTAGGAGGCAAAAACAACCATAAATCTGATCGTGTAATGCCATTTATAATTTTGCTGGCTTTACTAGGGTTAGGTTTAATTACCGGATTAGAAATATGGCGAGTTGAAGGTGATATTGACCGTATGAACAGTGTCTTCAAGTTTTATTTACAAACTTGGATACTTTTATCTATTTCAAGTGCTTATTTTTTATACTTTTTAATGTCGGGAAAAGGAATAAAAAACTATAAAATGAAATACATATGGTTTTCCTGCGTATTCATGTTAATAACAGCAAGTGCTATATACCCTGTTTTAGGAACAAAAGCCCGAATTGATGATAGATTTAAAAATACTGATCTCACATTAGATGGTTACAAATATACGATCGGAACTAAATATTTAGATCCAAATGGAACCATTGATTTAGAAAAAGATATGGAAGGAATAAAATGGTTGCGTCAAAATATAGAAGGATCTCCAGTTGTGCTTGAAGCATTTACTCCCAGTTATAGGTGGGGCGCAAGAATTTCAGTTAACACTGGGCTCCCGACAATTATCGGGTGGAAGTGGCATCAAGAGCAGCAAAGATTTGAATATCGCCACTTAATTGAGGAAAGAATCACGGACGTAGGCACCATATATAACGGTAATCCCAATACTGAAATAATATTTGATTTGCTTGCAAAATATGAGGTTGAATATATTTATATTGGAGATGTTGAATCTATTTATTACTCACCAACAGGAATCTCAAAATTAAAGTCGGGATTAAATGGAACATTAAGTACAGTTTTTTCCTCTGATACAGTTACAATAATGCGAGTTAATGCAAATCGAAACATTCATTTTATCAAGTAAGTCATATGTATAAAAAAAGTGTGAAACCATTTGGGTCATGGGAATCTCCTGTTACCAGCGAATACGTAGCAGGTCAATCTATTTCATTAAATGATATGGCCATCGATGGAACAGATTCCTACTGGACAGAAACCCGTCCATCTGAAAAAACAATTAACGTCATCGTAAAACATGAACAGTCAGGCAACACTTTTGATATTACCCGCTATCCATTTGATGTAAAAACACGGATACATGAATACGGCGGTGGAGCATTTAATGCTCGTAACGGTGAAATATTTTTCGTAAACTCATCTGATCAACAAATTTACAAAACAAATAGTTTGGGGGTTGCCCCAATACTAATAACCCAAACTAATTACAATTGTAGATATGGTGATTTTATCATTGACAGCCTGAATGAAAATATAATATCGGTTCGGGAAGAACATAGAGATTCTGGGGAAATCAAAAATACCATTGTTTTAATTGCCCTCAAATCAAAAATATGTCCTGAAGTGATAATAGCCGAAGGTGCCGATTTTTATTCTTCCCCCACTTTGAACCCGAGGGGAAATAAAATTGCATGGATTGAATGGAATCATCCTAATATGCCATGGGATTCTACAAAATTATGTGAAATGGATTTGTCAAATCTCGTGAATAAGCAGGTCAATACAATAGCAGGGAATGATATTGAAGAATCTATATGTCAACCACAATATTCACCGGACGGATATTTACATTTTATCTCCGATAGAAATGGGTGGTGGAATATATATAGGTTTGAAAAAAACAATTTTATAAACTTATGGGAAATTGAAGCAGAATTCACTCAACCTCAATGGAATTTCGGAGCGAAATATTATGGATTCAAATCTAAAGACGAAATAATTTGTGCATTTAACATAAAGGGGTATTGGGATATAGCTAAAATCAAAATATCTAGCAAAGAAACTAGTGTTTTTACAAACTCTTACTCTGAACTAAATCGATATGGGTTGAGAGTGTCTGCCTTATTCACACTGTTTGCAGCAGGATCAGCACTTAAATTTACATCTATAAATTCATTGAATAATTCAGGTAACATAAAAACATTAAAAGAATTCCACGCATTTAAAATTACTGAAGAATATATATCTATTCCCGAATCAATATCATACCCAACTAGCCAAAAGGAAATGTCACACGGTTTTTATTATAAACCCAAAAATCCTCTATTCCAGGCACCTGTTAATAGTCAACCTCCACTGATAGTAATGATACACGGTGGGCCGACGGGTTCATGTTCATTGGTGCTTGATCCATACATTCAATTCTGGACGACTCGGGGGTTTTCAGTACTTAATGTCAACTATAGAGGCAGTACTGGATATGGTACTAAATACAGGAAATCAATACATCAAAAATGGGGCATATTTGATGTGGATGATTGTATATACGGAGCATCTTATTTAGTGAAAATTAATGCTGTAGATAATAATCGAATTAGCATCAAAGGAAGTAGTTCAGGTGCCTATACGGCTTTTTTGTGCTTAGCAAGGAGTAACATATTCAAGGCAGGTATATCTTACTACGGGGTAAGCAACTTGAAATCAATACTTGATGAAACACACAAATTTGAATCACGATATTTAGACACATTAATCGGTGAATATCCAAAATCAATCTTTAAATACACTCAAAGATCTCCCATAAATAACATCTCCGAAATAGATTGCCCTGTATTAATTTTCCAAGGATTACAGGATAAAATAGTTACACCTAAGCAATCGCAAGAAATATTCAATAAACTTAATAATAAAGGTGTGCCAGTAGGATATTTGGAATTCCCTAATGAGGGGCACGGATTCAGAAACACCGAAACTATCAAAATGGCATTATCCGCAGAAGCATTTTTTTATTCGTTAATTTATGAATTAAACATACCCGGTTCAAGCCCTTCTTTTACCTTAAATAATTTCGATCCCAATCAAACACATTGACACAATTATTGACACCCATTATAGTATGTTTGTGGTCCAAATATCCTCCTTACATAAGTTTTGCTTAATTTCGGGCTTGCCCTACTATGCCTCACGCGTTTCAAAGCACATCGTAGATACCACACTTTTTAATAAAATTTATTAACTTAACGAATTTACTAATCATCAAGGAATGTGATAACTCATGACCTCTTCTTTATCTCAAGAATATTTTGATGTTTTCCCCTCAACTAAATCCTTCGCTAATATACATAAGGTTATAGATGTCCCCGACTTAATTGATATTCAAAGAGATTCATTCAAATGGTTTGCCCAACACGGTCTCAAAGAATTATTCGATGAAATATCGCCTATAGAAGACAACCAGGGTCAAAACCCCAGATTTTCTCTAAAATTTATCGATTTTGAATTTGAAAAACCTAAGCTTTCAGAAGGTGAGTGCCGATCCCGGGAAAAAACATTTGAAGCGGCATTATATGTGACAGTAAGTTTAAGAATAAATGATTCCGGCCCAAGTCAGGGAGAAATCAAGGAACAGAGGCTCTATATCGGTCTTATGCCCATAATGACCAATGCTGGAACATTTATAATTAATGGGGCTGAACGCGTCGTGGTAAGTCAACTAGTCCGATCACCTGGAGTTTATTTTGCAGAGGCAAGAGATACGGGTTCCGGTCGTCCATTGGCATCAGCCAAGTTGATTCCATATCGTGGAGCTTGGATGGAATTTGAAACAAGCAATCGAGATGTAATATACGTAAAGCTTGACAGAAAGAGAAAAACTCCTGTTACCACCTTACTACGGGCCATGGGGTATGAAACAAACCAAGAGATAATAGAATTGTTTGAAGATATAGACACAAATCCTGATCACCAATATATTGCTTCTTCCCTGTCCAAAGATTCCGGAGTAACAAATAAAGATGAAGCCTTACTAGAGTTTTATAGGAGATTGAGGCCTGGAGAGCCACCAAACGCTGAAAATGCTAAAGTTTTGATTAATTCTTTGTTTTTTGATGCTCGCAGGTATGATCTCGGAAAAGTCGGAAGATACAAATTAGACAGTACTTTAAAAGGAATAAAAACCAAAAAAGTAGACGATTCCACACGCATATTAGCTAGAGAGGATGTTGTTGGTTTATTAAGGCGACTAATACAAATAAACAACTCGGAGAAAAAAGCCAATGATATTGACCACTTAGGCAATAGGCGAGTTAGAGGAGTCGGTGAATTAATACAAAATCAAGTTCGAGTCGGTTTCTTACGAATGGAAAGAGTTATTAGAGAAAGAATGACAATACAAATCGACCCGGAAACAACTACTCCCGCTGCATTGATTAATGTTAGGCCAGTTGTTGCAGCTGTAAGAGAATTTTTTGGCGGTTCTCAACTATCTCAATTCATGGATCAAGCCAACCCTCTAGCTGAATTAACACATAAAAGACGTCTATCCGCACTTGGTCCCGGCGGGCTATCAAGAGAGAGGGCAGGTTTTGATGTACGGGATGTGCACCATTCTCACTACGGAAAAATATGCCCGATAGAAACTCCTGAAGGTCCGAATATCGGATTACTGGTCTCGTTAGCAACATATGCTAAAACCAATGAATACGGATTCATTGAAACTCCATACAGAAAAATACTGACAGAAGTAACACCAGAAAATCCTGAAGACTTGTTAGACCACACGCCTACAGAAAGCATCATAGATTACGATGGTAAAACCATAGTCAAAGCAGGAACTCGGATATCAAAAAGAGCCCTAGGCAGATTATCGGAAATTCAACAACAAGTCTTGAATGTAAAGCCGTACGTTTCAAACCGAATAGAAGATATTGTTTACCTTTCAGCTGATGATGAAGAAGAATATTTTATCGCCCAAGCTAACTCCCCTATAAACGGAACTGGCGAATTCATCAACTCCAGTGTAGAAACTCGAAAAGGGGAAGAGGTTGGAATGGTGTCCACCGAAAACGTCAAGTACATGGATGTATCCCCATTGCAGTTAGTAAGTGTTTCAACATCACTTATTCCGTTTCTAGAGCATGATGATGCAAACAGGGCTCTCATGGGATCCAACATGCAACGTCAAGCAGTTCCATTACTCAAACCAGAAAGTCCTGTTGTCGGAACAGGAATGGAAGGTCACGTCGCCAAAGATAGCGGGCAATTAATTTTGTCGCAAGTCGCCGGAACAGTGACATCAGTAACAGGAACAAGTATTACGGTAACGGATGGTAACGGGCAACTCCACATCCAGAACTTAACAAAATTCAGGAGAAGCAATCAGGGAACATGTCTTAACCAAAGACCGATTGTAAACAAAGGCGATTCAGTCATAGAAGGAACAGTTTTAGCAGATGGTTCTTCTACCGAAAACGGTAAATTAGCACTAGGTCAAAATATATTAGTAGCATTCATGACTTGGGAAGGATATAACTTCGAAGATGCAATTATCCTAAGTAATAGGCTTATAAAAGACGATAAATTCACCTCAATACATATAGAAAAGCATGAAATCGAAGCTCGCGACACTAAATTAGGACCGGAAGAAATCACAAGAGACATACCGAATATAGGTGAGGATTCCCTACGAAATCTTGATGAAGATGGGATAATACGGATAGGTGCAGAGGTAAACAATAGAGACATTTTAGTTGGTAAAATTACTCCAAAAGGCGAAACAGAGTTAAGTGCTGAAGAAAAATTACTTAGAGCTATTTTTGGAGAAAAAGCTAGAGATGTAAAAGATTCATCACTTTACGTTCCCCATGGTCAAAATGGCAAAGTCATTGACGTTAAAGTCTTAGAAAGAGAAAAAGGTGATGATCTTTCACCAGGGGTAAACAAACTCGTAAGAGTATGGATTGCTGAAACAAGAAAAATTACCCAAGGGGACAAAATGGCCGGAAGACACGGTAACAAAGGAGTCGTATCCAAAATAATGCCTGAAGAAGATATGCCATTTTTACCTGACGGAACTCCAATTGATATTATATTGACGCCAATCGGAGTACCGTCCAGAATGAATCTAGGTCAAGTTCTCGAAACTCACTTAGGCTGGGCTGCAAAAAGACTAGGATTTAATGCGGAAACTCCCGTATTCGACGGGGCAAAAGATATATCCATTGAAGATGAATTAGCTAAGGCTTGGATTATAGAACAATCCAATGCTATACCAGCTAAAGAAATACTTGATTATAAAACACCTGACATTGATCTAGATGCTATCAAAAATTATTTATCCGATAGATCATTTGATTTTGAAAAAATATTTGTCACCTCTGAAAAAGATGCGGCTAGGTATGCTTGTTTAAAAATTTGGATTAAAGAATTTGCCGGAATAGACAGTACGCAAATGTCCCTTGATCAAATGATGGAATTGGCTCTTACTTTGAATCGAGACAAAAGAATGGCAGCACCCGTACTAGGAAAATCAACTTTATATGATGGCAGAACAGGAGAAGCATTCGACCAGCCCATAACAGTTGGGTACATATATATGCTAAAACTAATACATCTAGTGGAAGATAAAATACACGCTAGAGCAACAGGACCCTACTCTCTTATTACCCAACAGCCTCTTGGAGGAAAAGCTCAGTTAGGGGGTCAACGTTTTGGGGAAATGGAAGTATGGGCATTAGAAGCTTATAGCGCTGCTCATAATTTAAGAGAAATGCTAACCATTAAATCAGATGACGAAATCGGTCGAGTAAAAACATATGAAGCGATTGTAAAAGGGGAGGATGTCGCCCAACCAGGTATACCACAATCATTTCATGTATTGATGAAGGAATTACAAAGCCTAGGGTTATCGGTGAAGTTAGAAAGTGACGATATAGATCTTAATAACTTGAATCCTGAAATGGTGGAGTCCGAAGAAATAAAAGACCCTCTCTCGCTTCTAGAGAGTGTGGTTAGAGACACTGAATCAGATAATATATCAGAAGGTGCAAATCCTTCAGATATACCAAGGGAAATAGACTTAGGAGACGGGACTGATGTCACGCCAAACTTACCAATAAATGAAGATGACTCATCCTTAACTTAATTTCAATTAATACCAAAACAGTAATAATGTATTGTTAATATGGAGACTTTAAATGGCACAAGCTGCAAATGACTTTGACGCGATTTCAATATCTTTGGCATCTCCAAATGATATTAAAAAATGGTCATGGGGAGAAGTTACAAAACCCGAAACCATCAATTATCGAACATTAAGACCAGAAAAAGACGGTTTATTCTGTGAAAGAATATTTGGGCCAACCAAGGATTGGGATTGCGGTTGCGGAAAATATAAAAAAATAAGATATAGAGGAATTATTTGTGATAGATGTGGAGTGGAAGTAGCGAGAGCTAAAGTAAGACGCGAACGCATGGGCCATATTAACTTAGCAGCACCAGTAGCCCATATATGGTTTTCTAAAGGTACTCCAAGCAGACTAGGATTATTGCTAGATCTATCTCCTAGAAATTTAGATAGAGTATTGTATTTTGCTCAGTATTTAGTTATTGACGTAGATGAAGAACTAAGAACGCAAATGATAAATCACTACAAAACTTCCTACGATGATCTGATCCAAAAAAATGAGAGTTTAATCTCTAATAAAAAAACGGAGATTAAAGAATCTCATCAAGAACAATTGTCCGAGATGAAGAAAAATCTTGGAGATATTAATGATGATACCAAATTGACTAAGGCTCAACTAAATGTTCAAACGAAAATATCCGAAATCCTAGATGAAACTGCGAGTGAATTGGCTGCATTTATAACTGAAATAGAAGAACAATCTTCATCAGAATTAGAAGGTTTCAGTAAAAGCATAACTGAACTTACGCATCTCTATGTTACTCAGTTACTGACAGAAAGTCAGTATAGAGAACATAGAGATGCGTACGTAGGAGTTTTTAAAGCGGGTATGGGGGCTGAGGCCGTATTAAGTGTACTTGAGAATCATATAGACCTTAATGATTTAAAAGAACATTTACAAGAAGAAATGGAATCAACCTCAGGTCAAAAACGCAAAAAAGCCATAAAAAGATTGAAGGTAGTCGACTCCCTCAGAAACAGTAATAATAAGGCTGAATGGATGATTCTTAAGGATCTACCCGTACTTCCACCTGATCTCAGGCCAATGGTACAACTAGATGGAGGCAGATTTGCAACCAGTGATTTAAATGATCTGTATAGAAGAGTAATAAACAGGAATAATCGACTTAAACGTCTTATTGAATTACAGGCACCGGAAATTATAATAAGAAACGAAAAGCGAATGTTACAAGAATCCGTAGATGCTCTTATCGATAACGGGAGACGTGGTAGGGCTGTAGCAGGTAGCCATAACCATAAACTAAAGTCACTATCCGACCTTCTCCGCGGAAAACAGGGTAGGTTTAGGCAAAATCTATTAGGTAAAAGAGTTGATTACAGTGGCCGCTCAGTAATAATAGCAGGACCCGAATTAACATTGAATCAGTGCGGATTACCTAGGAAAATGGCATTAGAACTATTTAAACCATTCGTTATGCACCGTTTAGTTGTTAAAGGATATGCACATAACATCAGAAGCGCAAAACGGCTAGCTGAAAGGAATTGGTCAGAGGTATGGGATATACTCGGTGAAGTTATAAAAGAACGACCGGTACTGCTAAATCGAGCTCCCACGTTACACAGGCTTGGAATACAAGCATTTGAACCTGTACTTATTGAAGGAAGTGCAATAAGGGTGCACCCTCTAGTATGTACAGCTTTCAATGCCGACTTTGATGGCGATCAAATGGCCGTACATGTCCCTTTATCTAAATTGTCCATTATGGAAGCTAGAAAATTAATGCTTAGTACAAATAACATGTTAGCTCCAAGTTCAGGAGAACCAATAGTAACTCCATCATTAGATATGGTATTAGGATGTTATTACCTGACATCAATCGATAATAATGACGAGTCAGAATCCGTCAAGAATTTTAGCGACATGGATGACGCTGTTCTGGCTTATGAAATGGGCAAAGTTCCCTTAAGAGTCTTGATTTCTGTACGAGATAACAATGGAAAAACATTCGAAACTACGGTTGGAAGAATAATTTTCAATAGCATCTTCCCTGCCGACTCACTTCCATATGTGAATGTTGAAGTTGAAAGGCATAAATTACGAGAATTGACTGGGAAGTGTTTTAGGAAATTAGGTAATGAAACAACTGCTGTAATACTAGACAATATAAAAGACCTCGGGTTTAAATATTCTTCGAAATCAGGAGTCACAATAGCTATTAATGATGTTAAAGTCTCTAGTAAAAAACCGGGAATAGTGGCAAAAGGAGAAAAGGCAGTTGATATATTACAAAATCAATATATGGATGGGCTGATTACCGACGAAGAAAAGTATCAAGCTACTGTCAAAATATGGACTGATGCTAATGATGAACTGACGCAAGTTATCACAGAAGATCTTCCGAATTACGGAGGTATTTATATGATGGCTAATTCGGGAGCTAAAGGAAACATAGCCCAAATAAAACAAATGGCAGGAATGCGTGGACTAATGTCTAATCCTAGAGGAAGAATAATAGACCGCCCGATCAAATCTAATTTCAGAGAAGGGTTAACCGTACTTGAATATTTCATTTCCACCCATGGTGCTAGAAAAGGGTTAGCCGACACAGCATTAAGAACAGCTGACAGTGGATATTTGACCCGACGACTAATAGATGTATCGCAAGAAGTAATAATTACAGAAGAAGAATGTTCTAACGATGTAGGCATAATAATCAAAGAATACAATGATGAAGCGCTTAAGGGGCTTTTTTATGATCGAGTTAAATATCGTTATCCGGCAAAGCCTGTTGCAGATCCAGAAACAGGTGTAATACTAATCGACACCAGCACTGCAATATCAGAATCTGAAATAGATTTACTTAAGGATGCAGGGATTTTAGAATTAGCGGTCCGGTCACCTCTTTCATGCCAAACAAAAAGAGGCTTATGTAAAAAATGTTACGGATTATCATTGACCAATCTTCAGCCCACTATGATGGGTGATGCTGTCGGAATTATTGCAGCTCAAAGCATCGGAGAACCTGGAACTCAATTAACAATGAGAACATTCCATACAGGTGGAGTAGCTGGAGCCGACATAACAAGTGGTCTTCCCAGAGTAGAAGAATTGTTTGAAGCAAGAGCTCCTAAAGGAGCCGCTGTTTTATCAGAAATAACAGGGATTTCACTGCTTATTGAAACTTCAGAAGGCAGAACTATTCGAATTCTCAATTCTGAAGAATTAACTGACGAATACACTATTACTGGTTATAAAAAGTTAGTCAAAAAAGGTGACACAATAGTAATAGGCACTCCGATAGCAATCGATAAAAATGACGACAACAATATTATTCATGCTAGAAACTCAGGTATAGTTGGAATAGAAAAAGATACCATCACTATTACTTGGGAAGATGAAGAACAACGAGAATATGCTATACCTGCATCCGCTCACCTAGAGATTTCAAGCGGGGATGAAGTTGAATCTGGGCAGGCTATTACTGCAGGCCCTAAAAATCCTCAACAAATTCTAGAGATACAGGGTAGAGAATCTGTGCAGTCATATTTGATTGAAGAAGTTCAAAAGGTATACCGATCTCAAGGTGTACCTATTCATGATAAGCATATAGAAACTATTATTCGTCAAATGCTTAAGCGAGTACAAATACACGAAGCTGGAGATACAGGAATGCTACCTGGAGACCCTATGGATAAACAAAAATTCGACAATAAAAATGCAAGCACAATAGCAGAAGGTGGAGATCCTGCTACTGCTGTACCTATTTTGCTTGGAATAACAAGAGCCTCTCTTCACATGGACAGTTTCCTAGCAGCGGCTTCTTTCCAAGAAACAACTAGAGTATTAACAGAATCAGCAGTGTCGGGTAAAAGAGATAACTTGTTAGGACTTAAAGAAAATGTCATTATAGGTAGATTAATACCTGCACGATATGACAATACAGAGGAAGGGCGTGAAAAATTAGGCATGAACCAACTTGACAATATTTCAGCATTGGAACCAATGCCCGAAAGTCCACCCCCGCCACAATTAGAAGATGATGATGGATCAATAGTTACAGTTTCTTCGGACTCAAATGAAAACTCAGATTCAGATGAAGAATAACAAGTAATTTGACTATTTAGCATTTAATAATTAATATAACATTATTGAGTATAGTGCCCTTATCTAGGGTATTAAAGAGGAAGTCGGTCAAATTCCGACACTGTCCCGCAACGGTAGGTTCAAAATTGAACGAGTCCGGTCGACCACTTTATTCATCAACTAGGCTTTCGAGGAAAAGTGTAGCTTATTGTTTCAAATAATAATACGTTTCCTACCCAGCCTTTTTAAAAATAAAAATCGGGAAGGCCGTAAACATTGAAACAATTCATTTATATCCCACTAATTATAATTATTCTTTTGGGTTGCTCAACAAAATTAGCAGAACAAGCACAATCCGATACAACAGCTCTTCCTCAATTAAAAATTTTAAACCAACCTCAACCTCTACAACCTGTTCAATTAAAACTCCAGGAAATCCCATCTGTTAACAACGAGAGCAAAGCAAACGGTAAAATTACTCAAACAGTGTATCCCTTAGTAATAAAAGATCGTAATGGTGAGAAAATTACATTCGATGTTGCTCCTCAACGAATCATTGCATTTGATGCTGCTGCAGTAGAAATATTGTTCGCCATTGGGCAAGGGTCAAAAGTAATAGCAACTCATAGTTTCGTTAGTTATCCTCTAGAAGTATCAGAAATAACTAAAGTTGGCGATGCATTTAGTATGGATATTGAAGCTATAGTTTCATTAAATCCTGATCTTGTTTATATATTTTACCCTACATTTAAAGAAGAATTAGAAAAAGTTGGTCTAAAGGTTCTTTTAATTGAAACTATCGATGATGATTTAACCAAACTATCCGATCACTTTAGAATGTGGGGACAAATAACCGATGCTATTGATAAGTCCGAAAACTTAGCTTCAGATTTCGAAAATAGAATACAATTAATAAAACAAGAACTGTCTCAATACTCATCTGAACCCAGCATATTTCAAGATGTAGGTGATTTTTGGACACCTGGTAACAACACTTTAATTAATGAGGTGTTTAATTTACTAAAGTTAGATAATATTTCAAAATCTAATGACGGTTACTATCAAATGAGTCCCGAAGTAATCGCAACTATGAATCCGCAATACATTATAACAAACACTCCAGATTCATATATAAATAATCCAGCCTTCAAAAATTTGTCGGTTATAAAAAGCAATTCCTTCTATATACCTAATAATGATTATTTCAGCATATTCGGGCCTAGATTTATTTTAGGAATAGAAGAATTGGCGAATACCGTATATCCTGCTATTTACAAAAAACCTCGGTGACTTAATTATTAATGAAATATATTGTCGGAATATTGATATTACTACTTACAATCATATTTGCAACATCTATAGGATCAGTACCTATTGATTTTGACACAATATTAAAAAGTATCGTGTCGAAATTACAATTATGGAATTTTGATGAACCCATAAATGAAATAACGGAAACCGTAATATGGAATATTAGGTTGCCTCGAGTGATATTAGCGGCAATAGTCGGAGCTTCCTTAGGTTTATCCGGCGCTACATATCAAGGCGTATTTCGAAATCCTTTAGCAGATCCGTATTTAATCGGAGTAGCATCAGGTTCAGGATTAGCTGCCACTATAATTTTCGTTTCAGGATTACCTTTAATCATTTTTAATTTGAACTTATTGCCAATCGGTACTTTCATAGGTGGGATCACAGCCGTTATGTGCGCTTATATGATATCTAAGATATCTCAAAGTAGATCGATAACAACCATAATATTAGCGGGAGTAGCTATAGGAGCATTTGCGTCAGCACTATCCGGTATTTTGATATTGAAAAGTGATCCGGATGTACGTCCTTTATTAAGTTGGTTGATGGGAGGATTTATATCAGGTCAATGGAATAAGGTAATATTTCTATCACCATATTTGTGCTTTGGATCCATTATCATATATTTTTATGCGAGATCAATAAACATTCTTCAATTAAGCGATGACCATGCTGCAAGCTTAGGAGTAAATGTACGATATATCCGGTTCATACTGATAATGGCATCAACATTAATCACTGCTTCTGCTGTGTCTTTCAGTGGAATCATAGGCTTTGTAGGGTTAGCTAGTCCTCACACAGTAAGATTAATATGGGGGGAAGATTATAGGAAGATACTTCCTATGTCTGCGATCGTCGGAAGTATCTTCTTAGTTGTATCCGATCTTATTTCACGTATTATAATGAGTCCCAGTGAGCTCCCGGTTGGAGTTATTACAGCGCTATTTGGAGCACCGTTTTTCATCTATTTATTAATATACAGCGGCAAAAAAATCAAATGAATGATATAAATATCGATGAGCTATCCTTCCAGTACGATGGCAATAGTATTATTAACAACATAAATGCTTCAATAAAATCACAAGACATAGTGTCTATAATAGGCCCAAATGGGTCTGGCAAAACAACATTACTTAAATTGATAGCAGGAATACTTACTCCCCAAAGTGGAAACGTACTTTTATCCGGCTCAAATATACAAAAAATACCAGCCAAAATAAAGTCAAAATTAATTACTTTAGTTCCTCAAAACCCTGAATACCCTGAAAATATGCGGGTATTTGACTATGTCATGCTAGGTAGAAATCCTTATTTAACCGCGTTTAAATGGGAAAATTCCGCCGACAAAAAAATGATACGTGAAATAATGTCAGATACCAACACATTAAAATTTATAGACAGAAAATTAAATGAGGTTTCAGGTGGTGAAAAACAAAGAATAAGCCTTGCCTTAGCAATGGCTCAAGGCACAAGATCATTATTACTGGATGAACCATTGTCTAATTTAGACATATCAAACCAAGCTGTGATAATGCAACTAATTGTAAAAAACCACCACGAGCGGTTAGGCCCCACCATTTTATCCATACACGATTTAACAATAGCAGCACAATATAGTGACCGAGTAATTTTATTAGATGACGGAAATCTAGTAGCTTATGGAACTCCTAATTCAGTCTTAACTCAACAAAACATCAACAAAGTATTTAATATTGACGTTGCAATACTCACAAATCCCAACAATGGTAACTTAATAATTTCAACTAATTGAACCCTTTATTCTAGGTTCTTTTCAGCTTTATATCGTTGTGCTTTTTCAGCATAACCTTTAGCTATACGAAAATTCATATCAATATGTTTTTGCTGAATTTGTCCTTTAATTCTTCCTGGCATTCCCATAACAATTGATCTAGCTGGTATATTCATGTTTTCTAAAACCATCGACCCAGAACCTATTACTGAATCTTCTCCTAAAATCACTCCGTCATTAACAATGGCACCGTTGCCTATAAGTGATCTAGAACCAATATTTTTACCATGACACATGACTCGATGACCTATGTTAACGTTGTCACCAATAAATACTTCGGCATCCCCATGTATAACTGAATTATCTTGAATATTGGTAAATTTGCCGATATTAATTTTAGCAGTATCAGCGCGTATTACTGTTCCTGGCCATATACTAGAGCCTTCACCTATTTCCACATCACCTATTACATATGCCCACTCACTCACAAATGCTGTCCCATGAATCTTTGGAATTTTATCACCAAGTTTTCTAATCAAAATCCCACCTTTCCCTAGTTTATATTTTCCTATTCTAATTCCATTATGATATGCCCCGAAGATATTTGTTGTCCTTCTTTGACATGAACATAAGATACCACTCCGGACCAAGTTGCTTTTAAAACCTGTTGCATCTTCATGGCTTCTAAGACACAAACAGTGTCACCAGTTATTACAGTGTCACCTTTTTCAATAGATACAGACACGATCACTCCCGGTAAAGGAGAAGCAAAGATTTTTCTGGAATCTGTTTCTGGTTTTACAAAAGGAATTTCAATATCTGTTAATTTTTCTAATAGAGAATCTTGAAATAAATTTTGAGAATCATTGATTTTTACCTTAAATGATTGTTTGTCAACAACTACATCAGCAATTTCATCGGTAAATCCTTTTATGTGAACTGTATGCCAGGTCGATTCTATACATATTTTATATTGAACATTCATAAGAAATTCAGCCCGTTAAAGATATGAATACGCCTGCTACTACTGCAGATCCTATCACACCTGCTACATTAGGACCCATAGCATGAGGCAATAAATACAAAGTTGAATTTGTTTTTTGTCCCATATGATGAGATATTCTTGCTGCCATAGGAACAGCCGATACACCGGCAGAACCGATTAATGGATTTATTTTTTCTTTAAAAACCAAATTCATGATCTTTGCAAACAATATCCCTCCCATAGTTCCAAAACTAAAAGCAAATAAACCCAAAATCAAAATTACTACAGTTTCCCAGTCAAACATTCTATCTGCAGTCAATTGAGTTCCGACAGTAATCATTAAAAAAACAGTAGCGATATTCAAAATCTCATTTGAAGCAGCTTTAGTAAGCCTTGGAACAACACCACTCTCTTTAAAAATATTACCGATCATAAACATGGAAATCAGAGGGGCTGACTTTGGGACAACCAAAATAATTATGACCATAGCTAAAGTAGGGAATAATAATTTTTCTAATTTTGACACTGATCTCGTATCTTTCATAACAATATTACGTTCATTAGATGTAGTTAACAATTTCATTATTGGTGGCTGTATAAATGGAACAGCTGCCATATATGAATATGCTATAACTGCAGTAACTCCTAAAATCTCTGGAGATAGAGTAGCAGCCAAAAAAATTGTTGTCGGGCCATCAGCTCCTCCGATTATAGCTATAGATGCCGCTTCTTTTAGTCCAAAATCCATACCCAAATTCCCCGCTAAAATTGCTCCCCAAAAAGCGACAAAAATCCCAATCTGTGCTGCAGCTCCCAATAAAAGTGTTTTAGGGTTAGCTATTATAGGAGCAAAGTCGGTCAAGGATCCTATTCCTAAAAAGATAATAGGTGGTAAAAAATTCCAATACGACAATCCATAATGAAATAATATTCCGAAAATGCCCGCTTCTTGAAAACCCGTACCTTCGGATGGTGATACTAACAAACCTGTAAAAGGCAAATTAGCTATAATTATACCTAACCCCATAGGCAACAATTCATATGGTTCCCAGTTTTTTCGAATAGCGAAAAAAATAAAAAAAGCAGCTATAATCAACATTATTAAATTTTGCCAATGCAAATTAGTAAATCCGGTACTGTCTATAAATCTTATTAATTCACTAATCATTATTTGAAATATGTTTTAATTTAAAGTTGTTTCTTGAGACATATATATAGATACTGCTACTGCCGCCGCCTCAGCTTTTTGTCTGTTTTCGATTTCTGAAAAACTAACAGTACGTTTATGAGACACATAATAAGTTATATTAACTACTGTGATCAAGGTAAGTAGCAGAGAAAAAGTGGTTATGAGTCCTATAACTGTTATATATAAGGCTTGAACTAAATATGTGGTTTCGATTTTTATATTCCTTTATAATTATAAAAAATAATTTTACACCATTGGAGCATAAAAATACTTCTAAAATGAATAAAAAATACCCGCCAAATCTATTCAACAATGCACTTAAAGCCATGCAACTTAACGGAGATATATATAAGTTTTTTGTTGAAAAAGAGGAATCCATAAGTCATTCATTTATGACAGTTGCATCAGCTGCTATCATGAGTGCAATAGGCATATATCACCGTGCCACGTTACAATCCGATAGAGATCTCGACATATTACCTATTTACATAATATCAGTTGCCTTCATGACGGTTCTTGTAGGTTGGATTATGTGGTCATATGTAATAAAAGTATTATGTGGTTTTTGGGGAGGGAGACCTGAAGTACGAGACTCCATAAGAGGATCAGGTATAGCATATGCTCCGGGTGTTTTTATGGTTTTTTCAGGTTTAAACTTCATAGGACCATTTATAATGCTTATTGCATCAATATGGATGCTGATTTCAGTCACAAAAGCTATATCGTCAGTCCATAATATCAGTATTGCGAAAAGTATAATCCCAGGGATTTTAGGATGGAGTATGGCTTGGATATTACTACCATCATTATTCTTCTCTCCATTTATTTTTAATTAATCTACATCAATATATTTTCGTACTACATCCCATTTTTTACTCAATATTTTTTTAGTATTCATTAAAATAGTCTGCTCTACTTCTAAAATATCCATTTTTTTTAATTCTGCAATTTTATCTATGATAGATTTCAAATGCCTCGGCTCCGTCCAATTATCCCTATTTTTTTTAAACGGCTGGGGTGCTGAATCAGTTTCAATAACAATGTTAGTAAGAGGAATTTCAGATACCACTTTTTGTAATTGAGGTAACCGGAATAAAGGTTTAGCAATAGAGATCAAAAAACCAGAAGCTATACTAGTTTCTGCGTCATACACATCACCTTGGAAATAATGCATAATACCGCCTACTTCATAGGCTTTTTCTTCTTTTAAAACTCGGAAACAATCCTTATGCGCCTCTCTACTATGAAACACTATAGGTAATCCTAAGTCAGTTGCAATATTAATTTGTTTTCTAAAAGACTCGAACTGCCATGCTCTATCTGGCATTCCCGGCAAGTAATCCAAACCAATTTCACTAATAACCAAAGTTTTCTCAGACGATGAGGCAAGCTCATACAAGGTAGAATAATCAGATTCTTTCATTGGTTGATTAATATCCATGGGATGGACCCCTACTCCAGTAAAAAAGCCTGGGAACAAATTTGAATGAGCTATAGAATCAATAGAAGTAGCTATCGTAGTACCTGCTGAAATAACCATATCTACTCCCACATCCGAACTTCTTTGAAGAATATTTTTGATTTCAATTGTAGTAAAAGAATCTAAGTGAACATGCGTGTCAATTAACATATTATAATAATTTAAAACCCCATTAACTTATTTGTTGATTATACTAATCATATGAAAAAAAAATTAGCAATAGTCCAAAGTATATGATTTTACACTTCATATACTTTTTTACGTACAAAATATTAATAATATTTCCGTTAATTATTATCATAATAACCTCTTGTACCAATATTGATACTGATAAATCAACGAAACATACTAATTTAAATATAATATCAAATAAGGAATCAATATCTATAAGTCCGGTTTTGGCAGCTACTCCTACACTAGATACAAATCGTCAAAAAGGTGATAGCAACATAAAAGTTCCGAGATACGGAGGTACATTAAACCTAGTTTCAAACAATCCTGCTAAAAACTTAGATCCTCATAATAATTCTGACATCGGATTTTCATCATGGGGGGCAGGTATCATATATCAAAGATTAATGAAATTCGAAAGTGGGTCAACTTTAATAGAACCTTCACTTAACGTGGAATGTGACTTGTGCGAAGACTGGGAAATGATAAGTCCCACCGAGTTCCAATTTAATATTAAAACGGATCGCAACTGGAACTCAAATAATATTGCATATAACGTACCTTTAACGGCGAATGACATAAAATTTAGCCTAGAACGAATCATGCACCAATCAATGGAATCAACTCCATTAAAAATAATAAAAAACATTAATTTGAATTCAATGAATTCTTTAACCATCGAATTAGATCATCCAAATTCTGATTTTTTATTGGAATTAGCATCTGTAAAAAATAAAATCATTTCTAATAAAATCATACTTAATGATTCTGTTATAGAAAAAACAAATTCAATTGGTTCAAATTCTTGGTCTCTAAAGACATATCTTCCTGATACTAAAGTCACTGTAGAAAACATAAAAAGCACACTTCATCCTCCATATTTAGATCAAATAGATTTCAATATCATTCCTGATCATAAAACTAGATTGAGCGCATTTAAAGTAGGATTAACTGATGTATATGAAATAAACAACCTTCAAAACAATGAGAGCTCTCAAGGAACCATGGTGGCACCTAAATTAATGGTTAAAGAACCCGGGAATGGACTAGAAATTACTTTTAACACGACTAGATCACCATATGACGATCTACCTACAAGACTCGCAATAATGGCTGCTATAAATCCAAAATATATCTCCGATAAAATATGGGATAGCCAATCCTTTTTTTCTTTAGGATTTCCTGTGGTTACAAATGAGTGGTTACCAAAATATTCTCTATGGCAAGATTACTTCAACCAACCGAAGATTGTCAGTGATTATCATCAAAAACGTTTCAAAGATACCTCTTTCAAAATTCAAATCACAACCAGTAATTATGGAGCCCTGCACAATTCAACGCTAAATGAATTAATTAGGCAATTAAATGAAAATGAATTTGAAACGGAAACAATAGTCTTAAGTCACAAAGAATATATGCAAAAAGTATGGGAAAACAATGACTATGATGTTTCTTTCGGACCAATTTTTCCAGTGCATACGCCAAATTCATACATGGTACCGATACTTCATAGTAAGGGAGACTTAAACACAACGAAACATGTAAACATAAATTTAGATAAGTTAATAGAATCTCAATCATATGAATATGAAAATATAAAACGGACTGAACTCATACAGAATATCAATAAAATGATTTTAGACAATGGTTATCGATTCATGATTACTACTAATATATCTTCATGGACATGGCAAAATAAAATAGAAAACATATGGCCTAACTTTTACTCTCATGAATATTCTCATTGGGACAAAGTATGGATAAATGACTAAATTGAATCAATATAATTTTGATAAGCATTTTCTAATGCTGAACATGCTAACAACACACACTTTATCCTGATTGGAAACTTTCTTACTTGAAACAATGCACTTATATCATGGTCACCCACATCCATAATGTTTTCCTCGGAATTTTGCATATGCTGCCTAAATAATTTTGTACATTCATTGATTTCATTGAATGTAAATCCTTTAACCAATACCGAAAACATGGATCCGGAGGCTTGATTTATAGCGCAACCATCTCCTATAAAACCTATTTTAGAGATTCGTCCTATGGAAGTTAATTTAATCGAAAAATGTATCTCATCGCCACAAAAAGGATTGATCGCATCTCCATTAAAGTCTACATCATTTAATAGTTTATTATTTCTAGGATTCATACAATGATCAAGTATTGCATCATTTCTATATAAATCAGATATCCGATTTTGCACCATCTTTAAAATACCTAACAGTTTCTTTTAATCCCACTATCAAGGAATCGATTTCATCTATAGTGTTATACACATAACAACTTGCTCGAGCAGTAGCTGATACTCCTAGTCCTCGTACAAGAGGCATAGCACAATGATGCCCGGTACGAACTGCAATTCCCATTCCATCAAGAATTGTACCCATATCGTGGGGATGTACATCAGGAGAATGAAATGAAAACACGGCTCCTCGTAAAGCAGGGTCCTTAGGACCGAATAATTGAACATCGTTACCGAGTTCTTTAAATTTATCCAAACCATATTCTATAATAGATTTTTCGTAATTATGAATGTTTTCCATTCCTATATTAGTAAGATAATCTATAGCTGCACCTAAACCTATTGCATCGGCTATATTGGGTGTTCCTGCCTCAAATCTCATCGGTAAATCAGCCCATGTTGCCTTTTCATAGGTTACTTCCAAAACCATCTCTCCGCCTGTAAGCATTGGCTCCATTTGATTTAAAATATCCATTTTGACATACAAAACCCCAATGCCTGTTGGTCCCATCATTTTATGTCCAGAAAAAACGAAAAAATCGCAATCTAAGTCTCTCACATCTATAGGCATATGCGGTACACTCTGAGCTCCATCTAGTAAAAACAATGCGCCCATTGAATGAGCTTTATCACAGATGATTTTAACCTGATTTACAGTCCCTATCGCATTAGAAACATGAACTATTGAAACTAATTTTGTACGCTTATTGATTAAAGATTCTAAATCGCATATATCCAAAGTACCGTCGTCAGTCATAGGTATAAATCTAACTGTTGCGCCTTTTTTTCTAGCTAATTCTTGCCAAGGAATCAAATTACTATGATGTTCCATGGGTGACAAAAGTATCTCATCACCATTATTAATATTATGTTGCCCCCATGAATAAGCTACTATATTCAGACTTTCTGATGCATTTCGTGTCCATATAATAGATTGTGTTGTTTCTGAATTAATGAAGTTTGAAACTTTCTCACGAGCTAATTCATACATATCAGTGGCTTCCATACTTAATGTATGCACACCTCTATGTACATTAGAATTATGATTTTCGTAAAAATCTACAAGAGCATCTATAACTTGTTTCGGTTTATGGGTGGTTGCTGCATTATCTAAATAAATCAAAGGCTTTTCATTTATCATACGTGATAAAATAGGAAAATCTTTTCGGATTTTATATATATCTAACATCAATATACTCCTTAAAATGTGCTTATATAAAATTTTAAACAGATATTTTTATCGATTATTGTCATCGGTCGTAATTACTATATTCTGTTCAGACAAAGCTGAATTCAACGTATGCCAACATAATGTTGCACATTTAATTCTAGTTGGGAATTGAGACACCCCACTAAAAATCTCCAGATCCTCCAATATATCAGTAGGAAAATCAGATCTCACATTATCGGTTAACATATCTCTAAATGCTCCGAAAACAACTATCGCTTCTGCTACGGATTTACCTTTAATGTGTTCAGTCATCATAGAAGCTGAAGACTTTGAAATAGCACATCCTACTCCAGTAAAAGAAATGTTTTCTAATATTCCATTTTTTAGTTTAACGTACAATGTCAATTGATCTCCACAAAGAGGATTAAATCCCTCAGATGATTTTGTAAAATCCTGTAATTCACCATAATTTCTAGGTCTTCTATTATGATCCATTACAATATCTTGATATAAATCTTGAAAATCATTAGTCATAAACTAGAACTCAAAAACATAATCTGGTATTGATTTCAAAAAAGATTCTTCTAAATATTCTCGCAGTTCTGGGATATTTACCGAATTGATAATTTCATCCGCAAATCCGTATATTAACAATTTACTCGCTGTTGCCGCATCTATACCTCTACTTCGCATATAAAAAACTGAATCCGCATCAATATTACCCGCCGTAGCTCCGTGGGCACACTTCACATCATCTGCATAGATAAAAAGAGCTGGTTTACTATCCACTTCAGCATAGGGAGAAAGAATTAAATTCTTATCTGATTGTATTGACTCAGTCTTTTGTGCTTCTTTTCTCACTAAAACTGTTCCTCCAAACACCGCCCGCGATTTGCCATCTAAAATCCCCTTATAAAACAAATTACTTATCCCATTTACTTTCGTGTGGTCTATATTAATATAATTGTCCATGTGTTGGTTACCCGATGTAAAATACAAGCCTTTCAGATTACAATTCGCTTGCACTCCATCAAGAACTACAGTTGAATCATATCTGCCAATATTTGCTCCTTTGCAAAAAGAAGTCGAACTGAATATGGCATCGTCATCAATTTTTACTCTAGAATATCCTACATCATATGTGTTATCAGTTTCGGACAACATCCTGAAATGTTTTATGTTCGCCTTGCTACCAACTTGTATTTCGCACACAGAATTAGTCAAGCTTATATGCGCACTACCCCCAACATAACTTTCAATAATACTAGCTGAACTATTTGATTTAGCTTTAATAAACAACCTTGGGTTATTAAACGTTAAAGAGTCTCCGGTATTGTAAAAAATCACATTTACAATTGCATCTAAATCATCATCAATCTCAATCAAAAGACCATCTTGTAAAAAAGATGAATTTAAAGCTGCGAATCCTTCATCCGAATAATCTATAATACTTCCGATAGTATTTTTAAGTTTATCGGCTTGAGAATTATCAAGCATAGCACTGCCAATATCTAATATCATGCCATTTTCCGGTAAATCTGAAAGTCGCGAATCATAATACCCATTTACAAAAATGATATTAGTCCATTTTTCAGAATAAGGTGCAACATTTCGAATTGTATCTATATCAATGTTTGATTTATCAGCCAGCAAATATTTTTTATCGACGATTGAGGATATTGCAGTGTATTTCCATTTTTCATTACCTTTCCGTTTGACAGGCAATCCGATATCTGAAAAAGTTTCCATCGCAGTTTTACGGAATGCGTTGCACCATAAATTGGCACTATCATCTAAACGGTTGAATTGATTATAAATATTTTCCATATAAGAATTATTCATAATTTCAGGATCCGTCACTCATCGATTCTTTGATCCATTCATACCCTTTTTCTTCAAGCTCTAGAGCAAGTTCACTTGTTCCCGACTTTACAATACTCCCATCCATCAAAACATGTACATAATCCGGTTTAATATAATCCAATATTCTTTGGTAGTGAGTGACTATGAGAATTGATTTGTTAGGATTTTTAAAAACATTCACTCCTTCAGATACTATTCTCAGAGCATCAATATCAAGCCCGGAATCTGTCTCGTCTAATAAGGCTAACGTGGGATCCAGTAAGGCTAATTGTAATATTTCATTTCTTTTTTTCTCTCCACCAGAAAAACCTTCATTAACAGAGCGTTTCACCAAATCAGGGTCCATTTCAACTGCTTGACGGTGTTCTTCAAGTAATTTATCGAATTCTCTTATGCTTAATTCTTTCAATCCTTTTTCTTTGCGGACAGAATCAAAAGCTGCTTTTAAAAATTGCCATGTTCTAACACCCGGCAATTCAACTGGATATTGAAAAGCCAAAAATATTCCTTTCCTAGCTCGGTCTTCAGGAAGAAATTCATTAATTTTTTCTCCCTGATAAATTATAGATCCTCGGGTTATTTCATAGCCTGGCCTACCGGCTATTACATTTGCCAAAGTGCTTTTACCTGACCCATTCGGTCCCATTATTGCATGTATTTCCCCGAAATTAACTGATAAATTTATACCTTTCAAAATTGGTATATCTCCAATAGAAGCATGCAAATCTTTTATTTCTATCATAAAATTATTTAATTCTGACATATTATCCAACCGTTCCTTCAAGGCTAACTCTCAACAATTGTGAAGCCTCCATAGCAAACTCGAATGGGAGTTCTTTAAATATACCTCTACAAAATCCATTGATTATCATATAGTTGGCCTCTTCTAAATCTATTCCTCTTTGCTGAAGGTAAAAAAGTTGATCATCATTAACCTTCGAAGTAGTGGCTTCATGCCCCATTTTGGCACTTGGGTTACGAACCTCAATATATGGCACGGTGTGCGCACCACATTCGTCTCCTATTAACAATGAATCGCATTGTGTGAAATTTTTAGCATTGGTAGCACTAGGCATAATAGACACTTGCCCTCTGTAAGTATTTTGCGCTTTACCTGCTGAAATACCTTTCGCAATGATCGTGCTTTTGGTATTTTTACCGATATGTATCATTTTTGTACCTGTATCGGCCTGTTGATAATTATTCACTAAAGCTACGGAGTAGAATTCACCAGTAGAATTATCTCCTTGCAAAATAACACTAGGATATTTCCATGTTATTGCAGATCCTGTCTCTACTTGGGTCCAAGAAATCTTTGAATTCTCACCTCGAGCCGCACCACGTTTAGTGACAAAATTATAAACACCACCATTTCCATCTTTATCACCTGGATACCAATTTTGAAGTGTAGAATATTTTATTTCTGCATTTTTCAGAGCCACCAATTCAACAACAGCGGCATGCAACTGGTGAGTTTTTCTCATTGGTGCCGTACATCCTTCCAGATAACTGACATAACTGCCTTCATCGGCAATTATCAAAGTTCTTTCAAATTGACCTGAATCTGCCTCATTAATTCTAAAGTAAGTCATTAATTCCATTGGGCACCTAACTCCAGGAGGCACATACACAAATGATCCATCACTAAAAACAGCAGAATTCAAAGTGGCATAGAAGTTATCACTGTAAGGAACAACAGAACCTAAATATTTTTTGACTAAATCTGGATATTTTTGAACTGCTTCGCTTATTGGACAAAATATAACCCCTGCAGATTTAAGTTGCTCTTTGTATGTAGTGGCCACTGAAACACTATCTAGAACAGCATCAATAGCGACACCCGATAGTTTTTTTTGTTCTTCCAAAGGAATTCCCAATTTATTAAATGCCTCTATCAACTCAGGGTCTACTTCTTCTAAACTTTTAGGAGAATCATCTTTTGATTTAGGCGCAGCGTAATAAATGATGTTTTGAAAATCTATCTCTGGGAAAGTCACATTAGCCCAATCCGGAGCAGAAGATTCCTGTTTCGTTTCCCATAATTCAAATGCTTTTAACCGCCAATTCAACATCCAGTCTGGTTCATTTTTCTTATTGGAGATAAACCTAACGGTATCTTTAGTTAGTCCTTTAGGAGCATTTTCAGAGTCGATATCAAATTCAAATCCCCATTTATACTGCTTATCTTGCACACCTGTTTTACGTGATATCACCTCTTGGTCAGTCATAATAATACTCCTAGGTATTCTAAATATATAAGCAAATCTATCGATAAAATTTCAGAAAATAGGCCAAAGAAATCACGTATATTTCAAGTTTATTCAACTATATAAATATACCATACAAAAAATCATACTGGGCATTATATTTAAGCTATATTGCTAAAATTATTGCCCCATTATTTGTACTACAACTTCCCGAAAATCAATTTGCTTTGCTTTAAGTCCGTCTAACTCAACCATAAATATTCTTTGCCATTTTCCCAAAACCATATCTCCATTTATTATAGGTATTGTTTCGCTAGTCCCTAACAGCAACTGTTGGCAGTGGGAATGGCCATTCGGGCATTCATCGTCGTGCATATGGACAGTTCTATGTTCAAAGTCATTATGTTTATATTGTCCTGCAGCAGGAGCTAAATTTTCAAGAAAACTTTTAAAGTCCTGAATAAGAAAAGGTTCATCCTCTTGTATGACAATTGCTGACGTAGTGTGCTTGGAAAAAACAATTACTGAACCATTTGAAATTTTGGTATCTTTTATCAATATTTCTATATTGTCCGTAATATCAATAAATTCAAGAGCAGTCGAGGTGGGAATTTCAAGAGTATATGGAATTATTTTAAAGGATTCCGACCCATTCATATTCTTCAAAGCTCCTTATTTACTAGCAATACACATAATATCATCCATAGATATTCATTCTATACGATACGATTGCAATAATATTAATATTAATAATCCCTGTTCATCAAGAATTGGAGTAGCGCAATATAATTTTTCGTATGTACATCATTTAATCTTGCATTTAAAAACGCCACTCGTGCTTTTTTAGTATATTTTTTTGTCATTTGTCGAGCAAATTCCAAAGTACCTACATTGTCCATAATTTCCAAAACTCGATTAACCTGAAAATCGCCAATATTTTCTGATTGATAAATTTCCCGTAATTCTAGTGAGTATTTCCCGTGGTTAGCGTTCATCGCATGAATTATCGGTAATGATTTTTTTTTGCGTATTATGTCCACTCCTACAGGCTTACCCGTTGTTTTTTCTTGACCCCAAATACCTAAAATATCATCTCGTATCTGAAATGCATAACCTAATGACTCTCCTGATATTTTTAATTGGTTTTGGATATCACGATTTGTAGTTCCAATTAAAGCACCCAAATTAATTGAACATCTTATCAATGCACCTGTCTTCAATGAAATCATTCTCAAATATTGTTCTATGGTTATAGATTGAGCATTTTCATATAAAATATCTAAGTATTGGCCTTCTATCATATCCAAACAAGCATTTCCGATTAATTTCGATGCAGGTCTAAAATGATAAAATTCACGGTCCCCTGATAAACGAAATATGTCGTGCGAAATCACATGCATTATATTTCCTGCCAATAACGCTTTTTGGGATCCATACAATGACCAAAGAGTTGGCCTATGGTGACGTATTTCGTCGAAATCTTGAACTTCATCATGAATTAATGAGAAATTATGTATTAATTCTATTGAAGCCGAGGCATAAATTGCACTTTGAATATCTCCTCCAACGGCGTCACAAGCAAACATACATAGAGAAGGTCGTAATCTTTTACCAGATGAAGATGATATTTTATCACCATTTATGTCTTCCCAACCCATACAGTATCTCAATAAAGAATATACAGATAAATGTTCGTCAGCTAATATCGATTTAAGTTCTGAATTAAACATAGCCTTATAATTCAACAATATTAAGGGCTCTGGATATGTAATATAATTGTCACTCATAACTTTATTGATTCTACTAAAATTTATTGGTTTTTTATTTAAAAAAACATCTGATTGGTTAAAATATAATGCATTTTTATCTTGTGAGTACGTAAGTTAATTTACTTGCAGGTAAAAAGTACGATATGCTATATTTAAGAATAGCTCAGGTACCGATTTTTGTATTTATCGATTCCATCGAGCCTTAAACATTACTAGAAAAAAAATATTCGCAAAACTTTATGTGGGTGGTGAAATAATTATGCTTAACGACTCCCTACTTGACAAATACTTTATGCAATATGGAATAATAGCCATATTTACAGCTATAGCTGTGGCTGTTCCTGTAAGCATGATGATTATTTCATGGATACTATCCTTAGTGAAGATACGCCCAAACAATCCTTCTGACGTTAAATCCAGTATATATGAATGTGGATTTGAAACAATAACAGAAAGATGGAACCAATTTAATTTCAGATACTACAGCATAGCATTATTGTTCGTAATTTTTGACGTAGAAGTTGTGTTTTTATTCCCATGGGCTATTAGTTATGGAGTAATGTCAGCTACATTCGGCACTTTCATTTTTTTCGAAATGTTAGTTTTTATATCAATACTATTGCTAGGTTGGGTTTACGCTTGGAAAAAAGGTTCATTAGAATGGAGTTAACTTTATGATCAACAATATTATAAAATCTGAACCAAACATGCCAGTTCCTCTTCATGATACAACTTGGGAAATGGACATTAAAGAAGGCGACTATATAAACCATCTTAAATCGACTCATACCGAAGCATTAATAGAACCATTGATAGAAGTTCCAAACGACTTAGACCGAAATGTTGCAATCACCTCAGTCGATGCTTTAATAGGATGGGGAAGAAAAGCATCGGCCTGGCCTTTATCATTTGGTTTAGCTTGTTGTGCTTTTGAAATGATGGCAAGTGCTATGTCAAGATTTGATCTGTCGAGATTTGGTATGGAAGTATTTCGCCCATCTCCTCGTCAAGCAGATCTAATAATAATAGCAGGTACAGTGACTTGGAAAATGGCTCCAGCAATAGAAAGAGTGTATGAGCAAATGGCAGACCCGAAATGGGTGATATCCATGGGCGTGTGCGCAACCAGCGGGGGGCCATACTACGGTTCTTATAGTGTAGTTCCCGGCGTTAATCATATAATCCCAGTTGATGTATATGTGCCTGGGTGCCCACCTCGCCCTGATGCTTTATTATATGGAATCATGCAACTGCATGAAAAAATCAAACGATACTCTATTAAAAACCGAGAATAGTATTGACCAAAATACTTAGCACTTCCAAAATAATACAGACACTGAAACAAGAATTACCGGGATTAGAAATTTCGGGCAATGAATCATGGGTTACTGTGAATGCAAACCAAATAAATAAAGTCTCACGAATACTTAAAAACTCGGATGGTTTGGATTTTTCTTATTTAAATGCGATAACGGCGGTAGATTACATTGAATATTTTCAAATTATTTACCATCTAACATCTATGCGAAATAATTATTCCTGCGTTATAAAAGTAAGATGTGATGGTAGAACAAATCTAGAATTACCGTCAGTTATAGATGTATGGAAGGGAGCAGACCTACAGGAACGTGAAATATGGGATTTGATGGGAATAAAATTTTCCGGTCATCCAAATTTAAAACGTATTTTGCTATGGGAAGGATTTGATGGTCACCCTCTACGTAAAGACTATTTAGGCTAAATTATGAATACACTACGAACAGAACCCATTACAATAAACCTAGGTCCCCAACACCCCAGTACACACGGTGTGTTTCGGCTCAGAGTTACATTTGATGGGGAAGAAATTGTAGACCTTGAACCCGTATTTGGATATCTACATAGAGGAACTGAGAAATTAGCAGAAACAAGAAATTATACCCAAATAATAACTCTAACAGACCGTATGGATTATGTAGCTAGCATGTCTAATAACCTCGCCTACGTTCGAACAGTTGAAAGCTTAGCCAACATATCCGTACCTGAAAGGGCGCAATATATTAGAGTAATATGCGCTGAACTTCAGCGGATAGCAAGTCATTTAATGGCAACTGGATTTTTATTAAATGATCTTGGAGCTCTTGCAACCCCGTTAGTCTACTGCTTCCGCGAGAGAGAAAAGATACTCGATCTATTTGAGATGTTGTGTGGAGCAAGAATTACACTCAGCTATATGAGACCAGGAGGTGTTTTCCAAGACGCACCGGAGGAATTTTGGCATGCTCTGAACACTACTGTAACTGATTTGCCACACTTTTTTGACGAGATAGAAAGCCTGATATCCACAAATGAAATTGTATTAGCACGAACTAGGGGTGTTGGCATACTCACAGACGAACAAGCCATCGCCAACTCCGTAAGTGGACCAAATTTACGAGCTGCGCGTGTCAAGTGGGACTTAAGAAAATCTAATACATACGAAGTATATGATCGATTAAAATTTGATATTCCTATCGGACATGAAGGAGATACTTACGATCGTTATTTAGTGAGAATTCTAGAAATGAGAGAAAGCGTTAAAATTATTGCTCAATGTGTAGAGCAAATCGATACAGGACCAATACGTTCCAATACCCCATTTTTCATAAGGCCTCCTGCAGGAGAAGCCTACGAAGCAATCGAAGGGCCAAAAGGAGAATTAGGATTTTACATGGTCAGTGACGGAGGAGTAGCTCCTTATCGATGTAAGGTGAGAGCTCCATCTTTCTTGAATTTAACTCCCCTGAAAGAAATGATAACGGGGTGGAAAATGGGTGATCTCATAACTATATTAGGATCAATAGATATAGTTCTAGGGGAGGTAGATCGTTAACATGCACTCTCCATTGTTATTAGATTTTACGACATTTTACGAACTGTTTTTCAAAGCATTTGATACTCTAGGGTTTGAGGCTTCTGCCCATTGGATGTCCTATACAGCAGCTGGTATCAGCTTAAGTTTCATAGCTATAAATCTCTTGATATTATCTACCGCTTTATACACTTGGTTTGAACGCAGGACTATTGCAAGATTCCAAGTTAGACGTGGACCTAACCGAAATGGTCCATACGGCTTATTACAACCCTTTGCTGATGTGATTAAATTAATAATGAAAGAAGACACGATTCCCGAATCAGCTGACAAAGTGGTTTTTACTCTAGCGCCAATTGTCCTACTCGCACCTACACTACTAATAATCACAGTTATCCCCATGGATGACAGTACTTTTCTTGGTACGTTAAATATTGGAATACTTTTTATTGTAGGTATTACTTCTGTAAATTCAATTGCTATTTTCATGGCTGGTTGGGGTTCTAGAAATAAGTATGCTATTTTAGGATCCATGCGAGGGGCCGCCATGCTTGTAAGCTATGAAATCCCTATGGCATTAGGAATCACAAGCGTTCTGTTACTATCTGGATCGCTTGCAATGAAAACGATTGCCGACAGCCAATTGATATGGTTTATATTAGTGATGCCACTTGGGTTTTTTGTGTTTATGGCAGCGGCGATGGCCGAAATGAGCAGAACTCCTTTTGACCAAATTGAATCAGAATCAGAATTAGGATCTGGTTATAACACCGAGTTCAGTGGAATAAAATTCGCGATATTATTTTTAGCGGAATTCATGGCCCCTATTGTAACTTCCGCAGTAGTAACCACATTGTTCTTGGGAGGAAACCAAGGATTCAGTCCAATACCTGGCCCAATATGGTTTATATTAAAAATGTTTGTAGTGATTTTTATTTTACTTTGGATTAGATCTACTTGGCCAAGATTAAGAATAGATCAAATTATGGGGTTTGCCTGGAAACCTTTATTTGGTTTGGGAATCATAAATATATTTCTTATAGCTCTCGAATCTCAAATCTTGATGGAAGAAGGAAAATTATCACAAAACGACATGTTGATAATGTCTGGAATAAATTGGGTATTAACAATAGTCGGCTTATTGGTAATGTTTAATATTTATGGCCACAAACGGTATAACCGTCCTGATCCTATCCCGTCTCAGTTAGCTAATATGGGCACTGATTTGCAATAAGCAGGAGAATACAATGTATGGTTTTGGAATAATTAAAGGCTTAGGAATAACCATGAAACATATGGTTATTCCCAGTCGCCAATTCAATATTTACCAATATCCTGATAAAAAAGCTAATCCCTTAGATTTAGCAAAATCAGAAGGAATAAACCCTGTTATTTTTCTATTTAGCAATCCTCTTAAGTTTATTAAAGCAATGATTGGGCTCGTCACAATTGAAGAAAGATTACCCCAGCATCCCAATTTCAGAGGAGAAGAATTTACATGGTATGATCAAAGATGTACTGGTTGTGCTAGTTGTGCTAAGTACTGTCCTTTAGGAATAATTAAAATCGTGACTAATACAAGCGGGGTAAATAAACAAGAAGGGCAAAGCTACGATATAGAAGTATTTGATATCGACATTGGACGATGTATGTTTTGCGGCTTATGCGTTGAGGCTTGCCCTTATGATGCCTTACATATGGGGAGTGGGTTCGAAGAAAGCCAATACCAACGTTCAAATCTAATAATCGATATAAACAAACTAAAATCTGCCGAAAAAAAACCGAGTACCTGGTTCAGGCCCCAATTAAGTCAGAAAAAACATAACCCAATATCAGGAGAAACTGTTGATTGGAACGAAGTGGGACGCCACCAAAAACCTAGCATTGCAGATCAATCAGAAAAATGGGCTAAAAGATGACCTTAGGGACAGGAACAGAAAGCTCTATAGTAATAGAAATCACCTTTTGGGTACTAGCAGTCTCTACAGTAATATCGGCAATTGCCGTCGTTCATATACGTGATTTATTTAGAGCTTCTTTGTTTTTAATTGTAACTTTTTTAGGTGTAGCAGGAATGTTTATATTGCTGCGAGCAGAATTCCTTGCCGGAGTTCAACTCATGATTTATGTTGGCGCAATATCGGTACTATTAATATTTGCGATTCTAATGACTCGGGAATTAGAGAATGGAAACCAATCTCATTTTATGAGAGTTGTTGTTGGACTCATATCAACTGCATTAATGTTACTCTCGATTTATCTTATATCCGAAACTAATTGGAATCTCTTGAGTGAATCGGGAGTTGGAAACGATGATACAGTGATACACACGTTCTCTGATGAATCAATTCCAACGCTAGCAAAAATGTTGCTGGCTGATTACCTGTTAGCTTTTGAAATGGTCTCGGTATTGCTTCTAGCTGCTGTCCTCGGAGCATTAGCATTAGTAAGGGAAGATAACAAATGACATTAGAAAAGTTTTTAACGATTGGTGCAATACTATTCTTTATAGGTTTATATGGTGTATTGTCGAAAAAAAATTCAATTGCTATTCTCATGTCTTTAGAGCTCATGTTTAACGGAATCAACCTTACTGCAGTTGCATTTTCACGCTACATAAAACCTGCAGAGCTTATGCCAGCTGTAGCCGATGTTTCTAAATATTTACTGACTGGACAAGTTTTTACTATATTTATCATTACTGTTGCAGCAGCAGAAGTAGCTATAGGGCTTGCCATCATAATAGCAATCTATAGAACCAATCAATCGGTTTTAATCACTGAAGCAAATAACTTAAAGAAGTAAAAAATGTGGATAGAATATAAAACTGCGGACAGTCTCATAGCAGCCGAAATGTGGAAAGACACATTTGAGGCCGAAGGATTACCCACAAAAATAATGCCAGTTGGCGACATTACAAATTGGAGTGAAAGAGTAGGATTTATAATTTATGTGCCAAAAGGTAGAGAACATGTTGCAGATGAAATTTTAAGGAAATTATAGAAATGATGACAGAACAATTAGTATGGATGGTATTTTTCCTTCCTTTAATTTCGTTTTGCATTATCGGACTTATAATACGACCCTTCTTCAACAAGTATTCTATTTTGTCTGCATTTATAGCAATAATTTTTATAACAAGTGCTTTGATTATTTCTCTGTCCATCTTCATATCAGTGATGATTAATGGAAACTATATAGAACTAGGGTTATTAAACTGGGTCACAATCGGTGACCTGAACTTCACTATAGGTATCCTAATGGATCCTTTAACTGCAACCATGCTGGTAGTAGTTACGGGCATAAGCTTAATGGTTCAAATTTATTCAATTGGTTATATGAAAGCTAAAGTAATTATCGATAAATCTCAAGGTTCAACATTTAATGTACCAATAGAATTAGGGCAACCTGTTTACGCAAGATATTTTGCCTATATGTCACTATTTACAGCATCTATGACAGGTTTAATATTGTCTGCAAATATTGTGCAACTTTTTGTATTTTGGGAATTAGTAGGATTATGCTCGTATCTGCTTATAGGTTTCTGGTTTCACAAGCCTGCTGCGATTGCCGCTGCAAAAAAAGCTTTTATAGTTACTAGAATTGGTGATTTTGGATTCTTACTCGCGCTTATATATTTATTCTCTCATAGTCATTTATTTCCCCCCAATGTCAATCCTTTAGAAATTGAAGTTATCAATAAATATTTACCCGAATTAGTCAACATGGGAATAATAGGAAGTAGCACAGTAACACTTATTGCACTTGGAATATTTTTCGGTGCCATGGGTAAATCAGGTCAATTTCCGCTTCATACGTGGTTACCCGATGCAATGGAAGGCCCTACTCCTGTTAGCGCTTTGATTCATGCAGCGACTATGGTTGCTGCTGGAGTATTTTTGGTGGCAAGATTCTTTCCATTATTTCAATCTTCTACATCAGCAATGGCAGTTGTTGCTTTAATTGGCGCAATTACTGCCTTTTTCGCAGCCACAATGGGCCTAGTTTCAAATGACATTAAACGTGTATTAGCATATTCTACGGTGAGTCAGTTAGGTTATATGATGTTAGCTCTTGGAGTAGGAGCCTATGGTATAGCCATATTCCATCTCTTCACACACGCATTTTTTAAAGCATTACTGTTCTTAGGATCGGGGAGCGTCAATCATGCCACTGGTACATTTGACATGAGGTACATGGGAGGATTAAGAAAAAAGATGCCAATCACCTATGCGGCATTCTTATTAGGTAGTTTAAGCTTAGCTGGCATATTCCCTTTATCAGGGTTTTGGAGTAAGGATGAAATATTACTCAGCGTTTTTAATCACGGGTTTCATGATGGGCATTTATTAAGTATTATTACATTTACCGTCGCAATCACTGCCGTATTCATGACTGCTTTTTATATGTTCAGGGCTTTATTTATGACTTTTGAAGGAACTTTCAAAGGTGGTTCTTCCAATGATCCTGAAGCTTCTAGCCACAATCCTGTTCATTTAACAGAGTCGCCTAAATTAATGACTCTCCCAATGGCTATACTAGCAATTTTAGCCGTATCTATTGGTTTCATTGCTAATCCTCCATTCAAAATATTGGGAATAAATAAGCACTGGTTAGTTGAAACATTACAGCACAATATTTCAGAAACCCATTCGGAATTCAATCTTTCTCTAGCTATAATATCATCGTTGATAGCTATCGCTGGAATACTTCTTGCAACATTGATGTACACCAAAATTTTGGCCCGTACCGGCAATATTTCACTTATTAACCCCAACATTTTCTCAAAAAATTTCCGACCAGTATATATTTTATTGTCAAAAAAGTATTATTTTGACGAATTATACGAAACCATTATTGCAAAAAACTTATTCTATAAAAGCATCGCTAAATTTCTAGACGCATTTGATCAATTAGTTGTAGATAAAATTGCAAATTCGATAGGATGGGTGGGGAAAAATTCGGGTGTCCTATTAAAAGAATTACATAACGGGCAAATGCAAATGTATGCCTCCATAACATCAATAGGAATATTATTAATTACCTTTATATTAGTTTTCGGCAAATATGGCTTTGGAGCATAACTGGAGTGCAACTTGGAATTTAACTGGATATTATCAATAGCAATTTTCCTACCCATACTAGGTGGTTTAACAATAGCGATATTTTTTTCTAACAATACCGCTAGAAACTTTGCTTTGTTCATTTCTACACTTGAATTATTCATTTGCGGGTATATTTTTTACATTTATCAATCAAGCTCTGGCGGAATTCAATTAGTAGACAAAATATCAAGTTGGTTCCCACAGGAGTTTTTCAAAGTTGAGTATTTTTTAGGTGTTGATGGAATCAGTACTCCATTAATATTACTCACAGGAATACTTGGAATCGTTTCAATATTCGCCTCTTGGAACATTACATTGAGAACCAAAGAGCATTATATGTGGCTATTGATTCTTCAAGGAGCTGTAATAGGAGTATTTTCTTCCCTAGACTTAATGTTATTTTTTATATTTTGGGAACTTGAACTTATCCCAATGTTTTTTCTGATATCCATTTGGGGTACTGGCAGAAAAGAATATTCAGCTATGAAATTCTTGATATTCACTTTACTTGGAAGTGCCTTCATGCTTATAGGTATTTTATTGATCTATCTTTCAACAGGTACGTTTGACATGACTAAACTACCATCAGAAATGGCATCAGCCACTTTAATAATACCTGCCTCTTCAATTTTCTTGCTTACAATAATAGCATTCGCCGTCAAATTACCTGTGTTCCCTTTTCATACATGGTTACCTGATGCTCATACTGATGCCCCTACTGCCGCTAGTGTAATGTTAGCCGGCGTTTTATTAAAAATGGGCGGTTACGGCATTTTAAGAGTGTCTGCATCTATGTTCCCAAATCAAATTACTGAATTCGCATGGTTGATTGGGGGATTAGGTGTTATAAACATAATATACGGAGCGATAGTCACTCTACGTCAATCAGATCTTAAAAGGCTAGTTGCCTATAGCAGCATCAGCCATATGGGTTTTGTGCTACTAGGAATTGCTGCCATAAGCGGCCCTTTTGGGGAAATAGGACTAACCGGAGCGGCTTTACAAATGTTTACTCACGGAACAATAACCGGATTATTATTCCTAACAATAGGGTTTATATATGAAAGGACACATACTAGACACATTCCAGATTTAGGCGGATTATCTCTTAAAATGCCGTTATTAACTATATCTATTTTAATAGCAGGACTTGCCTCACTTGGATTACCGGGAACTAGTGGATTTGTCTCCGAATTAACGGTTTTCATGGGCTCTTTTAAAGCATGGACATTGTTTACATCTATTTCCGTGTTCGGTGTCGTGCTAGCCGCAGGTTACATTTTATGGATGATACAAAGATCCATGTTTGGGCCTTTACCTACACGATTTAATTCACTCTCAGACGCAACTTGGGCTGAATTGATCCCAATCACTATATTAGTAATATCAATCATCAGTATAGGGATATACCCTTCTATCATTTCTGATATGTTCAGCGAAGGATTAAAACCAATAACTATAGCGATAGAGGCAATTAATTAATGGACACTCCCGTTACTAATGCTCATGAAATATATCTATTATTACCAGAAATATCTATGGGAATATTAGCAGCAACTATAATAATAATTGATCTGATTTCTCAAAAGAAAAACATACTGCCTATAATAGCTACCTTTGGGTTAATATTCCCACTCTATTTCAGCATACAACTATCAGGCACAAATGAATTCGCTTTCAGTCGTAGCATAATAGTAGATGAATTTGGTTTATTTTTTAAATACTTAATTATAGTAGCGACCGCAATAGTTTTTATGTCTTCTAATAAGTACGCCACTGTCTTTGGCAAACATCAGGGCGAATATTACGCTCTAATTATTTTATCTGCGACAGGAATGATGCTATTATCTTCAGCGGTTGAATTGATAACTATATATATTGCATTAGAACTTACCGCATTACCTATGGCTGCATTGGTAGCTTTTATTAGAATAAAAAAATCCGCAGAGTCCGGTGTCAAATTCCTAATATTAAGCGCTTTTAGCTCTGCTTTTTTATTATATGGAATGGTCTTAATTTATGGATTTGCTGGGACGACTTATTTACTAGGAGATCATTCATTATCTACAATAATATCGCAAAATACCGAGAACCCCGACTTAGTATTTGGAGGAGGTGCCCTATTATTAGCAATCACTTTAATAACAGTAGGGTTTGCATTTAAAATATCCGCAGTACCTTTTCATATGTGGGCTCCTGACGTATACGAAGGAGCCCCAACTCCCATTACCGGATATTTATCGGTAGCAAGCAAGGCAGCTGGGTTTGCAATATTACTAAGAATTCTATACACATCATTTGATACTTATGAAATAATAACTGATTGGTCAATGTTAATAGCAGTCATGAGTGCTTTGTCTATGACATTGGGTAATTTAATTGCAATTCAACAAACAAATATAAAACGCTTGTTAGCCTATAGCACTATTGCGCAAGCAGGATACATAATGATTGGGTTATCAGCAGTTGCAAACCTTCCTGGCGGGGAAGATCAATCAGGCCCAGCTGGAATTTTATTTTATTTAGCTGGATATTTGTTTACAAATTTAGCGGCTTTTTCTGTAATTATCGTTGTATCCAACAATACAAAATCGGAAAAATTAACTGCTTTTAACGGATTGAGTAAAATAAACCCATTTTTATCTGCAATAATGGCTTTATCAATGATTTCACTCATTGGAATACCTCCAACAGTAGGTTTTATGTCTAAAATTTATATTTTTAGCTCAGCCATTGATACCGGATTGGAGTGGTTAGTATTTATTGGTGTTATCAATAGTGTCATTTCTGCTTACTATTATCTAAAAATATTAAAAGCAATGTATATAGAAAAACCCGATAATTCTGAAAAAATCAGATTAGACACAGGGGCTACTCTATCGGCATCACTTTGTGTGTTAGGAATAATTATATTTGGTGTATTTCCAGGTCCTTTAATTAATATAGCTCATAATGCAGTCTCTTCAATAATTAATTAAAATTGTATAATTCGATAAAATGACTGGATAATATGAAAAAGTTCGAATAATAAATGACAAACTAACTAATTATGGCAAACAAAAACAAAATCGCTTTCATTCACAATTCAAAAGTACCCGAAGCTAAACAATTAGCAGAAAACCTAGTATCCCAACTAAGTATCTCAGGCATTTCATGGATTAGCTCTGCGGGGGATCTTCATGATAAACAAGACGAACTAAACACAACGCACGTTGCCATAATTATAGGTGGCGACGGGACAATTTTGCGAGCTATCAGAGTAATAAGCCCTCATAATGTGCCCGTTGTCGGTATAAAAATGGGAAAAGTTGGATTTATGGCTGAGTTAACTCCAGAAAATGCTCTACAAAATTTGAAACATTACATAAATTACATTCCATTCGATAGTGGATCAATAAGACTTGAAAAAAGAATGATGATTACAGCACATATTTGTATGGCAGATTCGAATTCCTCTAGATTAACATTGCATGCCTTAAATGACATCAGTGTCAGTAGCAGTAAAGTGTCTAGATTAGTCGAACTTAAAGCCACTGTAAACAACTTGCATTTAACCAATTACCGCGCTGATGCAATAATAACTTCTACAGCAACTGGTAGTACAGGTTACTCTCTTTCAGCAGGTGGTCCAATTATTTTTCCTGAGGCTGAAATGATGTTGCTTCAACCTGTAGCAGCACATACAGGGTTGAGAGATGGATTAATACTGGCACCAGATTCTGTGATAGAGCTTTCCCCTTCTGTAGACTACCAAGCTTCTATTAGCGCAGACGGATTCATAGATAGCAATTTAGACCCAGATGAACGAATTATAATCTCTAAAAGCAAAAACAACGCTTTATTTCTAAGATCGAAGAAGCCTGACTTTTTTTATGAAGCATTAAATATGCGTTTAGGTCTAGCCTATAGATCACAACGACCAGTAGAATAATTATAAGAAGAATACAATATGGATTCAAGTAAAATCATCAGCTCTAACATTCATTTTAATGGGAAATTAATTAAAGTTAGAACCGATTTAGTGCAACTTGACTCCGACAAAATTTCGACTTATGAAATTGTAGAACACCGGCCGGCTGTAGCGATTGTACCAATAGATAACCAGAACAACATTCATCTAGTAAATCAACGGCGACACGCAGTTAACGCATCTATATTAGAAATACCAGCTGGTTTAATTGAGCAAAATGAAAGCCCGCATTTCGCAGCTTTAAGAGAATTACAAGAAGAAATTGGATATACTTCAAATGACATACGTGCTATGGGATCATTCTGGTCTAGTCCAGGATTTACGAACGAATATTTGTACACATTCGTTGCACGTGATTTAGTACCAAGTAAACTACCTCAAGATGAAGATGAAAACATAATGGTCGAAAAAATTCCTTTTACAAATATTAATGACTTAATCGCAAAAGGAACAATCAAAGATGCCAAAAGTATTGCCGCATTACTAATGGCAAAATATATATTTCTCGAATAATCATATAAAAGAGGAAAAACATGAATACAATAGACCATATGCTTGAGCAAGTTGATGCCATGAGCACAGAATTAGTTCAACTTGAACAAGATTTGATTAAAATTCCTTCCGTTAACACCGGAACAATGCCAACAGGAAATGAAACGGAAGTTTGCAACTATATTAAAAAATGGTTGGCAAAATACGGTATACAGTCTGAAATATTGGAAGCAACTCCTAATCGAGGCAATCTTATTGCCACACTACCTGGGCATTCTCAAAAATTAGGTTTGCTTTTTATGTCTCATACAGATGTTGTTCCTGTAGAAGATGAATCAAAATGGGAATTCCCTCCATTTGACGGCCATATCAGTAACGGTCGCATCTTCGGCAGAGGAGCCTCTGATTGTAAAGGGTTACTTACATCTCAACTCATGGCATTTAGGATTTTACATCAAAATAAAATTGAATTAAAAGACGGTCTCTCATTAATATCGGGGGCAGATGAAGAACACGGAGGAACATATGGCTTCAAATGGCTAGCCAACAAATATCCTGAAAAACTAAAGGCGCCTTTTGCTATAAATGAAGGAGGAGGGACTCCAATTGATTCAGCTGGAGCAGTAACATATTTACTGGGGGTAGGGGAAAAAGGAAGATTGCAAATAGAATTCGACATAAAAGGCTCTAGTGCGCATGCATCAGTTCCATGGCAAGGGAATAATGCACTTTATTCTCTGTCGAAACTTATAACTAAATTAGAACAATATGAAGCTGAACGAGATACATCTTCAAGCATATTCGATCATTTGTCAGTTTTCGCGATCGAACATAAGCCTAATAATGAAAATATTGACCAAATAATTTCAGAACAAAACACTGAAAACCCTAGATTTGCATCGTTATTAAAAGCTCTTTCTAGAATGACAATAACACCTACTATGGTGTCAGGAGGTATTAAATCTAACAGTGTTCCGGAACACATCAGATTGACCTGCGACGTTCGCACATTACCGCAACAAAGTGAAATTTATTTGAGACAAGAATTAGATAAAATCATTGCAGATATTCCCGACATAGAGTATCAAATAGATTACATGGCCGTACCAAATTCGTCAGGTTTTAACACTTCTTTGGCTACAGCTATAAATACTGCAACCAAAAAAGCAATAAATCGTGAAGATGTTAATTTAATACCTGCAATTAGCACTGGTTTTACCGATTCAAGATTTACGCGAGAACTTGGAGTCACCACATACGGCTTCACTGGAACTCATCCTGAAGATGATCCTCTTCTAAGCAATATACATGGCACCAATGAATCAATAGGAATTAACAGCCTCATTAGTAGTACAAAAATAATGCTTCATGTAGCTTTCTCTTTACTTGCAAAAGAATGATTTTAATACATTAAAATCAATTACTAACCTACCATATATACTATATGTACTATTTTTTAAATTATCCATTGGTTTATATTGTGTTAAGTGATAAACTCACCCTATTAAATTATACAAGAGACTGAATGACAAATCTTATAGAATACAAAAAACCGACCAGGAAATTGCCTACTATGGTAGTAGCATTTGCAGGATGGCCTGATGCTGCAGAAGCTGCAACTCGGGCAATTAAATACATGATTCGCAAACTAGATACGGAAAAAATAGCCGAAATAGATCCAGAAGAATACTACGATTTCACTGTAAATAGACCCCAAACAAGAATCAATAGAAAGCAACAAAGAATCATAAAATGGCCATCTAATGAGTTTCATATGTACCTTCCCGAAAATGCCCCTGATAATGGACTTTTACTATACGTTGGAACTGAACCCAATCTAAAATGGAAAACATTTTCAAATACTTTAATTCAAGTAGCGAAAAATAATGGGGTCGAATTAATCGTATCTTTAGGTTCATTACTTGATGCAGTCCCACATACAAGAGAAATTAAAATCACCGGACGTGCAAGTAACATAGAATTAAACAAAAAAGCAGAATGGTTAGGAATAAAAAATTCAGGCTATCAAGGTCCAACTGGAATTCATACCGCTTTTTCGGAAGCTTGTAACAAAAATGGAATCCCTCATGCTAATATTTGGAGCCATTGCCCGCACTATGTACAAACATCTCCCAACCCATTAGCTAGTTATGCTCTCATAGAACGCCTAAAATCGTTAGTTGATATAGACCTAAGCATGAATGAACTAAGCCTATCTGCCGAATTTTTCCAAGCAGAAATTACCCGAGCTATTTCCAAGCAGCCTGATGTAGAATCATACGTGTCTAAATTAGAGGCAAGATATGATGAGGTCATTAGCACAAGTAATGAAATGCCCACAGGAGTAGACATGGTTCAAGAAATTGAGAATTTCTTACGCACACAGTCAAATGGCTAGAGCCTGACGCTACTAATATATGAAAGAAAATATCATAAAAACTAAAACATTAGATATCTTTTATAGGCAATGGGGCAACGATAAATCCAATCCTTATTTACTTATACATGGACTGGCTTCAAATTCACGAATATGGGATTTAATAGCACCGATTTTAGCAACAACTAAAACAGTAATAGCCATGGATACTAGAGGCCATGGAAAAACCGAAAAGCCATCAGAAAATTACGATTTTGAAACAATATCAAATGACATAGATTCATTTATTAAATGTATAGGGATTAAAATGCCTATACTTATAGGCCATTCTTGGGGTGGAAGCATTGCGTTGCATTATACCGCTACCCATCTACAAAAAACCAAAGGTTTGGTTTTTGTAGATGGCGGATTAATAGACATATCTAATAAGCCTGGAAACACATTATCAAAAGCACTGATTGACATGGCACCTCCTGTTTTTTCAGATGTAACCAAAGCGGGCTTACAAAAAAAAATACAGGCTCGATCCTGGGGAAGTAGAGATACAACATCATTGAATTCAAATTTGGACGACATCGTTCTATCTAATTTCACAGAAAATTCGGACGGTACAATAATTCCAAGATTTAATAGAAAAAACCACCTGCAAGTCATAAAAGAGTTGTGGGGTCACGATCCTAAAACCTTTCTGAACACAGTCAAAGGCCCTGTGCTCAATCTGCCAGCAAGAACTGATAACCATCAATCAAATTTCAAAGCATACCATCAAAACTTGATTGATTATGCTGAAAGCCACGTTGAATTCTTAGACACAATATGGCTTGAAAACAGTATTCATGACGTGCCTTTACAAAAACCCGAACTCGTCGCAAATACCATAATAAACTGGGCAAAAAAACATGGTATTTAAACTATGACACATTGACTTCAGACAAATAAAAATATGGGACATTCCAATTACCCAACCATCCCATATCAACTAATACTTTTCTAGCATATATCTTCTTCACTATTCCATGACTACCGAATATAGGACCTCCATAAATAGTGCCACAATACTTAACTTCTTGACCAGCCATAACGTTATTAGCATTAACCACAGCATTCATACCTCGTGAATTATATCCGATGTTAAATTCCATCTGTATATGCGTATTGATTATAGCCAAAACATAACTCCTACTAATTTAGAACATTTTAGAACAGAACAAGTGTTCTGTCAAGTTATCGCACATGGCATTTTGATCAATGCTACAATCTATTAATAGATGACAACCTAATTCTAATGAATAAGTGCTGAAAGGTATCCTTGCATGAGCAATAGACTCAACAATAAAGTAGCTTTTATTTCTGGAGCTGGAAACGGCATGGGAGCCCAAGAAGCAATAACATTATCACGAGAAGGAGCCAAAGTTATTCTTGCAGACAAAGATTTTGTAGCCGTTCAAACAATAGCCAATAAGATTTCTCGAGACGGTGGAAAAGCCATAGCAGTAGATTTAGATGTAACGGATGAATCCAATTGGATAGAAAGCATAAATTTAGCAATAAATTCATACAGCAATATTGACATATTAGTAAACAATGCCGGAATCTATAATCGAAAAACTGTAGAAAACACAAGCCTCCAAGAATTCAATGAAATAATTCAAGTGAATTTAACTGGTACTTTTTTGGGTGCAAAGCACATAATTCCAGTAATGAGGGCCCGGGGCGGAGGCTCAATTATAAACATATCATCTACTGCCGGACTAGTTGGTAGCTCCACAGGAGGCGCTTACGGATCCTCCAAAGGTGCAATAAAACTTATTACAAAATACATTGCAGTACAACATGCCCATGAGGGAATTCGCGCTAATTCCCTTCACCCAGGCCCTATTGATACTAATATGATTGCGGCCCATATATCGACACCCAAAGGACTTAAAAGTTCGGTTGATAAAATACCTCTCGGACGAATCGGATCTGTAGAAGACGTAGCCATGGCAGTTGTATTTTTAGCATCAAATGAATCTTCATTTATGACTGGATCTGAATTAGTAATAGATGGTGGACTCACATCGATATAAAATCACTTAACCACCAGTTATTGGTAATACCTATATGCATATTTTCAATACATTGATATTAGCCGCGGGAAATGGTACACGGATGAATTCTTATATCCCCAAGCCACTTCATAAAATTTATGGTAAATCAATAGTGTCAATGATTGTAGACGCAACTATCAAGGCAGGATCTCATACAAACATCGTGATAGTACCTTTGAATCATTCAGAATTCAAGGCGGAATTCCCTCCTGATACTATATTAATCCCTCAAAAAATAGCCGCGGGGACAGGGGATGCAGTATTGCAAGCCAAAAATATAATACGTAACTCAAATACAATTATAATTATGAACGGAGATGTACCATTAATTAAAAGTCAAACCATTAGCAACTTGATTGACTCTCACATTACCAATCAAGCTCTATTGACTATAACAACTTGTACTATTGAAAATCCTTACGGAATGGGCCGGATTATAAGAAACTCTCACAATATAATAACTAATATAATCGAAGAGCAAAATGCCACACAAAACCAAAAAAAAATCAGCGAAATAAATGCAGGAATATACTGTTTTAATAGTCAATGGATTTATGACAAAATAAATAAAATAACCCCTTCTAAATCGGGGGAATTGTATTTAACTGATTTAATCAACCTAGCTCACAAAGAAAACATTACAGTAAACTCAATTAATCCCATAGACAAACAAGAGATAATCGGTGTGAATACCAAAGCAGACCTAGCAAAAATCCAGTCAGAAGTTCAAAAAAATATAAATAACAAACTAATGCTTTCCGGAGTGACGTTTATAGACCCTAATAATACATATATAGACCAAAATACGAAAATAGGTAAAGATACTGTGATATATCCTAACACTTATATTAAAGGGGCATCCCTGATAGGGGACAATTGTAATATCGGACCATCTGCTTATATAGAAAACAGCAATATAGGAAATAATAATAATATCAAGTTTTCCAACGTTACAGATTCAATATTACATAATCACGTATCAGTAGGACCATATGCAAATATTAGAAACAATTCCATAATTGGTAATAATGTAAAAATAGGAACAAGCACTGAAATCAAAAACAGTGAATTAGGCTACGGAACAAAATCAGGACACTTTAGTTATATCGGTGATGCGATTATTGGTTATAATGCCAACATTGGAGCGGGTACCATCACGTGTAACTATGACGGAAAAGCCAAACACAAGACATATATCGGCAATAACGCATTCATAGGATCTAGCACTATGCTAGTAGCACCGGTAATAATAGGCGATAATGTAATAACAGCAACTGGATCTATAATTAATAAAAATATACCTAGTAATTCAAAAGCTATAGGATCTCCAGCAAGGATACGTAAAAACAACCAATAGGAATAGATTTGGAATCAGAAAAGATCGTGATGTTCAGCTTCGCTATATTATTTTATATAGTCTCTAGTTTTTTTAGATCTACGTTATCAAGTATAAACACTGAATTACTATATACATGGAAAAACAATGGGTTTGACGGGCTAAGTATACTTGAAGAATTCTATCATGATAGTCGTATACTAAACACATCGTTCACATTGATCAACACCATTTTATATGCTGTAATCTTACTAACTCTCAATTCTATTTATGCCGCAATCATCATAGACTCATTAAATAACATATTGATCACATTAATGTTCAGTTTAATGATAATTGTAATAATAGAAACCATAACTCAATATATGTCTCAAAAAATTGGTATACCAATCATCATTAAACTACATTGGTTAATAAAAAGGGCAAGCATCTTATACATACCAATAAATTTTTATACAAATAAAATAATAATGCGAGATAACAATGATTTTAATGTTGTAACCCATAATAACGATGCTATTACCATGCATTTAGATGATCAAGGAGAATTATTAGAAGAACACGAAGTAAGGATGATTAAAGGAGTTTTTGAACTAGATAAAAAAATCGTCCGAGAAATTATGATACCAAGAGTCGATATGGCAACAGCGGAAATAGGTACTCCTATCAGTGAAATAGCTAATGAAATGCTAAAAACCGGACACAGCAAAATGCCGGTATATTATGATGAATTAGATAAAATCAAAGGTATCGTCCATTCAATGGACATATTAAAATCTATTTCTAACACGAGCTACAAACAGTCAAACTTATTAAATGACAATTTACGTCCAGTCTTATTTATCCCAGAATCAAAAACTTTGGAAGATCTACTAACTGAATTCCAAGAAAAAAGAATGCAAATGGCCATAGTGATAGATGAATACGGAGGAGTTTCGGGGTTAGTCACAGTAGAAGATGTAGTAGAGGAAATAGTTGGCGAATTACATGATGAATTCGACATAGGAGAACCCACAATGGTTGAGTTAAGCAAAAGTGATTATAAAATCGACGCAGGTATTTCAATTGATGAATTAACTGAAAAATTAGGAATTAACTTTGAGGGAGAAGGCTTTGATACCATAGGTGGATTTGTTTTACATCAACTCGGTAAAATACCAAGCGAAGGAGATTATTTCTACTACAATAGAGCAAAAATAGAAGTACTATCCACACTTGGCAGAAGGCTTAAACAAATTAGGATCAATACAAATTACACAGCATAAATCGAGGTAAATATAATAATGCAAGTATACTGGGAACACACAAAAATAGGTCAACGACTAGTTTTATCTAATGAGAACCAGAACGAAATGATTGGAGGTGTTCGAAAAACGAAAAATGGATTCGACGCATTTGCAAAAACATTTTCAATGACACCGGAAAGAGCCCGAAAAGGAATAATAACCATGGATGAAGCAAAGGAATTTGTTGAGTCTTTTAAACCTTGGGAACTATATCCAGAAACTTCTTCATTAAAACCAGATAAACTCGTAAGAGATCTTGAATAAACATTAAGAAAAGGTTTGGGGATCCCCAAACCTTTTCTTAATGAAAAACTTTTCTAATTATTTACTATTTTGAAACGATCCACAATGGTGCAGTAGCCACAATTCCGGAAGCTCCAATAGCTTTTATAGTGTATATACCATCAGATAAAGTCATAGCAACATCCACTGCAAAAGCACCAGAATCATTAGCCTCTATCCCCGCCAACACTTTATCAGATCCCGAATCACCCGCTACAGCAACCAAGCTAACCATCTCTCCAGCTACAAATCCAGCTCCGTAAACAGAGCCGACTGATCCGGACTCAGAAGAATTAGCTGCTAAGCTTGCAGCAGTTGTACCACCATTCTGACCGTTTTCACCGTTGAATCCTGCCACTCCAGCATTTCCTGGTAGACCTGGTAGCCCTGGTAATCCCGGGTCACCTTGTGGTCCTTGTAAGCCTGGATTACCAGGAAGACCTGGAGCACCTGCAGGACCACCACAACCTATCATTGCAAAAATAACAGCTGAGAAAACCGCAGTTGTTGTTATACCTCTTAGGTTTAATAGCTTTGTCATTTAACCCCCTCTATTAAGAAGAATTTATTTATTTTCATTCCAAAACTGCATAAAAATCACATTAAGGTCTAGCAAAACAACTTTTATGCAAACAGAACAAGGTAATCATATTAACCCTAGGAACATGATGTCAAGCAATTAACGACCTAATATGGCGCAGTTCACAGTTATTTTATTTTTCTTGGACTATTAACAAGGGAGCTGTAGCCACTGAACCCAAGCGTCCAATTGCTCTAATCGTATATAATCCGATTTCCAATTCAATCGCAGGAGACACAATAAATGCTCCTGAATAATTAGCTTCTGTTCCCGCAATTATTTTATCGGCTCCATTATTTACTCCAACAATCAATACACTTATTTCTTCTTCTGGAACAAACCCCGATCCATATATATCAGAATTTTCTCCGTTTTGAATTGGAGAAGCTACTAGGTCTGCACCATTATCAATAAAAAAGGTAGCTGCTCCATCATTGTTGATTATTTCTAAGGGGGCACTCGCCCTAGTATCAAATCGGGTTCCCGTTGCTAATATCGTTACAATACCTTCAATTTTTGAGGAATAGGAAACATCAGTACTAATATCATCCAAGCGCACTATAAATGATCCAGTCCCATTAACTTTGATTCCTTCTTGTAGCAATACGCTAAAAGTGGAATTAGGCGTCCTTAACTTAACACTAATCTGAACATTATCTCCTCCAGTAAAACCTGATCCTATTATAGTTAAAGGAGAATCTAAAGTAGAAGAATATTTATCTAAGATTATTTGTGCTTCTGGACTCATGGCATTCGATCCTGGTATACCTGGCGGCCCTTGCAACCCAGGAGCACCAGCAGGCCCAGGATTACCGGGTATACCTTGAGCCACTCTCGTATTATCAGGAGAGCAGCTATAAAATAACAAGCTAAAAATTCCTACCAAAATAAAAAAACGATGTCGGTGGATTTGCATTACAAGTTTCATGAATTACCCTAATGTAGTATCAGATTAGTTTATTTAAACCACTCATTTAATATATAACGAGTTTATGGTAGTAAATCATTCTATTCAACTATTATGTGCCCTATTTATAGTAGTGATTAGTGATACAATTTTTTTCACTGTGAATTTACATGCCTAAAAAAAGAAGTTCGTGAATACCCGGAGATCATAGCCAGAAATTGAATTCAACCCACCAATCTTTGATAACCATGATATTTCTTATGACTATTGGACTCATTCCAATCATTTTAAGTTATTCTACTTTTCATTTCAGTCCCATATTTCAAGTAATAATTTATGGTACCGGCATAATTTGCGGAGCATTCCTTATATCTTGGGCATGCGAAGCAGCACAAATAGACGTATCCGGATATCTTGGGCATGCGAAGCAGCACAAATAGACGTATCCGGATCCTTTGCTATAGCGATATTGGCACTAATCGCCATATTGCCTGAATATGTGATTGAATCTAATCTAGCCTGGGACGCAGGATTAAGTTATACCGGTGGAGGCAACATAACTAAACAAATGAATAACGTAGCCGCTAATGTAACTGGCGCCAACAGACTTCTAATCGGGCTAGGTTGGTCATCAGTAATATTAATATATTGGGTTAAAACAAAAAAGCGTTTAACTACTAATAATAGTCTCAAATTAGAAATAACTATGCTATCTATAGCAACAATTGCATCTGTACTTATTTTTATAATGAAAGAAATACACGTATTTGTTGCCGTATTTTTAGTCACTATATTCTTAGTATATCTATATTTAACCTCTACGCAAGATAAAAATAATGACCCGCATTTAATGGGTCCATCATTATATATAGGTTCTCGAAAAAAACAGGTGAGACGATCAATAGTGATCATATTATTTATATATTCAGCTTTTCTTATATTAAGGGCAGCAGAGCCATTCCTACATTCTTTAATTGAATCTGGGGCAACAATCGGTATCAGTGAATTCATACTTATACAATGGATCGCTCCACTGGCATCGGAGTCTCCTGAAATAATAATCGCATTGTTATTTACTTTGCGCGGGAATTGTATTGGTGGAATAACTACTCTTATAGCATCCGAAGTCAACCAATTAACATTATTAGTCGGGAGTACTGTAGGGATATTCAGCTTAGCCTATGGAAGCATTACAAACTTCCCATTGAACAACGTGCAATCTGTTGAATTCATTCTAACTGCAGCTTTATCAATATTGGCCTTGATTTTAATATCAAGAAAAAGTATCGGCTGGAAATCAGGTCTTCTTTTACTCATCCCATTTATTATTCATTTGCCGATAACTGATCCGTCCAATAGGATTTTATTCGTATATTTTTACCTGCTAATGGCTGGGGTTATATTAATCTATTATCTATACCGTCAAAAAACTTCCGAGGAAAAACAAACAGCTTAATTCCATTTCACCGGAAAATTAGCGAGTCTGTCTAATCCCAATTGGTTGCATAATTTCGGAAATAAAATTGGATCAGCACCCAACCATTCAAGGGCATCAACATCCTCGACTATACTGACATCGTATCTTAATGTGGCGAGGTTTTTATATAAATAAGCTTCATTTCTATTAGTCTCTAAACTACTGCTTAATCCTCTAGCTCCTCTTACTTTCACATCCCATAAATTTACATTTTGGGGTATGTTTTCAATAGTTTCATATCGATATAACAAAGTAGATGCTGATTTAGATCCCCATTTCGGAATACCCGGAATTGAATCGGAGACATCTCCCATTAAGCCTAAATAGTCCGGAATTGAAGTTGGATATATTCCATATCGTTTTATTACTTCAGATTGATTAATAATCAAAGATTTTCGTCTATCGAAGCATACTATTTTATCTTCATCAACAACTTGAGCCATATCTTTATCTGCAGAGCAAATAACGATCTGATCAACTCTAGAATCTTTTGAGAATTTCCTAGCTGCTGTTCCCATAACATCATCCGCCTCAAAATCAATCATTGGCCATATTTTCACTCCTAAATAATCTGAAATGACTTCCGCCAATCCAAACTGATAAAGCAGTTCTTGAGGTGTATTAGAACCATCTTTATAGCCTGAATACAATGAATTTCGAAAAGAACCCACTACGCTATCAAACGCAATTGCAATATGAGTAACATTTTGTTGTTTAATTAAGTTTAATATTGAAATAACAAACCCTCTAATCGCTGAGACTTGCATTCCATCAGGAGCAATTCTTTCAGGTTGTGAGAAATGGGCCCTAAATAATTCATAAGTACCGTCGACAATATATATTTTCATTTGAATATCACTTGCTATTTAGTTTTCGGATTAAATATATCATTTAATGAGTCTCCTAAAAGGTTCCATGATAAAACCAAAGCCCATGCAACAATCCCTGGAGCTATTAACATCCAAGGAACTACCCTTAATGCACTTATGCTGCCGGCCTCTAACAACATGTTACCCAAGCTAGGTCTCGGTGGTTGAATACCCAAACCCAACCAACTTAAAATAATTTCAGTACCTATTAGTGAGCCCATACCCATTGATACAGTCACCAAAATTGGCCCTAATGCATTGGGAAGTAAATGTACAAAAAGAATTCTGAGGGTAGATGCGCCAGTTGCTTTCGCCGAATCTATATATTGATTTTCTTTCAAAAACAATACTTGCCCTCGTACTAGACGCGCCATACCTATCCAACTAAATGAAATAAGTGCCAAAGAAATCACAAGGTAATCAGCAGCTCCACTTTTAACTATACCTTCAATAAAAGTATGGTCTTCTATCCAATAAATCGATTTAATTATTCGTGTTCGTAAAGTAGCTGCCAATAAAATAACCAATAAAATGTCGGGGAAAGAAGCAAACACCTCTCCAATCCGCATTATAAAAGCATCAATTCGTCCACCAAAATATCCGGCTAATAAACCCAAAGATACTCCTACTAAAAGTCCCCCTGTTGCCATAGTAATGAAAGTTATAATGACAGTATTTTGTATCCCCCACAACACTCTAGTAAAAACATCTCTACCTTTAAGGTCAGTTCCCGCAATATGTCGCAAGCTTGGGGCTTCACGAATAGAAGTGTAATCCTGTTCATTATATTCATATGAAGATACAAATGGTGCCAAAACACCAAAAGTATAAATTAATACAATGAGGCATATACATACTAATGCCACTTTTTTTTGCAACAAACGACCAATCGACCTGTAAATATGGCTTTTTCCATAATAATCGGGCATATGATTAAGTAACCCTTATTCTAGGATCTATTAACATGTATGCAATATCTGCTAGAAGATTAGCGAAAACGAAAACAGTAGCCAAAACTATTGTGAAAGCCATTATTACTGGATAATCTCTATTAAAAATTGATTGGATGGCAAAATCACCCACGCCTGGTATTCCTAACAATCTTTCCGTAATAAATCCAGTTGTAAGCATGCCTGCCAAAGATAAAGACAAAACAGTTATAATTGGGATTATTGAATTCCTCAACACATGCCTATAATCCACTTGTATTCGAGTCAGTCCCTTTGCATACGCCGTCCTGACAAAATCTTGACCTAATACTTCCAATGTGCTTGATCGCATCAATCTAGCAAGTCCAGCAACACCCGGTAATCCCATTGTGATTGCCGGAATTAGGATTCTAGAATCAAAAACCCCGCCCCAACCTGAACAGGGAACCAAATCAGCCTTCAAGCATAATCCCCACAAAGCCAATGGAATACTAAGCATAATGGGAATGGACATAATCATTAATGTCAATGAAACTACAAAAGGGTCTATCCATGTGCCTTGTTTATGCGCCAACCAAAAACCTAATGGTAATCCAATAATAATACTCACCGACATAGCAACCAAATTAACCTGTAATGAAACCAACATTTTTGGAGCTAACAAAGACATAACTCCCCTTCCTCTATATCTTAAGCTTTCTCCAAAATCACCTTGCATTGCACTAGTCATATAATCTACATATTGAATTATTACAGGACGATCTAATCCTAATGACATTCTCAGTCTATCTGCAGTATCTGGATCATATCTAGCACCGAGCATAACTTGCACGGGATCGCCTGGACCATATGTCCCTATAAAAAAAGTGAAAGCTGAAACCATGAACAGTAAAATAGGTAACCACAATAAACGACGAACAATAAACTTCAACATAATACCGATCCTATTGAACCATTTTAATCTTCAATATAAACAAATCTCATTTTAGGAACTATCATTGGAGTCAATTCAAAATTTTTGATTTTCTCTTTTATAAGCAAATATCTCTCACCTGGATACCAGAGCGGGATCAAAGGTGCATCATTAATAATCAATTGTTCAGCTGATTGGTACATAGCGATTCTTTCTTCGACGTCAGTTTCAATCCTAGCTCTTTCAAGAAGAGAATCTACTTCGTAATTAGAATATGACAATTGGTTATTTTCACTATTAGTATGAAAAAGAATATCTAAAAAGTCTTGAGGATCTGGATAATCAGCTTCCCATCCAATGCCCGCAAACATTTGAAATCTTTTCTCATCCAAGTCACTTAGGAAAGTGGCCCATTCAACTTGTTGTATTGCTACTTCTACTCCTAGAATTTCTTCCCACATATTCATGATAACTTCCAAATCTGTATTTGCAGAGCCTCCTGTACCTGGAACAGTAACTGTTATTCGTGGCCTAGTATCAACATTCGCATATTTGGATTCACTTAATAATTTTCTTGCTAAAATTTCATTATATTTTAACCCTTTTAATTCCCTATTAAATCCTGGAAACCCAGGTGGCAAAATACCATAAGCAGGTATAACCAAATCAGTATATATCTCTCTAGCTATCATTTCTTTATCAATAGCGTAAGTAAGTGCTTTACGAAATTTGGCGTCATCAAATGGTTCTATTTCTGAATTAAACCCAATATAAGAAATAGAAAACCCCGGATTTCCAATTACCAAATCACTATTAAGCGGGTCAATTGGATCTTTAATTCTTTCTAAATCCAACATACCAATTCCTGTTATATCTATTTCATCATTTTCATACATTGCCATAGAAGATCCTCCAGCTAAATTCATTTGTATTTTAAATAATTTAGCTGGTTCCAAATGATATAAATCATGTCTCTGTAATATTATGCGCTCACCAATTTTGTAATCAATCAGTTTAAAAGGCCCTGTCCCGTTCGGGTTATCCGTCCAATTACGACCTCCAGTTTCCACATTATATTGATCCAATACATATGCTGTTGGATAAGTTAATTTAGCTAAAAAATATGCTTTAGGTGCATCTATTTCAATTTCTAAAGTAGCGTCATCCAATACTCGAATGCCTGTTATTTCAGTAGTCTTGCCCGATAATACGTTCGCTACACCTTTTATGTCACCTAAATATGTTTCTGCCACAGAAGATGCTGTTTCAGGATTAGCTGCTCTCTCAAAAGACCATTTAAAATCAGCAGCAGTAACTTTTTTACCATCATGAAATACTGCATTATTCCGTAAAAAAAATGTATAGACTTGCCCATTTTCAGATATATCCCAGCTTTCGGCTATATCTGGAATAATATTTAATGAGGTATCGAAAGAAACCAAACCTCCAAACACTTCTACGACAATTCCTGAAGAAGTAGTATCTGAACACAAATGGGGATCTAATGTAGGGGGGTCTGACCACAATCTATTAAACATTCCACCAGTTAAATTTATTGTTTTGGGATCAGGTAAGATTGTATTAATTTCCGCCGATGTCATTGGTCTAGATTCATTTTGAGCATCACCAACTTCTGATGCGACTGCCGAGCATGAAATTAAAAATAAACCTATATGTACACTCATTAAAATAAAAATATTTTTCATCTATGTTCCTCTATATATCGTTGATATTATTATTTCCAACTATTGAAGTTAGATAAGCCATAATGAACTCATCAATTTCACCATCCAATACTGCATCAGTATTAGAGCTTTCATAAGATGTTCTATGATCTTTAACCATATGATAAGGATGTAGAACGTAACTTCTTATTTGGTTCCCCCATTCTGCTGAGATATGGTCACCTTTTAGTTCCGCTAATTTAGCGTCTTTTTTCTTTTCTTCTAGCTCCATCAATCTACTAGTTAAAACTCGCATAGCTATCTCTTTGTTTTGACGTTGAGATCTTTCATTTTGGCATGTGACAACTATTCCTGATGGAATATGCGTTATACGTATCGCCGTTGAGTTTTTTTGAACACTTTGCCCTCCATGGCCTCCTGCTCTAAACACATCTATCCTCAAATCATCTTGGTTTATCTCTATTTCAATACTATGGTCAACAAATGGCAATACTTCTGCCAGTGCGAAAGAAGTATGTCTTGCATGTGCATTATCAAAAGGAGATATTCTAACCAATCTATGAACCCCTTTTTCTGCTTTTAAATACCCATACGCATAGGCACCTCGCATCTGGATTACTGCAGTTTTAATACCAGTTTCTTCGCCATATGACACATCAATCATTTCAATTTTAAAATTTCTTTTTTCTCCCCAACGTGTATACATACGAACTAACATGGCTGCCCAATCTTGAGAATCAACACCCCCTGCACCTGCATGTAAGGCCAATAAAGCATCTCCGTTATCATACGTACCAGATAAGATTAATTGAAACTCAAGTTTTTTTAAAATTTCTTGAATTTTTTTAGTTTCATAAATCAATTCAGAAATAATTTCTTGATCACCTTCTTTTGCCACTAAATCCCATAATTCCAAAACAGAATCTATTCTATTTTCAATAGATTCCCAATCATTAACCTGGTTTCTAATATCAGATAACAGTTTCATCTTCTTTTGAGCAATTCTAGGGGTATTCCAAAAATCAGGTTCTGCAACAAGTTTCTCTAAATTTTCAATATCTCTTTCTTTTGCAGGCAGGTCAAAGACGCACCTTTATTTGTTTGACTCGATCTTTACATAATAAAAGTTCTGGTTTTAAATCTTCCACAATTGACTCCTTACCTAATAAAACGAAATGGTCTATAAAAAGTTATTTCTCAACTAGTAGTAAAGTATAATATCAAATCGTCAAGATAATACGGGATTAACATCCACAGACCATCCTTTCTGAATATGACCAACAGGATTTTTATAGGGATTTAAATCTATTTTATCTAATAATTTTTTAGGGGTTGGTCCTCTCAATATTATTTGCCATCTATAAAACCCTCTAACTTTAGACGGAAATGCGGGAGTGGGACCAATCACATCAGTATCAGACAATCCCCATTCCTGTTGTTGTTTCCTCAGTAATACACTTAACAAAACTGCATCCTTTTCACAATTAGCATTATTTAAATCTTGTTTCATTAACCTTATTAATTTTGAATATGGAGGGTATGCGAAAGTACGTCTATGTTCTAATTCTATATTGTAAAAATTCTCATAATTTTGCTTCGCAGCATTAATGATAGAATAATGATTTGGCTGAAATGTTTGGATGATAACCTGTCCCTTTTTTTTACCACGCCCGGAGCGGCCAGCAACTTGGCATAAAACCTGAAAATTTCTTTCAGGGGACCTAAAATCAGGGATTCCTAATCCTATATCCGCCAAAATCACCCCGACTAAAGTGACATTAGGTAAATGATGTCCTTTCGCTATCACTTGAGTAGCAACCAGCACCTGATTATCTCCCGATCGAAATGAATTTAATATTTCCTCGTAATCTTTTTTATAGCGAACTACATCTCTATCCCATCTCAATACATTAACATTTGGATACAATAATTTAATTCTTTGTTCAACTAATTGAGTTCCCACTCCATACTGACCAATTGAACTGCTTTGGCAATCTGGACAAATTTCAGGTTCTTTCTGTTTCTGACCACAATAATGGCAAAGCAAAATATTACGATCCCTATGAAAAGTCATAAATACATCGCATTTCTTACATCTAAAAATAAATCCGCATATTCGACACTGGACATTAGAGGCAGATCCTCGTCTATTTAAGAAAAGGATTGCTTGTTCTCCGTTAGCTATTGTTTTATCCAATCTTTTAATCAATATTCTACTAAAAATATCTGGGTTTCCTTCAGTCAATTCATCTCGCATATCAACAATATCAATATCGGCAAGATTAGATGAAGATTCACGAATTCGTAGAGTTGGTTTATATCTATCATTTAAAGTTGCTAGTTTATAGCGTCCATTAACAGCCCTATAATATGACTCGACATCAGGTGACGCCGAACCCATAACAACTATTGCATCCATCATCCCGGCTATTTGCATCACAATGTCTTTTACTTGATATTTTGGAGACCCTTCCGTTTGTTTATAGTTCCAATCATGTTCTTCATCTATTATGATTATGCCTAAATTAGACTGTGGTACAAATAACGCACTTCTAGAGCCTATTACTATTGAATATTTATGATGCTTTATCTTCCACCATTCGTCGAAACGCTCTCCCGCACTCAATCCACTATGATATATTCCCACTTGCCCTTTGAAATGTGATTCGAATCTTTCGATTGTTTGCGGAGTCAATGCGATTTCAGGAACAAGAACAATAGCCGTTTTCCCCAAACTGAGGCAATACTTAACGGCTTCAATATAAACTTCTGTTTTCCCACTACCTGTGACTCCGTGTAACAATAGTGCTTTCGGATTATTTTTAGGATTATCTAACATTTTTGTTATTAAATTCAACGCATTTACTTGTTCAGGAACCAAGCTAAGTGTCAATTTTTCTATATATATTTGATTCTTTAATGGATCTCTATATATTCTACGTTTTTCAATTTCCACATATCCTTTCTTGATAATAGCTGTTAATACCGATGAACCGAATAGGTTACGAACCTCCCTATCTGTAACATCAACTTTATTAATTTCTTGAGATAAAAGGAATGTAATTAATTTAGCCTGTTTAGGAGCTTTGGTTAATTGATTCTCATTAACAGATTTAGATCCTTTATCGGAACATGTTAATAAAAACTCATACTTATGATTAACTGATGGAGGTTTTAAAATTTGATCTTTATTAATGATTCCTTTATTAATTAACAAATTCACAGACAATCTAGATTTATACCCAAATTTAGCAATCACTTTATCCATAGAAATTCTATTGTGGTTTTCGATAAAAAAGAGAATTTTCGATTGAAATGGGCTCAATACATCAGCATACTCTTTATTTATTTTATTGGAGCTAAGCCATGTCACAAATTTATACCGACCTCCGGGAGGTAGCATCAAGGAAACCGCTTCAAATAAAGTACAAAACAAATTATTGCTAATCCATTTAGCTAATATTAGCCTGTGAGAATCAACTAAAGGTTCTATTTCTGTTAATTGAATGATTTCTTTAGTTTTTTCTACTGATGGTAAATTCGTTATATCAAATACAATTCCTTGTAATAATTGTTGCCCGAAGGGCACAATTACAGAGTGCCCCAAAGACAACTTAATATGATCGGGTATTGAATAACAAAAAGTAGCAGCTTTCCCTGCAGGTGAATCAACTGCCACTTCTGCGTATTGCAAAATCACCCCCTATAAAAACAAGGCGAACTCAAAAACATCAAAAAACTGAAATAATTTAAAACTATGAACTAAATATGTATTAGTTTCTACGTGCTTGTTTAATTCTAGCTGACTTACCAGAAAGTGCTCTCAAATAATAAAGACGAGCCCTGCGAACTCTGCCATAGGAAATCACTTTAAGTGAATCGATATTAGGAGAACATATCAAAAATGTTCTCTCTACACCTATTTGGTGGGCAATTCGCCTAACAGTAAAGGTTTTTCCTTGACCACTTCCTCTTTTTCTAATCACCACTCCTTCAAAAGCCTGATTTCTTACTCGGTCACCTTCTACCACTCTCACATTAACGCGCACAGTGTCACCAGAATTAAATTCTTCAATTTGATCATTGTTTTGAACAGGAATAAGATTGTGAGCATCCATTTAATGAATTTCCTATATTAGTATACTTAAAATAATATTTTCAGACACGCTATTGTACTGCTGACAAGACGTAAAATGCAATAGGACAATATAGTAAAATGATCAATATAAAAAGATATCGATGCGATCTGTAAAAATTTGATAGAATTCATGAGTAAATATAAAATAATACAAAACAGGTGGTGATATGCCGTTTAGATTTGGACCGATGGAACTGATAATAGTATTAGTAGTGGTTTTAATAATATTTGGAGTAGGCAGATTGCCCGAAATTGGCGGTGCAATGGGTAAAGCGATTAAAGAATTCAGAACTAGCCAAGATAAATCTCTTGATGTAGTAACAGATGCTGTTAAAAACGAGACAAGCCAATCAGAAGTGGAAAAATAGACCCTCTGACATCAAATCAAATTTTCCTTAATCTCCTACCTATTTTAGCTAATAAAATTCCGAATTCATAGAGCACTATTATTGGAAGAGCCACCATGACTTGATTGACTGGATCAAGCGTTGGAGTAATAAGCGCTCCTAAAATAAATGCGATTACAACTGCCCATTTTCTATTTCTGCTCAAAAATTCCGGAGTTACAATACCAATTCTGGCCAAGAAAAAAAGAACAATGGGTATTTCAAATACGATTCCCATCCAAAACAACAAGGAAAGCATTAAATTAACATAATTCCCGATACGTATCATAGGTGTAGCTATATCACTACCAAATGATATTAAAAACTGAACAGCAGGTGGAAACAATACAAAATAGCCAAATCCAGCACCAAGAATAAAAGTAAATAAACTCACGGGCATTAATACATACAAATATTTCTTTTCAGTTGATTCCAATCCTGGAGAAATAAACATTACTACTTGCCATAAAATAAATGGTAAAGAAGCAAAAAACCCGACCAAAAGAGACGCTTTCATAGCTATTCCAAGAAATTCTGTTAAATCAGTATAAATAGGTCTCTGGTTTGGAACATTCAAAAATCCACTTGCCGGAGCCATCAATACAGAAAGTATTTGCTGGTGAAACACAAATGAAACAATGGTTATTACAAACACAACAATGACAGACCACGTAACTCTTTTTTGAAGCTCTATTAAATGTTGCCTAAGCGTTAAGTTACCGTCATTCATCTTTTATTTCTTCATTCATATATTGCGCCGGGTTTTCTTCGTTGATGACAGGTGTTATATCTGCAGCAATTTTACGAGTTGAAGTAGGTACTGGTTTAAATTCAGACAAAGATTCCTGTTTTGTTTCTGAAGAATTCGATAAATTATTATCTTCTTTAAAAATATTTATATTAGTAAGTTCGTCCAAATCGACATGGGGTAAACTTCGTGCTGCATTTCTTACTTGGCCTACCAAATCGCCCAAATAACGAGCAGCTTCAAGCATTTTTTGCGGACCCAAAACGATAAAAGCCACTAGCAAAATTATAAGTATTTCTAGTGAACCCATTCCTAACACTTTCTAAATTTCCTTATTTATTCTTTAATACACATTGATAGCAATACATAAATTGTTCTACATCAGTTGAATAATCAGCTGTTAATCCGATTTCATTCAAAATTAAATCTAGTTTGCACAATGGTAACCCTAATACAGATGAATAACAGCCATGAATTTTATTAACAGGATTAAAAATTTTAGATTGTATTGCATATGCCCCTGATTTATCTAAATAATGCTCCGTATTCAAATATTCATTGATTTCAGATTGGGAATAATTTCTCATATATACGTCTGTAGATGAATTGATTAAAAAATTTTTACATCTCTGTTGATAAATTACGGCAAGCCCAGTAATTACACAATGTTTTTTATTTTTAAGTAGATTCAAAAATGCATTGGCTTCTTTTCTATCTATTGGTTTCCTTAAAATTGTCGAATTAATATCGATCACGGTGTCAGCTGCAATAATGACTGAATCGTTAGGAGCATCACTACATACGCTTAAGGCTTTTAACAAGGCCATTCTCATAACGTAATGATGAGAAGATTCTTTAAGTAACGGTGATCTTTCATTATAGGAGGGGAATAAATTCTCTACATATAGACCGATACTATCGAGCATTTCTTTTCTGCGAGGTGATGATGAAGCCAAAATTATTAACATATTACTTGACACCTTTTACATTACAGGGAATTTAGCTGTTTTTTAAACATAATAATGATATAGATTCAACATGATACGTTTGAGGAAACATATCTATCGGCAATATCTGTTTAGTTATATATCCACCAGCAACTAATTTATCGAGATCTCTTGCCAGTGTTTCGGGATCACATGATACATAAGCAATCCTTCGAGGTTTAACTTTCAATATTGAATTAATAACATCTGGGTGGCATCCAACTCTAGGAGGGTCCAATATAAGGGCATCAATTGTTTCCATTATCTCTGGTAAAACATGTTCAGTTTTCCCCATCATAAATTGCAAATTACCTGTGTTTGAAGAATCACTTTCGCCATCTTCTATTGCAGAAAATGATTCTTCAATTGCTATCACTTTCTTAACTCTATCTGCTAATAAGGTGGCAAAAACGCCAACACCTGAGTAGGCATCTACTAAAACATCCGTTTTAGTCAATTGGAGCAAATCACCAACTAAAAGAATCATTTTTTCAGCTTGCAAGGTATTTACCTGAAAAAATGACGGTGATGCGATTCTAAATTTTTTATCGTTTAAAATTTCTGTATACCATTTTTGACCCGTTTCTAAATCTATTCGATCTGAATACAATTTTGGTTGTATCAATATTTCATCTGTATTAATACCATTACGAACAGAAATGCTAGTGGTTTCCTCTACCAAATCCTGAAGTTCATCCAATACATCATTAATACCATCATTCATTAACATACATTTATCAACACGCACAAATCTTTTTGTGATTCTATTTGAAAACCCCAATTGCCCGTTGAATCTAACCGTGAATCGTGCGTGATTTCTGTAATTCCATTGATCTGGAGATGGTATTGTGTTTAATATAATTGCGTGTTCTAGGTTGGAATATTCACTAAACTGATCCATAATTAATTGCTTTTTATATAAAAGCTGTTTTTCATATTTTATGTGTTGTAATTGACAACCACTACATGGACCGTAATACGGGCACAATGGCTGAATTCGATATTCAGAGGCTTGCAAAACCTCGACAACTATTCCTACAATAACTGGTTTCTTTTTACGAGTGAATCTATATATACGAGCTTTGACAAGTTCTTGATTTATACCTCCCAATACTTCAATTTCAACACCTTTATATGCAGCCAAGGCGGTACCCATATTTCCCATTTTATAGAGCTTTAATACTGCATATTCTTTACATTCGTCTTCATTTCTTAAAGTATCAATATCTTGAAAATCCATTTTATTTCGTCAAATCCTATATCAAAATTTAGTTATAATAGATATGTGCGCGCTTTACATATTATTGTAATATTATGATTAACATTACAATAATATGATTATGATGATACCCTCCCGAGTAGGTTACTCTCAAATAAATTTTTATAACCGGAGACCTCTGAATGGTAATAGACCGTAAAATACCGGAATGGTTAAAAGTTAAAATGCCTTCGGGTGAAAATTACACAAAATTAAAAAAACTCGTAATAGATCAGAATTTAAACACCGTATGTCAAGAAGCTAAATGTCCAAACATTGGAGACTGCTGGGAAAGAGAAACAGCCACTTTCATGATTTTAGGTGATATTTGCACAAGAGCTTGCACTTACTGCGCGGTAACTTCAGGAAAACCTAAAGGATTAGATTTAGGAGAACCTATTAGATTAGCTAAAACAATTCAAACATTAAACTTAAAATATGCAGTTATCACATCAGTTAATAGAGATGACTTAGCTGACGGAGGGTCTTTTGTGTTTTCAGAATGCATACGACAAATCAAAAAACTTATCCCTACATGTAAGGTAGAAGTATTAACTCCAGATTTCGCAGGAAACTTGCATTCATTGAAGCTCATTATTGACGCCGGACCAGATGTTTTTAACCATAATATTGAATCTGTTGCGAGGATTTTTCCCAAAATACGTGCTAAAGGTAATTACAAAGTATCTTTAGGCGTATTAGCAAATGCTAAAAATATTAATCCTTCTATGATTACTAAATCCGGATTAATGGTCGGACTAGGTGAGACAATAGATGAAATATTCCAAACGATGCAAGATCTTAGAAATGTCAAATGTGATCTTTTAACCGTTGGGCAATACTTACGACCAACTAAAGCGCACACTCCGATGGCTAGATGGTATACACCTCAAGAATTTAAAACTATACAAAACATGGGCCTAGGCATTGGGTTTAAACATGTAGCTTCCGGACCTCTTGTAAGAAGTTCCTTCCATGCTGATGAACAACATAAAAATGCATTAAATTATCCGAATTAATTTTTTAACCTGAAATTCAAATGTGAAGTAGGAATAAAGAAAAAAGCAACTTATTTTTACGCTCATCATGAGCTTTATACCTTCTTATGTGTTCATCATCAGGCAAAGAACACATAAGAAGGTTCTTAAATTTAAAATCGTGACGCAAGTCTCATTCAGACGCATCCGTTAGAGAAGCAGAATAAAATGCAATTAAATAATACTTCATCATATTTTTACCGTACTTCATTTTTATAATAGTCAAGTGTTTTTAAAATGTTTATTATAAAATTAGTCAGAAGATGGAAGTTTGCGAGGTTGCTGCAATTCCATAGGGGTTTCGCAACACTCGACCATACTAGACCCTGCTTTTGTACACAAAACCATCGAGCCACAGCTATCACATTGATATCTGCGCCCTAACTGAACATTATCTGCCATTTGTAAACATCCTTCAACTAGCATTTTTAGATAAATATATGGTACGGAATTACTTTTTCACCATAGTAACATCGCAACAAAAAAGAGAACCGTCACCTCCTCTAGTTACAACCAACTCTGCCTCACATTTTTGACAGGAATAACGTTTACCAGTTTCGTTTGCCAAAGCACTCACCTCTAAATTTTACTCGCTCTATAATCCATAGTTTAGTAGGTCATTATAAAAGTCTTAAAAGGTTAGGTCAACGGATTTAATATTGTTTTATTTCAATCCAATCACATTATGACACTGACTCTATAAAAGTTTGTGCAACTTGATAGTCTCTACGTCCACCTTTATAAAAAGGAGGTATTAAATATATGTTATTAATACCATTAGATTGATATTCATCAAACAATTCTACGGCAATATCAATACTTGATTTTCCTAATTCAATATCTTTAACAATACTATCCGGAACATCAACGAAAGACAAACTATACTTATCAATCATTTGCAATCCCCATAAAATAGGTATAGATAATTTTTCGCCAAAACATTTTTCATACTTATCATAAACTCTACTTACAACATCAAGATCAAAAATTGGTTGAGATATTATAAAATCTATCCCAGACTTAATTTTATGATTTAACAATTTAATTTCCAGGTCCAAATTTTTAGAAGTATCAAAACTACCACCAACACAAAACCCAGTGGGATATTGAAGATCTCTACCTTGAAAGTCACGTCGTTGATTCATTTGTTTTACTGAGGAAATAAATTCGGTGGGAGTAAAATCATCGACTGGATTTTGCGATAAAGATTCATTTTTAGAAAACGAGTCCCCTTTCACAATAATAATGTTATCTAGACCATACAATTGAGCTCCCAAAATTAAACTCTGCAAAGCTAATTTATTCATATCTCTAGTAGATATCGTAAACACAGAAGTTAATTCCGTATGTTTTTGAATCCAAGATGCTGCGAAAATAGAATTCATTCGAACCGATTTCCCAGGGTTATAGGCAACACTGAAAACATCAGGAGTTAAAGTAAGAGAATCTTCAATTAATAAATCTACTCCCCCTTTAGGAGGTGAGAAATCCAATAAAACAAATGGTTTATTTTTAGACCGATTCAATAATTCAGTGATTGCAACCATTAAAACCTTTCAAAATAACAATATAATGATAGATTAAAAGTGGCGAAAATTTTACCTCCAACCAATATCTCCTTTACCATTTGGAGCTAGTGAAATCCTATGACCAGAAACACATTTATACCGTTCTTCTCTAATTTCTTTTTTTCTACCCGATAAAGAAGATTGATTCATTGAATCGCCACAAAATGGGCAACGCACACCATACGTTACTCGGTTTCGCACTCTATAAACCTTTACGTGAGTAACTGTATCATGTAATGTTTCAAAATCTCCGATATATCTAATAATAAAGCGTGTGCCAGTTCCGATTACACTGTGAGTGTTTTTAGATTTTTTCACAAGTCCAATATATTGATGATCAACATAACCACAATTCAAACATTCAGATTCATCATAATTAACTGTCAATCTAGCAGTACACTTAGGACAATAAACTTTATTAACCTTGGGTGTTTTTTCAGGACCAGTATATCCTGGGTGCAATCTTCTTGGAGTAACAGGAACCCTAGGTATAGCAGGGGCAAAAGGATTTGCAGTTTGAATTACCATTGTATTATCGCTCCTCTGAATCACTATTAGTGATTCGACTAATTTAAAATTCGGAATGAACCAGCAGAGGGAATTCTGCAAATCGGATTCATGACAAGAACATTTTATTTATACTTGTATAAAATTGTCAACAGTCTATTAACAAAATAGGTTAATTTTATACTATTTATTATATTAATTCAAAACGTTAGTTCTAATCAGTTGGCGGATATAGTATCTAAATAAAAGTGGATAAATCAAATATTGACATAAAAACTCATAGATTCTAGGATTTATCCGACTGGAATTTAAAACGATTCCTCAATTAATTTAGTTAAAATAGGCAATTACCATGAACATCATTGTATGCGTAAAACAAGTGATCGATCCCGACACTCCAATTTCTGCATTCGTAGTCGACGAAATACAGAAAAAAGTAATCCCTGCTCAGGGAATCTCTCCCGTAATCAACGGGTATTGCGAAAATGCTGTCGAGGCCGCCTTACAAATAAAAGAAGCCTCTGGAGGCGGTACTATTACGGTGTTATCTTTAGGTACAAAGTTTGTTATGGATGTAATGAAAAAACCCCTGTCAATGGGAGCTGATAACATGGTGTTGATTCAAGATGAATTGACATTAAATCTAGATTCCTTTGGAATTGTAAAAGCGCTTGCTGCAGCCATAAATAAAATCGGAACCGCTGATATGGTAATCTGCGGGCAACAAGCCTCGGACTGGGACAATGCTCACATTCCTCTAGGAATATCTGAAACATTACAAATACCCTGTATTACATCTGTCCTAAAAATCCATATGTCCGACCACAAAGTAAGGGCTCATAGCGCTTTACCAGACGGTTACCAAGTTTTTGAAACTCAAACCCCAGCCCTGATTACAGTCAACAATCTTTACGGGGAACCTCGCTACCCAACCTTAAGAGGAATTATGCAAGCAAGCAGGAAAACACCAGAAATATGGTCGTTAAGCGATTTGGGATTGTCAGGTTCTGACCTTGAACCATCTATAGAACTCACGGAATTAAGTATCCCAATAAGTAGTGGCAATTGCGAAATGATCAAAGGTGAGAACGACGTTGATACGGGGAGATTGTTGGCATTAAAGCTCAGAGAAGAAAAAATAATTTAAAAGACAATGTCCATTGAGGGAATATTAAAAATATGTCAGAAATACTAGTTTTTAGTGAAGTCAAGCAAAACAAGTTAGACTCTTCTACGGGTGAACTTCTTTCAGCCGGCCAAAAACTTTCAAAAGAGCTCAACATACCGTTATCAATAATAATATTTAATGCGACCGATTCATTAAAAGATGAAGCAAGGCAGTGGGGGGCCGACAATATATATACTGCTAATGATCAACTTTTAGAATCCTCCATTGATGAGGTTTACCTAGAAGCACTCCAGCAAGTATGCGCCTTTGTTAATCCTTCCGTTATTCTAGCCGCGAAAACCTCCCTAGGAAGAAATGTGGCTGCGAGAATTGCATACCGACTAAACTCTTCCGTCGCGCAAGATTGCATCGACATTAGCGGAGACGAGAAAACAGGTAAAATCACTGTTACTAGGCCTGTATACGGTGGCAATGCTCGAGCCAAATTTACTTTTAATGGTACCGCGACAAAAGTGGCAATCCTTCGTGTGAAATCATTCGAATGCCCTGAACAAAACATTTCTAAAGTATCTGAAGTACATCAGATAAACATTAAGATAGACAAATCCAAACTGAAATTGAATTTAGTAGACACAGTCAAACAAGAATCTAAGGGCATAAAACTAGAAGAGGCCTCAGTGATTGTTGGTGGGGGTCGGGGATTAGGTGGACCTGAACCATTCAAGCATTTGGAAGAATTAGCCAAAATCTTGAATGGCGCTGTTGGGGCTTCAAGGGCTGTATGCGATGCAGGTTGGCTTGACCACAGCTATCAAATAGGATTAACGGGAAAAACAGTAACCCCCGAATTATACATAACCATAGGTATTTCTGGTGCAAGTCAACACATGGCAGGTTGCTCTTCATCTAAAAATATTGTCGCGATCAACAAGGATGAAGACGCAAATATATTTAAAGCAGCTAATTTTGGAGTAATAGGTGACTGGGAAACTATTTTGCCATCATTTACCAAAACTATACGAGAGCTAATAGATTCATGAAAAATACAGAAGACCAAAATGGAAAATAATCACTTTTACGACGATTTAAACGATGTGAAAGCGAGTATCTTAGAAGCCGACGTAATTTCCCTGTTTTTCCCTAACTTTCGCAAATCCGTATTAATAGATACCAGGAGTAATGATATAGAAGGGTCAGAAATAATTCTCACTCCCATGGCAAAAAGCCCTCAAGATCGTGTGAGAAGCCTTGAAACTTTGAGGCCGGGATTCCCGCAAGTTGAAAACATGATTTTAATTCCTTGGTTAAGATATGTCTCTAGCCTAAGAGATAGCGGCATCTGGGATCTATTAATTGATAGGCTTTCTGAATCGAGTCTAGTTCATCCTGCCGCAAAAGCAAACGCAATACTCCAACAATTAGATGAGCTAGAAAGATTAGAACTTATGGAAGTTGTTATTGGTAACAAATACCAAACGATTTGGCCTGAACAAAAATAAAGGAAACATATATGATTGGATTTATAGGTGGTACTGGACCAGAAGGCAAAGGGCTTGCTCTGCGTATGGCGATGGCCGGCGAAAACATAATAATTGGATCTAGAGAACAAGAAAAAGGCAAACTATCTGCCGACTCTTTAACAAATTTGGTGGGACAAAACCAAAATACGGGCCATATCTCAGGTGGATCAAACAAATCTGCAGCCCAAAAATCTGATGTAGTTTTTATTGCAGTTCCTTATCCTGGGCATAAAAAAACTTTAACTGACTTAAAAGACCATTTACACGGAAAAATCATAATAAACGTTGTTGTACCATTATCATTTAACAAAGGCAGGGCTATTTCACAAATAGTCCCGGAAGGTTCGGTAGCAGAACAATCCCAAGAAATATTAAAAGACTCCCCTGTAGTAGGGGCATTTCACAACATCAGTGCTGAAGATCTGTTAATTCCAAACAAATCAATTGACGCAGATGTTATAGTATGCTCTGACGATAAACCTTCTCAGAAATATGTTATGGATCTCGCTCAAAAAATCAAAGGACTACGAGCCATTGACGGAGGCGTTTTATCAAATTCTCGATACGTAGAAGATTTTACAGCAATATTAATAAACATAAATAAAATATATAAGACTCACTCATCAATTAAAATCACAGGTTTATAAATATAACCAATTACCCCCATGTGAAAAACTAACCAGTAACAACATTTAAGGTAAATATGTCAGTATTAACAATTCTTGAAATACCGAATCCGATATTACGGCAAAAATCTAAAAAAGTACGGACAATCGATTCTAAAATGTTGACAATTGCTTACAACATGGTTGATACAATGAGAGAAGCTGGAGGAATTGGGCTAGCTGCGAACCAAATTGGGGAACTTTGGAGAATAATTGTTTTACAATTGCCGTCAGAGGATGGAGTTAGAATATATTTTAACCCTGAAATCATTTCTCGAGAAGGAACTCGAGAAGTTGAAGAAGGATGCCTGAGTTTGCCGGGATATCTAGGGATAGTAACTCGATCTATATCAGTGAGATTCCAAGGATTAGACCATTCAAAAGTTACAGTAAAATTAAAGGCAGAAAATCTATTATCTCAAGCCCTAGAACATGAAATAGATCACCTCAACGGCATACTATATACTGATCATTTAGCAGAACATCAGGCAATATACAGAGCCACCAAGCCTGAATACATAATACCGGATAATGATACAGAAACTCCTTCCACTTTAATAATTGACTGAAATACATCTAATATGGAAAAAGATTCTCGAATATTATTACCTACCGAATGTACCAACATAATAACCCTTCTTTCTAACATAGGGGTGCCTGCATATTTGGTTGGAGGTACTATAAGAGACTCGTTATTATCGATACCTACAAATGACATAGATTTGTCCGTAGAGGGAGATGCATTATTAATCGGACAAGGTTTGGCACGAAAAACCAAGTCGAATTACATAATTCTGGACGAAACCCGTAAAATATGCCGACTAATATTAACTTCTACCAATAAAATTCAAATTGATTTGACATCAATCACTAATGGAATAATAAATGATCTTGAGAATAGAGATTTTACGATTAATTCGATGGCAATCAACATAAATGATGTAAAAACTGATCAAAAACATCCTTATTTTTTAAGTTCGTTCCTCATAGATCCCAATTCCGGGTATAAAGACCTGCATGATAAAACGATTACTCCTGTTTGTGATAACAGTTTAAATGACGATCCTATAAGAATACTCCGTGCAATAAGACTAAAATCTCATTTGAATTTTTCTCTGTCTAATTATTGTACTGAACAGATTACTAAAAAATCTCACTTAATAACATCATCCGCAAATGAAAGAATACGAGAAGAATTTCTAAAGATCCTATCTTTAGACAATGCCAGTTGCAATTTAAAATTAATGGATAAACTCGGTATTATGCCATTTTTGATACCAAAAATAACGGAACTCGAGAAAATGGATGTAGGAAAAACTCGAAATACATCAGTAATTATTGACGAAGGTATTCAAATCGTGAGTGAAATTGAACATATTTTTGATAATATTAAAACAAAAAATGATTCGTCATTTCTTACTATTAAAAACCAAGACATCTATTTTTCGGAAATAATAGGAAATGGGCACAATAGATATACATTTTCTAAACTTTCATGCCTCTTAGTAGGAATAACAAAATATTTAGTTGAAAATATTAACTCTCCTGAAACCACACACGGAAACACATTAGAACACGTCCTAAAAAATAATGTAACAGATATCTTAAATGACTTTAAATTAGCTAAATCATCTGTATGTTTTATAGCTAATCAAGTAGCTAATCATTTAAAACCTATGCAAATGTCAAATGAAGAAAACAGACCCTCTCATAAATCAATATATGAGTACAATAAAAAACTTCCTTATACGGGAATAGACATATTGTTTTTAAATATGGCATATGCCATATCATCTAAAAAACATGGGGTTAACCAAACAAGCATTCACAATCATAAAGTTAGTATTCAATACATGCTTGACGAATTATTACGGCAAAAGAGCCTAATAAAAAATGGTCGGTTAGTGACAGGACACGATATAATGTCTCAGTTGCGCCTTGCACCGGGTCCACATATAGCACGATTATTAGATATAGTGGAACTAGCAAGAATAGAAGGAAAAGTGACAAATAAAAAAGAATCCTTAAAATTAATTCAAAACATCCTCGAATCGGGAGAATAATTTGCGAAGAAATGCTAGATCACTAATCATAATAGCTCTGATCATTTTAATAACGAGTCTAGTTCTATTAAATCAAAAATTTGAGATTAACAACTTTGAACGCGGAAGCGATGCCCCATTAGGGTTAAGCCTAGGGTTGGATCTCCAGGGCGGCAGCCATTTAGTTTACCAATCTAACCTTAAAGATCCAATTACAAACACTCTAGTGCCTGTAACGAAAGATCAAATGGAGTCTCTAGTTAGAACTGTTGAACGAAGGATAAATTCATCTGGGCTAGGAGAACCGATAATTCAAATCCTTGGTGATGATCGCTTACTGATCCAGCTGCCCGGAATAAAAGACCCATCTAGAGCCAAAGATTTAATTGGGGAAACAGCAAGATTAGAATTCAAGCATAGAATCTTGAATGTTCAACCTGAACTAATTAAAGAACTGACTGTAAAAGATGTTATTGCAATTACACCTGACATTTTACTACAAGACGGTAAATTATTGAGCACACAAAAATCACAGAATTCTGGTACCGAAACATCTGAGTTAGAAACCTATGCAGCCCTAGTGATAGAATTTTCAGATGCCGGAGTAGAAAAATTCTCTAAAATTGCTGAGACGATTCAATCTAGCTATCTGACCAGCCTTCAGGCTAACGCCGCGGGCAAATCATACCCTCCTTCTCAACTATTAATTAACATAGGTGAAAATGACCCGATATCTATAACGTCAGGCGGAAACCAAATATTACAATATGAAGACACTAACAAATTTATTTTTGCTTTACCTGTATCAATGAATGAAGGGATTGTTAAACAAGAAATTCCTGCTGAAGACATAACAACAAAGACATCTTCAGATTTCTTTGTGTCATTCAGTAATCTACCTGGATTTATTGATGAGGAAATAGGATTAAGTGGTGATGATTTAAGCAATGCCTATCCTAGTCAACATCAAGGTTCAGGTGCTCCTATAGTTAATATTGAATTCGACAAAGAAGGCACTAAAATATTCGGGGAATTAACCTCTCAAATTTATGCCAAACAACAAGAATCAGGAATCAAAGACCAAATAGCAATTATCTTAGACGGTGATGATTTAATTGCACCCGTAGTAAACAGCCCTATAACCGCAGGAACAGCGATAATACAAGGGCCTGACTTTACCCTCGAAAGAGTCAAAGATTTATCATTATTATTGGAATCTGGCAGGCTACCAATACCAATACAATTGATTCAAGAAAGAGATGTTGATGCGATTTTAGGTGCTCAATCATTAGAAAAAAGTGTTGTAGCTGGAATCGTTGGGCTAACATTAGTTTTATTATTCATGACTTTATACTACAGAATCCCGGGACTAATTGCGTCTATAGCATTAATAATCTATGCTTCGATTATATTATCAATATTTAAATTATTACCAGTTACTCTCACCTTATCTGGTGTGGCCGCAGCAATACTATCAATAGGAATGGCGGTCGATGCAAATATTCTGATATTTGAACGGATGAAAGACGAGTTACGATCGGGAAGAACTTTAAACACATCCATCAATATAGGATTTAATCGAGCATGGCCAGCAATCCGAGATGGAAACGTATCAACGCTCATAACCTGTGCGATCTTGTATTGGTTCTCTGAACAACTAGGGGCAACTATAGTACAGGGATTCGCAGTTACACTCGCTATAGGCGTAGTGATTAGTATGTTTTCTGCAATCATGATAAGTAGATCATTGATGAGAGCCATAGCTCTTACCCCTTTATCCAAACATATAAGTTTTTTCATACCCTCGGGAGGAGGAAAACTTAGTAAACAATTGGCACAATAACCCTAAATAAGGATTAAAGATATTGAATTTCGCAGAAAAAAGACTTTGGTTTTTTATTATATCTATACTAATTATTACGCCTGGAATCTTTTATTTGATTACGTCACCAGGGTTGAAGCTAGGTATTGATTTCACTGGAGGGTCTAGCACCACAGTGCAATTCCCTTTAGATTTAAATATCGAGCAATCTGATATACGATCCATATTAATTGACCTTAACTATGGTGAATCAACAGTACAAAATCTAAGTGACAACCATTTTTTCATAAAAACTAAAGAATTAAATGATGAAGAAAAATCTAACTTAGAAGACACCTTAATATCTTCTTTATCGCCTGAAAGTAGTAGCTTAATCACAAGTTTCGATTTAGTATCTCCAGTTGTTGCAACAGAAACTGTTATAGCTGCTGCTTGGGCGGTACTGGCAGCCTCTATTGGAATATTCATATATATTTGGTGGGCTTTCAGAAACGTTCCAAAGCCATTAAGGTACGGAACGGCTGCAATAATCGCTCTTATTCACGATGCAGTAATAGTTATAGGAGTTTTTGCCATATTGGGCAAATTGGCCGATATAGAAATCAACACCATGTTCCTTATAGGGCTACTCACCATAATAGGGTACAGTGTAAATGACACTATAGTCATATTTGATCGAATCAGAGAAAACGTTCTCACATATTCAAATAGACAATTTACTGAAATTATAAATTTAAGCATATCTGAAACACTAGGAAGATCTTTTAATACTAGTTTCACATTACTAATAACATTACTCGCATTGCTTTTATTTGGAGGAGTAACCATTAGGGAATTTTTGTATGTTTTAATTATCGGTGTTGCCGCTGGCACATACAGTTCTATTGGTATTGCAAGTCAAATATTAGTGGTATGGGATCAAAAACACATCGGATCAATTTTTACAAAAAAACATTCCTAAAACACTATTACCGATCTTCCTAAAATTTCTTTGGATTTAATTTTTGTAATTGCCTCTAAGATTTCAGAGATCCCGAATTCTGCACCAACTACAGGTCGTATTTTATGATCTGAAACTAATTTAATCACTTGTCTTATATTATGAGCATTTGCTCCAGAGGCACCCATAATGACAGCATCGCGAAAAATCAATTCAGCCGCATTTACAGAAAGGTTTTTACCTTTTATTTCCCCTGTGATTAACATGTGTCCTTTATTTGCAAGAGATTGTACACCCTGTTCAAACATTGCAGACCCTACCGGATTAAAAATTATATCAGCTCCATGATCTTCAGTCATAGCAAAAACCAATTCGGCAACATCTAATCCATCATCGATGAGAAATAATTGTCCTATAGGTAATTTTTCCAATTGTACATATTTGTGTTCTGAAGACGTAAAAGAAATTACTTCTGCTCCTTTCGAGACGGCTATTTGAGCCGCATGTATCCCCAATCCTCCTCCTACTCCAAATACAACCACTTTATCCTGTTCAGTGATTTGCGGAACCATAGATAAAGAATTTACCGCCACTCCCATCGGGCAACCATACAAACTAGCGGATATTAAATCATGTTCTGCTGGTACAGGTATGACATTTTTAGAATCTACAGCAATGAATTCAGACATACCGCCATCGATACCGTGTCCAAAACCAAAAGCTTTATCACATCTATAATCCGCACCCGAGCAACATTTTTCACATGTCCCACAAGAACTTGTTAAAGTCACTACAACTTTTTGGCCAATTTCCAAACCCAGAGAATCATTACCAACATCGACCACGGATCCGGAAACTTCATGGCCCAGTACGAGATTGTTTTTAACACCACGCGATAACGTACCATCAATGATCGAAATATCGTGGTAGCAAAGTCCGATCGCTCTAACTTTCACAATAACTCCATTATCTGGTAAATGTGGATAATCACGATCTTCAATTTCAAATATGGGATTGAGGCCTGCAGACTGTAATACTAAGGACTTCATTTATTTTACTCACATTTTCGAAATAGTTTTAATAGTGTTCCATGATGTTCTATTGTAATCTATAGTTTCAGGGGTTTCTTCGCCAAATGAACTCGCATTTAATAATTCATAAATCACTTTTGCCCCCATATGAAAATAAGGAGTCACCCCTAAATCATTAAATGTGGAAGATATTTCTTCCATTTCCCCTATCCATCTATGTGAATTTGACGGCAATTTAGTAATCCCTCGTTTCATGACATTTAAATGATTAGTCTGACTGAACTCAAATTCATCAATTAATTGTTCCATCAAACCCATTTTTTCAGCTGCCAAAAGTAACGCAACGTGCAAAGTATTTGTTCCTTTTGTTAAGGCCGCATAACACATTTTTAGACCGGATGCCTGCCCTATTTCTTGACCTATTGATTTTACAATAACGTCCTTACAGCTAAGTTGTTCTAATGAATCTGATTTTAAACCTGAAACATAAATTCGTGGAGTATCTCCATTATCTGGAGAGTTACCTATAATACCGCCATCTACATAACATCCACCGGATTCTTCTATAATTAATTGAATATCTTTGGAATGTTGCGGTGATATTGCATTACAATCAACAAACAAAGAATTAGCAGCAGTTGATTGAATTGCTTTTGCAACCTCTTGTGCTACATTTTTAGCCATACTTGGAACCAAAATGGAAAGGATTACATCTGATGTTTCTACCAAAGATTCCATGCTTTTTACGATTCTAAAACCTGCTATTTTAGCTAGATTTCTAGTTCTATTACTTCTACCATCCAAAAATGTAATGACATCAAATCCTTGGTGACGCAAGGATTTTCCTATTGAATGTCCCATATCCCCTGGACTTAATATAGCTACAGTTCTTATTTTCATTTGTTCTCCATTATTAAGTATCAATTCTAATATATATTAACTGACAAATTTAATCTTTAAGCATGTTAAACTAAATTACACTTAAAATTCGAGGTTACAGATGGAAATCGGAGCACACGTATCCACTTCAGGCGGATTGTCGAAATCAATTGATCGAGCCAATGAAATAGGAGCTGAAGCAATCCAAATTTTCGCATCATCACCTAGAAGTTGGAATATAAAGCATCCATCCATAGACGAGATCATTCTTTTTAAAAAGAAAAAAGAACAAAGTGATATTAATACATGTTTTATTCACGGGAGTTATTTGGTAAATATTTGTGGAGATCCTAACCAATTAGATAAATCTATGGAATCACTTAAAACAACAATGCAAATTGCTGCACAAATAGGATCTAATGGAGTCATTTTTCACTGCGGTAGTCACAAAGGAAAAGGATTTGATTCCATACTAAGACAAGCTGCCAATTGCATAACAGAAGTTTTAAACGATTCCCCCTCCCATATTAATTTATGTTTGGAAAATAGTGCCGGTATGGGGTCTCATGTAGGATCTTCATTTAAGGAACTGGGTGCCTTAGTAAAGGCAGTTGAGCATCCCAATTTAAAAATCTGTTTAGACACAGAACATTGTTATGCAGCCGGATATGATATATCTAACGAGTACGGCATGAAAACAACTATGGATATGTTTGAAGAACACATAGGATTGCACAAACTCGTAGTTTTACATGCCAATGACTCAAAAGTAACATTAGGAGCAGGAATAGACAGACATGAAAACATTGGCGAAGGCCATATTGGGATAAGCGGGTTTAACGCAATTATGTCATCAAATTCAATAAAATCATTGCCTCTTTTATTAGAAGTGCCTGGGTTTCATGGAAATGGTCCTGATAAAAAAAATATCGACATTTTAAAAACTATTAGAAATGCCAATAAACTTTAATTAATAAAATGACACATTAGGAGTCCGTAGCAATAACATGTCAATTCCTTTTACAACAAACCGATGGCATAAATTTACCAATGAAGGAGGATTGCGGCCTTCGATTTTAGGAATGAATGATGGTTTAGTTTCCAATTTCTGTTTATTAATGGGCATCTCAGGCGGCACATCCAACGCTGAAACAACAAATATAGCTCTTTTAGCTGGTATTGCTGCCATGATTGCCGGAGCTTTTTCCATGGCAGCAGGAGAATACATTTCTGTGCTATCGGAAAAAGACACATTAAAACACCAAATCAATTTTATAAAAAAATCGCTGACCAATCATCCTGAAATAGCGACACAACAATTAGCCTTAATTTATAAAGACAAAGGGTTTTCTGAAATAGAATCTAATAAAATATCGGATGTAATCATATGCGATCCGATAATAGCACTCGACACTATCGCCAAAGAAACCTTTGGAGGCAACATAAAGCAACTAGGATCTCCTAACAAAGCAGCCGCAAGTAGTTTTATTGCATTTATCGTAGGGGCATTTATTCCATTATCCCCATTTTTTATATCCGGCAAACAAAACTCAATTATAATTAGCGGAACTTTAAGTTTACTTTCATTATTTATCGTTGGTGGATTAATTGCCAACATGAATAACAAAAATATTTTATATGGTTCCCTAAAAATGATGGCGATTGGCTCTTTTGCAGCCACAATTACATATGGAATAGGCTACATTATAGGAATTTACTTATAATTAATATGGGTTTTACAATATAATCCCAATAACATGCGAGTGATAAAACAATGAAATTATTAAATAAAGTAGCAATGATTACTGGTGCCGGCAGCGGAATAGGGCAAGCGGCTGCTTTGAAATTAAATTCTGAAGGAGCTAAAATAGCCTTAATTGGTAGAACTCCCAGCAAACTTGAAAAAGTTCGATTAGAAATCGAACGAACCGGAGGCACTGCGATTTGCTATCCCGGAAATGTGACTAATAAAACCGAAATAGACGAAATAGTGTCTTCTATTTCGTCTCTAGGAACAATAGAAATACTAGTAAATAACGCCGGATTCAATTCTAACCATAGGCGGTTATTAACAACAACTCAAGTAGAAATAAATGACGTTCTAGAAGCAAATCTTAAAGGTGCGATTTATTGCGTACAAGCTGTAACTCCTCAAATGAAAAAAGCTGGATGTGGAACAATAATAAATATTGGATCAATTGCAGGTATAACACCATCAAGTTTAGGGGGAATGATATATGGGGCATCAAAAGCAGCCTTACTAAATTTTACGAGTTTTTTAAATGAGGACTTAAAAAACACGGGAATCAGAGCCAGTATTTTATGTCCCGGAGAAGTAGATACGCCTTTTCTTAACAAACGTCCGGTTCCACCTAGCGTGGAGGCACGAACCATGATGATTGCCGCAGAAGATGTAGCTGAAATAATCAGCTTGATAGCAACACTACCTATCAGAACCAATATACCTATCATGACTATAGTCCCCACCTTTAAAAGAGAATCCGCATTAGAAAAAGAATCAAATATTTAATTAGAAAGAGAAATAAACATGAATAAAAATACTGTGGAAAACATTTATAAGCAATTAGGGGCAACTCCAATTATAAACGCTATTGGTAGCGTCACGATGCTAGGAGGATCCACTCCGATAACTGAAGTAAAGGAAGCAATGGAAATGGCAGGGGATTCATACGTTTCCATGATGGAATTAGAAGAATCCGCGGGAACGTTTTTGGCTAATTTAATTGGCGTACCTGCAGCATACGTTACATCAGGAGCAGGATCTGCATTAACATTAGCAGCCGCAGCAGTAATGGCAGGAGATGATGATATTTTAATTCAACAACTACCTGATACAACAGGCATGAAAAATGAAATATTAATACAACAAAGACAAAGATATTGGTATGATAGATGCTTAGAAATTTCTGGGGCAAAACTCGTTTCATGCGGATCAGATACAAAAACCACAAGAAAAGACATATTAGAAGCCATTGGCCCAAAAACAGCTGCCATACACTACTATATGGTTGAACAAGAAAATGACGATCATGTCCTACCTTTACAAGAAATTATAGAAATTGCTCACAACCATGATTTACCTGTTTTAGTAGATGCTGCTGGACAAATATTTCCTCTTGAAAATTTTGGCAAATACGTAAAAATGGGTGCTGACTTCCAATGCATAGCGACTAAATACCTAGGGGCTCCACAGTCAACAGGTCTGGCTCTAGGAAGCATAGATATGATTAGAAAAATATCTAAACAATCATTCGTAGGGTACGAGGGACGCAGAATTAGAGGAATAGGTAGACCGCATAAAGTAGATAGGCAAGAAATAATAGGTGCTGTTGTCGCAACTCAACATTGGCTAACGATCAACCATGAAGATCGTCTATCCGAAACTCAAAAGAAAACCCAAACAATAATTGACTTAATTTCTAACATCCAAGAAATTACAGTAATTCCTATTGAAAACATAATTGGGCATCAACCATATGGATTAAGAATAAAGTTAAATGAATCCATAACTACAATGACATTGCAAAATGTAGTTGATAAATTAAAAAATGAAGATCCTCCAATATGGACTCGGATTAAAGATGAGGATGACTTTATTGAAATACACATATTTGGATTACTTGATGGAGAAGAATCCATTGTTGGGCAACGCATTGCTAAATTATTTAAGTAAATATTCAGATGTGATAAAATCTATGTTTAGCGTTAAAATAGCGCGTGTAACTAATTGAGAAACAGGAGCCACGTAATTATGGCAGGTCTCACTCTTGATCTTGACAAAAGATCCATAACAGGTAAAAAAGTGTCTACATTAAGAAAAACAGGGATAATTCCTGTTCATCTTTATGGCGCCAATACCGAATCACTATCCTTGCAAGCAGAAATATCAATGCTTAGCCGATTACTAACTCAAGCTAGTACAAATATACCGATTACAGTATCTGTAAACGGAACGCCTGATAAAAAGACATGCTTCGTCAGAGAGGTTCAATATCATCCCGTTACGGATATAGTCATTCATGTAGATTTAATTAGTGTTGATATAGAAAAGACTATAACTGCAAGAGTTCCTATAAACATAATGGGTACTTCTCCCGCTGTGAGAACAATGGGAGGCACTTTACTACAACCAATTGAATCGCTAACTGTAGAAGCGTTACCATTAGATATTCCAACGCTTTTAACCTTGGATGCGGAATTACTTGTAGATTTCGACACGAATTTATATGTTAAAGACATAGTTGTTCCCGAGAATGTGACAATCATTAACGATGAGTCTCAAATGATTGCTAGTGTAATAGCACCAAGAGTAGAAAGAGCTGAAGGTACAAGCGCAGCTTCAACAAATGAAAATGAAGAATCCAATGACACCAAAGGCAATAACGACTAGGCCGAATTTAACTGGTATAGCTTATTTAAAATAGTAATGCTCTATTACAATAGCGGAAAGAGATAGTTTTATATAAAAAAACAATGTCCACCAAGATCATAATACTACAACTTAAAAATTGGCATATTACAATCCAACAGAAGGGCAATGCGATGATTCCAAATGCATAGGAAAAAAGTGGGGAACGGAGAGAAAATCTACTATTAGTTTAATTTCCTTCATTACTTTTGTTGTCGATGTAGGTATTGGTGGTACCTGCTACTGTTTCATCATATGTTCTACCTTTGGTGGGTATAAAGGCGCCTGTTTAGGTAGTGCTGTTCCTTTTTTGGTATAGATTAGGTTGTCATTGGCATACTTAATAGCTACTAAACAATTTTCCCCATTTAGTGTTGAGGGCTTGCTTAACTCTTTTCTTCCCAATAAATCTCATCCAATATTCGTTATGGTAAATATTAGAAGCAAAATATGCTAAGGGAGTTATTCGGGATCTTAACAAAACATTTTCCAAAGGTTTTAATGGACCCCAATAAATCAATTTTTGTCCTTTACTAGCAAATGTATTCCCTCTTGCAAACTCCCAATTTATTTGTGCTATATCTTCGCCAATAACATTAATTTTCGAAAGGTCTGCGCAGCCTAACCCTTGTTCGTGGGCGATTCGTAAAAAATCAATAGTCATTGGATCGTATCCCATCATGCTGGCTGAAACAGCATCTACCGCCACCTGATCAGATCCAGCAACAATCATGTTTTTTTGGTGCCAATTCATCGCTCTAGGCCCTGCACCTGAACCTGCGAAAGTTCCGTCTGAGACGGCAAAAACACCTGGGTGGATTTTTTTTTGTATTCTCAAAAGATCCACTAATGTTTCGTGAATAACGGAATGTGTCCAATGTCGTTGAAAATTTAACAGCCCACCAAAAGCATTTTTCATTGCTCCTGTAATAGTTGTGAATACATGGGTTTTCATTGTGGGCAAATGGATTATATTACGTCCAATCAAATATTTTGGTATATAAATTCCTTCTTTATAAACATCATTCAAGACTTGCAAATCATCGATGTGTTCTAAAAGTGTCCATTCCACATCCTCAAGATGAACGCTTGTCAATCCATGAAGTTTTTCAACTATTTCATGTTTATTATTAATTGCTCCTTCCTTAGCATCTACTACTACTGTTCCATTATGAGTAGGAATCAGATTTTCATACCCATCCTGTTTTAAAGTACGAATCACTCCGTCTAGTTGCCATGGAGAAGTTGAACATGCTGGGTAATAATATTGCCAAGAAGTATTTATTTTAAGAAGCGTTTCAAATTCTCTAGAAAGTATATCTTGATAACCTGCCATTCTCATCGCATATCCTATATCAGTAAGGACAGTTTCAGGAGTAGTTCTTATAACAGCAACATCCGAAGTAGTTCTTTTTATGGGCTCACTAATTGGGCTGTTATTTAAATTTTTCAACCTTAATCACTTTACGATTCTAAGAAATCTCTGAGTTTTTTTGAACGATTTGGGTGCCTCAATTTGCGTAAAGCTTTTGCTTCGATTTGCCTGATCCTTTCTCTGGTTACTCCAAAGTCTCGACCAACTTCCTCTAAGGTTCGGCTTTTCCCATCCTCCAAACCAAATCTAAGCTCTAAAACTCGAGCTTCTCTATCATTTAACGTGTCTAACACATCAACAACTTGTTCTCTTAATAATTGATAAGAAGCAGCTTCTACCGGGGCTAATGCATTAGTATCTGGTATAAAGTCTCCTAAATGACTATCCTCTTCTTCTCCAATAGGGGTCTCAAGTGATACAGGCTCCTGAGAAATCTTCAATATTTCTCTTACTTTATCTGGGGTTATTTCCATTTCCAAACCAATTTCTTCACTAGTTGGTTCTCTACCGTATTCTTGAACTAATCTTCTAGTAACTCTAAGTAACTTATTTATAGTTTCAACCATATGTACTGGAATACGTATAGTTCTGGCTTGATCCGCGATAGCCCTAGTAATAGCTTGTCTAATCCACCAAGTAGCATACGTACTGAATTTATATCCTTTCCTATAATCGAATTTTTCCACTGCACGAATCAAACCGATATTACCTTCTTGTATTAAATCCAATAAGGACATACCTCTGCCGATATATTTTTTTGCAACGCTAACTACTAATCTTAAGTTGGCTTCTGATAGATGCTGTTGTGCATCATCTCCCCTCTGTTTAATACGTTCAACATGTTGCCTAAATATGAATTCGTAAGGCTGCATATCATTCAATATACTATCGCTTAAAGATATTTTCTGTAATTCAGCCAAGCTTGGGGCTCCAGTTATAACTTTAAAAATATCATCCGGCAATAATCTAGTGTTCATAGAAGCCTGTTTAATCATCTCTTTTAACTCTGCAATTTCAGGTGGGTTTTGATCGGTCAATTCCGATAATATTGCAGAAATCTGCTCTAATGATTCATCTTGAAAAATCCCGTCTAAGGCATTTCTTATATCAGGATTAGCCATAAGTTCCGGTAATGTACCATTGAAAGGAACTTCCTTTGCGATCAATATTGACCGAATAATTGCGTCACTTTCTGCAACTTTTTTCATCATTTCAATAATTATTTCACGTGCTCTCGGAGATAAGTCATCTTTTGTAAATTTTCCTTCTAAGCCTTCCACATATCTTTTAGCTTCAAATTTACGAGCCAAATCTCGTTCTTCTACTGCTTTAAGAAGATCAACTCTACCTATTTCTCTTAAATACATACGTACGGGGTCATCTATTATGTCTACTGAGCCTATTTCACGTTCCCATTCACGAGCAGCTTTCATTTTAAGATCCTCTAGTGATGGAGGAGCATCATCATTATAACGATCATCATCGTTAAGTTTTTCCATACCAAGCTCAACAACTGAAGTGTCTTCGTCGTCATCATCTTGTTGAGCCACTTCATCTTGATCGTTATCATCGTCATCAAAACTATATGAGTCGACATTAGTAGAATTTTTCTTAGCCATACCTTCACCTATCGGTCCGTCATCATCTAAATCATCAATTCCTTCTGTAGACATCAGAGTTTTCTCCCATACAATTTTGCTTTATCGACTTAATAAAATTAATTTTATTAGTTCTATGGATCTATTTTACCAAACTAATGGCAATCTACCTAAACTTATTTATTATGAATATCCATTATTCGGCTATTAATCTCACTCATTTCTGAAATATTATCTTGCACGATTCCGTTAATATCTTGTGATGTACTATAACTCCGAGCTCGACTTTTCAATCTCAATTCTTCTAATTTATTTACACAAAAATCAAATTCCGCCTCGATCATTTCTTTTTCAGTTGATAATTGAGGTATATTTAAAATACGCTCAAATTTTTCAACTAATTCGTAGGGTAAAAGTTCCTGTATATCCTGATTTTCAGATTCTTCCATCCATTTAATAAAAAGTTCTCTGTCTTCAATGTCGAAAAATATTTCTGGATTCATTACGACAGCTTTATCTTTCAGGCTATCATTTTGAAAAATCAATGATAATAATTTTTCGGCCCGTATATTATCATTAGTATTTTCAGTATTTCTTGCTAGGGTTTTTGGCTTACCATTTCTCTGACTTGAAACTATTTTTATAGTTTCTTCAATTACATTTGGTGCTGCTTTTATATGTTCAGACAATTTAGACACATATGTATTTTGATCTAAAGCATCCATTTTTCTTAGTATTGGTACTAATAAACGAATAATTTTTTGTTTGTTTCCGGGGATTTCCAAATCAAACCTACTTGTAATAGTTGGAATTAAATAATCAATCAATGGCAACGATTCTCGGACTGCCTTACCCCAATCACTGTTTTCTGATCGAATGTATTCATCTGGATCTTTACCATTAGGAATAGACATGATTTTTAATGTTTTAGATGTGGCGTCAAGTAGGTTGCCTCGATCAGATTCAGTGAATACTCCCCAGGCTGATTCTAAACTTCTCAAAGTGGCCTCTTGGCCGGCAACATCCTGATCTAAAGCCAAAACATATGAAGAAGCCATCATTTTAATTTGTAAGACTTGTTCACTAGTCAATGCAGTACCCATAGATGCAACTACGTTTTTAAAATTATATTGATGCGCACTTATAACATCCATATATCCTTCAACTATAACAATCTCATCATTTTTTCTCACATATTGCTTTGCTAAATGTAATCCATATAACGTATTTTTCTTATTGAAAACAGGTGTCGTAGGGGTGTTAATATATTTGGGCTGAGAATCATCTAAAGCTCGTCCTCCAAATCCTATAACTTTCCCGTTTTTATTATGAATAGGGAACATAAGTCGTCCCCAAAAAAAGTCACGCACTTTACCATCATCGAATTTATTTAATAACCCACATTCAATGGATTTATCTAAATCAATAGAATGAAACAATAAATGCGACTTCAATGTTTTACTAGAATGTGAACTATATCCGATACCAAAATGTTCCATCATGTTTTCATTTATTGTTCTATGTTGTAAATATTCCCTTGCTGGCTTACCTTCATTAGAATATAAATTATCTTTATAAAAATCTAATGCTATTTGATTTATTTCATAAAAATCTTCCCTTTTCACAGCATGAGAATTCGGTCTAAGTTCGTAGCCAACACGTAATGCTAGAGTTTTAATTGCATCTCCAAATTCAATACCTTCTATTTTCATTAGAAAAGAAAACACATCACCTCCTGTGCTACACGCTCCAAAGCATCGCCACAATTGCTTTGAATTATCCACAATAAATGATGGTGTATTTTCAGTGTGAAAAGGACAATTTGCTTTATAATTACGTCCTGATTTTTGTAAAGCAACATAGTCTGAAACCACATCTACAATATCTAATCGGGATTTTATTTCATCGATGTCAGACATTCACAATGTACCCTAAACAACTTTAATCGGACAAAAAATTATATGAATATTCAGCAATCTCTTTTAATGGATTTTTAATACTTGATGTATGCCAATCAATATGTTCTATCTCGGCCAACATATCAGCTAAACATTCCGCTACAGATTCCCATTGATCAGTATTTTTAGCTGTGATTTTTTCCGAGATTAATGTCACTTTATTCAAAGCGCTTATTAAATCTGCGACATCAGTACATAAACTGGCCAATGAATCATCAAAAGACTCAGGAAGGCCCAATTCTTTCATTTTAATCAAAATATTATGGGCATGTTCCGCTCTTAACCTGCCCATGTCATAGTTTGGCGGTAAATTATTACTTGAAGATTCCAATATATTATTTTTCTCCGGAATTTGGCAGCATAATAGCACCATAATGAGTTATATAAGATACCCAACTTTCTTTTATAACTTCTAGGGCGATATTTTGATTCTGTTCTTCAATCTTATGTATGTACATGAATATTTGCTTCCATAAATTGTCCACTTCGTCTTTCCAAGAATTATATTCTATTCCATGTGAATCTCTTTGCATTGCTTCCAGGTGTTCTTCTACAAATGCAACCTTATTTAAAATTATACGCAACCTCATTTTATCTAATGGAATTGCTTCCCTAGCCCATGTATTCATTATTAAAAAACCCCTTTTCTGAAAACATTCGCAATATTAGGCTGTATATTCTCTGCCATGTTGATTGCATAATTATCCGTCATTCCTGAAATATAATCGATTACTGCTTCTTCAGGTGAATCACTTCTTAATCCATATTCTATTGGGATTTTGTCATGATTTTTAGATAAATATTCAAATAGTAATATTAAAATATCTTTCGCGACCTTAGCTTCCAAAGTTTCGCCTTCAGGTAAATAAACATTATGAAACATATATTGTCGCAAATCATTAACAGCTTTTTTGACATGATCACTCATCGATATATAAAACCCATCTTTCGCATTTGTTAATTGCCAATGATTTAATGAATCATCCACGATATCAGTGATCATAGTATTAATCCTTTTAGAATGTGTATCTCCTAAAACACGAATAATATCTGAAGGCAACATATCTTCACTAAGAATATTGGCTCTAAATGAATCTAACAAATCATGATTTAAGTAAGCGATCGCATCAGAAACTCTCAAAACTTGGGATTCTAAGCTAAGATCATTTACAGCATTAGAAAGATCCATAAAATCTCCCCTAGGTTTTGAATGATGTAATATGCCTTGTCTTACTTCATATGTTAAATTAAGTCCTTTCCCGTTTTTTTCTATCCGATCAACTATTTTTAAACTCTGTTCATTATGTCTAAAACCTTGAGAATACAGTTGATCTAAAAGTTCTTCCCCGAGATGTCCAAAAGGAGTATGGCCAATGTCGTGTGCCAATGACATTGCTTCTGTCAAATCTTCGTTTAAATTTAAAGCTCTACTGATCGTTCTTGCTATTTGCGAAACTTCCAAAGTATGAGTAAGCCTAGTAACGTAATGGTCTCCTTTGGGGGCAATAAACACTTGTGTTTTATGTTTTATTCTTCTAAAAGCTTTTGAATGAACTATTCGGTCTCTATCACGTTGAAAATCAGTACGCATTAAGCTAGGTTTCTCTGGTAGCATACGACCCTTTGAATTAAATACCTTTACAGCGTATGGAGCCAGTTGATTTTCTTTATGTTCTAGCCTAAGTCTAATGGAATCATTCATATAATATTCTCGGGAGTTTTAGTTTTTATAGGAAATTTTGTTTTTTTTTATTAGGATCATGGTTTCGGTTTCGCCTGTAACAAAAAAACAACAAGCATTTATAAAACCTAATAACCCTCATATAACTCCTGAAATTTCCTCGCCTACTAATGATCGTTTCATGTTTTCGAATCCAAATTGGCATCGCCTAGACCAAGTATCCCACGTTGTTCCTGCCATGTGTGGAGTGACAATCACGTTATCCATTTTAAGTAAAGGATTAGAAATTTCAACAGGTTCTTTCTCAAATACATCCAACCCTGCTGCAGCTATCGTACCTTGATTAAGTGCCTCAATTAGCGCTAATTCATCTATTATAGAGCCACGTGAAGTGTTAATTAATATAGCCGACGGTTTCATCATAGATAATCTTTCTTGGTTCACCATATGGTGAGTATTTTTATTTAATGGAATATGAGAGGTAATTATGTCTGATCTTTCAAACAATACTTCAATAGATACAGATTCGATTTTTAAATCTTGATTCACATTAGGATTCAATGGAAATAAATCAAAATATTGGACGTTTGCATCAAATGCTTGTACTCTTTTTGCTACTTTTCTTCCGATATTTCCCATCCCTATAATTCCGATCTTCTTATCAGCCATTTCAAATGTATTCTCACCATTTATAGGTTTATTCCAAGTGCCGTTTCTTGTGGATTGTTGTGCTGCAAAAAGCCGTTTATAGGTTGCCAACATAAGCAAAACAGCATGGTCAGCAACTGCCCAAGAATTAGCTCCTCCATTATTGGCGCACGGTATTTCCAGTTCACTTAATAAATCTAAGTTAATCTGATCATAGCCTGCAGCCAGCAATTGAACCAATCTGCAATTTACAGCAGCTCTTAACATTTCATCAGTTGGATATCGTCCATGACACAACAAAAAATCTGCGTCTCGTATTTGTTTAATACAATCAGATTCTAAGGCAGTAGAATTTAAAACAACAATCTCAAAATTATCGGGAGCATAATAAACAATTTCATCTATAACCGGTTGACGTAGAGATGTAAGAAAAACCACTTTAGTTAAACTCATTAATGAACTCCGGAATTTAGATAACCTATTAAATAATCAATGCAACTATAACAATAGTGCTTATTTAAATAAACCCTATTGTAAATTAATAAACAAAGCACCATTCACTTGACCACAAATACGAGTCACTTATAATGGAACAAAATCAATGCTAAATAATCCCTAGGAGGATTTACATGTCAAAAGTTGAAATAGGATTTGTAGGATTGGGAATCATGGGAAAGCCTATGGTTCGAAATCTAATTAAATCAAATTATTCCGTAACAGTTTATGACATTGTTGCTGAATCCATGGAAGAAATGGCAACAGATGGAGCAAAAGTAGCTACCTCAGCATCTGATGTAGCCAAAGGGTCTTCTGTAATAATCACCATGGTCCCGGATTCTCCACAATCGGAAGCTGCTATTTTAGGACCAAATGGAGTATTAGAAGGAGCATCAAAAGGTAGCACAATAATTGATATGAGTTCTATTGCCCCTGCATCGTCTCAGAAAATAGCAAAAGTATGCGAAAATTCCGGAATAAATTTTTTAGACGCTCCCGTAAGCGGCGGGGAAACAGGTGCAATAGAAGGAACTTTAGCAGTTATGGTGGGTGGGAAAAAAGACGTTTTTGATGCGAATTTCGACATACTCTCAACAATGTCAGGAAGCATAGTTCTGTGTGGTGGTTATGGAGCAGGGAATACAACGAAACTAGCTAATCAAATAATAGTAGCCGGAAATATAGCAGCATTAGGAGAAGCACTAGTTTTAGCAAAAAAATCAGGAATAGATCCTCAAGTTGTTTTTGATGCTATAAAAGGTGGCCTTGCGGGCAGCACTGTAATGAATACCAAGGGGCCAATGATGATAGCAGGCAATTTTGCTCCAGGTTTTAGAATAGTTTTACATCAAAAAGACTTACATAATGCTATTCTTACCGGAAAAGAAGTAGGGGCACCATTAATGGTTACTAGTATGGTTCAACAAGTCTTGGGATCTTTAATAAATGAAGGTAAAGGCAATTTAGATCATTCTGCTATTGCCAATTTCATGGAAAATATGGCTGGGGTTACTATTTCCCCTGAATAAACAAATCTAAAACAATCAGGAAATTTTTAATGTCGTCTAGAAATAAACCGACCAAAGCTGAAGTCGATCAATATTTAGCAAATACCAATTGGGGAAGATGGGGTGATAAGGCATCGGCAGGCGCCTTGAATTTAATTGATGCGACCAAGAGATTAGAAGCAATCTCTCTTGTAAGCAAAGGTAAAATGATATCGATGAGTCGTCCATTACCGGTAACCCCAAATGGCGATAACCCTAGACCTGCTCAACATTATATGTATAAAGAAGATAGGCCGTATAACGGAGGAGCCGCTTTTGATTATCAAGGTGTCTTCTATCATGGAACATCAACTACCCATATAGACGCATTATGTCATGTGTGGAATAAAGACGGAATGTGGGAAGGAAAAAACCCGGAAGAAATTATTCAATTTAATGGTGCCTCGTTTGGAACAATAGATGAATGGAAAGATGGAATACTCACTAGAGGGGTACTTCTTGACGTTCCCAAATTCCGAAACACTGATTACGTTACAATCGAATCTCCTGTTCACGGATGGGAACTTGAAGACATTGCTGCTTCACAAAACATAACAATTAAGCCTGGTGATGCCGTATTTGTATATAGTGGCAGAGAAAAATATGCAAAAAACAACGAAGGAATATGGCTAGGAAATAAAGGAATGACTAGTGCTCGACCTGGATTGCATGCATCTTGCCTACCATTCATTAAAGATAATGATATATCGATTTTAGGGTGGGATATGATGGATGCATCGCCAAATGAATATGAAGTTCCATGGACAGTACATGGTGCAATTTTCGCATATGGTATTGCTTTGATTGACAATGCTCTTTTAGAACCCTTATCAAAAGTTTGCCGAGAAGAAAATAAATATGAATTTATGGTTACTATAAATCCTCTCTATGTAGTAGGCGGAACTGGGTCACCAGCAAATCCAATAGCTATTTTCTAATCAAAAAATCAACTGTCAGGTGATTCCTCCATTTCATCTACAGCAAAATCATCTACACATGCTATAGAGGCAACCGAGTCGCCTTGCCTTGGCTTAACGATATAAACCCCACTAGTATTTCGTCCCCTGACTCCTCTGATCTCACTTATATTCACTCTAATAACCTGTGCATCTTTCGTTATCACGTATACTTCCTTAGATTCAGCCACGACTTGTGCATCGGCAAGCTTACCTGAATCTTTCGTCATTTTGAAAGCAATTAATCCGAGTCCTCCTCGTTTTTGGCTCCTAAAAGCATCAAGAGGATTAACTTTGCCTTTGCCTTTTTCACTAATTATCATAAGGTTACTTTCATCGGTTCCCACATCCATAGCGACTACTTGATCTCCAGTTCTGAGGGATATCCCTTTCACACCACCAGCTGTCCGGCTCCTTATTGGCAAATCGGAAATAGCAAACCTAACTGCCATTCCTTGTTCAGAAATAAAAACAATATGATCTCCAATTTCCTTCTCTTTAATTGGGCGTTTTCTTTCGCCTGTTTCTGGATCTATCACAGTAATTCTCACAGGTCTTCCTGTATCAATCATTTCGCCTGTTTCTGGATCTATTTCGCGTATTGTTTCTGGGACATGTTTGCTTTTAGCTAATTTGACCGATATAACCTCATCATTTTCCTTTAAATTCATGATTATTAATCCTGATGGACGAATATGCTCCACATCTCTTATACGAATACGTTTAACCAAACCTTTCCGTGTACCTAATACCAGCCATTGATATTCATCATATTGTTTCTTTCCCACATTTATAAGAGCACTGATTGTCTCCGTATCCCATACATTGACAATGTTTGCTACAGGTACACCCCGAGTGTTTCTGCCTTGATCAGCCCTAAGTTCATATCCTATCTTAGACAAAACTCTACCTTTATTAGTAAAAAACAGTAATTTATCATGGCTATCAACGACCATTAACTCTTGGATAGGGTCATCGTCTCGGGTGTTCATTCCCATAACTCCTACTCCACCTCTGTGTTGGCGCTTAAACACATTAGATTGGATTCTTTTCAAATAATCGCCCTTGCTTAACGTAATGACCACTTGTTCATGTGCTTCAAGTTCTTCTCTACTTAAATCATATGCATCATGACTTATTTTTGTTCGTCGTTTAACACCATATTTATTTTTGACTTCTTCGGTCTCATCTTTTACGACAGATAGAATTCTAGATTCATTGGCCAGTAGATCTTCTAAATCCTTAATAGTTTTTTGCAATTCTTGATATTCCGATTCAAGTTTCTCTATCTCAAGGGCTGCTAATCGCCTCAATTGCATATCCAATATTGCTTGAGCTTGGGGTTGATCCAACATAAATATCGCCATCAATTGGGTTCTAGCCGTTTCCACATCGTTTGATGCTCTTATCAAAGCAATGACTTGATCAAGGTTGGCTATGGCAATTCTAAGTCCTGCCAATATATGTGCCCTTTCCTGAGCTTTCTTTAATTCAAAATGGGTTCTTCTTCGCACAACCTGTTGGCGAAATTTTATGAATTCCTGTAGCGCAACTTTTAATGTTATTACTTTAGGGGTACCTTCGATTAAGGCCAACATATTAGCTGAAAAAGAAGACTGTAATGCCGTATTCTTGTATAAATTATTCAAAACTACCTGTGGTTGAATACCACTTCTTAATTCCACAACAACCCGCATGCCATCTCTTGATGACTCATCTCGGATATCAGAAATTCCTTCAATACGCTTTGCCTTAGAGAGTTCTGCGATTTTTTCTACCAACACTGCTTTGTTTACTTGGTACGGCAATTCCGTAATTATTATCTGCATACGACTAGAAGATTTAGACATTGGTTCTATTTCTGCTACAGCTCTTACGACAATTGAGCCTTTTCCCGTAGTGTATGCATCTTTAGCCCCCTGAATTCCCAATATTGTTCCACCAGTCGGAAAATCTGGCGCCTTTACAATATTCATCAAATCTTCTGCTGTCGCATCAGGATTATCAATTAGTGTATTAATTGCATTGCATATTTCTATAGGGTTATGTGGTGGTATATTTGTAGCCATTCCAACAGCAATACCAGAAGCCCCATTAATCAATAAATTAGGCAGCCTAGCTGGTAAAACCGAAGGTTCTCTCAACGTGTCATCAAAATTTGCGGCCCAATCAACTGTTTCTTGATCCAAATTATTGAGCATAGCCTCAGCAACTTGACTTAACCGTGCTTCTGTATACCTCATTGCTGCAGCAGGATCATTGTCGATACTGCCAAAATTACCTTGACCATCAACTAAGGGCATTCTCATATTAAAATCTTGTGCAAGCCTTACCATTGCGGCATAAACTGAAGAATCTCCGTGCGGATGCCATTTACCTAATACCTCACCTACAAGCCTAGCGCTTTTTTTATAAGAAGAATTTGGCCTCATTCCAAGATCATGCATGGCATATAATATTCTTCTTTGTACAGGCTTTAGGCCGTCTCTCACATCGGGAAGTGCGCGAGAAACAATAACACTCATAGCGTAATCCAGGTACGAACTACGCATTTCATCTACTATCTGAGTAGGCTGAATATAACCATAATCTGTTTTATTGCTTGATGTCATAATCCTCACTTATCTTTTGCAATTAATAGCATGAACATTCATAACAAATTTAAAAATATTACGAGTAGTTTTGAATAATAATTGCCTCTTATCGCAACAGCTAAATTTTAACACAAATTGTAGTAACTATTGAGCTATAAACAATCCTATATTGTAGTTAAATAGCTTTACGGGCAATACTTTCAAATAACTGATCAAAATGAGGAGGAATCTCCGCTCTCATATGGGGAAGAAATTGAACACCAATAGCCCATTTACAACTCGGGTTTTCTAAAGCTTCTATCACTCCATCTTCTAAAGACCATGCTACAGACATCAGTTGGCTGGATTTGTTAACCTCTAAAATTCCATCTCTATGCCGACTATTTACTCTCACAAATCCACCTGACCCTACAGTCGCTGCTAATTTTGATCCAGGTGAAATAAATATCCTGTGAAAAGCAGATTCGATTCCATTTTGAGTTATTAATTCTGCATGGTTTTTTATATTGATTGATACAGTACCATGAGATGCCACATTCATGATATGCATTCCTCTACCTATTCCTAAAATAGGAATATCTCTCTTGTAGGCAGAATTTAATAACGATATTTCAAATTCATCATTCTTGATATTGTAATAATCGGTATGTAACCATCTCACACCATATAACGATGGGTGTATGCCTGCGTCACCAGCCAATATTAGTCCCTCAACAGATCTTATTACATCCTCTGTGTTTTCCGAGTTATCAAGAATCAGTTTACAATTGACTTCATATTTTTTCAGTAATTTTATATAAATGGACGCGTTATTTTCATTATCAATTACTAAACCGATTGTAGGCATGAGGTCATTAGTCCATTAAGGTTGATTTATTAATAATAATTCGGAGACCTGTTTTCACGAAATGCCTTCAGGAATTCCTTATGAGCAATTGTATCCTGAGATTCTCTAAAAACCATATTTTCTTTAAGCATTATAGAATCAATGTCATCGGACATTTTATGAGCCCACATCATTTTTTTTATTTCTGTTAATTGCCAACTGGGATTAAAGGCTATTTGCTGAGCGAATTCTACTGATTTATTAAGCATTTCTTCATCTGAAAAAACATGATTTACCAAACCTGTAGACAAAGCTTCATGACTATCAATGAATTTTCCTGTAAGCATAAATTCCATGGCTTTCCCATATCCAACTATCTGATTTAACAAATGTGAACTCGCAAACTCCGGAGTAAGGCCGACAGCTGCAAATCGGAAAGATACTTTGGCACTATCACTCATTATACGAATATCACAGCTCAAAGTTAGAGTAATTCCCATACCAATTGCATAACCATTTATAGCGCATATGACGGGTTTAGAATCTCTTATAAAATTTGGCCATTTTGCGAATTTATCATGAATAAGAGGTTTTTGGATTCCATTAGCAGTATCTTCAAATCTTGCCACATCGGCCCCAGCTGAAAAAGCATTTCCTTCACCAGTGAGAATAATAGCACCTATATTATTATCTTCATTGAATTTTTGAATTTGTTCGCGAACTTCAATACTCATCTGATCATTAAACGCATTCAAAACTTGAGGTCTATTTAAAAAAATAATACCTACTCTATTTTCCTTTTTAACACGTATAAGTTTCATATGCCAAGCCTTGTTTCTTTGAATACTTATTTCAAATTACCATATGGATTATGATGTATCAACTAAAAATAAAGATAGAATATTAATCTAATGAAAACAATAGCGATAATAATATGCCTATTCCTATTAATTGCCTGTAATAAAGACGATATCAAAATATCTGAACCCAAGCTTGCATTCGCTGTTACCGATCTAAGTGTGGGAAGTAACCGATTAGCATTCGGTATCATAAAACCCAGGGGTGGAACAATTAATACCAAAACAGTAACAGTAGACACTTACTATCTTGGCGATCAGGATAACCCTCAACACAAAGAAACTTTAATCGCAAAATTCGAGGAATGGCCCCAAGGTAATGGGGTATACGTTTGCGAAACATTATTTGACCAATCTGGTAAATGGGGAATAGGAGTGACCATCAATTTAGACGGTACAACCATAACTACCTCAACATATATTGAAGTAAGGCAATACAGCAAAACACCCGCTATAGGAGTAAAAGCAATAAGATCTAAAACTCCAAAATATACTCCTGGACAGGATTTATCTGAAATAACATCAGACACTAATCCTTACATACCTTTTTATGATATGACATTAAATGAAGCTTTAGATGCAAAAAAACCTTTGATAATTACATTCGCAACACCTGCATTTTGTAAAACTGCAACATGTGGCCCTCAAATGGAAATACTAAAAATTATTGATAAATCCAACGAATTTTCTGCCAATTTTTTACATATAGAAATATATAAAAACCCTAATAAGATACTTGGGAACATAAATGAGGCGGAATTATCAGAAGCTGCGTTAATGTGGAATATTCCGTCCGAACCTTGGACTTTTATTGTAGATTCTAACGGAAATATCATAAAAAAATTTGAAGGATTAGTCACTGCGAATGAAATTCTTGGAATATTAAATAATCTAAAGTAAACTTTTTCTAAGAATATCCACGCAATAAAAAGGTTGGCCATGATCTACATTCAGCCAATAAAACATGTGAGCAAAAGATTATGATAATACCGCAGTACATGGATCAATTTAAAACTGATAAAGAATACATGAAAGTTTTAAGAGCGATTAATTTAAAAAATTATAGTATTAACGTTCAGACTATAGATGAATCAGTACCATTTTTTGTGTCAACAATCATCGAAGACATTAATAAGCCCATTCTAATAATTTGCCCTACGGGTAATCATGCTTTACGACTACAAGAAAATATTTCGGCATGGAATGATAGAGAGATAATAAGGTTTCCTGAATCGGAAAGTCTTCCATACGAAAGATTAATAACTGATTATTCTACTTCTAGAAATAGAATAGAAGCCTTGGTTAAAATTTCAACATCTACCGGTAAACCTCCGGTAGTTATCACTTCTGTCGCCGCAATATGCCAAAACACTATCGACATCGCCTCTTTTAACAAAAGTTTCCAATTGATTGAACTAGGTGATGAAATAATAATAAGAGAATTATTAAATAGATTGGTGGATCTGGGGTACACCCATGAAAAAACGGTGTATTCACACGGACAATTTAGTAGAAAAGGCGGAATTATAGACATATTTCCTGTTTCATACGATCAGCCATTCAGAATAGAATTTTGGGGAGATCAAATTGACAGCATCAGAAAATTTGATGTTGATTCACAAAGATCTTTAGAGCAGATAAAATCCTTCAAAATATACCCCGCACTTGAAAGTCTCCCGTTAATGATCAGTGGGGATAAAACAGAAACAATGTTATCCCATATAGACCTTTCTAACTGCACTCCCCAGGACACTGAAAGAATCAATGGTCAATTAGACTTACTGCTTGAAGGACAGCCAATGGAAGAATTAAATTTATATAGTGGATTTTTTAATCACGGAAATCTTCTAGATTATTTTGATAAAAACAGTTCAATGATTATGTATCGTCCATCAGATATAGCCATCAATTACATGGAGATAGCGGAAAGAATACAACAACTTCGCATCACCAAAGAAACACGGGGAGAATTACCCTATAATTTCCCTTCAAATCACACCACATGGCAAACTGTAGAAAACAATCTCAGAACCTGGAAGTCGGAAATAAATATATTACCTTGGGGCGCTACTGATTTAGATTACAAAGAAAATTTTACTATGCCTTTTAGCTCTGCACCTAATTATCATGGTGATCTTAATTTATGCGCTAAAGAAACTAAAGAATTCATTAAATCTGGCGGTAAATTTTTAGCAAGTACTTCCTATTTGTCTCGTTTAAACGAGATTTTCGAACAAATAACTCAACCTAACGCCAAATCAACTAAAAATGAGATGAACAATCTATCTATATTGCCAATTAAAGAAAATCAAATAGGGTCTGGGTTTGTTTTAAATTCAATGAAAAACAGATTGCTAGTACTCACTGACGCAGAAATATTCGGTATGGTGAAGCAAAAACGTGGAATGAGAAATAAAGCATCCAAACGTAATGCATTTTTTAACGCAATCTCAAACGGTGATTATGTGGTTCACGTGGAACATGGAATAGCTCGTTTTATAGGAACTGAAAAACGTATTGACGAGTCTAATGAAAGTGAGTATCTAGTACTGCAATATGCACAGGGAGACAAGTTATACGTACCCATGACACACCTTGATCGAGTGACCCCATATGTGGCTCCTATGGATCAAAATCCTTCTTTAACTCGGTTAGGCACACAAGAATGGTCTCGCACAAAATCAAAAGTTGAAAAATCGACGAGAGAAATGGCAGCAGAATTATTAAACCTCTACGCAGAACGTGAATTATCAGAAGGACATGCAATGCTACCGGATACGAAATGGCAAAAACAAATGGAAGAATCTTTTCCTTATGAAGAAACTGAAGATCAAATCATCACTCTAACTGAAGTTAAAACTGATATGGAATCAGAAAAACCTATGGACCGTCTTATATGTGGAGATGTGGGGTACGGAAAAACCGAAATAGCTATAAGAGCGGCTTTTAAAGCTGTAATGGATAATAAACAGGTAGCTATTCTAGTACCAACGACTGTATTAGCTGAACAACATTTTGAAACTTTCACCAATAGGTTGAAATCATTCCCGTGTAAAATTGTGGCATTAAGTCGTTTCAGATCAAAACAAGAACAATTAACAATTTTAGACGGATTACGGAAAGGGCAAATCGACATTTGCATTGGAACGCATAGACTTGTTCAACAAGATGTGAAATTCAAAGACATAGGATTGATTATCATAGATGAAGAACAACGTTTTGGAGTAGTGCATAAAGAAAAATTAAAACAACTTCGCAGCCAAGTAGATGTTTTAACCCTCACAGCCACACCTATACCACGAACATTACACATGTCATTAGCAGGGGTTAGAGACATGAGTACCATCACAACTGCCCCAGAAGAAAGACTACCGATAAAAACCTATGTGTCAGAATTTAGTGATGATTTGATACGGGAAGCAATATTAAGAGAATTAGACAGACAAGGACAAACTTACTTCCTTCATAATAAAGTAAGTAATATTGAATATATGTCTGAATATATACGTGAATTAGTCCCATCGGCCCGTGTTGCGATTGCACATGGACAAATGTCTGAAACTGAACTAGAGAAATCTATGATTGCATTCTCACGCGGCGATATCGATGTATTAATTTGTACGACCATTATTGAATCTGGGCTCGACATACCAAATGCAAATACTCTCATTATAAATAGAGCAGATGCATTTGGACTCGCTCAGCTTTATCAACTCCGCGGCAGAATAGGAAGAAGTTCCCAGAGAGCTTACTCTTATTTATTAATTCCTAAATCGCAAGCGTTGTCAGAAACAGCAGAGCGCCGATTAAAAGCAATGCTTTCTGCCACAGAATTAGGTTCCGGATTTAAAATTGCTATGAAAGATTTGGAGATTCGTGGTGCCGGAAATATTTTAGGATCGGAGCAAAGTGGCCACATTCATGCCGTCGGGTTCGAATTATATACAAAACTATTAGCCGCAGCGGTAGAGGATCTTAGAAGTCAAGAAAGCTTAGACGAAAATGACCCTAAAATTCTCGTGACCCAACCACAAAAAGTCAGTGTGGATCTAGGTATACCGGCGGGAATACCTCAAGAATATATCAATGATCTAACAATAAGATTAAGCATATATCAGAAACTAACTACAATAAAAAACCGTGATCAATGTGATGACATAGAACAAGAATTAAAAGATCGTTTTGGTCCATTCCCCTGGCAAGTAGCAAACCTAATATATGTAATGAGATTAAAAATTATATCTGGCCTCACGGGTATAGAATTCATCGCTAAAAAAAATGATAAAATCACAATACAATTCCCTTATGATTTAACTCAAATTAAAGACGCCCTAAGTAAGTCTATAGGGCAGTCATGGGTTATCGGTAATAAGCAAATACGGAACAATAAAAATGAGGACACAATTAACTGGCAAGAAGAATTATTAAGCACTATTGAAAATATCGCCGGATTTCAAATAGAGATGTCCGAAAAGCTAAAAGAAACCAATCAACTGTAATAAATCATTCCAAATCCAGTAAATCAACTAATTCATATAGATTACTGACGCGTTCACATCGATCAAAGCCTGGATAATTGTTGTCACGATCCATAAGAATTGGTTTTATCCCTGAATTTTCTGCGCCTTCCACATCAGACCCAACTTGATCTCCAACATGAATCACTTCTGTTTCAGAACAACCGGAAACATCTAATGCTCTTTGAAAAATAGCAGGGTCCGGTTTCATAACACCCAACTCCATAGAAGTGACTGCAAACTTTACATGTTCATTTAAGTTAAAATTGTCAATCAATTCAAGTCCTGATTGGTTCATATTCGATATAATCAAATTATCGATATTATTGGCATTAATGATCTGTAAGGCAGGTATCGCATCATCATATAATTCCAAATCGTAGGGAATTTTTTTTACTTCTAGCCATATATCTCTAGCAGTATATAAATCCACATCAATATCACATCCCGACAAAACAAGTTTTTCATATTGAGCGAAGAAAAATAAGGATTCATTTTTATTTAAATTGCTGACAGGTTTCTTTTTATTCTGTTCAGTCATTAAAATGTCGGCAAATTTATAGCCTTTAAGAATACCCTCTTCTGTGATGTTGAAACCCAATTCATCACATGCTTTAGATTGAATTTCATACCTAGAAGGGTTAAATCCCGCGAGAGTGCCATAAAAATCAAAAAATAACACTTTTAACAAAATATACCTCCTTATCTCACTTTTGATTATTTACTACATTCAGTTTAACGAAATATAATACAATCTTGACAAGAAATCCTATAAAATTATTTATTGGCAAGCTTCTAAAACAGGAAGTCATGATTCAACACCTACCATTTCTATCATTGAATTACCTGTTTAATTATAACTATAATAAGATTAGACTATATTCCACTAGCATTGGGACTTGAACAAAAAAACTACTACAGGCTTATACTTGGAAAAAGGACCATCAATTAAAAGAATTGTTTCCATAGGGAATTCGTTGGAACAGATTTAGATTTGGAACTAGTCCTGATAGGTAACCTTCTAAAAGAATTACCTTATATCAATTCGCCAAACAAATCCGCGGTTGCAAGTATCACCCTGAGTCTATATGAACGAAGGTTCTAAAGAAATAGCAAGTAAATCACAAAACCAATTCGAGAAATAAAAGGGCCAATAATTGCATTTCCATATGATCAAAGGCTCTGAAAAACACTTGCTACACACAATGATTCGTTAGAGTTCTATCAATATGAAATTAATTTAAACTTAGAAAACCATTTAATTCTAAAGTGCGCGACTAAAGCGGTTCCATTTATGCTCAAATTACACATTAATAAAAAAACGGACCGACCAAAATGACTTATTTTATTACCGACATAATTGTGGTCTGTTTGGCAATATTTTTAGGCACATTAGTACTAGCAACTGCCGGATTTGGAATAGCAATCGTATCTTCTCCATTATTACTAATAACTTTAGATCCGCAATCGGCAGTAATAATTATAAATACTGTCTCTTTAATAGTTTTTATTATGTTGATTTACCAAAACAAAAAATTTATAAATTATAAAACAATGTGTCTTCCAACTTGCTTTGGTCTTCTTGCAGTTCCATTAGGAATATATCTTTTCTCAAACAGTGATATGTCTACTCTTAAAATATTGATTTCAATATTAATAATCTTAATGGCCGTGCTTTTAGTATATAAAATTAATTTGTCATTTATGCAACATCCGCTGACTCTTTGGTTATCAGGATTTATTGTAAGTACGCTTATTACTGTTACAGGTATAGGAGGACCTATAATAGCAATAGTGGTACTGCATAAATCTTGGGATAGAAATACGATTAGGGGATCTTTAGCTTTTTATTATTTTTTTATAAATCTCGCAGCCGTAATCGGATATGGGATTTCTGGGATGTTGACCTTTGAGAGAATTACACTTAGTGCAGTAGCCTTACTGCCTACAGTCATCAGTTTCACAATTGCCAGTTTATTAATAAAAAAAATAGCTCAGAACCATTACAATAAATTGATATTTGTGATAATTTTTGTTTCAGGATTTGTAATTTTAATTAATGAGGTTAGGCTATTATTTTAACAAAATCCTGAGTTCTTTGTTGAGCTTGCTGATCGTTTTTATAATTCAAAACTAAGGACATATTTATTGTAGTGTGAGAACAATGATGTTTGTATATGACATACAAATTAACAATATAAAAGGAGATATCATGGGTAACAGTTTTATTAAAACAGACAAAACAGGAAAAGTATTGGTGCTAACAATGCATGATCCTGAAACTCGTAATGCTATAGGAATGGATATGATGGAAGAACTAAATGAGGAATTAGACAAATTTGAATCTGACCCGAACTTAAGAGCATTGGTATTAACTGGATCAGACCCATCTTTTTGCTCTGGAGCTAATGTAAAAGTCATGGGTAAAGAAAATGAAGAAATTGAAAAAACCCCAATTCCCAGTGATCGTACACCTTGGGATGTAATGACTGAAGAATGGGAAAATCAATCAAATATTAAAGGACGTCCAAGAGACCTAATTGAAGGAGTAAGATTTACTCCTTTACGCATTCATCAACTACAAAAACCGTCAATAGCCGCCGTAAATGGATCTGCAATAGGATTAGGTATGGGAATTGCTTTATCATGTGATATTCGATACGCATCAGAAAATGCGAAATTCTCAGAAATGTTTGTAAGAAGAGGATTAATACCCGCAGACGGTTCATGCTGGCAGCTACCTAGAATGATAGGTCTATCGAATACTTTCCTATTACAATATACAGGAGATGTTTTAGATGCAGACGCATCCTTAAAATTAGGTATCGTGAATAAAGTAGTAGCCCACAATGAAATTTTAAATCAAACGTTAGAGCTAGCCAACAGAATTGCTAATGGTGCTACATATTCAATGGCATTAACTAAAAAATTAATACATGAATCTTTATATATTGATCTAGAAAAAAGTTTAATGCTTGCTGGGCCCGCTCAAGATTTAGCAAGAAGAACAGAAGATCATAAAGAAGGAATAAAATCTTTTGTAGAAAAAAGAACACCTAATTTTATAGGAAGATAGTTATTATACAAACCATTTGAAAGCAGAAACGAATGCACCTAATGATTCTTGGTGGAGCCAATGGCCTCCACCTTCGGGTTCAGCTAATCTACAATTAAGTTGTGATTCTTTTATAGTTACGGCTTCAAAATGCGTTATATGCTGGCTTTGCCTACCTCTTACATACAAAATAGGACAAGTCAATTTAGTCCACATACACCAAAGAGAAGGTTGCGAATATTTCTCATAAATACTCGCTTCATAAATCCATCGTAAATTGCCATTACTACCAACCGTAGTTAAATGTTTAGCTTGTAATTCAAGAGTTTCTAACGAAGATTGAGGCTGCATTTTATTCAAAATCTCTACAACTTTATCTATCTCTTGTACACATTTCAATTCAGGTTTAATTACCTCAGTTTTAATATGTTCATATTTATTAACTTCATCAAATGAAGTATCAATTAAAATCAATTTATCTACTTTATTAGGGTAATTGTAGGCGTACGAAAGTGCTGCTGAACCACCATATCCGTGACCAACTATTATGGCGGAGTCGATTTTGTTAATTTCTATAACTTTATGTAAGTCATTAATCTGTCTATTTAAAAAACTACCTTGTTTGTTTTCAAGGATCGTACCACTACATTTAGTATCGATTGACAACAAATTCTTATCATAATTTAAAGCTATAATATTATATGTAGTGATTAATTGATCAACTAAATTAGCCCAACATAACGCATTATCGCCCAACTCATGCAATAAGATCAGCATAGGGGCATTTTTATGTTCCCACTCCATATAATTAATATGGTCTGAGTCTAAGTATATGTTGTTTGGAGAATAATTAGTTGTCATTTTAATTTCCTAATGCCTTCAGGATTTTCTCCATTTTCAAGAATATTCTCATCGAATTCGTTCAATAAATCAAGAATGATTGATTCCAATTTAATTTCTGTTATTGAACCTACCCATCTTGATATTATAATCCCATTTTTATCTATGAAAAATGTGACTGGTATCCCTGTCACACCATAATTAACAGTAATGTTGCCATCTAAATCCAATCCGTTGGGAAATGTGACAGCAAATTCATCAATATATTCTATTGAAGTCTTAAATCCATCTTGTACGTTAATTCCCAACATCACAACATTTTGTTCTCGATATTTTTTCCATAGCTTTTCAATCGTTGGAGTTTCGGTTCTACACGGAGGGCACCAAGAAGCCCAAAAATTCAAAACTACAATAGAATCTTTATAATCAGACAAGTTTACAAAATCGCCATTTACTAATGGAGCCGTAAATCCAGGAGCAGTTTTTCCCGTTAATTCTTGGCCACTTCTACCTGTTGGAGTAATTTTATTAGATAGCCCAAATGACAAAAAAACAGTAAAAGCCGCAATTAAAACAGCAAACATCAAAATAATTGCAGCTTTAATAAAATTACTATTTCCCATATATATTCTTGTTCAGATTATTTCATAATCACTAATTGGTAACGCATATATCTTAATATAATAGATCGGACGTTTAAATAATTTCATTCATCCGATTTATAAATTGATATATTGAATATTAGAAGGTGGATCTTCTATCTTCCAAATTAGTATGTATATCTAATAATACGGTCTTGCCAGATGCATTAAGAGTTTTTGCTTCTTCTAAGGCAGCTCCTACTTCTTCTGGTTTAGTAACAGTTATTCCTACTGCCCCTAATCCTTCTGCTATTTTGGCATAATCTCCTGTCATATATGTAGTACCAAATGACTCTCTAGCTGTTGGGTATCCTCCCGGATACGTTGCCATTCCACCATTATTCAATACGACAGTGGTGATTGGAGCTTTGGCTCTAACCGAGGTTTCAATATCCAAACCTGACATACCAAAAGCACCATCACCCATTATATTCAAGCAGAATTTATCTGGACAGGCTATTTTTACTCCTGTCATCAGTGGAATACCGTAGCCTAAATGAGTAGTTTTACCCCAACCGACATAACTGTGAGGAACTGTGCCGGGATAAAATGGCATAATAATATCTCTAGGGGCTCCAGCATCATGGGTTACTATACTATTTTCTAAATCAAGCACTTTCATCATTTCTCCAACCACTCGGTAAGCAGAAATAGGTGTTTCATTTGAGGATAAGACACTGTCCCATTCAGACATCCATGTCTTATTAATATCTGCTATATCCTTAATAACCGTCGTAGAGCCTTTCTTACCATTAATCCCAAGTTGAGATTTCACTTCATCTATCATCATTTGAATAGTTAATTTTGTGTCGCCAATCAAACCTACTGCAATATCATAATCTTTGTTAATATCAGCAATAGTTTCTGTGTTTTGGATCATTATTTTACCTGTTGGGATTGGTTGACCGTATGATGTACGTGACAAACTTGAGCCTACGGCAAAAAGAACATCGGATTCTTGCAACCATGTGCGGGCTTGCAAAGAAGTTGCACCACTACCTGATCCCAGTGACAGTTGATGCCTTTGATCAAAACCTGATTTACCTGGCATTGTGCAATATACCGGTATTTCCAATAATTCAGCAAGCTCGGTTAATTCCTTTGAGGAATCTGACATTAAAACCCCCATACCTGACCAAATAACTGGTTTTTTAGCATCTAGTAATATTTTTATAGCATCTTTAACGTGAGATAAATCAGGTGAAAATCGATATCTTTTAGGGGCAATATAAGAATCAACCAGTGACGAATCAACATTCATCTCTCCAATATCTGCTGGAACTTCTACAATTACAGGTCCTGGTCTTCCATTTCTTAATGCATGAAAGGCTCTACGCATAACATCTCTAACCTGTTGAGGTTGAAATATCACCTCTGAGGATACAGACACTGATGCATATGTCTGAGCTGGTGAAAAATTCGGCTTCACAGATCTTGCAGCAACTGCAGGTCCTCCAGGCAAATATAGTATGGGGACATTATCAGCATATGCTTGCGCAAGCCCTCCCATTGTATTCTCTGATCCTGGGCCTCCTTGAGTAATTAAAACTCCAAATTCTTCTCGGTTTTTCATTCTACTGAAACCGTCTACAGCCATTGCGGCTCCCCTCTCTTGCCTGAACATAATTGGGTTTATTCCTACTTTCGCTACTGACTCAATCAAATTATTTGATGGAAAGCAACCAACCCAACTAATTTTCTCCTTCTTTAAAATTTCAGCTATTGCATCGATTACCTTCATAAAAATTAAGCTCCTTCCATTATTGAAATGTCCGAATTGAACCTCATTGTAGATCGCAGATACTAGATAATCAACTCGTATTTTATATTTTAAACCATGATAACCTTATTATAATGACTGTGTAGCCGACCATCAACACAGCTTGGTATGAATAAATAATAGAAAGGAGTATTTTTGATCGGTTATTAAAATATTGAAAATACCATCAGAAACCTCAATACCCCCTAGTTCAGAGGCTCATATTAAATTTCAGGCCCTTAAATTATTTCCAGTATGAACATGGTTTTACCCTTAGAGTTAAATCCGGAGTAATTTAATAGTGGTTGAGCCTCTTTAAGCTAGTCCGAGCTAATTGACCTTGTACAAACATCACCTCAACTATTCAATCCACGAGCCGGGGTTAGTTAAACGAGGAGATAAAACTTCCTATGGACTATAATGAATTTGAATCCTTGACCTTGTATGGACTCGTCAAATTAATCTGTCCCACCTTTAGAATCAAAGGACTGATGATTGGCCTACAAATTTGGATGAGCACCTATTTTCTTTTTATAGCCGATATGATCGAAATGGCTGTGCCCTATAAAAATAAAATCTGCCTTATTTGTTTCGGTTGTTGATATACCCACATTTGGAGTCGCCGAACCTTTATCAATATAGTATCTAAGAAAATTGCCAGATCATCTATAAGTAAACGAAAAGTAGCACATCCGAGCCAGTCTAATTTAATCGACATATTTTCTTACCTCAAATGAATAAAATTTACTAGGTTCAAATATATAAATATGCTAAAATTGGCTCGTTTTATGCCCATATTATTACAGAATTTTTCATCTAAGCCGACAATTATTTATCTATGGCAGCAGGAACCTTTATTATGATAATCGGATCAAATATACGATATTTAAAAGAAACAACTTCAACGATGGATGATTGCAAAAACATGGCCCATAGTGGATATGAAGAAGGTAGTGTAGTGTTAGCAAATAGCCAAAAAATGGGTAGAGGTAGATTTCAACGAATTTGGGTTTCTCCTCCAAGTGAAAATTTACATGTTTCCATACTTCTTAAACCAACTTTCAATCAAGTAAAATATTTGAATATGGCCGCATCTTTAGCAGTTGTAGATACCATTAAAAAGACCGCGGACCTTGACAGTACCATTAAATGGCCTAACGATGTTCAAATTGATGGAAAGAAAATATCCGGAATTTTAATAGAATCTGAAATATCTCAGTCTACTGTAGCATTTGCTGTCGTAGGAATAGGGCTAAACATTAATTTAAGTCCCGAAAACCACCCAGAAATACAAAAAATTGCCACTAGCCTCAAAGATCAAACAAATTATAAATTTAATAGATCAACAGTATTTTTAAACTTATTGAAATCATTAGATTATTATTATTCAGAAATTAAAACCGGATCCTCACTCACTTCACTATGGGCTAAAAAGCTTAATACATTAGGAAATAAAATCGAGGTCTCCTTCAAAGATAACCCAAAAGAAGAATATATATCAGGTACAGCGATAAGTGTAAATGAAAATGGATCTCTCAATATACAAATGGACGACAATACAATATTCGTAGCGAACTCAGGTGAAGTAACAGTACAAAAACTAAATTGATTAAAGGAAATGATTGTTTGTTTTACATAAACGTAAAGCCTAGAGCGAAAATTAACAGTGTGACCATATCTAATGGAAATCAAATAACAGTAAATGTAATATCGAGTGCATTTGCAGGTGCTGCAAACAAATCTGTCATAAATATTCTAGCCGATATAATTAATGTCCCGAAAAATACAATTCATATAGTTGGAGGTAATAAATCACGATTTAAAAAATTACATATTTCCAATATCAATGATGAGGAAATTTTAAAACTTATAAAATCACATAATACTGCGAAAAACCCATCGAACAACTTGTATCAATAAAATCGCTACTATCGGGGAAAAATCAAACATCGCTGTCTTTGGAAGCATCTTTCTTATAGGGCCTAATATAGGTTCTGTTAAAGCATAAATGACTCGCAATACAACAAAAAATGGGCTACTAGGGCCTATATTAAACCAAGAAGACAATACTCTAGCTAAAACAGCAACATAAATGACAGTACATAGAATATTAATGAAAGTTAGTATAAATAATGACAAATCTATTACCCCAATTCTTTAGATCGATCGTATGCAGCAATAACTGCATTTATAATAGTAGCTCTAAACCCGTCATTTTCCATAGACACTAATGCTTCAATGGTTGTTCCTCCAGGAGAAGTCACCATGTCTTTTAAAGAAGCAGGATGCAGGCCAGTATGGGCAACAAATTTCGTACTCCCTAAAACCATTTGCAATGTAAGGGTTCTCGCCATATCTCTTGACATTCCAATATGAACACCTGCATCAATTAACGATTCAATAAACATGAACACATATGCAGGGCCACTAGCACTCAATGCTGTGGCCATATCAATATATTTTTCATCTAAAACAAAAATCTGTTGACCTAACGAATTTAAAATTTCTTCAATATCGTTCAATGATTTTTTGGGCACATTATCTGAGGAAGCCCATACTGACATGCCTTCCCCAATTTGAGCAGGAGTATTAGGCATAACTCTCACAACACTTTTGTGATTCGTAGCATCTGACAAGATTTTCAGTGATGCTCCGGCAACAATTGAAACGATTGTGCAATTTGAATTCATATTATTATAGAGATCTCGGCAAACCTCAATCAGATTTTGCGGCTTTACTGAAATAATCAACAATCCTGTATGGGTAAGATTTCTGTTTTCCGGCACAGTTGTAATCCCATATGTTGTCTCTAAGTACGACCGACGATCAGATAGCGGTTCACTGACAAATATGTTTGATTTATCTATTATTTCACTTTGTATTATAGTGGAAATAATGGCTTCTGCCATTTTTCCTCCGCCAATAAAAGAAATATCTGTAAGCATAATTAACTCTTTAAAAATTATTAGATCTAATGTTTTGTTTTCTATTCACACTTATTGTATCCACAATCCGGACAACTCATACATCCCTCTTGATTTATCAACAATCCTGGACAGTCCGGACATTTCATTGTTGAATAATTTTGTGTAACTCTATTTAAATCATCGTCTGATGTAGCAAAAAGATCTATTTGTGATGCAACATGCACCGTATCTCTATTTAAAAGACTAGTATCTTTATTAAGGTGCCTACTTAAAGCCAAAGCAATAGCATCAGGTGCAGATCTTACCAATGTACCCCCATCCCATGCAGGTTCATCTGTAATTCCTTTTAGCTGATCTATGATCTGCATAGGCTCAACTCCAGCTCTAAGTGACATAGATGCTAATCGAGCAATAGCTTCTAAATATGCTGAATCACTACCTCCAGATTTACCTAAATTAGCAAACACTTCAAAGGGATTTCCCATTTCATCAAAAGTTATATTCACCCACATAGTGCCATGTCCAGTTCTAATTCTATCTGTTACTCCATTTAAAGAAACCGGTCTATTGCGTGGAGTTTTTGTAATAGATTTCTCCTTAACCGTTTCGATATCAGCCTTATTGATACCGGTTTCTAGAACTTGCATAGACTTGGACCCATCCCTATAAACTGTTACCGCCTTACATCCCGTTTCCCAAGCCATCATATAAGCATCTTTCACATCTTGAATTGTCGCTGAATTAGGCAAATTAATTGTTTTGGACACAGAATTAGTAACATGTTTTTGCCATATAGATTGCATTTTAATATGTGCTTCTGCAGAAATTGACATAGAAGTACGATAAACATCTGAAGAAATACCATACCGCTTCATTATCTGATCCGTATTATCAGGATCTGAAATAATTTCTTCCAGTACACTTCTTGCTTCTTCTTCAGATCCCAAAACTTGTTCCAAGCTTTGGATAATAGAAATTGGGGCATCTAATAATCTAGAGCTAGTACCCTCTTGATCTTTCCATAAGACATTCGACCACCATGCCATAGCAAAATGTGGTTCTATTCCACTAGAACAACCTGCTATACGACTAATTGTGCCAGTCGGAGCAATTGTGATCACACTAGCATTACGTACAGGAGGCATGCCTTTGGTTCTCAATGCTGATTTTTCATATTCTGGAAAAGCACCTCTTTCTTTAGCAACATTTGCAGATTCTTCCCATGCAATAGAATTGAGAAATGCTCCAAGATTATCTGCTACATCAAATGCTTCTTGAGAATCATAAGGAATATTCATTCTTACTAAAGCATCTGCCCAACCCATAACTCCTAACCCAATACGACGAGTATCAAGATTGACTTCTCTGAGTTTAGGAAGAGGGAAGGTATTGACTTCAATAACATCATTTAAAAAACGCACTGATGTTCGTATGGTTTCCTCTAAAGCATCCCAATTAAATCCTGATTTGTTAATGTGGGCATCCAAATTAATCGACCCGAGGCAACAATTCCCATAATTTTCTAGGAATTCTTCCCCACATGGATTACTTGTTTTAATTTTACCCATCTGAGGATTTGGCGCAGTATCCCAAACTCTATCAATAAAAACCACCCCAGGATCCCCAGTTTTCCAAGCAGACTCTGCTATTTCATCCCATAATTCTTTTGCATTAATTGTACCAAACACTTGATTAACAGGACCTTGCCCACTATCTCTCGGGTTTATTAACTGGATCTCTTTATTTTCTTTGACTGCTCGCATAAACTCATCAGTTATCTGTACTGATATATTGAAATTTTGCAATGTATCATCCCCGTCTTTACAATGAATAAATTCTTTAATGTCGGGATGAGTAACAATCAATTGACCCATATGAGCCCCTAAACGAAATGCTCCCTGCGTAAGAGTAGCTCCTACAGCTGAAAATAATTTCATAACAGCAATAGGGCCGCAAGCTTGTCCATGAGTAGTGGAAATTTTATCTTGCTTCGGGCGAAGATCTGATAATCCAAAACCAATTCCACCTCCCCATTTTTCAATCATAGCCGCATCATTTGCAACTTTCATGATTGACTGAATATTATCTTCAGGAGAAACAACAAAACACGCAGACAGACAACCTCTGTCGGTTCCTGCATTAACTAATGTAGGTGAATTTGGTAAAAATTTTAGCGAGGACATTAATTCATAATAACGATCTGCATATTTTTCCTGATGTTCTAAAGCGGCACCAAAAGAAACGGCATCAGCTACTCTATGAAACAAACCTTCAGCATTCTCTATTGGTTCCCCTAAATCATTTCTTCTTAAATAACGTTTATCTATAATAAAACGAGCGTTATCTGATAATGGTAACTGATCCGTAGTACTATCAGCTTCTTTCATAAGATTAGCAGTGACAACTTCAGCCAATTCATTAGGAATACCTGCTGACCCTAATGCCTCCATTACATCTTTTAAAACTTTTGATTTTTTATCATTACCGTCTGAATCATTAGAGACTACCTTTTGAGTCATTTACATTCTCCTAATATTCCATTACTAAATATTTTTATTTCAAGTTAATCACAGTAACACAATGCGAACGTTAGTGCTACACAGTATTTACATCTTTCATTGTTTTATTTTTAGGTTTCCTGCCACGCTTTTTAGTTTTTTTGACATGTAATTCGTCTTCTAAAAATGAGAGTTGAGTGTTATCTGATTCAATATACTTGGGCTCTAACAATGCATCAACTTCATCTTTAAAATTTTCAATATCTCTAAAATCTCTATATACACTTGCAAATCGTATATAAGCAACTCGATCCAAGGTAATTAATTTATTCATCACTAATTCTCCTATAGATTTTGACGAAATTTCTGCCTTAGATAATTTAGATAATCCTAATTCTATTTCATTTACAGACTTATCAATATTACCAATCGGTAAAGGCCTCTTTGCACAAGCGTTACGAACACTTGCCCATAATTTATCTCTATCAAAGTCTTCTCGAGTACCATCTCTTTTAACCACTACTAAAGATCTTGTTTGTATCCTTTCATAAGTAGTAAAACGTAACCCACACATTAAACATTCTCTACGTCTACGAATTGTGGCGCTAGAATCTCTAGAATCTATTACTTTAGAATTATCATTACTACAATAAGGACAATACATCTATTTAAACAACACCTCACAAATCACAATAATTTGCAAAACCACTAGAATTGGTACTATAAGACCATCAAGATACACTATATATTGGGTTTTATGCAATAAAATATCCTCTCAATAATTGGGTTTTTTTAGGCAAAAAAATAAAGATCAACTAATTAAGGCATAGCAAAATCAATCAATGAAAATAATCAAACTAGTTATTAATAATTAGTTTGATTATTTTCATTGATGTTACCTACGAAGAAATGGGGGCAAATCTAATGAGTTTTGGTCAGTTTCCACTTTATCAACTGAAGAAATTGTTTTCGCTATATCTCTCTCCAAAAGTGTCTGTGTAGTAGGAAACCCAGTAGCTATAATAGTTATTTTAATATCCCCTTCCATCTTGGGATCTGTAGTCATTCCAAATATTATATTTGCTTCAGGGTCTACAACCCTTTGTATCACCTCTGCTGCTTCGTGTAATTCATTGAGCCGCAAATCCGATCCGCCAGTTATATTGAATAAAACTCCGGTTGCTCCTTCAATTGAAACATCCATAAGAGGGTTAGTAATAGCTACTTGTGCAGCTTCCTTAGCTCTTGATTCACCAGATCCCCAACCAATAGACATCCATGAAGGGCCGGCGTCTTTCATAACACTAGAAACATCTGCAAAATCCAAATTAATATCCCCCGGATTAGTTATTAATTCAGTAATAGACTGAACCCCTAATCTCAACACATCATCAGCCAATCTAAATGCATTCTCTGCGGTGATTTCTTCTTTTGAAATTACACTCAATCTCTCATTAGGTATAACTAATAATGTATCGACTCGATCATGTAATTTTTCAATACCTAGTTGGGCTTGGCGTGAACGCCTCAATCCTTCAAAAGCAAATGGCCGAGTAACTACTCCGACTGTTAATGCTCCAGTTTCTCGAGCGATTTCAGCGATAACAGGAGCTGCCCCTGTCCCAGTTCCTCCTCCCATACCTGCAGCAACAAATACCATGTCCGCATCTCTTAAAATATCGTAGATCTCTTCTCTGCTTTCTTCAGCAGATGCCGATCCTTTTGATGGATCGCCACCAACCCCCATTCCCTGCGTTAATTGTTCGCCTATTCTTACACGCATCGGAACATCACTTCGTAACAATGCTTGAACATCAGTATTCATAACTATATATTCAACGCCAGAAACCCTATCACGAAACATTCGAGAAACTGCATTAGATCCACCCCCGCCAACACCAACCACCTTAATTCGTGCGACGCCTTCTAATTCTCTGCCGGATATAGCCCCTGATGTTGTATATATGGTCATTATTACCTCCGTTATCAGTCTCTTTTCAAATTTATAGCTGATTTAATTTTTTTAAATATAATACTAGTGTATTTATCATTTTTAGTTTTATTAGAGTATGTATTCCTATGTTGACTAAAAGCATACAAAAGAATTCCTAATGCACTGTATGCAACAATATCATTCTTAGCTGCTATGCCGTATTCATGGTATTTTTCTACCATTGCTTTATTTACATGATTACATTGCAGAAATTGTTTCGCCATATCGTACAACCCATCCATATGAGATCCACCACCAGATATCACAATACGAGAATTAGGATCTTGAGTTAATCCTGACTGCTGTAATTTCAAATCAATTAAACGAATTAATTCTAATGCTCTTTCTCTCATTAATTGGGCCAATTCTCGTCTAGAAATTTTTATCTCTGTATTAGACTCCGCAACAACTGTCCTTATTTCCTCTTTCATGTCAATTCCACTAGGTATGGTATGTGCATATCTTAATTTAATCTCTTCTGCATCCTTATAAGAAATTTGATATGTTAAGCAAATATCATTAGTAAATTGAAATCCCCCAACCGGAATAACTGATGTGTAAACCATAGTTCCGTTTTTAAAGACTGCGATGTCAGTAGTTCCTTTACCTATATCAATAACTGCCGAACCTTTAAATTTTTCTTCTGTGTTCAAAAATACTTGGCCATTAACAAATGGCTGAAAAACACAAGAGTTTAGAGATATCCCTGTTTCTGAAAAACACTCTCGGATTTTCATTAACGCTTCAGAGTTAGCCGTAACCAAATGAGAGGTTGCATCAATACCTTTCGCATGCATCCCTACAGGATCATTAATCACGTCATGACCATCAATCCTATATCCTCCCGAAAAAACATGAATTATTTCACGGTTGTTTTCATCGAACATATTAGTAACTAATATTGGTATCTCATTAATTTCATTCGACGTGATTACTCCGTTTGAACCAATTGAACTAAAATAATCCACTCTACTCAAAAATTCTAAATGTGTTCCAGTAATCCCAATAAAAGCAGATGAAACTTTCACATTAGCCTGAGCTTCTGCTTCTGCTAAACTGTTAATGATGGCAATGCGTGTTTTGGATATATTTTCTACGAATCCTTTTATCAATCCATCACAATCAGAAATGCCGGTTCCGATAACTTTAATAATACCTTTGGAACTTTTAATTCCAATTAAAGTAACAATTTTGGAAGTACCAATATCAATGGCTGTAATTATATTATTTTCACTCATATGCGAACGCCTTTATACTATAGTAGCAATACTTTCATGCTAATTTTTCAATTATCCTTAATTTAGCACTTCTACTTCTAGGATTTATTGTGATTTCCTTTAGTGAAGGTTTTATTACTTTTTTATTAACGATTCTAATAGTAGCCACATGATCACAATTGCATTCGATCAAACTAACAGGACATATACACGATAAAGAACTTTCTCTAAAGTAATTTTTTATGATACGGTCTTCAATAGAATGATAAGATAATATTGCTATACGACCGTTTTTATCGAGTAATTTAACCGCTTGTATTAGTCCTTTTTTAACATTTACCAATTCCTCATTAACTGCAATCCGAAGGGATTGAAAAACCTTGGTAGCAGGATGAACTTTAGATCTAAATTTTTTACTACACTTCACAATCAAATTAGCTAGTTCCAATGTTGTTAAAATAGGTCTACTGAGTACAATCGCGTTAGCAATTTTCCTAGAGTTACGCTCTTCTCCATAATTATAAAAAATGTTCGCTAATTCAGTTTCACTATAATAATTAATGATTTCAGCTGCAGTAATGTTTTGCCCGACATCAAATCTCATATCCAAGTCTGATTGATATCGAAAACTAAATCCTCTTTCTGGTGTATCGATCTGTAAAGAAGAAATACCCAAATCTAATAAGATTGCCTTAACTTTCAATATATTATTTCTCTTTGCGATTTCCACCATGTTCTTATAATTTCCATGTTCTAATCGAACCCTTGACTCAAATCCTATTAAGGATTGTTTAGCATATAACATAGCCTCTTCGTCAACATCTATCCCTAGCAAGTTAATGAAAGGTTTCTCATTAAGCAATTTTATAGAATGTCCAGCCATTCCTAATGTGCCGTCAACTATCCAACCATCAGTAAATCCTGAAAAAGAATCCACAACTTCAGACATCATAACCGGTATATGCATAACTAAAACATCTTTAACTCAGATAATTAATTCATATAAAATAAACGATCCGAACCATTGTACCCAATGAATAATTTATAATATTATAATTTCACAACTGAAGAGCCTATCATGCAAGGTCTTTCTAGTGCATTTTAATATTAATTTAGTGTTTTAAAACCTTGATAGAATGGAGAAATCATTAAACCATGAAACAATTCAAAGCGGGTGTGCTTACAATAAGTGACAGCGCATCTAAGGGACAAAGAACTGACAATAGCGGATCAATAGTGGAAAAGGTTGCTACTAATAACAAATTACATGTGGTTAAAAAATTAATCATTTCAGACGATTTAAACGGTATAAAAAACACACTCATAGAATGGTCCGACAATGGGGAAATAGATATTATACTCACAACTGGAGGAACTGGGTTAGGCCCCAGGGATGTCACCCCAGATGCCACCAAGGCGATCATAGACATTGAAATACCAGGCCTTGGAGAAATAATGCGTTCCACAACATTCGTACTAACCCCATTTGCTATACTTAGTAGAGCAACATCAGGAATTCGCTCAGGTTGCTTAATAGTGAATTTACCAGGAAGCCCAAAAGGGGCCAAAGAATGCTTAGAGTCTATTGCAATAACTCTTAATCATGCTTTGGAAATGATACGTGGATGGCGTACGCACAAAGAAGAATAAAAATTAACAATTACATGATTATAAATAAGGCAACATGTCTAGTGAATTTCCATATATTTACATTATTCCCGAATATTTTTACCAATACTTTGAACGAAGGTGTAACAGGTAGGGCGATAAGTAAAGGATTGATCAATCTTATAGTTCATAACATAAGAGATTACTCTACATCCAAACATAAAAAAGTTGATGATTATCCATTCGGTGGTGGACCAGGCATGCTAATGAAACCGGAGCCAGTATTTCAAGCTGTCGAAACCGTCAAGAAACAATATTCAGTGCCCGATGGTACGCCAATAATACTAATGACTCCGCAAGGAAAAACTTTTACCCATAAAATCGCCTTAAGCTTTCAATCATTTAAAACCATATTCATTATATGTGGACGATATGAAGGAGTTGATGAAAGAATTAGAAATTATCTAGCAACAGATGAAATAAGTATAGGAGATTTTGTCGTAAGTGGTGGTGAGTTGCCTGCTCTAAACATTATTGATGCGATTGCTAGATTAATACCAGGTGTAATTGGTAGAAGTGAGTCAGCTCAAAACGATTCTTTCTATAATGATTTACTACAATTTCCGCAATATACTAGGCCTGCAAATTTCCGAGGAATCAAAGTACCCGAAATTTTATTGTCAGGAAACCATGAAAAAATCAAAACTTGGCGAGAAATCCAATCATTAAAAAAAACTAGTCAAAACCGTCCCGATTTGATAATTAAAAAAAATATAACTCGGTCAAATCCCTTAGAAACATAACATAAAGCAATAAAAACAGAGCTAAAAACAATGAAAAACAAAAATTTTCTAACAATAGAAGACCTTGAACAAGGTGAAATCGAATCTTTACTACTTACTGCCCAAAAAATGAAAGAAGGCCAAAAATTTCAAACCCTTGAAAACAAAATGATTGCTTTGATATTTGAAAAACCTTCCCTACGAACTAGAGTGAGTTTTGAAGTAGGAATAAAACAAATGGGTGGGAATTGCATCTTTTTGAGTAATAATGAAATAGGATTAGGTATCCGAGAACCTGTATCTGATGTCGCAAAAGTATTAGACAGATTAGTGGATGTAATAGTTGCTCGAGTATTTTCCCATAACACCCTAATAGATATTTCTCAAAACACAGATGTTCCTGTAATAAATGCTCTATCTGATGAAGCTCATCCCTGCCAAGCAATTGGTGATCTATTAACAATATACGAACACAAAAATAAATTAGCGGGATTGAAGTTAGCTTTTATAGGAGACGGTAACAACATTGCGGGAAGCCTAGCATTAGCATCTGCAAGCACAGGGATGGATTTCGTAATATGCTCTCCGGAACAATATCAATTACCTAAACATATCTGGAGAAAGGCACAAAATATTTCTGCATTAACTGGATCTAAAATTAACTGGACTAGTATCCCGGAGGAGGCAATTAAAAATGCGGATATCGTTTATACAGATGTATGGGTAAGCATGGGAGATGAAAATGAACGAGAAAAACGTCTAAAAACATTCGCCCCTTATCAGGTGACCGAAAATTTAGTGCAAAATGCAAACTACGACTTTTTATTCATGCATGATATGCCTGCTCACAGAGGAGAGGAAATATCTCAAAACATGCTAGATCATACTAATTCAGTAGTTTATCAACAAGCAGAAAACAGACTACATGCACAGAAATCTGTACTTCACAAATTAATGGAATAAATTTAAAAAAAGGCGCCATATTGAACGGATATAAATCACAAGGAACATTACCAATAGTTGCCATTGTCGGCCGACCAAACGTGGGAAAATCTACCCTGTTTAATAGAATTACCGGATACCGATCTTCGATAGTATCAGATGTTGCTGGAACCACTAGAGACCGCGTAATTGTAGACACAGAGTGGGGAAATCAACCATTCACACTAATAGATACAGGAGGATTAGATTTATTTCCTGAGACAATTATATGGGAACAAGTATTAGATCAAATACATTATGCAATAGCAGACTGCGATATTATCATTTTATTGGTAGATATTATAGATGGAATCACTTTAGCTGACAGAGAAATCGCAGACCTAATTCGAATCATAGGCAAACCGATCATTTTATCTGCAACAAAAGTTGATAATGATGAAAGAAATTATCTATTACCTGAATTATATGAGTTAGGTCTAGGGGAACCAATCCCCATTAGCGCATATCATAATCGAGGAATAGATGACTTAATGGCATCCGTCATAGAAAATTTCGACGATGAAACTAGGTTTTCTGAACCTGAATCAGATCTGAAATTATCAATAATTGGACGGACCAATGTAGGTAAATCATCACTAATCAATGCACTAACTAAAGAGAAAAGAGCCATAGTAAGTGAAACAGCCGGAACTACTCGTGATTCTTTAGACAGTTTCATAAAATATCAAGACAGAGATATCTTATTAGTTGATACCGCTGGAATACGTCGCAGAGGTAAAATTGAGCATGGCATTGAAAGATATAGCATTATCAGATCAGTGAGGGCAGTAAATAGAAGCCAAGTATCTGCCATTATGATTGATGCATCAGAACTAGCAACAGCGCAAGATACTCACATAGCTAGTTATGTAATTGAAGCCTTAAAAGGATTTATGATTATAGTAAACAAATGGGACTTATCTAAAGAATTAGGATTAACCAAACAACAGGTCATTAGGGAAGTTCGAGAGGCATTTAAGTTTGCCAGCTACGCACCGATATGTTTCGCATCAGCTTTAACCGGAGAAGGATTACAAGATATATTGAACACTTCAATACGAGTACAAAGTGAATGGTCAAAAGGAGTTCCTCGACCAGATGTTAAGAGAACCATATTGACTGCTGTAGCAAATCATCCACCACCTTCAAAAGGAAAAAGAGACTTAAAAATTTATAGTGCCGTGCAAGACAGTACAATGCCACCGAGTTTTACGTTTTTCGTAAATCATTCAGATATGATTCATTTTTCATATAAAAGATACTTAGAAAACTGTTTGAGAGAAGCTTATGTATTCGAAGGAAGTCCCTTAAGAATAAGATTCAGAGGTTGGAAGTAATCAAAAGTGAAAATCATGTTAATCAATCTCACTTTTGTGGTTACATTGAGTTATTTAATCGGATCCATATCCCCTGGACTTATAATAGGAAATTTATCAAAAAAAATAGATATCAGAAAATACGGGAGCGGTAGTACTGGAGCAACAAATGTTATAAGAACTTGCGGGTTATCATGGGGAATATTAGTATTCGCATTAGATATATTGAAAGCTACTATACCTATTATATTAACGATTATCTTATCTCAAAATGGCGTTGGTTTACTGCCTATATGGTCTCGTCCAATTGTAGGAATAATGGTCATGGTAGGTCACATATGGCCTATTTATACAAAATTCAATGGTGGAAAAGGAATAGCAGTTGGATTAGCTGTGTGCTTCATGCTTTCTCCAATTTCAGGATTAGCTGCAATTATAATCGCGTTACCTTTAATATTCATAACCAAATATGTTTCGTTAGGATCAATTGCAGGATCTATATCAAGTGGAATCGTACTCTGTTATTTATCGACGATTGGAGCACAGCATCACCCATCATATTGTATTTTTGCTGTTTTAGGGCCTGCTTTAGCTATACTTTTACATAAATCCAATATTATAAATCTAATAAACGGTCAAGAACGGAAATTTGGTGATCGTACGGAAATAACGAGACAATGATTAATTCAATAGATTATAAGACTCAAAAAATCAGTGTGATTGGATCTACCACATGGGGAACGGCTCTTGCAATACTAAATTCTACTCATTGCAATCAAATGTTTTTAGTAACAAGAACGGAAGAAGAAGAAAATCGACTCACCGTCGATAATCAAAATAGACGTTTCTTACCCCATATTATGTTTCCTAATAATTTAACCGTCACAAGTTCTTACGAAAAGTCATTAAACGCAGCTAATATAATTATCATTGCAGTACCGAGTAATTCCATGAGATCGAATTTAATAAATATGGCTCCTCATATTTCAAAAGATTCGATTATAATTAGTGCCACTAAGGGTCTTGAAAAACATAGCGGACTCAGAATGACCGAATTAATAAAGCAAGAATTACCGACAGTAAATGATGAAAACTTATCAGTTCTATCCGGACCCAACTTAGCAAAAGAAGTCATGCAAGGAAAGCCTTGCTCTAGTGTCATAGCATCTTTTAATACAGATCTAGTTAACAAATTACAGAATATTCTCAACTCAGAATCATTTAGAATATACGGGAATTCAGATGTAATAGGAGTCGAATTATCAGGTGCAATGAAAAATATAGTTGCCATCGCTGCTGGTATTTGTGACGGCTTGGAACTTGGCGACAATGCAAAATCTTCGTTAATAACAAGAGGGTTGTCTGAAATGTCTCGACTTGGAAAAGCTGAAGGTGCTAATCAATCAACCTTTGCAGGTATTTCCGGCATAGGTGACCTCATTGCAACTTGTTCATCTAAACAAAGTAGGAACAACACTTTAGGATACCGCCTAGCAAAAGGGGAACAATTGATTGATATTGAAAACTCAACGGATAATGTGATTGAAGGAATATCCACAAGCAAAGCAGTAATGCTAATGGCAAAAAAACATGATTTATCACTCCCTTTGATGGCTTCGATTCATGATATTTTGTTTAATAATATTACTGCTGAAATGGCATATAAATCGCTAATGATTAGGCCTATTAAACATGAGTATTAAATTTGAAACAATTAATACTTTAAAATCTATGGAATGTAAAATATTAATTGTAGGAAGCGGCGGTAAAAGCACTTTAAGTAACGCATTATCTAATAAATTCCATCTGGTACGAATTGAGTTAGATGCCATACATTGGCAACCTAACTGGATTGAACTTAGTGACAATGAATTCAAAACAGAAGTTGCTAAACAAATACAATCTGCTAAAAAAAAATGGGTAGTAGATGGTAATTACCACGGAATAGTCGGCGATTTGATAATGAATCAAGCAAATACTATCATATGGATAGATTTAAATTGGAAAACAATCTTATACAGAATAATAAAACGATCTATAAAAAGAGCAATAACTAAAGAATTCGTATGTGGTACAAATAAAGAATCCTTCAAGCGCACATTTTTTACTAAAGATTCAATAATTTGGTTTTATTTTGCAAACAAAAAAGATATTACTAGTAGGACAGGTATTTTTCTTGAAAAAATACCTGAGAATACCCATTTAATACACATCAAAACTACTAAAGAACTTAATGATTTTTACAAAACATATGCCTTATAAATAACTTCTAGAAGCTGATTCATCACCCGATATTTCCTGATTCGTACATTAAATTACTTACAGCCACTAAACCAGCGGTTTCTGACCTTAATATCCTATATCCAAGTGACACTGATTTGACACTATGGTCAACTGCATATTTAATTTCTTTTTCAGTGAAACCACCTACAGGTCCAACAAATACGGAAACTTGATTCAATAGTCCACTTCGTATTATTCTTTTATAATTTGTTTTTTCGTTTTCATTCAGAATCAATCCTGTACCATAACAATCCGTCACTGCATCTTCAAATTTCATTGTTTTCAGTAATTTAGGAATTATAGATCTATGGCTCTGTTCTGAAGCTTCTTTTATTATTTTAGTCCACCGAATTACTCGTGTTTCGCTTGGAATTGATACTTCTAATCTATCGGGTACAATGGGCACAAATCGAGTGACACCTATTTCAACTCCCTTTTGTAAAGCCCATTCAAATTTGTCATATTTGATCAAAGATTGAAACATTGTAACTGACAACGATGGCTCACCTTCGCCACGACAAACAGTAGTTATAGTACCTATACAATTATTTTGATGGATCTCTATTAATTTCACATGATATTCCCAACCCAATCCATCTAAAACTATTAATTTATCTCCCACTCTCATACGAAGAACTTTCAATATTTGGACAGAAACTTCAGGTGGAAGTAAAACACTATTTCCAGTAATACAATCTTTATCTATAAAAAAACGATGCATAATAAATATTGATTAAATTTAACGTTTAATTGCATGTATCCCCAACCAGTCACCATCATTTATCACCTTGACAAAATCAACCTTAGAATGAGTCAATACAGACTCAACTTGTTTTCTCGATTCTTGCAAAATCCCTGATAAAATCAATGACCCTCCACTTATTAGAGATTCTGACAAAAAATTAGCAGAATCTCCAATAACTTTAGCCGATATATTAGCCAATCCCAATTCAACGGATTCTGGCTCAATATACATGCTTGGCAAAGAACCATGAATAATACGGATTCGATCTTTTACTGAATTAATTTTTATATTTTCCTGTGCCACCTTAACGGCATCAGCTTCAATATCCAGTCCCGTTACAAAACTCGCGCCTAATTTAATGGCTGCGATCGAAAGAATTCCAGAGCCACACCCATAATCAATAACTTTCTCATTACCATGAATAGCGTCTTCCATTAATTCTAATGCCATTCTAGTGGTCGGATGATGCCCTGTTCCGAAAGCCATTCCTGGATCGAGATATATCACTTCTCTAGACCCAACAGGTTTTGAATCTCGCCAAGTTGGACATATCAGCATTTTTTTTCCAATAGGTAATGGATGAAAATATTCTTTCCATTTTGATTCCCATTGCGCATCTTCAGTTTCTATAATTTGAATTGGGTCAATTGGATACAAATATGATACCAATTTAACTGCAACTTCAATATTACTTAAACTCAGTGATGAGGTTTCATCATTTGGAATATAGGTTTTTAAAGTTACTAAGTCTGGAATAGGTGGAGATTCCCCTTCATCTGGATTATATTCCAGCAAAGTTTCAATCGCCGTTCCTCCATAGCCGTATCTATAAAAAATATGAGAAAGTGGTTCTACAAATTCTGGTGGTGCTTTAATGCTGATTTCCAACCATTTACGTGAAATAGGACTATCCTCCTATCGTACTCTTAAATTTTCCGAAAAAACCCTTAGAGTCTTTTTTATCTTCATCAGCATCAGGTAATGTATCTTTCAATTTCTCAAATATCTTTTTTTGTTCATCCGTCAATTTATTAGGAATTTGAACATCCACGGTAACCAATTGATCCCCGCGCCTTGATCCTCTTAATTGAGCAACTCCTTTTCCTTTTAATCTGAACGTTTGCATTGATTGAGTACCTGCAGGTATTTGTAAATTCTCCTCACCTTCTAATGTAGGAACTACTAATTTGGACCCTAATGCAGCTTGCGCAACATTAATGGGTAATCTGTAAATTATATTAACTCCATCTCTAACAAAATATGAGTGCTCTTTAATTTTAAAAGCAACGTACAAATCTCCAGGTGGGCCTCCTTCTATTCCGTGTTCTCCTTCTCCAGTTAATCTTATTTGATTATCTTCTTCAATCCCTGCTGGGATTTTTACAGCCAATTTCCTCTTATTTCTTTCTCGCCCTTGCCCTCTACATTGCGAGCACGGGGTAGTAATATATTTTCCTGAACCATAACACGCGTCACAATCAGCAACTTGTACAACTTGACCTAAAAAACTTTGCTGTGACTTTCGTATTTGACCAACACCATTACAAGTTTTACATGATGTGATTTTTGTACCTGGTTCATTTTTTGATCCTCGGCATTTCCCACAAGATTCAATCCGATTAATTTCGAATTCTTTCTCAGCACCAAATACAGCTGCATCAAATTCAATTGACATAGTATATTGTAAATCTGACCCTCTACGAGCAGAGCTTCTTCTTTGTGAAGATCTGCTAGAACCGGAACCGCCAAAAAAAGAATCAAACACATCCCCAAAGTCGCCGAATCCTGCAGAAGAACTCGAATGTCCATTCAGGCCAGAATGCCCAAAACGATCATATTGAGCACGTTTTTCTTTGTCAGATAATATTTGATGAGCTTCATTAATCTCTTTAAATTTATCTTCTGATCCATCTTCTTTATTTCTGTCAGGATGGTACTTAAAAGCCAACTTTCTAAATGCTTTTTTTAATTCATCATCGCTAGCGTCACGAGAGACTCCTAATACTTCGTAATAATCTTTCTTTTGTGTAGCCATAACTAATTTACTTACCTAAATATAATAATCATTTAACATTTTTTTTATCCCTCTAATTATAGCGGTATTATCAATAAATTCACTGCTATATATCCTGTAATTTTGTCGCAAGTATAGTGTTTGAAAGTAACATAGCAATAGTCATTGGTCCGACGCCACCTGGAACCGGTGTGATTGCAGAAGAAATCGGCATAACAGATTCAAAATCAACATCACCAACTAGCTTGTAGCCTCGTTGCATTTTCAAGTTCGGAATTCTATTAATACCAACATCTATAACAACCACTCCAGAATGAACCATACTAGCATCTACAAAGTTTGGAATTCCCATAGCCACAATAATTATATCTGCAGTTTTAGTAAGCGATTTTAAATCATTTGTTCTAGAATGGCATAGAGTAACTGTCGCATTACCTCCAAAAGATTTCAAAGATAATAAGTTTGCAACAGGCCTACCAACAATATTGCTCCTACCAAGAATTACTACATGTTTTCCTGCAGGATTATTATTAGTGCGCAGTAAAATTTCCCTGATAGCTAATGGAGTGGCTGGAACAAATTTAGGAATCCCTGCAGCCAAAAGGCCCGAATTATAAGGATGTAACCCATCAACATCTTTTAGTGGATTAATCATAGAAATAACAGTTGTTTCATCAATCTGTGAAGGTAATGGTAGCTGAACTAGTATTCCATGTATTGTAGGATCTTCATTTAAATCTTCAATAATGTTAATTATTTCTTTTTGTTCAACATGAATTGGTAATTCAAACAACTTACTTTGTATACCCACATAATTAGCCATCCGCTGTTTATTTTTAACATACAGTCGAGATGCATCATTATCTCCAACTAATATAACAGCAAGACTAGGAATTATATTTCTTGATTGTTTAAATAATAAGACTTCCGTTTTTATTTCATTCTGAATTTCCCGAGAAATCAAATTTCCATATATAATGTTTTTATAATCTGACTTGTACATATATTTAACCCGCGAAACAATTAATGATAAATTCTAGCAAAATATATCATTAAACTAAATTAAACCAAAGAAACAAAATGTTAATTACGGGCATCGATATAATCGAAATAAATAGAATAGCAAAAATAGTTAGAATTTATTCTGATAGATTTCTCAAAAGAATTTATACTGATGATGAATTATATTACTGTAAGGGCAGATTTCCACAATTAGCTAGTAGGTTTGCCGCTAAAGAAGCTACAATGAAAGCACTCGGAACCGGAATCAGAGGTGTCGGCTGGAAAGACGTTGAAGTGTCTCGAGAAAAAGGGAAGGCCCCTATTATAAATTTAAGCGGAAGGGCGATCTTAAGAGCTAATAAAATCGGACTGAACGAACTAACTTTAACTTTATCTCATTCTAAAGAATATGCAGTAGCTTCAGTAGTTGGCAATTGTGATAACGGAAATATGGTATAAACTGTTACCTATTATTGCCATGCCACTCACGTAAATATTCAACTAAATACCAACGTTCATATTCAGTCAACAAATATTTAAACATAGGCATAATTGCGGGAGACTCTTTCTCTCTCTTGGCAGAGGAGAACCCCGGTCTACCTCCCCATGTAATGTATCCAAAAATTTCGCCATCACTCAACTCCCAAACTCTGTCAGAATTCAAATTAACAGGTTGCGTCCCAGTATATGCCAAAGATCCGTCTGCTCTAGCACTCATCAAAGTAGTTATAGGACCATCGCCTGCAAGAGTTGTACCGTGGCAAACAGCACAGTTGTTAAGATAAATCTTTTCGGCCTTATCAAGTTGGAAATTAGCTTTAACAGATTCAGGCATTTGGGTATTTTTTAATTCATCTAAATCAAATGTTATCAACTCTGATCCCGTAATTGGTACAGAATCATTAGGAGGTAAAATCCTAGGAGTTTCCTGAGACCTGTAAGATGGTGAATAATGCATTTCTGAAAAAACTAATACTTGATGAGATCCCGTTTCAGGGAAAGCTGGCAATTTAAAGTTAACTGCAGGGCCCCACGTAACTTGGCCTGTTTGAGTGTTATAGCAACCTGAAAAGGTAGCAAAAACAATAGCGCTGAGACATATTAATAAAGTTTTACTGATCGTTTTATTGTGTATATTGATTCTCATAAATTAATATCCTGACTATTCCCATCCTCGGATAATTTCTCCATCTATACCTGCTTTCATCAAAGCTTTTTCAGCAGTTTCGGTACGGTTTTCATCTGTTGTAACAGTAACACCTATATGCCCTTCCGTAATTTTCTCACTATAGGCTCCCATAAAAATCCGGGGTAACCTTGATTCGAAAACTATACCAATAACCGTAAAAATAATAGCTCCTAACATCGTACCCTCGTAAATAATTACGGCCATTGCAGGAATAGATAGAATAGGTTTACCTCCTGTAATCAAAGGGTATGCTGTTTGGGTTCCAGCCGTAATAAGTAAAGCTATTGAAAATCCGCAAATAGCACCTATTAAAGGCCATCTATACAAATTATGCTGAGGTTCTGCTTCTCCAAATGTTCCTTCCGGATATGGAACACCCGTTAATATTTCATATTCCGATTCATGAAAACCTGCTTCTTTTAAATTATCTAGAGCATCGGCAGCTGAGTCTTCTTCAATATATAGCCCTAGTACACTTCTTTTTCCCATAATTTAACTCTCTTATAGTCCGTTATTTATTCTTCTTTGGACCTTTCAATAATTGGGTCCGAATGGTTTTTATAATAATGGTGTGGAAGGCCTTCCCTTATAGTCGCAGGAATGACTCTTCGTCCAATTTTTATCAAATGTCTATTAATCATGCCTTCTTTAACATCAAAGAGTGGAACTAAAGGAAATACCTTTGCAAACAAAAGCATGCCTAAGGCTACAAAAGCAAATGTTTCAACAACGATAGCAATCTCTATAATTGACGGATGATATGATCCCCAGTCAAATGTCATATGACTCCTTCTTAATAATCCTGGGATTACTATCAAAAATCTCTCTAGCCACATTCCTATATTAACCAACACACAAGTCCAAAACATTATTACAGCGTTACGTCTGAATCGTTTAAATAACCAAATTGGCACAGGAATCACAAAAGATGTAATAATAAAAATACCGAATAAAGGGCCATAAGGCCACTGTTCAGCCTGTAATTCCCTTAATGCTACTTCCGGTGTTTCTAAAGTATATAAAGCCCAGACCCACTCCAAGAAAAAGAAAAAGAACCAAGTAGTAGCAACAATAATAAGCAATCTAGCAATAGCATCGAAATGATCTGGTTTAATGTAATTCTGAAGTCCATATATCCATACAGTCAATGCCATTAACATTGCAACAGCAGATACTCCCGAATGGATAGCTCCTATTATAAAGTAAGGAGCAAATATAGTAGATCTCCAACCTTCCACACCAATTAAAACAGCAAAATCCCAAGACACTATTGAGTGTACAGATACAAATACTGGCAAAACAAGTGCCGACAACAATATACCTGCTATTATCTGTAATTTCCATTGCCTAGGAGTGCCTCGGAATCCCAGCGCAAATTGAGCGTATATTTTCTTAACTAAGGGGTTTTTAGCCCTATCTCGTAATATTGCTAAATCAGGCAATAAACAAATCATAACAAACAAGGTACTAGCTATTAGATATGTACCAACCGCACTAGGATCCCAAACAAAAGGGGATCTCACATTAGGCCATATATCTCGACTAAAATCATACGGGAATATCCAATATAGAACACGCCATGGTCTACCAACATGCATCATAGGAGTGTGCAAAGCAGCAGCCAAAGAAAACACTGTCATCACTTCAGCTGCGCGAGTTATCGGTCTTCTCCATTCAGCTTGAGTTAAACGCAATATAGCTGAAATCATGATGCCGGCATGACTAATACCAATCCAAAATACGAAGTTAGCAATAAAAAAACCCCAAAAAACCGGCCGATTAAGACCAGTGACACCTAATCCATGGTAAATCATATAACCAAATGCTGAATATCCTGCTAAAACTATCGTCAATAAAAATAAAACCGCAGGTAGCCACCATTTTGGCAGATGTAATATATCTTTCAACAGCTCATCATTGATCTGTTTTTGTGTTAATTGTGTATGTTCCTGCATCTACATTTATCCTGATTGTCGTTAATATTTAAAAAGTTACCTTGGTTTACCCATCACCCTAACTTTAGTTCGATGGAATTTAATCTCTGCATTATATAAAAGTAATTCTTTTTGTTCCCATATGTTAACCAATGGAATTAATCTTGTAGCCATCATATATAAAAATATTGCTCCGGAAATAAACCCTAATATAACTAAAACATCAATGGCTCCCGGGCCAACAGCATTTATTGGAATATCTAAGCCAACAAACTCCTTAATAACAGTAGGGTTCTCTGGTAATCTCATATTAAGCATCATTTCTCTTGGAAAATCTGACGTGAATTCTCCATTGTTTTCATTGAACTTCCTAGCAGTTATTCCTGCAACATCCCACGAAGCAACATTCAATCTAATACGATCTAAAAATGTTCCTACCAATACAGAGATTGCAATAATTGATGGACCCCAAATACTGCGTCTGAATGGATTCCATATCATGGTCCACCAAGGGATTATGAACACCAATAAAAATTCTACTAAGAACATATACAAATACGGTCCCTTCACTAACAATTCCACTAAAGCTTGTTCAGATGGTTTTTTCCCATACCAAAATACCATAAAGCTAGAAAACCAAAACCAAAACCAAAGCAATGACAAAGCAAGCAATAGTTTACCCAATCCATGAAATTGATCTAAGGTTATATATCCTTTAAAAGGTCCGAATCTATTAACTATAAACATAGTCAACATTACAGTCGCTACTCCTCCATGTAAAGCATTGTGCGCATGGGTAATAGGATATAAAGAATCAATCCATCCCGGCACATGGACCATTAAATATTCGACACTGATAAAAAAATGTACTAAAACTAACATCATAAAATACAATGCTCCAAGTGCACCCATTCTATGGTGTTGCCAATTCCATTGAGAAGTAGTTCCTCTCCATCCCAGAGACAATTTAGATGCCCATTTTTTTCGCCATCCATCAGGACCTTGGTCTCGTATAACCGCAAAATCAGGCAAACACGAGATCCATAAAAGTGCAATTCCGAGAACAATTAACCCTAGTACAGCCATAGTGGACCAAATATGAGGTGAATATTTAACTACTTCGGGAATCCAAAGATTATCTTGTTTTTCCCAATAAAACCAAAGAGAACGCCTTCCATTATCTAAATTAGGTAAAACCCAAAGTAACGGAATAAATAAGATTAGATTAATGCAACCGATTAATGTCCAAATTTCAGCAATTCTTGAAATAGGTCGTCTCCAATGTGCATTAGCGATTCTTGGAGCAATAGCGACCATTGGTGCTCCTGCTGACGTAGTCATCATAAAAGAAAATAAAGCTACATAATAACCCGCTGAGCCCGGGTTTTCAAAAGTAAATATTCTATAAAAATAACCAACTATACCAATTGCAAATAAAATACCTGTAACTGTAGCGATTTGCCAAAATCGATCAGAAGTTCGCATATGTAAAGCCAAAATGTTATCAGATACAGCCTTTCTATTCTTGACTGAGTTCTCAGTTTCAACAAAAGGTTGGCCTAAATATTGTTCATCAATAATATCAGTGGCCATTAGAACTCCCGACTGATTCGTCTACTTTTTTTAAATATATAACATTAGGGCTTGTTCCCATATTCTCTAAAAGCCCGTAAGCCCTTCCTCCCGGGTAACTCTCTTTTTCTTTAATTTGAGATATAGCACTTTCAGAATCATTCCAATCCCCAAACATAAGTGCGTTGGTAGGACAAGCATTAACACAAGCTGGATTCAATCCTCTGTCTCCATCCTTTAATTCAACAGAATCTCTTTCGGATTCCCGTGTAGATCGTTGAATACGTTGAACGCAAAAACTGCATTTCTCCATAATCCCTCTACTTCTTACTGTTACATCAGGGTTCAATTGATTTTTTAAACTCTCTGGCCATTCTGGCTCCCAAAAATTAAAAAATCTGACATGATACGGGCAACCATTTGCACAAAACCTCGTGCCAATACATCTATTGTAAACTTGTACATTCATACCTTCATCATTGTGATAAGTAGCGTATACAGGGCAAACCGGTTCGCACGGAGCATTACCACAATGTTGACACAAAATCGGAATAAATCTAGCTTTAACATCGGGAAATTCGCCTTCCCAATATCTTTCTATTCTAATCCATTGGATAGCTCTTCTTTGATTAAAATGTTCCTCTAAATTGATGGGTATGTTGTTTTCTGACTGACAGGCTACAACACAGCCATTGCAACCAGTGCATCTATCCACATCAACTACCATTCCCCATTGCGGGTGATTATGTAATTCTGTAACCATTTAATTTCTCCTACCTAACATATTCGGTTTTCATTAATGACCTACGTGATTATTATTACCTGTGCTTATTTCAACAATTTGTTGATGCTCATCTCTAGGAAAATCCGGTACAGAATTTTCAAATTTAGGTACTCTAATCCATTCTCCAGTAGGTGTTATATTAACTTTATTCGAAGCCCAAGCCAAAGCTCCTGTTTTATCGTCAAAATTAGTTCCTAAAATTGACAATACATTCGAACCACGACCTGCAGCATATCTACCTCCATCTCTATGCCCCTGACCAACTGGAATACCTAAAATATTTGGCGGAGTAGCAGGGTTAGGCATTGCAAGTGCCGTTATTACTCCTCCATTAGATGATCGTACTTCAATAACATCACCTTCTTTAATATTCAGTTCGTCCGCGATTTTATGATTTATCTCGATCCATGTCTGCCAAGTTGCTGTTGATATTGGATCAGGCATAGCTTGCATCCAAGGAGCAAACGCGTATCGGCCATCATAAAACGCTGCTGAGGCAAAAGGCACCAAATTAAATCTACCATCTCCTTCGAATTTAGCCTCGGGAACAGTTTCCACCTTACCGACATATGAATTGTTTATGGATTTTTCATTAACGTCACACCACACACCTCTAGCTAAAAGTGTCATCCAAAATTCTTGGAATGATGACGCCTGAATTGTACCTCTTTTCAAATCGAAAAGTTGACGAGCTCCGTCTTTTAAAACATCCAAAAATGTGTCGCCCGACAAATCTAAGTTTTTATTTAATACTTGGGACAAGGTCATTAATACATCGGGAAAACTTTTAGTTCCCAGATTGTCTCCCCTGGACTCGAAAAACGGCCTCACTACAGGTTGTTGAAATGCGACGCTTTGATACCCCGGCCCTGCAAGAGGCACATCCGTTCCCCAATCTTCAAACAAAGTGTTTTGAGGAAGAATCAAATCAGCTATCGAAGCAGTATCATCTTTCATATTTGAAAAACTTACTATAAATGGGATATCAAACAAGGCTTCTTTAAACCCAAACGAATCTGGCAACCCATAATACAAATCGGCGTCCTTTAGCAAAAGAAGTTTTATTTCACCAGTTGAAATATTATCTATTAACGATTTAAATTCGCTTGCGGAATTCGTATTAGTTGTTTCTAATCCCTCTATTGGTGAATTGGGGGTAAAAACAAGACCTCCCTTGTGCCCAACATTACCTTTTAAATGATTCAAAGAATATATCGCTTTTAGATTTTGCAACCCATTGGTATAGGCTCCGGCTGTCCCTCCGCCTAAAGCTATAGGATGCTCACTCTTTACGAATAAGTCTCCGATCTCTTTAATTTTACTCTCAGAAACCCCGACAAAACTAGCTATCAATTCTGGTTTATACAAATCTAATAATGAGGAGTTACCGTCAAACAAAGCCTCTATAACATCTTGAGAAACTTGCCCGGAATCAACAATGCTCTTCATTATAGATAGAGCCAACACACCCTCTGTACCAGGATTTACGTACACCCATTCATCGGCATTTGCAGCCGTAGTAGAAAATCGAGAATCTATATGAATCAATTTACCTCTATGTTCATGTCCTTGGCGAAACTCGCCATATCCTCGCGAATATCTAGTCGGGGATACCCAAGTACTTAAAAAATCTGCTCCAAATGACAAAACCAAACTCGCATTATCTATATCAAAATCAGGAATGTTATCTTGTCCGAAAACTTCATCCATAGCTTTTATCAAGGTTGTATGTTCTAGAACCTCATAAGTCATATGTCTTATTCCAGTTGCAGAAACAAATTTCTTTACCACCATTCCTAGGTGACCGTTAACAGGGTCTGTTACCAATACAGCTTTGTCCTGTTCTCCTGATTGTTCTAATGATGTAAATTGTGAAGACAATCTATCAATAGCTTCTTCCCAACTTATTTCTTTATATTCTCCTGATCCTCTTTGTCCTGTCCTCAATAAAGGGGCATCGATTCTATCCGGGTGATATAGGAGCTGTAACATAGATTCGGCACTCGAGCTATGAGTACCTCGATTTAATGGATGATCCGTGTTGCCTTCAACTTTTTTTGCCCGCCCTTCCATAATTCTTACAATAATACCTTGCGAACTCATCCCTTCCTTAAAAGTAGTTGCATACCAATTATCCAAACCAGTAACTAAATCTTCAGGCATTTCAATAGGGGAATCAATGAAAAGCTCTTTTTCTGGCACACCACATGCTTGAAAAAAAACTGCAGCTCCAGCAGAACCACCCATCAGTGTTAAAAATTGTCTTCTTGTAAGTGCCATCAATAAACCTTTAATAGTGACAAGTAGCACAATCAGTGGGAGCATTGTTCTGTTTATGACAGTCAACACATTGTCCCATTTTAAGTGGTTCTACCTGTTTTACCTTTTCCATATTTTTCACATCGCCATGACATTTCGAGCATACTTGACTACTTTCAATCCCTTCTTCTGCAGTAAAATATCTAATATGGGCTTCATGCACAAAATGAACATGATCTGGTACGCGGTGCACACGAACCCACTGAATCGACCTGTCATCGTCATAAAGGGATCTCATCTTAGCAATTTCTTCTAATCCATCTCCGACATCACTATGGCAAGTCATGCAAAGACCTGTTGCCGGTACTGAAGCAGCGGCTTCCTTTTCAACAGTTCTATGACAGAATGTACAATCCATACCTAATTGATCTGCATGTACATTATGTGGGAAAGCGATTGGCTGATCAGGTCCCTCATTACCAAATATTATTGGTTGCCCAAGCCAAGAACTCAACACAAACGTAAGTGCTACAACAATACCACTAAATACAATTAGTCCTATCAAACCAGCAAACGCCATTTTTATTAATTGGTTTTTATTAGGTTTAGGGGTTCTGAAATCGCCTGGAATCAATTCTTTTTATCCTATTTTAATATGTACATTAAATCCAAAAATCTGGATATATAGCCTGAATAGCATTTAATGCTCCTACAAAAGATCGCACAACAAAATATATCGCTATTGCAAAAAACAGAACTGCAATGGCATAAAGAGGAGGGCGCAATTTATTGAACGATTGAGGTATGCTGTATGATTTTACAAGAGACGGTATTGCAGCATGTGTTACTAGCATGTTAGCCGCAAATATAACAATAAACAGCACAAACCAACGAAAATTATTGGTAAAAACATCAATATCACGCCATATAGCGGAAGAAATATAATTTGGATCAATCTCCAATGTAAATACCATTCCCTTATAAATTATTTGGATCGTCTCTAACAGACAAACAATGAGACATGCAATAACTCATTACCTTCTATCGCGTGAAAATTATCACATTGAGATTTTAGGCTGTCAAGCATAAGTTAACAGTAATCTTTAATTATAAAAAAGGCTTTTGTAAATTAATAATTCTTTAGTGGAGTATTATAGATTACTTGATAATTTTTCGTTACACAGTAATATTTACATATTCAACTTTTTCATAAGGCATAATCCATAATGGGGTTTGAAGACGATCTTAAAAAAAATCAATGCCATAGTGATTCTGTGATTTCCATAGGGGTATTTGATGGAGTTCATTTAGGCCACCAATATTTATTTGAAGCACTTAAAGCTACGGCAAAACTAAATCAAATTAAATCAGGCATATTGACTTTCATAAATCACCCTGCATCAATTTTAAATCCCGCATTCAAACAGCAATTAATTGACTCACCTAAAGACAAAATTATTAAACTACGTAAAACAGGCGTTGATTTTGTAATTCCAATTCATTTCAATACAGCTTTATCCACATTAACTGCAATACAATTCATCAAATTATTACAGAAACACTTGAATATGGCCGGATTAGTAGTAGGCCCTGATTTTCATATGGGCGCTAAAAGAGAAGCTGACGTGCAAGTATTACAACATCTGAGCGATCAAATGGGATTCTTTATGGCTGTCCCCTCCGCTTACGAAAAAAGCACAATGCCAGTTAGAAGTACTACCATAAGACAACTAATATTAGAAGGCAATATTAAAAAAGCAAAAATTCTTTTAGGTGTTAACTATATGATATCCGGCAAAGTCATTACAGGATATAAAAGAGGAAGTGAGTTAGGCTATCCAACAGCAAATCTACAAATTGACCTGAACAGAATTGTCCCCGCAAATGGAATATATGCAACCAAAATAACCATAAATAGCCAAACTTATAATGGGGCCACGAGCGTTGGCAGTAATCCTACTTTTAATAACAAAGCCTTGTCTATTGAAACGTTCATACTTGATTTTAATGAAAATATTTACCACAAGAACATAGAAGTGGAATTTATTGATAAAATACGAGACCAAATAACATTTACTTCAACTGAATCACTGATCGCGCAGATGAATAAAGATGTAATTAAAATTCGCGAACTACTTAACAACTAATAACAGGACTAAGAAGGCCTAGATGCCACTAACAAACAGAGAAGACATATTAACTAGGGCAGTCGAAGAAATAATAATTAAAAAGGAATTCGAAAAAAACCTTAATGAACAAAAACCTTTGCGTTTAAAAATGGGGTTTGATCCCAGTGCTCCTGATATTCATTTGGGGCATACTGTCGGATTAAGAAAGCTCAGGCAACTTCAAGAACTAGACCATAAAGTTGTTTTGATAGTAGGTGACTGGACTGCTCAAATCGGAGACCCTAGTGGCAGATCTCAAACTCGCAAGATGATCACATCAGAAGAGGTAAATTCAAATGCACAAACATATTTGGATCAATTTTTCAAAATCGTGGATAAAGACAAAACTGAAATCAGATGGCAAAGTGAATGGTTTGGTGATTTTAATTTAAATAACATTATTCACTTAACCAGTAATTTTACAGTAGCCCAAATTCTAGCTAGGGATGATTTCTCCAAAAGATATAAAAGCAATCATCCGATATCAATTACGGAACTCCTTTATCCATTATTACAAGCCTATGATTCATTAGTAATTGAGTCTGACGTAGAATTTGGGGGAAGTGACCAAAGATTTAATCTTTTATTAGGTAGAGAATTACAAGAATCCCATGGTAAAAAACCGCAACATTGCTTCATTATGCCATTACTACCTGGAACAGATGGGATTCAAAAAATGAGCAAAAGTTTGGGAAATTATATTGGTATAAATGAACCTCCTAACGACATTTTTGGTAAAATAATGTCAATCCCAGATGATTTAATTACTTCTTATTTTTCATGGCTAACTGATTATTCGAGTAAAGACGTTCATTCAATTTCAAAAGAATTAGAATCACATTTGGTGAATCCTATTAATCATAAAAAGGATTTGGCAAGAACAATAGTTTCTAATTTATATGACGGTGCCGCTGCTAATTCTGCCACAATATATTTTGAGGAAACTATTCAACAAGGCAAAACCCCGACCAATATTCCTCAATACGCGCTTTCATCTAATACAAATTTCAAGCTAAGCAATGTTTTAGTTGAAACAGGTATTTGCCAATCCAGTGGTGAAGCTAGAAGATTAATATCTCAGGGAGCAATAAGACTCAATGATATCGTGATCACATCCAATATAAAAACGGAATCTCTCACGCCGGGTACCATTAGAGCCGGTCGTAGAAAATATTTGCGTTTAACTTAAAATGTTCACTTTAATAATCTTAAAAGTAATGCTAGAATTTGTCGTTAACCCACCAATAGGTAACTATAAATGTATACTGGTATCAAATGAAAAATAATAATTTAAGAATACCTGGCCCAGTTCCTTTACCTCAAGAAACTCTTGCCTTAATGTCAACTCAAATGATTAACCATAGGGGGCTAGAATATGCTCAAATGTTAGATCAAATGACAAAAAATCTTCGAACTGTATTAATGACTCGCTCAGACGCATATTTCATAACGGCCTCTGGAACCGGCGGTATGGAAACAGCAATAGTAAACACAACTTCTCCTGGAGATAAAATATTATCGATTTCTACAGGATTGTTTGGTGAAAGATTCAGGGAAATATCTAACGCTTACGGGTGCGAAACAATAAAAATAGATTTCGAATACGGTGAGTTTGCAGACCCTGATAAAATTAAATTAGTGCTTAAAAATCATGCCGACATAAAGGCAGTACTAATCACTCATAATGAAAGCTCTACAGGTGTTAAAAATCCTCTACAAGAAATATGTAATGTGATACGAGAAAACTCTGAAGCTCTGATTTTAGTTGATGCCGTATCTTCAGCAGCTGGGTCAATAATTTCGACTGACGCATGGGGAATAGATGTAGTAGCAACAGCATCTCAAAAATCATGGGTTGCGCCACCTGGAATTGCAATGGTTACTTTTTCAGAAAATGCATGGAAAGCTTATGAAAAATCCCAATGCCCGAAATATTATTACGATATAAGCCAATACGAAAAATACCTAAAACTTGGTCAACCACCGTTCACTCCTGCATTGACAACTATGTTCGCATTGCAAAATTCTTTGCATAAAATGATAGGAGAAGGCATAGAAAACATTTTCCAAAGACATGCAGATATCGCTAAATACACTAGAGACCTTGTCCGAAATATTGGATTGGAGTTATTACCACAAAAAAACTATGCCTCAGATACAGTAACTGCCGTTAAGCTTCCAGCAAACATTGATGGTAAAAAAATTATCAATACCATTTACCGTGATTATGGTATTGATTTAGGAGGAGGACAACAAAAACTTGCGGGTAAAATCGTAAGAATTGGTCATATGGGATGGGTAGACAAAAAAGATATCAGCGATGCTATCTCAGCCCTCAAAGAAACTCTATTGCAAGACTCATTAATCGTTTAATTTCACTCTAGCCGGTGCAGAATTTAGCAAGTTGGTCAATATTTCCCCTTCAACCGATTCGTGTTCTATCAAATGTTTGGCCAATTCTGTTAATTTACCCATATTTTGAGTTAACAACTGCTTTGCAATTTCATATGCGTTTTGAATCAGTCCATGGACCTCCGTATCAATCGTTTCAGCTACAGCATCGCTATAATCGCGCTGTTCCGAAATCTCCCTACCCAAAAACACTAATTCTTCTCTTTTACCGAATGTTCTAGGACCTAATTTTTTACTCATACCGAGCCTGGTAATCATAGTTCTAGCAATATTAGTGGCTTGTTCTAAATCATTTCCGGCACCCGTGGTAACTTCATAAAACATTAATTCTTCGGCAACCCTTCCGCCTAATGCAGACGCTAACCTAGCCTCTAATTGCCTTTGTGTAACCAAGCTGGTTTCTTCTTCTGGCACGAAACGCGTATGTCCGCCAGTTTGTCCTCTTGCAACTATAGTAACTTTAAAAGGAGGATCAGCATTAGGCAACAAATGAGCCACCAAAGCATGGCCGGCTTCATGGTAAGCAACCATCTCTTTTTCCCTTGAGCTAATAGTTTTATTTTTCTTTTCCGGACCAGCTATAACTCGATCAATAGATTCTGCCATTTCCTCATAAGTTATTATCTTTTTTTCTCTCCTTGCAGCCAATATTGCAGCCTCATTTAAAAGATTCATTAAATCCGCACCACTAAAGCCCGCAGTTTGCTTTGCAATTGCTACCAAATCAACATCTTCATCTATTGGTTTTCCTTTAGCATGTACATTTAAAATTTGCTCTCTTCCTTTTACATCAGGGTTGTCCAAAGTGACCCTTCTATCAAAACGGCCTGGCCGTAATAAAGCAGGATCCAAAATATCGGGCCTATTAGTTGACGCCAAAACAATTACGTTAGTAGAGGAATCAAATCCATCCATTTCTACTAAGATTTGGTTCAAGGTTTGTTCTCTTTCGTCATGCCCACCACCCAAACCTGCTCCTCTTTGCCTCCCAACGGCATCAATCTCATCAACAAAAATAATACAGGGAGAATTTTTTCTTGCCTGTTCAAAAAGGTCTCGAACTCGAGAAGCTCCAACGCCAACAAACATCTCCACAAATTCTGATCCACTAATAGAAAAAAAAGGGACTTGCGCTTCTCCTGATACAGCTCTGGCCAACAGTGTCTTGCCTACTCCTGGAGGGCCCATAAGAAGTACTCCTCTTGGAATTTTCGCTCCCAATTGTAAAAACTTGTCAGGAGATTTTAAAAACTCTACTACTTCTTCCAGTTCTTCTTTTGCTTCATCAACTCCCGCAACATCATCAAATTTAACTGTTGGGTTAGTGTTATCAAACAGTTTAGCTTTCGATTTGCCAAAGCTAAATGTCTGACTAGAACTGCCTTGGGCTTGCCTCATCATAAAAATTAAAACTGCACCAAAAAATAATATAGGTAAGAAATTTAATAAAACACCGATGATACTAGTTAGCCCGCTGTTTCCTTTAACAATCACATCAACATTGCCTGTAGTGTGTCCCACTCCTGCACTTTCCAATTGTTCGACGATACTAGATCCAATCTCTTTACGAGACGTATATTTAATTCCATCGATAGATTGAGCAGATAAATTTTCACCATTCACTTCTATAGTTTGCAATTTACCTTGAGCAGCCATATTTATGAGTTGACTGATAGGAATCTCCGTAGAAGTTGCAAAAGATGGTCTAAAAATAGTAACAAACACAGCAATTATTCCTACTGTCACCAACATATATATAAATATACTTCTCAGAGAACCTAATTTCATGTTCTTATCTCCATCTAAATCTTAATCTGTACAATTAATTGAGCGTCAATCATCTCATTGATATTTCATTTTACAGTAGGGAGTAAAACAAGGTAAAGCGTATGCGTATTAATTATTACTAACTATAGACTTATTAACACGTTTGTTATACTTGGAAAGCTTATACTATTAAAAATAAAAACCACGGTTTTATAAAAGGAATTTATCCGATTATGGCATCAAATAGAAATTTAGATACATTTGAATATATAAATCCGAAAGACGCAATAAATTTCCTGGAACAAGAAAACATTTACGTGATTTTATTATCAAGCAAAAATGACGTCAATAAATTGCAGTCAATAAAAAATAACCGAAATACCAATAATAGCAAAATTAAAAGCACCCTTGTAATGATAGAAATAGCTCTAATTCCACAAGAAATTATATTCAGTATGTTCGAGTTATGCGATGAGTTGAATTTACCAATATTAGCTCTAGTGCCATATGAAGATGTCATATCCATCAACGACCGATTATCGATTACCGATTTTATAGTAACACCTGCTATAAAAGATGAATTGTTAATAAGATGTAACAGAATAATAAATAAAAACTTCTCTGCCGAAGATACGGGCATAGTTATAAGAAATGAATTAATCATTAATCCTACAAATTATGAGGTCACCATCAAAGGAAAAAGAATCAATCTCAGGTTCAAAGAATATGAACTCTTATTACTACTTGCATCCAACCCTGGGCGAGTCTATGACAGGGCAACTCTTTTAAACCAAATATGGGGTTACGATTACTTCGGTGGGACAAGAACAGTTGACGTACATATACGTAGATTACGGAGTAAAATAGAAACGGATCCCGAGAACCCCTACATTGAAACTATATGGAATGTAGGCTATAGATTTAGAACTTCAGCATAAAACAAACGAACATACCATATAAATCTCAATGTCCAAATTAACTGCTAAATATTATGGAAACACTAAATATTGTTTGGGACTTCAAATCCAAACTACTCATTATGAAAAAGTTATGTCCGGTAAACACAACGAATTAATTATGCTGGAGCATCCACATATTTATACGTTAGGAGTCCGAGGCAATCAATCAGATATTTTAAAATCAAGCACAGAACTAAAACAAATGAATATCGATATACAATCTTCTGACAGAGGTGGGGAAGTCACCTATCATGGCCCTGGCCAATTAGTGGCTTACCCAATAATCAATATAAAAAACTGCAAAATAGGCCCTAAAGAATATATATATAGACTGGAAAATTCTATTATCAATTTCCTTAGTGATTTACAAATATACTGCGATCAAGGGGCTCTTCCTATAGGAGTTTGGGTAAAAAGTAAAAAAATAGCATCTATAGGTGTGCGAATAAGGAAAGGTATAACAACTCATGGGATAGCTATTAATATCAATACAGATTTGAGCTTTTTTAATCATATTAATGCATGTGGCCTAACCAATACTATACACACTTCAGTTTACCAAGAAACAAAAAAATATAATGAATTAGGTGACCTCGCAACAAAATTGTCTGAACATATAGCATTTTCATTAGATCTAGAATTACAAAATAATTAGTCCGAATATATCTCTCGAACTTTAGTTTTATCTGAATTACCTGTAACCAAATACATGACACGTTCAGCAATATTAGTGGCTCTATCGCCAACTCTTTCCAAATCATGCGCGACCCAAAGCAAATAAGTTGCTCTCTGTATAGTTGTGGGGTCAGCCATCATATATGTTAATAATTCACGATAAACCTGTTCATACATATCATCTATCGCATCATCTTCTTTACAAACATTAATAGCGACTTGAACATTTCTACTTATAAAACTATCTATACTTAATTTCAACATTTGAATGGCATGATCTGCCATTCTAGGAATATCAATCAATGGCTTTAAAGGTGGCATATCCCCCATCAACAAACTTATTTTCGCGATCCCTTCTGCATAATCACCTATTCTTTCTAATTCAGTCGCTACCATCATTGCTGAAATAACAATTCTCAAATCACCCGCTATAGGTGATTCCAATGCTATCAAATCAATGCATTTATCTTCAATTTCTGTTTGCTTGTTATCTATCAAGTCATCTTCATCGATCACAGCTTGTGATTCTTCCATATTTCTTCGTTTTAAAGCGTCAATAGCTTTATAAATAGATTTTTCAACCATGCTGGATAATTCAACCACATCATCTTGAACAAGTTTCAAATTATTTTCAAAGTCTGCTCTAGGCATATGAAATCTCCTTAACTAAACCGCCCTGTAATATATTCTTCTGTTTTGGTATTTGTAGGATTGGTGAATATTTTCTGTGTTTCATCATGTTCAACAAGATATCCTGATCTATTATCACCAACCATGAAAAATGCTGTTTCATCAGAAACTCTAGAAGCTTGTTGCATATTATGTGTAACAATCACAATTGTATATAATGTCTTTAATTCTTTTATCAATTCTTCAATTGCTAAAGTGGCTATGGGATCTAAAGCTGAAGCAGGCTCATCCATCAATATGATTTCTGGCTCAACAGCCAAAGCTCTCGCAATGCAAAGCCTTTGCTGTTGCCCTCCTGACAATGTAAAAGCACTATCATGCAATCTATCTTTAACCTCTTCCCACAGCGCTGCTTGACGAAGAGATTTTTCGATTGCTTCATCATAATTACCTTTAAATCCATTAATTTTCAATCCAAAAGCAATATTTTTATATATGGATTTCGGGAACGGGTTAGGTTTTTGAAACACCATTCCTATTCTAGATCTAAGATATATCGGGTCCATGTTATCCGAATAAATATTATTACCTTCAAATAGCACTTCTCCATTCACGGATGCTCCTACAATTAAATCATTCATTCTATTAAGACAGCGTAAAAACGTACTTTTTCCACATCCTGAAGGGCCTATAAGTGCAGTAATATAGTTTTTTTTGATTTCCATGCTGACGTTGTTAACAGCTAAAAATTCCTGATAATACGCATTCAAACTGTTTATTTCCAAAACAACATTTCCGGTTCCGTAATTTTCCAATATTATTCCTCTGACTTAATTTGATAGCGATTTCTGAAATATACTGCTATTGCATTCATAGTCAATAGCAAAAATAACATTACAATAATACCTGCTGCTGCCAAACCTCGAAAATCATCCTGTGGTCTTGAAATCCAATTAAAAATCTGTATGGGAAGCACGGTAAAGCGCTCCATAGGATGCGACGGTATATAAGTTATATAAACTAACGCGCTAATAGCTATGACTGGCGCCGCTTCACCTATTGCTCTAGACATAGCAAGTATTGTGCCTGTCAATATACCAGGTAAGGCAGAAGGCAATACTGATCCTTTAATAACTTGCCATTTATCTCCGCCTAAAGCATAAGCCGCATCTCTATAAGAATCAGGAACAGCCTTTATTGCCTCACGTGAAGCCAAAATAACTATAGGCAGCACTAAGAGTGAAAGAGTCATAGCTCCAGCTAAAAGTGTTCTTCCTAAAAATTCAGTAGGAGTCCCCCAGTAATAAACAAACCAAGATAATCCTAGCAGTCCATAAACAATCGACGGTACTCCTGCCAAATTAGCAACATTGATTTCAATGATTTTAGTCCATAAATTACGAGGAGCATATTCTTCTAAGTAAATAGCTGCGCCAACGCCAATAGGCACAGTGAAAATAGCAGTCATAAACATAAGCCAAATAGTCCCCATTAATGCTGAAAACAACCCTGCCTCTTTGGGATGCCTAGATGGGTAATCTGTAAGAAAATGCCAACTAAGCCAGGGAATCCCATTATTCAAAACTTCAAATATTAAAACCGCTAACCCTATAATTCCCACACTAACTGATGACAAAAACAAGATGTATAACAATTTTTCCGTAAATCTACGTGACATTCTTTGAGGATTGATATGGTTTTTAATATCCTGGTTTTTATGCATCTAATATTTCTCTCTAAAGCGACTAACCACCCAAAAACCAAAAAGATTCATAGCAAATGTCATCATAAAAAGAATCAAACCAACAGCAAAAATCGTATTGTACTCTAGTGATCCTACCGCAGACTCTCCCAATGCTAGCTGAACAATATAAGCAGTCATTGTTTGCACACTCTCTAAGGGATTCAAGGTCATGTTAGGAGTAGCTCCCGCTGCAATCGTTACTAACATAGTTTCTCCAATAGCTCTAGATATAGCGATAATAAAAGCTGCAATTATTCCCGACAGGGCCGCAGGTAAGACAACTTTCAAACTGACCTCATATCTCGTAGCGCCTAAAGCAAAGGCACCTTCTCTCAAGCTTCTCGGGACTGCTACCATAGCATCTTCACTTAATGAAGATACCATAGGAATAATCATCACTCCCATCACCAATCCTGCACTTAAAGCATTAAATATCAATAAATCACTAATGATTATCTGTAGATTAGGTGTTACAAAGGTCAAAGCAAAATATCCGTACACCACAGTAGGAATACCGGCTAAAATTTCCAATATTGGTTTTATTATTCTCCGTACTTTATCAGGAGCATATTCAGAAAGAAATATTGCTGTAAATAATCCAATAGGCAAAGCTACAACTGCTGCTATAGCAGTAACGAGTAGAGTTCCAGAAATTAAAGGTAGGACTCCATATGACCTAGGTTTTAATATAGGAGTCCATCGAGTACTCGTAAAAAATTCCCATATCGAGACTTCGGTAAAAAATCCAATAGCCTGAAAAAGAAGCGTACTTAATATGCCAATAGTAGTTAGAACAGAAACTAAAGCGCATAAAAAAAACACGTGGTGAACGATTTTTCCTTCTAGGCGACTCGCCTTATTCCTGTGAAATTTAGGGTTAAAATTCATGTTGGACAAATTAGTTCTCAAATTTAAATTAGGATATTTTCTTAACTAAAATTAATACTGCAAGATCCACTTAAACACGAATATGATAACATCGCAATAGGTTCAGTTTAATAACTCATTAATGAATTATAACTATATTCACGATTATTACAGAAAGCTGAGAGATCAACCAATCTGCGAAATAAGGCAAATGCATAAAAAAACTAGTTCAAATAACCTTGAGTTAAAAAAAGTGGTATTTGAATGAATTCTGCCCTAGAAAATCTATTTATCGGTTAATTAACAGAATCTTATTTTCTTTATATACCTTTGGGGTAGCTGCAACATATCCAACTTCATTAGTCAATCCGGGGCCAACCATCAAATAAAAATCAACGAATGCTTTTAATTCTGGTCTCCGTATCTCCTCAATATTGACGTATATAAATAAAGGCCTAGATAATGGAGTATATTCTCCTGAAGGAATGGTATTAGGGCTAGGTTTTACACATCCTGTACCATTATCTACACCTACAAGTTTCAATTTTTCTTGATTCTCTACATAATAAGCGTATCCAAAGTAACCCAAAGATCCTTTATCTCCAGCAATTCCTTGTACCAAAACATTGTCATCAGCACTCGCTGTATAATCTGCTCTTGATAATTGGGATTCTCCGTTTATTTCTTCAGTAAAATAATCAAATGTTCCTGAATCTGTATCTGGTCCATAAAGTCTCATTTTTTGATCTGGAAAACCTATCCTAACATCTTTCCAATTAGTTATAGTTGATTCAGGAGCCCAAATAGAATTTAATTCAGCAACTGTTAAGCAATCAACGAAATCATTTTCGGGATTAACTAATATTGACAATCCATCGGTTCCTAATTTTAACTCTACATAAGAAATTCCGTTTTCAAAAGCTGCAGATGTTTCTTTAGGATTTTTCATTGGTCGGGATGCGCCTGCAATGTCTGTTTCGCCAATCGTAAATCTCTTAAACCCGCCTCCTGTCCCAGATAATCCAACATTAACTCTAACATTCGGATAGATCTTGTTAAATTCTTCAGCAACTGCTTCAGAAATAGGATACACCGTAGAAGATCCGTCTATCTCTATAGTTCCCTTGAGATTATGCTCATCTTTCGTGACGTTGTTGGCAACAGGTGCAGAATTGTCACATGCTATTGAAAAAATCCCCATACTGGTACCGATTAGTAGTAGTAGCGAAAAATAAATTTTATTATAAGTTTCATTAAAAACCATACTATATTCCTTTATCTGAATTGCGCCCATATAACCTAATTGCTAAATACACTAAATACAAATGATTGAAATGGAATTAATTACAAAATAAGATTATCTGATGAGGTTTCTAAATTGCTTTAACGCATTATTAACAAAAATTTAATATGTTATTAGTGAATCAAAAAGCAATAACTCCTGTTATCAATTATCTGTGTGCAACTGTCGGTAAAGTAGCGGTAAACGAAGATCCTTGACCGATTTTACTATCGGCATAAATAGTACCTCCGTGACTTTCAATTAAATGTTTAACAATAGAAAGTCCCAATCCTGTTCCTTTACTTGATCTAGAAGAATCAACTTTATAGAATCTATCAAATATATGCGTAATGTGTTCAGTTGAAATACCTATACCATTATCTGTAACGGTAACTTCAACAAATGAATTGATGCGAGATAATTTCGTTGATAAAGTTATCAGTCTATTCTCATCAGTAAAACTAATTGCATTTTCTAAAAGATTAACTAAAACTTGAATGATTTTATCTGGATTCACCAAAACAAATATGTCGGGTGACACAAATGATAATATAGCAGAGGCAGCTATATTATTCCGATTGTTCAAAAGATTAATTGCTTCTCCAACAATCATATTTAGTTGGTGAGGTGCCGTTGTAAAAGTCAGCCCTTGGGCTTCTATACGAGAAAGTTCCAATAAGTCATCTACCAAAGTTGCCATACGAGAAACCTCTTGATTTATCCGGAATAAAAAATTCCGTTCAACTTCATTGCTATTAATCAGTTCACTTTGAAGATTTTCAACCAATAAACCTATTGATGTAATAGGGTTTTTTAATTCATGGGAAACATTACTAACAAACTCTTTCTGCGATAAGTCTAAATCTACTAAAAAAGAAATATCAGTTATTGTAAGTAAAACTCTCTGGTCAGCATTAAACACAATTGGAGTTACTGTAACTTTTATAGTTTTTCTTTTGTCATGCAATTCTATTTTTTGCTGGATTGAAATGTTGTTTAGAATACATTGATTACACAATTGTATTATTTCATAATCTCTAATTATTTCAGATAATCTTTTAGTTTCATACTCATCGATATCAAAAAACTCTCTTGCTGCTTTATTAACTAAATTAACTTCTAAATTAGCATTAACCATAATCACAGCATCCGCCATAGTATCCACAACGGACAATAAAGTTTCCTTTTCTAAAGACAAATTTGCAATAATTAAAGACAAATTAGAGGACATATCATTAAAAACATCAATCACTTTATTGTTGTAACCTTTCTGTAAAGAAGGAATAATATAGTCATAATAACCATCACGCATATTAAAAATACCCAAGCCAATAGCATCAACAGTATTTTTTGACTTATAAAAAGCACTGCAAAGTAAAAAAACAGCTGTTGCGAACACTAGTAAAAGCAACAAACCTATAATCAATAAATAATCTGTGGTCATCGTATTTGACATGATTGTGCATAAATACTACGCATTAAAACGATATCCTAACCCTCGAATAGTCACTATTTGAATAGGTGAACTTGGATCCAATTCAATTTTCTCTCTAATCCAACGAATATGAACATCAACCGTTCTTATATCTCCAATATAATTGTGTCCCCATAATTCTTCCAAAATATCATGTCGTGAAATAGCTTTGCCTGCATTTGTAGCCATAAAATATAAAAGCTCAAATTCTCTAGGTTTAAAATCAATTTCCTGACCATTTTTTAATACTTTATGGCTGGTTTTATCTATAACAATATCATTTACTGTTATAAGCGTATCAACGTGGTCTGTAATAACTGTTTCAGTGTAACGTTTTAAAATATTCCGAATTCGTACTAACAATTCTCTCATGCTAAAAGGCTTAACAATATAATCATCGGCTCCAAGTTCCAAACCAACTACTCTGTCAATCTCTTCACCCTTAGCAGACAACATAAAAACTGGCATATTGAATTCCTTCTTCAAAACTCGACATACATCCAATCCATTCATGATAGGTAACATAACGTCTAAAAGAACTAAGTTAGGATTAATCAATCTTGCTTTATTTATTCCATCTTGACCGTCTATAGCTTGATAAACGTCAAATCCTTCTTTTCTCAAGCTGAAAGATATAGGTTCCCGAATATTTTCTTCGTCTTCAATTATAAGAATCTTGAGTTTTTCCATAAAAATAAAGTGCAGTTACATTAATTTAATTACAATATTAACATTGCATCACCAAAACTATAAAACCTATAATTTTCGCTAATGGCTTCAGAATAAGCTTTCATAATCAACTTTCTGTCCGCAAACGCACTCGTAAGCATTAATAAGGTAGATTTAGGTAAATGAAAATTAGTAATCAAATTATCTACTAACTTAAATTCATGCCCCGGTGTTATAAAAATGTCTGCCCATCCTGAATCGGAATTAAGATTGTAAACGTCTTGTTGCACATTACCCAGATTTTCCAATAATCGAACCGTCGTAGTGCCTACTCCAATAATTTTTCTTTTTTCTGACTTAGCCAAACTAATTGCTTTTGCAGAAATATCAGATATTGTCCAAAATTCGGAGTGCATCTTATGATGGAAAATATCTTCGGACTTAATTGATCGGAAAGTATCCCATCCAACATGCAAAGTAACAAACACAATTTCAGCCTTATGCTCTCTCAATTCATTCATAAGATTATCAGTAAAATGTAATCCTGCAGTTGGAGCCGCTATGCTTCCGTATTCACCTGCATAAATTGTCTGATAATCATTATAATCTCCAGTAAAGCCTTTAATATAGGGAGGCAACGGTAATTCACCTAGATCATATATATATTCTTCCCCATCAAGATTAACCATTCTAGTACCGTCAGATAAGACTTCAATAACCTCGCCCGATATAAAAGTGCCCTTATTTCCTATTTGAAATTTAACTCCTTTTCTCATTCTTCTCCCAGGTTTAACTAATACTTTCCATTCTCCATTAGAGGTTTTTTCTAATAACAATATCTCAAACTTCCCCATATTACCTTCTGTTCGGCCATATAGTCGGGCAGGTATAACTTTTGTGTCATTAAAAACTAAAACGTCTCCTTCAGAAATATACTTCGGAAGGTCATAAAATTTATGGTGTTTAATTGTACCGTCAGTACTATCAATAACCATAAGATTACAATGATCTCTAGGTTCAATTGGATACTGGGCAATTAAATGATTTGGCAAATTATAGTCAAACTCGGAAATATTCATATTTTATACTCACTAATTAAACAATAATAATATCAGGCAATTTATTAGGTTACAAAATTAAATTAAAGAGTAAAATGTATTACTTATAAGCGCTTGAGCAAACCTATGAGATAATATTTTGATAACCATTTTTAAATGTATGATGTTTTGCAGTAACTCCATAAGGGAATTCTTACAAAAAAATTGCCATTATATGGCAGCAGCTATTTCTTTCTACACACTATTTTCCATGTTCCCATTAGGATTAGCCGTAATATCTGTTATGGGATTTATAATAGGTCCTAACGCTAGCACATCAGATATAGCCAATGAATTAGCCGAAGTTTTACCTGTTTCAACCCATCTTGTAGGATCAACAATGGAAGGAATAGCAAAAGCACGAACGATAACCGGACTTACCAGTTTTCTTGGGCTAATTTGGGCTTCTTCAGCTGCCTTTGCTGGAGTGCGCAAAGGAATAAATGCTGCGTGGGGAATAACTACGCCTCGCCCATTTTTAAGAGAACGTTTAATTGACATAGGGTTAGTATTTGTTGCAGGAATAATAGTTCTAATAATTTTATTTACCGCACCTATTATCGGCGTTGCGCAAGAAATAGCAAATTCTTATGAAACAGAAATACAAGCACGGATTTTACTAAGTTTGATTACCAACCTTATATCTCCGGCGGTGACATTTATTGCAATTTTGCTATTATATAAAACCATGCCATACACAAAAGTTAAAATGATTTTTGTTGCGCCTGGAGCTCTTGTTGCATCTATATGTTTTACTACAGTTCAAATGGGATTTGTTTGGTATGTTAGTAAATATTCAGTTTACAACATTGTTTATGGTTCTATTGGAGCACTAATTGCTTTACTTTCTTGGATATATATCTCAGCAATCATATTGCTATTCGGAGCTCATTTAACTTCAGCATTTCATACGTTTTGTGAGCAAAAAGAGCTAGATTTAAAGATAACAGCGTGGATTAATAATAAAATTAACCGATGATTATTACGCTTTCTCCCCTTCAATTATTGCAACCGTACCTATGGCGAAATTATGTACCGCAACATTGATCAATCCATATTTCTTCATCATTTCTGATAATTCAGAAGCAGTCATAAATTGAAAAACAGATTCCGGCAAATATGTATAAGCTTCCTTATCACCCGCAAAAAAAGACCCAATTATTGGTGTTATTTTTTCAAAATAAAAAGGGAATATTTTAGACATTATCCTGCCTTCCGGTTTTACGATCTCTAAAATAACTATTTTACCTTTGGGTTGAGTTACCCGAATTAATTCTTTTAAGGCAACATGAAATTCTATGAAATTTCTAACTCCAAATCCAACAGTTGTACAAATAAAGCTGCTTGTTTTAAAAGGTAACCTATGCGCATCAGCAACTATAGGAATTAATTGTTTCTTTAAGTTTTTCTTTTCTGCTTTAAATTGACCAATTGCTAGCATATCTTTAGCAAAATCTAAAGCAATGACCTTGACGACATTATCGTTAAGCAAAAGGCGTAATCCGAAATCCCCTGTACCAGAAGCTACATCCAAAGCAGTGCCTTTTAAATCAGTGATTGCTAATTCTGCTGCCTTATTACGCCATATGTGATGACGACCTACTGTCATTATCGTATTCAATAAATCATATTTATGAGATATTCGATCAAACATGTCTGCTACAAATTTAGATTTTTCCGATCCTTTTAAATTAACCAGTGTTATTACCTCTTAAATTATTCATTGCAATAGGAATATTCATCAATAAATCTGATGCCAGCATTCCCGATGTACCAAATCTTGATATTTGTAGGCCAGCAGCTGACGTATGAATATATACACCAAGAATAGCGGCATCTTTTAACGTAAGCCCTTGTGAGAGCAATCCTGATATCAATCCAGTGAGCACATCTCCAGTTCCTGCAGATGCTAATAAGGGATTGGATATCGGGTTTAACCATATTTCTCCGTTTGGGCAAGCTATTAACGTATTTGCTCCTTTTAATACGATCGTTTTATGCCATTTGATTGAATATTCTTTAATTACTTCAATTCTATTCGATTGAATATGTTCAATTGTTAATCCTGTTAGTCTAGACATTTCTTTTGGATGTGGAGTGATAATTGCATTAACGGCAAATTGTTCCCACCATTTATAACTTTTTGCGAATACATTTAATCCATCAGCATCGATAACACATGGAATATACATTGATTTTGAAAACAACAATTCTCTTACGATTTTATATGCACCTCTATTAGTACCTAATCCACAGCCGATTGAGAAATTTTTAAATAGATTAATTGAATCATATATATATTTCGAATTTTCTTTGTGTGTACTTATTTCTCCATTGTCTGAATTCAAAGTCAAAACCGTAGCTTCTGGAACAATTGATGTAACACGGTTAGTGATAATATCCGGTATTGCGACAGTAACTAGCCCCGCTCCTGCCCTATAGCATGCAGATGCTGCTAATGCTATAGCCCCTGCAAAAGTAGCCGATCCACCTAGTAATAATGACCTCCCAAAAGTACCTTTATTAGAATCGAGTGGCCTTAAAGGTAATAAGTCTTTGACATTTTCTTCGCACATATAATTTACTGACAGATCCTTCACATCGTTTTGAAGGCCAATATCTAATATTTCTAAGTTACCCACAATATGTTTAGACTTTGGATTACAATGACCGAATTTCGGATACCCCAAGGCAATAGTAGTTGTAGCTTTAATTGTGCCTTCACAGAATTCCCCAGAATCAGAATCAACTCCGGAAGGAATATCAATCGCAAACACTTCATGATTACTTGTTATATTTGCATTAACAATATTCATTAAATGCAATAAATCGCCTGTTATAGATCTAGATAAGCCAATACCCAAAACAGCATCGACAATTACAGTTGATTTAGCAGTAATAGATATTAAATCTGACAATAATACACACGATAATGGTTTGGAAAAGTCAATCACTTGAATCTCCAATTCTATACATCTCAAAATAAAAACATCTGAGGCATTTCTAGATTTAAGCAATCCGATGCAAACATTGTAGCCTTGTTTTTTCATAAAATATGCGCAAACCAAACCGTCCGATCCGTTATTCCCTGATCCAATTAAAAACAATATCATGTTTAATGTCTTATCTGGACGACATTTTGTTATTAATTGTGATAGAGCAATACCGGCGTCTTCTATAAGGTCACTCTGAGATTTCCCTTTACACATAGCGTCGTTTTCTATTTTACGCATTTGCTCACGGTTTAATATTTTCAAAATGCCTGCCTTACTATTCGTTAATCAAAACAAGTGAAGCTACACTAATACTAAAAACCAACTCTCGATCCTCACATAAAACCGTAACTACCCCTCTAGATGAAGAAAAATCCTTTAAAATCACCTGAATCCCAGGTAAAAATCCTTTGTCAACAAAATAAGAAAGAAGATATTCATCATCTTCTGGAATACGATTCACCGAATAGATTTTACCGATAATCGCCTCGCTTAATCGCACCAGTGGTTCGTGAGTTTTATATGCACTACCGGGAATAGGGTGTCCAAATGGGCATGTAGTGGGATGCTTTAATGCTTCCACAATACGATGTTCCAAATACGGTGAAATAGCATGCTCTAATCTATGGGCTTCTTTATGAGCTAGTTTCAAATCAACGCCTAATAAATCTACAACGAGTCTTTCCGCAAGACGATGACGCCTTAGTATACTTTCTGCCAATTGGCGTCCTAATTTAGTAAAAATAACTTGTTTATCGGGTGTTGTTAAAATTAATTTTTCTCGAATTAATCTCCGAATCATTGCGCTAACAGACGGGAGAGATATCCCTATCCCTTCAGCCAGTGGCATATGCTTAAAATGTTCCGATAAATGAGCGGCAGTCACTTTAATATTTTGCTCTTCCAAACGACTAATAGATAAAAGATAATTCTCCGTGGTCATTGATAGACGATGCTCCTCATGAACAAACGGAAAATGAAGAGGAGGTTCTTTTTTACTCATAAGTAAAATCTCCTAAAAAATCATCTATCTTTTAGTATATTGTTTAGCTTTACGAGCTCTCTTAAGACCAGGTTTCTTTCTTTCTTTAATTCGAGCATCTCTAGTTAGCAAGCCTGCTTTTTTTAATTCTGCTCTGAATTTACCTTCATCTATTTCAGACAATGCTCGAGCTATTCCGTGACGGATAGCTCCTGCTCTGCCATTAATCCCTCCGCCTCTAACTTTTGCAACTACCCTATATTGCCCTTGAGTATTAGTAGCAACAAATGGTTCATTAATAACTTGTTGCCAGGTACTATAAGGAAAAGCGTCTTCAATTAATTTGTCGTCTACTACAATAGGTCCTGCATCCGAGTACAATCTTATTTGAGCTACGGCTGTTTTCCTTTTACCTACTGCGTATGTATAGCCTTTTTCAACCAATAGATTATTTCTCCTATATCTTTTTTCTAAGAAATGTTTTTAATTTTATTTGTTGCAAATCCTACTTGGGCGCTATGAGGATGCGAATCACCTGAATAAACCTTCAATCGAGAAAGCATTCTTCGTCCAGGAATATTTTTAGGTAACATTCCCTTGACTGCATTTCGAATAACTCTATCTGGAAATGTATTTAACAAATCTTTTAATGAAGTCTCTTTGAGGCCACCATGGTAACCGCTATGCCTATAATAGATTTTTTGCTCTAATTTATTCCCAGTTGTATAAATTTTTTCTGCATTTATAACAACAACATAATCGCCAGTATTCATGTATTTAACATAATTAGTTTTATGTTTACCTTGTAAAAGAATAGCGATCTCAGAGCTAATTCGTCCCAAAGTTTCACCAGCCGCATCTATAACATGCCAACCTGGTTTCAATTCAGATTTTTTCGGTTGTATCATTTTTTGTCTTATTGCCATATCTTATATTTCCTATTATTCAAAAGGAGACTGTTGATAAATAACCTTAACTAAACAAAGCCCTTGAGGTGGTAATGAGTTAGATATTTTTTCGCTTGATCCTAAAATCATTTCTTCTAAATCATTACAACTGATCAAACCTTTACCCACATCGACCAATGCTCCAGTCATTCTTCTCACCTGTCGAGGTAAAAAAGCATTTCCTTTTACATTATATTCAAAAAATTGATGATCAGAATTCCATTTCGAATGCTCTATCTTACGTACAGTAGAGGCTTCTTTATCATCAAGAGGAGCTGAAAACCTACTAAAGTCATGAATTCCTACAAATAAATCAGCTGCCTTATTCATTTCCACTATATTAAGCTTGTTCGGTTCGATGTAAGAAGTATGTCTCATAATAGGTGACCTAGTATCAGAATTAAGAATCGTGTATCTATAAAACCTAGCTAACGCATCTCGGCGAGGGTCAAAATATTCTGAAACAACCTTGATTTTTTTTACCGCTATATCTTCAGGTAAATAATAATTCATCCCTTTCATACATGAATACGCATTGCCTGAAAAATTAGTATTAAAAACAACCACTTGCCCTAAAGCGTGAACCCCGGAATCAGTTCTGCCTGCTCCATAGACTCGAGCTTGTTCCCCAGTCAATTTCTCTATTGAATTTTCTAATTCCCCCTGTATTGTTTTAGTATTTAATTGGTACTGGAATCCACTATACCGTGTTCCATCATATTCTACCTGTATGGCCACTCGCATAAATGCACATATACCCCACCTAATCCATTAACTCCAACAGTGCCATTTCAGAGGCATCGCCTTTTCTTGTACCTAGTTTAGTCAGTCTAGTATAACCGCCATTCCTTTCTTCAAACCTTGGAGGCAACTCATCACATACTTTTTTAACAATGGATTGATCCGTCAATAATGCAGCAACTTGCCTTCGATGATGTAATGATCCTTTTTTTCCTAAAGTGATCACTTTTTCTGCCATTTTACGTACTTCTTTTGCTTTACTATCAGTGGTATTCATTTTTTCGTGCCGAATAAAGTCTGTCACCATAGTTCTTAGCATTAGTAATCTATGCCCAGTAGGTCTATTTAATTTTCTGCCTGATAATTGATGTCTCATAATATAATCCCTAACTGTTATATACTCTATTCATTGTCGTCAACAGTAGCAACTTCCTGTTTCAATGGATCCAATTTATCCGGTAAAATATCCATTTCTCGAAATTTATCATATAGTTCATTATAGGATTTTTCACCAAAGTTACGAATACTCAACAATTCTTCCTTAGGTCTCTCAATAACTTCACCTACTTTATTTAACCCAGCACGCTTTAAACAATTCAAAGTTCTAGAGGACAAATCTAATTCCTCTACAGTTAAATTGTAGTGCTCGGCCGGAATATCCATACTCACACCAGCGGACCCTTCCTGCAAATCATCTGCTTTGGTAAATAAAAAGAATTGATTGACCAAAATCCTAGCAGATTCCATAACAGCTTCCGATGGAAAGACTGATCCATCTGTCCATACTTCCAAATGGAGTTCTTCGTAATCTGTTCTATTGCCCACACGAGTTTGACCTATAGAGTAATTAACTTTTCGAACAGGAGTAAAAACAGAATCTATTTGTATAACACCAATTGGGAATCCTTCCTGACTTTCAGAAATTAGATAACCTTTACCTTGTTCAACATTCATTTCTATTTGCAAATGGACATCATCTGAATCACTACTTGCAATATGAATTTCTGGGTTTACAATCGTGATATCTGATGGACAAATAACATTAGCACCTGTTATATCTCCGGCCCCCCTGTAGTCTATTGTCAAAGTACTTGGAGTTTCCACTTCTGAACGAATTCGCAATCCTTTTATGTTCATTAGTATTTCTCGGACTTCTTCCTTTACATTGGCTATATTTTGGTATTCATGCAAAATTCCTTCGATTTTAACCCATGTCACAGCAGAACCAGTTAAAGAATTATACAGAACCCGTCGCAAAGGATTTCCCAATGTAACTCCATATCCGGGTTGTAGTGGCCCAACAACAAATCTCCCATATGTTTCCGACACTTCTGTAACAGAAATAGTAGGATTTACGGCAATTACAGGTTTCTCTTCTTCAATAACCATAAGTGGTGTTTCTGAATATTCCAACGTCATTTAAACCGTTCTCCTTAATTAAACCTATTATTTAGAATAGAACTCAACAATTTGTACAGTATCAACAACTATTTCACCATCTTCAGCAGTTGGACTTGCTACTACAGTAGCAACTAAGTCAGATGAATCTAGACTTATCCAGTGCGATGAAGCAATAGTTTTGCTATTAGCTAAAGCAAATTGATACAAAACAGTTTTCATTCCTTTTTCCGTCCATGAAATTTTATCCCCTGATTTTACTTGGAATGATGGGATATCTACCCTACGATCATTTACCAAAAAGTGGCCATGATTCACAGCTTGCCTTGATTGTCTTCTTGTTAAAAACATACCCGTTCTATATAAAACATTATCCAATCTTCGTTCCAATAAAACCATCAAATTATCACCGGTGACACCTTCCGTATCGAGGGCTTTTTTGTAATAATTCTTGAATTGTCTTTCTAATACACCATATATAAATCGCGCTTTCTGTTTTTCTCTTAACTGCAATCCATAATTGGTGATACGACGTCGACGGCCCATGGCATTATTAGTTTTTCTTTCTTTTTGCGTAGTGTAAGCGCCATAAGAATCCAAACCCAATGCTCTTAATTTTTTTTGTATAGGTCCTGTATATCTAGCCATTTAGTTGCTCCGGAACATTTAAAATCTTCACTTATATTAATCCTGAATTTATTTTAAGATACTAAAAAATCAAACTCGTCTTTTTTTCTTTGGCCTACATCCATTATGTGGTACTGGAGTCACATCTTTTATACTCGTAACTGACAAGCCTGCGCCTTGTAAGGCCCGTATTGCTGACTCTCTACCAGCTCCTGGCCCTCTAACAAAAACATCTACATGGCGCATCCCTTGATCCATTGCTTTTTTTGCCGCATCTTCCCCGGCTCTTTGTGCAGCAAAAGCTGTCGATTTCCGGGATCCTTTGAATCCAACGGTACCCGCACTTCCCCACGAAACCGTATTACCCGTAGGATCAGTTAATGTAATAATCGTGTTGTTAAAAGTCGACTGGATAAAAGCTTTCCCAGCAGGTACTTGTACTCGATCTTTCTTTCTAGTTCTTTGTCTAGCCATATTTTATTATTCCCTAAGAACTCTTCCGAGATACCGCCTGTCGACGTCCTCTTTTAGTTCTTGCATTGGTTTTGGTTCTTTGGCCTCTCAAAGGCAATCCGCGCCTGTGTCTGATTCCTCTATAGCAACCAATATCTATTAATCGCCTAATGTTTTGATTTACTTCTCTACGCAAATCTCCTTCTACAATTTTTTCTTTGTCAATCACATCTCTGATTCTATTAAGCTTTTCATCTGATAAATCTTTAACTCTAGGATTATCTAAAATCCCTGCTTTTTCAATAACATCTATAGCCTGCTTAGGGCCAATGCCGTAAATATAAGTGAGAGCAGTTTCAACTCTTTTATTATCAGGTATATTTACCCCGGAAACGATTGCCATAAATAATTATCCTTGTCTTTGTTTATGTCTCAAAGTCTCACAAATTATCATTACTCTACCATTACGTCGAATAACTCTACATTTAGGACATCTTTTACTTACAGAAGCTTTTACTTTCATATAATTCTCCAAATAATATCGTGACCAATTTCATTCGCTCTCTTCCACGAATTAAATCCTTTATCTAAAACGATATGTAATTCTCCCTCTTGTTAAGTCATAAGGCGACAAATCAACCAAAACCTTGTCTCCCGGAAGAACTCTAATATAATTGACTCTCAATTTCCCGGAGATGTAAGCAAGAACCTCATGACCATTTGCTAATTCGACCCTAAAAGATGCATTAGGCAATGCTTCGATTACAGTTCCTTCTACCTCTATAGATTCTTTTTCCTTACTTACCATAATTAGTATATCTCTCTAATGATATCAAGTTAATATTTCCGGACCATCGGTTGTTATAGCCACTGTATGTTCGAAATGAGCTGATAATTTACCATCTTCTGTAACTATCGTCCAGCCATCATTCATTATTTTTGTTCTCCACGTACCTACATTCAACATTGGTTCGATTGCAAGAACCATACCGGATCTTAAAACAGGTCCTCTTCCCGGTGCCCCATAATTAGGAACTTGAGGTTCTTCGTGAAGATTTCTACCGATACCGTGGCCCACGTATTCTCTAACTACTGAGAATTTTCTGTTTTCAGCAAAAACCTGCACCGCATTAGATATATCTGTCAATCTATTACCAATTATGGCTTTTTCTATACCAACATTCAATGATTGTTCAGTTGTTTCAATTAATTTTTTTGCCTGATTCGATATTTCTCCAACTCCTACCGTAAAAGCACTGTCGCCATGAAACCCATCTACTATTGCTCCAAAATCAACACTAACAATATCTCCACTTTTCATTTTTCTGTTACTGGGTATCCCATGCACAATTTCCTCATTAAAAGAAAAACAAATGGTTGCGGGAAATGGTGGCATATTGATACTTGGTTGGTAACCTTTAAATGATGGAATCGCTCCTTTTTTCCTTATTATCTCTTCTGTTAATTCATCCATTTCTTGACTTGTTACACCTACAGATATGGCATTCCTAACAGCTATTTTAGCTTCTGCTATGATCTTTCCTGCTTCGCGCATTAAGCCCAATTCTCGATCCGATTTTATAGTTATTCCTTGTGAATTACTTGCCATAATTAAATTCTAAGTCATACCTCCAAAATAGGGACGAACATATAGTATACAACGATATTAGAAAAACGTTCCATTATTTCAACACTTCGCTTAAAAATATTTCTATTTCTTTAATAGATTTTGCTCCATCTATTTGAACTAATTTACCCTGGTTATTATAAAAATCAACAACAGGTTTAGTTTCCCTTTCGTACACATCAAGTCTTTTGTAAACTACTTCCGCTTTATCATCTTCTCTCTGGTAAAGATCTCCGTTACAGAAGTCACATTTACCTGGGTTTTTTGAAGGATAGAAAGTTTTATGAAAAGAAGCCTGACATTTTTTACACAGCAGCCTGCCGGTGAGTCTTTGTAATAGGTTTTCATTGGTGACATTAAAATACAGCGCCAAGTCCAACAAACCAATAAATCCTTCTAACGCTTCAGCTTGTTTTAGTGTTCTTGGAAATCCATCTAAAACAAATCCTTTAGAGTTCTCTGGTTTACTTATCCAATCCATTATCATATTTATGGTGACATCATCCGGAACATATTCTCCTTTTTCCATATATGATCGAGCCGTAATTCCAAGATCCGTATGTCTAGACAAATTGTCTCTAAACAAATCTCCTGAGGAGATACTTTCTACTCCTGCCTGTGCTGCAATAAAACCAGATTGAGTGCCTTTACCTGAGCCGGGAGGTCCCATAAGTATGATTTTCATGTCCGGTTATTGTCTCATCATATTACTTTACAAACCCGTCATAGTTGCGCATCAGCAATTGAGATTCCAATTGTCTCATTGTGTCTAAAGCAACTCCAACCATTATAAGTAAACTTGTACTACTCAAAGTGAGAGATCTAATATCCGTAGCCTGAGTAACAAAGAAGGGGATTACTGCTATGAAACCGAGAAATATTGCCCCACCCCAAGTGATTCTAACAATCACTTTATTAAGATATTCTTGAGTAGGAATTCCTGGACGAATACCCGGTATAAATCCCCCGTTTTTCTGTAAAGTATCTGCAAGATTCTGTTGTTGATATATAACTATTGTATAAAAAAAAGTAAACATCACAACCAAAATAAAAACAGCGATCCAATATGGTAAATTCGAAGGATCTAATGTGTCTGCAAAAAAAGAAGCCAATGAATTACCAAACCCTTCACCTACGGGGTTACGAAAATAACTAGCGATTGTAGCAGGCAAAATTATGATTGAAAAAGCAAATATCAACGGTATCATACCTGCAGTATTAACTCTAATTGGCAAAAAGGAAGCACCAGTTTGTCGTTGCATTCGTCCTCCACGAAACACACTTCTTCCATATTGAATGGGGATTCGTCTTACTGCTTCATTAAAAAATACTATAAGAAATATTATTGCAAATCCTATAACTCCCAACACCATTAAACTAGATATGAAATCACTTTCCAAAAATCCTCTTCCGATCAGTTGAGGAAAGCTAGCTACAATACCAGCAAATATTATAAGAGAAATACCATTGCCCAATCCTCGTTCGGTTATAAGTTCTCCGAGCCATACCAAAAACATGGTTCCTGCTACCAATGACAACATCATTGCTAAGGTATGCAAGTTGACACCAAAATCAATGCCCGGTAATACTCCCGAAGATCGCAAAAGTGTTAATTGACCTAATCCTTGTAAAAATGCAATAGGTACCGTCAAGTAATGTGTATATTGATTGATCTTTTGTCGCCCATAGTCTCCTTCTTGTGACAACCCTTTTAATGTAGGAACGACTGGGGTTAAAACTTGCATCATAATGGATGCAGTTATATATGGATAAACACCCAAAGCCGCAACACTAAGCTTAGACAAAGCACCGCCACTAAACAAATCCAAAAAACCTAGTAAAGCCTGCTGACGAAATGCCTGAGACAAAGCTTGGGTATCAACACCCGGCACTGGAACATGTGCAACAAATCTAAAAATCAGTAGCATTGCAAAGGTAAACAAAATCTTATTTCTAAGATCAGGAACTCTCATTGCATCTATCATAGATTGTATAAGCTGTGGTCTAGATAATTTTTCTGACCTAGCAGATTGGCGAACCATTTATTTAATTTCCTGAATACTACCGCCAGCGGCTTTTATTTTTTCTTCAGCTGTACGTGAAAATTTATGCGCAGACACGTGTATCGCAATATCTATATCGCCCGAACCCAATATCTTCAATCGTTGTTTTGTATTTTTAAAAACACCAGCTTGTACTAATGCTTCTAAATTGACCTCAGCGTTATTTTGAAATATTAACTGTAAAGTTTTAAGATTAATAACGTTATATTCAACTCGAAAAATATTGTTAAAGCCTCGTAAAGCAGATAATTTCTTTATCAAGGGAAGCTGCCCACCTTCAAATCCAGGCCTTACTCCGCCTCCACTCCTTGAATTTTGACCTTTCATCCCCTTACCAGAATAACTTCCATTCCCGCTTGAATCTCCTCTTCCAACTCTTTTTCTATTTCTTTTTACATTATTGGGAGATTTTAATAGATGTTGTTTTATTGCCATGTTTTTGCCTAATTAAATCGATTCTCTTATTTCAACCAAATGTTGTATTTTTTTTACCATTCCCATTATCGAATCATTGTGTTCGTGCTCGACAGTATGATTCAATCTTTTAAGCCCCAAGCTTTCCACAATCTTTCTCTGTTTATGTGAATATCCTATTGTACTTTTCTTTAAAGTTACCGTGATTTTTGCCATTTGTTTCTACACCTTTATATGACTTCAACATCATTGTTAAGACGTTTGCTTTGAGCAAATTCGCGTCTCCGTTCTATTTGTTGATCAGGATCTTTCAACATTAACAATCCATTTAATGTTGCCTTAACCACATTTGTCGGATTAGTACTTCTTCGAACTTTAGTAACTACATCCTTAATACCAGCCAATTCAACGACTGCCCTAACGGCCTCACCGGCTATTATTCCTGTGCCCGGAGGAGCAGACTTTAGCATCACAATTGTTCCTCCGAATTTAGACACCACATCATGTGCAATAGTATCTCCTTTCACAAGAATGTGAACCATATTTTTTTGCGCGTATGTAGATCCTTTTTTAATAGCATCAGGAACAGCCGCTGCTTTTCCCATTCCTATTCCTACCTTGCCTTCTCCATCGCCAACAACTACCGTTGCACTAAAAGTTAAATGCCGTCCACCTTTAACAACCTTAGAAACGCGGTTTATTCGAACTGTTCGTTCAGAAAATCCACTAGATTCTTGATTATCTCCTGGATTTCCAGGCCTTTTAGTTTTTTGTTGTACCATAATGAATCATTCCCCATTAATTTTAACGACTAGTTAAACTATGCCATTTTTACAATTTCAACCCTTCTTCCCGTGCTGCTTCAGCAATCGCTTTTACTCTACCGTGGTATTTATACCCACCCCTATCAAAAACAACTTGACTTATTCCTTGGTTTTTTGCTCTCTGCGCTATTACCTTACCGACAATTCTAGACACCGATATTTTACCAGACTCATTAACGGCATCTAGCACTTCTTTCTCTAAAGTGGAAGCTGCCACAATTGTATGACCACTGGAATCATCAATGATCTGTGCATATATATTATTAAGACTACGATATACGGCTAATCTCGGCCTCTCTCCTGTTCCTGATATTTTATTACGCACGCGAGTGTGACGTACTACTCTTCGTGCCTTGCCACTTACAGTTGCCATTTACCTATGATCTCCTTGAGCTTTTACCCGGTTTTAGGCGAACCTGTTCCCCGGCATACCTAATCCCTTTTCCTGTATACACATTTGGGGGACGTACTTTTCTTATACTCGCAGCAATTTGACCTACTGCCTGTTTATTTATACCTGTTATCTTGATTTTATTATTACCATCAACTTCCAAAAAAATACCTTCTCCTGGATCAATATCAACAGAATGACTTAACATAACATTCAAAGTGATCCCCTTACCTTTCTGTTGAACTCGATATCCCACTCCTACCAAATCTAATTCTCTTTGAAATCCGTCACTAACTCCTTCAATCATGTTTGCCAACAAGCTCCGCGTCAATCCGTGAAAAGCTTTGGTTTGACTTTCATCTGATGCCCTAGACACTTTAATATATCCATCTAATTGATCGATTGATATACCTTCTTGACTAAAAAAATGTTCTAGTTCTCCCTTAGGGCCCTTAACACTTACTTGGCCATCGACAATAACAACATTGACTCCCGTCGGTATTTTTATAGGTTGATTTCCTATTCTTGACATATTTAAAACTCCCTACCAAACATAAAATAACACCTCTCCACCAACTCCCTGTCGCCTTGCTTCTGCCCCTGTCATTACTCCCTTGTTGGTGGATAAAACAGCAACACCTCTATTACCAAACACTTTGGGTATCTCGTTTTTATTCACATATATTCGCAATCCCGGTTTACTGATTCTTTTCAGGCCATTAATACCTGGGTCTTTTTTTCCCCAATAATGCAGATTAATTTCTATTGAACTATCTTTTGGGGTTTCAGATTTGACATCATAACTAGAAACAAATCCTTCATAATCTAATATTTTAGCTATATCCATCTTCATTTTAGATGCAGGTATACTAACCGAAGTTTTACCTACCATAACGGCATTTCTTATTCGAGTTATCATATCTGCTATAGGGTCTGTTACTGACATATTATATCCTTACCAACTAGCCTTTTTAACACCTGGTAGTTCTCCTCTGTGGGCCATTTCTCGGAAAGCAATTCTAGACAAGCCAAAATGTCGTATAAACCCATGGGGCCTACCTGTCACTTGACATCTATTTCTAATTCTCACGGCACTTGAATTTCTAGGTAGCTTAGCCAAATCTATTCGTGCTTTTACACGATCTCCGTACGAAATCTTTATATCATTAGCTATAGACAACAATTCGGTACGCTTTTCGGCATACTGTTCTACTAATCTACGTCGTTTTTCATTCCTAGCAATAGATGATTTTTTTGCCACTTAAATATTTTCCTTACTATTCTAATTTCTTACAAATGGCATTCCAGCCAACTCAAGCATTCTCATTCCTTCATGATCACTATTCGCACTAGTTACTATAATTATTTGTAACCCTCTAACTTTATCAATATTGTTATAGTCAATTTCAGGAAATATTGTATGTTCACGAATACCAATCGAACAATTTCCCCTTCCATCAAAACAATTTCTAGCAATACCTTGAAAGTCTCGTATACGAGGTAAAGCTGCATTTAACAATCTATCAACAAATTCATACATACGACGACCTCTTAAGGTCACTTTAGCACCAATTGGCATTCCTTCTCTTATTTTAAATCCCGCAATTGATTTTTTTGCCTTAGTTGTAATTGGTTTTTGACCAGTAATAAGTGCTAAGTCTCGAGTAGCATTTTCTATAGCTTTTGAATTTTGAAGGGCTTCCCCTAATCCCATATTAACAACAACTTTTTCCAATCTAGGAATTTGCATATTGCTATTGTAACCAAATTCTTTAATCAATTCCGGGGCAACTTCTTGAATCAATTTACCCAACAATCGGGGCTTATTTACCATATTTATCATTCAATCACTTCCAAACATTTTTTACATACTCGTGCTTTTGTACCATCAGGCAAGTTTTTGTAATTAATCTTACTCGGTTTATCGCATTTAGTGCACACTAACATTACATTAGAACTATTAATCATAGCTTCTTTTTCAATAATGCCGCCAGCCACCATTCCTTTTGGTTTAGTGTGACGTTTAATTATATTAATACCTTCTACTTGTACCAATCCTTCATTATCAAGGCATTGCTGTACTACGCCGCGTTTCCCTCGATCACGACCCTTCATTATTAAAACAGTATCGTTCGCCTTAAGTTTCATTATTTATATAACCTCCGGAGCCAAAGAAACAATTCTCATAAAATCTTTATCTCGTAATTCACGAGCAACAGGACCAAATATTCTAGTTCCTCTTGGCATTTTATCTTCATTAATAATCACAGCCGCATTTTCATCAAATTTAATATGGGATCCGTCTTTCCTGCGGTGGGATTTAGCAGTCCTCACTATAACTGCCTTAACAATTTCTCCTTTTTTGATGTTTGAAGCAGGAGCAGCTTCTTTGACCGAAGCCACTATAACTTCTCCCAACCAAGCATATTTTTTCCCTGAACCTCCAGGAACACCAATACAACTTATTTCTTTGGCACCTGAGTTATCAGCAACTTTCAATCTTGTGTATGTCTGAATCATTTTATTTCTGTTATTCCAATTTCATTTTTCTTAAATTTAATCAATTGCTCCAAGATCTTGCGATTGAACGTCAACAACATTTCCTTTTTGCAAAATCTCTGAAACTTTCCAGTTCTTATCTTTAGACAATGGACGTGTCTCAATAATACGAACAGTGTCACCTACTGCACACATGTTATGCTCATCATGTACTTTGAATTTACTCGCCTTGCGAACATTTTTCTTATAAATCCTATGGGGTTGCCTCCATTCAATGGACACAACAATAGTTTTATCCATTTTATCACTGAGCACTTTGCCTGTTCTTACTTTTCTTCGTTCATAACTCATGAATAACTCTCTGCTATTTGTCTTTCTCGAATCACCGTTTTAATTCTAGCGACACGTTTTTTAACGTTCTTGATTTCATTAACGTTTGTAAGTTGCATGGTTGCAATCTTAAATCGCATGTCCATCATATCTCTCTCAATAGTGTCTAAATTTTCATATAAATCACTATCGCTCAAAGCTCTTATGTCATCAATATCTGCCATAGAAATTAATTACCTTTCCCTTTTCTTTTTCTAAAATCAAATTTAAATCAATGCTTAGACACGATACGAGTTGACATGGGTAATTTAGAAGCAGCTAAAGTCAAAGCGTGTTTAGCCGTTTCTTCTGGTATGCCCGCAAATTCGAAAAGTACTTTACCCGGCCTTATAACCGCAACCCAATGATCAGGAGCTCCTTTTCCTTTACCCATTCTAGTTTCAGCTGCACGTGCCGTTACGCTTTTATCCGGAAAAACTCTTATCCACATTCTTCCTCCTCGACGAGCATAACGAGTCATTGCTCTTCTAGCTGCTTCGATTTGCCTAGAAGTTAACCACACCGCTTCTGTTGCTTTTAGTCCATATTCTCCAAAATTCAGTGTACTGCCAGCGACTGAAATGCCTTTACGTCTTCCTCTATGATGGCTTCTGTATTTTGTTCGTTTCGGTTGCAACATAATTATTTAGCCTCTTCTGCATTATTTGTCTCTTCGCTATTCGATTGGATAGGTAGATTTTTATCATCTTGAGCCGTAACCATAACTTGTATTGCCGGGACATCAAGTTCCTGTATTGTTTCCGAAGATGATTCTGCATCTAGAGTCGTATCCCCTATTAAAGTGGGGTTCAAGATTTCACCTTTACAAATCCATACCTTTACCCCTATAACACCAAATTCAGTTTGCGCTTCAGCTAAACCATAATCAATATCCGCACGCAGTGTATGCAGGGGAACTCGACCTTCCATAGCTTTTTCATGCCTAGCAATATCTGCCCCCGCTAATCTCCCTGAACACAAAATTTTTATTCCTTGTGCGCCCACTTGCATAGTCCTAGTCACTGCTTGCCTCATTGCACGTCGGAATGCCACTCTTCTTTCAAGCTGGTCCGCCACATTTCTTGCTACTAAATACGCATCCAGCTCAGCTTGGCGAATTTCCTTAACATTTAATTTTGTTCTTCTAGTGCCCGTAAGAGGTTCAAGTTCTTTTCTCAACTCGTCTACTCTCTGTCCACCACGCCCTATAACAATGCCCGGTCGAGCGGTATGAATAGTTACAGAGACTTCTTCAGTATCTCTTTGGATATCAACCTTTGATATAGCCGCATCCTGATACATTGTCGATATTTTCTTCCTAATTTTGATATCTTGTTCAAGTAAAGTCGCATAATCTCTACGGCCCGCAAACCAGGTCGCATGCCAATCTTTGGTGATACCGACTCGAAATCCATTTGGATGTATCTTTTGACCCACTTATTCATTCTCCTCTGTTACCACTACAGTAATATGACTGCTTCTTTTACGTATACGCCCAGCTCTACCTCGAGCTTCAGCTCTAAATCTTTTTAATCGAGGGGCTTCATTAGCAAATATTTCTGAAATTTTAAGATCTTCTGAGCGCGCCATAATTTCATTTTCTGCGTTAGCAACCGCAGATTTAACCGTCTTAGCTACTGTGCCAGCGGCAGGCGATTGCATAAACTGCAACTGAATCAATGCTTCTTGAACTTTCATACCCCTAACAAGATTAACAATTGGTTTCAATTTCTTTACGGATATACCAGTATTACTAGATTTTGCCCTTATACTCAACTTATTACCTTAATCAATGCTTTATTTTATACTTACCCTACTCGAGATATTCTATCGGCTTTTGAAGAATGCCCTCTAAAAGTCCGTGTTGGAGCAAATTCTCCCAACTTATGGCCTACCATGTTTTCAGCAACAAATACAGGTACATGCCTACGCCCATCATGAACCGCTATCGTAAGACCTAACATATCAGGCATTATCATTGATGCTCTTGACCACGTCTTAATAACTTCACGACTACTTGAGCTAACTATTTTCTCTACTTTTTTTGCCAATTTTGGATGCACATATGGCCCTTTTTTAATAGATCGTGACACTTTTATTTATTCCTTAATTACTTTCATATTTACAGCTTATTTGGCGTAGCGTCTTCTAACAATAAATTTATTAGAAGGTTTGTTTTTCTTCCTAGTTCTATATCCTAATGCTGGCTTACCCCATGGGGTTTTTGGTCCAGGCATTCCAATGGGAGATCGACCTTCACCTCCACCGTGAGGATGCGCATCTGGATTCATAGCAACACCTCTAACCTCAGGTCTACGCCCCAAATGTCTTTTGTTTCCTGCTTTACCGAGTTTTACGTTTTTCGTATCCACAGCACTAAGCTGTCCTATGGTTGCCATACAGGTGCTCAATACATTACGCAATTCTCCAGAAGGTAATCTTAGCAGTGTGTATTTCCCTTCTTTTGCCAATACCTGTGCAGATGCTCCTGCGCTACGTACTATTTGGCCTCCTTTTCCAACTTGGAGTTCAACATTGTGAACCACAGCTCCTAACGGTATTTTCCCCAAAGGAAGCGAGTTACCATCTCTAATATCTGCATTTTCACCAGAAACAACAGAATCATCAACCTTTAACCTGATTGGAGCTAAAATATATCTCCAATCCCCATCAGCAAATTTCACCAAGGCAATTCGTGCAGACCGATTAGGATCATATTCGATTGTGGTTACCACTCCAGGTACACCAAAATTATCTCTTTTAAAATCAATTATTCTATATCTTCTTTTATGCCCTCCTCCCCTATGCCTAACTGTGATCCTACCCGTGGAGTTTCGACCCCCAGTTTTTTTCAAAGGCCTAAGTAGTGATTTTTTAGGCTTCCTTTGGGTAATGTCATCAGTTGCCTGTAAGACCAAACCTCTTTGTCCCGGAGTTATCGGTTTTCTAGTTTTTAACGGCATTTCTATACGCCCTCGAATAATGATATAGATTGACCCAAAGCTACTGTGACAATCGCTTTTTTCCATGACTTCTTTTGAGAAATCTTAGGTCCAAAACGTTTTCTTTTACCCTGAACAGTCATTGTGTTGACTTTAATCACATTAACATTGAATACATCTTGTATCGCTTGTTTGATCTCTATTTTAGTCGCATCCCGCGACACCTCAAAGGCATAGCGCCTTTGCTCTTGCAACAAAGTTGATTTTTCCGTAACAAGAGGTTTTCTTAATATTGAATACATATGATCTCTACTCATGTATAACCTCCTTAACCGCAGCTCTTAATTGATCGAATTCTGAAGCAACTTCAATTGATTTTATCGGCACATTACGCTCCACTGCATTGGGTTGAATTTTATAAACTCCACCCCACATATCTTCAGTTTTCCTAACAGCTCCCACCGTCATGATAATCCAATGTTTATTCACCAAATCCAAAGCATTAAGCAATTGAACAGGTAAAATCTTAACTGCACTAATATTATGCGCACCCCTAACTAACCCATCATTCACTCCGTCGGTTACTATCAAAGAAGATTTAGTAACATCTAATGCTTTAAGCATGGCCACCACACTCTTCGTTTTTCCATCTTTTATATCTAAATTATCAAGCAATATCAAATTACCTTCTCTCGTCTTGTCAGACAAAACAGACAGCATGGCTAAGCGACGCATCTTCTTAGGGGTTCGTTGCCTATAGCTCCTAGGGGTTGGGCCAAACGCCCTACCTCCACCAACCCATATAGGTGATCTAATAGATCCCGCTCGAGATCTTCCTGAATGTTTTTGCGGTCGTGGTTTAATACCCCCGCCAGAAACCTCAGATCTTGTTTTAGTTTTGGCTGTGCCTTGACGTTTATTAGCAAGATAAGCAACGATTACTTGATGTATTAATGCTGTTTTTTCCGGAACCTGAAAAACATCTTCACGAACATCAATTTCGCCAGAATCAGTTCCATTCATATTTTTTATTTGAAGTTTCACAATACAACTACCCTAATCTTCTATTTATTTTTTTTGAATAAGTACCAAAGAATTATGATGTCCAGGTACAGCTCCCTTTACCAAAAGAAGGTTTTGCTCAATATCCGCCATCACCACTGTTAAGTTTTTGACGGTTACACGATCGCCGCCCATTCGTCCTGCCATTTTCAAACCTTTCAATACCTTACCCGGAGTGGTCCCTGATCCTATAGATCCCGGTGCTCTATGCCTATCAGACTGACCGTGCGTTTTTGGACCACCTCTAAAGTTCCATCTTTTAACTCCACCTTGAAATCCCTTTCCTTTCGATACACCCGTAACACTTACCTTTTCTCCAAGTTCAAATAAACTCACATCGAATTCTTGGCCTAATGAAATATCTGCATAATTATCCGATTTGAATTCTCTCAAATATCGAAATAAATGATCTCCAGATTTTAATAAATGCCCTTTGGAAGGCTTGTTTACTTTTTTAATTGTTTCATAACCTAGCTGGACACTCTCGTAACCATCATTCTCAGATGATTTAATTTGAGTTACAACACATGGTCCAACTTTCAACGCAGTAACTGCGTCAGCAGTACCATCTTCATAGAAGTATTGCGTTCCTCCAATTATTTTACCTATCAATCCCTTAATTGCCATTTTTTGTCCCTAAAGTTTTATAGAAATATCAACGCCTGCAGGCATATCTAAATTAGTTAATGAATCAATAGTCTTGGAGGTTGGGCTATGAATATCGATCAATCTATTGTGTGTTCTTATTTCAAAATGTTCTCTCGAATCTTTATCTATATGAGGAGCTCTCAAAACACAAAAGCGTTTGATAGCCGTAGGCAAGGCAACCGGGCCCGCAACCCTAGCCCCAGTTCTTTCAGCAGTTTGAACAATTTGACCAGCAGACTGGTCCAATATTCTATGATCAAATGCCTTTAATATCACCCTGATTTTTTGGGAACCCTGAACCATTTTTACCTCTTTTATACCTAATTACTCTGCACTTGAGACTCAACCACGTAATCAGGTGCTTCTAGATATTCACCAAACTGCATAGAATACCCAGCTCTTCCCTGGGAAAGAGAGCGTAAGTCGTCTGCATATCCGAAACTTTCCGATAACGGCATCGTAGCCTTGATAATTTGAGTGTCCCCCGTAGCATCAATATTATTAACACTGGCTCTTCTTCTTCCCAAATCTCCTATAACTTCACCTAAATAAGCCTCTGGGGTAACAACTTCCATATCCATTACTGGCTCCAATACATAAGAGCCCGCTTTTTTTATTCCATTTTTCGTAGCCATAGATCCAGCAATTTCGAATGAAACCTTCGATGAATCTACATCATGGTAACTTCCATCTATTAATTTGACTTTTAAATCAATAACAGGGAACCCCGACTTGGGACCATTTACCAAAGCAGATCTTACTCCATCTTCCACAGATGAAATAAATTCTGTGGGAATTGTGCCTCCACGAATCGCATTTTCGAAGTGAATACCTTCACCTTTCTCTAAAGGTTCAATCTCAATAATCACGTGACCGTATTGTCCATGGCCACCAGATTGCCTTACAAATTTACCTTCTGCTTCAGCATGCTTCCTAATTGTCTCTCTAAAAGCCACTCGAGGCCTGCCTATATTTGCCTCAACCTTAAATTCTCTTTTCATTCGGTCTGTGAGAATTTCTAAATGTAATTCTCCCATGCCTGACATTACAGTTTGTCCAGTTTCCTCATCATACTTAATAGTAAACGTAGGATCTTCATCAGACAATTTAACTAATGCATCTGTCAATTTATCTTGATCAACTCTCGCCTTAGGTTCCACTGAAACAGATACGACAGGGGCAGGAAATTCAATTTTTTCTAACAATATAGGATCTTCTATTGAGCATATAGTTTCTCCCGTAGAAGTATCTTTAAGGCCAATTGCAGCCGCTATCTCTCCAGCGTAAACTGCCTCTACATCTTCTCTTTGATCCGCATGCATTTTAACAATTCGCCCGAGTCTTTCTTTGTTTCCGGTAGCAGAATTTAGCACACTTGACCCTGACTTAGCACTTCCGGAATAAACCCTGAAGTAAACCAATCGTCCAATATAAGGATCTGTTACAGTTTTAAACGCTAAAGCGGCAAATGGTTCTTCATTTTTAGCATCTCTAATCACTACATCACTTGTTCCAGGTTTTACGCCCTCAACTGAAGGTACATCCAAAGGAGAAGGCAAATAATCTCCTATCGCATCCAAAAGCGGTTGTATACATTTATTTTTTAATGCCGTGCCACAATATACTGGAATAGCTTTGTTAGAAATAGTGGATGACCTAATAGAAGCTTTAAGTTCCTCAATAGAAATTTCTTCTTCATTCAAAAACTTTTCAAGCAAGTTGTCATCCTGTTCAGCAAATTTCTCTATCATCTCAGCTCGACGCACCTCAAAATCTTCTAGGTATTCTGAGGGAACTCCGCCTTCTGTCATCACTCCTTCAGAATCAAAAACAAATGATTTGCCTTCGACTAAATCTATAACCCCATGGTATTGGTCTTCACTTCCCATAGGTATTTGCATTGGTATAGGGTTTGCTTTCAATCTATTAATGATTGTATCTATCGCTTTGTAATAGTCACCACCGACTTTGTCCATCTTATTAATAAAACAAATTCTCGGAACATGATACTTATCCGCTTGCCTCCATACTGTCTCAGATTGCGGTTGAACACCTGCAACGGAATCAAAAACTACAACCCCTCCATCAAGAACCCTCAAGCTGCGTTCAACTTCAGCCGTGAAATCTACGTGACCCGGAGTATCAATAATGTTAAGGTTCCAGTTTTTCCATTGTGTAGCAGTAGCTGCAGACACAATCGTTATTCCTCTTTCCTTTTCTTGTTCCATCCAATCAGTAGCTGTATTTCCATCATCAACGCTACCTAACTTATGAATTCTTCCTGAAAAATACAAGACCCTTTCCGAAACAGTAGTTTTACCCGCATCGATGTGGGCAATAAAACCAATATTCCTTGTTTGTTTAAGAGTTTTTGAGGGCATTAAATCAACCTGTATTTTCTAACTGTATTTTCTAAAATTAAATTTCTTCTACCAAGAATAATGAGCAAATGCTCTATTTGCTTCCGCCATTCTAAATACTTCTTCTTTCCGTCTAACCGCAGCCCCTTGACCTCTCGATGCATCCAGCAATTCTGCGGCCAGTTTTTCTGGCATTCCACGGCCAGTTCTCTTTCTAGCACCCGTTACAAGCCATCTCATAGCTAACGCCAATCTTCTTTCAGGTCGCACCTCGGAAGGTACTTGATAGTTAGCTCCTCCGACCCTTCTCGAAAGCACTTCAATCATAGGCGTAGCATTTCGAAGTGCCTGTTGAAATACTTCTATTCCCGATCTACCTGCATCTTTTTCAGACTGTTCAAGCGCCTGATAGACAATACGTTGAGCGGTAGTTTTTTTTCCGTCCAACATAATATTATTTATGAATTTCGCCAAATCAACACTATTATATTTAGGGTCTGGTAATATTTTTCTGATCTCAGCTCTTCGTCTTCGGGCCATATCTATCCTTCTTTCCTCGATCCATACTTGCTTCTACTTCTCTTGCGATTTTCAACTCCTGCTGTATCTAAAACACCTCTAACAATATGATACCTAACACCTGGCAAGTCAGGAACTCTACCGCCTCTAATCAAAACAGAAGAGTGTTCCTGCAAATTATGCCCCTCACCCGGAATGAACGCCGTCACTTCCATACCATTGCTCAATCTCACTCTGGCTACTTTTCTTAATGCCGAATTCGGTTTTTTAGGAGTTTGCGTCCTAACTTGTATACAAATTCCTCTTTTAAACGGTGATTGGGCACCCTTAGAAACTTTGTTTTGCAGAATATTCCATGATACATCTAAGGCAGGTGCAGTATTTTTACGGACCTTTCTCGGTCTCTTCTTCCTAATTAGCTGACTTACTGTAGGCATCTTATATCCCTATAATTAACTTTTGACATTGAAAAAATGCGCCCCGTTTTCAAAGGCGACAAGTTCCAATTATAGTTGGGCTTAATAATAGTGTCAACGATTTATTACCTACGTTAAAAACTTAATCATATTCTCTAACGTGTATTGAGCCCGTGGAAAAGATTAACTGTCATTTCACTTGACTCAACATCAATTTTTACGACGACATCAGAAATGGCAGGCACCAAAATATCTTTTTTAAGAGTATCGTGAATAACATAAACGTCATTCGCTCCAGTCACAATTATTTCGTTAATATAACCTAAATAAATATTGTTATTATCATAAACATTCATACCGATCAATTGATTGTGATAATACTCTCCATGATGTAGCGGGCTTTTATCGTTAATTATTTGGATTTCATAATCTATGAGTGATTGTGCTTCTTCTCTAGTGACAATATCGTGCAATTTAAAGAGTAACCCTTTCCCAGATCTATTAATGGCACTTATGTGGAAAATATCATCCCCGATATATACAGAATCGCCTGGATTCAGTCGATCAGCAGAAGGAGATTCTGAAAGTACTCGGAGTTCTCCCTTCAAACCACGTACGCCTTTTATAACCCCTATAGAAATTAAGTTCGGAATATTACTGATATCAGCCAAATGAAAATCCTGATTTAAAATTCCTGAATTATTCAATCTCTAAATTAACATGAACACCTTCTTTAACTGCAGCTACGCGAAGCAAAGACCGAATAGATTGCGCAACCACACCTTTTTTCCCAATTACTCTTCCTTTATCTTCTGGGTGTACGGTTAACACATAAAAGACTCTTCCTGCATCTTCCTCTTCACTTGAACTAATCACAACATCATCAGGATAAGAGACAATAGATTTAACTATATATTCGATCAAACCGCGCATATCAGCCATTAAACGCATTCCGTAATTAACACAAGATTATTCTCCATTATCATCCTCTGAAGGAATGTTTTCTATCGGTAGTACAGCCATCTCAATCATTCTTCTAACTGCATCACTAGGTTGTGCACCTAAACGCATCCATTCTCTTGCTTTGTCTGAATCTATTACTATTTCAGGAGGATCCACTCTAGGGTTATAGTGCCCTAATTGATCAACAAATGCTCCGTCTCGAGGCTTTCTTTGATCAGCAACAACTATTCGGTAACTAGCTTGATGCTTAGAACCTGTCCGTTTTAATCTTATTCTTAACACATCATTCCCCTTTATCTGGATTCTTTTTCCCATTCATGGATTTCATTAATCTAGACTTCTTTCTAGCTACATTATTAGGATGCAATACACCTTTCTGAGCTGCTTTATCAAGGGCACTTATTGATTCTGCCAAAGAATCTTGAGCAATGTCAATCTTGCCTTCTTGAATCAAATTTTTAGTTTTACCAACTAAGTTCCTTGCTCTTGAACGGATAGGTTGGTTGATTTCGGTTTTTTTTAAATTTACTCTATGGGCTTTCGCACTTGGCACTGACTTAATCTCCTAAATATCTAATAAATCTATATTATAGTTCAAAATTTTATAATCTTTCATTCTATTCCTCGAAGTCTTATAACATTTATAACACCGCTAACGGCTTCCAATCTAGTATACAAACGATCCAATTGGTCAACGCCACTTGTAAAAGAAGTTAAAGAAATAAAAACCATATCATCGTACTCTTTTGTGCGCATATTAGCAATATTTACCTTCTCATTAGAAAACACAGACGTTATATCTCCCAGTAATCCCACTCGATCCTCACATTCTAATTGGATTCGAACCGGATATAAAGTTCGAGTTTCTCCCCAATCGACAGAAATCAATCGCTCTGATTCGTCCTCAGCCGCAATATTCGTACAATTATTTCTATGAATTGACACTCCACGACCTCTAGTTATAAATCCAATAATTAAATCCCCCATAATTGGATTGCAACAACGCGCTATACTCGTATAAAGATCACCTACTCCTAATACTTGTATACCTGATGCCGGTCCAGTTTTAGGTACGTGATGTTCTGATAATGGCTGAATCCTATCAAGTGGTGCAGACAATCTATCTATACTTGCAATAATTTTCTCTGTAGTTAAAGACCCATCACCAAGCGCTACATACAAATCATCAGTAGTTCTATAATGAAGTAAATCAGTAATCTCTGTTTCATCTAATAACAAATCAAGACGCTTCAACTTTTGATATAACTCTTTACCTCGTACTAAGTTAATGTTTCTTTCCTGTTTATTAAACCATTGACGCATTTTGGAGCGGGCAGAAGAGGTTTTTACATAACCAAAACTAGGGTTAATCCAATCATGACTAGGTCCCTTAATTATTTTACTAGTCATTATTTCTATATTATCGCCATTAACAAGAATCTGATTAAGGGAAACTAATTTACCATTAACCTTGGCTCCTACACATCCATGCCCAACATCAGTGTGAATTCTATAAGCAAAGTCTAACGGGGTAGCGCCTATCGGAAGTTCTACAACATCTCCGTTAGGAGTGTATACAAATACCTGATTTTGGAAAATATCTGTTTTAAACGATTCAATAAAATCAACTGCTCCATCAGCGTCTCTCTGCCAATCCAAAAGTTGTCGCAACCAACTCATTTTTTCTTCAAATGCCTTGTCATGATCTACTCCTTCTTTGTATAGCCAATGTGCAGCGACCCCATATTCTGCTAATTCATGCATTTCTTGTGTTCTAATTTGTACTTCCACAGGATAGGAATCCTCACACAGTACCGCTGTATGCAATGACTGATACAAATTATCTTTTGGATTGGCAATGTAATCGTCAAATTGACCCGGCAATGGTCTATATTTAGTATGAATAACACCTAAAGTAGCATAACAATCTTTTAGCTCCGGAACTACAATTCGCACAGCAAATAAATCATATATTTCACTTACTTCTCTATTAGAATCCGAGTATCTTTGGATTTTTTTATGAATACTATAAATATGTTTAGGTCTCCCATAAACTTCCGCAATTATTCCATAATCTAATAACTCTTGAGAAATTAATTCTACAATTACTTTGACATAACTTTCCCTTTCAGTACGTTTCGAATTTAATCGCTTTGAAATATGCTTATAAGATTCGGGGTTTATTTGCTGAAAAGATAAGTCTTCTAACATCCATTTGATTTCCCATATTCCTAACCTGTGGGCTAACGGGGCAAATATCTCTAATGTTTCTCTAGCCATAGCTATTTTTCGGGCATCAGGTAAAAAGGAAATGGTCCGCATATTATGAAGTCGGTCAGCCAATTTAATGAGGACAACTCTGACATCTTCCGCCATAGCCATTAACATTTTTCTCAATGTTTCTGCTTGCACCACATCTTCAGTAACATTATATTCAGTGATTTGTTCTACATTCGGCAAAAATTGGGCATCGTTAATCAATTCTGTTCTAGTAAGTTTAGTAACTCCATTAACTAATGTTGCCACATCAGGGCCAAATCCCTCTTCCAATTCTGAATAAGAAACACCGCAATCTTCGATAACGTCGTGCAAAAGGGCTGCACACAAAGTGTTTGCATCAAGTTTTAAGTCAGCTAAAAAAATAGCTGTCTGTTTTGGGTGTTCAAAATACTCTTCACCGGATAGGCGTAATTGCCCTAGGTGCGCCTTTTGCGCAAAATGATAAGCTTTCCTAACAGCATTAATACGTTCATCATTAAGGTATGGTTGTATTCTTAGATACAATTCATTATCAATTGCTAGTTTCTGAAGGTTAACCATAATCAAAAGTGTACCAATAGTTAAATACAATTAATGGAATTATAAACCATTATTTGAAACTAACTACTTAATATTTTATTAATTACGTTAGAATATCTTAATAATTGAGGAGATAAATATGCGGTTTCAAACCCCTAGAGGAACAAAGGATATATTACCGGAAGAACAAATTTATTGGCATTTAATAGAATCTACCGCCACAAAAATGGCAAAAAGTTACGGTTACTCCAAAATAGATACCCCAATTTTTGAAGACACCGACCTGTTTTCCAGAAGTGTAGGTGATTCAACAGATATACTGGAGAAAGAAACATACACGTTTGTCGATCGCGGAGGAGATTCTTTAACACTTAGGCCAGAAGGAACTGCTTCAGTAGCAAGAGCCTACGTACAAAACGGTATGCACAATCAACCGCAACCTATAAAACTGTATTATATATTCCAGAATTTCCGTTATGAACGCCCACAAGCCGGTAGATATCGTGCATTTAATCAATTTGGGGTAGAGGCTTTCGGTGAATCTGATCATTATATTGACAGTGAGATAATAGAACTAGCTTGGAGATTCCTAATTGCTCTTGGAATAAATGATCTAGTGTTGTCGATTAATAGTATCGGATGTATAGACTGTAGGCCTGAGTATACGTCTAATCTTAAGTCTTATTATTCTAATCATAGAAATAGCATATGTAATGATTGTGACAGACGTGTAGATAAAAACCCGTTAAGATTGCTTGACTGTAAAAATGACCCCTGCCAATCAATCATCTCAGACGCTCCTAAAAGCGTTAAATATTTATGCAAAAATTGTGAAACACATTTCATAGCCATCAAAACCAATCTGGATTTATTACACATACCTTTCCACATTGATAATTGCCTTGTGCGCGGCTTAGATTATTATTCAAAAACAGTTTTTGAAATAGCACCCCCAACTTCGGGACGAACTTCAGTTATAGCGGGAGGCGGCAGATACGATGGACTAATAGAACAAATTGGAGGATCTTACACTCCTGGAATAGGATTCGCCATGGGAATAGAAAGAATAATCGATAATTTAAAACGACTAAATATTCCAATAGAAAAAAAAGACCCAAAATGCATACTGTTAGCTTATATGGGAGAAATATCCAAAACACACGCTATTAAAATAGCTTCTCTTATAAGACAATCAGGGGGGTCTGCAGTGCTCGGTCCATCAAGAGGATTAAAAAGCCAAATGAAATATGCATCTTCCATCGATGCCTCATATGTTGTGATAATCGGAGATCAAGAAATAGAAAAAGGAGTTTATAAAATTAAAAATCTCTCAACAAGTGAGCAAATCGAAATATCCATTGATAAAGCAGTGGATTATCTATTAAACATATGGGATTTATAATATGAAAAACCACGACTCATTTTACGATACAGTTCAAAAATCGCAAGAATTTCTAGCAAACAAAAATATTGATGGTTGGTTAATATACGATTATCGGAAAATGAACCCTATTTTTAGCGACACCCTAGGTAACATTCCTAATATAACAAGACCATGCTGGTTATGGATACCAAAATCCGGTAATCCTGAATTAATAGTAAGTTACGTAGATCAAAACAGATTTGATCACTTAAATATTACTACTCATCTATGGGTGAGTAGGATTGAAATGCTCACATTGCTGCAAAAAACTTTGCACGACAGTAAAAACGTTGCCATGGAATATTCATCAATGGGTTTGTTACCGAGAATATCAAAGGTTGATGCCGGAACCATCGAAATTATCAGACAAATGGGATTAGAAATATCATCATCAGCAGATCTTGTTCAATACGCCACTCAACGTTGGAACAATAAACAGTTACAATCACATTTGAATGCATCTAATCTGCTTACCGAAACCGTTAAGGCGGCATTTGAATACATAGGAACAAACATTAATTCAAAGCCTTCGGAATTTGAGGTAGCAGAATTTATACGTCACCAATTTTCCAAAAATGGACTTCATTCCCCCGATGGGCCAGTTGTAGCAGTAAATCAACATGCAGCTGATCCTCATTTTGAACCTACAAAAGAAAATTCACTCTCAATCAAAAAAGGGGATTGGGTATTAATAGATTTATGGGGTTGTTTTGAGAAAGATTCAGGGATGTACGCAGATATAACATGGACAGCATATGTAGGTGATACTGTACCTTCTAAACACAAGTCCGTTTTTGATGCTGTCATCGGCGGACGCGATGCTGCTGTCGATTTAATGATATCAGCACACAAATCAGGTGATCAATTACAAGGCTGGCAATTAGATAAAGTGGCTAGAGATCATATTATCTCACAAGGCTATGGTGAATATTTTAGTCACAGATTAGGCCATAGCTTAGGGCGTGAAGTTCATGGCAATGCTGTGAATCTAGACAGCTGGGAAACCTATGATACTAGGCATTTCTTGCCGAAACTTGCCGTAACCGTGGAGCCAGGCATTTACATACCTGGAGAATTCGGAGTTCGATCAGAAATAGACATTTTTTACTACGAAGACGGCCCTAAGATTACAACAGAAAAGCAAAAGACTCCGTACATCATTAACGTGTGACATGATTAGCATTTTTTACTTTCGGCAATTTAACAAACAACAGTAACATAGTTGATAAAATAACAATTACACCACTATAAACAAACGCAATCTTAAGATTGAATATATCGGTTAGTATTCCTGCAATAAATGGCGAAATAAAACCTATGGTTGTTGCCGCATATATTAGCGAAACAACCGTAGCTTGAGATTTTCCTTGGGCAACGTCCATAGCGGCGGCAATAAAAATAGTATGCAGTGAATACAAAAAACACCCCATAAGTAAAATATTTATTGCCAAGGGAGCTCCTTGATTATTGTAATACAACCCGATAAACAACATCCCCAACATTGTCATTGATGGTATAAGTATTATCTTTCTGCCATAACGATCAGATAACCATCCCATCAACGGCTGCACAGCAATGCCCGCAACTTGTGATCCTGCTAAATAAAGCCCTACCGTTAAGTCTGTTTTCCCCAAGCCTCCCTCTGAAATATCCGATAATAAGTACACTGGCAAAAAAATGGTGACAGCTTCTGTCGCCATAGATCTAAAACCAGTGACAAAAATCAATCCTTGCATTGAGCGATTACTAAGCACATCTCGTAAGTCAGCATAATAACCTTTAAATGAAGTGGTATTCGTCGATGATGTAGGTATATTTCTCATCATTAAATAAACAATTATCGCAAAAACAAATGCTGGGATAACTCCTACTCTTAGTATTTGGTCCCACTTAAAAGCAACCATATAAGTAACAGTTACAAGTGATCCTATTCTAAAAGTTTCAGTAGACAACAATCCAACAACTAAAGGGCCTAGCATTTGACCTACTGAGCCTCCGGTTCCATGCAATGAAATCGCAAAACCTCTTTTGTCCGGAAATTTTCTAGATAAAGAAGCTATGGCAGGGGGGTGGTATAGAGCTGGGCCAATTCCAATTATTAACATGGCCAAAAATACCCACCAAAAACTTGGCGCTATTCCTAAAAAGAAATAAGAAGCTCCCATTAATGTCAAAGAGGTGCAAAGCATTAAACCTGCTTTATTAGCAAATCGTTCTCCCAAATATCCCGCAACCATGGTAGTAGAACCATTAGTAGCTCTTTGGGCGCCATTAATAATCCCATATGTCTTTCCATTGAATCCTCTATCGATTTTTAGGTGTGCTGTCAATAAAGGAAGCGCAGACAAATAAATATGCTTAATTGCATGTCCCAAAATAACCGCCACAGCCAACTGTTTTCGCCCTTTCTTCATGTTCTGAGTCAATACGAAATCATCTTCCATTCAATTAATCCTTAACAATGATTAAAAACACACCGGCATTTCAGTGATGGTACTAAAGTTAAGCCGATACATAAACATAGAACAAATATTTCATTATATTATACCTATATTGTTTGATCCCAAAACTCATAAAAATGATTTAACGGGCCATTCCCTTTGCCAATCGGAAAGTTGTTTGAAATAGCTCCGGTGACATATGATTTAGCATCTTTTACAGCGTTAACTATTGTTTTATTATAAGCAATACCACAGGCTAAAGCCGATGCAAACGTACACCCCGTACCATGAGTGTTCATAGTGTTTATTCGCTCTGCAGAAAAAACTTCAAATATATCACCATTGTATAAAAGATCCGTAACGGGGTTATTGTTTATGTGCCCACCTTTAATAACAACTGAATTTGCTCCCATTTTATACAATTTCATAGCTGCCAATTTAGCAGATTCTATTCCGTCTATATCTATGCCGGTTAATACAGTAGCTTCGGGAACATTTGGAGTAACAACATACGCCATCGGCAATAATAAATCTTTTAAAGTTTCTATGGCGTTTACCCTTAATAAACTATCTCCACCTTTTGCCACCATAACTGGATCTAAAACGATTTTGAGATTAGGGTAATCAGTTAATTTATCATGCACTCCTTTTATTATTTCTGCTGTTGATAACATACCTATTTTTATAACATTCGCTCCAACATCACTCATATTAGCTTCAATTTGGCTTATAACATTACTTACAGGTAATTCAAAAACATCATCAACACCCAAAGTATTTTGTGATGTAACGGCAGTTATAACACTAGTACCATATACCTTGTTTGCAGCGAAAGTTTTTAAATCAGCTTGTATCCCTGCTCCTCCGCTCGAATCCGAACCCGCAATAGTCATTACAATCGGTATAGTTTTGTCAATATACATATAAAATTTCCCTTCAAAATTATTTCAATGAATAAATATCTGTATATGCATCAATAACGTCCAACGATTCATCAATAATTCCTTTTTCCTGCATCCATAGAGCGAAATTCATCCATTTATTTTTTTCTTGTGTACCAAATTTGCCTTCGCCATCTTGCCAAAGATCTTTTAATATATCGCCGCCTAAACGTTCAATCCGTTCATTTTTTTTAGCCTCCGGTGCGTGAAGTATCAAAACATCAATACCTTTTTGCGGATCATCTATAGCATCCTGATAACCCTGTATTAATGCTCTCGTAAATCTTTTAACAATACTAGGATTATTGTTCAGAAAATCTTCACTAGTAACTAAAACTAATTCGTAATAATCAGGCACTCCCCATTCCTCCATACGCATTATATTCACAGGATATCCTTCATTCTCTAAAATAAAACTTTCATGGGTAAAGTATGCTCCAATTATTGCATCGACGTTTTCTGAAATCAAAGATGAGCCTAGCTCCCAACCTACATTAACAATCTCAACATCAGTTATGCCATGCAATCCTGAAAATTCCAGCATTGTATTTAATGCATTTTCATTCCAAGGTATACCGGGATATCCTATTTTTTTACCTTTTAAATCCAGTGGAGATTCATATCCTTTTGATTTCAATGACATAACCGAATTTAATGGATGCTGAACCATACCTAATATCGAAACGACGGGTACTCCTTCATTTCTAGCAATCAAAAGATCCGGTTGGTAATTTATTCCGAAATCATCTGCTCCCGATGCAACAGTTTGAAGAACTGTTGATGGATCAGATGGAGTGTAAATTTCTACATCAATGTTTTCATCCAAAAAATAACCGTTTTCAATTGCTAAATATATTCCCATATGATTAGCGTTAGGATACCAATCTAATGCCAATTTAACTGAATCAATATTATTTGGTGAATTGCATGACAAAAATGATACGAACATGATAGTAAATATTCCAAACTTAAAAAAAATATTCTTCATCACAACACTCCATTTGAATTTATTCGTTTATTTTTTTCGAATCATGCAACCACGGAATCATTAATCGCTCGATTATTCCCACCAAAAGAAAAAGAGTTATTCCCATGATCGACAAAATTAAAATTGCCGCGAAAACTAATTCTGTTTGAAATTGAGGCTTTGATCTTATCATCAAATAGCCTAACCCTTGGCTAGACCCAACCCATTCCCCAATTACCGCACCAATCACACAAAGAGGCATGGCAACCTTCATTCCGGATAATAGATAAGGGATAGATGTGGGAATTCTGAGTTTAAAAAAAATGTGCCATTTATGAGCTCCCATGGTTAGCAATAATTTTTCCATATCACCGTCAATAGATCTCATACCGTCGGATGTATTAACCACTATAGGGAAAAAACTTATTAAAGCTACAACTATCACTTTAGGAAGCAATCCATATCCGACCCATACTAACAACATAGGAGCAATAACAATTATAGGAATTGTTTGAGATGCTATTAAAAATGGATATATTGATTTTTCTATAGTTTTTGAAATCCCTATTACAGAAGCTAATAAAAACCCTGCAGAAAGTGCAATTACAAATCCCAAAACCACTTCTAATAAAGTAATCCAAGTGTGATTAAATATAATTTTATAATCAATAATTAAAGACGTTATAACAGCCGATGGTGGAGGCAATAACCATCTAGGAATATCTTGAATAAAAACCATTATTTCCCAAAATAAAAATATGATTATGACTATTAATAAAGGTAATCCCCATTTATATATTGCGCCCTTACTAGTGGATAACATGAGAAACTCCTAAATCTCGTAACAAGTTTGATTTTATAGCCATAAATTTTGAATCTGAAATAATCATAGTATTTCTAGGACGAGGAAAATCCACTTCATAACAATTCTCAATGTGGCCTGGTCTTTCTGACATGACATAAATTTTATCGGACATGAATATCGCTTCTTCAACATCATGTGTTACTAACACAACTGTTCTAGAAATTCGACTGATTACATCCATAAACCAAATCTGTAAATTGATTCTGGTCAAGGAATCTAAAGAACTAAAGGGTTCATCAAGAAGAATGATAGGTGATTCAGTTAACATTGTTCTCAAAAATGCAATACGTTGCTTCATTCCACCTGATAAGCTGTGTGGGTAATTATCAGCAAATTGGACCAATCCAAAATCTGCCAAATATGCTGTAGCTACACTAAGAGAGTCTAATTTATTATTACCTTTTATTTCCAAACTCAAGGCAATATTTTCAATCACAGTTCTCCATGGAAGCAACAAATCTTTTTGTTGCATATAAGCAACATTTCCCAATCTTAGATTTTTTTTCGTATTTGCTTCCGGATATATAGTATTTTTAACAGTATCTACGCATGCATCCAAATCTATATAGCCACAATCAGCAAAATCTAATCCTGCAATAATATTTAGAAGAGTGCTTTTCCCACAGCCGCTAGGGCCTAAAATAGATGTGATATGCCCAGTGTGAGCGGTCAAACAAACATCAGTAAGTACCGATAAAAATGAGCCGGAATTGCCAATTTGCTTATTAAGTTTATTAATTTTTATAGCCATCAGTTCCTCAAGTTTTTAACAAAAAAAAACCGCCCCTCAATAGGGGCGGTTTTTTTTAATAATTACCGAATCCCTACGCTAGAATTACCTAGATCAGGTTAATTAGGGTCGGTAGCTAAAAAAGCTACCCTCTCAGCCTGAAAATTCAAGCTCCCCCACATATTTTTGGATCAGTATAGCATATTAATATAATCAGTATTTCTTCATTTTTGGCGGTAATGCTAACAATACCAAAACCATCGATAAAATAGCCGCCAAGGATAAGCCCATAAATGCATATTTATAGCTTCCAGTAGTATCGAATACATACCCTGAAATAATAGGACCGATAATTATTCCTATCATTTGGATGGTACTGCGAAAACCTGAAATAGTAGCAAAAGCTTGCCTTCCAAAATAATCTGCTATTAATGCGTGAGGAATCACTGCAATGCCGCCTTGGCTAATTGCATATAAAATTATGGCCGGAATGGAGTCTGATATGGATTCTGCAATGGATAATAAATATATCGACACAGTCATGCACATTAAAGCAACTGCCATCACATATCGACGATTTACATAATCTCCGAGAAAACTTAAACCAAATCTACCCGGTATACTCATTACTCCAACTGAACCAGCATATGTTGCAGCTCTAACTGGATCCGCTCCAAGCCCAATATAATAAGGAACCAAATGTAGTCCCACCCCACCAGTAACCAGTGATCTTGCCATTATAGACAATGTTAAAAACCAAAAACTAGATGTCAATAATGCTTGTTTAACAGTAAAATCATCAGACGATTCTGACGCTACACCACTTCTTGGGGATTCTTCAATATTTTCAACTGGGAGGGCCCCATCGGGTAACATTCCATATTGTTCTGGTTTATGCCGCATTAGTGAAGCAACCGGTACTCCAAGAATTGCAACCAGAATCCCTACAATCAATGAAGCTTGCCTCCATCCATATTGATTAATCATCCAACCGAAAAGAGGAACAAATAAACCGCCAACACCAACTCCTGACCACATAATTCCAAAAGCGGCACCGCGACGTTTTTTAAACCAATTAGCTACTGCAGCTGAAGCAGGAACCGTCATACCCATACTATTACCAACTGTTATAGTCAAAACATAAACTAAAAGAAATGTAACTAGTCCATTAACTCTGCTGAGCAAAATGAATCCTATTCCCATCAATGGGATGCCTATTAACATCAGTTTTCTAGGTCCCAATCTATCTATGAACCAGCCTTCAATAGGGCCCAAAAATCCCGCTTCCAGCCTTGCTAATGAAAAAATTGCAGATACTGTCGTTCTGCTCCACCCAAACTCTTTTCCAAGAGGAACAATATAATTCCCAAAACCATGGAAATTAATCCCCGAAGACATAGCCATCACAAATGCACCACCAATACAAATCCACCACCCATAAAAAAAAGGCTTCTTAGCAGAATTTAAATTAGTAGATTCAACATTAACTGTATTATTTATTAATTTGCCCATATTTTAAAATTCTCCCCGACACCCATACTATTACAAAAACACAGGTAGAAGTTAACGCCATTGAAGGGCCAGATGGAAAATTCAAATAATATGACACATAGAGGCCCGTGACTGCGGACATTACACCAAACGCACTCCCTAATATCATTGAACCGGAAAAACTACTAACCAAAAGTTTTGAGGTAGCCGCAGGCGTTATAAGCATACTCAAAACTAAAACAACCCCAACTGATTGAAGAGATCCGATAATTGCTAATGATAAAATTATCAAAAATAGATAATTTAATAAATCCACTTTTAATCCCATCACCTTTGCTCCAAAAGGATCAAAAGAAGAAAATAAAAATTGTTTATGCATGATAAGCAACGTTATAATCACTAACAAAGTTAAATAAATAGTTACTAAAACATCAGCATGTGACACCGCTAAAAGCTGGCCTAACAACAAATCCTCTAATGAAAAAGAAATTTCATCATAAATTGATAACAAAATAAGCCCAAGTGCGAATAATGAAGAAAAAATAATTCCTACAGCAGTATCTTCGCTAATATCTGATTTATTAAAAATATATGCAACCAAAACTGCAACAATAATGGCGGCAGGAATGGCAGCAATAAATATAGATGTACCTATTAACAATCCAAGCACTAAACTAGGCAGGCTAGCATGGGCAAGTGCGTCTCCCATAAATGCTAAATTCCTATTTATTACATAGGCCCCCAGTAATGGCAACATCAATCCCACGAGAGTAGCCACAATCAATGAACGCACCATAAATGAATAATGTAATGGGTCCAAAATATATTCAAATACCATCAGTATGCCCATGGGATCCAAGGCTGTGGTTAGCAAACATAGAGCTATGGGACCCATATAATTCTTCTAAAACTTCAGGAGTAAATACTTGCAAAGGATTACCGTAGGCACAACAATGCCTATTCAAGCACAATACTTCGTCAAATCGTTCAGAAATAGTATTCAAATCATGAGTAGCCATTAAAATAGTTTTGCCACTATCTCGTAATTTTTTTAAAACTTCTATTAATTCTTCTTGTGAACCAACATCAACTCCACTAAGCGCTTCATCCAGCAAAAATATTTGAGCTCCTTGAGCTAAAGCTCTTGCCAAAAAAACTCTTTGCCTTTGTCCTCCTGACATATCTTGAACCATGTCATTCATCCTATCCAATAATCCAACTTTTTCTAATGACTCTTCAATAATTTCTTTTTCTTTATTAGATGAAAAAGGAGTGAAAGAATTCATACGAGTAATTCCCATTCTTACAATATTTTTTGCCGTTAAGGAAAATTTCCAGTTGACGTATTCTTTTTGCGGGACATAACCAATAAGTGATTTTGCCTGATCTGGAGATAATCCGGCAATTGTAATCGTGCCATGAGCCAAAGGAACCGTACCAGTCATAGCATTAAATAACGTAGTTTTACCTCCTCCATTTGGTCCAACTACACCGACTAATGTTCCACTAGTTACTGAAAAACTTACGTCATCCAATACCAGTTCTGATCCAAATTCAACGCAACAACTATCACATACAATATCGGAATTCAATGGTGTAATATTTTCAGATCTCATGATTTATAATGAAATCACTTGATCGGGAGGATTAGGGCCCAATGCTGCATATAAATCTGGAAAACAACCGACCGTTACACCATCCACCGTTCCGTCAACCTGAGCATTACCTGAATCTCCAACAGCTAATCCTCTTTGTAAGGAACATTGATCACACATCATCAATAAAATACCTTTTTCTTTAGCAATTTTTGCCAATCTTTCTCCTTTTGGGTCTCCTTTCCTTAACATAAAACAATTATCATCAAAGAAAAAAATCCCCAAAACATCTACCCCGTGCCTATCTTCCTCTAATTGGGGCAAAATCATATCTCCGACTTTATAATTCGCTGCATTAGGTGTATTTAATATGTATGCCACTTTCATTTATTTACTCTCCCTTATATGTAATTCTTTGAAATATCATGTCATATAGTAGCTTATTTTTTTTCTGATAAATTTGACACTATAATACTGACATTATTTAGAATAAAGTCCGCGTATGTTTCATTATTCTGTAATGTCTCACTCCAAATCCCTTTGACTAATTTTACTCCTTCTTCTTTGAAAATTGCCTCAAAAGCTACTGACGGAACTTCGGATTCAATAAAAATAATATTTATATTGTATTTATTGATCATATTCAACATTTTAACCAGATTTTTCGGGGAAAGCTCTCTATCTGTACTCAAAGAGGGCATCATTGCTGGCAAGACATTAATACCGTAAACATCTCTCAAGTAGCCCAAAGATTCGTGAGTTGTCATAATGGTCCTTTTATTTTTAGGAATTATTTCAAATGATTTTCTGATTTCCAAATCAATCTGCTTCAAATCAAGCACATAGCTTTGCGCAGATTCTAAATAACGAGACTTGTTATCTGGATCTATTAAGGATAAGTGTGTAGAAATTTCGCCAATTGCTAAAGCAACTCTCATCGGATCAAACCAAAAATGAGGATCGTAGCTATAATTATGATGATTTTCATCTTCGTGTTGATCTTCGTGTTGATCGTTATTCGAAAGTGATGATGAATAGAACTTGATAGGATTAACTTGTGAACCTAAGTTAATTATATTTGTGTCGTCTAATGTCGCATTTTTAAACAATTTCATTAATGCCGGAGATTCATAATTTAACCCAATCAGAAAAATCAAGTCAGCATCATTGATCTTCGTCACGTCTTTAGGTGACGGGTGGTAATTATGTGGGTCGACAGAATAAGGAATTAAAATCTCTAAATCAATTTTTTCTCCGCCAACCTGTTTTACCCAATCCGCTAGCAAAGGAGTAATTGCCAAAACTTTAGGATACCGTCCGGTTTTAGGTAAACTAGAATCAAAAAACTCAGTATCATTAATATTGCCACAAGCAATTATAAATACTAAAAAGCACATCATTGTGCGATTTCTTAAATACGTAAAGCTCATATGTGAATCCTTATAACGTGGAGTAATTATAATCAAGAATGAGACCCATTCCTAATTATAATTACTCCACGTTACCGTGTCAACTCAATTAGGTATAATGATCACATGTCAGCAAATAAAATAGATTTAACAAAAAAATGTCGCCAGTTACTCGTCGATAATAATATACCTATAACTCGCCCTAGAATCCTTCTGCTAGAAATATTACTAGAAAATAAAGGTCCCCTGAAAGTCGAGCAAGTAATCAAACTATCAAAAGGAAGTATTGCCATTTCATCTCTTTATAGAGTTATAAATGATCTTAAAAATCTAGGTTTAATTAGTGAATTCCAAACTCTAGAAAACACCAAAGTAATAGAATTAGCCAGTGTGAAAGGGGAACATCATCATCATATATTCTGCAAATCATGTGGGGCAGTTGATGATTTTGAAATCAATACTTCCTTAGAAAACGATCTTGAACAAGAGATACAAAAAATAGAATCCTTATATAATATTTCGGTACTCTCACATTCACTAGAACTTTTAAGTCTCTGTCATAAATGCAAAACCAACTAAATTCAAATCAACTACAATTCTTATTGATCCAATCCCATAAAATATCATATCTCGACTTATCAAACTCATTACTGGAATCCATAACACTTCTAATGGTACGAGTGTAAGATCCAATCACCTGTAAATCTGTTCGTTTATCGCTCCATTTCCACTTATGTCCTGCAGAAGACAAAAAAACCGTGTCGCACAATTCTTTAGTTACAGGAACTGCTCTATTAAATCTTTTTGACCAAGATGATCCGGCAAACAACCAAAACTTGTCCCACAAATCAATGCTACTCATTGCACGTCTAACATGGGCATTGATAGCGAATCTTTCCATATCTATGTTGCCTAGAGGTTCATTTATTGATTTAACTATTTTGTTTACATGAATATATCCGATGAAATAAAATCCGAAATCATTTTTATATGCTCCATCATCCCATTTCTGCAATCTCGATATATATAACAAAAAATCTCCCCGCATTGTTTGTTTCAATGCACTTGCTCTCGGGTTTATTTCGCAATTATCTCCGTAGGTAAATGAATCGAATTCAGGATCCATATGAGCAGTTATGTCATATATATTCTGTGGTATATATTTCAATAGACCTTTACTCGGGTCATAAAATGATTTCAAATCTTTATAAGACCGCCCATATATAGGATCTATTTGCCTATCTTCCGGAATAGGAATAAATTCAAAAGTTTGATCATTAAAAATAGGACTACAAAAATTATGGCTAGCATTTGAGCCCACATTTATTATAAAAATCCTACTCATCTAATTTCGTTTCTCTATTTGATCCAAAGCAAGTCGGATCTCATTTTTCACCTGATTATCCATTTCGGTTATGTATGCTTCTCTTAAAAAAATACCGGCTTCTTTTGTAGCTATTTGGCCCAAAGCCCACGCCGCATGTGACTTAACTAATGAATCTGAATTCTGCAAAGCTTTATAAAGCGGCTTAACAGCGTTTGGGTCTCGGTTGTTGCCTAATGCAACACATGCATTTCTTTGTAATCCAATTCTTTTAGTTCGTTTAACCGGACTATTTTTATATTTCCGATTAAACTCTTCGTCATTTAATTCTAAAATTGGGATCAAATCAGGAGTAGAAAAGCCTGGTCTCTTTTTAAAAGCATCGGTTGATCCAAGCGTTGCTTTTTTATTGACCGGACATACGTCCTGACATATATCACAACCAAAAATCCAATCTCCCATCATTGGCCTTAATTCTATTGGAATAGAACCTTTCAATTCAATGGTCAAATAACTAATACATTTTTGATTATCAATCTCATAAGCATCAGTTATTGCACCAGTTGGACAACGTTGAATACAAATAGAACAATTACCACATGTTTTTTTTAAAGGTACATCCGGAATTAAATCAACATCTAAAATTACCTGAGAAAGAAAAAACCATGACCCATATTTACTATTCAAAATATTTGTATTTTTACCAAACCACCCCAATCCTGACCTATTAGCCGCTGCCCGATCATTCATAGGACCATCATCGACAAACGTTCTAGTTTGTACAGCAGTCTTCATAATTCCAGGTAATTCATCACATAAGATTTTTAATCGTTTTTTGATAACGTTGTGATAATCATCTCCCCAAGAATAGCGAGCCATTTTCCCTTTTAATGACGTAGACGGATCAAATTCATCCCCTAAATAGCTAAACAAAAGAGAAATAATAGATTTTGCACCCGGTAAAAGAACTTCAGGATGATTCATTTTTTTTACTCTTTCTTCCGTATACCAAGAAAGCCCGTCCATTTTTCCTGATCTTACCCGTTCCAAAGCAATTTTTTCATCATCCCAAAATGGTTTCGCATGAGTAATGGCTACCTGGTCAAAACCAATAGAAAGGGCGAAATTTTTAATTGTAGTTTCTATATTAACCATAAATCATTATTACCGAAGATTTTATTCTGTTAAAACTAATTTAAAAACTCTGTCATGACCTAATAGGTCTTTAATAATGGTACATATCGAGTTCGGAATAATAGCCTCAACAAGCAAAAGTATTTCATCTGCTTGAGAAGGATCAATTTCAATCAAAGCAGTACCTCCAATTTTTAATTTTTCTTTACACTGTGTAAGCAATTTTCGGATTTGTTGCAAACCATCACTTCCTCCATCCAATGCAATCATAGGTTCTCTTTGAATTTCTGCTTGTAGGGTTGAAAGCCACGAAGTCGGTAAATACGGTAGGTTCGACACAATGCAATCTAATTGCCCTACAATCGGATCCAACAAGTTTCCTAATTTCAAAGATACTCGAGTAGATAATCCGTGATTACGCCTATTTTTGTCAGCAATACGAAGAGCTTCACTGCTAATATCAATAGCTATAACTTTAGACAGGGGCAACATATAAGCGATAGAAATAGCTATGGCTCCACTCCCAGTACCAACATCAGCGACTGCTATTGTGGGGTTTTTGGACATTTTTGAAATTTCAATGACATTATCTACCAAAAGTTCAGTTTCGGGTCTTGGTATCAAAACATCTGGACTCACATAAAAATCCATGCCATAAAATTCTCTATGCCCCGTAATGTAAGATAAAGGCTCATGGTTCAGACGTCTTTGAATTAATTCTTCTATTTTGACTTCTTCTATATTACTAATTTCATTTTCTAAATCAGTAAAAAGTTTAGTTCTATCAATGCTGAGCACATGCCTTAACAAAACTTCAGCCTCTAATCGTGCATCGGGAGTGCCGCTTTTTCTTAATATCTCACCTGTAATCCGTAAATTATCCTTGATCTTCATAAACCAGAATGCTCCAATTTATATGCTTGTTCTTGTTGACCCAAAGCTTCTATAAATTCAATTAAATCTCCGTCAAGAACTTGTTCTAAGTTATAACTAGTCAGGTTAATCCGATGATCTGTTATTCTACCTTGAGGATAATTATATGTTCTAACTCTTTCAGATCTATCTCCAGATCCAACCATAGATCGTCTGTTATCTGTAATCTCTTTTTGTTGTTTTGCTATCTCAGCAGCTAATATTCTAGAACGGAGCACAGACATAGCTTTTTCTTTGTTTTTATGTTGTGATCTCTCATCCTGGCACGTTGTAACTGTGCCTGTTGGAATATGAGTAATACGAATTGCAGTAGCTACTTTTTGTACGTTTTGCCCTCCATGACCGCTTGAGTGATAAACATCGATTTGCAATTCTTCGTCTTTTAATTCAACATCAACCTCTTCTGCTTCAGGTAAAACCGCAACAGTTGCTGCTGATGTATGGATGCGCCCGCTAGATTCAGTAGCAGGAACTCGCTGAACTCTATGCACTCCACTTTCATGTTTCAGTTTACTGTAAGCTTGATCTCCATTGACTTGAAATGTGATTTCTTTTATACCTCCAATACCAGTCGGTTTAGTATCAATCAAATCTAGTTTCCATTCCAAGCGTTGCGCTAATCTCGAATACATTCGATACAAATTAGCCGCAAACAATCCTGCTTCATCTCCGCCTGTACCTGCCCTTATCTCAATAATTACATTCTTAGCATCATTGGGATCTGAAGGAACTAATGCTAATTTTAATTCACTTTCTATTTCCTGTTTTTTAATCTCCAATTCTTCTTTCTCTTCTTTGACCATTATAAGTAAGTCCGCATCATTTTCTGTGCGAAGCATAGAGCCAATATCGTTCAAGGTATCTATAATAGTTCTGTATTTTTTCGCCAATTCTACTACCAGTCGCATGCCAGATTGTTCTTTGGCATATTGCTGAACTTTTGTATGATCAATAACAATTTCTGGATCTGAAAGCAATCTGTTCAATTCTTCATATTTTTCTTCTAAGGAAAATAATCTATCTAGCATAAAAAATTCACTTTTAATTTATTTATCATTGGAAAACTATATAGTAACTTGCAATAACTCTTAATTCCAACACAAAAGGAAGTAAAATGAAAATAACTTCAATAGAATTTCTAATACTAGACCAAAAATTTCCATTCATACTAATTCATACTGATCAAGGCATAACTGGAATAGGAGAATGTTTTCGTAGACAGCCCGGTATAACAAAAGAGGTGGTTGAGAAATTATTGGCCCCAGTATTAATAGGAAAGGACCCTTTAGAGATAAATGTTCGATTTAATGAAATGGTAATGGCCGGAAATGCATTTGAAATAGGAGGAGCGATCTGGATTGGCATTGCCGGGTTAGATATTGCACTTTGGGATATAAAAGGAAAATATCTTGGATTGCCTATTTACGCATTATTAGGTGGAAAAATTCGAGATTACATTCCAGTATACGCAAGTTCAATGAAAAGAACTCTTACTCCATTAGAAGAAGCAAGAAGAGCTGTATCCTTAGTTGAACAAGGATATAAAGCATATAAACTTCACAGTGCAGTGCCCGGACAAATTGATGACTCTTCGGACCAAACAATTGATACAGTTACAGAAGTCAGAAAAGCTGTAGGAGATAATATTGATATATTAGTCGATGTTAATGGCGCCTATTCTGTACATCACAGTATCGAAATAGGAAAACAATTAGAAAATCTAGGCGTGTTTCATTTTGAAGAACCTAGGCCACACTATGATTTAGATGGTCTTTCAAAAGTAGCGGATGCTTTAAGTATTCCTATTGCATCAGGTGAAATGATATATACCATTTATGAGTACAAAGAATTAATAACTAAGGGTAAAGTAGATATCATTCAACCTGATGTGGTTAAAACTCCTGGATTCACAACGCTAGTAAAAATTGCGAATCTAGCGGAGTCATTTGGGATTCCCATTACCTGCCACAATACACAGCCAACTATAAGCACAGTAGCTCATGCTCATTTTGCAGCGGCGACAGCCGGGGTTCCATATGCTCAAGAATACAACATAGAACATATTTCCATACGAGATGATTATCCAATTCTTACAAATCCATTAGAAATAACGAATGGATTACTTAAAGTTCCAGATGGTCCAGGTTTAGGCGTTGAATTAAACATGAAAATAATTGATAAATTAAGATAATGTAAATATTTTAATATATAATGCAATTAATTATATGAATAATGCAATTAAATAGGATTACAATTGAATGGTACGTGGTAAAAAAAACCCTGAACAACAGATAGCGGCATACATTCTATACAGTAAGGGAGAAAAATTATCACCGATCCACCTTACGCTTAAAAGCAAGTTTAAAGAAACAGCTCCAAGCCTTAGAAGTGTTGCAGGATGGATCGCTGAATTCAAACTTTTACCGGACAATCTTGCGAAAGAAGATAAAAATTTTGAATGGCATAAAAGTCAAGAGTACCCTATTCCGTGGGAAGCTTCTCAAACTATCACACAATTAATAGACAAAAAATCTCCCATATCCGTAAGGTCTGTTAAATGGCTATGGCGAGTAAGTCAATCAAATAAAAATTTAACCTCACAAGAAATCATAAAGATTGCGGAAAACTATTCAAAAAGAGAGATAATATGCCTATTAAACAATAAAAATATCGATTTTAGTGACTTGAACAGCGAACTAGGATATTTTAATAGTCATACTGTTGATAAAAAGACTCTTATATTCAAAAAACTCTGCCGCAATAACAATGAAATAAAAAGCAATAATCTTTGGGATGAAAAATAAATTTAATCTTAAAATGCATTATATCAACCAATTAATGCATAATATAACCTTATTAATGCAATAATAGCACAACATTGACATTAATTTTAATAGCCTATTGCTGCCCCATCTTTTCGCGGCTCAGATCCGGCAACTAGTACACCTGTTTCTTCGTTTCTGCTAATAACTTGAGCCCCTCCAAACATAATTCGGTCGTATCCTTTTATTACTTCTATATTATGGCCTCGATTTTTCAAATCCGACAAAGTATTAGGGTCAATACCTTCTTCGACTCTTACGGCTCCCGTATCTTTGACATCTACACTAAAGCGAAGTTCATCTAGCGCCTGCTGTGAATCCATTTCAAAATCCACCATATTAGAAATTACCTGTAAATGCCCTTGCGGTTGCTGAAATCCCGCCATAACACCAAAACTAAGCCACATATTATCGCCTCTAGTCGCCATACCTGGAATTATAGTTTGATATGGTCTTTTACCACTCTGTATATAGTTAGGGTGATGTGAATCTAGCGAAAATAAGGCCCCTCTATTTTGAAGGGCAATACCAGTACCCGGAACAACTAGCCCAGTCCCAAAGCCGCTATAAAGGCTATTAATAAAAGAACAAGCATTTCCGTTACCGTCAACAACAGTTAAATAAACAGTGTCCGCATTCGCAATAGGATCGCCGTATAATACATTTTGTAACGCCTGAGAAGCATTGATTTGGTTACGTCGTTTATCTGCATACGCTTTAGATAACAGCGCCTCTATCGGCACATTGGTAACTCGTGGGTCTGCCACATATTGAAGTGAATCTGAATAAGCAAGTTTCATAGATTCTATGAGATAATGATACCTATCAGGAGACTGAGACCCCATAGCTGAAATATCATATCCTTCAGCTATATTAAGAGCCATTAAAGCCGCTATTCCTGATCCATTTGGAGGGCATTCCCATACCGTGACACCTCTATAATCTGTACTAATTGGCTCATCCCAGACCGACTGATGATTAAATAAGTCCTGTTCAGTAATCCATCCACCTTCTTCTTGCACAAAATTGGCAATTTTTTTTGCTATATCTCCTTGATAAAAAGCATTTCTACCTCCTTCCGCTATCTCTCTCAGGGATTTGGCAAGAGTAGGTAATTTAATTAATTCGCCATGACGAGGCGCCCTGCCATTCAATAACATTTCAGCACCTGAAGGTCTTTGTTTCAGTTTAGGTTCTAATTTGGACCAAAAATGTGATATGACATCCGATACCCCGAATCCATTTTCCGCATACTCTATAGCAGGCTGAAGCACTTCACTTAAACTCATAGTTCCGTGAGCATTTAAGCATTGTTGCCACCCATCAACGGTGCCAGGCACACTTACAGCAAGTCCTGCATCCGGTCCGTTATTAGGTATCGCATCATACCCCTTATTAATGACATCTTGGGCATTTGCCCCTGATGCCGATTTTCCACTACCATTTATTGCAGTAACTTTCTTAGTGTCCGCCATCCAGATCAAAGCAAACATATCTCCCCCAATCCCAGTAGACATAGGTTCTAATACATTTAGAGCAGCCGCTGTAGCAACTGCAGCATCAACCGCATTACCTCCATTTTCAAGAATTCTTATTCCTACTTGTGCTGCCAATGGTTGACTAGTAGCAACCGCTCCATTAAGAGCAACAACCGGTGATCTACGAGAATTAAAATAAGACACTACTTGGCCCCCTTTCATTCAATTGTTTTAAACACCCATGAATTACACGGATTATACACTCGGAGAAGTTAATTAAATTGCCCGCGAATAAAATACCAACTCCACATCCAATACATCCTATCGGTAAGTTTTATATTTTTAAGCCTATTGATAATTAAATGGCTGTGTATCACAAAATCGCCTTATGCATTGAAATCATCTACGTCAGTGATCCAGATCCTTGGCCATAGTCACGAGGATTCCATCTATCTTGCTCCGTCATTCCCAAAAAGTCGGATACAGTACTATTAAAAAAGGCGGGGTCTTCTAAATTTATAGCATGTCCTGATCTAGGAAACACTATCAAACCGGAAGTAATAATATGTTTTTTCATAAACAAGGATGGATTTATGCATGGGTCATCTTCATCGCCCGTCATAATTAATACCGGGATTGTAACTGAATTAAATTTATCTTTAAGTTCAAAAATTGGCGGTCTTTTAGATAAAACACCTTCAAATGTATTAGCAGATCCAATTGAAGAATGTTCCATAAATTGCGTCTTAAACAAGTTATATGCTTTCGGAGATTTTTTTTGCAACTGTACTCTCGCTGGACCAGAAACATAATTTTCCATAAACCCCATTCCTTCTTTCCTCATCCCTTCTGCCATACTTATAATCCTCTTTCGAAAAACTTCAGGATCATCGGATCCTGTGCCTGTACCTGCAGCAACTATCGAGGAAGCCATGTTTGGATAAGTAAGTCCGAAATTGATTGCTACGTTACCTCCCATTGATAATCCAACTATGTGAGCTTTCTCAATACTTAAAAAATCCATCAGACCTTTTAAATCTTTCACTGACTGCTCTTGGCTATATGCTGAAACTTCTGAAGGCACCTCGGATGGAAAATAACCTCTCGCCGAATAAGTAATAACGTTGTACTTCCGGCTAAAGTAGCCCACCTGCAAATCCCATGAACGATAATCGCCGGCAAACTCATGACAAAAAATAATTGGATAACCGACTCCATTAGTTTCATAAAACAATTTTATTCCATTTATATCAGCTGATGGCATTTTTATCCTACTCTTTATACGTTTATTGAATCTGATTTAAGGGTGCTCCTGTCGCTAGTATACCCATATCAGTACTCCCCATACAACGCATGTTATTAACAAAGGTGATTATTTTTCTGGCAGTTCATTATTTGAAAATGGATTCAAATCCTATACATTAATTATTAAGAAGACAGAACACGATAACACTAGCCTCAATATACAAAAGGTTTTCCGTATTCCATGTTTATGCGTTTTGTAATGCATTTGTAACTACAGCTTGAGGAGGGGTCAAATCTTTATGAACAGGAATTACTTTTTCACCTATTAACCTTATTGATCGCATTAATTTATCATGCTCGATTCCACCCCACATCATCCAAAGGCTTATGTTAGTAACACCTACATCATTGGCTTTTTTAAACTTTTCGATTAAATAATCTGGATCCCCTAAATAAGTTCGTTCCAAAAAAAGTTTGTCCCTCATTTCACCTTCATAAGGTATCGCTTGTACTTTTCCGTTCACAACCTTCTTGTCAGCCAAAGCTTTCCGCGCTCGTATCTGCCATTTTATATAAGGAATCTGCTCAATAGCCTCTTCCATAGTGGGAGCACAATGTGTCATGCACTGTAATGCCATTCCGAGATTATCTACAGATTTACCAGCTTCCGCTACAAAGCGCACATAATTGCCAAATTGCTTTGTAACAGCCTCCAATCCCATCATGCTGGACGTCAATGGTAAAATGTCTTTTGTTGCAGCAAGTTTCATTGAACCTTCAGAAGAACCTGCCAACCATAAAGGCGGGTGAGGTTTTTGATAAGGTTTCGGAAAAACGGTTATCGGTTCTTTCACCGTTATATAATTGCCATGATAGGTCCAATCTTCATGCTCTCGCCAAGCTTTCATCATAACTTCAAGCCCTTCTTGAAATCGGGGACGCGATTCCATTAACTCAATACCAAAACCACCCATTTCATACGGTTGATAACCTCTTCCGACACCACAAAAAATACGTCCATTTGTGAGATGGTCTAATACAGCAATCTCCTCTGCAGCTCTAAGTGGTTGCCATTCAGGAAGAATAATAGCGGCAGTACCGATTTTTTAATCTTTCTGTGTTTTCTGCTATCTTCAATGCCTGCAACAACGGTGCCGGCGAAAATCCATAATTAGAAAAGTGATGCTCTGCTATTAAAACATAATCAAATCCTAGTTTTTCAGATAATTGTATTTGTTCCAGACCTTCAGAAAAAATATCCCCATATTCACGTAATTCCGGATTGGGCCACTCATAAAATAAACCGAATTTCAACTTTATTGCACTCCTCTAATTCAATCTTATAACTTATAAAAAATAGATGGTGGAGCTGGAAAGGATCGAACTCCCTGCCTCTTCAATACCATGAGGAATTATAGAAATATCTATCTTTTCTCTCCACTCGGAACCTATCTGATACACATATTGAAGGAAACATGTCATTTTTAAAAGGATTCGTACTTAGAAATGCCTGTCAGTTGTGGACAATTATACATAATGACTGACAAAAACTCGGTAGCCAATTGCTTCTTAATCATTAGGTGTTAGAAAAACGGTCATTTAGCTACGGAATCAGGAATTTGAGTGCCTTTTCGGCTTGGTACATCACCTACCATATTTTTCTAGAACTCATAGTTCGGGTTAATTTCTAGAGCCTTTGAAAAGTCTTGGATTGCTTTATCGTCTTCTTCTATACCCTCGTAACAGTGTCCTCGGCTGTAGTATACGGATGCATTTGTTGGGTCAAGTTCGATTGCTTTAGAAAAGTCTTGGATTGCTTTGCTGTAGTATACGGATGCATTTGTTGGGTCAAGTTCGATTGCTTTAGAAAAGTCTTGGATTGCTTTATCGTATTCTTCTATATTCTTGTAACAGTCACCTCGCATGTCGTATACGTATGCATTGTCTAGCCAAAGTTCGATTGCTTTAGAAAAATCTTGGATTGCTTTATCGTATTCTTCTATATTCTTGTAACAGTCACCTCGGCTGTAGTATACAGATACATTTGGGTAAAGTTCGATTGCTTTAGAAAAGTCTTGGATTGCTTTATCGTATTCTCCTATATTCTTGTAACAGTCACCTCGCATGCAGAAAGCGTCGTATACGGATGCATCTTTTGGGTCAAGTTCGATTGCTTTAGAAAAGTCTTGGATTGCTTTATCGTATTCTTCTATATTCTTGTAACAGTCACCTCGGCTGTAGTATACAGATACATTTGTTGGGTCAAGTTCGATTGCTTTAGAAAAGTCTTGGATTGCTTTATCGTATTCTCCTATATCCAATCTTCGTTCCAAATCGTATGTTCGTTTCAAATTTCGTAAATGTGCTTGGTAGGGCATATTATAAAAACTCCTGAATACGCTTCACTCTTATTTGTTATTTGAAAAATTGTATTCCTTATTAGTAAATAATAAATAGTAGTAGTTATTTATAAAAAGTCGGAAACGGGGAAAAAATTTATAAAAAACGACTACTAAATAATTTTTTATACTAACAAACCCAAACCATAAGGAAAAGATTTATAAAGTACCTAGTAACAGAGTTCGATATTTCTATCAAACGCCACCATTTATTACCTAAACATGTCTATGAAAAGGACATCCAAAAACTCAAGGTCGCAATAGTCAATCATATGACTCATAAAGGTTCAGTGTTTAGAGATCTGATGATTATCGAAACTGCAATCAAAACCGGAATGAAAATGGCAGAACTGGCTAATTTACTCGTCAAACATGTCGATTTTGGATCAGGTTCATTGACTGTAATAGGAGAGAAGGGTGCTAGAGACAGAGTAATTCCTATTAACGGTAATTTAAAAATAACCCTAAAAACACTTTGTTCGGATAAAGAATCTAAGGAGAGAGTATTTAATCTTGCTCCTCAAAGCCTGGGGCTGAAACTAAATGACTGGGCCAAGAAAGCAGATACGCCTATACACACTCATAGCTTCCGGCATTACTTCGCTACCAAACCTTGTAGAGAAGGAAGCGAACATCAGGGTTGTACAGGAGCTCCTAGGGCACTCTAGCCTTGCAACCACTCAGGTCTATTTGTCGGTGACGGCTGACCATTTGTAGGACGCAATCGGACTGCTGGACTAGAAATAGCAAACCAACAATTGAGGCTAGCGGTTGACTAGGCCGCTATTTTCTACGAGTTCAACACTGTGGGAATCGAACACTTTGTTGAATACTTCGAATAAATCTTGATGATTGGATGACCTAAAAGATAAAGGGTAGTATTATTCAATAATTGAGATTTAGCGGTTGCTTATCATAAAGGAGATTTAAATGGCTAAGGGTCAAAATACTAAAAAAGAAGAAAGAAAACCAAAAAAACGTAAGGAAAAAAAGCCTTATGGCGGGAAAGCCTTAGATTCAAAAAAACCCTAAAGACTTTAGGTAAGTTTTCTCATCATCGTCCTTCCCATTGGCGGCGTCGTCAAAAACATAGTATATACTCGCATATAAACTCGGAGCACTGTTTCATTTATAGTAGGTTAATAAACATATGGTTAATTCAAATCTCGACTGGATCGTCAGTTATATTTGGGGAATAGCTGACGATGTGCTTCCAGATCTATATGTCCGTGGAAAATATCGCGACGTCATCCTTCCAATGACTGTCCTTCGACGCCTAGACACTATACTGAAAAAAAACCAACAGACTGTACTCGACTTGAAAGCCTCCCTAGACACAGCCGGAATAGCGGAACAAGACCAGGCTCTTCGAGCGTCGGTAGGGCAAGCCTTCTACAAACCTCAGCCAATGCGCAGTCTCGAGGAGATACGAGCGCCTGACATTTTAGCCTTGGAACAAAAACCCGAAGGCCTGATGGGTGAGATCATTGGAGGGAGCCTCAGATGAGGGAGATTCGTGGTGACGCAAAGAATATCCGTACCCTGCTAGGGGGATCGAAATTCGCCATTGACTACTACCAGCGGGAATACCGCTGGGAGACGAAACAGGTCAATGAACTCCTCGATGACCTTATCGACAAGTTTCTGGAAAGTCACGATGTACGAAATGAACGCAGCGCCGTCGAGCAGTACGGCCACTACTTCCTGGGTTCCATCATCACAAGCGATAAGGAAGGTCAGAAATTCATCATCGATGGTCAGCAGCGTCTTACTACTTTGACACTACTATTGATCCACATCTATCACCAACTCGAAAATGAAGGACAGAAAGGACAGATCGGCGACCTCATCTTTTCCCGGAAGTTCGGCAAGCGCTCTTTCAACCTAGACGTGCCTGAACGCACCGCTTGCATGGATGCGCTCTTTACCGGCACTAGCTACGACAATAGCGGACAGCCAGAATCGACTGTCAATATCCTCAATCGCTTTCAGGATATAGAGGGGCACTTTTCCGACGATCCAACTGGTGATTTAACCGTCGTTGCCCTGCCGTACTTTGCCGACTGGCTGATCGAAAACGTATATTTCGTTGAAATAATCGCCTATTCGGACGCCGACGCCTATACCATATTTGAGACTATGAACGACCGTGGGCTGTCGCTGACTCCCACGGACATGCTCAAGGGTTACCTGCTGGCAAATATCACCGATACCAGCACTCGCAACGAGGCCAGTAATATCTGGCGTAATCGCATTTCTTCTCTCCAGCAAATCGGCAAAGAAGAGGATGCAGACGCCATAAAATCGTGGTTGCGCAGCCAGCACGCCAACACCATTCGCGAACGCAAACGTGGTGCCCAGCCACGCGATTTCGACCTAATCGGCACAGAGTTTCACCGGTGGGTGCGGGATCACGAGAACGGCTTGGGACTTGATAGGAGTAGCAACTTCGGCCGTTTTATACAACAGGACTTCGAATATTACAGTCACTGGTATGAACGCCTCCGCAAAGCTGGTGAGTCGCTGACCGACGGGCTCGAGGTGATCTACTACAACGCCCAAAATAACTTTACGCTCCAGTACCCTGTCCTGCTCGCGCCTCTAGTCCGATCCGACAGCTATGACGAGAGTCTGCGTAAGCTGCGCATCGTCTCATCGTTCATCGACATATTAATCGCACGTCGCGTCTGGAATTGGAAATCCACCAACTACTCCGCGATGCAGTACAATATGTTTCAGTTAGTGATAATGAATATCCGTGGCAAGTCGGCTTCGGAGCTGGCAACCATCCTGACCGAACGCCTCAATACCGACGAAGAGACCTTCGCCAAAAACGATCGCTTCAGTCTGCACGGGATGAATCGTCAGCAGATACACCGGCTGCTAGCCCGCATCACCGAATACATTGAAATCCGCTCCGGCCTCCCGTCACGTTACCTTGAATACATCGGGACTCAAGGCAATGACAGACACGAGGTAGAGCATATCTGGGCCGACCATCCTGAGCGCCACGAGGATGAGTTCGATCACCCCACAGATTTTGCTGAGTACCGCAACCGCATTGGCGGTCTGTTGCTGTTGCCAAAGAGCTTCAATGCAAGCTATGGCGACAAGACCTATGCCGACAAGCGTGAGCATTACTTCGGCCAGAACCTACTCGCAAAGAGCCTCCATGAGAGAGCCTATGCCCACCACCCTGGATTTCGGAGTTTCCTAGAAGATAGCGGGCTACCATTCCGAGCGCATTCTGAGTTCAAGAAGACAGACCTGGATGCCCGCCAGGACCTCTATTGCAAGATTGCTGAGCAGATCTGGAATCCGGAGAACCTTTTGCGGGAGGCGGACGCATGATCTCCGACCTCAAAAACCATACCCCGTGATTGAAGGACTCCGGCGTCGAGTGGCTGGGAGAGGTGCCTGAACATTGGAAGGTGCGCCGGCTGTTTAAGTACACGCCGATTATTTCCAATAACGGAAACCCTTGTAAACACTTTTGTAAACAGGGAAGAAAGTCAGTCTATTAACAAAATCAACAAGACTAGTGAAACTGTGACTAATACTGATAGGTGGTGGAGCTGGGGAGGATCGAACTCCCTACCTCTTCAATGCCATTGAAGCGCTCTCCCAGATGAGCTACAGCCCCACATAATGATGAACGACTATTATACACCGTTTTTATACCTACAGAAGCTGTATTATTCGATGCCATTTTCCCTTAGGCAATCCGTAAAATGACTTGCACGAAATAGGTTTAGCGGGTAAACCATGCTCCAGAGTAAACACCTCTTTCTGGCGAAGAGGTCATCAAGGAGCTCATCCCCGCAAATACTTTCATGACAGTATCAGAGGCTGCCTCTGCTGACTTACTACTGTCATATATTCCTATGATAGTTATTTCATCTTTGCCAGTCACGGCAACAGCAAACCCTGTCATTCCATCTAACTCAGTTACTAATCCTGATTGCGAGTCTATAAACTTAGTGACCTCTTCCATTTTGCCAGGCTGTAAATTAACTACGGTTTTAGATATTCCTGCCATCTTATCAACTCCTTGTTTTATTTAATATTAAACAGAATTTATTAATATTTATATATTACTGCGACTTAACAGAACATGACGACGATTTGTTGTATGAGGTCTAACTCCAGTACCCCATCTACCTTTTTCAACGGCTGCACTCCACTCATCACTAACTAAAACATCAGGACTTTCAATTTCATATATCGCTGTATGCTTGGGTTGGCCTTCAACGGTTATGTTTTTAATCTCACCACCGATTGACAATTTCAATTCATCTGTTTGAAAACGTGCTATTGAAAGTACTCCCGGTACATCTGAGAGATACGGAACATGTTCCGTATCATATACTTCATTAAAAAGTGACTCTTTATCTTTAGGTATATCCATACTGACTACAAATAGATGTTTAGCACTCATTTTTCCAATCCTCCTTTATTTATTTGTTGGGTATCACAACATTTGAAGAGTACCATTTATTATTATTGATCATACAATGTTTACTAAAAAATGAATGTACCCATTTTTATTACATAATAATCAAATCTATCAATGATACAAAAATATTATGCCAATAATTGAATGTTGTAATAAAAATAGTGGAATACCGATTACAACAAAAATGAAAAATATTACGGTGATGAATAAGTTCAACTATGTCTAATAGTTCTAATAATGAATTGCCAACCTTCTATAAGATATTTCTTGGAATTAGTCAGGCAACAATAGAATCTATAGGCAGTCTCACGTATGTTGAAATTTGGAAAAAACGATTGATGTCTGTAGTTTGGAGCGGATTATCTGCAAAGCTAATAAGATATTAACCTTTTGGGTTTAGTTAAACCCAAAAACAAAAACGAATGAACTGGGCTAAATAAATCACAGGAAGAACTCCTGAAAAATATAAAGATACGTCTAAAACATATCTCCGTATTGTGAAAAAGAAACAAGCCTCATCTCTCAATATAATGATGCTAAAGCTAATCGATTATCCAATAAAGTCAGAAATTCTTTCATTTATGTTCAGACGAATGCGCAATTTATATTTACTACCATGATCTATTGCACGACTCAAACCTGTTTCAATGAACAAATAATCAATAAAGCATCTTGAGTATCATTGCAGACAGGTAGATAATTATCAAAAAATATATATATGCTTGTTTACAGGAGTTAGTTTCTAGGCTATGTCAGGAACATTTGCAAATTTAAGAGTTATAGATTTAAGTGAAAATACTGCTGGGGATTATACTGGGCTACTCCTATGTGATATGGGTGCCGAAGTAATTAAGATCATTCCTACTAATACACCGTCTTCCATAATAGAAAACGACAGCCGTTTTTTTAATCGCGGTAAGAAAAGCGTTACCTTAAATATGGATTCAAAAAACGGAATTGAAAGCTTACATGCTTTAATAGCATCCGCTGATATCGTAATCTCGACCAAACTAATAGCAGAAGCCACTAAATTAAAATTAAATTATGAAAATATTGCTGCTCTCAATGAATCACTGATTTATTGTTCGATCCCCCCATATGGTGACACTGGCCCAATGGCCAATATACCGGGTGATGATGGAACTATTGGAACCTATACGGGGGTACATGAAGGGCAAGGCGGCGAAACCGGAACCCCTCAATATGTACAGGTTCCTTTGGTAAGTTACGGAACGGCTTTCACTGCATCCCTTGCAATAGCAGCTGCATTACTAGAAAGAGAATCGAGCGGACAAGGACAAAAAGTTGAAGTTTCAATGTATGCAGGGTCTGCAGCCATGCAAGCAACTAGCTTCATAGATGGAGAGGAGGTTACGAAACGTATTCGAGTTGGAGGAGGAAAAAGAGGATTACCTGTTTACAGGCTATTCGAATGTAATGATTCATGGCTGTTTATGGCATGTGGAAATAATGTTTTTTGGAATAAATTGTGCATAGCCTTAGAACTATATGATCTTTTGGATGATGAACGTTTTGCCAATGCACCTTGGGGTATACCAATGGAACATTGGGATGAACTGTCAGATCTAATAGAACCAAAATTCGCGTCTAATACCCGAGAATATTGGTTAAAGTTACTCACTGAAAACGATATTCCTTGCGGACCTGCAGAAACAAGAAAATGGTTTGAAACGCATCCTCAGGTTATTCACAATCAGATGTTATTAGATATAAATGATCCAATACTCGGACAAACTAGGCAACCAGCACCCCCAATCAGATTTACAGAATCTAACTCTAATGCACAAGGTGCGGCCCCACTACCCGGTGACGATAATAACATCTTAAAAACGTTGATTCCTAAATCAACTTCAATTAAAAAAACAATGAACCCTCTCTCGCATCCCTTAGAAGGTATTAAGGTCGTAGATCTAACTGGATACATTGCAGGAGCATACGGTACTACAATGCTCGCAGATTTAGGCGCAGACGTCCTAAAGGTAGAATCTTTTGCAGGTGATGGATTTCGACAAAATGGAGCTGCTTTTCAAGGTTGGAACCAAGGTAAACGAGGCGCCATAATTAATCTTAAACACCCTGAAGGAATGGAAATATTTCACCAGTTAGTCCGAGATGCTGATGTGGTAACTGAAAATTTCAGAGGGGGAATTGCTGAAAAATTATCTGTAGACTATAAAAGTTTGCGCAAAATCAACTCAAACATAATTTACTCAACTGTAAACGGGTATGGCTTAACCGGTCCATACAGTAACTACCCTGCTTTTGACCCATTAATCCAAGCACAAGGTGGATTAATGAGAGATCAAGGAGGTGACGGCGCACCTATATTCCTCCGACTAGCTGCATCAGATTATTCATCTGCAATTTTATCAGCATACGGAATTGTAGCTGCATTGTATTATCGAAAACTACATAATATTGGCCAACATGTCGAAATATCATTGGTTAATTCAGCATTTGCATATCAAGCAGCAGAATACTTTTCATACCCTAATAAGCCTCTTCAAAAACGCGTAGGTACTGTTGGTAAGTCTGCCGATTATAGGCTGTATCAGACAAAAAATGGCTGGGTTTTCATATCTTGCAAGCAATCTTCTGAGTGGTTAAAACTTTGCGATGCTATAAATCGCCCAGACTTACAACAATATGAAAATATTGGAAAAAGACAAAATGAAGATTCTTACTTAAATAATGTATTAGAACAAATATTTATGCAAAAAGAATTAAATGAATGGTTAAATATTCTTAGAAAAACAAAGGTTATGTGTGCCCCAAACCAAAGTATTACAGGTCTACACGATGACCCCCAAGCTCAAGCTATAGGGATCACAACAGAAACAAACACTTTCAATCTTGGAAACATACGGCTACAAGGATTACCTTTTAAATTTTCAAGAACGCCTGGTAAGTTAGATTTACCAGCACCTGCGCATGGAGAGCACACTGATCAAGTTCTCTCTGAATTAGGATTCGCAAGCATCAAGATCAAAGATTTGCGGAATCGTGGAATAATTGGCTAATCTCGTAAATAAAATCAACAAGATATGAAATCTTATAAATATATAAATTACAAAACCATAAAACATATCGCTATATTAACTCTTAACCGCCCTGAAGTGATGAATGCTTTAAACAGAGAAATAACATTAGAAATACATGAAATTTTAGAGCAATTACCTTCCTTTTTTCCTGAAATTCGCGTTTTAATAATTACTGGTTCTGGCAAAGGCTTTTGTTCAGGTGCCGACTTATCTAGAATGGCAACTATCGGTTCAGAAAATCGTAAAAGTAATCAAGCCAGTAATATTAAGCGAATACAAGAATTAGCCCCGGCTATAAGAAATATCCCTCAGCCTGTTATATCTGCTGTTAACGGGCCTGCTGTAGGGGCTGGGTTATCAATCGCACTAGCTAGCGATATAAGAATAGCCTCAGACAAAGCCTCGTTTTCAGCTATTTTTGTAAAAAGAGGATTAGTTCCAGATACAGCCGCATCAGCAACCTTAAATTCTATTGCCGGACATTCAGTAGCAGCAGAAATGGCTCTCACTGGCAACAGCTATGATGCAATCTGGGCACTGTCAAAAGGTTTAATAAGCGATATAGTACCTGCCAAAAATTTGATTGATGAAACTGTTAATATGGCTCAAAACATAGCCGGTAACCCTCCGTTAGCTGTTAGGCAAACTAAAAAGTTATTAAGATATAGCATGCCAGATTGGGCAGATATTATAGCTGAAGAAGACGACTCCGGTGATATGTTATATGACACAAAAGACAAAAAAGAATCAGTACAAGCCTTTTTAGAAAAACGCACACCTAATTACACAGGAAAATAAAAGAAACCCCCGGAAAACATTAGTATTGTTATCCGAGGGAATTCCCTCTGCCGCTTCACTTTAAAAAGTAGCGACCACTCTACAATAGATCTTTTGTTCTAATAAGTCAATGTTTATTATGTAGCTGAATGTATATTTTTGTACTTAAAAATTAGCTCAACTTGCTGTCATAATAAAAATAAACAATATCAATTATATGTATAATCAGTTCTATACTAGAAATTATTTACAATCTTATGCTCATGAAACCAAATATATATAAGAAGTATGTTGAGTTAGCTTTAACGATTAAAGAATCCCGTAATGCTAAGTATTTGTCACAAAGGAAATTATCCTCAAAACTTGATATGAGTAATAGTTACATAACCCACGTTGAAAACGGAAATGTCCAGCCTTCGTTAAATGTTTTAAAAAAGATTTCTAGTATATTAGAAATACCTTACGTTAAATTAGCTTTCTTGGCTAAATATATTGATAATGAAACTTACAATAAATCTTTATCAGCAAACTACAACCCTAGGCTACTTCACATCAGTGATTTAAATGACAGAGAGTGGGCAACAGTTGAAAACTTCATTGAATTTGTAAAATCCCAACGTACCGATTAGTCTAGCTATTATTTGATCAAACTAATCAAGTAGTAAATAAAACAGGATTCCTCATCTCGGGTGCAATTTGTTGTTCTGATAATTCTATTGCCTCTTTTTTATAAATCTGAATCCTGTGATTCCCAAAATCTGTAATGAAAAGTTTGAACTCATTGTCTATCTTTACCATCATTGGAGCGTCAAGACGTTGTGTTTTTTCAAAATCTGCCATGGACCTCAATCTCAAAGTAACCGAATTAGCCAAAATATATTGTTGACCAGATTTAGATAAAGTAGCATTGCCATGAAAACTCTGAATATATTTAAAGTTTTTGTTTAACAATTGAACTCTGTCATTATCCGAATCACAAACATAAATATCCCCATGATTATCAACTGCTACAGATGTAGGCCTAGAAAATTCTCCTTTACCTGTTCCTGATGATCCAATTATTGCGACAAATTCACCTTTATCAGTGAATTTTTGAATTCTGTCATTTTTCCAATCGGAAACATATATGTACCCTAACTGGTCTATCGTTATCCCCCAGGGCATATTAAATTGCCCGCTTTCAGTACCAAATTCACCAATACTTTGTATGAATTCTCCGTCGCGAGTAAGACGTTGCACCCTGTTATTCATAGTATCCGAAATCAAAATATTCCCGTCCAAATCGAACACCATGCTTGAAGGTCTATCTAATTGCCCCTCCGAACTCCCTTGCTCTCCCCATGATTGTAAATGATTGCCATCTTTATCCATTACAACGACTTTATGCCCAGCTTCATCACTTACATATAAATTCTCTTGTTCATCAACTAAAAGACCGGCAGGCCATTGAAAAAGGTCCGTTCCGCCCCTGACGCCCAAATTTTCATCTTCCCAATTAATCACTCTAACTTCAGTACCTAGGCCACCTCTAGTTAAAACATAAACATTTTCCTTGCCAAATCCTATATCTATCGGGTTAGAAGTTACTCTCCTTTGCCCAAGGGTCATATAATAAGGAAACCCTGACCGAAGTAGATCGTATGGGGCTGTGGTCATAGCTATTAAATCTCCTACTTAATTAATTTTAAACGGGTGTAGTTGTTCATAATTACCATGAACTATGGGAGAGGCCTCTAAACCTAACCATTGCTCTAGAACGGTCCCATAGATGCCTCTATAATCAATAGTATGTTCTAAATCTTCTCCTTTTGCCCATTTATCAGGCTCCAAGGAAGGATATTCAGAATATAAACCACCTGAAATCGGCTTACCTACTAAGTAGGCTCCTCCACCTGATCCGTGGTCTGTACCTGAACCATTATCCCATATACGCCTCCCAAATTCGGAAAAAATCAACATGATCACATTATCATCAGAATCATGTTCTTCAAGGTCAGCAAAAAAATCATTTACCGCTCTTGATAGATCTCTGAAAAGCCCTGGTTGAGTCGGCAACTGATTCGCATGAGTATCGTATCCACCCTGTTGAGTGTAAAAAATCCTTGTGCCCAAGTCCGCCGTATGAACACGAGCTACATCTCTCAAAGATTTAGCTATGGCACTATCAGAATATTCTATTGTAGATTCATATTTCTCAGGGGCAACTTTTATAAGATCTGCGCCAGAAATAACATCCTTACCGGTTCTAGACAAATAATCCATCACTGGCCCTGAACCAATTGCCTGACCGTACATATCTTTAAATATTTGTAGCGCTTTATTTCGTTGTGTTTGTGCACTTATTCCGCTCATCAATCCATATTCATCAAGATTGGAAACACTTGTAACAGGAACTCCTGCTTTAGACATAGCTCTAGGCAATCCGACCCCGAAATTGACACCTGTTAAAGGATTTTCCTTGTTTGGATCCAACTGTTCAATAACTGATCCCAACCATCCAACCGTAGATACTTCAAAAGGAGTGCATGTATGCCATATATCCATTCCACGAAAATGGCTTCTATTAGAATCAGGGTATCCAATACCTTGAACAACAGCTACCATCCCTTTGTCATATAATTCTTTAAACGGACCCATTTCAGGATGCCATCCTAAGGTACTATCTAAAGGCAACACTTCATCTGCTGATATATTTAAAAACTTGCGATTATCATAATACCTAGCATTATTATATGGCACCAAAGTATTCATAAAATCATTTCCGCCAGATAGTTGTACCACTACAAATACGGGATCTTTTTTAGTTACAGTTGTCATTTTTATTTTCCTCAACAGTTAAAAATTTATGGGATATTTATATTAAGCAAATTGGTATTCTCTAGTAGAAACTATCAACTGAATCATTCTAGCTACAAGTTCTACGTTTTCTGATCTAGATTCCTCGGTACTTAAATCAATATCACCAACAGCATCAGCATAGGATTTTAATGCTTTATAGGCATCATCTCCTAATTCAATTGGCCCAACAATACTCAAACACTTGTCTAGCAGCTGGTTAGCTGGAACCAAATCACCCAATCTATCTAAAATATCCGCCAAACCAGGAACTGAAAAATCGTTGAATTGATTAACCGCAAAATTGACTCTCTCATTCAAAGTGCCCCCATCTATCCATTCATGCCCAGTATGCCAACCCTCCACAGTAGGAGGATTCATTATAGCTTGACCCATTACAGAAGCTGCAGAGTATAGTTTTTCAACTTGCTCGCCAGTTTGGGGAACGATCCCATAGGTACCGGATAATTTCAATGTCCCTGCAACCAATTCTGCAGGATTTTTTATTTTTTTATACATGGATTCTTTAAAAAATCCTGAATTAAAAACAAATCGCATAAGAGGCTTAATCTCGCCACCATTATTCATCAACACTTCTATCATCGCATTTATAGCTTCAGGGTTTTTAGGAGGTTCAATGCTCCATGCTGGAATTTGTGGCTCATCTTCAACAAAAAAATTGTATAGATGTCGGGATATAAACAAAAAAGTGGCCCGTTCTTCACATATGATATCTACAATATCTTCACCATCAAAATTTCCTGTGCGCCCAAGAAATGTTTTTTCACCATTATCATGGTCCTTCTCATCAAAAACAAATGAGGTTTCATAATTACCATATGGGTATAACGGTAATGGTTGCTCAAATGTCCATCCAGTGAATGCTCGAGAAGCATGCTTAATATCATCTTCTGAATAATTACCCACACCCATTGAAAACAATTCCAGTAATTCTCGGCCCCAATTTTCATTTGGTTGATCAGAATGGTTTTCACAATTATCCAACCAGTAATTCATAGCAGGATCTTTACATAAATCAAACAAAACGTTTTTTATGCTAGTTAGTCCATTTTTTCTAAATGTTTCTATTTGGGTAATCTGAGAAGGCGTATGTTCGCTTTTATACCAAGCAGTCGCAAAAACTTGATGCCAAAACAAAGCCATTTTTTCAACCAATGGTTTATTTGTATTTATCATTCTCCAAATCCAATGTCCAGCATGTAACGGGTGTGAATCCGGATAACGAAGTTCCGGATTATATCTCCGTACGTAATCTTCATCTATATCGTCAAATCCGTCAGGATTAAGGAGATTTTCAACAATTTCTTCGTAGCTTTTATTAGATATTTCTTCTAACTCTGATGGAGATGCTCCAAAGCCAGCTCTTCTTAAAAGATGTGCTTTTAGTGCTAAATCATTGATCGACATTTTAAGTTTCCCTCCCTAATATCTTCGGTTTGACCATTGTTGAAATTTCAATGTTAACGTAATTCGTATTCTAGCCAAATCAAAACAAAACAGCAAGATTTAATTTTTATTTTAGTCGAATTTTCCCGATCTATTAGATAAATAATCGACTAATAAATATCGCCCCAATTCGTCAGGCTTCGTATAAAAAGATCGGCCTTTATTTATTTTGGACATTTGATCTAAAAATTCCATTAAAAAATGATTTATTTCTAACATAAATGTGTTTATGGTAATACCTTCTCTAGTGCATTTTTTAACTTCCATCAAAGTATTATCAAGAGTTTGCTTAGTAGGTGGGTGGGCAAAAACAGCTCTTCCATTTTGCATATGCACAGTGGGTTCTCCGTCAGTAACCATTAATACTTGCCTATTAGATACATTTTGTTTAGATAATAATTGCCGCGCCATAATTAAACCATGATGCATATTAGTTCCTGCAACCCAATGATTCCAAGTTGATTCAGGCAAATCTTTCCCTTCAATTAACATTGCATAATCTGAAAACCCTACTACAAATATTTTATCCTTTGGAAATTTAGTTTTAATTAACCAATATAAAGCTAAGGATACTTTCTTAGCTGCTGTGTATGTTCCATACATACCCATAGATCGACTTTGGTCCAGCAAAAGAACAGTTGCTGACTGGCTCAAATGTTCATATTCATTAATTTCTAAATCATCTTTATTTAATCTGATCGGCAAACCTGATCCTTGGCGTAAAACAGAATTAAATAACGATTTCTGTAAATTAATGTCGAAGTTGCCTGCGATTTCAAATGGTAAAGTTTGGCCGGTTAAATCTCCCCATTCACCTTTTAAAAATGTATCGTGATTACCTAGGCCATTTTTCTTCATTTGATTAAAGATTTCTTTCATAGCACCCTTAGCTATTTGAGTTACTGCAGAATTACTTAATTTATATCTATCTCTGTTTTTTATTAAAAAGCCAGATTCTTCTAAGGCTGCAACCATTTTAATTATTTGCTGAAGAGATTTTTTAGCATCTTGTCCTACTAATTCTTCAACTGCATCCAAATTTATTTGGCTTAAATCACCTTGCGCAATAGCGTTTTTAAAAGAAGCTCGTAATTGGTCTATTTTGTCTAAGTAAACAAATACATCCAAGGCTTCATTGAAATTGGCTGCTTCATTTTCTACATCACTTCCAAAAGACACGTTTTTATCACTAGTAGTTTTTTGGAGATACTTAAAAGTGTCTTCTATAATCGGAACAGGTATCTTCAAGCTACTAGATTTTGAATATAATTCATTACGTTCATCTAATGTTAAATGAGTAAATACTCGCCCTAAGCCTTCTAGCGAACTCGACCTATTTTCTAGCAGCCGCAACTCCATATCTTTGAGACCTAACACCGGTGTGTCGGTGTCACTATTCACTCCATCTTCGAAAACTTTTTGTAACGCCTCATTTACATTTCCTATCTCTAAAATTTGCTTAGAAAAAACATCAATCGATATATCTCTACTTAAGCCTAGAGATTCAGTGTCATCTTTTTTAAAATACCTATAAGTAGTCAAAGTTTTTATCTTGAATTAGGCACACATGGGGTCATCTGCATCCCATCGATTATATGAAGGGTCTTGCTCCAACGCCAATCTAGTTCTAGTGTCTTTCCATAAATCAGACCAAGCCACTGGATCAGTTAAAATTGCTGACGGATTTTTAGTGCTCCTAACAACAAATCCCGGAAAACTTTCCCTTCCTGTTGGTTCACCGATTGGGTTGTAACGTAAATCTAAACTCCACCTAACATGATTAGACATGTTAGGTAGAGATGCATGTGCCGTTAATTTGTTAATCAATAAAACGCTACCACGTTTCATTGGAACCGGAATTGCCGTATTTGTATTTAATATTTGCTCGGGAATACCCGCACCAGATGTTGGACTAGGGCAATGTTGATATAGGCCAAAATTGTGACTTTGCGGTTTCACCTGTAGGCACCCAGATTCAATAGGAGCATCCCAAACAGGAGTCCATACAGTAAGAATATTACTGTCGTCCGCTGTTTCATTAATAACTCCAGTATCTTGGTGCCATGGAGTCTGGCTTACTAGAGAACCCCAATACTTTTCTCCTGTGATTGGATTAACCGGTAACTGATCCTCCGGTGGCTTAATACGAACATGTTGAACAGGATTAGAATAAATCTCATCTCCCATAATAGATTCCACAACATCTAGTAATGGGTCGTGTGTCAAAATGTCGAAGACTGCAGGACCGTGCCACATTGGAGTGTCATGTTTAATTCCTTTCTGTGGTAAAGAAAAATCAAAATGAGATGAATAAGTTTTTCCTGTTTCCTTAATAATTGCAGTTATTCTTTCACCGAATGGCAAATCGGAATACGACTGTTTCAGTTCCTTTTTTTCAAGTAACTCTACAACTAACGAATCTAAAACATTTGCAAATTCAAGTTCCAATACTTGCATTTTTTCGGACATTCCAGGTAACTTTTCTATTAATAAAAATCCCTCATTGGTAAATCGATCCAACTGGCTCTGTGTGAGTTTTGGCATTTTCCGCTCCCTTACACTGTTAATATTTTTATGTCTAATTAAATTAACAAATATTTGCAAATCCTATTAAATAAATGCTACCGAATTTTATTATAAATGAAAACCATATGCCATATGGGTGTTTTTAACATAAAAATCCCGTTTCCCTAAACCGCCTTTCTTTTAAAAAAACTCAGTCTATTTTTATTAATCTCCTTGAGATCTAAAAGGTGCATCTCTCATTTCTAACGCCGCTTTTAATCCTTGTTCATTAGAAATTCTATTAAACTCTCTAACTATCGGGGATTGATGAGCAACTGCATCAGTCTCTGCTGCAATAACTTGCATCATATTACGGCCCATTAAATCTAAGGCCTTATTTACAATACTTTTATTAGCAGCTAACATCTCCCATGGAGTTTTTGCGATTTGTGTAGCTAATGTCTCGACTGCATCATCTAAATCTACATGGGGTACAGACTTTAAAACTAACCCCATTTCAGCAGCTTGTTTCCCAGAAACAGTTTCTCCTGTCAACATAAACCATTTCGCTATTTGGGGACCAACTAAATACGTCCACATATGAGTAGGAGGGGTTCCCATTGCTCTAACAGGAGGAAATCCTATGTTCGCATCATCAGCAGCAATGATTAAATCACAATGCAATGCCAAATCTGTTCCTCCAGCAATTACATGACCATGTATTCCCGCAATAACAGGCTTACTCAAATCAAAAATAGCGGTCATCATCCGTGCTGTTTTCTGTAATCCGTGCATATCGGAACGAATATTTGCTCTGATAGCTGCACTGGCCTCTCTCTCTTGGTCTGTTTGTGGAGGAGTTACATCATAACCCGCACAAAAAGCTCTTCCTGCACCCCTTAACGTAATCACCCTGATTTCCGGATCATCATCGGCATTTCTTAAGCAATCCATTAGCTCTGAGCGTAACTGCAAATTAAGTGCATTGAGTTTCTCCGGCCTATTCAATATAACTCTAGCAATTCCATCACTGGGTTCATATTTAATATATTCATATGACATTCTCTTAATTCCCCTTATATTTAATAAAATAATAGCAATATTAACATGAAGACATATTAGAATGGTTTAATATTATTTTGGATAAAACAATTGAAAAGAATAATTAAAAAAATTTATGTTTGGCACCCTACGCCCCCTTTCTATTATGGTTGGCTAGTTTTAATTATAGCTGGGTTTGGTGCATTTGCAGCTACAGGTATTTCTCAAACGGTTTTAGGTGGAGTTCAAGATTTCATAATAATTGATATGGAATGGAACAGACAAACTATCGCCTTAACCGCTACTGCCGGGACATGGGCATCTGGTTTTGTAGCAATCGCAATTGGCCGTCTAGTTGATAAGCATGGACCGCGTCTGATTATGCCTATTGCTACTCTAATCGTCGGAATCGGTTCTATATTATTATCCAATTCCAAAACACTTTGGGCATTTGTCACCATATACATCATCATTCGAGCAATAGCAGGGCCAAGCCTTCAAAATTTAATCCCTAGAACTGTGGCTGTAAATTTTTTCAGTAAAAAAAGAAATTTAGCTATGGGAATCACGACTTTTAACAAAATTGCGGGTGAATCCATCAACTTACAAATCATTACTTCTTTAGCTAGTACATTCTCATGGAGAATAGCATATAAAATAGTTGGAGCAATAACTATTCCGTTGTGTATTCCAATATTATTAATAGTAAGGCATAAACCGGAAGACATTAATTTATTGCCGGATGGAAATCTAAATCATAATTCCGAGCAAACAAACAAGCAATTAGACGATAAAATTTGGACAGTAAAAGAAATCCTTAAGTTCCGTTCATTCTGGTTTATTTTATCAGGAGAATTTATTGCAGGAGCATCTACATCTATGATAATTTTCCAAGTCGTACCATATCTCACTGACGCCTATGTTGATACACAAACAGCAATACTGGCATTAACTCTAGGAAACATATTAGGCGGTATTTCAGTGCCAATATGGGGCTATTTGACAGATAAGTTCACGACAAAACGTATTGCTATTTTAATAATCACATTAGCAATAATCCCAACAATATTACTGACTCAATTAGATACTCAAATCTACGGGTTTTGGTTAATGTTAATTTGGACAACTATAACTGGTTCAATTTTAGTACTAGGTAGCATGTTATATGGTACAGTTTTTAGCCGCAAATCATATGGTACAGTTGCTGGTATCACTGGTCCGAGCAGAACTGCAGCCGTCGGACTAGGGCCCACACTTGGGGCTTTGATTATCAGAATATCAAAAAGCTATTCGCCTATTTTTTTCGTAGCTACGATAGGTTATGGATTGGCTTTAGTCTTATTCTCTAGCATTAAATACGAAACGCATCCGAAATGAAATTCCGCATCTTAGCTCGAACTTTTTCAGCTAACTGCGTGGGTTGTCCATCAAACCCGTGTGTCGCACCTGGATAAACATGTAAAGTTGACTTATTCCCCGATGCAAACCATCTAGAATGCATAAATAACGTGTCATCAAGTAACAAATCTAACGTACCAACTGTAAACAGAGCCGGAGGCAAATCATGTAAACCTGCGTACAAAGGAGAAACATCAGGATCAGATCTTTTTGCAGCAGGTACATAATGATCATAAAACCATTGCATAAGTGGTGTATTCAATACCAAAAGACGATCACCCCATAAACGTTGACTAGGAGTCATAGTAAAATCATATACTCCATACGCTAAATTAGCAGCTTTAAAACCAGTGTAATTATGCTTATCTCTCATCCTAATTAGAGTAGAAGCAGACAAATGTCCTCCTGCAGATTCTCCACCAATCACAATATTATCTGTGCCAAATTCCTTCACTGCATTTTCAATAACCCACAAAGCTACCATTTCACAATCATCTTGCGCCGCAGGATATGGATGCTCAGGAGCTAATCTATAATCCACACTAATAACAGCCGCATTACAGTCATCCATAATATCTTTCAGTTTTTGGTCTTGATAATGTGCTCGACCTAAAACCCACCCTCCGCCATGAATATGAAGATAAATACCATCTATTTGGCCTTTAGGAATAAATGCTCGAACTGGAATATCACCGTAGTCAGAAGGAATCATGCGTTCTATCCCTTCTTCTAGCAATATCGGCTTTGCATACCTACCCCCCCCCTGCTCCATTTCTAATCTTATATCAACTGGAGATCTTTCATTATTGGCTGGGTATTTTGCCTGCTCTTTTTCCAATTCGTTAATGTATTCTTTCATCTCTTCTTGCATTTCTAATGTGTAAAATGATTCTTCTTGCATATTATTCCTCGTACTTATTGCAATATGATTTGAAAAGGTTAGGGTTGTATATCTAATTAAAACATTTTATAAACGAATATGTCCATTACCAGAAACAATCCATTTATAAGAAGTTAATTCTTTAAGCCCCATAGGTCCTCGAGCATGTATTTTATTAGTACTAATAGCTACTTCAGCTCCTAATCCCAATTGTCCACCATCATTAAAACGTGTAGACGCATTAACTAAAACCACACTAGCGTCGACTTCGTCTAAAAATTTATCCGAGTTTAAATGATTATCTGTAATTATGGCATCTGAGTGACCTGTCCCATATTTTGCTATGTGGGCGATTGCTTCATCCAATGACTTAACTATCTTCACTCCTAATGTTAATCCCAAATGTTCTGTATTCCAATCTTCATTAGTTGCCGGCATTACGTTAATATTTTTCTTAGTTTGTAAAATATTAATCGCCTCAGAATCGCATTTCAGTACCACTTTGTTTTCTGTCAATTTATCGGCCATCATAGGCAAGTATTGTTTTGCGATTTGGCTGTGAATTAATACTGTATCCAAAGCATTGCAAACGTATGGACTTTGAACTTTCGCATTGTCAACAATATTTACCGCCATATTTATTTCTGCAAACTGATCAACATATGTATGGCATACCCCAACTCCTCCGGTAATGGATGGCATCACTGATTTTTTCGAAACCAAGTTTACTAATTCTTGTCCCCCTCTTGGAATCATCAAATCGATATACTCATCCATTTTAAGCATTTTTGAAACTGCCAATCTATTTCTAGTATTAATATATTGAACTGCGTACTCAGGAATACCAATTGCCCCGATAGATTCTTGAATAACACGAGTTAGGATCTTATTTGAACAAAAAGACTCACTGCCTCCTCTTAAAATAACTGCATTTCCGGATTTCAGACATAAAGCAGAAATATCAACAGTAACATTTGGCCTACTTTCATAAATAACTCCGATGACACCCAACGGAACTCTTTTCCTAAGAATATACAAACCATTGGGCATAACCATATCATCTATTATTTCTCCGACGGGATCTGGTAAGGTAGCAACATTGGAGGTATCTAAAGCAATGTTTTGTAATTTTGCTTTGGTTAACCTCAATCTTTCAATAGTTGACTCGGGAAGTTGTTTGCCCAAAGCATTTTTTATATCTCTTTCATTTTCGACGATAATATCGTCTGAGTAATCAATTAACCTATTAGCTATATTTTCTAAAGCTTTACTACGTAAATCACTAGAAATATTGGCGAGTTTACGAGAAGCTAACTTCGCAGTTTTCCCGACATTTTGTATTTCATTCACAGAGCTCTATCCTATATTTATTATTGCTATAACAAAATCATATTATTTCTGTGTATAACTTCATCACCAAAATGATACCCTAAAACATTTTTAATTTTATTAGATTGGACACCTGTTATTTTGTCTATATCAAGTGAATCGTAATTTGAAATACCCATGCCAATCACGTTATTATTTATATCAACTATAGATACAACATCACCTCTTTTAAATTTACCTTCTATATCAATTAGTCCTGCGGGCAAAAGGCTACTTTTATTTTTCAATAATGCCTTCACTGCGCCATCATCAACTATAATTTTAACTTCGTTTATAGACCTGCTAAGCATCCACCTCTTTCGGCTCTCAACATGAGAACCAGAAGATTTAAAAAGTGTGCCAATTTTATCTCCATTTATTAATTTAGTGATAACAGATTCAAAAGTACCGTTCGCGATAATAACGTCAATTCCTGACGCTATTGCTAATTTCGCTGCTTCAATTTTAGTTACCATACCCCCTCGTCCCATAAAATCAATAGATGGTCCTGCTAGTTTATCTATATTTGAATCTAATTCAAAAACTGTTTGAATTAGCTCTGCATCAGAATAAATATTCGGGTCTTTATCATACATCCCGTCTATTCTGCCTAAAATAATCAATAAATCCGCATCTATCATACTTGCTACTAATGCTGACAAATTATCATTGTCCCCAAAAACTTCGCCAGTTAATTCGTCTACAGAAACGACATCATTTTCATTAATTATAGGAACAACCCCGTGTGCCAACAAAGCCAATAATGTATTACGTATATTTAAATATCCAAGGCGATCGTTAACATCACGTTTTGATAACAGGGCTTGTGCCGTAATAATTGAATGGGCTTCAAATGATTTCTCATAAACATTAATCAATCTGCCTTGACCAACGGCAGCTAAAACCTGTCGATCAAGCTCTCCGGCATCATTTACTATGCCTTTCATGGCTGTTCTACCTGCAGCTACTGCTCCGGAAGAAACAAATATCATTTGATATCCAGCTAATTGCAAGTCGGAAATCTGGGATACAAGAGTTTTTATAAAATTCTCATCCAAGTAATCATCTCTAGACGTTATAAGACTTGTACCAACTTTCACTACAATTCGTTTATATTCTCTTTTAATTGATTTATCCATTATTATTTACCTATAAAACAAATCGACCAAAACTTTTATCGTATTTAGCAACTCCATCTATAATAAATCAAACTTAGATAGAAATTGGATTGTATTTATATGAATATTTTTTTTCTTTAATAGTAAAGGCGATTATGCTTGCTATTATTAACGTGAGCCCAGCCACCATGAATGGTATTCTATAAGAACCTGTTAATTGTTGGATTTCCCCGGTTAACAAAACACACAGTGCTCCACCTATTTGGTGATACATATTGGACATCCCATTGAGGGTTCCTAAATTGCGTAAACCGTAAATATCTGCGGTTAAAAGTGATGTCATAGAAACGGTTGGCAACCAAGACATACCTGCCATAACAGCAAACAAAATCATACCCGTTTCACCTCCTACCCCCAACAGCATCAAATATGCTAGAGCTCTTATTGCATAGGCTGATCCTAAAACAAATTTTTGACTAATCCTATGAGACAAATATGCTGCCAACATAACTCCGATAGAATTTAATCCCATCATTCCTCCAAATATAGAAGCCGCAGTAAGAGGTTCTATACCTTCATCAATTGCGAATGGCACAAAATGCACGCTTAATATATTAGTCGTTATTCCACATATTAAATATGCGATTGATAATTGCCAAAATGGAAACGTTTTTAACGCGTCTTTCCAATGAAATGTGAATAGTGGACCCTTAGTGATTAATGTATTGTTATTCGGAACATTTTTGTCGTTTCCTTCATTATTGACAACTTGATTAGGATTGTTTTTTAAAAACACTACAGCCAAAGGACTTGCTATAAACAAAATAAAAACACCCAATATTACAAACGCTGTGCGCCATTGATAAGTCTCAATTAAATATGAAGATAATGGTCCAAATAAAAGAGGCCCGAAGGAACCACCAACCACTGAAATACTAATAGCGAGTGATCTTTTTGCAAAAAACCATTTTGATAAAAGAGTATGCATAGTTACGAATCCAATTCCACTTGATGCAAAGCTGCCAACAAATGCATAAATAAAAACAAAAGATAGAATCGAATTAATAGTACTCATTAATATAATGCTAATTCCCAACAAAATTAACGATAGGCAAATAATAATTTTGCCTCCATATTTATCATTCAAATAACCGACCACAAGAAAAGAAAAAGCCCCAATTAAGATCCCCAAAGAAAGAACTCTGGAAATATTTGCTCGATTCCATCCCAAATCATTTTCAATTGGAACAATAAAAACTCCCATGCTAGTTCGAATTCCAAATCCACACATAATAAGAAAAAAACATAGGGCCAAAATAAGCCAGCCATAATAAAGTTTTTCGGTTTCTTTTTTAGTCTGCAATTAGGGTCCTTTCATTTCAAGTTAGTATTTTAAAAAAACAATTATAAATACAATCAATATTATAGCTCTCGATTCAACTTAAAAATATATGCATTGACTCGTTAGATCTGATCTATGCTAAAGTTGCCGAATTAACAAATATAAATGAGGATTTTTTATGATTGATAGGAAGCTTAATCGTGATTGGGAAAAAGATAATATTTTATATCCTGATCCTGCAATAGAAATTATTGACGAAGAATTTAAAAAATACGTAATTGGAAACGCAGTTATTGATAGAGTTTTTACAGGAAGCCGATGGGCAGAAGGGCCTGCGTGGTTTGGAGATGGAAGATACTTACTTTTTAGTGATATTCCCAATAACAGAATTTTGAAATGGGAAGAGGAAACAGAAAAAGTTAGCGAATTCAGGTCCCCGTCTAACAACGCCAATGGAAATGCACGAGACCTACAGGGTCGTCTTATTACATGTGAACACCTAACACGACGAGTAACTCGTACTGAATACGATGGAAGTATTACGATATTAGCTGATAATTATGAGGGTCTAAAATTGAATTCCCCGAATGACGTCACTATACATAAAGATGGTTCTGTCTGGTTTACTGACCCAGATTATGGCATTTTAGGTGACTATGAAGGTGATAAATCAAAGTCGGAAATATCTCCCGGAGTATACCGAGTGGATTCCATAACCTTAAATATTACTAAAATGGAAACAAATCCAATAATTAAACCGAATGGACTATGTTTTTCACCCGATTATAAATATATATATATAGCTGACTCAGGCGCGCTTAATCCCAAAGTTACTTATATTTATCAAGTAACCAATAATGCCAACTCATTAGAAAACGGCAAAATATTTATAAATACAGGAACCGATGGCACTGATGGTATAAGATGTGATATTGACGGAAATCTATGGTGCTCAGCCCAGCAAGGAACTAATTCAATTTCAGTTTATAACCCCAATGCTAAATTAATCGGTAGAATTTACTTACCTGAAAAACCTTCTAACCTCACTTTTGGGGGGATAAAAAAGAACAGATTATTTATAACGGCAAGTAAATCTGTCTACTCGATTTATGTAGGGGCTAAAGGTTCCTCTCTAAGTTAGTTCAATATTTCAGTGACTTGATGATATTCTTCATCGCTTAATTCCCATTCGCAAGCTAACGCATTTGCAATGACTTGTTCCGGTTTAGTTGCACCAGCAATTACCGAGCTTATGTTTTTATTCCATAAAAGCCAAGCAAATGCTAAATCTAATATCGATTTATCTTTTGTTTTACAAAACGTTGTTAATTCATCTAATATATTGAAATTTTCATCAGACATTATGTCAAATCGGTCGCTTGCTTCAAGCCTAGTTCCTTTTGGAATAGCTTGATCTCTTTTATATTTTCCAGTTAAAAATCCGTTTGCTAAAGGAAAATAAGGCAATATACCTAGATTATATTTGTCACAAAACGGTATTAATTCTTTCTCTACTACCCGTTCTAACATACTATAATGTGGCTGTACGCTTACAAAAGAATTAATACCTAATGATGATGATGTCCATATTGATTCACAAACTTGCCAAGCATTAAAATTCGAACACCCAAAGTACCTGATTTTCCCTAATTTGACCAAATCATCCAAAGTTCTCAAAGTTTCTTCTATTGGGGTAGCATTATCCCACCAATGGATTTGGTACAAATCAATATAATCTGTTCTTAATCGAGCTAAACTTTGATCTACTTGTTCCATAATATGTTTCCTGGAATTTCCCGCTTGATTTGGACCTTCAGAAATTCTCGAGGAAACTTTTGTGGCAATTACGACTTCATGCCTGCAACCTTCTAGAGAACGCCCAATATATTCTTCTGACAAAGTATTTCCATAGCTATTTGAGGTGTCAATTAAATTAATACCCTCATTGATGACTTGCTTTAAAACTAAATCAGTTTGATGAAAGTCTAATCTACCTCCAAAATTATTGGCACCTAATCCAATGACCGAAACGTCCAATCCTGTTTTTCCCAATTTTCTAAATTTCATTATTGATTCCTTCTAAAAAATTAAATAGACAAAACTACTTTAATTATCTCATCTTCATATTGTTCATATTGATCATAAGCTGAATTAACGTCAGAAAATTTTACTTCATGTGTTTTCATTTCACCGGGATTCCACCAACCTCTACTTTTCAATTCAATCATTCTTTGAATATGTGCTATAGGATCTTCGCTGCCTGCTCCTGAAGTTGGAATAATCGTCGGAGCATTTTTTAATAAATATTGTGTATCAATTTCTGTTGTTCTACCTTTTGGGCCTTCTTGAATACCAAAAATAATTACTTTTCCATGTTTGGTTGCCCCTCTTATCGCAGCATTTAAGCCATCAGGAAATCCAGAAGCCTCCACTGAAATATCCGCTAATTTACCCTCTGTAATGTCCGCTAAAACTACATCTACATCTACCTTATAAGGATTTATTGTATGAGTTGCTCCAAATTTTTTACCCCACTCTAGCCTGTAGTCTAAAGGGTCTACTACGATTATTCTTCTAGCTCCTGCTTTAGCTACAATAGAAGTAAAAGATAGACCAATACTACCTTGTCCCATAATAACAACATCCTTACCGAGAATAGTTCCCATTAATTGGCAAGCATAAAGAACTGTACCCGACGGTTGGCATAAAATCCATTCACTGAGATCTCCATAATCTGGCACCAATGCCATCCTATTTTCATCACCAGGATAATATTCTACCAACCCTCCTAGTCCTTCAGGAGTAGGTAAGACAATCACTCTCTGTCCTATCTTAAATTTCTCAGACTTTGTTTCAACAACAATACCTGCACATTCATGGCAAGCTCCTCCCTGTTTCATGGGGTACTCTTCTTCAGAAAAAACTGGCCCATAGGCATGTCGTATATCACTTCCGCAAACAGACCAATTTTCCAGTTTAATTAAACACTGGCCATTATCTATTACAGGAATAGGTATATCTTCAACCTCAATCTTTTTCGGACTTGTAATTCTTGCAGAAAACACAATTTCACTTCCCTTATAACGTTATGTTTAGTTATGATTTGAACATTTCTGTAACACTGTCTGGTTTAGTTAACGAAACATGAAAGAAATCATGTCCGTCGGAGGCTCCATGCCAATGTTTTTCTCCCGCAGGAATGAAAGCGGTGTCACCTTCTTTCATTTGAATCTCCTCTTTTTCATCCGCAACAATGCCGATTCCATGGGTAGCAAACAATATTTGGTCACTAGTATGGGTATGGAAATGATTTTTAGATCCTTCGTAAAATTTTACTATAGCAAAACTATATTGATCAGTTTCCGGATTCCCTACAATAGGTTGTCGAGTTACTTTACCTCCATAAAACAATGGTGCATTAGTAGCATCTTGAGGTAAAATATTTTCTTGTTTAATAACATGCATTTTATATTCTCCTATTTATTTATAATATCAAAACCTGTGTAGGGTCTAAGAACCTCAGGAATTATAACGGAACCGTCTTTTTGTTGATAATTTTCTAATATGGCAATTAAAACCCTCGGCACTGCCAATCCTGAACCATTTAAAGTGTGAACTAACTCAAGTTTTCTTCCTTGTTTAGGTCTATATCTTATTGCAGATCTCCGTGACTGAAAATCAGTACAATTGGAACATGAAGACACTTCTAACCATTCTGTAGATCCGGGACTCCACATTTCAACATCATAAGTTTTTGCAGCGGAAAATCCTAAATCCCCTGCGCACAACTCTAACACTCTGTACGGAATATCAAGATCTACCACTAGACCCTCTATGTCTAACAATAGTAAATTTAATTCATGATATGAATTTTCAGGTTTTACAAACTTATATAATTCCACCTTATCAAATTGATGAACTCTTTTTATTCCTCGAGTGTCCCTACCTGCAGAAAATTTTTCTCTTCTCCAACATGGCGTATGGGAAACAAACTTCATTGGTAAATTACTTTCTTCTATTATCTGATCTCTAAACAATCCCGTCATCGGGGCTTCAGCAGTCGGCACCAAAAAAAGATCGTCTTCCGAATCATGATACATATTCTCTTCGAAATGAGGTAAATGACTAGATCCAGTTACAGTGTCTCTATTAACCATAAATGGTAAATATAGTTCCTCATAATCATTTTCTCTACCATGTTTATTAAGCATCCAATTTATCAATGATCTTTGCAAAATAGCACCCTTGCCCCGCAATACATAAAATCTTGACTGTGCAAGCCTAACACCTCCTTCCAAATCCAATATCCCTAAATCAGTCGCGATTTCCCAATGTGGTCGTGGTTTAAAATCAAATTCTGGAATATTTCCCATTGTTTTGGCAATAATATTTCCAGACTCATTTAAACCAGGAGGAACAGACACATCTGGAATATTTGGAATATTCATAAGCATTTCAGTTAACTGTTCTGAAATAGTTTTAATTTCCTCTTCTAATTGTTTGATCTTAGTCCCAACATCACGCATCTCTTGTAATAATGCAGGGGGTTTTATTTTAGTCTGTCCTAAAGATTTTGATACGGCATTACGATGAGATCTTAAATTATCTGACTTCACAATATTTTCTCTTCTTTGCAAGTCTAATTCTAGCATCTTATTAACAGGATATACTTGTCCTCGTTGTTCTGCAGATTTGCGAATTATATTTTGAGTTGCTCTAATAAGTTCGATGTCAATCAATCAAAAAATCTCCTTAACTATTTAAGTTTTTACTAACATTTTATAAATGATTGCATTTAATTAGAAATAACAATAATCCTATTGTTGATCGCGCTAACAACCATGCCTATAATTAATATACGTTATTAACAAGAGTTAATAATAGTATTTAACAGTCATTCAAGAATATTATGAACATATTTAGGAGAATAATATCGTATTGGTATCTAAAAAGTCCTCCATTAATAAAAAATGCATAGATTATGGATCTCTACGAGTAGGGGCAATTATTTCTGATCGCAAGCATGTTGTTAATATAAATACTGTAAAAAGTTATATAGCGGCTGTTAAGGATATGTCAGCTGGCTTTTTTTTACTAAACCCTCCATATTGCATTCCCCCTATGGCAATATCTGCCTTAAGTATTCGCGGAGCCATACATGATTTGAGCATCCCAGGTGGTACCGTACATTTAAGTCAAGAAATAACTTATTACGAATCTGTACAGGTTGACGATGAATTATCATGTCTAGCGTATTTAAAATCCAATAACGTAAGAAACGAGTGGAGATTTCTGAATATTAGCCTTGAAGTTCGTAAAAGCACTCGTCTAATTATGACTGGTAAAAGTACAATTATGTTACCAAGCCCATGAATGAATATGTAGAGCTAAAATCAGTAATCAAAACTATCGACCTAGATCTTATACATGATTATGCCAAAGCATCTGGTGACTATAATCCTATTCATATCGATAAGGAATTCGGTGAAAATTCCCAGTTCAAAAACAACATAGCGCACGGTATGATGGTAGCCGCTTCTATATCCGAATTCATGGCTCTAAATTTCGGATTAGATTGGTACAAATCAGGTACTATGAAAATTAAATTTAAGGAACCTGTATTTCCAAACGATACAATTATAACGTCAGGAACAATAACAAAAACTACAATAATCAAAAAACAAGAACAAATAGCATGCAAAGTAACTGTAACAAATCAAAATGGCGTAATCGCCATATCTGGCGATACTTCCATATTTAAAAACAAAAATGAATCCGGGATGAATAAACCATGACTCTATCAAAAAAACCAATAATAGCAATTGATGCAATGGGCGGGGATAACGCCCCCCAAGCTCCAATAAATGGTGCAGTGAAAGCCGCCTCAAATGGACAAGCTGATATTTTATTAGTCGGAAACCCTAATGATATAAAAAATGAGTTAGAGCAATATGATATTGAAAATCTACCAATTACAATAATTCCGTCAGAAGGAAAAATTGAAGATAACGAATCTCCTGCGATAGCTTTAAGACATAAACCTCAATCTTCAATTTCAGTCGCTACTAATTTAGTGAAGTCCGGCGATGCCGATGGGGTTATTTCAATGGGATCAAGCGGAGCAACAATGGCCGCTGCAGTAATAATACTAGGAACTGTTGATGGTATTGACAGGCCCGCGATAGGTGGTCCAATAATTTCTTCAGCCCCTAATCAAATAATAATAGATCTGGGATCTAATATTGATACTAAACCAAATACTCTAGTTGGGTTTGGTGTATTGGGATCAATTTTTAGTCAATCACTTTTGGGAATTACATCTCCAAAAATTGGCCTGTTAAGCATAGGGTCAGAAGAAGGTAAGGGTAATACACAAGTTAAAGAAGCTGCTAATTTATTCAATAAAAGTGGCCTTAATTTTATAGGAAATGTTGAGGGAAATGATTTAATCACGGGAAAAGCTGACATTGTAGTTTGCGATGGATTTATAGGTAACATAATATTAAAATTAGTAGAAGGACTTGGAAAAAGCTATATTTCACAACTCAAATCGATGTTAGAAAAACATATACCTCAAAAACAATTGGAAATCATACTTGAAACTCTTTATAGTCAAAACAACATAACCAACGCTAGGGGTGGAGGACCCATATTAGGAGTCAACGGCATTAGTATAATAGGCCACGGCAATGCGTCTGCTAATACTTTTGAAAGCGCTGTAAACTTATGCATAATGTGTTTAGATACTCATCTCGTCAAAACGATGAATACAAAAATACCTCAAATTATGGCTAATCTTTTAATTTAATATATTTATATCAGGAGTTAATTTGTCGGAATCAGAATTAAATGGGAAATTCGCATTGGTAACAGGAGCAGCAAAAGGTATAGGAAAAGCTTCGGCTATCAAATTAGCTCAAATGGGTGCAAATATTATAATAAATTACCGTTCTTCAGAAAAAGAAGCCCAACTATTAGTGTCCCAAATCAAATCATACGGTAAAGATGCTTTTGCAATTCAATGTGATGTTGGCAATTTACTGGACGTCAATTCAATGATGTCTACCATTAAAAATGAATGTGGAAAAATTGATATTCTAATAAACAATGCGGGAATCATTGATGATGCTTTACTACTAAGAATGTCTGATGAAGCGTGGGAACGCGTTATTGATACAAATCTCAATGGTACATTCTATTGTACAAGAGCCGCACTAAAATTAATGATTAAAGAAAAATGGGGAAGAATCATAAATGTTGGATCCGTTGTAGGACTTAGAGGAAATCTCGGACAAACCAATTATTCGGCATCTAAAGCAGCAATAAATGGCTTCACTTTTGCATTAGCCAAAGAAGTAGCAACGCGCAACATTACAGTGAACACAATAACACCAGGATATATTAATACCGATACTGTAGATGTTTTAAGCGATAAACAAAAGGAAGCAATTATGGGATTTATTCCTATGAAAAGATTTGGGCAAGTAGCAGATATAGCTGAAATGATTGGTTATTTATCAAGCAATAAAGCTAGCTATATAACAGGACAAATAATTAGTATTGATGGCGGTATGGCAATATAGTGATGAAATATGATTTTTCAAATAAAGTTGCATTAGTAACCGGAGGCTCTCGCGGTATTGGTAAAAATATTGCTATGGAATTTGCTAAACACGGCGCTGATGTAGCTTTCAACTATCTCAAAAATCATAAAGCTGCGACTGAGACCCAAAAGGAAATACACGATTTAGGAGTAAAATGCTTCAAATTAAAGTCACATTTAGGAAATGAGGACAAAATAATCGAATTATTTCAACAGGTTAAAAAAGAATTCGGTAAAATCGACTTCTTAATAAATAATGCCGCCTCAGGGGTACAACGTAAAGCCACAGAATTAGAATCTAAGCATTGGGACTGGGCTATGAACATAAATGCCAAAGCGCCTTGGTTATGTTCAGTTGAAGCGGCAAAACTTATGCCACCCGGCAGTAGTATTATAAACATAACGTCTGAAGGGTCTAGAAAAGTACTGCCCTATTATTTGTCTGTTGGAACATCAAAAGCAGCCCTAGAATCATTAACAAGATATTTAGCAGTTGAATTATCCGATAAAGGAATTAATGTTAATGCTGTTTCAGGTGGCTTTGTCGAAACAGGAGCTCTTGATAGCTTCATAAATAAGGTGAGCATGAAAATCGCCGGTAAAAAGACTTTAGCTAATCGAATGGTCACAACTCAGGACATTGCAAATATAACCCTCTTTCTATGCACAAAAAATGCTGAAATGATTAAAGGGCAAATTATTATTGTTGACGGTGGAGTAACGCTTCAGGCTAATTTATAAATCAATATCATTCATAAACTTGAACTGTGTAATCATCATATGATAACTCTACTCCCGGTTTTGAATATATATTTTTAACATATCCTATTCCCTGATGGCTATATACAGATGTAATAATTCCAACTTTTTTGCCGTCATACCTTAGATCGCCAAGCTGAAGCTGTTTATCACTTCGTAATTTTACTAAAGTGCGTTGAACTTTGTTATAGGTATTCAATCTCGCAACAACTTCTTGTCCAATATAACACCCTTTATTAAAACTAATATGTTCTATTAATTGTGCTTCTAAGGGATTAAACTCTTCAGTATACTCATTACCATATTTGGGATATCCTATTGAAACACGCAATTTTTCATATTCGTCTACGTCAATGGAAGTTCCTAATTGTTTTAATTCATCAAAAATTACCGAGAAATCTTTTATATCTCCAATTATATCTAAGTATGGCAAACCGGCCATACTATTTTTAATAAGCATAAGATTCTTATTAAACAGTAGATCCATTACAAAATGACTAGGTTCAATCAGATCTACTTTGTTATATATTTCATGAATGTTATGACTAATAATCCTAATTTGAAAAGTTTCTTCAGTAACATCAAGGAGTTCTACATCTTCCATAATTGTATAAAAATCAATCCATTCAGACACTTTGGACACTGCGTTTAAATCATTAATTAAAAATAAATAATCTTGGAAGAAATAAATTTCTAATAAGTCTATGATTCTGCCCTTATTAGTTGTTAAAACAGAAGATAAACCATCGCCTAATTTAGTCAAATAAGTTAAATTATTTGTGGTTAATCGATCTAAGAGATTAAGATTATCTTCACCTTTAACTTTTAATCGACCCTTTAAATAGCTAAGGTCTACAATACTCAAATTATCATGCGTTGATACTTCCATACCTAAACACTAAAAGAAGTGCCACATCCACATGTTGTTTTAGCATTAGGATTATTGAAAACGAACCCTTTGCCATTCAAACCACCTGAATATTCCAAAACAGTTCCTGCTAAAAATACATAAGATTTTTTATCTACAAATAATCGAACTCCATTATCTTCGATTACTTTGTCAGATTCTTTAGGTCCGTCATTCACAATTTCCAATATATAGGTGAGGCCTGAACATCCCCCGCCTTTTACTCCAACACGTAAATCAGCGCCTATTTTACCCTCTACTTCAGCAAATTGACTAACGTGCACTGCGGCCTCATCGCTTATTCGTATTGTAAGTGGATTTGGACTAGTATTTAGTGTCATTACTCATATCCTTATATTACATTTTAATTACTCAAATGATTGATAAATCATATGTCATTCTATTAATCTACAAAATATTAGTCAATTAAACTAATTGTATAAATTATTTATATCGGCGAATATCCAACGCAATAGAAAACTCTTTGGAGCAGTACTATGAAAAAAAATGATCTTGAAAAGCAAATACCAAAACTTACTTAACTAATCAGAAATTTAACTAAAGTATAGCAATCTAAATTCTTAAACTGTAAAGGTTCTGAGATATATAAAAAAAGCCTTCCATAAATAACTCAAATCGAACAATCTATAAAAATACAGATTATTATAATTCGAATTCACTCTATGGTGTCA
>Ga0209402_10000015_pt1 | contig 229015 bp, 284 predicted proteins | sample ArcticOcean_MG_C_3_FD_187437 | JGI IMG/M metagenome (GOLD analysis project Ga0209402, IMG submission 187437) | Marine microbial communities from western Arctic Ocean - ArcticOcean_MG_CB8_126 (SPAdes) (version 2) | ecosystem: Environmental > Aquatic > Marine > Oceanic | place: Arctic Ocean...
TGCCTTCCTGACAAACGACTTCGTCGTCGTCCGCCATGTTGGAGTCGATTGACGCATCATAGGTCATTCCGGAACAGCCGCCGGCAACAACGCTGATGCGTACGAACTGATCTTCGGATTGAATGGAATTGACGATACGCTTGCGCGCTTCGTCAGTGATAGCGAGATTCATGGTCCTACCTCTTCTAGTGCCTGTTCGCCTACGTCCCGGGGGCGGCCGACATGTTGTTCTTTTGTAAACATTGTAAAACTCTTTTGGTAGGTTTTATTTTACCATTCAGGCCCACGGCCTTCAAAATATGAGTCTGGTGAACTAATCTATCCATAACTAAAAGTATTTAATAATTGTTCTAAATAATAATAACAACAATTTACATGTTATTAAAAGAAAGGAAAAAAAGATGAGCTAGGGGTAACATCATGGGATGCACAAGAATTGGGGAAATACTTGATTGATAATATTCCCCTAACTCACAAATTAATATATACAGATGGTTCCTACAAAGCTCAAGTTAAGAACAAAAATCAAAAGGGAAATAAAGTGAAAGAAAGTTTAAATTGGGCATGTAAGCAATCTCTATTAGAAGTAACTACGTCTAATTGTGTACATGCTTTTTTAAATGAAGATGCCACATCCGAACAATTATTAAATCTTTGTTTCAATCCATTCCATACGGAAGTTACTGTAGATGGTGATAAGTTATATAAATCTGTAATTGAATCATTCGTTTCAGTTTTAGAAGAACTTAAAGACGATGAACGTAGAGAACTAAAAAGAAGTGTAGCTATTAATGCTGCAATTGCAGGCGGGGTTACAGGGATAACTAAAGGGGTTAAGGGTGTTAAAGATGTAGTTGGGCAAAACTTTTATAGTCCAGATGGCAAACTAACATCTACACAAGCTGCTAGATACTTTAGGATTAATCCAAAGTGGAGAAAGAAAGTCATTAAAGATTTTCTAATACAAGGTGGAGTTAAGCCTCTGGCATGGGGAACAGGAATGGCAGCAGCCGCAGCAGGAATAAGTGCTTTGACTTTCTTCGTATATAAAGAAATGAAAAAAGAAGGAAACTCTGAACAAGCAGCTGCTAATAAAGTTGCAGCTATTTCAAAGAAATTAGGATTTCTTAAACAAGCTAGCAATTGGGTTAAACGGGCTAGGGGAAGTTAATATTAACATTCTATTAGATGAGATTATTGGGTGCAGATTAAGAATGCCTCTATTTTCACCAACTAAGTGCTATAGGGTATTTTGAATCTAATCCTGAACATGGATAAATATTTATATATTGACATCTTACATGTAAATTAAAAATTGTAGATATCATTAAAGGAGTTTTTATATTAGGATCAGGTTTAAAAAAGAATTGTTCTACTCCTACATTCATGATTCACACAAAGGAAATAATTTTGCATCTGTTTCATTATTCGCAATCCATATCTTTTTATCATCAGGAACTTCTTCTATTTCAAATATAGCGTCTACTGGACATACTGGTACACATGCCCCACAGTCTATGCATTCATCTGGATTTATAACTAACATAGCTCCATTATCATGAAAGCAATCAACAGGGCATACATCTAAGCAATCTTTGTGTCTACATCCTATACATGCATCTATCACGACATGAGGCATATAAAACTCCGTTAAGTATAACATTAAAAAAAAGGCGACCAAGGAAGAGAAGGATAGACGCCAGTTTACCCATCTCCCTCTACCCATAAACTCTCCCAGTGGCGGAGAAGAATATACCTTGGTCATCACCTTATGGTTCACAATTAATCGAACCATATGGGTAGATTATAAATGATACACCCGCCCGGATTCGAACCGGGGACTCACGCATTAAAAGTGCGTTACTCTACCAGCTGAGTTACAGGTGCACAAACAACAAACTTATTCTGGATTTGAATTTTCCACCTGAACGTTTTTGTTGTTCATGAAATGGGTGTTAGTTTTCATTCTTCGGCTCCCATTCGCACCTATAAGAATATAAACAACCTAGATACTTACAGGTGTTGTTAATCCACTGTAAGCGTTACTCCTTAAAGGAAGAAGACCTTTTCGACTAGCAACATCCATCGTCAAATGGGATACTAGTTAATCATATGGTACTCCTACCAAGATTTGAACTTGAATAGCCGGTTTAGAAGACCGGAGCTTTATCCGATTAAGCTATAGGAGCAAACACTTTCACTTTTTTTGTTCTAAGTGATCCATATCCTGGACCCTGTTTGCCTCGACATCAGCAATCGCTGATGTCGATTCATTGAGCTTCTCAATACCCAGATGGATCTTTTCCAAGTTTATCGAGATGCTCTTCAGTGCGTCAATTAGATCTGGCACCTGACCGCGGTAAAAGCTCTGCCCGTAACCGGTTTCGTGAAACTGTGGCATCATCTTTCTCCATGATAGTTTCTATAGTACTTGTACAACTGTTACTCTGGATCACATCAAGGTTAATGCAAAAGGTACCACATTAACATTCCCAAAAAGGCACCCCAGATTGTTATCGAGATGGTATAAAACAATGGGGTAAAATGTGGTCCATGCGGAGCACTCTTAGACCAATACATCAACCGATCAATAATAGGGAATAATGTAAACATCATCATCACCCCGACCAAAGCCGCAATTGCAATAATCATCAGTATTCCCTCCTCTTGATAGTGATTCGTTCCACAGTTTCGGTTATTATAGTGTTTCCTGTACATTCCTCGATTCTCACCGTTCTCCCAATAACCGTTTCAGTAACCGTTGTTATAGAATTACAACATATACCATGTATAGGGCGACCCATGTCATCATACACCTGGCGGCAGTTGGAACTATGTTGATGTTGATGTTGGCGCGCACGCGCAGGCGAGACCAGACCATCTAATATATTTATTACTTGCATGGTCCCTAGAATTTTTCCCGCTATGGCCCACTCGCCGTCACCCGAATGTACCACTTGACTTTGGGTTGAAATGAGGAGGATGATAACAAATAGTTTTTTCATTGTTTTTCTCCGTTGTTAGTGATGAATGGAATTAGAGGAGTTAATAACATCAATCTCCTTTTTGTGTCATTTTTATTAATTGAATACCAAAGCATCTTCCTGCCACAATTTGGACATATGGTAGGGTTTTCTTCAGGGTCATCATGAATACAGAATGTACATTGGTACATAAAAAGCTCCTGTTTCAAAAATTAATATATATAGATAAACCTTATCTAACAGGAAAAACTCCCTTTAATGCACCAGACACTAATTTCTTGCATTCAGATGAAAAATTCGAATCTAGCATCCATTGTAAAAAACCAGGATGTAACTCTGATAGTGTTCTAAGGGTAGTCCCCTTGTGTTTACTAAAATCAATAACTACTTTCCCGTCTTGCCACTTAAACTTCCCTTGACCATCAACATAAGAAGGATCACGTTGGTCGCAGAATTCATTCAATCCAGTCATATTTTTGGGCAGTTCATCATCAGTATATTTCTTTAATTGAGAAACAAAAACTTCTATAGTTGCTTCAACGTCTGCTTGTGCATCATGTGCATCTTGCATATTCTTATCCGTATAATACTCATACGCAGCAGTCAATGTTCTAGGGTGCATTTGACAATGGATAGAATGACAATCAATTAATTTGATCTTAGTTACATCCCATTCTATTCCACATCTAAAGAACTCTTCTTTCAATAATGGTAAATCAAATCGTAATATATTATATCCACATAGATCACAATCATCTAACCATGCAAGTAAAGCCTTTGATATTTGTTTGAATGTAGCTTCTTTCTCTACAGTAGAATCAAGTATGTTATGAATATTACTTGCTTCTAGTGGTATGCACATTTCAGGATTTATCAATCTATACTTAGTTTCATTGGTTCCATCAGGGAAAACCTTAATCAAGCATATTGAACATATCCGATCTACATAAGCATTTAGCCCAGTAGATTCAATATCAAAAAATACTAAAGGTTTATTTAATTCTATTCCTAAATTAGTTTTCACTTCCTTTTCAGTCTCAGTTAATAGTGTCCTTTAAATTTCATACTTATTTAATCGATTATCTATTTTCCCCATTCTATTACCTTTTGATATCTCTATATGTCAATAGTGTTTTTGATAGTAACAACATATCATGTGTACCATGTGTTGTATCTGAACATGCCATAGTGATTTCTTCTTGAAGATCTTCTGGCTCTGATACTTCTACTAGCGATTCATCATCTAGGCCCACTCGTACACCAGAACCATCTAAATCTATTTCCGTATATAATAAATCTACATCCGTTCCATTTATTTCACAATAGACTTGAAATGAGAGGAAGTCTTCCCCTAAAGTTCTAACAAATTTAACATTTTTACATTTAAGTAGTTCTTTGAATGCTATAACTGTTTGATCCAAGATATGTAAATATGCTACAAATTTCGTATCCATGGGCACAGCCATATTAGTTGACATCAGAACTTTTCCGATGTACGGCGTTATGCCTTTGGATTTTGGAAGGGCTTTTGGTGCTACTTTAATTGGCGTAGATGGAGTTTTAACTTTGGGATGAATTGTTGCTTGTGGTATAGTTGTCGTGATAGCAGTAGCAGGCATAAATAATTCTCAGTATGAAAAGATTATTGTTTCAGGATATGTTTGATCACTCTTATATTTTTACCCCAATTAAATAAACCCCCAAGATCAGCAATAGTAATCATTGTGTTGATTGCTTTGATATCATGATCAATTGCTTTGGTTGCTTCTTTAATTCTTTGGTTTTGAATCTTGATACTTTGAAGTCTCATTTCTAAATCTGTTTTCTGTTTCTTCATATAGATTTTTTATTTTCATCCGGACATGTATGAAGTGGATCATTATCTATAGTCCGTTCGTTGCCACACTCTAGACATTTAATAATAGTCTTCTCGTCCATTGATTGGGTTTTCCCACTTATCAATTTTTATAACAGTGCTATGAAATGTCTTTTGTGTGACAGTTTCATTCCATGGAGTCTGCCCTGCACATTCAAATATTTCCATTATATTTCTCCTTTTTTAAATAATTTAAAACTTCCTTTGGTTTCATTTGATGTGGTATCAATTATGTAATTCCTATCTCGATCAACGAGTTCTGTTTCTTGTCTTCGTAATTTTTCAACTGTATCATTGGGTGAGAAATATATAGAGATTTATCAGTAAATAAAGTTGCGAATCTCATTAACTCTATCTATAGCTTTATAAACTGTAATCTTCTCATAAATCATAGTATTTGGTTGTGGTCATAAAAACAAAAAAGACTGAAATTATCTAATAATTTATACAACTACAGAATCTAATAGCAGGTCTGACGCATGTACACAATCAACTCTGTTATTGTAACCTTCTGTAGAAATAGCTATTATTCTATTCTTTTTAGTGTTGGGATTTCTAAATCTAAATCTCCACTCACCTCGTTTATCTTTGAATAGGTCAGCATCATGATCTCTACTCAGTATATAAACCAAGTCTATTATCATTTCCTGCTTTTGAAGATATCCTTTGGGACATCTGGCAATTATTTTATTGTTATCTGCAATAAATTTCCAACGGTATCTACCCATTCCGTCTTTCCATGTATCTATTCTCATTTTTAATTTCCATTATTTATGCATTCTTTTTCTAGCTATAGTCTTTCCGCTTATCTAATTTATTCTTTGTAGTTTATAGCAGAAACAAGTAAGAGTCTGAAATATGCTTCAGGGTCAGGACATTTATTGAGTGAAACCATTAATGCGGCTTCAAATGGATTTGTTATATTCTCATCGGTCATTATCTGCTGCATCGTGGGATCAGCTATTGTTAATACTTTAGTATATTCTTCTTCTGTTGCGCCAGGTCGACCTTCTTTCATTTCTGCCAACATTCCAGAAAGGGTATTATCAACTGCGTCTGATAATTGCTGAGTTTGTTCAGGTGTTAGTTTTGGAATTTTCATAAATAGTATTGGGTGTTAGAATAAAAATAAAATTAATTAATCTACTAAGAACAGGAATGCTCAAGCATACTTTACCATTTGGTTATCAGACGAATCATCTGAAATATTATCTTGTAAATCATTTATCTTGACATAAGTAGCCAAGTTACTAGTCTTGACCTTTTCAAGATATTCTTCATATTTATCAGTATCCAAGTGAGTTAATTTAACAACTGCATCTATAACTACCTTCTAAAGTGAGTGTCTATAAAGATAGGCGATTTTATCAACCTACCCCAAGAACAAAAAGAATCCTAAACAAGATTTAAATGAGAGAAATGCAGTTTGATGTATTCATATTTTCTTTCTGTTCTTTTTGATGTATCCTATAATTTGCCCTCTAATATAGGCAATAGCTCTAGTTCGTATGGTGTTTATTTTGATCCCCCGTTGTTGCTGTTGTTGATGAGTGAGCTTTTAAATAAAAGTTACGCAACATCACAACGTGGGATCTTTATCAGTACCCCATCACTTCTTTTAATTATATTATTGATATTTGATACGACATTCATTACATCTAGCGTTTCTTTTTCCCATCGAAATGCACATTAGACAAGATGCCGAGAATGGAGTTCTCGAAGGAAAACTCGTGTGCTTTAGGATTTTAATCTCTAAAGGTTGCATTTTTTAATCATAGTTCTTTTACAATTTTCCTTCTAAAAGCCCGAATATGCTCTGGTCCGGTACCGCAGCAACCGCCGATGATCTGAGCACCAGCCTGTAATAGCTCCGGTACAACAACCGCCATATCTTCAGCACTCTGATTATAGATTGTCTGCTGCTGTTTATCCAACTTCGGAATACCAGCGTTTGGATAAGCCATCATGGGTTTAATCGGGTTAATGCCTCTTGCCTTCATTGCCTCACGAAGTTCGATAATCCCCTGACAAACATATGGCATACCCGTATGTTCAACTCGATGTTGCTCCGCACCGCAGTTGATTCCAAGCACATGAACGAAGTCTAAAAGACTAACGCCATCAGAATATTCGCCGCCGGACAGGAAATCAAGTAACGAAGTTGCGGAGTGACCCCAGTCTGTTTTGTAGACGATTTTTCCCGTGGCCCGGTCTTTGGTATATTTATATGTACAGTTGACAGCAATTGGCAGGTTGAATCGTCGGATGACATCAACTGCAATAGCTGCTTCCGTAGCAGAGAACATCGTTTCCAAACAGAACAGATCAATACCGGCCTCAGCCATTCTTTCCGCCACCCGTTCGTGTGCATCGCGCACTTTCTGATTTGGAATGCCGAAATCCGTGCCTCCAGCATCTGTCTCGATAGCTCCGGGTGAGGGTCCAATCGAACCAGCAACGTAGATATCTCTATCGCTGGCATCGGCTGAAGCCCTAGCAATCTCGACGGCACTGGTGACCAGTCCGTCAGAATCATCGGCATCATGATCCGCCATCTCCAAGTGTAGTGGCGAAGCCACGAATGTGTTCGTTCCGATAATATCAGAACCAGCAGCAACGTAGGAATCGTGTACATCCCGTACCGCTTCAGGATACAACTTAGTCGCCAAAGCACTGTTTGGCAGCTTAATGCCGCGATTGAAAAGCTCAGTGCCAAAAGCGCCATCAAAAAGAATCGGAGTCACATCCTGTAGGCGTTCAAGAAAGGTTTGCATATTTTTGATATTTGATACGACATTCATTACATCTAGTATGAAGATCTACCATACCCATATGTTCATTCATTAATGAATTTCTTACAAAGTCAGATAAAGAATCTAAAACACAAGATTCTACTATTAATGGGGATTTATGATTATATCCCCTATTAACTAATTCAATAGCCAAATCATCATGTCTTTTTTGTAATGATCTAACTTCTAAATAATGCTTGTTAACATACCCATCCATTTTTGTGCCTTTTTTCATTGCCCCATAAAACATATGACATTCGCAATGTTCACCTAATAAATGTTGTCGGCACATTGTAGACGGGTCTACCATCCATAATCGCATCTATTTCTCCAAGTTAAAGCGGATCCAGTAGGAGTCGAACCCACAGTCATAAGTTTTAGAAAGTCGTCCCAATGGAAGACTCTATTCTATGTAGACAGTTCACAAAGTACCTTTCGTGTTCAACTCTTTAAGACTACGAGCTTTCTGTTTCTCTTGACGGATTTTGGCGCGCCGTCACATAGGTATTCAATCTCTACAATAATTTCACTTTTTTCTTCATAGATCATATCCACTATGCCGTTGACTGGGTGTGGTCCAAATTTGAATGTAACCTTATCTCCGCGAGTTAGTTTGTCTACTTCGGATCTAGTCATTTCTCCCCCTTTCTTTTTTTCTTATTCATTGTCTTGTTACCGTTCTCCTGGTTGCCGTTTCTTCTTTGGTGCATATATAATCGGTGGTGGTTCTATCGTTTCATTCGCATACCATGCCCCTATCCAATCTACTGCACTCTTTGGTAGCTTCCAGCACTTCGTGCGTCCATCTCCTTTCGGCCTATCATCTATGGCAATAATGTAGCCACCCTCTTGGTAGACGCTTATGTTACTAAATCCCCTACGTGTCAGACACTGCGCTATTGGATCGTGTCCTCTCTCTTGTGTTGCCTCTACCATATCTTGCTTTGTGACTAATATCCTCATTTCTTCTCACCTATGCGCCAATCAATATTCATTAGTTCATCACTTCCATTTAGAGTTCAGTTGCTCTTAACTCTGCTTCGTCTCGAGACTCAGTACAATGGTGGGACCGGCAGGACTCGAACCTGCAACCAACTGATTATGAGTCAGTTGCTCTAACCATTGAGCTACGGTCCCGTTTAAATCTTAACGAGCTCTTGTGTTATTTGATTCTTGTCTTATGGTTCTTTTACTTCTAGATGTAACTGGACTACTAGTTTGTAGTATCTGCAGGTGTTTCAGCCGGAACTTCAACTGCATCGGTGTTTGCTGGCGCGTCTGATTCTTCAGCTTGGTTTTGGTTGCATCCTGTGAATGTTAATGCGATTGCTATGAAAAATAATGCTATGGCCTTCTTCATTGTATTTGTCCTTATGTTGATTAGTGATTTTAACGATCTTATTGTTTTATTTTAGGAATAAATTTAAGTTAATTCTTTTATTGCTTTCGTTGGAAACTTGAATGTAAATTTTGTTCTTTCGCTGTTTTTGATCCTGCTTCTTGGAAATAAAATGGCCCGCCGACCAAGGGATTCGTCAATGAAATTACATACTTTTAACGAGTAAGTAGTTTGCATAACCCTAAGCCGGCAGAACCAAACTCATGAAATGGTAGGCGGTGAGGGACTCGAACCCCCGACCTCTTCGGAGTAAACGAAATGCTCTAGCCAACTGAGCTAACCGCCCATTCTGTACTCTTTATCTTTTTCGTCCTAATATGCTCTAGATATGAAATTGTATTAATCATACCTGGATGTGATTGCATACCAACGATAAACATGTAATGTTTACTTTCCGACCCAAACAAGTTTGCCAGTTCTATCTTTGTTATTGTTCCGTCAGGATCTTCAAGTCGATCTATAAGTCAGGGAAGTGTCTCTGTGAATTGCCCACTGTCACATTCAACTATTAGTTAGCTATGTGTACTCACAAAAATTAGATTATGTTATTCTTGAAATATGAGTAGAACTTCCTTTACTTAGTCTTCTCTTTGCCAAAAAGTCTTTTCACAAGAGCAGTACAAACGTTTCACTTTAAGATCTTTAGTACAATATATCCACATCTTACGATGATCTTTCTTGAACCAAAGAAACTTACAATGAAACAACCGTTTTATCCGTGCGCTAAGAACACCAATAGCATTCAATATACAAATCCTCGATCTAGGAGTAAGGAAGAATTTAACTTCCATTATCAGATGACAAATTTGATTCCTTTCAATTTTACTCCAGTTTAGAAGATGTTCACTCATAGATAAATATATATAACTCACCCGAGATATATATGGCAATCAAAGTATAGATACGTGACAATATAAGTACTAGAATACAATACTTTCTTAGTCAGAAAAAGCTCTAATTTATAATCTATTTCCTGTCACTAATCTCATCTTCCCTTTAATTTTATTCTGGTTTAGATAGTAATAATGATAACAATAATATGTCAGCAACATTGTCATCATTACATGTATTTTTTATCTTATCTATAGATGTTACTAGTTTATTTAATTCTGTTTTATTATTCGCTAATGCATGAATATCGTTTATCCTATTTTGCAAATTACTAGAAAGCAGAGAAATTTTAGGTTTCCTCTTTGGTCTAACATTGCGTTTTGGTCTAGGAGCTGGTACTTCTAATTCTGATGACATAATTTCATTTATTCCCCTTGTAATAATGCTTTTAAAGTAATAGCAACTTCAATCTTTTTAGATAGATTACTTGCTTCATCCATATTTTTATAGTTTTTGAATTTTATCCATTGTTTAATAACTTCCTCAAGTCTAGACAAAACTAAAATTTCTTGAGTTTCAAATTCAGATTTTTTATTATTGCAGAGTCTACACATCACTTGATAATTATTTTGAGTGTTACTTCCGTCCTTACCTTTACATATTACATGATCTTTAGTAAAGAGAACTTCATCTCCATCATCATCAATCCCATATAAATTTAAATGAAACTTGTCTTGTTTGTCGTGGCACTCTGCTGCAAAAAATGTACCTTCTAAATTACACGCGCAGCAAACAGTTCCCTTTTCAGCAAACAGTTTCAATCTTTGTGAAGCCATGTTAATATCTATACCATGAAAATTCATTCTTTGTTTAGGAATATTAACAGTTCGAATTATAGTTAATACTTCTTCTATTGTGAATGTACATTGTCGGGTTAGATTTTGTTTCTTTCTATTATCTCTATTTCGCCCCCGACCACCATGAACTCCTCTCCGTCTTTTACTCATAATTAACACAAGGCACATTAACACCTACATTTAAAATTAATACTAAATCATATTTCCTTTTATGGGTGGAATAGTGGGGTTCGAACCCACGACCTCCTGGGCCACAACCGGGCGCTCTAACCAACTGAGCTATATTCCACATCTATAAAAATTTCCATTTTAAGAACACCTAGGATCAACTTATGTATGTTCGCGTATCCTATCATTATATCTATATATTATTGATTATATACAGTTTATTAATCTCTAACCTAACTACTATTATTTTTTCTTTTATTTTTGATTTGATATCTTCAAACTCAAAATCTTCCATCATTTGGTCAAGTATTAATTTTAATATCAAAAGACCTGGATATCCTAACTCGTCTACTGGTTTAGTTAACAGGTTTCTTTTCTGACCTGAGGTCATTTCTATTAGCTCCATTCATCCAAGGTTGAGAGTCCATTGTTTTCAGCCAACTACCCAATGTTGGAATGAATCCTAAATCTTCAATTATATGATCCTCGGCAAGTTGACGTACTGATACCTCTTTGTTATCAGAGTTTATCAATATATGCCCAAATACTTTCTCAACAATAAAAGTACCAAATGCATGATGAAGGACTACACGATGACTGATTTCAGGAAAAGCAGACTTACTAGAATCCATAAAATCATGTATCTCTATATAATCTTCCCATTTCCCACCATATTTTACCACACTGTTATCCGCATGTATTTTTGGTTTTGACATAACCTACTCCAATAATTCAGATGTATCAACTACGGTTTCTTGTACGAAATAAAACGGAGAAATCATATTATCATATATCTCATCCCAACGTTCTATTGGCATATTGGAGTTTATTGAGTCTAGTGGTGACTCAGGATCTTCTTCTACGTATATTTTTTCATGCGGACCAGGACCAATTAATCCTTCATTTTTATGTTGTTCGTAGATAGTCATAGACTTGAAAAATTCAGAAGGTTCATAATAAAAATTATCTAAGTTGCCATCATAGTCAGATACAACATAATCAAATGACCTCTTTGACGCTTCTTTTATTGCTGTTTTATGCTTAGTAAATATTATTTCACATGACCCTGAATCGCCAGAATCACAATAATATATTTCGTCATTATACTCATATTGTCGGGCACATAACACATACATCTTTGGTGATTCGGGCATTAAATTAATCCTTTTGAACAAGTTAATAAAGTGATACTGTCTGATGTATAAACTTCAACATTATCAACAACAGTTTCTATCATTACTGATTCTTCTAGCCATCGTTGCATCAAAGAATTGGTGATCATATATACACCTACATCGCCATTAGTACTAACTATTGATGTATCTACTAATAAATCTATTACATCTGGAGCATAGATTAAAATTTGATTGAAATCACATTCCTCAAATTCTGTACATATGATTTCTTTATTCTTCTTAAGCCATCTAACAAAATCTATGGCAGTTATACTCTCTCTATTTCCTGTTAATGCAAGCAGTGTCACATATGCCATATTAAGTTCCTTTCTATTACTATTACCACATATGGTTGGGATACTCGGATTTGGACCGAAGACTTTCTCCGTGCAAGGAAGACTCTAACCGCTGAGATATACCCCATCTTATTGTTTTGTTTAGGTTATACTAATATTAGAAAGGTTCATTCCCCTAGCGGTCATCCGCATAATGTAATTCAAATGCGTTCCAATCCGTTTCTCCGTATTCAGAATCAACAAACCACGTTATCTGTGCTGGTTTTGCGTTACGACCATTTGCGTGATCATATTCAGAACAGCCCGATAAACTACCATTCACCATGAAAAACTCTGTGTTCATGGGAACATGAAAATGACCAATTATCATCTTATGAAACTGGTGCTCCGTAAACATGCGAGACTTGGCCTCTCTCGATGTTTCTCTCTCTGCGCCGTACCATGGAAATCCTGCCCACCCTTGAATCGTGTGTCCGTGTTCAACCAAATACTTAACATTTTGAATTTGAATGACTTTCTTGATTGGTACTTCCAAGTGAAAATTAATATTGTCTATTTCTGCCAATTTCAATTGAGCCATATAGCCAACTAAATAATTATATGAATTGACACCAGCTTGTTTCATCTGGTTCTTCTTGGTTCTTCTAGAATGATTATCCGGAACTAAGAATTCAACTCTTACTGTTTCAAAATGAGGAGAAATTGTAGCAACAAATTCAGAGAATAATGCTGCGGCATTAGTGCATTGTAATGGTATAGGAAACTCATTTGTTACTCTTAATTCATCATGAATATCACCGGAGATCATGTCCCCATTGCAGATGATAACACATTCGTCAATATTATGAGTATGTCGTTTCCCTTCCACTTTCTCTAAGAATCGTTCAATTAGAAAGCCAGCTCTTTTTGTGGCAATTTCAAGATTGAATGAATTGAATCCTTCGATCTCATCTTGTTCAATGTCAGCCCCAATATGCCAATCTGATACCTGTAAAACTGCACTGCATGTTTTATCTATATCAGTATTGGCTACATATTCTATTTCAGGGGCATCAATGATATCTAGGTGTTCTACTATTTGACCAAAGAAATCTTCCTGTTGTCCAAGTTGTAATTTTAACTCATCTACTTTAGATCTAAGTTTTTTAGCATCCGCTCTAAGTTTCCTTACTATTGGATCTGGATCTATTTCATTTTTGAATTCTGCTGCTGATATTGAACTATTTAATGTGTCAGTTGACTCCATAATTGTCTATCCGATTTTAAAAGTTAAGCGACGTCTATAACTTCTTGTAGTGAAGTCAGGACACCTTCTTTTCCCCAAATTACATACTGTCTATTTTTCTGTTTGACTTCTAATTGATTAGAAGTCAAATCATCATGTGTAACTGCTTTCTTCCATTTGTCTATAGGTATACCTAATTCTCTACGGAAGTCTGCATCTTTTATAATATTATTTCCTAGTCTCTCTAATCCATTTTTAATTTTTTGTGGAACATCAAATTCGGCCTTGAATGATTCAACCGACATGGCATTTTGAAGTGCACCTTTAGATTTTTTCCGTTTCTTATTAACTGATGAACCATTTACCTTTTTGAGCATCTTATACGTTGCAGAATAAGAAACATTTAAAGCGGTCATGCAATCTTTTATGAGAAGTGTATTACTTTCATATTTATGTTTATTTATATTAATCCATTGTCTTGTTGTAATTTTAGTTTCCAATTTATTCCTCAATTGTTATTTTGTTCTATCATAAATTCATATTAAATCTCAGAAACTCAACCAGTTATATTTTTATTCAGATTCCAAATCTCCAATATTAGGCTGGAAGATTACATTAGTTTGATCTGATGTGGTTGATCTCTCACTTGTAAAATCATATTCATAATTTTCTAACAATTCTAAAATCTTTTCATTCAGTTTTATCTCCCTTTTGATTTCATTTATATGTTTGTTAGTAACTTCTATTTTAGCATCTAACATATGGACTAATGTGTTATCTTTCTTTTCTATTTTATGAGAAATCTTTTCTTTGATCTTCCCATATTTCATTATAGCCCTGTCTGCGTTCTTGATTTTCTTGTTTAAAGATAAAACATTATTAGTTATATGATTGGTCATTGTCGTGACAACATTCATATCAAATGACATATCCATATTTGAGTCAACTATTGAACCAAACAGTTGACACATTCCCGATACCGCCATTGATTCTAATGATGTTTCAGATAAGAACTCTAATGGTTCCCCTGAATCATATCTAGCTTTTTTATCAGCATCACTTAAGACTTCATATGCCTGACTTAATTCTTTAAATTCTTCTTCTTTGTCAGGATGTCGATCAGGATGACACTCCATACTTCGACACCTATATGCCTTTTTGATTTCATCTTCTGATGCATCAACTTCAACTCCTAATATTTCATATAACTTCATCTATTATATCATGTCATCATGTGTTCGATTAACCTTTTCGTTTAGCTCATCTATGGTTTCAGCGAGAGTTTCCCCGCAATTAGCACATTGGTAGCGATCAACCTCGCCACCAATGTAATGTGTTAATTGATCACCATATTCAGGGTAACCATCATTAACCTCGGTGACCTCAGAGGATACGGTAACATCCGTCATAATCTCTTCGACAGACGTGTTTTCCGTATTGCATTTTGTGCAAGTGATACCTTCCATTCGTCAATGTCTCCGTAGTCTTGTGCGATTCTGGTGCAGAGTTCGATCAACATGTCGCGTCCATAGAACGGGCTACCTGCTTGATCATCATACTTCTCCTTGTTAGAATAGTAGCTCCGATTGGGTCCGGCACTGAATTAGTTTGCTATATCCTCCTTTTCGGGATAAAGCCCATTCTTTTCATCTCGGCGTTGCTGCTCGTCTAAATCCTTTTCCCGCTCATCTATCTCCCGCTCTCGGTCTCCAAAATTTTTCATCCATGAGCAAAGCAATTCCCTAGCTTTATTTTTAGTTACAAAAAACTCAGTGATGATGTATTTATCAGCTGCAAACATATTGGTTATACCTGATTCGCGCAGTTCATCTAAGAACACATTCACTTCCTCTTTGAAACTATTTTCCATATCATCGACATGCTGCATGGGAGTACGCCTCGACTGTCCTTCATGCCATGCTGCATTGCATCTTGTAGTAGTGGCAGCTTCGTCTTGCTCCTTCTTACGTTTTTGGGCATCCTTGTATATCTGTACCCCCTCTGCCGGCCAGCCATCTATCCAGCGCCGCCCCTGTGTGTACTGGGGAGTCTCGTATCGAGTAGTCATATTGTCCCCCTTGTCTACGTCAGGGGTCTGTCGGTAGTCCACTCTAATGCAGTTATCCAGTACATCTTCTGCGATTGCTGCCTGTACGTCGAGGGATGTCACACTGAGATACTCGGTCGGGTGAACGATGGCTACTTCTTGTACGCTGTCATCGCTATCTTCCCGCATCAGAACTACTCGTCCACTTCCGTCAACGTGCATCTCTGTGTAGTAGTCTATTGTCTTTTTCACTGGTTACTCTCCTTGGTTGTTAGCTATTACATGCTAAATGAGTTTTCCGAAAATTATTAATTAACTTTTTGATGCTCGCAAACCTTGAAGTCAAGATTCGTATGTTGTGACTTCTAAACGGAGTTTGTACATACCCAAAACCAATTTCCGTGTGAATCCTTCATTACTTCCTTGTTACATTTAGAACAGATCGCATGATACCTACGCCCATCATGGTATTTTCGGCCTTCACCGTTTCCATTGTGACAACTAAATAATGTACAAGATAATTTAGTGCCACACATTTTGTCTATTAAACAAAAAACGAAAGGTAACAATATTAGTAAACAAACTAAAATTCCTATAACTATAAGCCATTGATTTAACATGAAAATATCTCCTTTAGTGTTAGAATGTGGTGGGTGGGAAAGGGGAGATTCGAACTCCCAACGGTTCTAAAGTAACGGGTTATAACCCGCCGAGGTACATCACCAGTCTCCTAAGCTTTCCCATATGTATTTAAACTGATCTTGTATTTGAAAGGTCCAGAAGAATTCGAACCTTCAACCACCAGGATCAAAACCTGGTGTTCTGCCAGTTGAACTATGGAACCATTTATAACTACTCTGGAAATCTTACCATCACTTCGTCATCATCTAACTTTGTCCACCTAAAACCATATTTGATATACCAATCCGTTAATTCATGGTATGTCATTCGTCCATATGACAAGGGGATACAAATTACTGTAATATGATTTTTATCAAGAATCGTCAACAACTCTGTCATCAACAGGGTTCCATCGCCCTGACTCTCGATTTTAGATTTTATCCTAGAAAACCAAAACACTTTCCCGGGTAGCTCACTATTAGTTATGTCCATGGTAAGACTACATATGGCACCGGACTCGGTTATCATTTCGATAGTTGTAGAAGTTATTTTTGTTGGAAAAACCAACGTTGGCGTGTAATAACAACTCACATATTTTCTACTATTAACTGAGTACAATCTAAATAAAGGTCAGATATTGCATCATCCGATCTAACATAAATGTCATACGGAGTTTGTACATGTCGAATGTCAAACTTATCTGTTAACGGATATTGCCATTCGACAGTATCAGCAGCCATTATTTCTTTATCCTTTTTAGTTACTAAAATATGATCACCATTACCTTGTCTTAATAGTTCACTTGTAACAGGATAAACACTATGTACCCTTTTGTATATTTTAGCATCTGATTTAAATCCTAACAGGAATGTAGCATCATTAATCTTAGGCTCTCTCCACTTTCCATTATATGGACAGTTAACAAGCTGCCAATTGAAACGTCCACTTACTGCTCCCTGTGTAGGTTTCTTTTTTCTTCCCTTATATAATTTAACCATTTGATTTCTGAGTTCTAATGGATAGTTATCCCTAGTTTTTAAGAAAGCAATTAAGGGCTTTATCAATGTTGGATTTGTTTGATATGTAGTTATGGCGGTTAATAGCTGATTTATAGTTGACAAGTTATAAACTTTAAAATGTACAGCTCCAGATATACTTGCCAACTCTTCCCAGTAATCATTGTTCTCAGGTTTGGTCATTATTTGAATTATAAATAATTTAGCCAAATCATTTTCCGCTAATTTCTGAGCTTCAACTCTCCAATCCAATTTATTAACATTTAATGGGTGATTTATCGAATTAGGTTTATTTTCCCCAATCATCACTAATGCACGTCTCTGGTATATGGAAGTAGATAAAGAATGGTTGAATTTACTCAATACTAACTCATAACATGACGAGTCGGAATTAATTTCAGGGAATCTAAGGTCAGTGATCGCTTGGGAAAGAAATGAAGTTGGGCATCTTAGTGGTGACTGGCAAATTGTAAATGGATCTCCTTCATGTTCATAATTGGTATGAATTATGAATGATGTAGATGTATGACATCCATTGGAACACATCGAGGCATAATAATCCCCTGCCCAATCTGCACAATTTAAAAATTTAAATGATTGACATCCTATGTGGGTAGACATGTCAAATGAATAATATATCCCATGTGAGTTGTCTAGTTTCTCCATAGCTATCCTTGAAGCTAATTTAGAATACTGATACTTCATATGTGAGTTGCTCCGAATTCCTGGCATGTTGGTAATTATTTCCTTTAGTTATAATGTTTATTTAAAACTATTTAATTTCCTTTTAAAAAATAAAAAAGAGAATAACTCCAATTTGTAAATGGCAGAGAGGGTGGGATTCGAACCCACGAATCACTTGCACGATTTTCAGTTTTCAAGACTGACGCCTTTTATCCACTCAGCCACCTCTCCATATAATTTATATTATTTAGAAAACTCCTGTTCTCTTCTCATATAGGAATATATATAGAAATAGTTTTCTATATAAAAAAAATCAACCACTGGCCAGTTGGTCAATTTTTACTTCTTATAGTTCCTTCGTTAACACATCCTAAATAACAATTCATTACATTTATAGTTCCTAAATTTTCTTTGGTCGGGGCGACACGATTTGAACATGCGACATTTTCGTCCCAAACGAAATGCTCTACCAGCCTGAGCTACGCCCCGATAACTTATTTATCTTTTATTCACAATGTTTCTAACAACATTCAACTCATACCATAGAGATAGTAGATGAATCTATAAACACTTTCATGTTGTTAACATGATAATATGGTAATATGAAACTACATGATTTTACCTTCAATCGTTTAGCTTTTTCTTTATATTCAGTCGGAAAAGATAAAACCTTAAATGTTACATATGGGCCAGGATATTGTCCGGTTTCAGATTTAATTTTCATAACTTTAAGATAAGTTCCTGCCAGAATCTGTGCCGCGTACATTGGTAATAATCTAAATGGTTATATTTTATTTTAATTTTAAATTTTTATTCATGGTATCAATGCAGTCCGGACACATGTATATCGGTGGAGAAATAGGTGATCTGTGATCAACTATAACATTTACAAGATTCCCACCAATTCCACACATATAACATTTAAGAGATTCCATTCTTCTCATGAAATTTCTATGATTTCTAATACATAACAATACATATACTACAAAACAGCCTATTGCATACCATCCTACTAATTCCATATGAGTCACAATCTACTCCGATGCTAGTTGTTTAATTATTGATGTTCTATCTAATTCTGTTTGTAGTATCTTACATCTCATACAAGTAGAACGATCTCTTAATGGATCTACAAAATACAGTGTCCCATGATCACATAGAGGTATTATATAATCATGTACTGATACAATTTGTTTAGCGGGTGTTACAATGGAGTTGTATGTGAAGGTAGGGTGTACATACATGTAACAACCATGCTTCTTTTTAGGTATTCGTATCTTATATGTCACATTTTGTGATCTCTCTGAACTACTAGAAGATACCCCTATCAACATGGACATAGTTATACATTTACTACATACTAGTTGTCCTGTTATCTTTGTTGATTCATAATCAACTTCTTTCTTTTCCCTATCTATAAATATATAATCACAAAATGAGAAATAACTAAAACTACCATCTATATTGATTTCTTTATAATAAAAATGACAATCAGAATTAGTCATAGTTATATAACACTTCTTACAAAAAAAGTGGTTTCTTCTATAAGATTAGATATAATGTGAAAGTGATTATGCTCACAAATAGATGAACATGACAAACATATATTACATTCTTGTGCAAGAGATTGATCTCTATCTAGTTCTACTGCCTCACAAAATGATGGGCATCTACTTTTTATTAAATTAGATCCCAATACAAAATAACATATATAAATCATTCTTTAACCTACTCGTCTAGTTTAACATTCCAATAAGCAATATCAATGAATTGCTCCCACGACTTAGGAATTTCTTCCCCTCTGGTTTTGTTTTGAACGTACTGAGGTCTAACTGGATTCTTAATCAATATCATGCCTGCCTGAATAGGAGTTCTATCTCCCTTAACTGAGTTACATGGGATACATGACACTACAACATTCTTCCATGTAGATTTGCCACCTTGACTTCTTGGCAACACATGGTCGATGTTTAATTTATTATATAAAAGTTGCTTCCCGCAGTACTGACACGTATTGTTATCTCTCAGGAATACATTCTTCCTACTAAACTTAACGTTCATTGGTCTGAAAATTTTAACTCTAGTAAAAATAATGATCTCAGGGATCATAAAGCATATAGATGAGTTACCAATAAATCTCTGTTTTTGATCCTTAGAAATTGAAGTTATGTCACTCCAATTATCTACCCATGATTCAAAATCATGTAAAGAAAAATCATGACGTACAATTTTAGCTTTACCTGCTACAACTTTCTTTAGTGCTTTGAACACTGGCGTCACATTGATTGGTTGCCATGATTTGTTCAGTACTAGTACGTTGTGCCTTAATAAAGCATTCGAGTTCATTTTAAATCCTAATTTCTTTTAGGTTGTTTCAATTTAGTGACTCCGACCAGATTTGAACTGGCGTTACTGCTGCGAAAGAGCAGAGTCCTGACCAACTAGACGACAGAATCACTATAAATTAAGGGGCGTGTTTAGTTTCATTCCATAACTGATGAATGATCATAAACTTATCCGTTTTATCAAAATCTCTAATATATCGTTTGGGCATTGTTCTAACTTTAAACAATTCTACTCCATTAAATCGGAATGTCCATTTTTGCTTTTTTCTTTGTTTTACAATATACCATCCTGGCCTATTGATTAGCCACGTACTAACTTTTCTTTTATTGGAATATACTACATAATTACCATGACATACAGATAATTCTGTAAATCTTCTTCTAACGGATTGTACTGATCCTTTTATTACAACTGGCCCTGTTACAGGATAAGCATATACAACTGCCCATGTACCAGAAGATTCATTAAGACGTTGTTTGCGTTTTAGATGTGTTAGTAATGAATTAATCCCATTACTTGGGCCCCAGGTGTTCGCGGGCGACTTCGACCTGTTGTGCGATCCCATAGCAACTATTGCCATATATTTCTCCTTGTAATAAAAAATGAACTGGTTCTCAACTTTGTTATCGTGTCGTCTGGTTTAGACTAAAGGTACTTGTCTAAACCATTAATTATCTAATTTTTAATATCCCTAAATGATATTTAATATGACACCAAACTATAAGTCTTACCAATGCGTCCCAAGATACAAATAATTTTAAATTAGTGTAATGCATCCAAGAACCAGTTCATATCTTATAACAAGAAAAAGTAGTTGATCAAAGACTTAAACCTCATGATCCCCTGCGTTGACTGATATAAATAAAAAAGATCTTCTGACAGGATTCGAACCTGCAAAGACTTACGCCGGGTGTGAGGTCCCTGCTTTTTCCATAATTAGCATTACAGAAGATCTATTGGTACCCGAGGAGGGACTCGAACCCACACACCCTTGCGGATAACGGATTTTAAGTCCGTTGCGTCTGCCATTCCGCCACTCGGGCACAACTTAAGTCTCTTAGCTCTACTATAGTTCCCCCTTTTGCAACAAGTCCACATTTCAATAAAGCCTGTCTAATATTTGAAGTTGAATTTAAAGCTTTGTTAAGAAGGGGGGTAAGGGGCAATAGGTATCTCGGATTCATTTATGATATTTATAAAATCTGAGATACCTATCTATGATATAAGACATATTACGCAGCGAATGCATTGGTCATACTACAGGTAGCCTTTTCAAGAGTTTAGACGTATGCTGGCCCGGATGAACCATGGATGAATTGATTGCATCAATCGCATCATCGTTATCATCCGAGATAGAAGTGGTTCGCCGGAAAGTGGGACACTTTCGATGATTAGTCCCAACTTTTTTTTTTCTCCGACTGCGCTGGCTTCCACCATTCCGTGCACTCTTCTTCATCAGTTCCTCTCTCTTAGTTTAAGATTAGCCTATAAATAGGAGAAGCTAATCATGCTTTTTTACTGTGTCTTTCATGCAACGCATGACGGCTTAGACATCAAACTCCTTCTTCATTTTTAAATATATATAGAATACGGTTTTTAAAAGGGAATCTTATTAATCTACTAGCGTGTTTTCGTTTCATACTCCCCTAGATTTTCAACTATGGTCGTTCTTTCACATTCAGTCCTGTCTTCATCAGATAATGGGGCGATTTTAATAGTGTTCATGATCTTCTCTATTCGTTCAGGAATATGGTCCCCCTCAGCATAGCGTTTTCTAAAACCTAAATGTTTCTGAACAATTGATTTGACTCTTGATTTGGTATTGATCTTCCCTCCTAGTTCTTTATATTTCTGAAGGCAACATAATTCACCAAGCAATGCAAGATGACAAAATGGATTGTAATTATTCTCCTTACATACTGGTTGATTGATATCTACATGTTTAGCTTTATGTACCGTCCTCATTCCGCGGATTCTCTCATCATGTAAAGCAGTTACACCAGTATAATGTTTATGGGAATTCCATGAGTCATTATAGTTAACAATTCCCAAATCTTTTACTTTTGCAAGTTCCATAATTTGAGATGTTATATCTAATACTGTAGCACCAAACGAAGTTAAGTTAAATCCTAACACATTCTTGAACATAAGTAACATCCCATGAGTATGAAACATAGTATTTGGTTTAACTACTCTTAAAAGTCGTTTGAAACCATCCGCCTTTAACATTGATCCTTTTGGGAATAAAACAGGAAATACAACAGTACATCTAATAAGATCCTTTAGAAAAGTATCCGGAAAAAGTGCAGTCTCGACCGGCTTCCCTTGAATACAAAATGCTACTCCGGACGTATGGGAATGAGTACCAAAATCACTAGTGGATGGCCTTTCAAATCTATCCTCTCTATTCAACTCTGTACAGAATATATTCCAAACCTCTAAATGATGTTGAGTTGGCCAATGTCCCGCTGAATCAATCACAAAATGAGGCATGTTCGGTTTTATTAATGTACAACTACCAGGACTAACTAATAAAGTATGAGCCTTATAACTAATATGCAAATCAATCATTTTATATCAACTAATTATGAATTTTCTAACTCCTAACGAGTCCAATCCTTCTACTTGGTCCTTAAAACTTCTTATACACTTTTTCTTAATTCATCAACTATATGTTCTTCTAGAAAATATCTTCCCTCGTATTCTGTTATTTCATTTATTACATCTGTGCTATTTGCATCTGTCAAAACTGCACACATAAATTTATAGGATTTTAGACTAATCCCATTGGGTTCGTCTAAAATATCAATTGCCATTAACCTAATGCCATTCTTTGCCATGAATCTTCCTCAAGTTAATTAAAGGATATAACGATTAAATTATACCCTTTAATATTAAATTATACGTCGCCTTTATCTCGGAGAACGTCGAATAACGAATTTACAGCCCATTCTGCTGCAAACGTTACAATCTTTCTTTCAAACTTAGTTTCAAGACCACCAATTAACAACGGAACATTAATGTTGTTTTTGGTTCCATCCGGATAACCATCAACCGTCTTGTATGTTAACCATACTGCATCAACAACAAACTGTTTCTTTTGTTCACCTGTAAAATCATTAATAGTACTGGCCAACGTCATAAATGGTCCAACCACTTTTCCTAAAGTTACAGCATCAGACCATTGAAACCCATCAGCCAATGAACCAACAACCGAATATACAATCTCTGTTAACTCAGGAATCTTCTCTGCTAACTGCCCATAAGAGACTTCCTCAATCTCACTGGTGCCTTTCAATTTACTCAAAGTGCCTGTAACGGTTTCTTTTAATTTTTCTAGAATTTCCATTTGTTTAATTTCCTTTTACAAATTTAATATATCTTATAACAAATCTTAATATATTTTTAATTTTTTACTATATTAGATCTCTACATAATCTAACATCATTATGATTAATTAACCATCCATAAATACCCATTCTTCTGGGAAATAAAAAAGTTCTAATTCTCCCTGATCAACTATAGCGGTTAGGGTCTGCTAAACCAGTGTCCAACCGATTCTTTGAGGTTGTGTAGCTTCCCGTATCTGTATCGATGACTACGCTGTCGGTGCTGCTGAGATTATCAAACTCGATACCTTCATTAAGCGTCTTGGTTGCCTCCTTATCCACCATCGAGGCATGACTGCCGTAGTCTGATGGGTAGGTAGGCAGTACTTCTTTCTCTTTCTTTGCTTGGTATTTCGCCATGCTCATCATTCCTTTTTTAGTTTTTGATTGTCCTATTATACTCTTTTTTTGGAAGGTGGTATTCTCGTTCTGTAACGTTAAATATAATATTACATATTAAACAGCTAACATTAAATTCCTTTTTCTCCCCAAATTTCCTATCGTAATATTTACAAATTCTTCCTTCTGACTCCATTTAGAACTTTTTTAATTTATTCTAAATGGAGCCAAAGAAGGTCGAACCTACTGGTGGAGCTGTCGGGGATCGAACCCGAGTCCGAAATAAACCAACAACAAGCGTCTACATACATAGGATTCTGTTTTTTTGTATTATTAAGAGATCAAGTCAACACAGACCAAGACCATTTCTCTGATTCAATTTAGAATTTTAGTTCTCCTGCCAATTGACAAATACAGAAGACTTATTCTCACAAATTTTACACCCTCGCCACATCCCCAGAGACCTGAGAATTTGTGGGTTGAGGTCTACTTAATTAAGCAGCCACCTGATAAGCAACAGTTCCGGGGAACTGAAGGATGGGAGTCTCAACACTAGTTGTTTTAGCAATTAGTATGTTGATCGATATTTTATGAGGCCAACGATCATCCTCAGTATGCAACTTGCCATCTAATCTACTCCGTCGAAGCCAATTCAGCCCCGTTTAAAATTAATCTGATGTGGAAATCTTTCTTTTCTTTGTGATCATGCGATTGAGTTTTCTGGCAGCTCGACTAAGAAACTTTCCATTTTTACTTCTCTTCGCGTCATCTGGTAGTTCTTCAAATGCCTGTTGCGGTGTAAGCTCTTCTGCTTTTACTCTGTCGATCAGTCCCATTTGGTGTGTTCCTTGTAATAGTAATAATAATAATACTTAAAACTTATAGTTGGATGCCATCGGGATCTTTGTCCGGATGAATCTTCTGGAGTTTACAAGTCGTTTTTATATCAAATTGACAATCTGCAAGTGAGCCATCCATGTGATCTTTAATTTCTCTACCAATTCTTCTTGCTTCTACGTCATCAAGTGCATCAATCTCAACTCGAATAACTAAGTGATATTTCCCGTTATTCAACATTTCCCCCTACGCTTGTTGTGTTTGTCGATTTATATATTTAAGGCGTATAGGTGTTTTTTTGTTCTTAATTGTTTAGAATGAATATGTAATTTATTATTACCATATTAGAATTAAGAAGTGGTGGAGCTGATCGGATTCGAACCGATGACTTCTGCCTTGCAAAAGCAGTGCTCTATCCAACTGAGCTACAGCCCCCAAGAATTTAAAATGGTTTAATTACTATTTGTATAATTTGTTTTCTCACTTTAACATACTCCATTAATGGAGCGAGTGGTCGGATTCGAACCGACGACAAGTAGTTTGGAAAACTACGGCTCTACCACTGAGCTACACTCGCGTAAAAAGTATTCTTAATCAAATTCTATTCTTATCAAGAATATGAAAATGAAAGACTGTTATGAATCCCACAAGATTACTCACTAACAATGACCCATTAGAGCTAACCTTTAATAGTTATTCTAATGATAAAATATAGGTTCGAATGGTAGGCGAGGTGGGACTCGAACCCACAACTCCCGTTAAAGGAGGCCAGATCCTAAATCTGGTGCGTAGGCCAATTCCGCCACTCGCCCACAATAATTACTTCTACTTATAGCCTTTCTTGGTCCAAGTATAAAATAAAAAATTCATCGTGACTGTGATGACCAGGATCTTGTATCACACCAAACATGAATTATAATCATGTTTATATATATGTTGTTAATAAAGTTCTTTCTTCATTTATAAATATATATACCTTTTTATTCTTAACCAAATTAAACTCTATATATTTTATGAAGGATCACCATGTGATCATATGGGCAATTTCTATCTCTATCATTATTAGGATCATCAGGAGTCATCAGAGTCATCAGGGTCATCATCATCTTCCTCTGTTTCTAATAAAAGATTCTCCCATGAGTCAGCATCCGTCCATCCGAAATATATCCCATATCTTATCAATGGATTAATTACGAAAAAGGAAAGAAGCATAAACCATATGAACGCAAATATTCCCCATAATACAGGAACCCATTCCCATTCTCCTGCTTCTATTCTTATGGCTACCATCATAGACATAAAACATGCAAATAACCAATAGATAGTTCCTGGCATTACAATTTGCCTCCTTTTGAATTAACTTTATTTAATTTTAGTTAATACTGATTTCCACGTATCAAAATGAACTGCTCTATCATCAATATAATATTCAGCCGCATATTTTATGTTAGTGACCTTTTTGATGTATTGAGCTAAGTCGTATTTTTCTAACCATTCCCAGACTGCTTTCCATTGTTTATCTCCCACTTTATTAATTCGGGCTGTTAAAATAAACAATGAATACTTCTTATTTAGTTGTTCTAATGCATCTTTGACATCATCCATTGGTTCATCATAAACTGCACCACCTCTCCATCCACTAGAATATTTATGGATAGTAGCATCAAAATCAATTCCTATTAGTTTCTTTCTGGACACTATTGATGCCTCCGCTATATATTCTTTAATTGGTTTCATATTGTTTTACCTGCCTTTGTCATAGACATATTTACAGACGCTATATTATCACAGATCAATCCTTCTTTTGTTAATCCATGTCTAACTATATGAATTGATCTTGTATAATTGGGACTTAAATCAAAATTGATTGTTCCCGGTTTTCGTCCTTTTATATTAACTAAATATTCATTTTGATTATTAGATAAAAGATTATATATCTCCCCCCTCAGTAATCCTATTGATAGTTTAGGTTTAATGTATCCTATAAGGTGCATTCCGTATGGTGATGTAAAAAGTTTCTCCCAATTCAGAACTCCCATATCATAAAGAGATTTCTGTGCAATTTCTGATGCCTCCCATATCTCTTTATAGTTAATTCCTTTTCCTGCATCAATATCCACTATAAAATAATCTGTTCGATCCGGTCTCTCCACATAAATAGATACTGTTCTCCCTGTAATTAATTCTTCATAATTACTATCATTCAGTATAATAGGCCCGGATTTTAACTTACGTTTAACTACTATCTTCCCATCAATCACTAAAAAGAAAGCTACTGGGCGACTACCAATCCAATTAAGTATCTTTCTTTTATTCCCCATGTAGTAATCATAAATCTGCTGCTCAGTCAAACCACGTGGATAGAATTTGTTTTTGATTACAATATCATCTACATTCTGTGGGGCATGTTCACTGATGTCGTTTAGATACTCTGAGATAGTATACATATAAATTTTCTATTTAATAATCCATTATCATATGATTATAAGAGCTACCATCTATTAATGTATCAGCCGTATCATAATAACTAGCTATAATATTCTTTTTGTTATTATCTTTTCCTTGTATCCAATTAATAAGAGTAATATCTTCTATTATCTTTTTATCATTAAATGTTAGAATCTTTTTACATTTGTTATAATACGATAATACATCCTTTAGATAACTATTTGGTTTATCTTTTCTATTTAAAATTTTTAAGTATTTTTTATATTCTGGTAAAATAGCTATTAACTTATCTGTTTCTTTGATATGTAATTTCAGAAAGGATTTAAATTTGGGGAGGATCTTTTTGACATTGTTATGTATTATAGGTAACTGTTTATCATAGTATTGTTTGTATTTTAAATAATGAGATCTTTTCCCAAAATAGAAAGGACTCCCATATTCAATACTTAGATCTTCTGGCATTGTGGCTACCATCTTACTCAGCCAATGATCAAGAGCTTTAGTTACTAATGGATCTATAGTATCATTCTTTAAAAAATATAAATAGTCTATTTGTTTGTCTATTTCATTAAGTCTTTTCTTAGCTTCTTTGACTTCCTCACTAGCTCGAGGAAAGCGCCACGTAGAAGCGGGAGGGGGTTTAAAAAATAAAGATTCTAGTATCAAAATATATTTATCGTTCATTATACAACTCTATGTTGGATATGTTTTTTTTCTATGAAGTTTATTGCATTTTCTACTGCACCTACTTCCATACCAAATCTACTTTTAGTTGAACAACTCCCCAAATGAGGAGTTAAGAAGGTGTTAGGAAGGTCGATTAATTTGCCGGTGTAAGGTTCGTCATTGTATACATCAATAGCAGCACGGGCCATTATATTGGTTAATAGAAAACCACATAAGTCATGTTCATTGATTATACCCCCTCTACTTGTATTTATCAAACAAACATCAGATCTAAGATTATCAAAATCAGAACCAGCAATATAATTTTTGTTCTCATCTGTATATGGGATATGTATTGTCACAATATCACACATGCTTAATATTGACTCTTTATAATCAGGCTCACATCTAGGCAAGTTCATCTTCTCTTCATCTATATCATTAACGAAGATACGTCTAGGTTTCAATCCTTGGAGTTTTTCAATAACCAATTTGCCTACTCGGCCACATCCTATAACTCCCACATTACAATCCCTGATCTCTTTTCCTATTCTTCTAATCCACTTGCCATTTCTAATATCTTCATCTGTCTTTTGAACATGTCTTAACATATTTAACATCTGACAAATAGTTAGTTCAGCTACAGCATTAGAAGGAGCATCTGGTGTATATGCTACAGTGATTCCTTTCTTATGACATAGATCTAAAGGTATTGAATCAAGACCAATTCCCACCCTAGAAATCATTTTTATGCAATCAAATTGATTTAAAATATTATTATATTTTTCAGTTCCTGCTATAACTATATTAGGTTGATGTTCTGTCAAAAGTTTTTCTATTTCAGCTTCTGTATATTCTCGACCTACTTCATTATAATGGACATCATACTTATCTAATAGCAATTTAGGTGTCTCATTTGGAGTCCCAAATGGATAAGTTGTAACCATTATTTTCATTTCAACACATCCAATAATTTCACGGCCCAATCAAATTGTACAGGAGTATCAATATCTAAACTCTCAGGATAAGGCACATCAATAAATGAATGATGACTAGATATTCTATTCCCTGTTTCTTTAAATGATGAGACTCTAAACATATAAAATGAAGAATTTTCCTCAATCATTATTGGTAGGTCTTGGGTCTGTAATAACTTTAAAGGATTATGATTAACGGGAACGGGTATATTTCCAAATGACTGCATCCAAAATCTAGACTTCTTATATTCTCCACCACATATAGAATCACAATCGTCCATTTCCATTAGGTTAAATGCTCGCTGTATAGTATCAGGCTTCAAGAACGGAGATGTTACATGAATCTGACAAAGAATATCAGATGGATGACAGTAATTATTTACACAGTATTTGATAAGACTGTTTACAGACATTTCATGGCCTTCTAGATTATGACTTCTTCTATAAGCCCTAACATGACCATATGATTCTGCTTCTTCTAGTATTTGTTGACTATCAGTGTCAATCAAAATCGTATAATCAGAAAACTTTTCAACAGTTCTCTTCCATAATTCTTTACCCCCAAAGTCCCTAAAATTCTTATTAGGTACTCTTTGGGATTCTTGTTTTATTGGTATAAATAGTATTTTCATTATGTTAGTTTAAGTTATAAATTGTATTTAAAAAATGATTCCCAATCATATATATCATTATCCCCTATCACTGCTTTAGCAATAGCGAAATCAAATGGAGTATCAATATCAATAGATTCTATGTCATCTAATATATAAAAGTCTGGATTATCACTGATTACTCGTTTCAAAGTTTCCATTACAGTCCGTTTAACCAATGTTATAGCATAGTTCAATTTCATAACATCTGGAAGCTCTTGACTATTTGGAACGTTATCTAATTGATAGTTTATTGGTTTTTTATCTAACCATAAATGATTTTTAACTAAATCGACTGAAGTTAAACTATCATAATCATTAGAATCAAAATGTTTAATTGCATTGATATGACTAGTAACTGATACGTGAGGAGAACACACAGGGGCAAGAAAAATAAAATCAGTATCTGTAGTCTGTGCTATATTTCCATGAAATTCACTATTAGTACATTCGGAACTAGCAAAGTAATCTTCTCGTTTATAAGTTTCACACTCATAATCTTTTCCAAGATTAAGCATCTTATCACAATCACTATTCACAATGATCTCATCTAAAAATCCATGTTGTTTAACGGCACATAAAACTTCTAATTTTCGTTCTAAAAGAGTAGTATTTCCTAATAGTTTAAGATTTTTATCTTTTATTCTCACTGAGCCTTTTCTAACTGCAACAACCGCAGTCAATTTACCTCGTTTCAAAGTTGACCTCCATTTATATCTATACATGCACCATGAATATAAGAACTCCCATTAGAACATAAAAAAACAATCGGGTCTACTATTTCCCGTACTGTTGCTAATCTACGTAATGGGATATTCTTGGCTAATAGCACTTGTTCATCCGTAGTCATTGATTGCATCAACATTTCTGTCATGGTTTGACTTGGGCAAACACAATTTATATTTATTCCTTTATGTCCAAATTCATATGCTAACTGACGAGTGAATCCTATAATTCCAGCTTTAGATGAAGTATAATGTATACCACTAACAATACTTCTATTTCTTCCTGCTATTGAAGATACATTAACTATCTTCCCTCCCGGTTTCATTGACTTTAAAGCCTCTTGGCATGAAACAAAATAAGATGCTAAATTAACTTTTAGAACTTCATCCCATTCAAGAATATCGATTTCAGCTAACGGTTTACAATAATTGACCCCCGCACAGTTTATTAAGATATCAATATTGGAATCTAATCGTTTTATACGATTGAACGCTTCTACTATTTCAGTGTAATATAAAATATCTGCTTTTATATGAACACCTTCACTATTTTTGATTTCGGTCCGAGATAAATAATAAACATTTTCATTTTTATCTAAAAAATAATCAACCACGCCTTTACCTATTCCTCTACTTCCCCCAACAACTACAACTGTTTTACTCGTAGACATGATCTACATCTGGTCTAGTAATTGCATATCTTGCACCAACATCAGAAATACATTTAATCTGATGCCATACGTTGTTTGGTACTATAATGATATCCCCGGTATTGACTTTCTGGTATCCTTGACCATCAATCCACCATTCCCATTCGCCGTCAAGTATCACCCAGTTTTCATCAGCATCCGGATGATAATGTCGTCTGTTACCTTCATTCTTTAACTGTTGAATTACTACCCCACCAAACAACTCATTATATGCTACCCTGACTGCCCAAGACCCCATACCCAAATCTTTTCTTAATTCCTCAAGATTTATGGTAGATATATTTTGATATTTTAACACAGTATCCCAATCAGCGGAAATTAGACCATCACTTTTTAATACTTCTACTAAATCTGTACTCATATTATTCTCTTATGCCTCTAATGTATCATGCCATTTAAAACGATCATTTAATTCTTCCGTAAATAAATTATTTAGAAGATTATCATCAAGTTTCATTGTATCTGTATGATTAGGAACTACTATATCTCTAAAATATCTAGCTTGTGCTAATTGATCATGGAGAGTAAGAAAGTTTCTTTTACCTCTATAATCTATATGATCAGCAGCTTCTAAATATTTAGTATAGTTCTTATGATATTTTAAACCTTTGTTTTCTTCTTCTGTAATTTCATCTACTTCCTTATTATCAATTCTAAATCCATAAGCCTTACCATAGTTATAAAAATTCAATCCAGTAATAAAAATCTCTTGTACTGGATAATTCAATATCATTAGAAGACCAGCGTATCCATTATTAAAACTAGAATTAGAATGAACACCATTCTCGACATATGCCTTTCCCTTAATTTCATTGGCAATATTTCCCCTCAATACAGGATCTATAATGTACAATGGGATATCATACTGTGACACATATTGTTTATAATTTGCTTCAGTATCTGGCATTCTCCAATTAGTTTCTCCTTCTTTTATTTTACAATTTTCCCCAACAACTATGTATTTAATACCTTTTCTGTTTTCTTCTTCTTTTAAGAATTCTCCTAGAATTGGACCATAACAATTATTTAAGTTATGAACCAAAATATCAGTTCGAGATCCATAATCTACAGGATCAGGAATAGTTTCATTGATTCTTATAACTAAATCATAAGAATCGATTACGGATCCTAAACCAGACCCCATTATATGTGGGGACGGTCCAACATACGCAACACGTTTACCAGATACAAGATTTGAAAAGTTTTCATCTTTATTAATATTTAGATATGCGGGCATTATTTATATTCCTTATAATTTAGATAAATCAAAAAATTCTGTTATTAGATCATAATTTAAATGATTTGTTTTTTGGCCATTTCGTTCTATAGGTACTATTTTCATTCTATCTAATACCGATAACATAAATTCTTTAATTCGTAAAGATCGATTATCAGTCTTTAATGTATTTAATGGAAATGGAGAATATGCCATATTGAGGTGCTTCTCTATAGCTTCAAATTTAATAGCCGGACGTATCCATTGCCACATTCTATCCATGTTTCCCATAGGATCACTAACTTGATTATGATTAGACTCACTAGAACTAATATCATTATTGTAGAGTATATTATGTGTTACTACGGCATCATTATAAAATGGAATTTCTAGAATATTGAAGAAATGACAAGATGACCATCCTCCATCAAACTCTAATGTGTATGGAAAGAACCAATCTAGTAATGAATTATGTACCATCTTAAATCCATTATGGGTAAACAAATGAGAAGAATAATTACAGCTTCTCAAAAAATCATGATCGCCTGAATATTTAGATGAAATATTCTTCCATGGGTATACTGTAAGTGTTGCAGGCACAAGAACAGTTAGATCTTCTATTAGTTGATCCAAAATAGATTTATCACCTAATGCTTCAATACCATAATCATAATCTACAAATCCATAATATTCATAATCTTTAGGAACCATGTCTACTAATATATTTCTAGTCTCCGCCCATGTAGTATTCGGACAAAACTTAAGTGCATCAGGATGCGGAGAATCATGAGTTACAAAATAAAAATCACACTCATCTTTATTTGCAAATAACTTTATATGTTCCGGATTTGGTGTAGTCGGTGTTACTTGTAAAATGCATAATTTTTTCATTTGACTTCTTTTTTGTATACCTCAAGCCAATGTGTTGTCATTTCATTCATCATAGTTTCAAATGTATATTTCTTGTCCCAATCAAATAAAGTCTTAGCTTTCGAACAATCCCCTTTAAGATACTTCAATTCATCTGGTCTCATGTATCTAGGATCTTGTTCTATGTATTGAGTATAATCAAGTCCTAGCTTACTAAATACTTGATCACATAATTCCCTAATTGAATGTGTTATTCCTGTGGCTATCACAATATCATTAGGTTTATCAAGTTCAAGAATCTTTTTCATTGCTCTTACATAATCATATGAATGACCCCAATCTCTATAAGCATCAAGATTACCTAATGTTAAAACATCTTGTAGTCCTAACTTAATTCTAACCGCAGCTTTAACTACTTTATTTGTTACAAAGTTAGCTCCCCGTCTAGGACTCTCATGATTAAACAGAATACCATTTGATGCAAATAATTTATATGCTTTTCTATATGATCTAACTATATTATATGCATACAACTTTGCACATCCATATGGACTAACTGGTGTCATTGGGGTGGATTCTCTTTGATAATTATCATCATCTACTGAATTACCAAACATCTCAGATGAACTAGCTTGATAGAATCTTGCGGCTGGGCATATCTGTCTATAGCATTCTAACATATTTAATACACCCAATGCATTAACTTGGCATGTAAACTGAGGTTGATCGAAACTTATTCGCACATGACTTTGTGCAGCCAGATTATATATTTCATCTGGCATTATTGCCATCATAGCTTTTTGTATAGATGAAATATCTAGTAAATCACCATATGTTATATTGACCTTACCGTCAAGATGATCAATGCGGGTGTGCTGATGTTCAGGAGTTGAGTTTCTCCTTACTATTCCGTGTACATCGTATCCTTCATCTAATAAATGTTCAGATAAATATGAACCATCCTGGCCAGCTATTCCTGTTATAAATGCTTTCTTTTTCATTTTTCCTTCTCTATTTTTAATACAGTTTCACATATATATTCAATATCATCATCAGTAAGAGTCAAGGATGATGGCAAATATACAATACTTTTATAAACTTTTTCTGTAACTGGGAATTCTTTATGTGAATAGAAATAATTATTATGATATATCGGAACGTAATATTGAGTTGCCGATATTCCTGATTCTTTTAATTTAGATATCAATGTTAAAGGGTCATCAGATCTAATTATAATTCCCCAGGATGAATCATAACCATAATCAATTATATCTAAATATTGTTTATATTTATTCCATATTCTGTTTCGAATACTTAGTAATTCATCTAACTTCTCTAATTGATCTAGGCCGTATGCTGCAAGAATATCATTAAACTTAAGATTTAAACCTACATGTTCATGTATCCTAGTTTTTCTCCAGTTGCCACCTTGATCTCTTAATTGAAGACTTCTCTCGTAGATGTTTTTGTCGTTGGTAAATAATACTCCACCTTGACCAGTTGTAACTAGCTTAGGAACTGAGAATGAGAATGTGCCAAATAATCCTTTCTGACCACAATCTCTAATACCTATTCCCTGACAAGAATCTTCAATCATTAAAACTTCGCTATCATCACATGCATCACTTATTAAATCTCTATCTTCACCACAATACCCATTATGGTTTACAAAGATAATACCTGAACATGCAGCCATGCGCTCTATGACTAAATCAGGATTCATGCATAGTGTATCTTCTTTTATATCTATCAATTCAATATCCAGATTTAAAAATTTAGCTACATTTGCTGCTGCCAAGAAAGAATATGCAGGAAACAAAATAGTTTCCCCTTTTATGAATCCACAGGCATTCATACCTAACAATAATGCTGATGTTCCTGAATTAGTAGAAACGCAATACTTACTATTAGTTATCTCACATATTTTCTCTTCAAACTTTCTAACAGTTTCTCCTGGTCCTACGAAACCAGTTTCCATCTGACTACAAACTCTTTTAACACTAGATGACATTACTAATGGTTCTACTTGATGTATCATGGTTTTGTTGCTTCAATATTCAGACTTATCAACCGTCCAGTGGAATCCATATGTGGAATATATGCCATTGAATAATCATCGTAATCTTCTGGCATAACGTCTTGCCATCTATATCGACTAACATGTGTAAACCCACATTCATATAAAGTTTCACTCATAGACTTGAAATCATAAGTTGTTTTTTGATAGATATATTTATTTTCTCCATCAACTATTATCTTCCAACGTCCAAATATAGGACCTAATATACCTTGGTGATTTAAGTCACCGGTTGTTGAATATACACTAACTATTGATTCGAAATCGGGAACCGATAATCTAAGAGTTCCGCCCGATTTTAATACTCTTTTCCACTCAGTTAAAACACCTGGTATTTGAAATCTATCAAAATACACTAATGCTCCACATGAGTAAATTATGGATACACTGTCTGATTCAATCATAGGTAGAGTTTCTATTGTATGACAATAATCTATATGTTCAGAATTATTTATATCTACATGGACATATCCTGGAAGAAATCTATCTCCGCATCCCAAATGTAAATTCATTGACTCTGTCCTTGTTCAATCAAATGAGGAGTAATTCTAAATGTATCAGATTCATAATCACTTCCGCCTCTTGGACCTTTAGAGAAAACTACAAATTCATTATCTTCTAACATGTTTAAAGCGTGAATTTCATATGGAGTAGAAGTAATCAAATCTCCCACCTCCATGATTTCACATTTAATGGAATCATTATCATCTCTAGCATCTGTATACCAATATTCCAATCTGCCTTTTGTAACCAAAATAGTTTGAGTACTTTGTTTATGGTAATGACTACCTCTCCATGCACCTTTTACTGATTTTATTATTGCAACATGATCTATTTTATCCTTATAAAATAGATCAGCTATCACTCCCCTATCATCTTCATGGACTTCTAATGGTTCTTTTACTTCATTCCATGAATTCCGTTTAATCATTCTGTTATCCCATCCATATCCATAATTATGGCTTTGGGATTTATATTATATATAATTTCTTTAAGTTTACTTGATAGGTTCCATGACAATATCAATACATAAACCCCTTTATACTTTTCTAGTATTTCATCCCCGGTAATTAGTATTCTGCTTAATGGAGTATATTTTCCTTGTTTATATTCGGAACAATCCGTAACATAATCTATAACACTACTATCAAGATTATAAAAATTAAGAAATGTATTCCCCTTTGCTGCTGCACCAACTGCTACAATATTATGCCCCATAGTTTTCAAGGTATATATTTTCTGTAAAAAACTATTTCTTCTACTAAGAATACTTTGCATGAAAGAATCATACGTAGAAGGTTCAAATAAACCCATAGCCTCTTCTTGAGCTTTAAACTCTCTAACTGAATAAGGAGAACGTACTTTCTTCTTTCCTGCATATATTCTTAATGATCCACCATGATAATCAACAATCTCCGCATCATAAATATATAATCCAGCTTTTCCGAGTAGATTTTGTAAACCAGTTATCGTAAAATAACTAACATGTTCATGATAGATTTGATCAAAACGTTGAGTCTCAACTGATGTTGCCCAATATGGTTGTTCACATACAAATGTTCCATTCTCTACTAGTACGCTTGCAACACCTTTAGCAAAATCTAAAGGATCATTAGAATGATTGAATACATTATTTGCTAGTACAACATCGGCGGCAGTCATATGATCTGCCATATTTAAATCAAAACACCCATGAATCACATCAATGTCATTTTCGTTAGATATATCCACCATTGCTTTTGCTGCATCTACTCCAGATACATTCATTCCAATAGATTTAAATTGATTACATAAATAACCATCATTAGATCCAATTTCTACAAGTATAGATTCTGGTTTCAATGATAATTTTTCAGTCACCGTTAATGCATATTCCTCCCAATGAGCTCTCGCTATTCCCGAATTAGATGATGTATACGAATAATCATAATCATTATATCGTTTAACAGCATCTGATTCATAACCCGTTTGGATATGTCCACACTTTTGACATAAATGACATTCTAATGGCAACACTGGTTCTGATTCTTCTAATCGTTCTTCCCCTATAAACGTATCACTAAATGGATGAACTCCTAATTGAATTATAGGGATTAATGTTTTAGATTTACATGATAGGCATTCAGTTCTTCTCATTTTATCCACGCCTTATCGTTTGATTGACCTAGATATGGTCCATTTTTAAATTCAAAGACCTTAGTTCCATCTTCAATCATTTCAAAGAAATGGCCACCTCTAAATGTCATACAATAATCTGATGGCAACAATTCTACTTCTTGTAGTATTGTATCATCTAAATCATAAAATACAGCTTTAAGAACTCCAGCTATAACTATGATTGATTCTTGGGTTATATTATTTTCTTTCTTTACTTCTAAATGTTTATGTGCTTCAAATCTTTTTCCAGTATTACCTTTTATTATAGCCATCTGTAAGGCTTCTTGTTCAGTAGTAACATCACATCTACCTTCACTTATGTCGTCAATATTCCCAACTACATGAAGAAGATTCCCAGGTTCAATTTTAGAATATATTTTTTCCATTTTACGCTTGTATTAGTGTTAGGTTTCCCCAATCTTTATTGGGAGTGCTTATATTGTTTTGTATATTGGATACAGATTTATATTTATTTGCTTTCATCTCGACATATATTTTATGTCTTGATTCGTCTGAGTGAGTTTCATGACTTACACATGAATGTTCACTTGATATGAATCTATAGTTATTAACAAATTCATGTGGTTCTAAATCTTCTCTATCATCCAAATGACTACATATTTCAACTAAAGGAGTAGATTTATTAAATATCATTATTCGGTTTAATAAATCTCTTTCTTCTGATCCCCAACCTACAAATTCTTCATCGAATCCTAAAACTGATTCAACTAGTTTTCGAGGATAAACCCAACAACTACCATAACGGTCACCTTTTTTGAACTCATAATAAGATTCTTGATATGGGAACGTCATGCCATTTCTTGATCCGTCTTTAGTTTCATAACATGCAATCTTAAAAACAGTTGATGGACTTGATTCTAACATTGGGACTAATGTTTCTAAAAATTGACTATCAAATCTGAAATCACAATCCCAACCTAAAACGAAATCGGATTCGCTTCGTTTAAATCCAAAATTCAAAAGTTTTCCTCTACTCCAATCACAATCAAGATCAACAACATAATGTGTTAAATTATCTAATTTTATAGTATCCGGATTTACTATATTTTCACTAACTGCTTCCGTTATAACAAACGCACAATCATTCAGGTTATCTTGAGTTGAGATAGATTTAATAGAATCGGGAATCATATGAAGTCTATCTTTCAAACACATACAAAATGTCAATATCATGTTATTAATTCTTCTTCTAATGTAGACATCCTAAAACAATCTAAACTACTACCAGGACTACAATTAACTACTTCCACCCCATGTTCCTTAGAGAATTCAGCAAATGCATTCCATGCTGGTCTATGAAATATTTCTGGTTTAGGATAGTTATATTTATCCCCAACTTTTTGGTAATCATCAAGCCAATAGTTTTCATTTTTTGCAGGCGGTTTAGTTATTACTAACTTCCCTCCAATTTCAGATGCACCATCAACTATTTCTTTGTACTTACAGTCAACCCCAACAAGAATTATTTTTGTATAACCCAAGATGAGTGCTACTTGACAACAGTTAACTCCAGTGTTTCCACCATAACCAAACGTTTCAAATGTATCTCCAAATTCAGCAATGTCACTATTTCTCAAATGAAGATTGACATATTGAAATCTATCATTAGCAGAAATATTCAAAGCCATAAAAAAGCGTTTAATTGGTACATTTGAGTCATTTATCATCTTCTCAAATTCAGCTTGGTGATTAGGTATTACTGTTTCATCAAAGCAACCAAAATACTTAGGCCACCATTTGTTTTCATAATACCATCTATATGCACCATTCATTCCAAACGTATCAACATTCTCAATTAAATCAAAATTGATTTCTTTCATTGATGGCCCATTACCCATTATCACTATAGTTTTTTGGGTGTAATCTTTCTTTTCTACCAGTTTAGAATCTCCCCATCCGTTAGGATTAACTTCCATTACTCGTCCTCTTTGATTTTTAATCATTCTTCGTTTATTTATGTCATAATGTGCCATATCATCTCTACTTTCATCACCATGAGATAAATGATATATGTATCCATGCTCTGTAATATATTCCACGTCAATACCATACTTCCTGCATATCCGATCGTTAGCATCTAACTCCTCAAAACCATAAAATTTAAATTCCTCATCATATCCATTTACTCCCTGAATATGTTTCGTTTTATAAATATACATTCCACCATATAATTGACCTGGATGAAACTTATGACCCCCCCTATATGAATGTCCAGTCTCCGTGACACGTATACCATAAAATGTTTGAGTGAAATTCCACCCCAACAAGTCTTCTCTAAAAGTGTTTAGAAATTTATCTGGAAAAATAAAATCAGCATCCCATGAACTAACAAAAGTGGTTGTTGCTCGTCTAAATCCATAGTTACATGTTTTGGATCTATTCCATTTATCACCGGTATTAATTACATAATGATCTATATGTTTAGCATATTTGAAATTGGAAAGATCTAATAAGTCATCACTGTAATCTTCTGATATAATAAAATTACAATAAGGGATTGTTCTTTCATTAACTAAACTTTCAATAGATCTAATAGCTGTTTCTGATCTATTTTTTAGACACATACAAAATGTTATTAGTTTTGAATCCTTTACTATTACTTGTAAATTTCCAGCTCTTCCCCAATTAGGATTAGTCCATTTGGAATTATTCGCTAATGGTAAATTGCCAGTCGCTCTGTCTTGAAAAAATGAACCAACTTTTGGAGTTGCACGTCTAGCGTGATTTATATGCAAAAGTATATAATCAGAATTACTATGGAGATCTATACTATCTGTTTTTTCAAGTCTTCTACATAACTCAGTATCATCATGACCCCATCCAAATATATCTTCACTATAACCACATGCCTTATGCCAATCTCCACGATGCATTGCAAAACATGCACCAAGACCACCTTTATCTTTATCTAGACCTTCCCACTTCTCTAATGTCATACTTGGTTGCTGTTTAGATACATGAGAACATAAGCATATTCTGGCATGACCTAACGATACTTCATCTCGTAAATAATTGAAAATATTAGAAGTGAACATGATGTCAATATCAGTTTTCACTATTATAGCAGACGTATCCTGAACTGCCCTTATTCCATAATTTACAGTCTTCCCTATTGAAAATTGAGTCTGTTCAATTGGATACATGATGTATGATACATTATCATAATTAGAATTGTAATGGGTATTAGTTACTACAATTACGTTAATTTGCATAGATACAAATACAGATCTGTTCATTTCAAGAAAGGCATCTACCTTTCTTTTTTCTATATTATATCCTGCAACTACAACATATATTGGAATTATATCTTTAGCTATTGATTTTATACGATTGATATATACTACTTCGGTTGATATATCAGGGTGATTAACTCCAGATGATCCTTTCCGTCTATGGATAATAGTATTTGTTTTAGGAGTGTCTAACTTCCCAATAAGCTTCCCAAATATTTTTCCGGAAGTAGTTGACACTCCAGTATAATTTAAAAAATCTACTGAGAAATCTAATACAGTAACAGTTCCTTTTGAATCATTCCACCGTATTCGTAATCTCCTTCCTTTAACTGCCAACTCTCCCCTAATTCCACCCCACCCCGTACATTCCCCAAGAATAGAAAAGTAAAACTCAGTCTTAATACCTTTAATAGAGTTATAACTATAAGTCCGACCTATTAATAAGGTTAGAATATCTTGTTTGTCCATTATGTATGCCTCTTCGCCTTCATTACAGTCCTTATTGTACCATTCCATATTTCGAGCCACATAAGGGCGTCTGGACCTAAGAGCACAATCACCTTGTACATATCGTTGATATACAGCAAACGAATCATTAATATCCGCATAATATGCATCTTTATCTGGCATTAAGTTTTGCCAGTGTTGTTCTTCCTCTATAATTCTGTCAGGTTTAGATTGAATTTCGGGTAGATCGTTTATCTCTAGTGACAATCCAACCTTTTTCATGGTCGGATATTTTCTTGCTAGACTGATTAAAAAATCAATGCTGTTTGATGGACAATTCTCTTTTGGTAATATAGAACTACTTGTTATAAAATAATAATTAAACTCACCTATAAGTTTTAGTTCTCTATTTAATATATCGTAATCCAATTTTGGGAAAGATACAAACTTTATATCACTATATGTATTCTTTAGACTGTCAGGTATTTCCTCGTATGCAACATACAAGGAAAGGCTATGTCCAGTTTTACATCTAGTAAACCAAGCTAATATTCTTCGTAAATACGAAATCGGATTCTTTTTGTAATGCAGTATAATTATTGGTATTTTATTATTTTCTTTTACGTTCATAAAAAAACGGGATTTAACCCGCTCTTCCAAATTAAGGTTTAATTTCTTGGGTGTCTCCGCATTCACCTGAAGCGCATTCACTTAACACCCCAGAAATACTATCATCCGATACGGTATGAATGCATCTTTTCCCGGATGAATCAATGATGATTACTTTATACGTCCCCTCAACCGGAGGATCCATATATGCAGGAGCAGGATCAGCAGCAGATTTATGATTTGCTTTCCACATAAGTTTATTAGAGTCGGAAAGCGTAAGAGCATACGCCGTCGTGATTGCCGATCTAGTGGCCTCCCATATTTGACAGGGAACCGGATCCAGTGTGCTTTTCACCAAAGTTTCTGTAAGATTTCTAACAAATCTAGCAAATTCTAAAGCTTCAGCTTCAGTATTGAACTCAAGTTTAATATCTGTATTCTGATCGAAGTCAAACTGCGGCTGCAGTTCTTCCCACGGCGACAAATCCCAAAACGTTGTAACTGGCATAATTTCACCAAAGTTAATTAGTTATAAACGATTGCTTCAATTATAGATATATATAGAATTAATTTTCTTACTTATTTACAGGTTAGAGAACAAAAAAATAATTAAAGGATTGATTTATGACAACCATTCAAAACATTCTAAAGAATATAGTTCCCGGTCAAGCAAGTCAAGGATATGGTTATATATTTAAGGCTTTAAATGACTTCTATAAAAGTATTAGTAAAGAAATAACAATAACATATGTAAAAAAAGAAGCAGGTGGAACTACGGTATATTACGAATTGCCATCTTCTGATAGAACCAAGATATACACTATAGTAATTTGGTTTGATTCTATAACTAGAGTAAGTTCAGGGACGGCTGTTAAAATTTATTCCGATTCCCCAAATTTCGCTTATACCTTTGCTTACACTTTTAATAACACTAAGGATCTTTTGTATTCAGACAAGTACCCACAGCAATTTATAAATATTCCACCAAAAAAAAGAAATCCGAGTGGATCTAAAGGATTTGATAAACATGTTTACTCATGCCTTAAACTAGCAACTAAACATGATTTAGCTACACTAGCTAGCAAATTTGAGACTATGCAAGAACCTATAGTTCCTCGATTTATTTCGCAGAAGTAGATATTATCATATACCCTTAGTGATATAGTTTCTATCTTATATGAATATACGCGTGTCACAACTACGTTGTTCATCATCAGGGCATAATAATTTATTAATTATATAGTCCCGTCACCTATTGATAATAAACGTTTTTTATCTTAGCCATATCATATCTCAATGTTCAAGTCTACTAGAACTATTAATCCTAGTAGACTTAACAATAATTAATTTTTAATTAGATATGTTGTTCTAACTTGTTAATTGCATTGTTAGCTATAAATTCACTAGCTGCCTTTTTATTGAATTTTATAAATAATATTTCAGGAAGTTGATCTATTGAATCTGCAGTTGTTTCAACTTGAGCTAATGGTACAAAATTAGATCTTGTAGAGATTCGTAATATCGTTTTCTCTCCAGTTCTAATTCTGTGTCTATTTGAATTATCTATAGCAAGGTAATAGAATACCCTTTCATCATCTTCTAAATATGCTAATGATTCTTCTGTTAAACCTGTTCCTTTAACTCGAATAGAATTAGAAAGTATTTCGAATACTTTATAATTATTCATATCTTCAGGGTCAGTTATTTGGACTTCATTTAAGTTAGTTAACTCAACAACATCCATATTTCTAAACTGTGACAATTCAACATTGGCACTTGCTAGAAAGTCTTGACCATATTTTCTAGAGAATCTATTCAAATGACATCTATTCATGAAATCATTATTTTCAATAGCGACCTTCAGATTAGATGGCCGTCTGAGTTCTTGACGTGTTAGAAATTCTCTAGTGAACGATTGGGTCTCATATAACTTATTCCATAATTCCTCATCATCATATGACCCTGCTGGCAATGATGTATGAATAGTTCTAGAATTTTGATCTTCTTGCCAACTAACTTCAAATTCAATATAATCAGTATTAGAGAATATAAAAGTATCAGATTGTTGAGCTTGGTTACCGGTAGAAGTTCTAAACATTATAGGTGCCAATTTGTAATTGGTATCAACTATAATAGTTCGCTTTCCATAAGCACCATAACATGTACCTGATAATCTCGTTTCGTTTAGGATTCTACAATCTCCTAAAACTATTGATGCCATTGCTTCAGCAGTAATATCATTCTCATCGTACTGAAAATACAATTTAGATGATTGGGCTGATGCATTTCTTCTAGATCTGGGAACGTCTATCTTGACAATATCCGGATCATAACTATATTCTATGCCTTTATGTACAACACACATTCTGGCGGAAAGAGAACTAAAGCCTGGATTAAATCGTACATATTTGAATCCACTTTTGCTTATAGTTCCATTTCTATTAATTTTTAAGACTCCTATCATTTTATCTCCTATACTATAACTATAATGTCTTTAATAAGGGCAACAACTTCACTATCCGCCAAAAGGCGTCTAGTGACCGGGGATGATACCTTCTGTTTGTTTCCTGACTGTTCCTCTCCTATAAGCAATTTTAATCCTAATGGAATGATTGCTCTGAATTTTATTGCCAATGGTTTAATAATATCATCTTTGACAATATCTATCATTGGTGATACTGTTTTATCTTCTTTAAAATTATTATTTCTAAGATGTTTAAGTAACTCACCGATTGTCGCACTCATTAATGCATAACAATCTACTTGGTTCATAGATGATATGACCCAATCCTTCGGGGAAGTTCTATCGTTTTCTGTTAAAACTACTTTTCTAGTTCCATTTAGGATTTCAAAAGATACCCATTTAGCCAAGAGTTGTCTGTATTCTACAAACTTCCCTGCATATTCTGGCCCAACACATCCTTTCATTACAGTATCAACCATATTAGCTGACAAATCCCCGCCCTCTATTATAGTTTCTAGCATGTCTAGTTCCATTGAAGCATAGGTCCAACTTCTTGGACTGGCCCACGAACTACTTTCTAATGGAGTACTACTGAAACATTCCTCTGAATGTTGTAAGAACGATATAATATCTGGTCTTACTTGATTGGGTATTGCAAAATTAGTCACCCAACTATCAACATCGTAATCAACATAGATGTATCTCATTCTATTAGCAATTGGTGCTAACGTTTGCTGGAATCCTGCTTTATCATCAGACGAATTTCCTGCAAGTACAATTGCTACTCGTTCAGGTAATTTATGACTGTGTATCTTTTTACTACCCAACAATTGGAACATGTAATTCTGAATTGATTTTTGGGCAGTGTGGGCATCATCTAATAATAGAACAACAGGACTGTCGTCAGACGCTGGAGATACTTGTAGATTATGCTTGAAATTGAATATTTCAGGTGTTGACCATGGAACGAATTTCTCCGTGTCACCATCATCAGTCACCTTAATCATCGGCATTCCCGACAGCATATCAATTGTCATCTGACTTATAAATACGACAACAAGACCCCAGCCTTGTTCTCTGCATATATGTTCCATCCATTCACTTTTCCCTAATCCCGGAGGTCCAGAGATCCATAATGTTGGAGACTGTTGTTTTGTTTTGTTTCTTTTTATTTGCAGTTGTACGTTACTGACAATATGAGGAGTTAACTCGCTTAATGTGAGACTTTGATTTGTAGTTATCGTTCGTTGTTGTGGCATAAATTCTCCTTACTGATTAATTCTTATTACTCGTCCCAATAAACCGTGTACATTGTGATCACTATTTACAATCCATACTCTAGGAATAGAACTAGGTATGATATTTTGAGTTGTTTCTAAATCTGAATATAAATCTGTACATCCTACTAAAACTGATGGCTGTATATCTTGTCTTGATTTCATAAATTCAGCTATTTTCTCAAACACCCATTTATGAGATGTTCCGCCTGCATGACGCCTTTTTAATAAATCTTTTATTTCATCTTTCTCTCCACTTATACCTTTTTCATAAAATTTAAGCCAGACATTATCATAATCATGAGTGGCTAACAAAACACCATCATAATATTCATCAGCTTCTATTGTTATTGATAATGCTTTAGTTACATCTTCATCTGACATTGATCCAGACTGATCACTTACAAATATAGCATATCCTGGTATCTCATCCTCGTCAAAATTCGGCAAGTATGGCATATATGGATTTGCAAGCCACACCGTTCTAGGCATATGCCAAATTTGATCTTGGCTTACCTGTAATGCAGTCAAAATAGAATCTTTAAGTATTCTGGCCCAATCTATTTTGATTTTAAGTAGTCGTCTTAAAAATGCTTGAAATGATGTCGACCCTATACCTTTGGATAGAGTCTCCCCTAATTTTCCTCTAGCTATGGCTGTTCTGCCTTCTTTTTCTCCAGCTTTATCTTTACCAATAATCTGTTCTAATGGTGGAAAGTTAATATCCGTTCTAGTGTGTCCACCAAGACCAGGAAGATCAATTGTTGTTTCAGTTATCTCAACTACTTGGCCATCTATATCCTCAGGACTTTTAGAAATGGAAGGAGTTTCTCCTTCTCCATCTACTGAATTTTTAAAGTCGGCATACGACATATAGTACTTTTTCTTTTTGTAAGATTTAGAAGCTAATTGAGAATAGACTTCTTCCTCTAGCATATTCTCAAACATACTATTTAATAAAATATACCCATCAGGAATTTCAGATATGCCCAAGTTGACCAAGTTGTCTGCCTTAGACGATGTTTGATTATGGGATTCTTCTTCCAAATGTTTTAGTATTAAATTAATAACATAGTCACATGCTATATTCCATAACTCTGGATCTCTATGGCCTCTTCTTCTATTATGTTGAAGCATTATATGTAATACTTCGTGCATAAAAAGAGTACTCAATAATTGACTTCTCGTTATCCTTTTCCCTACCACGGTGAAAAAAGCAGATGTGGGACATATCCATATTGTTTCATAATCAGTACATGCAGGAACATCCTGTGGAAATGGAAGACTATCTACAAACTTTATATCATAATTTAAACATTCTAATGCAAACGGTAAAAATATATTATCTCGTAATGCTGTGGATAATATAACATCCTTCTCTCTTTGTAATTTAGGGAGCTCTCTTGTGAATAATGCTTTTCTATTTAGGTCAGACATATTTATTTACCCTCCTAAAAAAAACAAAGTGACAAAGGTATTACCCCCTGCCACTCTATTTTTTTTACGTTATACTGTTACTTCCGGATAGACTGGAGCTCCCGCTCCTTTAATAGACTTCTCGAGTAACGCCCGCTGCTGGCGAGCGGAAACAATCACCAGCTTGTTTTCCGCTTTGGGTTTTTTCACCAACATGAATTTGTCAGCTTCCGTCATAGCTTCCGCACACTCAACACATGACTTTGCAGCCAAGAGAGTGCTATGTTGGTGGAGGTGTTGTGTAGCTACGAAATATGATGGAGTGGCAGGAAAAATCCGACAGTGATCGGTGTCAACTTGCAACCCAAACGAGGTATGTTTCATGTCCATGAATGCCCAGGCGATGTGCCTAGCCAACCAATTCATGGGTCGGAATACACCGAGAGGTGTCGGATTTCCATTGAAGTGATCTCTTGGTACACAGGATAGGAACGACATTGACATCTTCGTTTCTTGTTTCACAGGGTCATGATAGTCCCCTAAACTCATGTGACCAAAACAACGGATCTCGGTCTCTTGGGTTTTAAGGTTATACATAGCCATGTGGATGGCCGCCGCGACCGAGTTTCGACTCTTTGAAAGGAAGAACTCATACCTAAGTGATTCTTCCCTCGATGCGGTGCTGGATTTGTATTGCGCCGTTCCGCTGCAGGCATGGTCTAGGTTTGAACCTATCCACATACCGGCTTGAATCGGAGAGATCTCTGATGCCGCTCTTTTATAACTCTTTGTTGTTGACTTCTGCGTGGGAGCAGTTCCGGAAGCGTTTGGCACTTTAGGCGGTTCTCCTTGTTAAAAAAGATGGAAGGGTTTTATTCTTCCGGTTCTCGGTTTAATGGAAAACATTATTAATACATAACAAAGTTTTCCTCTCATAATTTAATATATATAGAATGAGTTTATTAAACCAAGATACGATTAATACGACAAGAACAAATAATAAGAGGAAATGCCATCCACGGAAAAAGTTTCATGAATGATAAATTTATACAAGTTAAACAAATACTGCAAGATAACACATCTGCAACTATATCTGGGTACGAATCTTTACCTACCAATAATGGTAATTTAATAGATTCATCTAAGAAAAAGAAAAAGAAAAAAATACTAAAGTTATATAAAGACTACTAAATGGCACAATCTATTGTTGATACCCCATATCTGGATACATCGCCTCCAGTTTTCAATGTCTCTCCTGTAATTGTTGAACCTTTCATTTTTGTCCCTGAAATTAATTATTGGGCCACTAATGTTATAGAAAACAGTTCAGTGGAAGTAGACTATATGAAAAAACCAGTTAAAGTTTCTGAAACCGATTGGAAGCTAGATGGTTCAGTATTAGACTTATTGTTTAATTATACCTACAATTCCGATAAGTACGGTATATACTATAGAAAAGTATCAAAAGAAAAAATAACAGATAAACAGGTTAGTAATAGAATTAGTATATATGCTGGCCGATTAGATATATATCATTCTGATTCTACAACTGCATTAGAAGTAGGAGTGGTAGCTGGAGATACCACCACATTTGGTATGAGTGTAGAAATTATTCCTGATACTACTATTACTCTTGTACAAGCTCAAGATAATGCTCTTCTACTTGATACTAATGTACTGGATAGCAAAAACATCTTCAATATCACATTTGGTGAGAATGATATGTTGTCATTATTATATGATTTCAAAGTAGGAAATACTATAGTATTAAATAGCATAGTGTATAATGACCTTCCTAGTGATCTATCAAAGCTAATTTATATATTTCTGAATTACGAATTAAATAATGATACAACATTATATGAAACAGGAACTTCTCTCTCCACCGAAGATAGACTTATAACTTGGTTATTTGAACAGTGGTTAGTAAATCATTTCTTTAGACGAAAGAAATTCAATCCTTCGTTACCTTTTACAGATTTAGGATCTTTATTAGAAAGTCAAGATTTTTGGCAGATTATAGAATTAGATCAAACTTCTATAACTGATAAAAAAGTTGTATTTCCTCCAGGAAAAGATCCTATAAATGCATCATTCATATTTATGGCGCATGATTCACATAAGCAAGTATTAGATACTGATTATAAATTTATAACCAACGATGATTCTACTGCATCAGCAGAAGTAAACTGGAGCGGATTAGGACTAGAGAGTAAAGTATCTCTAACCGATAGAATCTATTTATTATGGGCATACAATCCTAATTAAACATGCATAGTCACAACGACGTTTTCACTCTAATTAAATTCTATGATGACAATAAAAACATTATAGGTTCAAGTCAATCCGATCTACAGGACATAATTCTTACAACTGAAACAAAAGATATAGAAGAAACGACCCTGCAAATTGCAATTGATACTAAGCTGCAAACTTTAGAATATTTCAAAGTAGCAATAGATGTTCCTGCTTTTAATTCAACTGATTATAATAAAATAAGAAGATTACTTATAGACTGGTATTCCGCAAATAAAACCTTCTCGACTCTTCAAAAAAATACATCTGACCCTAATACATTAGAAGCACCATTATTAGAAGAAGCAATAAAGAGTATGGGTTTTAATTACTCTCATCTAATAACACAAAAAGATTCTAGAGCTCAGTTTTTATTAAACTTAACAGAGCTATATAAAACAAAAGGCTCACCTCAAACTATGTTAGATGCATTAAAATTCTTCGGATTCTTTAATGTAAAGGTGTATGAATGGTGGTTAGTAAGAGATCATACTGATGATAAATTCACATTCGAAGGTCGGAAAGTAAATACGACTGAGACTGAATTTGAAAGTGTATTTCCTGAAACACGACTTTTAGATTATGAAGACTTTGAATTATTAGCTGATCCTCATTGGTTTTATAATAAAGCAAAAATATTAGAATTAGATAATGATCCTGATAGAGGACTGTTAGGGTTACCTTCAGGTACTCCATATTTCAGTCTAGCTTCTATTGCTGACATCGGAACTATCAATGAATCATATCTAATCATTAGTAGGTTAGTTAAGGATCAATACGATAATCATATTGCAGGAACTCCTCCACCTAAAGATATTTTAATTGATGCATTCAGATATAAAGTGTCATTACTTTCGTTATTTTTATCTATTCTTTATATTCATTGGAAATACAATGATTTCTTAAAATATGATAAACTTAGAGATTATGTTATTACAGAGTTTTTTGTTGATCCCGAAACTGATCTATTAAATCCTTTTACATTTGAACAACCAAATTCATATGAAAAACTTCTCTTCTGGACTATTGCAAGAGTTAATGCCATTGGTGATCCTGATCCATTTGATATAACGGCATCTAACAAAGCAATAAATCTCCCTAAAGTTAAGACTATACCTGATCTTCCTGTAACTGCGGAATTGAATACACTGAATACCGTGTTAATTGGTGCTAGTGGTACTCCAGAAATATACAAATACAATGGAACATCTTGGGACCTTAGTGAAATTCCATTCATTGCCAAACAGCCACAATCAGAAACATCATTTAAATTATATCCGGCATGTCATGAAGTTTATGATTCTGAAGTTGATGTCTCAAGTGATTTAAATGATTCGTTTTTAAATTTTGATGATTCAGTAATCAATTATGATGAAAAGGTATTATATCCTCTGTTAAATAGATCTCCAAATCTACCCGATTTTGCTAAGTATTTATATGCAACAGATGATGATATTCCTAACTACAATCTACCATTTACACAAGTCGTAGATTTAGAAGAAGAGATTACAGAAACAATTGCAGCATACAAAACAACAATTGAAAGACCTACTGATTATGATGACGCTAAAGCAAAATTAGATACGTTGTTATCTACCTATCATAGAAATCAATCATTAAACTTCTTACAGAATAAAATAAACCCTGAAGCATTACTGACAGCTTTGAATCCTGAATTTAAAGCAGATATTGATGCACGAATTGGTACTGACTTATTTTCATCTGTCGATATAGAAGAGATACTGTTCATTGAATTAGATGCGTTTTCTGCTGGATTAATTGGCAAAACTCCTATTGATCTAAAACAATTATTATTAGGTATTCCTAATATTGATACTAAGTTCATTCCTGTTGTTGATTTCTGGAAGCCTAAGCGTGCTAGATTTTTAGCATTTGAGTTGATATATCAGATATCTAATGCATTAACTGATTCTATTAATTTAAAGGATACACTTAGCCAAACAATATCTGAAACTTATCATGACACGATTAGAGGAGTACATAGAGAGAACTATGATGTATACCCGTATAGCCATGATCAGAACCATGTAAGAGACGAGGTAACTGTATCAATGACATTGTTCAATGATGACCCAATTCCATCTATACAGATAGCAACTGGACCACATAGGCTATACCCATGTAAAGCTCTTACAGGGGATGACCTATCAGCTAAAAATGATTTAGTTACATTAGCTGATGACGAAGGAACAACATATACAATAATAGAAGGTGATAGAATAGTGTCATCATTTGATCATAAGATATATGTAGCACAAGCAACCGGTACTACTTGGGTTGTAGCATACAATGGAACCTTAACCACAGATGACATTTTTAGAGTAGATACTGATTTAACTAAGACACCTGGATCTGCTGAAGTATCAGCATTGTACTTTTATAACGGATCTAGCTTAGACTTGATAATTTAGAAAACGACAACTAGAACAAATTTACTATATCACTAGTAGGAAATTAGAGAATGGTCAATATAATAAACATTAAAGAAAATCTTCACAAACATGTAAAGGACGAAGTAACCTCTACGGTTAGAGGACAAGTAGAAATATACGAAAAGTTCCCCGATGGTAATTTAAAGTTACACGACAAAAGTAATTTAGTAGTATACCAAGGACGTAATTGGTTAATGCAAAGGGCATTAAATGAAATCACTATTCCCGAATCTGTGTCAAATATAAAGAATGCATTTATATCTTGGTTTGGTTGTGGATCAGGTGGAGCATCGTCAAACTTAATGGTCCCATTAGCTCCATCATTGAGTGATGCAGATTTAACACAACAGTCAACTATAAATAACAAAGTCTCAACTGATTGTATTGATGATGGAAAATATCATCCATTTGATAGTGTGGAATTTGTTATTGATTCTGATAACAATAATGAATTACTTAAAGCTTCTATAACTGTTACATTAGGAGCAGATGACGGTAATGGTCCAGCAGGCGGAACAACTGTTTCAGATTTCTATGACCTCAATGAAGCTGGCTTATATGTAAGTGACAGTAAACTTCAAGCGGACTTCACAGGTGGAAGTGCAGCCGCACATTTAGCAACTATTAGAATGTTTGCTAGAGTGACATTCAGCACATTAAGAAAGTTTCCAGAACGTCAGATTGTTTTCGTCTGGAATGTATTCTTTTAAAAAAAGAGAGAAATAAAGAAATGACTAAATATTCATATGTATTACGAGAACTATCTGGATCAAGTATCAACAAGAAATCCAATAAGACTGCCAAAAAGGAAGTCCCAGAAGCTTTTAAGAAGGAATGGAAGAACAAAGACAAAGATGGTGATGGCAAGGAGAATGAACCCAAACCTGACTTCGTGAAAGAGGTTGAAAAGAATAAGAAGAAATAATCAAAGATAATAAAATGTCTATATATTCATATGTATTACGAGAATTATTTAACAAGAAAAGAAAAGATTGGAATCGTAAGATATCACCAGAAGAAAAATAGCTCAGGATATATATGATGTATCAATTAGTGGTCGAACAGATGTTTACGATTTAGCAGAGTCAAAATTTAAAGATTTAGAAAAAAATCCAAAAACTGTACCCATAGCTGCAAAATGGATGGCTGATCATTGTTTTAAGAAATATAAACAACTGATCAACAAGTTATCAAAATCTCAAAAATTAAAAGTTCATACCAAACTTAAAGATGGATTTGAAGAGCAACTTTATGAAAGTGGAAAAATGGATTGGATAAAAAAGGGGTAACCCCCTCTTTTATCCCGGAATACGGAGTGTTACACATGTAACATCGTGTTTTTCCGCATGACGATCATTCATCGCCACATCGACTTGATTCTGAAGAAAATCAATCCCCCAGTCCATTACGTCTTTGTGACTCAAAAACGCGTCCACTGATTCAATAGTGAACTTTGTTTTCAATGTGGATTCCAATTGACTCACTGCTTCTGCAATACTCGTAGCAACATCAATGACATCTGGCATTTTTAATTCCCTCTGTTAGTTGTTAAAGTTTGAATAGTTTCTTTGAATCACAAGTTAATATGTATAGACAAACTATAGCCAAAAGAAACATGCAACCAACTGAAGGGTTAGTTCAATTGGCCACATATCCAAACGACTGACTCGTCTTGTACTAATTGTGAGTATAACGTTTATACTCACAATTCAATGTATCTGAATCACATTGGACTGTCCTCCTATTTCTGATTCCTATACCGTTGTTATAGCAATATGGAACGAGTTTCGTTCCTGATGCGTGCATCAATATATATAAATGAATTATCCTATACCATTCTCCAGAACAAAAATAAAAGTACAATTTAAGTATAATAGATTTTAAACTAAGGATTAGTTATTATGGCAAACAATGTAAGCCCAGGTGTGTTCACTAAAATAATAGATTTATCTTCCTTTCTTGTAGAAACTCCAGGAACTCATGCATTCCTGCCATTTCTATCGAGAACAGGTCCAGATAACAAAGCAGTTTTTGTTGCAAGTCTTCAACAGTTTGTAGATCTATATGGAAGACCAAATATCAATGACTTTGGGAAGTCATTCGGGCAAGGCCCATATGTGGCGTATAACCACATTTCTGTTGCTCCTGGATTTTGGGCAATGCGCGTTCTACCTACTGATGCAACGTATTCTAATTTATTTGTAAACTATAATACAGATTCAACAGGGGCAATATCAGTAACTCACGAAACTACCCTTAATACACATGGGGAAATAGATACTGAAGTAGCACAGACAACTGGGACTATTACTCCATTAGTAGCTTTCTACCCAATTGGTAGAGGAGATGCTTATGATGATTTTGCCATTACAATTACTAAACATGCAAATACACAATTAACTGGAATCTACATTCTTGATATTTGGAAAACTCAAGCTGATGGAGATGATGTAATTATAGAAACATATGAGATTTCATTTGAATCAACTGCTATAGATGATTCTGGTGATTCCATATTCATTGTGGATGTTGTAAATAGATACTCCAAATGGATTAGAGTTAAAGCCAATGAAACATCTATTAATGAATGGCAAAAATCATCTATCGAAATTGTAGTTGGTGATTCAGTAACACCTGTTCACTTATTCAACGGTTCAGAAGGCAATATCATTGCGGTTGATTCCGATACCGGTAAGAGAACAATGGGGTCAACCGAAATTACAAATGCAACTTCACTTCTAATTGATGCATATACAGGATTGATTGAAAATCCCGAAAGTGGACTATTGGATGAAACTGTATTAGACCTAGATGATACATACATACCAATCGTATATGATGCTGGTTATCCAACATCAGTCAAGAATGCTGCTGTTACATTAACAAGTAGCTTAAGATTAGATGGTGTAGCTATCCTTGATAATGGTGATAATGTATCAGTAGATGCAGCCCTTTCAGCTAGAGATGCTAGTCATACATACAATACTGCTTACGCATCAATATTTGAATGTTACAGTAAAATATTTGATAACCATACTGGTAAAGAATTATGGGTAAGTCCTGTTTATCACATGGCTTCAATGATTCCTCAGAATGATAGATTGTTTGGTATTTGGTATCCAAATGCTGGATTCAATAGAGGAACCGTTGATAACATTATGGAATTGAGATTCAATCCCAGGATAGCTGATAGAGACAGATTATATCTCAAACAAGTTAATCCAATTGTTAAATTCTCAATCGGTTATGCAGTATTCTCTAATTTAACTACACAAAGAAAACCTTCTGCTCTTCAAGACTTAAGTGTACACAGAACAATTCTGTATATTCAAAGGAACTTGGAACAATTTCTCAAGTTCCATATCTTTGAATTAAATACACCTGAAGAACATTCAAGAATGGCTGCGGCAATAACACCGTTCTTATCATCAATCAAATCTGCAAGAGGATTGGTTGATTACAGTGTTGAGGTCGGAGCAAACGAATATGAAATTAAAACTAAACAAATGCACGTTAATGTAATATTACAGCCAACGAAAGCAATTGAAAGAATTAACTTAAATCTATTCATAAAATAAAACAATAAGATGGAACAAATTAATAAAATTCGCGGAGTAATAGGATGCATAATAGTTTCGTAAAAACCCAAGAGAACCGCCATGATAGATATTTTGGCGGGACTAGTAAGGGGGTCGCTGATCCATATATCAGTGGCTATCACTTCATTCATTTCAAACATCTTCCGCCAAACCTTTCAGCCCACCTAGCTGTTAATGACCCGGCAGATCTCGGTTTTCAAGAAGGTCCTCCTGGAAACGATGAAATAGCTAGATTATTAGCTGCATCATGTTTGTCTGTTACTCCAGTCGGGGGAACACTAAACAGAGCTGAATTCACTGGTCTTGGCGGAACGAAATGGTCCGTTCCTACAAATATTGATTATGGGAATACTCTTTCAATGAGATTCCTGGAATATAGTAGATTACCTATCCTTCATGTATTCAACAACTGGTTTAGAATGATCAGAGAATACAGAAATGGTACCAGTTTGTTAACTGGAAGTGCTAAAAGCCAGACATCTATAGAATATACTAAATCGGCATATTCTGGAACACTATTATACTGGACAACAAAACCAGATGGTGTAACAGTAGAATATGCTGCATGTTATACAGGTGTTTACCCAACAAAAGATCCCCAAGAACTGTATGCTGGCGACATAGCCTCATCAGATAAGCTAGAAGTTGATATGGAGTTCAGCTTCGATATGCCTTTCATGGAGAGTTGGGTAAGAAAAGAATGTCAGTTCATGGCAAATCTCTACCACGGGGAAGGTATCAAGGCACATGGCGGATATAAGGTAGGTACTTCAACAGCTAATAATACTGAAGAAGGTAGTCATACCGATTCCGGTGGAATTGGCACTGCAACATCACCTGCATAATAAGAATAATAGCAGCTAAATCATAAGTTCACAGGAATCAACATAGTATATGTATTATGTTGATTCCTGTTTTTTTTTCGTTATATACTAGGAAATTTATTTCTACGATTAATTAAATCAAATCAATAACTATCTACAAACTAATTTTAATCGAAGGAGCTTGTCATGGACAACCCATCTGTAGAAGAATCACCAATGGCTAATGTTGCACCGTTACCGCAACAATTAACGCCTGACACACCCCCACCCCCACCCCAAATGCCACCACCCCAAATGCCACCACCAGTGGTAACACCTCAAGTATCAACTGCTACAATGTCCCCAACAGGATACTTTGCTGGCTTTACTGATGTTAAGTTACCAGAATATGAGTTAATAACTCCTCAAAGTTTATATTCCATAACAGTTAAAACAATGACTGTTGAAGTGGAAGAAAATCTTAAAGGTAGTTTAATAACCCCTAGAAAAGTTCCGGAACATTTGAATAAAGCACTCTGGCAATCAATTGTAAGCAAACCTGAAAATATTGTAACATATGATGACTTTCTAAAAAATATAACTATTAAGGATAGAGATGTCCTTATGTATGCATTGTACCATATCTCATATAAAGATGTGAGGAATTATGATGTAACATGTTTACAGTGTAGAAAATCCAATCCTATTACATTTGAAATTGGAAAGATATTTCAGATGGAAGCATTTAATGGTAGTCCTGGAGAAATAATCAATAAACGTATTGATATTCCACTGCCTATCATAAGCAATGTTACTGCCGTTATAAAGCAACCAGTTATTGCAGATGAAAAAGCAATGTTAGAAGATATGCTTTTTCAGAGCGATAAGAATTTAGAATTGGGAACAGAAATGTTAGTCATTGATAAATTCGTTATGGAAAATAATGGAGTACGTCAAGATATTACAGGACGAGACAATATATTCAGAGCATATAATACATTGTCGAGTCAAGATAGAAAAGCAATAAGTCGTGAGTATGTAGAAAACTTTGGTAAGTATGCTATGAAATTAGAAATACAAACCACCTGTCCAAGTTGCGGAGTCTCGGACGATACACCCATAGACTTATTCAACCAATTTTTTCGTTCACTGCACGAATGAAGAATCACTGATCGAGTACCAGAAGTCAATACAGGAAAATATATTCCTAGCAATGGAACTCGGTAAACAACAATATACCTCTATTATTAAAATGCCGATTGATCGTCTTCATAGTTACATCAAGTGGAAAGTTAAATTTGACGAAGAAGTGTCCAAAATGAAAGAAGATCAACTTAAAGATATTAAGTAGAGAACAAATTTAAATGATTGAATATAAGAAAGTTTTAGCTCCTGTAGATACTACAACTACAACTTCTCTGGAAATAGCTAATAATACATCCAGAACATTTTCTAGAAGTTTAGAAGGAGCAGATAATATTTATGTAGACTTCTCCTCTATTATTTCACCCGAGGGAGATTTTAAAAGGCTATCCGGTATCAACGTTTTAATAAACTCTATCAGAAATTTATTAATGACACCTATTGGGACATATCCATTTAATCCGTTATATGGATCAAATTTATATAAGAAGATATTTGATCTGGCCGATAATGATACTGAAGATGAAATTATAGCAGAAGTAGTAGACAGGATTAGAGAATGGGATGATAGACTTGAAATAACTGATGTTGATACTGGATTCTTTTCTAATAGGAAAGGATTTCGATTATCTATAACTATCCAAACAGGAGAAGAGACTGCCTCTACATCTCTTGACTTTATAGAATCGTATACAGACTTATTTACAGACTTACACGGAGAAGCATAATGCAAAATTGGTTAAGGCTTCAACACTATCCCGCTGATTATTTAAATCTCGTATACAGGTATTATGCAGCTCATGGTGTTTCCTATATTTGTAACTATTATCACTTGGATCTCCCTAGCAGCACGGCAGATCTCGAAGTGTTAGATTCAGGAGCATATGAAGTATTGGGAGAATTATCTGGATATTGTTGGGAGAAGATTACACTACTACCTATCTATAACACAGAACAGATTCAGCCAGTATTTGAAGCAGATGAACGAGGATTTGGTAAATTCAATCAATCATCAAGTCTTAACTTTCCTACTCTATATAACATTCAGCCTACTGCTACTGATTTCATTCAATTTGTAGAACCAAAATTAAACGAGAGCGATGCTCCTTCAATTGATAGTCCTTTATATAGAGTGGTAAATTTTGAGAAGGCAACTAATTCATTTTTCTCTTTCTGGAAATTAAGTTTACAAGTTAGTGAATTTACACTAACAAAATTAGAAAAACAACTTAGAGCAATTTTTTCATTTGTCGATTATGAAAAACAAATATATGATATTGACACTGCAACATTAATATATAGATTGTTAGATAAAAATCAAACATCTAAGGTTAAAGACTATTATAATGAACGAATTGGATTCTATTTTAACTCATGACTAATTGTTCATATATCGCAAAAGATATTAATACTAATAAACAAAGAAGAATGGATTATTCTATAATATTTAATGGAAAATCTTCCCCTAAGATAAAGCTAGAATATGGTTATTAATCATAAAACTAATCTGAGAACAAATATTTAAAATGGCCCTATTTAAAGATAACGATATAAAGATCTTCAGTTCTAGAGAAGAGATAAGGAATCAGCTTGTAGAGGAGGCTAAAAACTATTTAGAACTATCTAATGTTGACCTGACTAATACTAGTTTTATGTCATACATTATAAATATACTATCCATTCTGTCCGCCAATCAAATGTTTTATAGTTCTACGTTATATAGAGAATTCTTTTTAACTCAAGCTCAAATACAAGAGTCAGTATATAACTTATCGAAATGGATAGGATATACCATACCCCAAGCCACTCCTTCAAATATCAATGTATTATTTACACTACCTTTGCAATTTAATGATCCCCACGTAAACTTAGTTTTCCCAACTGATTTTCAAGTACGAGCTGGAGATGTAGCATTCACATTAGACACCAGCTTTGTTTTAAATGGAACTTTAGTATCTGGGACAGAAGAAGATCTTCGTGCCCAAATAGCAAGTATGATCGCTAATGGAGTTCAAACTGAAATATTAAATAACCGAATTGTATCTGTACGAAATGCAACTACTGGTTTCTTATATCCAGTAGAAATAAATATTGGTGACGGAGGAGATACTGCATCAGCATCATTCGTTTTACCATTTAGTCAAATAGTTAAAGAATATAGATCATTTACAATTCCTGACGATTTGGAATTTTATCAATTCTTTACAAAACGCTTAACTAATCTTGATGGTCAAGTTAGTGAGTTAACTATTTATGTAATTCCTCCAGAAATAGACATGACAGATGTATCAACTGTTACAGACATAGAATCTAAATTAACGGAAGATCAAAAAACTGAATACCTATGGACTGAAGCAATTTCTGGGCTATATACTTTAAACCAAGGAGATAAATCATTCATAAGCACAAACTTTGATGGTGAATCCGAAATACTCTTTGGAAATGGAATTATTGGTGAACAACCAACTAGAGCTTCAACAATTGCAATAATTGTATCATTAACTAAAGGCGAAAAAGGAAATGTAATTCCTGCTTCAATTACTTCATCAGATAGTCTATTCTATGAAAATGATAATAATAGAGTCCAACGGGTAAAACTGACCACAGTAAATACTGAACCTGCTACTGGAGGAAAAGATACTCCATCCTTATCAGAAATTAAAAGTGCAGCAATAACCAATCTCACCAGCAAAGGTAGACTCGTATCAGAGTTTGACTATGACGATTTTAATATTATTGCTCCTAATGTACCTATTAAAAAAACGAAACCTATTCTAAAACGAAGCGATTTAAAAACAAACGAAATTTCGGTATTTTCTGAGCTCATATATAACAATCCAGAAAACGCAAATGGGGCGGCTGAAATCGTACCAACTAGAAATCTCCCCTATGTGTTTGATAGTACAAGTTTCTTTGTCCCTAGGGGTGCTACAATTCCTAATCATGATGATTTTGAATCAGCATTCAATATGATTATTGATTTAACATCGCTACAAGCTAGTTATGAATATATCTTAAGAGAAGTTACAATTACTTCTGCTTTAGAAAGTAGTGATCCGACATATAATCCTCTTGTATTTTTAAATATTCCTTCAGTCAAATTTACATCAACTGTTGATCCAAATGATACTAATATTATCAATATAGATATCTATACAAATGCAAACCATACGCCCACAACTAATGTTACTCAATTCAGAGCAAATCTAATTACTACATTTGATAATGCAAAGTATTCAATGACAACTGAATTAGATACTGAAGATGTTACAAAGGTTAATGGATTTAGTTATCAATTCTTTGACTTCTTAAACTTTCCTAGAAACTCTGTTCAATTCAAAGTATTAGTGGAAGGACTTATTCCGTACAGCCAGATTACAATGGAAGATAAAATCGCATTAGGAATTGAAAGCGATACATCTCAACCATCAAAATGGATTACATTAACTACTCATACTGCAGATGTAATCATTAGAAAAGATTTAAGTGATTTCATGTTTAGTTCAATAACGGAGACTGATGGAGTAACAACAGTACATAACGTTCCAACTATACTCTCATCTTATATAACTCAAGAAAATTTCAATGTAGATAATTTTGAATTGGCTGTATTTCAGAAACTTATTGGTAATCTAAAAATTAACTCAATTCGAATGTTAACAGATTTTCTCAATATTAAGTTTGCAGATACAATTGGCAAGTTGACTAACATGAAATATAATGCCATTGCATCAACAAAGATAATATCCAGAAGTTTAACTGAAGTTCCTAATACTCCAGTAATAAATGATACATATATTGTAAATGGAACAGAAGGAATTGATATATTCAGTCAAGACTGGAATACACATAAAAATGAACTGGCACAATGGAACGGTAACAGTTGGATATTTATAAAACCATCATTCGATGAGTTTATTCAAATAGTTAATCCATTAAATACAAGTGATCCAGATCAAAACAAAAAATTACAATGGACAGGAATAAGTTGGGTTGAACCAATATTTGATATTCCGTTTAATGTATCTTTAAAAATTAACAAAGATCCTGATATAGCAATATCTTCTTCAGCATTAGAAGCTAACATAAAAACAGCATTACTAGATAATTTTGCATCAAAATTTGGTATGGATGTTGATATTGATAGATCGGAAATTGTAAAAGTTGCTAGAGGGGTATTAGGTGTTCGATTTGTAGAAATTATTGGCCCAGAAATAGATATTAGATTCAACTATAAAATAGATGATCTTGTGTTTGCTGATCTATTAGATTATACACCTCAATTAGTAGCATTCACATCAGATTCAATATCCATTACCATTATATAATAAACCATGCCTAACATATCCTACATTCGAAAATTAGATGCACCTAACAACACTTCTAAGGACGATATAATTGCTATACTTGATGCAGCTAAACTTCATAGATTAATTTTAAAGAAAGTAGCTAATGAGCTTCAATTCTTGATTCAGGAATGCTACTATCCACGTGTTGCGGATATACACAAAGAACTTCTACATGTAACTAAATCTAATGAAGCTGATCTATTAGCATATTCTAAAGCTAAATACAGAAATCCAAAATGGAAGAAAGTAGATCCTAAACTTCTGCATGATGCTCAAACTGTTTTACTTGTATTAATTTGTCAAGACTTTACAATCAAAAAAGATTCCGCCGCTGGTCTAGCTACATTAAATCTTTTAGCATTAAGATTCTATACTAATACAATGTATAAGTTTATAAAATACTGTAACCCAGATTATTTTAGAGCAGCCATTAGTAGGTTATCACATAATCATTTATTTACGACCAAAAAAACAATTGGGGAAGCCGTATTATATTTATCGGGTCAAGTCTATAAGAAGTTCCAAAAGGGTCTATCTAATGATGATCCTGTAGAAATTATTGATATGATATATGTACTACGTGGAAGAATTAACCAATCAGTTAGGAGCTTCGCTAATAAGTATTATGACATTGCGAAAGATGGCGGAGCATCAAGATTAACAAAAGAAGATCTTCCAGAAGAACAAACCACAGATAAAAAATTAAGAATAGAAGCTGGAAGAATTGCTAAAGAAATTACTATCTATAGAGCCGTAGATACTAGTGCCATTAAATTATCTCAGCAAATTACCAAATTTAATAGACGGTTAGCTAAAGAATATTCAAATACTTTAACTAATACTAAATACACGGAGAATCTAGAATTACTAATATTCTTGTTATTACGAGAAACTCCTAGTGTACATATGCCACAAAATGACTATGCAAAAATAGTCAAAAAACTAATGGCAATAAAGAAAAGTACAAAACCTGTGTACTTTAAAAAGGTCCTAATTCAAGTACATAATCAACTTAACCAAGATTTAGGTTATGTTGAAAAATTCGATAAACTCTCTTCTCAATCGAAGCATATTTCAAGGAGCTATTTAGCATATTATATTGCTATGCTTGTTTATAATCATTTCAGCAATTAAGTAGTATTAAACAAGCCAGGATTTGAATTAACAAGCCCATTACCTCGGGCAATTTGTGCCGGCGTCACTCTGGCAGATGTATCATTTCTAGTACCAGTACTACTTACTCTGGATATTGAGCTCGGTTTAGTAGCCAACACAATACTAGCCTCATCATCAAGAGCAGAATCAATGTGGAATTGTTTATCAGGATAATCATCCCCACCATAATTTATCCAATGAGGAGGACTCTCTTGTGCACCGTCTGACCACCCCTTACATGCCCCAAATTCATTTAAGTAATCTAATACCGTAGGGGTATCTGTTTTTATACCATGTGCAGCTTTAGTAACATTAACCATCGTGTCATATAAACTACCAATTTCAACTGTAACATCTACAATACCGGGACGTTGATTATATGCAATATGATTATCGTCTCCACCCTTTGTAACTGTTACAGTTTTTATGTACGCTGCCTTCAAATTAAATAATCCAGCGATTCTGGCACCACACAACCAAGGCCAGAAGAATGTATGCCCATCAACACTCCTTGGTGTAACGAACATCATAAGGGTAGCTAATGGGGCAGTTATATATTTGTGTGTCATATCGCTATCGTTAGGATACGGATTATATAATCTGATCTGTGCTCTATATGATGGAGACCACCCTGAAGATTTCCAAATATGGGGAAAGTCTAATTTATGACCCATAAGTACCCCTGACACAGCATTACCAATTGTTTTGGCTTGACCCGAAACTCCACTATTTTTTAATCTTGAATCTAAAGACTCTCCCCATCCTGTTAAAGTTCCTGACAGGGCATCTGGTAATAGTTCTGAAAGTGTCTTCAATCCTTGTCCTGCTGTTTCTGTTCCTGTTGCAAATGTAAACTCTCTAACTGCTTTAGATGCAGCATCTGTACTACTAGCAAACATACTTTCTTCATAATCATTACTATATGATTCAGTAGGAGGATTGTTATTTAATGTTGCATATTTAAGTGTATTCTGTGATGTTCCATTGCCTTTCAATATTATGTTATATGTATCTTTAAGATGCTGTCTAAATGAAGGTTTAACATCTGTTCCACCATCCATTGCAGCAGTAAGTCTGTAAAATTCTGATCCAGAATGTGATAATCTAGGAGTTTTTGGACTAAGTTCTAATATAGGAAGAGTGTCTATAATCGCATCATCAGGAGTTGGTCCTTTGGCATCCATACCCATTATTCTTCCGTCTAAAGGCGGGAGACCTAATGGTATATTATTATTAAGAATAATCTCTTTTGCACCGAGTCCTGATTCTGTTATTGACGCCATTATCTTACTCCTGTTCCATTAACTACACCAGACATATTAACATCCAAATCTCCATCTGTAGGAGCTGAAGTAGTACTAGAATTAGATGTATTGGTATTATTAATAATTGTTTGACCCACGTTAGTTAACTGTGCAACGGTTGCAGTCTGCATTTGATGCATTTGATTCATAATTTTCCTCTGGTTAGCTGATTGTCCTCTTATTGCCATCATCTCATCTTGAGCTTTAGCATTAATAATTTCACCATGATTAACACGTAATCTATTAGCTGCTCCTTCTCGCAGATTATCATACTTAGAATCTTTAAATGCATTCTCCCCTCTGGCAACCATTTTTAATTGACGATAATTAAGACCATTAAGAAGCCTTCCCCCTAACGCCTTATCCTTACCAGTACCAGTATATTGGGCTATAGCTAAGTTTGTACTGTGTTTCTTTCTATCAGTCTCTACTGCATCAATTGAAGCTAAAAGACCTTTCCCGCCAGGAGCTAAGGATATAGCTTTTCTAAGTAAAGGATTATCCTTTATTATGGATGACATTGCAGATTTAATACCAGTGATTATAAGATTATATAAACTCGATACAGTAGAGGCTATCTTCTTTGCAAAAAATATGGATGTCTCAGCTACTATATCTTTTATTGCAACTGCTGCTTCACCAATAGCTATAATTGGAGATAATATCATAGGAATAATCCTGTCCCTATTCTCGTATAATGCTTCTCCTAAAGAGTAAAATACATTCACAAATAATTTAGGCAGATGCCAGAAAATAAGTTTAGATATATGCCATACCATCTTACCCACTATCTTACCCAGGAACGCTTGTGTTTTAATATACTTAATAGTTATGTCAAATATTATTTCTGCTATCTTCCAGTAGTTTCCACCAGAGGAAAAGAAAGTAACTACTCCAGAAACAAACTTTTTCATTATACCAATTATGTTAGGGATTACTATATCTGGAAGATCCTTTTGAAGGAAATCAAGTATTCTAGGGACTATAGCTTTAATAGAAGCAGTAACTCGTTTTTGACTTTCAGCAGGATTCATTAAAAAGGAAACGATATTAGATATAGAATCTCCTAGAAATCCAAGAATCTTTAAATTCATCTCACCCATAAAGTTTAAATACTTAGCTATCGGTTTACCCAAACCGGGTAATTGAAAATTAACACCCAGTCTTTCCAGTATGAAATTTACAGGCCATTGTATTATTCTCCATAACCCATCAAGTACTCCACCAACTAATGATGAAAATTTCATTAATAACGTTGGCTTAAGTGTATCAAACCATGTTCCGGCTTTAGTCCACCCAATGATTCCATCGATGACCGTAGTAATAATCAACAAGGGAAGGAATATTTTGGAAGCTAGTCCCGCTATAGGTGCCAGAAGCTTAACTGCTCCAACTCCTCCTAAAATGCCAGTAACTCCAACAAGTGCACCAGCACCCTTTACTCCTTTTGCTCCTCCCAATAATTTTGATAGTGCAGACATTGGCCCTTTACCTAATAATTTTAAACCTACTCGTTTTGCAGACTGAAACATCCCACCTTTAAAGAATTTTCCTTTTTCTGCTGCTTCTCCTACTCCTGTGAGAGCTCCACTAGCTTTTGATACTGCTCCTCCTTTTGTTATTGTTTTTAACCCGAGTAGCGAAGCAATGCCTGAAAAAGCACCACCAAATACTCCAGTGATAGCAGCACCAATAGAACCAACCACAGATGCCATTATCACCCAAAGATTATTTAACAATGCATTAAACTTATTCTTTCTAAGCCATTCCCAGTGTTTTCCTTGATGCATTGATGTCTTACGATCAGTTATTACAGTGTGATCATATAACCGTTTAGTATATTCAGCAGCTTGTTGTGTATCTGTTGCATTTTTCTTCCATCGTCTCTGTGCATTATCACCACTAGGACTTATCATTTCTCCAGGTTGAACATGTACCATCCCTTGTTTCGTAACATTCAATGGCACCATAGATCCCATTGCGGCCTTAGGTGCTCTACCTAGCATACTATTTAGTCTGCCTTTAGCCCTACTAAATAATCCACCACCTGCTTTCTGTTCACCCGTATCAGATGACATCAAATCTAAAAAATCACCAGATGCTGAAAATCTCTTGAATCTATCCCATAATTTATCTGGTCCGTCAATTAATCCTCTGCCTTTTGGAGTTATTGCTCCGCCACCCGTATTTTGAATAATTCTATTCAACTGATCTTGCATCACCTCAAATCCATAAGACAATTGTCCAAATATAGACATAGCAGATACAGCTATTGTATCTATTGCAGTTCTTCTAATTACCCGTCTAGAATATTTTTGAGCAGGACCACTTAATACTGTATAATTAGCAGTGAAAGATACGAAATCTGTAAACATTTTAAATCCCTTCCACACAGATTTAAGAGGACCAGATTTAACAAATGAATCAACCACGTTATCAGCCATACTAAGCATAGTAGCACCCAAGATACCAACATTATCTGCCATCAGTTGTACGTTAGGTGAAGTTTTTGCTATATTAGAAGATATAATATGAAGATAATCTAACTGTAATTGTAATGCTTTAGATGGTATAATAGCTTCCCCTTCATGGACAATCGCTTGTCCTGACTTTGTTACAAACCCACCCTTTCTAGCTTTAGGTAAATTTTTCTTTTTAAGTTCACCTTTAGTAAGGGTATTTACTGCTATTAACCATTGTGCATTACTAATTCTTAATCTGTCAATTGCTTCAATTTCATCTGAAGAACCATACATTCTACTATAGGATGTATTATGTATTCTCTTTTTAGATCTCGTTTTAGATTTTTCGGTTTTATCTACAAATCTACCTTTATCATCTCTAGTTTGATTAGACATATGCCCTTTAGATATTACCGATAATTTTTCTTTAGGGCCACCATCAATCATATTTTTTTGAGATTTCTCTCTATTGAGCTTGTTTTTAACTGCACCTGCTAAATCTTTAGTTCCTTGATACATTCCTCGTACAGCAGAAGAAAGAGTACCTTTATTTTTTTCTATAATACTTTTAGCTAACTGGCCAACAAATGGATTAATTGCAGTAGCAACCGTTATTCCAGCAGCTTGTGTTCCACTAAAACCTACTTGGTCTTTTATAGCACTAGCTGCCGCAGTGATAGGACGGGAAGCTGCTCTTATAGTTGTAGTTGAAAGATTCTTAATACTGTCAGATAAAGAGGATACCTGAGAGCTAAGATCTCTCATTTGATAATCTTCTGCCATTAAAATCCTAAGTTAATAAATTTATTACCTTGTAATGTAAAGAATTGGGCTTATCACATGCTATAGCTGCTATTTCACTAGGCCACATTAATTCCTGTGCCGCAGTTGTATCTGGGTCAACTATTCCGATTTCTTTGTATGCATCTATTAATGCATAATACAAATTATTCATCTGTTTGTTATTATTTATTGTCGCAACAAACACAGCATTGTTTTTCATATAAAGACCAAACGCCGATGCCAAATCCATTGCAATTTCTTCTGCTCGTTTTTTCCCAAACACACTAAGTTCTTTTTTTATAAACTCATAGTACACCTTTAAGTTGACTTTATACTGTTTAGTATTTTCAAAGTTTGATATTAGAAATTTTGCTATTCGTTTTGCTGAATTTGATTCAATTTGTATTCCCGCATAAATCTCGAAAAATTTGCTATAGTATGATGCAAACATATCTTTAAAAATATTAAAAAACTTGTTTTGATCTTGTCTACATGCATAATGCATTACTTCATGTAAAAGTATTTGAGATACATTTTTATCTGATACCCATGAAAATAAATTTACATTATTGTCCATTAAAATATATATTTTATGACTCTCAGGATGATATATCCCCATCAAAGTCTTTTTAAATCCATTAGCAAATTTTTTATGTAAAAGAAGCTTAATAATATTCTTCGACATAAAGCCTGGTACTATGACATCATCATTTATTAGATTCGAAATAGGTCCTCTGACTGGAGATATTAATTTATTCTTAGACACTATATCAATAAAACTAGATTTTAATTTCTCCGAGGAATAGACCGAATAATCATGTAATTTTACAATCTCTTTAACAGAGAAAGGAATAATTCCTAATTTCTCTTGTAAATCGGTCATCTACTAAGCCTCTTTGTATTTTGTTCTAGGATCTTATACTTAACAAAGTTAATGTACAATATCGTCTGAATCATTTATATTAAATCCTAATATTTTAGTTACATCTACCATAGGAGAATCTTTACTTACTTCATGTAAATTCTCTTTGATATGTTTAAGAATTTTATTACTTACGTCATGTTGGGTCATTTTCTCTCTATACTTCATATCATTAATATCAGAACTATAACTACCTTCCGAGAATCCCATATCTAATACTCCCATCATATCATCAACTACAGCTTCAGATGTAACAGACGATATACTCATGGGTGGATCATACATTCTAACATATGCACCAAATCCTAATGATATAGCCATATCGTCATTCATTCCCCTAGAGGCTTCAACTCTATTAATTCGACCACCTGTATTTTCTTCTAGTCCTATAAGCTCCAATGCTAACTTCCTAGATTTAATAAGATTAGTATTTTCAGATACATATGTGTATAACGAATCAAAGATCAAAGGTCTAGTTTGTGCATTCGTTGATAATCCATATTTGTATGTTGGTCGTTTATTCTTGGCGGTGTTCTTTATTTTATGCTGATATAAATTATGGTCGATTGAACTTCGAGTTAAAAATTCTATAACTTGATTACCATATGAGTTTTCCTCTACAATAGTTAAATTCCGTGGGAAAATCTTACACACTGACTCCACTACCTTACAAAAATCATCAACCCGTAGCTTACCTACATACTCCGCAACCTGTTCAAATGTAACATAATCTATAATTTCAATTGCTGAATAATCAGTACCAGATGCAGATGCCACATCAACACATATCATATAATATGAATCTTTATTTGGCTGTTTCCATATCTGCAAATCGTGACTCTCAAATGTCAACTTGGCTATAGGGGGAGTATCAACATCATTAAGTTTCTCGATAATTTCACCAGGGAAAAATGAATTTATTGAAGCTAAGAATTTCATTTCTAGCTCTTGTTGAATCTTTGCACGATCATTATGTAAGATAGCACACTGCCTAGGATACCAAGTAGGATCTTCTCTGAATTCTTTAACCTGCTTCCAATGAATCTTTTTAGCTTTATAGATAGAATTAGGATTAGTCTCAGCTTCTACCCAACGCTCATAATACCATTTACCAATACCTACAGTTTTATTAGGAGTACTAATTACTATTGTCCCATAAGGAACTCCCTTTGCTTCGGCTGCACTTTGGGCCTTAACAAGAGTTGGTCCAAATCCCGAGAATGCTTCATCTATATAATCAATGAATGCAGCTTCATCCACAACAACAATCGTACATGCCTTTCCTCTAAATAAGTTTTCAGGTTTCTTTGCATTTACCTGTGATGCATGAAATTTACATCCATTATCTAATATGAATGTTTGCTCTGCTTCTTTAACAAATTTAGGTCTGATCCAATCTGGTAAATTCCTGATCATTGCCATGACCTTTCTGCAAAAGTCAGTAGACTCAGGACCATCTCTACTAACAACACCAACAACAACGTTTTTATTGAATATCAATGCCCATACAATAAATGCTTGAACTATTGTTGAAATTCCAATCTGTCTTGACTTTAAAGTTATAACATGATGATCATTTACAATAGTACGCAAGAAATCTTTTTGTGGATCGTACAACTTAAATAGAATGTTTCCGCCTACTTCTTCTAGCTCTATAAAATGCTCTATAAAATAGACAGAATCTTCTTTAGCTTTATAGTATATCTCTAATCGTTCTGTTGTTGTTTCCATAAATATTTAAACTATATTTTGAGTTGATCCAGAAAATTTATTTTCTATAATTGGATTCTCAAAATAACTAGGAGAAGTTCTGAATAATGTCAAGTGGCACACTGAATCCCAGTTATCAGATGTTTCCCTACTAAGAATAAAATCACTAGAATTCAAAATATACTTTCCTCTATATGATTGATATTCAAATATCGTTGGTACAAAATCTACTGGATTTCCTATTTTAACAATAGGTATCATCCTGATATTTCTTCTTATTGTAATCCCCATCCCCAACATACTTCTGATATCATTGGAGACGGCTGTCGTTGCCAATGCTGAATTACTCACACCACCAATATTATGAGTATACCGTTTTCGGATTCTTACATTAGGATGCATCTTTGCCCCTGAAGATCCTTCAAACACACCTTTGGTTGTTGCAATATTTCCAATAGTCTCAGAAAAATGTTGATATAAATCATTTGGGGGATGTGTTGTAAATACTCTATTAAATCCATTTTCTACAATAGAACTATTTCCAAAATATAAAGTTTTAATAGGATCTCTAGTGTAATATGTACCACTATTATGATGTACATCATCCATTATTTTAGAGAATAGAGTCTTATCTCGTCTTGCAGTGTTCATCTGGAATATTCTACATACGGGAATATCTTTTATTTTCTCATTTAAATTCCACATATGAATCTTCCCATCAAATCCACAAAATCTAAACATCGGCCCATTATATAAAGAAAATGCATTATCTATAAATGAAATCAGTTGTGTTACTGTCATTGGTGGGCATATAAACTGAGGAATCAACTCTAAATTCTTCCCCCTATTATCTATATCTAATCTATCTCCTAATCCTAAATCTGTTATTATCTTAGCCACTGTATCTACAGGACATAGACTAGGATCTTCTTCTTCTGTAATATAATTTACAAAAGAACACATTGTATTAAATGAAGGAAGTGGAATTGCAGTAAATGTTACTGGACCTCTATCACCCATTGTATCTGGTGTTTCTGTTTCATTCATTTCAGGTCTAAGGAATAGATGAGTATCAGCTTTTAAATACAACAATTTGTACTGTACCAACTCCACTGGCATATTATCTTCTTGCATTAAGTAGATTCTCAAATGCATTGTTTCTTGACCATAAATGTCATTTAAGATTATATCATTTGAACTAATGTTCAAACTTATACTAAATTTCGGCCACACTGAATTCGCAGTATGTATCATACGAACCCGGGTCAAGAATTTAGATATGTCTACATTTCCTATGTATAATTCTACACTAAAATTCTTACCAAGTCTATTTACCTTTGAAATATCAATAGCTGGCATTTAAATTCCTACAAAAAAAATTACTTGGATGTTTTTATCCAAAACGACTCAATATTGCTATATATTTGTTTGGCAAAATCTTCCCTTGATTCCAAAGGAAGACTTTTCCAAACTTGATTTACCTTAGTTTGAATAGCCTGACTCCATGTTATAAGTCTAGGATCATTTGCTCTATCATTTTCTAACTTTGATTCTTTTGCTAGTGGACATTCCCCGTCTGCTACTGGGGGATGAATATATCCACATTCAGGACAATTTCCATTATCAGTGGTCATTTTCGTTTACCTTTTTGTTCCTGCTTATATTTATCTGCAAGAACCCATTTTACCAATTTTTTCTGATCACTTATTATTCGAACACTCTCTTTGTAACTTTGACATTGAAATCTAATTATTTCTAAATCTCTCCAATTATCTTGAAGATTTTCAACTGTCATATTTTGAAATACAGCCTCAATCCAAAATATATTCCATTTCAGATTTTAACATACCAATGGGAGGTCGTTAGTAGTTATATTTACAATTTGTTCCTTATATTAACTTTCCATCTTTTTTTGCTACAAATGCTGATAGATACTTTCTTAATTCTAATTCCCTAACAATGTTCTTATCAGCGTCGATAAGATATGATAGAATGAATGAAGCATAATACAGATTACGAAATTCGTCATTCAAGTTGTCTTGCATTTCGATAAACGTTCTCACTAATTTTTTCGGAAAAGCTTTGGTTAAACCAGTTAAGAAATCAATATCAACAGGAATCTGTTTGAACTTGTTTATTCTATCCTCGCATTTACTCTTAACATCCTTAACTTGTTCATACGTTAAATTGAGTGTGTCATCATGAATAAGCCGGTGAGTAAACTCATCTAATACAAAAGGATTAGATACACTTGCTTTAGCTTTAGTACCATCTTCTTTGTCCCCAAACAATGCAGTAACGAAACTGTAATTCAACTGCAAAGCAAGATTACCAGAAAATCCATTTATTATTCCAAATGCTAATCCGGTCTTAGAAGTTATTTCTTCTAGATTCAAATTTGTCATTAAATTGAATAGAATTTTATCTACATCAGTATCACCAGGAATATCTAAAACATAATCCTTTAGTATAAATATACTTTTAACTGATGTTTTATCTCTAAAATGCTTTTCGCCAATTGTTTTAGCACCAAGAGACGCTTGTATATCTTTAATTATTTCTGATGTTTTGGCTACTTGGTATTCTTCGGACAATAGTCCATTACATGTTAGCCACGGTTGCCCGGACTCTCTATATGATAAACTGAAATACGGAGTATCTGAACCGTCTGGATCTTTAACTCTCTTATATCCAAAATCATAATTCATATCTTGTACTAATACAGAATCTGATATTGTCTGTAGACTAATTATAGATGCCAATGGGATATCTCTCCTTTGATAAATATTTTGAAATGAAAAACTTATTAAATTCTCGTTTAAAATGATTTTTTAAAATGAAATCATTTACAGACACAATTCTTACTTCGATAGTAATATTCCCAATCATGGTTATACTTGTAATCATGGATGTCATATATTATTACATTTAGTCACCTTGCCACTATTAGAAGTTGATTCTGTGCTCTTGTTATTGCTGTATATAACCACCTAGCCCAATATTCATCATCCCAATAGCTACTTCGTTCTTCTAATACCATGACTCGATTTGCTTGACTTCCTTGTGCTTTATGAACACTCAAGCAATAACCATAATCAAAATAATCAAGTTTAGCTGCATATACGTTAAGAGACGATGCAGATATCACTGCTCTATTCACTTTAGTAGGATTCATCTCAGGAGACGAATTCCCAAAACATGTTTTATCTATGGGTCCATGATATACTTCAGGGGTTTCATCTATTGCTACTTCTATTTCATAATAACAACCATGATCTGAGATATATCTTATCCTGCCACAACTACCATTGTATATAACAGTATCCATTGCAAAATGATTATTCTTTAAACAAACTACTCTGTCTCCCTTCTGGGGATCTGAAGTAGTTCTTTTCAATAAATTTTCTCGAATGTAATTATTCATCTTTACTCTAGTAGCATTAAACCCACATAGTAATAAAGTTGTATCAAAGTTATTAGTATTACGAAGGAAGTTATTTACAGCTTTGTTTTTACTTCCAACTACCTTTGCAACTTTTTCTCCATACATACCTGGAGGTATAACTCCGTTCGATCTTATATCCATAGATAATTTTATTATTGGATTTCCTTCACTCTGCCTATGTATTTCACGTAACATAAAATCAGGATTTTCCATTAAATTTAATGTTCCTTCAATAGGTGGAAGTTGAAAGCAATCCCCAACTGCTAATATGGGGATTTCATAACTTTTCAAATCCTTATATATATCCGATCCAATCATACTAGCTTCATCTACAACTAGTAGATCATACTCAACTTCATCCTTGGTTTTTAAATCCCAGGAAATGATATTCCCTGAAGATTCCTCAACCTTTGGTTTATATATCAAGGAATGTATAGTTCCGCAATAATCTACGGGTCTTAATGAATTAGTAGACTTGAGTTTAACTCTTAACACATGAGATGCCTTACCAGTATAACTGATATATGCAATTTTCACCATTCTAGGAAATATACGCTGGATTGTACTTACTAACGTAGTTTTGCCAGTTCCAGCATAACCTCCAAGAATAAATGGTTTCTCCTCATTATAATTATACCACTCGGTTATTAATCCAATGGCTTCGTTTTGTTCTTTACTGTATTCCAGGGTCGTCTGTTGGGTCATTCTCTTCTCCAGTCTCTTCTTCAGTCTCTTCTTCTTTTTCGTATATGTCTAATGTCCCTCCAGGTGACGAGAATACAAATACTCTAGCAATAACATCACCTACTGCAAATTCATATGCATAGTTAAAAGCAGTAACACTTAGCCACACTTCCCCATCATGTTCATTTCTATACATGTAATTTTGAACATAGACACCATGATCAAATTCTAATGATGGATCAACTTGAATGAATGGAATTACACCTATAGGAAAATCTATACTCAACCCCATTGGTATTTGGGTTGGGTTCATTACTCTCATGTTAGCGGCTGACTTTAATTCAAAATATCCATCTTTATGAAAAACAGGTTTATTGACATTAGACGAAATATGAGTATATGTTATAGCCGGGTTACAAACCGATGTAACATAATTGTTTGCCATTGTAGTAACAGCATCAGGTTGCTGGGTGTCCATAGATTAACCTCCTAATCGAGAACGTAATTCACTTTTTCTATCTTCAGGAATTTGTATTCTATCTATAATATTGTAGATATCTTTATCTAGAGTCTTCCCTTCGTTTATATGAACAGGTATGTATGGGTGGTAATCAGGATCATCTACTTCATAGAAGTTTCTAATATTCATGTCATCTATCCCAACCATTTTAGAAGACCAATATGACAGAAGTCCCGATCCACATGCGGGAAGACCATCCTTCATACAATTATGTGGGGTCGATACTGAATCCCCATCAGATGTACTATATAAATAAGGTCTATCACAACTAATAGTATGTTTGATGGCATCCCATAAATCAAAGTGTTTAATCAATTCCCACTGATCTGATTTCATTAAATTAGATAATCCATATAATGGAGTTATCCTATTTCCTATCAATGTTCCATAATTAAATAGTTCCAAACATGATTGTAAAAAGTATTCTGAATTGTCGGGGTAGTGACCTGATTCTGTAAGATTCAAAAATCCACCTAATAGATAAACTTTATCATATCCATGTTTCATAACCAATGATTCTGCATATGATGCCATTACCGTCATGAACATCATATTGCGTCCAGGGTGCCATGCATGTAGTGTTTTCAGCCCCTTAGCCGTTCCGGTGGTCACTTCGGCCTCAGGATTCTCTAACATAGATATATCCTTACTTCCCATAGCTTCATAAATACCAGAAAGATCAAATTCCTTAAGTGTAACAGGCATTCCTTTAGCTGTTAATTCATCAACAACATTCGTGATAGCCAATTTTTCACAATCGCCACCTCTATGATTATAATTGAAATAACATGCTATGACATTCTCGTAGCCTGCTAATTTTAACATTGCTAATGTAGAGGAAGAGTCTAAGCCCCCACTACATGATACTAGACATAATTCACTCATACATCTCTTTCTCCATCATAAATATGCTTGATAACTGGAAATCGCAAACTCGGTTTTCCTTTTTCATCTACTGTTTCCTCAAAATATCTAACTGTTATAGTTCTACCTAACAGATCATTCGGATCTTTATGCCACATCTTTCTCTGTTCAAGACTAAATCCAGAACCTACCCCCACCGGATTCCCCTTATGTTCAATACTAACTCTACTGAGCAATTCACATTCAACTTCTAATCCTGTTATAGAATCAATATGCCTGAATGGACCCATTGATACACTTTTAATTATATACTCTGCATCTATAAATTGTTTAACTTTATACATGCTTCTGGTCCGCTTTCCTTCATACACTGAATCTCCATTTCGAAGTATCAGTCCTTCCCATTCATTGTCATTAGCTGCCTTAGCACAAGCATCAAACATATCAGTGGAAGTGATTAGCGTTTGTGGTAGCGAGGTCAAAACTGTTCCATCAAATCCAATATTTGTTAAAAACCCCAATCGATTAATGAATGTGGTTGTTCCCTTTTCATTCCAAAAATCATCCATAGACATTATATCAAATGCATAGAATTTAGGATTTAGAATTGTATAGTTCTTTTTCCTTATATATTTCATTATCTTCTGGAAATCCTCTAGTCCATCTTCAACCATACAGATTTCACCATCAATGACTTTATTCCTAATTAGATCTTCTTTTTCTTTTTCACCAGCCCACGTTAATAAAGTAGATTTAACTACATCTAATGTGTAGAATTCTTTACCACTTCTTGAAAAGAATTTAACATTAAGATCATTATCTACAAATATTAAACAACGATTGCCGTCGAGTTTCCTTGACGCATACCATTTCTCTTTTACAAAATCAACTTTTGCTTTAGCATTATATGTTTCACACAATGAAACATTAAACACTGGAATAGTATTAGGAAATATTTTATTGATTAATTTAGTATCAGTTCTAGTCTTTAGATTTCTGTCAATGATATTATATATAAGATCAGTATGTTCATGGTTTTCTGCTATGAATCTATTAACTGCTCCTACTGCATCATGACCGGTCAGAGTTCTATTATCTAACGCCTTTAATAATGTTATAATTTCATTGTATTCATTTGTTTCAGCCACAACACTAGATAACTTTTTAAGGTTATCAGAAGTAACGCCATACTGATAGTTTATCGTATCATATATGTACTTCCATATTTCCTTGCATTGTGGATATCTTTCAATTACTTTCTTTTTATCTAATGTAGAATTAGAAGCATTAGCTTCTTCTACAAAGGGTGCTAAGTTTTGTAAGTCATTCATCTTCTATTTCCATCATTATCAAAGTTTGTATCAAAATTCTGAGTTACAAATCTAGGACTGAATTTAATATTTCTAATAAAGCCAGAATCTAAATCCAGACTCTTAATACGTTGGCCTCTTAGATAGTGATTATAAAAGTCTTCCCATGTATTTTCGCCGTTTCTAGTACAATCAGTAACATCTTCTATTATTTCTGTAAGACACCCGTTAGAACTAGATAATCCATATCCTATTCCCCGAATAGCCATATGGGCTAACGGTTTAAAATCAGTCCAGTAATAAACTCTATCTAATGCAATATCATATAGTATTGCAGCAAAACCACCAGACAAATGTTCGCATGTGTCTTTGATATTTTTGTCCTGCCTTATATACTCTGCAATAATAGCTTCAGAATCAATCTGTGTATTAAACTTAAACTTGCCAGTATTATTAGACCAATTCTTCAAATCCACACATACAAAATTAGAGACAGAACCATTATGAACAACTACAACTCCATCATTTACAATAGGCTGCATATTTGTTTCAGTAGTAGGAGGCTCTTGTTCAGGAGCTGCTCTTGCATTGGATAGTAATAAATCTCCTTTGTCAAAGTTAACTTTCACAAAACTTTTCACTTCACCCTTACATGTTGAATAGGGGTAAATACTTCTGTATGTAGTTATCTTCCTTGCAGGTTCAGATCTTTTTATAATTGAAATTCCAAATCCGTCGGTCCCTCGTTTTTCAGACCATTTAAACAGAGGCTCTATAATTTCATAATCTGGTTTTGATTCTCTTGCGAAAAACATTGATATTCCACACATGTTTTTTTGTCTCTTGTTATCCGTTAACTCGTATACTATTATGGATCTTTGGCTGACCATCAAAATACTTATAAATTAATCCATTCTCATTTATAAGTAACACAATCTTACTATTTCTGCTAGCATATCTGATTGTTGACCATGTTCCAGATCTCTGTTCCTCAATTAATGTTTCTGGTGTGGCAATAAGAATATCTGTACAATTTACAATATCCTTATTACGTTCTAAATAATCCTTTGCTCTATGTTCTACTTTGGAATCGTTATTGTAATTCCTCAATCTTGAATTAGTTGGGGGGTGGATAATAATACTTATACCCATGTTAAGACATATGATATGAGAATCAGTATCTGATCCGATACAATCCCCATGATGAAATTCAGTTACTATACCATTTGCGGATAACATTTGTCTCAATGTCTCTTTTTGGTAGAGGCTCATTCCAATTCTAGTTCCTGTAAATCCCACTCTTAACGGAGTGTCATTGCTTTCAGTATTCACTATTTATAATCCTGATTAAAAATAAAATATTGTAAAAACAACCATATTAAATTTCTCTTAAAGAAAGTCAATAAGTGACGAGACATTATAACCCGTCACTTATATCATTTGTCCTTTTCTATTATGGATATGGTGCGCCTAAATGTAAGATTTTCTTTTCTGCCTCAGTTGGCGTAACTGCAAACTGAGATTTATATCCGAAATTTCCTTCTTCTGACCTTTCTTCAGATTGTAAAATCTCACCATGATGTTCAATCGTGATCAATACTGAAGCAGGAGCTATAAACAGTTTATCCCCACTGTCATCATCGCCCTCCGTCACACTAACAATAACTGGAAGAGTGTGTTCTTTCTTCTTTGTTGCTCTAAGAGCTCTTACTGCTGATCGACACCATCCTTCGTCTTTGTTGAATGTTTCAGTGGTACTGCATATTGAAACGCCCCTGCAAACATCTCCATCTGATGTAAGCCCAACAAACACGGTTCCTATTCGATGCCGTCCACTATCCCCACTATCCCCACTATCTACTTTCAAATAGTAGTGCTGGTGAGCAGAGAAAGCTTTCTCGACTTGTGCCGCTATGTGTTCATGTTTTGCATTATATGCCATAGTCAATTACTTCATTGTGGTTCCGGTTTGGGGACTTCCGTTATTGAATGGATGTCCCAGTTAGTTTCTGTTTTAACTTGTTCTTCCGTCATTTCTAAAAACTCTAATAACCGTTTTCGGCACTCAGGGTTTAGATCATCAATAAATATTTCAAAAAGTTCGTCCATAATATATATAAAAGGGGGATACGCATGATAAATCTATTAAATCTACTATGTATCCAATTTAAACTTCTATAGTTTTCCTTCTGTTATGAGTTCAACACGGCTCGGAATGTTCGAACGAGTGTTCACTTGTTGGGTTCCTTCTTTGACCCTGTATCTGAGAGATACGGATCTTTCACCCACAGATGGTTGTGTAATCTTTAAGCGATTCCATGTGGTCCTTTTGATCTTGTCAGGTTCCCAATTCACATTTTGAATCCATGTTGGGAAACTATCAGTTCCTTCTCTGCTTGCTGCAAATTCAACACAACGAGTTGTGAATCTGAATTTTGCTTGTGCAGTTTTTACCGCTTTAAGTTTATTCTTAATGGTTCTTAAGGCATCTTCGTTTTTATCATATTCTTCAAACGAAGTCTCAATGTCAGGAGTATCAATCTCCACCAAGAAATACTCAACCTTTACCGGCTTTGTTTTTTCTCTTTCAGATGTCGTAGTCTTATACGTATTAATAACTCCTTCTTTATCGTCCGATAGAACAATTCCAGTGGAGCTAAGTCTATCCCATTCATGAATGAGATGCTTTTTCTCTTCAGTCAATCTGTCCAGCATTGATTTCGTCAAGAAATAATACTGACCATAAAACGAGATCCATCTTTCTGGTGAAACGAAGTTGTCAAAGACAATCTTGTTATCAGTAAGAATACCCGACTCCATCATGAATTTATTTTCAGCTGCGGTTGGCATGAACTCGATAGTGTTCCATCCGTCATACCATTCTCCATTCAATCCTGTTACGTTGAATGTTCTTGGATGTCCTGTACCATCAGTAGTCATCACATTTTGATCGAAAATACGAATTCCGAATGTGAATACCTCTTTGTGTGCAGTTAATCCCATAATTTTGCCATGCCGATTTTTATCCGACACAACCATTTGTCCTTCTTGTTTGGTTCCACCCCTCATTGAATGATACTCAGGTATATTGATGACTGCTTCTCTATCCCATAATGCATACAGAAAAGTAGCGAGATCTAGATCTGTTGCACAAATCAGATTACCGGCGTCATCGTGCTGAGCAGCACTCGGGTTGCGACTGAATAGATCGTACACCCATAAGGCGTCAATCTTATCAATCAACGAAACCACATCATGTCCTCTATCTCTAATCCCCACCATCAATGGATTTTCTAGGATATTAGTCAGGGTAGCTGCAACTTGTTTTGCTTTTGGCATACTTATGCTTCCTTCTTTGTTGATTGTATCTTTTCGAGCTGTGCTACAATATCGTTATTAACCGCAGATTTCTCTACGATACTCAGGATATTCCACATTGGAAATAATCTCCGTTGGGATAGTGTTAAGATTCACATGATATCAAATGATTAAGGCTTGGAGCAAAAAATTCTCATATAGATATTTCTACCCTTATGAATTACATCATGTTCTATTTTATCTATTTTCCATGTTCCGCCTTCTGAAGCAATATAACTATGAGCTAATTTTGGAGTCCATTGCGACCCATGTGGATCTGACATTGTGTTATTGAATTCCGTATTTAATAATAATTTGGTTGATTCTACTTTCTCTGAAGTCATCTCTTCATATCTTTTCTCAAAATCAATTAAAATCTCAGATAATTTTAATGCATCAGGAACAAGAATTACCAATTCCGCATCATCATTTGTTATTTGATTACATGCATCTAATAATCTTCCAATTTCACCACTATCGTAAAACTGGTGTTCGAAAATTCTATCCGCTATTAGTTTATCAAATTGATATTTGTATGTATCTAGAAACTCAAATAAATCTGTTCCAACGTATATTCTACATGGGGTATTATCATTCATGTTTCTGGTATATGATTCTTCAGCTTCTCTTACCGTTGAATTGACTCCAGTTGCATAACTCCTATCCACGCATACTACACAATCAAAATCAGATGTTATGTCCCGAAAAGTGTTTCCTATTTTTCCTGTACCTAATGATAATAATGATGTATAACTCACACTGATCCCTCTGTTGCTATTTTAAATATTATTAAATCGGATGCCCACATATTGGAATGCTCGTTACAATAGTTTTCCAAATGTCGAAAATTTTCATTATTGGGCCTTATTCGTTGACGATCCCACCACTTATTAAAATACCCAGAACAGTATTTCATGAGACCATGACGACCGACAGGTCGATTACTCCCACGATCACAAGGATATGAGCAATGGTTCTGTCCATAATTAAACTTTTTCTTATCCCACCACTTATCAAATAGATCTGGATGATTTGCTGCTAACCAGTGAGATTGAGTCTTCCACCATTTTGTGGGTATTCTCTCGGGTAACCACCAATCATCAAAATATTCCAAACAATACGAAAACAAGTAATACATTACATCAGTAGAATAAACAAACTTCTCAGGGTCCCACCATGTAGTAAACTTACTAGGATAAGACATTGGCATAATTTCACTAATACGATTCCATTGCCATTTTGTTAGTTTCTCTGGCTTCCACCAGATATCAAACTGCCCCGAACAACTAGTTACTAATGACATAAACGATTGCGAGTTAAACTTATTTTCATCCCACCACGTATTAAAGTGGCTCCTACATCCAGATGCTAATGCCGAACTACCATACTTCCAATCATATTTATCAGGATCCCACCATTCATCAAATTTAGATGATAAAGAAAAAGCTAAATCAGAAGAGTAATTCTCCCAATCATATTTATCAGGATCCCACCATTCATCAAATTTACCATTAAGATATCTACATAATAACTTACTATGTTTTTTATAATCTATTAATTCTTTATCAAACCACAAATCAAAATTCTTATATTGATGGGTACTAAGCCAGTTAAATTCTTTTGTTCTCCAATCTGGTTCTAACTCATAAAATCGAGTTTTAAATTTTCTAGAAACACTTTGTCTAAATGATCTAATCCTTTTTACGTTGTCAATAGAAACAGGAAATTTCTGTTTCACTAAATTAATATCAATTTTTCCTAATAAATCGTCCATGTATAAATTATATGAACTCCAAGAATATAGATTCAAAGAATTCTCTGAAGAAATGATTAAAATACTTATTAGTGTCAACTGCTTTGACATCGACCAGACTGGAATTTGCAACTAATATAGTTCCATGTTTCTTTGTCTGAATTGCATTCTTTCCATCAACATCAACCATATAAAATTCAGGATTTGGATTATCTAACACTAATTTTTGTATATTATTTAATTGTGCAAATAATGTTTTTCTGTCGTAGAAGTTTAATTTTCTGAACTTCTCATACACCAAATCAAGATTATGGTATTTACCTTTAACTCCTTTTACAGTAACCCCATCTGTTCCACACGTCATATATTTTTTACGATCCGGAGTTAATACAATAAAATCTATATAACTTCTAAGATCTAATTCAAGAAAGTCTTCTGTTTTCTCTAGCAGTTTAGTTGAGATGAACCCGTCCCGTTGGGTAACAATGATATCCGAATCAGTTAAACTATTCTCGGATACATAAAATTGAATTAGACTATTTATATTAGATATTAAATATGAACTAAGATCAGGATTATTAATTTGGATTTTACCAATTTGAATATTCCTATCCCTTTTATTCATCTTTTCTAATTCGCTGACATCCCAATCTATACTGTCGAGAATACGCATATATGCAGATTTAAAGTCGTACAGATATACATTCTTTATTATGAGAGGACATCTTTTGCTTATCATTATTAAAGGCAGATGCCCGTAAATCTATTAAATTCACGGACACTGCACTACAAATATGTTACAGCTTACACGTCATCATGACATCTTCATTCAGCTTAATCAGATGATTAATGTCTGTGGTGATTGCCATGAATGCAAGTGTTTCATTCTTAATGTCACTCTTCTCAGTCATTTCAGCTACCAGTCCACTCAGTCGTGGAGAAGATTTGCTAATATGTAACTTGATTGCATCAATATCCATGTCGGATGAATCTACAGAGATTGTTTCAATTGGTGAATCCTGTCCCTTTCTAACAACTGTTTTGATAGTGGGGCTACCATCGAGTACATTAAACGAAATAGTATTCGTCTTACCAATATACGCTCTTTTGGTATTTGATTCAACAATAATTCCAGACTTGTGGACAGTAATGTTACTAGGTGTGAAGTTTTCAATATACAATTGATCAAGATTCTCATGAAGATAAATATCACCTTTTAGTGTTTTTTCATCTCCATCATTTGTAATAAACAAGACATATCTGCCAGGTCTAACATTAGGGAATTGCATGTTAGCTTTGCTAGCATTAGATATCTTAGATCCATGTTCCTCTAGTAATGCATACACACTACCCGTATCAGGTGGGTCTACTTCTACTTCTACTTGTGCTTCAACTTCTTCTGCTGTTTCTGCTTCGGTAGTTACCATTTCAGTTGTAGTTTCCTCTGCAACTGTTTCTGGTGTATCCAATGCTTCCTCGGTTGGAGACTCAGCCACTATGGTTGACGATTCATTGTTTGTACCTAATAGCTCGTCCAGATCGTACTGTTTTGTGTTGGTATCGTTTGACATTAAATAATAGCTCCTAGTCCTTGATTAAGGACAAAAACTCAGTTCTAGTCTGAGGTTGATTTTTAAATTTTCCTTTCATAGCTGAGGTTATCATTGAAGCATTTTGCTTCTTGACACCTCTACATATCATACAGAAATGCTGTGCTTCCATTATTACTCCGACACCATCTGGCTTTAAATACATGTCCATGGTCTCGGCAATGTCAACAGTCATTTTTTCCTGAATTTGTAATCTACTGGCAAATATATCAACAAGTCTTGCCATCTTAGATAATCCTAATACTTTTCCGTTTGGAAGATAACCTATATGACATACCCCACTAAACGGTAGCATATGATGCTCACATATTGAAGTAAAATCAATATTTTTACACATTACTATCTCGTCAGCGAGTTCTCCCTCACCTAAACCTTCTTGGAAGAATGTAGATAACACTGTAGAAATATCATGATTGTATCCAGCATACAATTCTATCCATGATTTTACAACCCTGAATGGGGTATCAATCAATCCTTCTCTTGTTGGATTATCTCCAATAGATGCAAGAATTGATTTAACATTATCCATTGCTCCTGGAAACTTTGCTTCTACTTCTTCTTTAGTTATCATTATAATTCCTCTTTTATTTCGTAGTCTAATCCCATAGTCTTTAATTCTGATTGAAATAATCTGATTGACTGACTTACGTCATCATCATTTTCATCCAATTTCATATCATCATTTTGGATCATTTTTGAGATAGTAGCATTTCTCTTTTTGATTGAATCCGATTTAGTGGTAAGAAACTCCCACAAATTAGATTCGGCTCCATGACCTGCTACTGCCCAAACTTCCATTTCTCCTAATCTTTGTCCACCCTTTCTATTCTTGCCATCAAGCGGTTGACATGTTTTAGATGAATATGGTCCAACTCCTCTATGGGCTATTTTATCCTTTGATATATGATTCATCTTTATAAAATATTGATAACCTACTGCAATCTCATTGATTATATTCTGTTCAAAATAAGATGGATCCTTATTGTGTTCATCATCCCCATAAGGATCATAACACGGATACTCCATTCTGGTTCCAGTATAATCCATTGCCTCTGATAATTTATCAACTGGGGTTGATTCATACGGAGGCTGAATAACATAGAACGAATCAATATGATTGACAATATACTCTACTGATACTGCTTCTAAAAAGAGTTTCATTTGATGAGTATACTCTTTATTTTTAGTACTATCAATAATCTTTATATAGTTTAAAATGAATTCTTTAATTTCTTCTTCTTCTTCTTTATCTTCGAACTTCTTAACAATAATGTTTCTCATATCTTGAACGGACATTGCCATATGCAACTCAAAGAGCTGCCCAATATTCATTCTTGAAATCACACCTAATGGGTTCAGTACAACATCTGCACTTTGACCATTTTCTAATCTAGGCATTTCATGTTCTGGAACTATCTTTGAAATGATTCCCTTGTTTCCATGCCTGTTCCCAATTTTATCACCAACTTCAATTGGTCGTTTATACATTGCTGTTATTTCGAATCTAATCCCATCAATAGATCCACCTTTTACTTTATACGTCCCTCTCTTCTTCTCAGTGTTATCAATTGCAATTGATTCCAAGAAGTGACCTAACTGATCTTGACTAAGATACGTAGATAGGTTATCAATCATACTAGTCCGATCTTTATTCTTTTGTGCTATCAATGATGTCACGAATGTATCATATTGTGGAAACTCTTTATTCCACTTGTTAGCAAAAAGTTTTACATCAGTGATAACACAATCTTCAGTTACCACCTTTTCAAACGGTTCATCAAATATCATATCCAGACTATCATTAATACCAGTCAATGTCTTTATCTTGGCATATATGTCACCTTTAGTCAAAACATCTCCAATATTAGGAATTCCCTTATATGCAGTTTCATCATCTCCAAGATTCAGTAAAAGCTTATTTGGGGGAACTTCAAATGTCAAGTCTAAATAATGAACTGATGTCAATTCATTGTCTTTAACCAATCTATCAGATATTACTATAGCATCTTCAAAGTTATAACCATGCCATATAGTAACAGCAGTCAATAAGTTTTTACCAACAGTAAGTCTACCTTGTTTCAAATAATTACTTTCTGCAATCATTTGATCCTTCTTGAATGTATGACCTATATCAAAATAAACATGATAAAAATCATATATAGACAAGAATAACTTTTTGTAACCAATATTAAACGCTTGACATTTCTTGTTATCAAATTGAACAACTATGACACTATCATCCTTGAATACCACAGTACCATCTCTAGAAGCGACAAAGCAGAATGAGGTATACTTGGTATACATTCCCTCCACTCCAGATTGTACTAGTGGTACATCGAAGTTTTCTAACATAATAGCATGACGTTGTTGGGAACTAGACATTTGTAATCTAGTTGGATCATCATGTTCTAAAAACGGAACATGTGATATGGCAATTGAATTTCTGCAATCACCTTCCCCTTTATTAAACGTCAAATCATTTCCAAGCTGTATTGTTGGTGTCAAATATTGAACTGTTCCACAATTTTCTCTATCCCCTGTATCCGCAGGACATACATGACTCTTCATTGAAGGATGTATATCTCTTAGGTATGGAGGAACATTTCCCTTTTCAAATCCACCTGGCCCAGACAATGATAACCTAGTTAACATTGCTAACTCTGATAATGGGTTGATTGAAAAGTCAAACTGTACAATTGCAGACTGATTTATATTGTTTAGTATAACTTTAGAATTATTCCGAAATCTATTCTTCTTAGATTGTCTCAATGAAACAATCATCTGGTAGAAGTCTCTAGCCAGATGAGAGTAAACTAATTGTTCAGAAAATCTAATTCGTTTATTTGAATAGTCTAAATCGTCATTATCCCAATCTCCTAATGAGCTAATCAATTCCTCTAATACATTTGGTGTGGTGAGGAATTCCTTAGTGAAAATATCTACCTCAGATATTAGAAGAACGTTATTAACAATATCAACGTCCTCTTTTCTATTAAAGTACTGAGATAACAATCTCTTCTTGCTTGAAGGAGAGTCAATCAAATCTTTAATATCTTGTGCCAAATCGTAATCAATAGTAACATTGGTAGATAACGAATCTTCCTTTGTTATACCAAATCTATCCTTAATCTTATCTTCTCCCAAATAAGCATAGACAAGATAACAAAACGGAACTTCCTTACCAAACAGAGTAACATAGTAAAAGTAAGGTCGTCTAAGACGTTGTTTCTTAGTTAAAGTAAAATTATGAATATTGGTCCTGAGTTTAATTATATCATTTCTTCGAATCAAAGGTCTATCAAACAATTGAAAGATCGAAACTTTTTTGTTTCCACCAATAAAGAAATGATTATCTACAAGCCAAGGAATTTCATATTCTAAATCTAACGTCTTATTATCACCATGAACCATCGAAATTTTCAATATTCGAGATATTGTTTGTTTTAATTCAGAGCGGTCAACTTTTTCTGGTCGTTCAACAGAAATAGAACTAACTCGAATACCATACTGTTCGCCACATTGCAGCATCTTAGTTATATTAGAAACAAGACTGTTTTCCCAGTCTTTCTGTCTAAGATCAAATATATTATGTTTACTTAATATATAATCAGGTACACATAGATTTAACATTCTATTTCCGCCACCGGTTTATCATTTGTCATAATTTTTTCGAGAATTCCTGATGATTCCCCATCTCCAGAAATTATTCCATCTATCAAATATGATTTTGGTTTGCTGAATGCAAGTGCAAGAAGCCATGATTCCCTAGATGGGATCGACTCAATACTAACCATTTCATAATCTGTTATATCTCTTTCCGGATTAACTCTCCATCTCATTTTCCCATTACGCATCATTTGAGAGACTATGCACTCATAATGAACCAATAGGACTAATTTATAAGCCGAGTATACACCGAATAGCTTCATAAGAGAATCGTAATAAGAATTCTTTTCACTTGCATGAAATACTTTCTTTACACGACTCAAATCATTTACAATATCTTGTTGTTGAGAAGCGTCTCCAGTTGATTTCTTTGCTGCACCTGATGTATGAAACGTTCTTAACACTAACTGGGTTGATACTTCTCCCATTGCTTGTGCTGCAATAATGCCAATGTATTTAGAATGTAAATACTTATGACTTGACCCATAACATGTTTGACACACGCCATGGTCTTCACAAAACAACGGAGATCGAACATGTACTAATTGTCCCAGAAATGAATGATAGTTACCATATGTAATTTCAACTAATCCATCATCTGTTACACTATACCGTCCTATTAGAGACTTTGCTAATTTCAATCCTCCATTTTCCTTCTCGGGAATATTAATTGCAAGAGTATCTACTGTACCACAATCTTCGTTTTTACCCAATTCAAGATTAACAGAACAATACACCAATTTTCTAGTTAAGTATCCAGAATCTCCAGTGTTAAGTGCTGTATCTAATAATCCTTTTCTTGAACCATAGCAAGAGATGAAAAAATCATCTCTAGTCAATCCACCAATTAGATTACTCTTAATTGGTGTTTCAATGATCTTCCCTGCAAAGTTAGAAACAAATCCTCTACACAGCACAATCTGGTTCGCTTGATCCCATGATCCTCTTGAACCCGAATCGATGAATAGGGAATAAGGGAATGCTTCTCGTACCTTCTCTTGTATTTCTGTTGATTGAATCTTAGAGAATTTATCACCCCACTCTAATTCAGGATCATCCATTATATCGGACACTATTGTATCAGCGCCTTTTAATAACATATTCTTTAATGACATAGTACAACCAAATCGAGATGTAGACTTAAATCCTAACACCTTTATATCGTCTAAAATATCACACACTTGATCAGAGTTTCTAGTTCTAGCCAAATCATCCAACAAAACTCTCAACAGTTTTTTATCAATTACTTCATTGATGAATGGATAATCTGGCAATATGCTATTGAATTCAACTCTTCCTTCGTATGTATCAATGCCATCTGCTATCACCTTTTTAGATTCGTCTTCTTTGGTTAAGAGATATAATCCTAAAATTATATCCTGATTAACACCAAGAATAAGACTTCCAGTAGTTGGACAGATCAGATTGTTCTTTATAGATAACTTCTCTTTGCATTCTGCCGTGGTTTCTTCTGTCAACGGTCTATATATTGCCATTTGATCTCCATCAAAATCTGCATTATATGGCTCGCATACCATCGGATGTATTTTAATTACATTGTCAGTATTGATTAATACATCAAATGACAATATTCCCATTCTATGTAACGTTGGTTGTCTATTAAGAATAACGGATGTACCCTCACAACAGTTCTTTACAACATCTAATAATGAGAGATCTTTAATTTTTATACATGAATCAATATGATCTATTGCTGAATCATATCGTTTGAATGTTCTCTTCTCTAGTAATTTGTTTGCTAGTTCCAATTTATACAATTCAAGTGCAAGCACATAAGGTATAGAGCATTGATTTAATCTCAAACTAGGTTCAGGTGCAATAACTGCTCTCCCTGAAAAATCAACTCTCTTGCCCAAAATCGATCCTCTGATCAATCCTGTTTTCTTACTCAACTTCTTGAATATAAAATCATAAAGAGACGTTACATGTCGTTGAAGATTTCTAAATGTGGCTTCCCGTATTCCTGCAACCGCAGCAGTTTCTAAATGGTCGTCCTTCATTAAAATCGAGAAATTCAAGATAGTTGTTAAATATCTATTCATCTCATCTCGCATTTGAGCATCCTTTGTCTTAGACACTGGTCTAAACTCAGGTGGTAAGATAATTATATTAGACATGTAAAATTTAGACAAGTGAGTCTCAACTATTTTCCACATCGCATCTTTATCTTTCTTTCTATCACACTCAAACTTTACGAGATCGTAAACTCCATCAACACCAATAAACACAGGTTTATCATCTGGTAATGTTGGAAGTTCCTCTTCATCTGATTCCCTCTCTTTGAATATTCGTTCAACTAATACATAACTAGCCAACTCTTCATCAAAATAATATGCATAAATCTTTTCATTAAAGAACAGATTCTCTATCATGTCCCTCATTTTTGTCTTTCCTGCCCTAATAATTAATTGATACATAATAGGGTTTAGTATTGGAAAGGGTAACACTATTTTTGCAAATCTTTTTCGTCTCTCATTAGAATATGTAATGTCTACATCACATGTTCCACATTTATCTCCAATTCTAGATCTTCCCCAATACGTTTTACAACCACACCATGTAGTTTTGACTGGTCCGAATATCTTTTCACTGAAAAGACCTTCTGGGTGAAATCCGTGCTTTGAATAAATTTTAGAACTTGATACTTGGGGTATACCCTCGCAGAATTCATCTACGTTAAAGAAATCTAATTTCACGTCTAGTTCCTAATTTATGAAGTTGATACACTAAATGATATTGAATTTATCTTATCTGCAATGATACCGTTAATGCTTTCTTTTAAATCTGAAGTTCTATTAGCTAGTGTGGCGTTTATAGCTGGAGCTAATGTATTATCGAATTCTTGTTTAATAAGTCTAATTAAATTTTCATCACAATATCGTTCAATTACATCAGTTATTATTGAATGATCTCTTTTAATAACTGCTTCAACTCCTTCCATGATAACAGTAGATAGAATATCATTAGTTAACATGTTAGTAACTGAAACGTCTGCACATAGCATATCAAGATCACCATACTTCTCAACACTTTTAAACTTCCACCCTTTAGTCTGTCTATCATAACTCATTCGGCTATTGTACTTCGCAAACTGTTTCTTAAACTCCTCAATTCCAGTAATACCATAATCCTGTTCTAAGTCTGTAGATATAATATGTAACTCTTTTAAGGTAAAACTATCCTGATTATCAAATTCTTCCGTGGCAGTTATAACATCGTTTATTAATGTTTCTATGTTATTAACTACAGGAACTGAATTAATTTCATCTGACATTTATTTCTCCTTTAGTATATGTTTAAGAGTTTCAAAATGCTTATTATGCTCATATGGATTATCCATATTTACATATCCTAACATCATCTTAGCTATATTTAAAGAATCCGGAGTTAAACACATTCGCTTAATAGCGGAATCCATGCAAAATTTATTATTTAGTGGACTTAAATTGGGATGTACACCTGTACAATATAAGCCCCCTCTTAATGTTTTGTCAATAGAAATCTTAAACTCTGTGATTCCATAACCTAACTGCCTTAATTCATCTGGGTTTGTCCTGATTATTTTTCCATTGTACAGTATCGAATTAATCGGAATATAATCAACCCATATTATCCATTTATTATTAACAAGATATCCTTGTTTTAAAATTTCATTTATGGCTTGACATCCTTCAGTGGTAGCGAAATAGGTTAATCTCTTTACATCTGCCATTATCCTAGTCAAACTTGAAGCCAATGAAACGTGTGCCTTAACTTTACGTGATACTATAAATTTTCTAATGTCCCTTAATACATCAGATAAATTGATTTGAATATCGCCTATTATAATCAACCCTGTCCTATCTTTTGATAATCTATATCCCGATTTTTGTTTATTTATTAAACATACTGAATACATATTATCTTCATCATAATGTTCCCAATTATTAATATCTGATAACGTTAATAATTTTGATACTTCATCTAATATGGTCACGCCGTTCCTGTTAATGGATTAACCGTGACCTCTAAATTGTTATCAAAATCTTTTCTGAACGTCAAAGCAAACTTCTTTTGTGGGAATAATGTACATTCTGTTTTGACTTCAGCTTGTACTGTTTTAATAAAATCTAATATTGAAAATCTGGACCCGTCTACCTGTTTAGGTCTTTTAGAGGAATCAGATCTAATTGATATTTTCATATGTGGATTTTCATATATAAATCCACTTAATGCGTTTTCATTTTCTACTTGGTTAATTAATCGATTCATTTCTTTCTATCCTTTGTCCATCTTGTACATGTGCTCTAAGATTATAAACGTAGTAAGTATTAGGAAATAATAACTCTTTGTCTATTACATTACATACTATACTTGTTGCCAAATCTACATATAAGAAATCTTTAGCTACAGAGTATTCGGAATAATCATCTGTAACTTTAGGGTCATCTCTGGTATCTATTATTAAAGTAGAACCATCTAGTGATATTCTTGCATGACTATTAATTGGTCTAGCCTTATCATCTCTACAATCTAAAATAATTCCTGTCTTATCTATATCCGTCTTAATTTCTTTATGATGACAAACCAATTTTCCCAAATCTAATATTCCTAAACTTTCTATTAGGTCGGCTATTGCTACAACCTTTTCCACTCCTGCCATTGATGTATAAAATGGAGGTTCTACTACCCCATATGATATTACATCTTTGTCATAAATATGATAATCACGAAAAACTTTATTTCTCCAAAGTTTGAAGAATATATTTGAGCCAACTGTTCCACATCCAACTATCCGAACAATTTTAGTTTCATACATTTAAATCTTAATTAAAAATCTACATACTTCTATGTCTTCAGTTTTATATTCATATGGTTTTTCATCAACCACAGTTATATCTAATTCCGTAAATGCAGCTCTGGTATTTGATAGAATCTCTCTATTCACTTCAATAATACCTACATTGGTCGTTATTGATTCAAAGAATCCTCTATACTGGGGAGTAGTTGGTACACCAAATCCCAACACTGATATTTTCTTTTCTTTTAATCGTTTTACTAATGTATGAACCTTTCTAGTATCATTTCTAATTCTGTCATCTTCCTTAGTACTAAAAGTTGACTTTTTATCCTTTTTATCCGTTCTCATTAATATTCCCTATAAGTAATTCTGGAATTCCCCAGCTCTAAAATCAAATGTACTAATAGCGTTGAATGGGTAACCATTCGTCATAGAATTCATTTTTTTAATACCCTCAATATCATTATCAACGTAATAAATCTTATCTACATCAAAATTAATTTCATCATGTGTACCATCTATAATACTTTTTATTGTATCCACTTTATATTTTATAACTTCACTATATGTAGTATTGGAATAAAAAATTCTTGGAAGAGTGAATATTTTTTCAGGTTCCATGCCCCTCAACAAACAAACCAAGTAAACAAATGGCTTATCTATCCTTGGGCGACCTGTTAACACAGACCATCTTACTCCAAAATCCTCATTGGGGTTTATATATGTTCCTGATGTTATACATTGTTTAGTGTTATGTATCAATCCTTTCCAGTTCGTATCACCACAAAGTGTTCCATCAAAATCAAAAAGGTATAATATATTTCTAGATTTTAACATTAATAACCTCCTCTCATATATAGATATATATAGAAATAGCTTTCCATTTAAATACTCAGAACCACATCACTCTCAGCGTCTTGTGTATAAGAGTGTGTAATCAATGTAATGTTTTTATTGTTTGCTAACGCTTTTAAATTCTGACAAAAAGTAGAAGAATTAGCAGAATCAAGACTGTCTAATACTTCATCCAGTAAAATAATATTAAATGATTTATCATATAGATTTTCAACTAACTTTCGTAATACCATCATACAACAAACATCAATCTGACGTTTTTCCCCACCAGATAATAACTTATGACTATCTGCCCCTGTTTCTGTATTCAATACATTCACAGAAAATCTCTCTCTGATATCTCCACCTTTTGTTTCAGATAGGGTATCAAACGAGACTATAAATTTACCTGGTGCAATCTTTGTTAGTTCCTCACGAATTGTCTTATTCATAAAAGGAATAGATCCATCAATTAACATCGACGGTATTCCTTTATCAGAAAATGCAATTTTCCAAAACTTATAAACTTCCAGTTTTTTATTTCCCTTTTTTATAGAAGCGGCATAATTATTTTTTTCAACTGTCAATTCATTTAATTCACTCTTTACAGAATCTAATTTAGATTCATCTATATCAGTATCTTCTTCCAACGTATAAAGCTCATTTCGATTAAAGTCTAAAGATGCTATAAGACGAACAATAGAAGCAGTCCTTCCTTCTATTTCAAGTTTAGATTCTAACTGTTCAACTTTCTCTACTTGTATATTAAGCAAATCTGATTCAAGTGTATATTTGGATGATAGAAACTCATTTAATATTTCTTTAGACTCTGTTTTAGATTTAATATCTATTTCATCTTCTATCTTTATTTTAAATACTTCAAAATCAGATTTAAGTTTTTTCTTTTCAGATTCTATTTGAATAGACAACTTAGACTTGTTCTCTTGGCATTCATCCATTAGCATATCATATTTTTCATCAATAGCTTTATCGGTTTCTTTTCTGGCAACTATAATAATATCTAACTGTTGTGTAATATCTAATATACTTGTAGAATTATCTGTTTTCTTTTTATCTCCTGTAGCTAAGAGAGTACTAAGATCTTTCTCTACCTTCTCATTTTCATCTATGAGTTTTTGTTTATAATCAGCATATAATGTTTTGATGTTTAAGAATTCAGCCTTTATAGCTTCGATTCGATCAGTCTTTTCATTAATTAATTTCTCAATCAATTCAGATTGTTCTTGTAAATGTTGTTTATGGCTATTGTCCTCTACCTTTTGATTACACATTAAACATGTATCAAAATCAATTTGGACTTGATGCCTTTTTTCATTTACTTCACCATTAAGAGCTTTAGCCTCTTGTTTAAGATCCTCTGACTTCTTTATAAGAGAATCAATTTGATCTTGAATGTCATATACATTAACTGACTTATTCTTTCGTGCTTTTTCAATATCATATTGTTGACTTAAAAGAACCTTCCCTCTCTCCAATTCAATAAGATCAGATTTCAATTTAGATTCGTTATCAAACGATCCTTTAATAGAAGTTTGAGTCTCTTCCGCCTTTTGACTTGTCAAGATAGTTAATGTGTCAGCCAATGTTGTGAGCTTTTGTCCCAATGTTTCACGGGTATTCGAGAAACTAGTGTCTAACTCATTTTTCATTTTAGACAAGATATCATCTTTTTCTCTTACTAGCTTACTGATAAGATTCTCTTGTTTCTTCTCTTTAGCTTCTTCCAATCCAAATAATTCATCTGACATTTTAACTATATCTACATCTATATGGACTAGTTTTTTATTTATAGAATCCAGATCTTTCTTTGTTTTATCTTCATCAAGATCGTTAAGATCCTTTTCCATTAACGGTATTCTAATAGTCAAATCTTTAATTCTATTAGCAAGATCATCTTTCTGTGCCTGAATAAATGCAGATGTTTCAGTCAACAGAGTTTCTTTTTCTTCAAGTCTAACTTCTATTTTGTCAAACTCTCTACTCTGATTATCAACTTCTATAGTGAGAGTTTTAGAATCTTCGTCTATATATTCTTTATATCTTTTCCATTCCTCAAGTTGTAGGATAGATGAAAAAATTTGCTTTTGTTGAGAATCATTCAACGACGTAAAGAAATCCTTAACTTGCTGAGAAAAATAAATACTATTTAAAAAAACTTGTTTAGGAACTAAAATCTGCTCTATTCTCTTATATGTATCAGTTGTAGTTTTCCCTGAAATGTCAGTTCCATTCAGATACAAATACAACTTATTAGAATGTTTAGAATGTTTATAATAACGCTTTATTAGATATTCATCAGTGTCCACTAGAAAATCTACTTCTACTTCGAGATTTTTCCCTTCCTTTTTATTTACTAAATCTGGAAGTTCAATTCCTTCTGCTGTTTTCCCATATAAGGCAATCATTAAAGCCATAAAATAAGAAGACTTTCCTTTACCATTTGGTCCAACAATAGATACTAATTTATTATTAGGGAATTCTAATTCTGTTTCAATGTGACATCTAAAATTTACTAACTTTACTTTATTAAATTGGATATTTTTCATTCTGCCCTAGATTCTATACTTTCACATGCTAATTTCATATACTCAGGATCAGTTATTTCCATTATTTCTGCATACTTTTCAATTTTCTCTTTCCAGTTCATTGAAATATCAATGCCACGATTAGAGATATCTATAATATCAGATTCATCAATAACTGAGATATTGTTATCATTTTCTTCAATTTTGTTTTTAGTCTTCTTTCTAATTCTTACGTTATGACCATCAGCTTTAGATATAGATGCTTCTTCTAATATTTTTTTTGTATCAGAATCGTCATCTAATATATACTCTCTATATTCGGTAAATCCACTCACCTTAATAGCTTCCACTTCTAATGTTTCAGTATCATAAATTAAAAAACGTTTATCTTCATTTTTATCATTCCATGATGTATGAATAGGACTTCCCACATACATTAATCGGGTAGTTTCATTCTTTATTTCTTGAGGTTTATGATAATGACCCAATAAAATAAGTTTGAATTTTGAAAGATGTCCCATGTTTAAATTAGACATAATCGATATCCCGGACTGAAGTTGCGCCTCTGATAGCCCAAAATGACCTAACAGAATATCACAGGCTTCAGCCTCAAGGATATCGACTACCATAGTACTGGACCAGGGGACCAGTAATACGTTATCTAATTTAATTGTCTCTGTATAACAACTAACATTTGAATATCCTTCAAACGCCGATATGCTTGAAGTTTTATGATCACCAATACTAGATAAATCATGATTTCCTGATATGATCAAGAACTCTAAATCTGAATAATCTAATATTATATCTTTGAATGCATTCTGTGCGTCTGTAAAAATTATATTCTTGTCATGATTTAGATCGCCAAGAATATCAATATTTTTTATCTTCTCTTTTCGTGCGTAATCACAAACCTTTCTTATCAATGAAATAAGATCGCTTAATCTTTTAGGTAGTCCATCTTCTTGGATATTAGAATCTCTATACCAAGACAGATGTAAATCCGCTAAGGCAATTCTTTTCATAATCTAAAAAATTTAAACTCCTTTTTGTTTATTCTAAAAGTCGTACAATCTTATCTTTACAACAGTGTTAGAATCTCAGTGTCATCGTCATCATCTGCACCGTGTTGTATTCCCGCAGAATTTACAGCCTCTTCTTGGCTAATGACATCATGATCCATCAATAATACATAATCTTGCAAACAAGCACTTCCATCTTCCATTGATTCCATTGCTTGTTCTAATCTTTCTCTCAACATATCAGCGGGATCTACAATAGGAATGTTCATTCCTAGAAAATCTTCACGGTTTCCTACCATTCCTGTCTGATGCTTTACTTGGCCATGGGAATTATAGTTATAATGTCCAGTATGAACAACTGCTTTTTGTTGATAGACCTTTTTACTAACTTTCTCAAGATCAAGATCAAACTTTTTAGTATTTATAATATTAATATCCAACGGTAGTTGAATTCTACCAACTGGACTATTAATATTAATTATACCTGAATGAATAATTCTATTCACAAACAATAGAGAAAATTCATGATTAACATTGATATACTCATCATCGGTGCCTGAGAATTTTGTACAACCAGAAGGATGTCTATGAATTACTCCATTGAACCCCGCTGGTGCTTCTTCTTTAAAATCTATAGTTGCAGCAGTTACTTCTTGTTCAGGAAGCATCCACTTATTTTCCAGCATTAATATGCCATCGACAACCTTACCCTTTAAATACAATGCAAATTCAACAGAAGAATCTGGAAGATCATATTGGATTTGTAACATGACTTCCTGTAAATCACTTGGAATTACGACATCTACACTGTTGATTATTTGTAGAGCAGGATTTTCATTTTTCCAAACTACTTCCCCCGAACTCTTTTTTATTTTCATGTCTGCTTTAGACGTATCTACTGATTCATCCTTTATGGTCGTTAGCATTGTACACTTCCTCTGTTACCGGTTGTTGATCTACATTCTGGCCCAAATAAATTCCTTCTAATAATCGTCCTGTATCAAATGTTATAAGTTTATTAAATAAGTTATCTTTATCATTGCATGAAAAACTTCCATCGTCAATTAATGAGTATTTTGGCATTAGAATGTGATTACATACCAAATTTGCAACTAATTGAGCAGAGCAAACAAAAGAAGGAACTATATCATAATTCCCCCGTGCACTCGTACCCATTACAGTTGTATGTCTTGGATTTCCGTCTATTGTAACAGACAATCCATCATAACCTAATTTCCAAACCTTTGTATGTTCTGAAAACTGCTTTATATCTTTAAAGATATTATCTCTACAATCTATAACTACCTCTGGGTAACTCCCCTTCCCCTTAAGTACTTCCAATGAGTTTTCATCATACTTTTCATTATATATAACTATATCAATATCAATTCTTCTTTCAAGGATAAGCTCTAATACTACATCTGTTTTATTTCTTCCAATATCACATATTCTAAATAACGTTCTATTCAGATTAGTATTTTCAATTGTATCCGAATCGTACATAACTAGTTTCTTAATTTGGCCAGTTAACGCCAAATTAAGAGCAACCCATGAACCTATTCCGCCAAGTCCAATTACTAGTGCACAATTATATTCTCTAAGATTTAATGATCGTTGTCTGTCACGTACTTCTTCTCCCCGATCATTAACTATATTATAAATTGATTGTGTCATTATAAATCACTCGTTTGTTGAGTTTGTTGAATATCTAATGTCCGGTGAATTATCTATATATTGTATACAATCTGACGCGGATACTATTTTATCCTTTATATTCTTATATGCCTCCTTTTCCCAATCTTTAGGTATTATGTCAGATTCTTTAGTCTTCTTTTTGGGTGGAGTTAATAACAATCCAAACTTTTTCCTTACTGTTTCTGAGAGAAATCCCCATGCCCTACAAATGACATCTCCACCTAATAATGAAAGATTCATGATCACCTTTTCAAAAGTTTCAGGATCATTAAAAAGCATTGGTCGGGTATATGAATTTTTACAATAGAAATATAAAGGTTTATCACTATCGTGGGAACCATCAGGCAAAAATACACCTATAACAGTTACACCATTAGGATGTACCCAAGTTAATCTTCTATCAGAGTTTAAGATGAAAGATGATGAAACAGTTTCGGCATTACGCATTTGATCTAAAATTCGTATATATACAGATAATTCTTCAACATCAATTTTATCATCTATAGCCTCTTTAATTACGTCTACATCTATTAATTTGCCGTCCTTAATAATTTCAACTTCATCTTTTCCATTTATTGTTCTTGAGGGAGACAGCCCTCTATTATCATCCTTTTCATCATCTATTATTAAATCTCCTGCACCAATAGCAATCATTTTAGATTTAGATGATTTTTTAGATACTTTAAGAAATTCTGATTCTGATTTGCATTTAACCTTTAATATTTTGTGATAATACGATTCATTATAAGCACTATCATAATTTAGAATCTGTAATAACGATTCCATTTTTATTAAATGCTCTTCAATTTTTTCCGTGGGTCCAGAAAATTTAATATTTCCTAAATCACCTAAGCATACTGAACCATCAGAAGATACATTTGGATGGGTGGATTCTGTAAAAGAAAATCCATCTCCATTAATATATAACCATTTTACTCTAAACATTCTTAACTCTTTAGGAATTATTTTACAAACACCATCTCTAAAAAATCGATCAGGTAATATATCTATCTTCTTTTTCCATAACAAATTAGATCTATAATTACTACTAAATCGTTCATGGGTAGCTACTTCCCATCCATATTTAGTTAACAGACCAGATATAGTCAATCCTCTATGAAACGATTGTTGTGAGCTGTCTCGATTTTCATTTGAAGCTCGTTCTAATACTTTGGTTAATAAACTTGCATATATTTCAGATTTCCCTGATTGATAGATTGTGTCCCACTCTGCGGTAGCCATAGTGCGTTTTAATTCTTTCAAAATCCCTTCGGAATCTAAAGTAAAGTCTGCATCTGATGGGGAATATTTACATTCCTCTAATCTCTTTATAAGTTTACATATAGATTCATCTTTTCCGTCAGCTTCCCAATGTTTAATATCTATATCATGAAGTCTATTATGAACGAATGTAATTCGATCAAGAATGTTTTCTAGTAATACATTAACCTTTTCTACATCTCTTGATCGTCCACTTCTCATCAAATATCTTAATACTGGCCATTTTATATAAGTGGTTCCATCCACACACATAAACCCAACTAAAACTGAATTAGTTCCAACAAAGAAGACCTCTGATACTAAACTATCTTTGACATCACAAATATCTTGTAATAATCTTGAATTTACAACTGAAGTAAGATTTGCAAATCCTGGATTTCTAAATCTCATATTTGGACATATATTGACACATAATTTTCTAAATGTTACATCGGAATCATTTAAAGGAGTTCCTAAATATTTAGAAAATGACGTAGCCATACTTGCATGTGAAACTCTAGGATTACATGTAATATATTTTAAAAGATCACTAAGTCCAAAGTTTGTTATAACTAACTTGTGATTCATCTTTAATGACTTACCATATTCATCCAAGGTTAGCTGTTCGTCATAAACTAGACTATATGAATTCAACCTATGGGTGTCACCTGGATCGTCAGATATGACATCTCTTACTACTACATTATTTACCAAATCTAAATATTTATCATTTACCAAAAGTTTAGAAAGACATTTATTTAGCTTTTCTATAAATCTTCGTTCAAATGTATAATCTCTATGGTTATCTGGGGTAAACAAACGAGAAAGGGTTTCTTGTGTTCTGCTCATATTAAATAAAAAAGGTGGCTAGAGATTTATCCCTAACCACCCTCCTCTATTTATATAATTGCTTACGCAGCTTTATTTACTTTGCCGACTTTCAACGAAAGAATACGACCTTCACCCAGAACGATATCAGTCTTACCGGAAATGTCGGTATTAGTTTTGACATCAGAAACAGCAAACGAGGCCATTCCTTGTTCAGTGGCATAAGTACTAATCGCGGAGAGGGTGTCATTTGCGTCCTCAACCTTGAACTTTGGTTCGCCGTTGATTACCAAAAGATACGCACCGTCAGCGAGAGACACCTTATAACCTTTCGGAAATGCCTTGTTTGGCGGGCAGTGAACATGAACACGTCCACTCTTTTTCTTTGCTGTAAACCCAGACAATGTATCAGCAGTCAATGAAGCAGGAGAACCAACCTTGACCATGGGCTTCTTAGATGCTTTGATAGTTGTCACTCCGCTGGTTCCACTTCCTGCAGAATACGTCACAAATCGACCACCATTATAAACAGAAAGCGTTCCATTTTCTACTAATGTGGTCAGTTCTTCCTTCAGCGATGCTGATGCCTTTGATGTAAAAAGTACATCCTTGGATATTCTGGTTGCGGTTGAGTTTTCGTTTTTCTTGACATACAACACGACTTTATTACTTACACTTTTTGTTAGTGACATAAGGGTATAATTCCTTGGTTAAAAATAAAGAATCCTATTTTAATATCTTTTCTTCTATTTGCCAATTCTTTTCTGTATAGAATCCAATCCGGTACTTTGCCCGATTGATCAAATTATCATCTCCTATATCGACTAAATCTATTACGACTGGTTGTTGTTTATCTGGATGAGATCTAACAACCCGCCCAACAGCCTGTTCTAAATTAGAAACAGGAGTAGCCAATATTAAACAATCTAATATTTCTTTATTAGTACCGTCTCTAGCACTTCCATAAGTACTAAAAACTAATCTACGCTGTAGATGAGCATCACGCTCATTCTTCGATCTTGGGATGAAGAAACCTACTTCTTCTTTGTTTTTACATGCCTGCGAGGCATGATCTAAAATTTTAATTCTATCTGCCAAAAATAATAAGTGTCTGGTCGACTTAGACACTTCCATGACCAATTTTTTTATAGCTTTTTTATACGGCTCGGACTTGACTAACAAACTCAAATATCTAGCCGTGTCAAAAAACGGTTTAATATTGTTATCCCGATCGTACTTTGTAAGATGTGTAATGTAATTTTTATGATTTTTCATAACACCATGATCAAATTTCAATAAGATCACTTTCGGTGCCATAGTGTCTATACCCGAGGAAACCGGTACGTATACCTGTCCAAGATGTTTATATATTATATCTGTATTTCCATCTAATCTACTTGGAGTAGCAGACAAACCATAGATTCGTTTAGATGGAATCCAAATCGAAGTTCTAGAAAACTGTTCAGCACTTACCGAAGTATGACATTCATCCCATATAGCAATTCCAATTTGTGCATCATTCAATACCTTCTTCATTAGTTCGGGGGGCTTCCGCTTAACCAAACTACAAAATGTTTGAACAGTTGTGATTATTATATCCTTTTGCAAATCTTCCTCAAATGAAGAAGACCTAAGCCTAGAGATATTATCTTCCGATATATCTGTATGCTCTAAAAACTTATCGACCCATTGACTAGCTAAAGAGTCCTTATGTACAAATATTATTGATTTTTTTCCAATTGTACATATCGAGTGGATGCTTACTACTGTCTTTCCTTCTCCAGGACTTAAACATAGTATACCATTAGTATTCGTTTCAAACCACTTGATCGACTCTTTCTGTCTTTCATTTCTTGGGACGACCTTGGAGGTTATACTTATATCCTTCCCTACAATACTTCTATCTGTTATCTGAAACATTGCAGGGAGTTCATAAAAACGTGGAATCATTAATTCGCGAGTTGACTTATCTGTATCGTAATATTTTCTAATATCAACATTTGGAGCATCACTATCTGCCGTTTGTTGATATGACCTGGATTGTCTAGTCAAATCTCGAATTATTCTTGCAAACCATTCCTTGTCCTTATTGGAATCAACTGGAATTCGAATTGCAGAATCTTTTATGAGAGTTTGACTACATCCCATATTGCGCCCACGAATTAGGAGTTTCAAACAACTTTACATTGATTAATTCTAATCCTGAAGTTGGCGGTAAATTGTCGTTGACTTGTTCAAAGCACCACCTTGATAATTCTTCTGCTGTTGGGATAAATGGAACTTTTATAAGATTCCATGTGTCCTTAAATGGTTCAAACATTTCAGCTATCTCTTTGTCATTCTCGTAATAAATAAATCCATGATCTAATACATCATGTACATATGTTGTCATTACATCTTTCAAATCCCCAAAATCAATAACCATTCCTTGTTCAGATGAGCCTGATTCGCTATTTAGATATCCTGAAACTGTACATTCTAGTCTATATCTATGACCATGGGGATTTCTACATTTACTTTTATGATTAGGGACTCTGTGACCTGCATCAAATTCTATAATTTTAGTTATTCTAATCATCTTCACTTTTTATTTGGTTTTTATTATTCTGTTCTTTTATTTTCTCTAATAAATCATCATACACAATAGCTAAATTGTCAGTTGGTAAAAAACACATACATTCACTCTTCTTCCAAATGTATCTGTCATGTTTAGATGCTTTAACAAAAGCAGGAAATGATAACTCTAAATTATTATCAACGAATTTTACTTCTATTATATTAGTACATATATATTGATCAACATGTTCGTCTACGACTGTTACTATTAACGTCATTGCGCCATATTGAATTAAAATTACTTTTTTCATTTCAAATATTTCTCCTTCCATATGTAATTAGAAAGATCAGCTAGATGAGATTCTACCTCACCCTTTAGTTGCCCAAGCCGCTGTGTATCAGTTGATATTTTAAACAGTCTAGCTAATGTATACTTGTCAAACAAACCTTTTAGGATATCCTCAGAGCAAGAGATAGCGGACGATATGTTAGTTATCACCTTATCTAAATCATTTGGATTAGACTTCAATTCAATGCTCAAATGGGGTTTAATTTTGCCAATTAATGTTAGCTCATCTATTGCAACTTGGAACGCTTTGGTCTTTTTGATTAAATGATTTTTTACAACATTAGTAAATACAGAATGAACATTCTTAAGCATTTGATCAATACTTACCAATATTACTTTTCCATCTGTATTACACATGTGACATTCATACGTCACAGATCCAATCATCACATCATTCAATTTCTTCACAACTTGTTCAATCTTTAACATTCTAGGCTTTACTATCGTAAATCTAACCTTTGTAGATGTTCTTGATTCATCCTGCCAACCAAGTGATTTATCAATAGTAATTTCCTTATTGAACTTTTTTAGAATTGCAGTAAATGTTTTCGATGGGGGGATAGATTCAATAACAACTGATTTGGTATCAATCTTTTTAAATTTCCCTTTGAATTCAAGTTTTGCTCTTCCTGTTGTGAGTAATGTTTCCAATTCTTCGTTACCTGATATAATCTTACTAAGAGATATCGGTTTAATAATTGGCCCATCACCCTTTTTGTCATCTAAAATCCATTCTAATCGTTTTAATAAATCTTTTTGCTTAAAACTAGGAATTAATGTTCTGTATCCAAATCCCATACCTTGACAATATGAATTTTGAGGTAATAGACAAATAGGAAACATTGTTGGCAAGAACACTGGCTCTTCTTCCATTTCCACTTCATCATACGGAACATCTTTTATATATTCAAACGTCCTATCTAATATATCCTTTTGTAATTTTACTTCTGTGTATCTTTGTGCAGCAGGGGGATTCTGGTCAACTCCAATGTTATTACCCCAATTTCCTTGTCCTGTTGCAAATCCATTTTGTACAAGCCCAACCAATGACGAATAAGCTGATTCATCTCCATGTGGATGATAGTGAGCAATACAATGCCCTACTATCTTGGCAGACTTTACAAAATTAGATTTGGCGACTTCATACAATGAGTACAATAGTCTCCTTTCAACTAATTTAGCCCCATCCATAATAAACGGAAAAGATCTAAATTTGTTTATATATTGCCCATACTCAGCGTACAGATCTTTTATTATATCATCCATTTATATCTCAATTATTGGTTGTCCATCCACCAATCCTAGTTTTGGGGCGTCTCCGTCTTTAACATATATTTCAGAGATATCTAAATAATCTTCTTCGTCCCCATCAAATACAACAGCTTCCATGTCTAATTGTTCTTCATCCATCTCACCCAACCATTCCTTCAACTCACGGTATATCATACTAACTTCCTTTTTTCCTCTGACTTTAACATCAAGTCAAAAATACCATTACAATCTTTAGGGTAAGCAATCCTAACCAACCTTCTAGTTTTCTCATCTAATAAGCAAACTTGTAATTGGTCTGGATTCATTTCACCTAAACCCTTATATCTCTGGATCTTACAGCTAGTATGTTTTTTCTTAAATACGTCTACTTCTTCTTGGGTGTATAACGGGACAAATTTTCCTTTTAATGTTGAACCGTATAACGGAAGAACTGCTTTATATATGTATCCATTTCTCAATAAATCAGGAACTAGTTTTAACAACACCGTCATTAATAATACAGAAATATGTGCGCCATCTGCATCTGCATCTGTTGACACAATAAACTTCCCATATCTAATACCTTCTATATCAAAATCTGGAACATGCCCTGTACCTAAAGCATTTATCATTTCAATGATTTCTTTATTCTTAAGAAAATCCTTTTTATCATCTGCTATATTTGGTATCTTACCTCTAAGGGGCAATACGGCATGAATCCTAGGATTTCTACACATCAACAATGATCCACCAGCCGATTGACCTTCTAATACAAAAAGTTCAGACTCAGAAACATTATGTGTTGTACAATCTCGTAATTTAGAATCAACTACTGAATTGAGTCTAGTTACTTGCTTTCCAGTTTTTACAATCTTCTTGCTTGAGTCTTTTTTCTTTCTATAGGAAACAAAAAATTCAAGAAGTTGATTTCTAACATCAGGATTTGCAGCTAATTCCTTTTTGAATATAGCTTCAGCTTTAGAATATAGATGAGCTAATTTAGTCCTCGGAGTTGATAACTTTTCCTTTGTTTGAGAACTATATGATGGCTCGTATAACATTATAGATGTATAACATCTAAATCCAAGCAACGAATCAGTTTTATTAAATTCTATCTTCTCTTTCTTGGCTTCATTCTCTAATACATTTCTAATAATATCATTTGTGCTATTTACGTGTCCACCATGATTAACACTTAGTATATTAACACATCCTAAATGTTTAGCAGTTACCGATCCTTCTAACTCCCAACAAAATCGAATATCAAGGGTTTCATCTTTTTGTGAAGTGGAGATATTAAATACTTTACTAATAGAATCTTCACTTCCACCTAACACATCCTCTTTAAAGAAAGAGTCTAAATCACAATCTATAACTTCTTTCTTTTTATCTACTATAAGTATTAACTTAAGATCATTAAGATGAATTGATGCTACTCTAAGTCTCGCCCTAATATCATCTAAATTAAAAATCAATCCTTCAAAGTATTTTTTACTGGGCTTGAATTTTATTTGAGTTGCAAATGGCCGTTTAGCTGAATCAAAATCTTCTTCTGTATGTTTTGCTACTTCTGCATCTTCAAATCTATAAAAGACATGTTTATCATCTCGATAAACTTCTACTTCCATAAAATCACTTAATGCAGTAACAGCAACAATACCAATACCATGAAGACCAGATGCTATCTTGTATACACCACTTTCGCCTTTAGAAAATTTTCCACCAGAAAACAACTGAGTGGCAATCGTAGGAATGGTGTCATTCTCAAATGGAATTCCTCTTCCATTATCTGCAACGGTGACAGTATGTTTCTTACTATCAATTTGCACTCCTATAATATCGGAATAGCCACCTTGTGCTTCATCTAATGAATTATCTAATAGCTCATATATCAAATGGTTCGGACATGTCGTATCACCGATATACATTCCCGGATGCTTTCTAATATGATCTAATTGCTCTAATACTTGAATACTTTCGTGTGTATAATCAGACATATTATGTACTAAAACTATTTCTGCAAATCATCTGAATCTCCTTAATAAATTTCCTTCAATTCTTATTTCTTATACACTATATTAATCCCATACATATGACTGTTCAACTAACAAGAATTTATTATTCATCTTTTTTTACACCAGATCCAATTATCTATATTTAACCATACCCCTATCAAATTAGTTATATTCGATAGGGGACATGTGGTTAATCTTCCAATTCATCAATTTTCAGTTTCGGGGACTGAATCGTTCTCACCAATTAAACCATCTATTATTTTATCAACTCCTTTATTGATAATGCCAGCAGCATCTTTCCTTGTAACGTTAGTATCTGAATTTCGGATAACAACAAATACGTCCTCATTCTGTCTACCTTCGTAAGTAAATTTTCTTACTGGGTCACCAGGAGCATCTAAACTAAGAGTTCCAAACCCTGGAAGAGTTGTTGTTAAACAGCCACTTGTTAAAAACAAACAACCAATCAACCCCACTACAAATATTACCTTTTTCATAAAACGTCTCCCTATATCTTTTGACTATTCTTTATAGTTATATGTTCTTTAAATTTTAAATCTAACTTTAAGTAACTAAATCTGCATTTGCAAGATATGTCTGACCATCATGATCAACAATCTGTTCGCTGAAATCACCACTCATCATTGGACAAGTCCAATTACAACCTTTACAATAATGTTTATAGTCATACTTGATAGCATCTAGTAACTTGTCAGTGAAAACTCCGTCTGATGAAATGATATCATCTACATCTTTAATTAATGGAGATGCAACTCCCTTAACTCTAAGACACAATCTAAAACTTCCATCTGGTTCTATACTAACATTATGGAGATCTTTATTTAATGTACATTTCATCTTACTAGGGAGATATTTATATAACTCATCTAGTAATCCGGGAATATGTACTAGTAATTCCCCACTATCTGCTCCTGCTTTCAACTCATCAAAAATATCTCTGATCTCTTGATCCTGTGGGAGTAGAACTTCTGCTCCAACATTTGAGAAATCATAATAAGGAGTTTTTTGATCATCTACAGCAGTTATTGAACTATAGATTCCTTTATCTGTTAATTCCTTTACCATCGTCAAGATGTAGGGAATTGATTCTTTCATTATGGTGATCTCTGCAACTACATCATCCGATATGCCATCTTTTTTCATAACAGCAAGATTCTCTAATCCCCATCTAGACTTCTTTGCAATATCATCATTTCTACCAGGAATGAATGCTACAGGATCAACTGATGAAGTGAATCCTTTAAACTTTCCATACTTCTCATATACCTGATAAATCTTCTTTTTAGCTGCTGGAGTATTATTTGATATGACCGTGTAATTCATTTTGGTTTCATTAAGATATTTAATGATTCCTGGAAATGATTTTACAATTGTTGGCTCTCCGCCATAAATTATGAGAAATACATGAGGATTATTTGCTCTAAGTCTTTCGAATATAGGAATCCATCCATCTGCATCTAATTCAGCTTTATGATAAGCTCTCATTAAAGGATATTCTTCTGGCATATCCTCATAATCTTTTACAATATTACAATACGAACATGCCAAGTTACAATGTCTTGTAATAAGGATATTTGCTATCCATACTTTATTCATACTATCATCCTAATTCTGTTCTAGTATTGCGTCCGTCTACAATATGAAGTTCACCCATCATATCTTTAATAAAACTTGTTACATCATTGTGATATATTCGTTGATTTGTCTTCGAATCAACAACAGTTACACTTGAAAAATCAAGGAGATATTCTAATTTTTGTTTCTTCTGTTGTACAATAAGTCGACTAATACAAGGTATCGGAACCGACAGTGGAGGATCATCTTTAACTCTAGCATTTTTTCTTGCCATAAAATTATCACCTTGTTAACAAATTAATTAATCTTATTAATAGGCCATATGTGATCTAAACTATTATAAACCCAAATCAAGTTCCACATCAAGTTCATCTACAACTGAATCAACAACATCCGTTGAATTATCCTCAAATGTAGGAGCATCATCGTCAACAGATGTCTGCCTTGAATGTCCCCCACTGCCACCATCAACATTGCCAGATAAATCAAACTGCAACTTAAATGGATCTTGCCATTTAGACGCCTTCTGGACTATTGATTCTACTGACTTGTCTGGTAACTTCTTGTCTAATGAAAACCCAAATACACTTTTCTTGCCATAATCACTATCAACTGAATTACGTGTAACTTTAGTTATGAAACGTCTAGGTGTAATGACCGACTCTTCAAACGCATCAGTTCCATCAGATAAATTATCTAACTCCTTAGCCCTCTCTGAAATTTGATTCAAGAATTCAATAACTGGTCCTACTTTAAGACCATTACACTTGAAAAATATCAAAGCTGCACGTTCGGGATCAGTTTTATCTAGAATTGGCTTTCCTGCACTATTAACCGCTGCACCAGCTATAACATAATAACATCTAGCTTCCGGAGGATAATTTGGATCCGAATCTGGATCTGCCGAAAAATAAGTTAGTTTATCTCTATCTCCTAACTTCGTATATGCAGCTCTATACTTGTGTATGAATAACACAATAAAACTAACTTCATCTTCATTTCTAAATACATATTTTTCATCTACATCTCTAGAATCAAACATACCCGGCCATATTGAATGTAACTTGTGTAATTGTTGTTCATCTCTTTCCTGGCCTGAAATGAAACATGAAATAAACGGTCCGGACTCTTTTCTTGTAGCAATCGACGTTTCAGCCAGATGCCCATATTCTTCTGCTTTAATCATTTAAAAACTCCATAAGAAAAATAACTGAATGGTTTTATAATCTCCATAACTTATCAACAATCTATAAACTACATCTTCTTGGTTTTGCTTATTAAATACAAAATCCCGATGTAATCAACAGATAACGGGTCATAACTTATTTCTTCAATCGTAAATTAATATATATGGACTATCAATCTAAAACCAAGTAAAGTTTATGGTTGTACAAACGATACAAGATTTTGAGGATTAGTAAAATCTATAGTTATATTAGGTGCAGTAGCGGCAGTAACAGTTTCTAACAATCTAGTTATTCTGTTATCTAATTTACAAGGAATGATTATTTCAGACTGATCTACAAACTTGAAATATACTTGGTCCATTGATGGCTGAACTGCCATTACGTCACAGTTATTTCTAGTAACGGTCATGCCATGTGTCATAATTGTTAACATTTTTATTCTACTCCTGTTTGGATTGCGATTTTATTTTCTACAATTTTAGTTTTATATTTCATTATTAATTTAACAACTGTATTGAACACATCTTCTTTTGATCCAGTTATTAGATAATAATAAACATGTTTGGGTATTGAGTTCTTAAGTTTTTTTATATTATTTATAAACGAATTATAATATAAATCTAGATATTCTAAAAGTGTTTCTCTATCATGCATAAAAAATTTATAATCATCAGCAGGAATAGCTCTAGCTAATAAATCACTACAATCTCCTTTTTCAAAAAATCCTAATAATACAGTCAAAATTAAACCAGGTTTATTAACTGAATATCTATCTATCAGAAGATCTTCTAGTGTAGTTAACCCGTATATCGTTATTAATTTCTCCATACAAATATTGTAAAAGTTATATAGTGCATCTTGATCTAATTCTTTTAAAATATCATTTAAAAATAGATCTATATTATACGCACATTCCACAGTACCTATAGTTTCAGAGATAGAATCAACTCTATACTGAGCTTCCCCAGCCAGAATTGCTGACTCTTGATCTCTAGAATCATCCTCTCTAAAAGGATTAACTACAATAGATCTATAATATTCTAATGATTCCATCTTTAATATTTATTCTCATTTTGTTAAAAAACATTCTTTTAAGATTAAAAAAACAGGGGAAGAGATTTAATGTATAATACAACACCACAAGATAATACAACCCACTCCTGTTATCTTATGAAAATATATATAGTATGATACCATATATAAGGCATAGCCCCAGAACAAATCATCCAGAATAACATTAACGAAAATAAAATATATATTATCCAAAACTGGGTCTACTTATGTTATTATTCAATATAATAACCGCAGGAGACATATCATGTCAGAAGAAACAATGGCAGTCGAAGAAGTTACAAAAATAGTCTTAGGTGACTATGGTTGGTTATTTCTAGTTGGTATCATTGTATTAATGAGCAGATCACTGATTACTAATATAGTAGCATCAATGATGATTCGTGGCCCTAAATTTTCAGAATTAGATATAATATTTATATCTGGCAGAAAAGCAATGATACTAAATATAGGAATAAGGAAAACTTCGTTTTATATGTATGATAGACAAACGTTAATGATAGTTCCTAATGAAAAATTAAATTCATTAACTATAGAAGTTGTAGCAGCAGGAATAGAATTACCTGATCGTCTTAATGGTCATGATAAACCAAAAGACGAAGTAATTTTAGACTAACCTTCTACTATTCCTTTAAACATATCCTTACTCCATTGGACTATCTCATCCATCCGTGTTGACAAGTTAGCAGATCCACCAGTATCTAAAGTTAGAGTATAAATATACACCGGTGTATCTTGGCCTATTCTATGGATTCTATCACTCGCTTGTTGATAGTCGGTATATCGCCACGGCATATTTAAAAAGATAAGAGTATTTGCTTCAATCAGAGTTACACCAGTTGCCATTGTCTGAACTGTAGCAATTAAAGGATTTCGTTTAGCATCAGAAGCAAACTCAGCTAATAATGGTTTGATTCTAGAGGATGTATCACCATATACAAGAATAGGATTAAATCTATTTTTTTTGAGGTATGATTCACATTGTAATACCACTCCCCGATATGTGGAAAAAATAACAGTCTTCTTCTCAGATTTGTTTATAATATCAATGATTCCACTTCTAGGAATCATATGTGCATACATTTCAGATCTCAATTTATTTAACAATCCACCTAGTACTTCTCCTCTAATTTTAAGATCAACATATTTTATAACTGATTTAGACTTCAAGAACTTCTTTTTTAAATCCGAAGGTAGCAATTTATAAATTGTGGCTTTCTCGTATATATTTGCCCATACTACATTTTCAACTTGCCGTTTGTCTCTAGCGTTATATCCCGATTTTTTTAATCTTTTTACTATATATAAATATCTAACAAAATCAGAATCATCATTTAATTGAGTGGATACATATTTTAAACATTCATTATAATCATTTAAATACTTTCCATAATTCTTATTATAATGTGCTTTTCGTTCAATGACGTATGCCATTATTGTCTTTTTAACTTCTTCTGTTGTATAATCTTTAGAATTAGAAATCTTTACCTTTATCTTGATTTCATTCTTTTTAGGAAGATTCAATACCTCATGCTTCATTTTCCTATGCATCATGAATCCCAATCTATTGTTGAGTATATCTAACGCTATAGTGGTATTAAGTCCAAATGCCTTTTTAAATATAGCAAGAGCTTCATCGTCAAAGAAAGGATCTAACACTTTCAAATAAGGAAGCATGTCAATCCCCAATGCTTTTATAGGAGTTCCGCTCATAAATAAAACATCATTACAATTAGTGAATTCTTTTATCTTTACTAAATTTGTAGTTCTGACTGAATTTATATTCTTAAAATTATGACTCTCATCTACAATTATTCCAATTCTCTTTGCTTTAGATATATGTGATGCGACTTGAGCAAATTTAGACAGTGATTCATAATTAAAAATATAATACTTTACTGGCCGAGAAGGAGGTGGTTCCCCAACAATCCACGTTGATTGTTCATCTTTAAATGCTGCATTTATCTCATTTCTCCATACTGTACTTACAGTATTTTTTGGAGCTATGATAATTACACAATCTTTAGATAGCCCCTCCATTAATGCGAGGCTTGTTACAGTCTTTCCTAATCCTTGTTCAAATGACAAAATATAACCATTCAAAAAATACTTTTGTTTCATTGTATCATACAACTTAATAAACTGTTGCTGATATGGCTTTAAAGTAAATACAATACTTTTATTTATTCTTGATCCCTTTACTCTAGATCTTACATTACCATTTAATGTAGATAACCATGAATCTTCTAATATATTATTAACTATTATTGCATATATATTTCTACCTGGAAGCTGTCCTAATATATAAACCAATTCTGGCAAAAAGAAATTATGAATTCGTATAGTACTATTTCCAAAAAATTTAAATCCTATAGCTTCTAATAATTTAGTTATTTTACTAGTTTTATATACCCGTTTAATATCTAATGCAAATCTATTAACTGGAAAAGATTTTATTATAGTATATTTATCTTTAGTAATAACGTCATTACTAAATAATTCAGAAACATAAGTAAACTTAGGATTCATAAATTATTGTTTAGATGATACAATGATAGCAGTCATTTCTTTCCATCCATTGGGATTTCCTACTCTGGAATCTACCGCATTTTTATAATCTCTAAATGTTATTTGTAATTTCGGATTCTTTTTATATAATGATATAATATACTGATATACTTCCTGTTTAATTTTCATATCTATAGATGGAGATGTAAATTTAAGCATATCACCTATCAATGATATAATCTTTTTAGAATCAAAAGCTATTTCAATAGCAGGAGCCCTACTTAATACAGCAGAATCTATTTGGTTAAGTGAAAGGTTAGTAATAATAATTAATTTCCCCTTAAACTCAAATTTATCTGGGGATGCTGATTCGTCTCCTCCAGTTTCTATCGTTGCCAATGTTGCTTTTTTAGGAAGAGATACTATTCGATTATCATAACTATCAGTAATTGATTTTATCAGATTGATAACATCATCGTTCTGTAATGGAGTATCAAAATCATCAAGAATTAAAATTCTTTTCCTGTATTTATACAACATATCATAAACCTCAGTCAAGCCCAAACTACTTCCCTTTATTATAGCATAATCTTTTCTAGGAGCTAATCCTGAAAAATGCAAAGCTCGTCTAACATTATATGTTTTAGACATCCCAGGTGGGCCATATATTATTAATGCAGGAGAAGGACCAGTTAGAGTATGATTAATCATATTAACCAAATCATTATACACCGCATATGCAGGTTCATCTTTTTTCTGACTAGCAAATAACCCGTCATTTATAGCTTGTTCTAAAGGACCACTTACATACCTTTCTTGATACCAATTATATACTTTCTTAAAAATATATCTAGCTTTCAAATAAAGACCAACAAGCCACACTATACCAAACATTGCAGCTATCGCCATCGCCGCAGGGTTGGTTTTTATTTGGTTTATGGCGGTAGCCTTAAGATCAATATCAGTCGACTCATATTGCATCTTATTCTTTTTAGCTAATATTATCATTCCGATAAACTTAAGAAGATCTTCTTTTTCAATATTACTATTTATTGAAAATCCAGCGAGTGCTTGTAATTTATTATTACATATATCTAAACTATATATTTGCTTAAATGATTTATTTTTAGACGTAATTCTGATAACTCTTAACTTTCCACTAGATAAATATAAGAAATATTTTATAGCAAATAATTTACCATGCGTTTTAGTTGTTATTTCTTCTATATCTGGAATCCTGATAATTTTGTTAATACCAGGTAAGCGCTCTTTATTCAATTTTAAAACAAAACTAAAATCATTATTTTTAGTCTTCTTCTGTAACTCTTCCTTAGCTATTGTATACTTAATATTCATTTTATATCTCGTTAGTTATCCTATATCAGTCTCTAACATCATTCCACGCATATAAGTATCAAATAGATCCTTAGTGGGAGATGTTCTTGGGGTTCTGTATTCTGCACTTCCTGTCTGAATAATATCAGCTACAATTTGATCTTTAGTTACATGATCATCAGCTAAAGGTCCAAAGAATTCTCTTAAAATATTAGTTGCTCCATGATTTATAATAGAATAACTATCCATCTCACCAATTCTCTGTCCTCCACCCTTACCAGACATAGCCTGTTTAGTAACAGAGCTTACCATTCCAGTTGATCTTGCTGACAATTTAATTCCACTTTGTTGTTCAAGTTTCTTGTAGTATAGGTATCCTACAGCAATATCAGTGGATGTACTTGTTCCATACTCTTTAATTTTTAATTTATATCCTTCCTTTGCACCAACTAACCGTAAGGCAGCTCTAATATGTATAATAGTTGGCTCTTGGAATGGAGGAACAATGATAGGAATAAATCCACCTCTATCTACAACAGTTTTTAACCATTTTTGATATGTAGCATTGGTCATTGAATTGACTGCAGTAACCACTTGTCTAGAATAGGACTTTCCTTTAGTTCCATCTAATACGCCTAACACTTTAGTAAGTAGAGCAATAGTCTTATCATTTTTTCGTGGTCCATAACCAATTATTTTAGTAGCCATGAATTTAGAAATTAAGGATAAATATAATTCTTTAATGGTTGAGGGGTTCATTCTATTTACAATAGCAATAGGATTAAGAATGATATCTACATGTTCACCCCAAGGAGTTAGTGGCATATTCTCTTCTTTTTCAATTTTAGCAATAACGCCCTTTCCACCATAGTTGTTAGTGATCTTGTCTCCAAGTTCAGCAACCTGAGTTTCTTCTATTTTAAATCTGATTAATACTCCAGAAAACTGCTGTTTCTCAGAACCAACTCTAGCAGTAAATTTCTTTGGTGTTGCGTGACCTTGTGCTTCCTCATATTTTTCTTTATATGCAGCATGTGCCTTCTTTAATGCAGGAAATTTACTTATAGGAGAATTTGCATAAACCTCTAGGGAAATAATCTTTCCACCTGGAGATTTTGTTATTAGCTGACCTTGCTGTATTTCATCTTCTTCGAGACCAACAACATCTTCCACTTCTTTAGAAATTCTCATTAGAAGTGGTTCGCCCCGCTTAGTCAATACTCCTTCTTGATTAATAAAACTAACTCTGTCTGTTGGTTTTACCAAAATCTCAATTTCATGATATGCTTCAGATGTTAATTTTGTTTTTGCAATTTTGTCTGAAACAATATATCCATCCTCATATGAATAACCTTTCCATGTCATAACTGCACACAATAAATTAGTTCCTACAGAAATAACGCCATCTTGAATATGTTTCCCTTCCGCAACAATCTGATTCTTTTTAACCTTCTGATTCTCAACCACAATAGGCTTGAAGTAATTTAATGCACTTTGTCCCTGACCAGCTCTTAATATCTTAGTAGCAAGAGATATAGTTTGAAGTCTACCAGATTTTAGTTTTATAACAATAGCATTAGTGGTAATACTTCTAACTATACCATCACTAATTGCTTTCTTAACATAGTTATCAGATAACATAGATGTTAATACGCTTTCATATCCAGTTTGAACAATAGGAGCTTCTTCTCCATTTATAGGAATAGCCTGCCGACCTTGGCTTCCTGCGAACATAACTCTAGCTCCATCACAAGATCCGATAAATGGAATCATAACTGAATTTACCCCTAAGATTCCTGACTTCTCATCTCTGCCATCAGTCTTATCAACAAAGGCACCTCTAGAATTAGTTATAGCAGCACCAACAGAAAGCTGATTAATTATTCCTACATTTTCACCTTCTGGTGTATCCATTGAATCTATATTGCCATAATATGTAGGATGAATATTTCTAGCTTGTTTTGTTATTGCATTAGAATCTGGTATACCACCTTCACCAATAGGCTTAAGTCTAGTCAAGCATGATAATTCTTCAGTAGGATTAATATTCTCTAAATCATCCATCAGTTTAGAGTTAACAATTCTCTTTATAGCTTCTGTTACATCTAACTTGTATTCAGCATCTTTAAACCCTGAAATTCTACGCTCTCTGTAATCTGTATATGACCCCAAAATCAATTTCTGAATTTGGTGGGCAAATACTTCTGATGTTCTAATTCTTTGCTTAGATATATCATTTCGGTCATCAACTCTTTCCTTTACTAACTCTTCACAAATATATAAAACAATTTGGGGATATGTAAATGGTAGAAGTTTTGATTTCAGTACTTGAGTAGCAACAGGTTCCATTATATTCTCTAATACTTGCTTTACTTTCCATGTAGAGTTTCTATTACCTGTTATTTTGATTAATGCCTGTTCAAATGTTTTTTGATCCTCTAAGTTATCTTCTGTAAAAATATTTGGAGATTCTGCAAATGAATTTAATAAAATTCTTGCGGCATCTGTTTTATAATCTACAACAATAAAGTTACCATCACTCAATATCAGATAATTGATTCCTTCAGGTGGTTCTGTGTCAACTATTTTATATTTAACACCAAACAATCGACATGTCTTCTTAAATCCAATGTAATAACCCATGAGAACAATTAATGGGAGTTTATATCCCCCTATCAATATCTGAAAGTATTGCTTTTTAACGGTCTTCTTGAGGTAAATAGTAGAAACGGCATATAGCGTTTCTAACTTGGCTTGTCCCTTTTTAACAAAGAAAATAGGATCTAATATGATCTGATATGTAAGATACTTCTTCTTTCCATTTATTAAAAATGTACCATCACCCATTAGACGGGGTATTTGGATTTCTACTTCATGTTTATTTTTCTTGTCATCTTGTAATACAACAATATACCTATCATATAAAGAAGGATTCAAGTCACCAGGATCAGATGGGATAGGTTCCTTTTTCATACTGAATAGTTTCAATGGATAATCTTTTTTCTCCAACAATTTAAATGAATTTAATAAATCCTTTTCAAATGAGGTAGCAAAATCTAATTGACGTTTATTTAATATATGACTAGGATCTTTATGTTCAACTAACCCATGTATATCAACTTTAGAATGAATCAAATCTCTATTATTGTTTTGTGGTGGATCTCGTTTAACCACATCAGATAACAATTCCTTCTTAACCTGATCCAACATATACTTTCTTCGTTCAGGAACAACTGTTTCAACTGTTTCATTTGATTTTTTAAGATCTCCAGATACACTAAACAAAATAGATTTTGTTGCTAGAGTTGTCGCTGCATTCTTATCAATACTTCTAGATAAAATACTTCTCCTAACTTGAGGTGGCATTGCTTTCAGGTAATTTGCAACTGCATATCTAATAGTATCTCTTTCTTCTTCTGTTTTTTCTATAATCGGATCAACTGTTACTGTATCTTCTGTATCTGAAATAATTTCATCAGTCGTCTTGTTATTGGGTAACTTAACAACCATGTCATCATTAGGAACTATATCAATTTTACCAACTGCCAAATCAGCAGCAGCCATTGCTTCATCTTGACTTATAAAATCAGTTTTAGTCGATATAAGGGACTTTAAGATATTTCTAATTCTTGTATAGGGGAGACTATCATTTTCATTCCCCAACATTGAATATTTAGTTATTCCGTTTTTGATGATCGCTATTAGGAAATATTCAAAAGGATTTTCACCTTCAGTCTTTAACATTTCTAGAATTGGCCAAGCTCGTCTTTTAGTTATTCCTCTTGGTAATTCCTCATCTAGATTCACAACATACAGTAAGACTTTCTTTCGGCCTTCATGTAAGCCTCTAAGACCAGATAAATATTCCTTTATCCTTGAACTAACAACGTTTCTTCTGTAATTTCCTTTTTTGAATTTTACATCAATAGCATCCAAGTATCTAGTTAAATCAATATAAATATTATCTGCTTGACGTTGTAAATTTCTAGCTACAATTAATCCCAGCTTTCTATAAGGAAGAATTGCCTTACCATTAATCATAACTCTAGGATATCTAGACGCTATAGGAACAATCTTTCTGACATGTGTTTTCTTTATCTTAAGATGTTCATATGTTGTTATAAAATCCACATTCTCTGGATAGAAAAAAATGGAATATGAACTAGCCCGTGAATTATCAATTCCTATTTGGGCAGTAGAAAACGGGAATAATTTTAACCGATCAATAAATATCATGTCTTACTTCAATTTCTTTAATGTAACAAGTCCTTTCTTTTTACTAGCAGTAAGACTCCATTTGCCTTCCAATATCTCAGACGTAAATACGAAACGTTCTGATCCTGCATTCACATTTCCTTTCAGATTATAGCTTCCCTGTCTTGTCTTTCCTGCAAACTTAATCCGTTGTTTAAATGTTTGAGGTTTAGAAGCTGGCATTATACGGCCCATAATCTCATCCCCCTTTTTTAACAGTTCAATTGGTGTTTGAGATATGAGCATATATGACGCCCATCCGTCTGCAAGATTGGTTCCATCTGAAACTGAATTAAAATATTTAAAATGTAAAGCTAACTCTTTCCCACTATTTGAAAAGGATATTGCTAATATATTATCCATCTTTGCTTCAAACAGAATACGTTTAATGTAAAAAAATTTATTATCCATGGTTAATGTCCAATTTTCTTGTTTTTCATTGCAGATATAATTTTATCTGCTGAAATATTAAATATGCCCGCCACCTTTGTTGCTACATTTTTTGGTTTATCAATTTTTTCATTTTTCATTGATCCTCTGGCTTCTTCTATTCTTTTTCTCATATCGGGATGAGTTTTGAATATTTCAGTAAACTTGTTAACTGCGACCATAAATTTAGACTTGGATTTATTTAAATTCATTTTGTATGCATTAGCTAGAATTTTAAATGCTTGAATTAACTCCTTTCCGTATCCCATCTTCACAGCAAAATCATCAGCTCTATACTCAAATCGTCTTGACATATAATTAGGAACTGTGGCTACTAATAGAGCAGTGACAAACATAAAAATACCTACTATTTTAAGGTCTTTGATATTCCCGGACTTCATGAGATCCAGTGGCTTGCCGATCTCTAAATTAAGTGACACTAACACCTGAACAAGAATAAAAGCACTAGATCTCTTAATAACATCATTATTAGTAGAATGTGCCACTTCGTGTAATAATATCGATATTGCTTGTCTATCATTAGTTAATTTTACAAGACTATCGGTTATGTACAAATTTTTACCTCCAAATGTAAACGCATTTGGGATTGGCTTTTTTCCACCACTCATGTCATCTATTTCATGAACGATCCATCCACCTTCCTTCTTTGCCTTCTTCATAATATCATTAAGAAGTTTAGTAAACTTCTTATGAATTTTAGTAGAATTTGCTAACTTAGCAGCTCGGAGCATACACACCGTAATCATAATAACTACAAAAACAGGAGTTGCCATGAAGGTTGGACTATCCATTAACCCTTCTTTGACTTCTAAATATTTTTTATTCATAATATTAAATATTCCTTATTTATTATTTTGTTCTGAGATTTAAGGTTTTATAAATATGAACCATAACCAACTGTCTTAAAGTGTACCATTTACCATTTGTTCCAATATGCTTTCACTCTGGTCTCTATCATAAGTGAGACCAGTCATAACTGCTAATCCCGGATTTTCAAAACTAAGAGCAGATAACCAACTTTCCAATGAAGGTATCTTTTTAAGACTTACTACTATTGCATTATAATCTTTGTTTAATCTTGCTGGGAATGACGGGTTAGATTTATCTCGTAAAAGTTGACTTGCGAGAATTTCAAAATGAACCATATCTGCACCTGTCATTGGGCCATACTGATCATAAATTTTCATACAAAAGTGATCGGCTGATTTCCATGGTTTCTTACCAGACAGTAAATGATTAATTATTCTAACCTTATCTGAAAAATCAGATGTAGAAGCAGGACATGTAAATACTGCTGAGTTATCAGAAAACGGAATAGTGATTATATTACCATCATCTTGTACTTGGCGTCCCTTCAATGGAATATGAGTATGAAAATCCAATGCACAATCAATCACAACTCTATCTTTTGTAACTATCTCAAAATAACCATACTCTAATTCAAATGTATCACCAACTTTCTTAATATCCTTTTTCGGATCTAAAAATTGATTTCTATTAATGATAATACTTCCAGATGTTTTAGTCACTAAGTCATTGATCTTTTGTGAAAACATTTTAGAGAAATACTGACTAGTCTTAACATCCATATTTGCGGTTAATGGCTTTATGATATCCACAGCAGTAACAGATATCGCTCCACCACTATGAAATGTATTATGATTTTGAATTCCTCCCAACATATAATCTTTAGTATTGGTTTGGATATCGTATACAGGATAATCCCATTTCCAAATATCTTTTACTGTAGATACTACATCAAAGCCACGAACAGGCAAGTCTCTTCTTATTTTTATTGGTAGAATTTTACCATTTGCTTTTAGTTTTTCACTACTAAGATTCTCATTTTTTAGAAATCGTATATCAATTGCAAAATTAGGTCTTTTTTGTTTACACCCCTTAGATCCTTCTTTATCTGGAGGGACAATACATGTATTACATTTATAACCTAACTTATCACATATAGCTTTAATCTGCTGAACCAGATAATAACTACAAGTGTACACCCTGCAACACGTACTAGCTGTATTAAATACAGTCCCGTCTCCATCAATCATTCCAGATAGAAAATCTTTTAACCATGATTTACTAAAATCTATAAAATTCTCTGGGAGTCTCTTTTCCCATGCATACGAACCATAAACAACATCATTAACATATCTATCATTATCTACAATAGTAATATATTTATCATAAACTCTAATATCATTATATTGTTTTTTCAATTCTGATATTATTCTAGGCTTTATATAATTATCATGTTGGGAGATTATGTTCCCTTTAGTATTTCTGCCTTCTCCCGCTTTACATCCTTCGGCACAATATATTCCAGCAACATAACCACTTACACCAGGAACTACTCTCTTTTTATTATTAGATGCAATGGTCGAATCTATCCATATGGCATCATGTTTTGTTAACTCAGATGCTTCTATCTCAATTAATTCTTCATCGGTTATTGTAAATGGTGTTCGGGTAGATTGTGTTTCATTATATAATCTATCCCCAATAAGCCTACACTTGTCATTAGAATATTTTGAATGAATAGAAGTTTTCTTGATCCATAATGGATGATTGGATTGGCACACCAACGTATGGCCACTTTTTGTAGTTATGAACATCATCTTTTCAGTAGGATCATGTTTTTGTATTGTAAGTGCCTTAACCTCTCCTTCCTTTCCTTGTACGGTAAAAGTAGATGGTAATTCTTTTGTTTCTTTTCCATCAATAATATCAATATCAGATGATACTGAATTCCATAAATCCTTAAATGCTATAAGGTTAGAATTATGATGAACTAATCCATCTGAACATTTCATAATCATCTGGGTTCCACGTTCACCAAAGATCTGACCAGCCAATACTCCAACGTAAGGAGTTCTATTTCTTTCTAATAGATCACCATAACAAGTTTTGCATATTTTAGGAGATATACAATACAGTGGAGACTTTAAAGAAATGACTTTACCCATAGCTTTACTGGGATCTAGTTTAATAGGATTACCAACTTTATTAAGATAGTATCGGCCTTCTAATCGTCTTGCTATATCTGGAGTTACTTTTAATTGGAATCCCCGTTGGGTCTTACAATTAAAAATAGTAGGATCAGCTTCTACCCGTTGAAGTGCGAATACTAACTGTCTGCTCAAATATCCAGTATCAGCAGTATTCAATACACGATCAGCAATACCACGTCTACTTCCTGCTCCACTCATAAAGAAATCTTTACTGGTCATTCCTTCTGCATATGACTGGGCAATTGGCTCTTGGATATTCCCTTCATTATCAGAAATTAATCCTTTAGCTACAAGTATCTGTCTAGCTTGATCATAACCACCTTTTAGAACTCCAGCTTTTCCTAACGTCCCAATATTGCCATCTTTCTTTTCTAAATGAGCACCAATATCAACAGTGGATTGTTGAATTATTCTATCAGCCTCTTGTGGTGATTTTCCTACTAATTGTTTTTTAGCATCGACAATAGATTTTGGAATTTCAAGGTCTTCAAGGCCAAATGAAGGAGAACCAATTGTTCCATACTTATAAGATATTTTTAATATCTTATCAGCCCAATCAACATATTTTTCTCTTCCATATGTTATAAAGTATTCATTAGCTATATTGTTTAGCTTCTTCTGATTCACTTGTTCATTTATAAATGTATGACCATCAGGAAAGATATCATTAAACATAATCCTTCCAACTGTGGTATCAAGTGTTCCATACTTTACTTTATCATTAATAGGCAATCCTTTTAACTGTCCAGGTCTAGTTACCCTTACTGCCGCCTTTCTAGACTTCGAATCCTTAGTAAGCAAATAGATACCAATTGCACTATCTTTATCAAACGAATCACTAATTTGATTTATTGAGTCCTTTGATGTGGTGACCATCATCTTGTCCTTTGCTTCCTCAATAGCCTGTCTAGTTATTGGGACATAGACTGCCATTTGATCCCCATCAAAGTCTGCATTATAAGCTGAACATTTCATGGGATTAATTCTAATGGTATTTCCGTCTACTAATACAGGTTTAAATGCTTGCACCGATTCAGCATGGAGACTAGGATCTCTTTTTGCTAATACAATTTTATCTTTGATTGCATTATTTGTTGAAACTACTAATATGTCATATAACTCTTGAGATATTTCATCATGCTTTGATATTGCAATGAATAGTCTTCTTAGACTTAATGCAGATAATTTACTTCCGTCAAAACGTTCTAATGCATCAGAAAGCTGTTCTTTTGGTATATTTCCACTATTCAATAAATCAAATATAATAAATGGTTCAAATAGTTTAACAAGAAGCCTTAATGGTATTCCTAATTCGTCTGCACGTAGTTCGGATGCAGCTCCAGATATAACTGCCCTAGCTGTAAAATCTACTCTCTTACCCAATAAATCACTTCTAAGTAATCCTTTCTTCTTAGAGACTTTACTTGTAAGATAATTGTATAATTCGAGTACTAACTCATGCATTCTAAATGCTAATACATCATATACGGGTCCTGATGTTTGTGTTCTTAATTGTAATGACAATCTAAGAATTTTAAGGTAGTAATCATTTAAAGGATTAACTGTAATATCCCCAGTATCAGTGATCTCAAGTTGTCTATAATCTGGAGGAATAATGATACACTTATCAGTAAATGCATGTCCTTTCTTTGTATAGAAATCAACCATTCCAATTAAATCAGCTCTCGATTTTGAATCTGCTGAAAATTTTATTTTTGACCAATTATCAACCACTGAAGACATTCCCGTTATCTCACCATCCTCATCAAGAATCAATTCACCGTTCTGTAGAGTAAATGTTTTCTCTCCTGACATTGCAGTTATAACAGATCTCTTTAATCTCCTTATAGTACCAAATAACGCTGGATGTAAAACATTACAATTTAAATCAATGAAAGAATATATTTTTCTTCTATCTGAAGTATCAACTGCCCCAAAGATCTTTTCAGAGAAAAATCCTTCGGGGTGAAATGTTGTAGTTTTTCCTACGAAATATTCAGTAGATGTAACAGGAACTAATTTAGATGTCTCCTTATCTATATTCAACAATTTTAGCATAAATATTTCCTTCCGTTACACGTTATCTATATACAGAAACTTATATTTTAGAGAGTCTTTTCGAATTCTTCTCTACCATCTACATCACTTTGCTTAACTTTACTTAGATTATAATTATCTACCATTTCTGCAAATAGGTACATAATAATAGCTCCACATATAATCGGAATTGCAACCTTTATTGTTAATTCCCCAATCTTGGTTCCATGAAATTTTCCTTTACTAAGAGCGCTACTAAGAGATTTAGGGGGAGCTAAGTCATGATGTTTAATCTTCTTACCAGTAGAATCAACAACCTTTTTAATGAGACCTGTATTCAGGTCCTTTGCCGTGTCCTTGATTATTGTTGATCCGTCTGTCGACCATATGGCTTTCTTTGTCTTTTCATAGGAGCCTTTTATCCCCGTAAGCCAAGGAATTTCATCACCAGCATTTGCAACAAAATCTTTAATACCCCATATACCTCTAGCTAAACCTTTACCCAATACACTAAATGCTCCAATTACTTTAGTTTTGAATACTTTTGTTCTAATAAAAATAAGGAATGCTGTAATTATAGCAGTACCAATAGCAAATCTACCCTGTTCCTTTTCTAACTTTAAGGTAGTAAACCATCTCTTAAATCCAGAAATTACATTTTTAGATGCAGATTTAATATCAATTACTTTTGATTTATCTCGCATATCTTTAGTTTGTTCAACTGCATTAATAATACATGTTATAGTTAAAATCAATGCGATAGGAATAACAATAGGGGCATTTAATAAACCCAATGATACTCCAAATCCAACAGTCCCTAATGCCTTAACTACCACGACCAATGATGCATCAAATACCTGATCAACATCTCCAGCTTTCAATCCAGGAAGTTTTTTGTCAAGATAACCGGTCAGCTTCTTTAAAAATGATTTTGCTTCTCGGGTTGTTTTAGGTCCATCACGTTTAACAGGAGAGTTAGTGCGAGATGGCTTAGATGTATCACCAAATAGATCATCATCCGCCGACGCTAATGCTAGTTGTGTCGCATTAATAACAACTTTCTTATGATTACTAAATACTTTCTTTATATCCGCCCAATTTTTAATGTTAGATGTTGAATCTATTGCTTTCTTTAATGGACGCAGTTTAGTAAATTCTAATACAACGCTTCCCTCTTGTAGATAAGAAGTAATTTTTTTCTCTGAACTCATTAGTGTAATCCTATTTTACTGTGTCTCTGGTGGCTCTATGCTACCTGTTTTACGTTCTGTAGATTGGCTTTGGTCAGCTTCTCTAGCTGCTACTTTAAATTTCTTCAATCTTTCTTCTTCTGTTTTTAAGATGTCATTATATTTTGCAACATGCTCAATCAGTTTACGTTGACATGATTCTGGATTATCGGTCACTTTACAATCACTTACATCCCGACGCAATTTAGCTATGACATCTGCTAATCCTCCAATTTTACATCTAGAAATACATATTTTTAAATCCAAACCTTGGTGATTCTCCTTACGACATTTATCCTTACATAAACTTTTTCTTTTCTCAATTGATATAAATAATATTTTAGTTAATAGTTTAGACATTATCTCATAACCAACCATAATCATAAATACTGCGGCAGCCGCCTTTCCACCCTTCCCAAGTTTTCCTGCTATATTACTTAACCCTGTATTAAGTCCTCTAGATTTTGGCGTAAGACCTAATGTCTTAGCTGTGTTCCCAATCTTCTTAGCTACTGCCGTATAATATCCTTTATTTTTACCAGTCTTAAATGAATGTAATAATTTCTTTTTTATTCCGCCTGCAAACAATGCAAGAGATAAAGTCATTATACCAGAAATTATTCCTTCAGTATTTTTTAACCTAAGATTCCTCTGGGCATCAGCTTCTACTTCTCCTAGATTAGCTTCTTCTAACATATCAAAGTTTCTTCCAACTGAAAGAACTACTTCATTATATGACATTTCATGGACAATATAACTAGTCAATCCTCCATAGTCTTTATACTCGCCTTGATCAATTGCATCTAATAGATATGCTCTACAAAAGATATCTACACTATTTTTATCTATCATTCTATGAAACTCCAATTTTTTAATTTGTTCTTGTCGCATATTTAAAATAGTCAGGATCCTTTCTTGTATGTCGAGTCAGCTCTATATATATTACTTTACCAAGAGTAACATTTATCAATAGGAGCATCCATGATAAAACTCAACAAAACAGAGAAGAGGAAATATGATGTTGTATACATCAACGGGGAAGAGGAAGAAAATTTGGTTTCTCTAGACCTTATTTTTACCCCTGCCACAAATAAGTTTGACAAGATTGTAGAGTTTGTAGAAGATTGCTCTTTGACATTAGGAGCCGAATTTGATGATTGGTTCAAATCATATATAACAGAATACATATCATCAGGATATGATTCAGGAATCATCAAAAAGAATATTCCGCAGATAACTTCATTGTGTGATAAATACCTTGAAGCATGTGAAATTGATTTTGATGGATATGTGGATAAAGGTAAAGTATCTAAAAATTCGATTTTTTTCGATTCGCCTGAAATCAAGAAGATCGTGCGCGTATCTAATTATTTAAAGTTATATTTTATTATATCACAGGACATCAATCTAAAATTACCAATAAAGTTTCATAGAGAAGTATACAATGAATTAGTAGCACCAATAACGGAATGTGATATTCTACACAAGCTATTCAAGATTGTATCTTCTAAAACATATAAGTATAATATGTCTGATTCATATATGTGGGAATACATTAGAACGATCTACTGTAAAACTACGGACATGCACATCATGTCTATTTTTAATTTTATTGTCAACAACATTCTTGTAGCATGTGATACAAGAAAGAATCCAATACCATTCATCATTACAGTTGTTGATGAATCTATTAGATGGATCCTTCAAAGTGTATATAAGGATGCAGTTGTATATTCTGATACAATAAACACAGAAGATACATATTCAACTCCAGGTAAAGATAATCTCAAAACATATGCATACAATGACTCAATTGGTAAATTGGTTGTTATCGCATATAACTATCTGGAAGATCATGGAATTTCCGATGTATCGTTTAATGAATCAGTAAAGGCAAATAATGAAATTTCATTATTCTCAACCTATTTGACATATCCGATTTTATGTAAAGTACTTAACATCCCATATCGTCATTTCCTAACGATTCCTGCTGAACATGGTTATCTGTTGAATATCTTATTGTACCATCACTTACCTGAAGGATTCAAACGTAAATATTCGACAATTATAAATCTCCTATTATTCTACAACAAGAATAAGGCGATATCGAAAACAACTTATAAAATTAAAGATATAAATCATTTTACTTCGACTACTGGGAACTTCCTTGGATTCAAAAACCAAATGTTTGTTTATGAATTCTATTCTAGTATTGTAGGTAAAATTGCTAGAAACTCATATATCGGTTTTAAAACCGGAGAAGAGATATCTAATTTTCCTTTAGCCAAACTTGAAAAGGATTTAGTATCATTTTATAATGATTACTTTGATGGTAAGTTAGATGAACCATTTAAAGAGATTCAAGATAAATTAGATTCACTAGTATAAGAGGATTGAATGGTTATTAAAAATCCTGAGAAATTAATTGAAAAACTAAATAGTTTACAACAAGAATGGAATGAAGGTCAATCATATCATTGGGGGTAACGATGATCATAGATATGACGAAGGTATCGAGACAGGAAAACAAGGATGTGCTTCGGAACTAGAAGATTTACTTCTAGTTCATAATTTACTCAAACCTAAATAAAGGTTAGTCAATAAGACTAATTAATAAGAACGATATTAGTTTATGTAATCAACTGTTTAAGTTCTGCCGTATGTTTTTTCAAACCATATAATTCTTGTGCATACAATGATGCATAGCGTTTATGAGCAGCATCTTTGCATATTTCTATATCTTTAGTAATTTTTGGAATTAATGTGGATACAAAGAATTTAGCTTTCTTGTTATCATCTACTTCTTTTCCCATTTTGTACAACCTGTATTGTTTATTATATTTATACAAAATTACACTCATAACATAAACGGGATGTCTTTTTGCCAATTCTTCGAGTGGAAGTTCCGCAGCCGTTTCTTTCATGGAAGAAAATTTATCTTTACGTAATTTAATAAACAATTCATTAATAAGTGCTAATATTCCTGCAATTCCTGCAATTTTTCCTAATGACAAATTTTTGAAAATAGGAACTACATATGGGTTGGAAGGCACCTGTAACCAAGATAATATCCCAGCAAATGTTATAGATGTTATCCCCATTCTACTCAAAACAAATCCTATTTTGCCCCATACTCCACCATCTGGTTTAACTCCATCTTTTCTCCACCGATCATTACTAACATTTGAAGTTAAAACCTTTCTTTTTAGTTTATCTAACATTGATAAATTATCCTCTAATACTAATATACGATTTACTTCATTATACTTATTCATTTTTTTTCCCTTTATTAAATAATTTTTTCACTGCATTAACGGTCGATAATTTATTAAAAAGTTCAATTATCTTGAATTCTTCTTTATCTTTTGATTCTAATAATATAGCTACTAACGTATATTTGTCATTCATTTTTGTTCCTTCAATAAAAGATTTTTTACTGCGCTATATGTTGAGTCAAATAATATTTTCCTGGATACATCATACGGTATTTCTGTCTCGTATATCGACAGAACATTTAACCAATCTTTTTTGATCATCTCAACTGGATCAAATGTTCCCCCCTCGTTCCCAGGATAAGGTTTCATATTTAAAATATTCTTGGTTGCAGTTACGTGAGTCTTTATTATTTTTTTTGCATACTGTACATTAGATTTTTCCCATTTAGGTTCTAAATTTAATGAGAATGCTTCATCATCATAAATAATATATTTTTTTTGATTTTTAGATAACCACTTTAATAAAAAATCAAAACTTTTATAAAACTTTTCTGATTTATCTTCTATGTTTAATTTATTAGTAAGAAGTCTAAGTCTCTTTAAATTATCTAATCCTTTCTTATAATCTGAAATAAAAATATTTTGAGTGAATTCACTTCCATCAAAAGAATCTCGGCTTTTAACTTTTATAAATTTAAGAGGCTTAGACCCAACTAAAAATATAAAAGGAATAATCATATATACATTTTGAGAATATATACTAGAATATATAGAAAATTCACCTTTACCACTATCGTCATAATCCTTTGGAAAATTATTAGATCCATGTATTGAACATCTTACACCCATAATAAATTATCCCTTCGGAATGGCAACCATTCTTACATGCGCTAATAGTTTCTTTTTATCAAAGTTTCTACCAGGACATGCATTTTCCATTTCCTTGTCAGTAGTTACTTCACTATGCAACATAATCTTTGTGTACGGTACTCTAAATAATTGAGCTATGGGAGCCAAAACTCTATATGCCAATTGTTTATACAGCCTAGCATTAGGACTTTCATATACAAAATTACCCATAACTGCAATATGAATAGCGTTCTTATATGGATCAATAATATCATCAAAATCACAATGTGCTGTAATTGGACGACCAACTACTGTTTCGTAGTCATCTCCAATTCGTTCTGCGATAAAATGAAAACTTAAATCACTTTCACCATGCAAAACATAATCATTGACCCTAAGTCTATTAGACTGCATTTTAATTGAGTCTTTATAGAAATCGGATAGGTGAGAGAACTTACAAGACACATCATGGATAATAATGTACCTTACTTTTTTTAGTCGTTTAAATGACGCTGGTTTATATGGGATTCTCACTATCTAGCTTCTTTATATTTTTGTTCTAATCTTCAATATCTGATATTATTAATGTGGTAGGCAATACAATAGGATTCGTAACTGGTAGTTCATCTTCTGGACCTTGAGTTGATCCGGGTATAATTCTTTCTCCGTTAGGTTCAGGTGGAGTTGCCACAATTCCAGAAACCAAAGAAGATATTGATGTGCTTGACTGTTGGGACACTTTAGAAGCATCTATATTTACTGTACCACTTGCCTTAAAATGAATTGAATTACTAATGGATGTTTGAAATATTCCTCCATCCACTTTTATATTACAATCCCCTCCAATATTCTCACTCAACGAATTACCAATATCAATATTCGCATCAATATTCGCTGTAATATTTATATTCTTATGAGCTAGTAATTCAATATTATCAGCAGCTTCAAAGAATATAGATTTTCCACTTTTAATTCTAATATTTTTAGTAAACGAAATATGTAATTCTTGATTCTCAATATCAAAGTTAATAAAGTTACCTTTATGATCTTTGATTAAAATTTGTTCTTCCCCATCTCTCTCATTCAACAAGATAATGGTTTGATTATCTTGAGTGTCATATACACTCTCGGGGTTACCAGATACATCATCCCCACTCAACTTTCTTTTTTTACCCGTTATTTCTACACGTTCATCATGAGGATCATCAGATACTATAATGGTCCGACCTTTGCTAGACTTGAATATGGTAGTCTTGTTGTAATATTCATCACCTTGTTGATTCTCAATAGGGACTTTAGACTGACCAAAATCTCCAGCAGCAAAATATCTAGGTTCTGTAGGATCATTATATTCAAAAAATATATAAACCCAACTCCCAACAGGAGGTATATAACATGTTCCTTGGTAATGGTGATTTGATCCGTTTTCCACTACGTTACGGCCACCTAATGGGTTATTAGCAGGTCTCGCCCATATACCTTTATCATCATCTATTTCGGGCATAGTATCAGGACACCAAATTTTAACTCGTCCTTGATACTCAGGATCTTTAGCGTCTATGACCTTAGCTCTATAATTTCCTGTCCAAGAAAACCCACTATCTTCTCCTGGATTTGGCATATATTATCTCCTTAGGTAATTACAAGACGTCCAACAATTTTAAACGTATTTATAAGATTCTTCTTTTGCCATAATTTAATTATATCATTTTTAGATCTTAGTTTAGACAATCTTTTGCTTTCCATCTTATATCGTCTATTTTTATTTTTAGATATACCAGCATAAAATACATCAGCTAAAGTTATATCATATACAGAATTATTATCTATATTTCTTCTACAATAAAAATTAAATGAAATACTACCAGCCGATGATGACATGGAGCAGAACATCACTACATAATTTTTTACTTGCATATTATGTTTATCTTTAGGATAATCCACAGATATGGTTTTACCATGAGTTATATGACTAGGGTCTACAACTTTTAATTCATCATTAATAATATCAAGTGTTTTATTTGTAATTGGTCTAAACATATTAGCCAACGTATCAAATTCTCTAATTTGTATATGATGAGGCTTGTCTTTAAAAAACCCTTCGGTTAGTATGAATTTATTATTCATTATGTAATGTCTTTTTTCATAGTATCTATTATTTTCGTAAACAATTGCGGATGATATTTTGCTATAGCTGGAGAAAATAAATCATTACCATTAATAGTAGATGCTCCCAATGTGGCCATAAATCTCATACCATCTTCAAACATAGAAAGACTTTGTACTCCAAATGTTCTAATTATCTTAGATGCAAACTCATATGTTGTCAATCCATGCAGTACACCACTATCAGATAAACATCTAAGAAAGTCTTTAGCATCTGAAAAATCAAAATCAGTTAAATCAATATCAAAATCCTTAATAGTAATTTGAGATAGATTACCTGCCTTTTTGAATGCTTTACTTAGACTTGCATTAAAGAATGACTTCATTGTAAATGTAGTTACAAGAAATCTTAATTTATTAATTTCCCCTGCATAACTACCCATTAGTCCATATCTCTTTGCAAATAATTTAATATAAATACTAGACATGAAATCACAAATATCATTTTCAAATGCAGGCTTTATTGGTTTAACTGAATAATATGCACAGATGTAACCATAAATTATAATAGAATATAAATCTTGTGGGGGAATATTAAAAACATTCTTTCTCCCCCATACAGACATGTTTATTAAAATCTTTTTTGTGTTAGTATTAAATGCTGCGGGTAGAATATATTTTTGAATATCCACGAACGTATAATTTTTAAGGTCGTTACCCATTTGTCTCTGTACTAGTTCGTATGCAAAATTACCTTTTGCTTTATTCGAAAATAATTCTACAGTATCAAGAATTGCCTTTCTGCCTTCTTCTTCTACTTCGAATGAACTTAGCTTAGACTTTGGATAGTCTAAAATATTCTTAGCATTGTTTAATAAAACTAATTTTTGCTTAGCCATTAATTAGCATCCTCATCTTTAGCATATCTAACCTCTAAAATATCATTAACTTCTAATGTCCCATCCATTCCATCACCCAATGCGTTATCTACTGCTTTCCATGATAATCGCTTTGCATCACCACTAATATCATCTATTAAAACATAATCTTTATTATATACAGGAAGAGCTGATAACTTGACCTGTGTAGGAGAAGCTATTGCAATATCTACCGATTCAGGATGCGGGACATAAGCCAAATCAATAAACCCATTATCTATGTTCGTATCGGTAAGATCAAATTTTTGTCTGATAAAAAATACACTTGTTGCCACTGTGGTTTCCTCTGCTGCAAAAATACTCAATTTAGGCTTAACTTTAGTTGAAAATAACTGAAGAGTTAACGTATTAGTATTAACTTCTGGAGATGCATCTAAATTAATCAAATTAACTGATATTTGATTATCTCTAGCTATATCCAAAATAGCCGAATGAGTAGGAACTAAAATTTCTGATTTTGTAAAATCTTCAATTGATGCCATGTCATTTATATATAGGAGCAATGTCCATAATCCAGTAACGCTATATTCTTCATATGAAAAATAATCTGGTCGGTAATGAAACTTCTGTTCTACTTTCTTCTTAACTGAATTCTTTAGAAGATAATATCTGAATTTTTCATATGTAACTATTTCAGGTGAAACAAACTGGACAGTTACAGATCCTTCTTTTTTTAGGAATCTTCTTCTATGTTTATCGACATCAGTAATAAGATTCCTAAGCTTCTTTGCTTCAACATCTATTGTAGCCACTTATACGTCTCCTAGTTACTAATATGGGAGAGTACCAACGACTTTCCCTGTTTCTGTAATCATTTTAATTTCAGGCTTAGGTGGAAGAACTGATGTAGAATCTTTCTTCTTATCACTTGATCCCGGATACATATCTTTTCCCCATGTCATATTACATTCTTCAGTAGTAATAGTCGCTAACCCCATTATCCTTTCACGTTCGTCGTCATCAACAGGGTAAGTCTCTATTATATGCTTCCAATTCCCGCTTACGTGGTCAATAGGAAGGTTTAAGTATCCATTATGATACTTAGCATGTAAATCAGATAACAATGGCATACATCCTACTTTGTTTTGAAAATGTAATTCAATAACATCCTTACATATATCAAATGTACAGAAAGATAATCCTTTATTTAATTTATCAGATATTACAGCTTTACAAATAGTAAAAAGGTTTATTGGATGGTGATGTATTTCAATGCTACATTCAGAAGATAACTCTTTAGTCAAAGAACATGCATTCTTCCCTAAGTTTTCAACTAAATATCTTATCCATTGTTTATACTCTAAACTACTTCTAATCAATCGTTCAGTATTTTTTATAAACTTGATAAAATCACTTTCAGCATAAAAACATTTTATACGGAGAGACAAAGTGAAGGGACTATCATTTACTTGTATAGTATTATCTTCTTCGTCGTTAGACTGTTGTATTAATTCTTTTTCTAGATTCATTTACTGCATCCGTAAATCCATCGTGATACATAGATAGCCTGTTAATAGCTTCATTCTGTACATCCATGCTTTCTTTCATTTTCTTGAGATTAGTTCTCTTAAACTTACCAACTACTCGTTTAGTAAATCCTGATAAGGCTTCTAAATCTTTAAATAAATCTGAACCATTTAAACTATGGAACAGATGTGAATATGGAATCTTTGTACACATTCCACCTTCATAATAAGAGCAAAAGATCAATTTCTGTTCGGTATCATTCATTACCCCAAAACTATTCCATCCTACTTTAAATAATTTTGAAACCTTAGCTGGGTCTGAAAAGAAATCTTGTTCTTGATGGCGAATATCATCTGCGCTCATTAAAACTATTGCCGCTGAATATTTTTGATAACTTGGTCCTTGTGTACTCGATCTAAATGTACCCGCATCAATGTATCCTTTCTTATTCAAGAGAATATCTTTGTACAATGAAATATCCTCACCATCTATAAAAATATTGGTAAATTTTCTAATCATTGTTCCAAAATAAGAATTAAGTTTTCCTGCAAATGCCCTAAATACTCCTTTATAAATAGAAGAATATTTATTAGCATAGTAATCATCAACTAGTACATCATATATGCTTGAAAAATTATTTGCTATCATTGGAACTACTTTAACACTTAATGGAATTGATCTTTCGTCAGGCTCACCACGGGTAGGAGCATCAAAATGTATCTTCTGTCTTACCTCTATCTTAGCGGTAATAGAAGTAGACGTAGGACGCAAATCTAACATCGTACTAGTATCTACTCTAATATTAGTTGCTCCTTTTGAATATGTTGCCTTAGGAGCTTTATCTTTTTCTTTAGCTGCTGCAGCTACATCTCGCTCTGAATTCTGTATTAGTTTTTGGATATGGCGAATATCATCTACTATTGCCTCTAGACTATCTTTTGCGGCGACATAATCACCATATAACTTCGAGTCTTTATATCTGCGTTCGTTATCTGGGCCACCGCCAGAATGAGCTGTTGCCTTTCTTATAACTGCTAGAGCTTTATCTCTCTTTTTTGTGAGATCTGCTAAATCAGTTAGTTGTTGATTTAATTTCTCTTCTAATTCTTCTTTGTTATCTTCAAATAAAATTGCTTTATTTACATCAGTATCAGTAGACTCCAATCTGATCTCAGAAAATTTACCAGTTATTCTATTTTGTGTAATATAAAACTGGAGAGTTCCACTTGAGACCGCTTCAGTTATGTGGTGCAGATAGTATAACTCTATAGTCTTTATCATACCGGGAAGATATCTCTCCTCAATATTACCTGAAATAATGGCGGGGTATACAAATATCATCTTTATAATCCTATTTTACCAAAGGGTAACAATATCTCTTTTTTTATTAACTTTTTTCTTTTTAAATTTTTGATTGATATTTTTCAATCTAGAAATTTTAGTTTGAGCCGTTGTCTCCTCAACAATAGCACTACTATCTTGAGGAGATTCAATAGCTTCTTCTACCTCAGGAGCTTGTGCAATTACAGTTACTGGTCGTTCAGTTAAATAATGTTTAACAATAGATTTCTTTTCAGATTCTAATCTATCAGCAACCTCTTTATGAATTGCGGGCATTGCGGACATCTCGAGCATTTCGAGTACCAACTTGCGCTTTCGAAGGCTCTAATCCATGTCGTTTATATAAATCAGCAAGAGCACGTTCATATTGAGAAGCAGAAGTAATCTTTCCAGCTGAAACAGCTTGTTTTAAACGAAGAACTCCAATTTTTAAATCGCTATTTCTTCCTGTTCCTATTCTAGATACCTTTCTAGCAGCATTAGCCATAGTTGTTCTCAAACTATTAGAAATATTTAATGGATTTAAATGTCTAACAGCTTTTTTTATTCCATGTGTAGTGTCTGTTTTATCTCTGTTATACTTTCTACCAACGGCATGGACAATGAAACCTTCTTGGAGTGTTCCTGAGTCATCAACTTTTTCACATGTTAATGCTAAACGAACTATTGCATCTCTATTCATCTTATGTGCCTTTTCAAGAATCTGACACTCAAAACTACAAGTAGAATTTATAGATTCACTTTCAAGCAAAGGAATACCGATTAGACAATTATCTAATGATATCTGCATAAACTTCTCATGAATTATTTTTCCTTGAAATGAATCTAGGTCTGTAATGTTTCTAGATGTAGATTCTGAGATTATATAATTCTTTAAACTAGTTTTTACACTATTCTTTGATAACATATCAGATGCTAACATTTTACTTTTCTTCGCAGTATTAACTGCTGATTCTTGTAAAGTCTTAACTGTATTAGGAATAACTCTATTTTTTGGTTTATAACCAACATGATTCCAATACTCAAACAAATTACTTAATAATCCAGCCTTTAATACACAATATTCCCGATATGCACTTCCTTCACGAATAATGTTTCTGGCATGGCCATTAAATAAAATTGAGTCAATAGAATACCAGTTTTCCAAGTTAGTTGAAACCCTTGTTTTAAATGTCTTATCCATAGTATAAGTAATCCTTGTGTATTTTTCGATAATAAAAAATCTTTTATTTTTGTTCTGTTAGTATTCAATCAAGTAAATCCGATAAGAGGGATCTATCTGGAATATCTTCCTTGTTCCTATTAGCTCTGTGTTCCATTCCTGTTATTTCATTATCAGTAAACAATAAACAAAATTCAGAACTATTCTCAACTATGACAGCATAGTAAAAGTCTTTTGCTTTCCAATGCCTCTTATTTTTATTTGGTACTTGTTCTATTCGGCCTAGTTTTTTAGAACTTCCGAATATTTTAGAGAATAATCCTGTATCTCGTTCTATGCAATCTTCTTTATTTTTTGATGTTCTAACCAATGCTCTATCATATTCTTCATGTGTGAGTAACCAACATCTTTCATTTGAGCCATTTGAGTCTTCAACCCAAATGGCATAATAAGCATTTTTAGCATTAGTGAATACAGGTTTATCTCTATTTATTATCTCTGTAACTATTCCCATTTTCGACATTTTTAATTCTCCTATTCAATTACGGCTTTATAACGATCTATAATTTCTGTTTGAATTGTCTCTTGTACTGCTGCGTCAAACTCTTTTGCAAACTCGGGATTTTCATTATATTTAACTAAACAATTTTTAGTCCCTTGCCATTTTACTTCTGGACATGTAATCAATTTACCCCATGCTCCAGGTTGTATTCTTTTATGATTTACTAATAAGTTATAATTAGTCCAAAAATTAGAAATGCCAGTATTGAAATCAACAACTAACTGGATAATTACATTTGGGGGAAATAACTTATTCTTTACACATTTAGCATCTATCATTACACCATCAAATCCCCATTGATCATATTTAAGATCAGATTTGACTTTCAATAGTAATAAATGAAATGCATTATATTCAATAGCCTTGCCTCCTGGCATAACTCTATTCTGGCCTAAGTATCTCAAAGGATTGGCTGTTTTAAATTGTCCTATATCAATTTTATCTCTTAATTGATTGATTGCTATAAGGCTAATATTACTCTTTCTCATTTTAGAAATATATCTAGGTAAACAAGATGATAAAATTCTAGCCTTTAAACCCATTGTTTTTGCAGGGTCAGTTTCTTCACTCTCTCTTTCTTTATCCGTTGACGTATTTGCAATGGAATCCCATGCTACTATAGCTGGATAGTCTTCAATGCCTTTACTTATCTTGTATGCCATAGTACCTTGAATAGTCTTGAAAACCTTCTCAACCGATATATCAGTTGAAATTTTTAATCGTCTGGCACCCATTGATGCACCACGTTCCACTGTCATAGCTTCCTCTGAATCCAGGAACTTGTGTAGCAATTTACCATTAAACTTTTTCTGACTAGTGCCTATAATCTGAGCTAGGAGTGCAGACTTAAATGTTCCTGGTTCCCCAACAATAATTGAAAATGCACCACATGCAAATCCTCCACCCAAAATAGCATCTAATACATCTACTCCTGTTGGGAAAGTTTCTATGATTCCTGAACTCTGACTTATATCTGCCTTTGTTTCTAAGAACTCAGAAAAGTCATCAAGTAATTCATCACTCTGAACTTGTTCTTCGTCAGATAGACCATTATCTTTCCAATTGTTGTCTGGCTTTAATACTTCTACTTCTTGATCTTTCTTAGAATCTATTAATTTCTGTTCGTCTTCATTTAAATTGAGAGTCATGCTCTCTAATGATTTTTTTGCAGCAGCATTAAGTTCATGTTCTGCATTTTCATCAAATAGCTCTTCAACGCTATCAACAGTATCTACATCGTCAGGACCTATGGTTATCTCTTTAGGCATTTATAACTTCCTCATCTATTCTACAAGTGTTAAACTTATTGTTAATTTATTCTTAATCGCCATTTATTAATCCTTAGTTGAAACTTTAAGACCTTCCGATTCTAGTCTCGCTACAATGTCTCTAACGCCCAATTCTTCATCACCACCCGCAGCACTTAGCTTTCTTCTCACTTCAATTTCTTGTAGAATAAGTTTATTAATTTCTTGATTCATTGTTAAAATAGTAGAGAAGAAAGATGTAGTCGTTTTAACTTTTTCTTCCATTATGAACTTATGTTTATAATCCATATCCTTAGGAAAAATAGCAGAGACCCCATCTTTCAAATCATATAGATCTTGTAGATCAGTTTCTATTCTTGCTTTCTTCTCAGTTAGATCAGCTAACAGTTCATAAATTTTAGGATCAATTTTATCTACTGCAAAATCATCTGCCATTATTAATCCCCATAATCAGATATACCCTTTATTAATAATCCCTCCGCTACACATGCTAGAGGATCTTGAGCATGAACTATGTCCTGTATCTCAAATGGAAATTCATCATAATCACCAATGATCCCTTTAAACATATCCATGAACCCTTTAGCCATACTAGTTCCACCAGATACAACCACAGGGACCGATTCGGGCAATTGAACGTCCTGTAGTTCATTGTCTAATTTATCTTTAATGGTGTCTAATGCATATGTTATTAAATTCTGATAGTAATAACAAATAGCTTCTCTAATTCTACGTTCTTTTTTGTTTCCTTGTTTATAATCCGAAATATCTGTATTATTTTCTTTTATTGATGTGATTCTGTTTGGAACTGTTCCAAATTGTCTAGCTACATTGTCGTCAATCCAATCTCCACCTCTACCAACACTAAATTCCAAAACTAGATTTCCTTTAAAAGACATAGCACAATTCGTCATACCCGACCCAAATGAAAATGAAAGCCCAGTAAAATTACTATCTGAACATTCATTATATATTATAGCCATTGCTTCATTGACAGGAACTGCTTTATATCCTAACTCGTTGAATATTCGCTTAAATACATTTGTATGGTACAAGATATCATTATTAGAATCTATTGATGCAGCAGGAATTGAATAATAACATATTCCGTTTTTGGTTCGACCAACTAAATGTTCCATAACTAATGCAAGAACATCTAATGAATCAACATCTGATGATGATATAAGACCGTCTTTCATTGGTCTCTTTACAGGATTACCAAAAATATTAGCCATCCTATAAGCATCTTCTGATATGATGTATATCATATCTTCTGTTTCAACATAACTAAGTTGAGTTAAATCGGAAACATTTGACGAATCCTTTTCAATTGGAAGATACATATTTCTGATACTTTTTACTGATATAGCCGAATCATTATCATCCTGTCGGGCACAAACTAAGTTCATTGTACCCACATCGAGTCCAATAATATCTAGCTTTTCTTCTTGTTTAGATGTTAAATCTGTTATTTCGGATTCATCTTTTTTCTTTGGCATCTTCTTTTCCTATATTCTTAAGGTTTTTTATTCTGTCTTTTATGTTTTTTAGTGGTTTCTTCTGTTTAGTATTTACTACACCCTTTACAGACATTCCACCTGTATCAATAGTTGGAATATAATCATCAACATCATTCTTGTTAGTTCTTTGTTTAGATGTATCATCATTTCCAGATACAACAATTCCACTAGTCACCAATATCTGAAGTTGGTCATTTATTAGAGCTAAAGACTTATCTAAAGATCCAGATTTATCATTAACTAATTTTTCCAATTCACTAAACCGTTTATTAACACTAGATCTTAATCTATTTATAGATTTTTCAATTGTTGGTGCATCTGTATCTTCTTCATCATTACCAAGAACAGGAATATTATATTGATTGTGCATAAGGTCACACATCATGTCAAGATTTTCTAATACCCGTCCTTCCCAATTTATCTTAAGTTTTTCAGCATCCCTTTCAAGTTGCTTGGTTCTCGCTTTTATATTACTCACATTCCACTCAATATGTTATGATTATGAACAACCACTAAATCCACAGTTTGTACACATTATGCAACCATTTTCATACTTTAAGGATTTAGTTTCACAACTGGCACAATAATCTGCGGATGTTTGTCCATCGTTGATATATTTCTTTAACACTCTTGAAATTCCTTTCTCAAAAGTAAACATATTTATATCTGATGTTTTGTGAAGTTGCTCACATATAAAATGAATCGGTACATAATGTCTCAACATTGTTGATACCATTCTAGTATACGTTCCCAAATCCGGTCTAAATGAAGATGCTAAATCCTTTATTACCATTCCTTCATCCCCATCTACAGATCCTAAATACAAATCATAAGTCCTAATACCATTATCACTTCTTTTATTTTTCTTAATCCACCCTGACTTATATTTAGACGGAATAGATATTTCTCCCTTCTGACCACCAAATATCTCATACGGTTGGCCATCAATTTGTCCTACAAAAAAGATCCATTCGTTTCCTTCAATAGTTGAATAGTGAATATCACATTGTAACATATCAGGACGTTTAGATGGAAAAACTTCTTCATTTTTATCTTCATCAATTGGTTCTTTTGATATTAGAACTCCACTTCTGCAACCATCTCTATAAATTGTAATACCCTTTAATCCATGTTTCCATGAGTCCATATAAATATCACAAACTTCATCAACAGTAACATCACTTGGTAGATTAATAGTAGAAGATATAGAATGAGTTATATATTTTTGAACAATGCCTTGAAGTTTAACTCGTTTGCTCCAATTGATGTCCGACGCAGTACATCCCCAATATGGAGATTCTTCTAAATTAGTTTTCTTTGTTGCTGTTCTCCATGCTGCTAACTGTGGATGATCTGTATCAAATTCCATCCATGAATCACCAAGGTCATCAACAAAATCAACTTTTGCACCTGGATCATTTGGATTTACCTTTCTGCGTCTTGTATATGATAATTGGTATACTGGCTCAATGCCGGATGAAACGTTAGCCATAAGTGAAACTGTTCCAGTAGGAGCAACTGTACTTATTGATACATTACGTCTACCATATTTCATGTTTCGGTTATATATCTCAGGAAAATCAGATTTAAGCATTTGAATGAAGTCAGAAGTTTTCTCTATGTTGGGATCGAATCCTGCAAATGGACCCCTTTCAACAGCCATATCAATAGATGAATCCCATTCAGCTTCACACTTAACTTTCATTATCATATCAGTAATAGTTAAAGCATCATCGCTATCAAACTTGATATTTTGTGCCGCTAAACAATCACCTAATCCAGTAAAACCTAATCCGGTTCTTCTTCCCTGTTCTGCCTGAAAACGAATCTCCATCCATGTTCGTTTTTCTATCTCTTTTATATGTACAGGACAGTCATCAGAAGCTACCTTTTCTAAAATTCTATCAATGTATTTAATTTCCAAATCTACAACATCATCCATAAGGCGTTGTGCTTCATACGTGTACTCATAAAACAATTCAAAATCAAACTGTGCATTTTCAATAAAAGGGTTCTTTACAAAGCTATAAAGATTCATACACATCAATCTACAAGTATCGCCGCCCTGCATCGCAATTTCCGAGCAAGGATTTGTAGAACTATTCTCATACTGAGGATAAACTGAAGATGGCGAATAATTATGCTGAGTATCCCAAAAAATTAAACCAGGTTCTGCTGTTGAATGAGCAGATTCATTTATCTTCATCCATAATTCTTTTGCATTAACAGTCTTGTAAATATTATCTGAATTACATGGCCAACACAAATCAAATGTATCATCATTTTCAACTGCATTCATAAAATCATCACTAAGACGTACTGATATATTTGCACCAGTCACCTTAGTCAAATCGGCTTTAACTGAAATAAACGCTTCAATGTCAGGATGCCTAACGTCCATTGTAATCATCAATGCTCCACGCCTTCCACCTTGTGCAACTTCACGTGTAGTATTAGAGAATCGCTCCATAAAAGAAACTGATCCAGTTGACGATATCGCCGCATTACTCACATGTGTGCCTGCTGGTCTTAAATCAGAAATATCGACTCCAACCCCACATCTCCGTTTCATCAATTGTGCTAACTGTTGATCACTATAACATATACCCGCATATGAATCATGTGGGGGATCTATAACCACACAATTAGATAGTGATCCAATCTGTTTATCATTACCCAATATGGACATAATTGATCCTTGGGGTATTATATATCTAAATCCGTGTATAAGATGATAAATTTTAGAACGAGTTAATTGTTTTCTATTTCTGCCATACTCTGATAATTTTCCAGTATCTTTTACCTTTTTAGTTGATTCTACTTCAGATTTAAAAAATTCATCAGCCAATCTGCTATGCATATCATCTGGGGTTAATTCAAAATAGTTTCCACTAGAATCTTTTACACAATATTTATTTATCCACGTTGTTGATGGTAAATCTTCTCCGTTGAAATAATTAGTAGCGGCACCTAATACATCCTCAAATTTATAGCTATCCATTTTCTTCTTAGTTCTCCTAGATTTTTTAACTACAGTACTCTTCTTTAAGACCATTAAAAAAACTTCCTTTCTTGTCGGATTCTTCAAATCCTAATCATTCTAACTTCTTATGTAAACAAAGAGCGATACCGATAGAATCCGCAATATCTGAAGATACTCCAGTTTGTGAATAGATGTCATTTCCTATCACGGATAACTCTTTGTCGATTTCCTTTTGCTCAATCTTAAATTTGATTTTATTATTTTCATAGAGCAAGGTCTCATCCTTTATTTTGTTCTCTATTTCAACTTTTTCATCTCCACTAAATGGGTTTCGTTTTCTCTTCAATGACGACTTTAGTTTATCTAGAAGCTTCTTTTCACCAACTAATTGCTTTTTAAAGTTATCAATATAAATATTCTTTTCTGCTATTAAATAATCAAAAGTTTCAAAATCACCAGTAACACTAATGTTAAAAGTTCGACATACCTCTAATTGTGTTTTCCATTTTGGTGTGTTGGATGCAATTCCATTCAATGAATTGGATTTCCAATGGCTAGGATCATACAATACAATATTGTCTTTTACTGCTGAATATGCAGCATGTATAAATACTCCATTTATCCTAGCCAAATACGTCAAAGTCTTAGCTCCTGAAATAGCCAAGATTACATCCTCCATAGCAACATAATCAGGTTTATATCTATTAAATAATCGAGTAGCTTCATTGTGATAGAAACTTAATTTCTGAGGAAGACTTAATTTAGACGATGGGCAAATAGATCCATAATCAACTAACAATCCATCATCTAATACCGACCACCCTGTTGTGGTGGCCGGATCAAAGCCTAATATTATCATTATGGAGTAACCTTCTCTCGTATATCCATTAATATTTTACCTAATTGATTTTGACCTCTATTTGAATAACCCCAATAATTACTAAACGGTGACATTTCCCGAAGTTCTTTATCTCCAGTTGAAATTAGACGTGACTTCAATTCAGGATTCTGATCAAATTTAGCATAGCAGCCATCATACATCAACTGCCACTTGTTATTATCCCAATCATCTATTGACTTGCACCCTTTAGATATAGCTTTAGCTTCTGCTGGAGTAGTTGCCGCCTTTATGTATGCCCAGTCTCCAGGTTCATCACATCTTCTAGTATAATACCATTGTGCCACACTATCCCACCATTCATCATCCAAATAAAACTTTGATGGATGAAATACTGATAGAAAATAAAACACACTGCTACTATGTGGACCATGGAAATCTATATAAGATACTCCTCTTGGGATATTTATAACTTTATCTCTTTTCTGTTTTTTTAATGCCATTTTATAACCTCTCTATTATAAAGACCAAGATTGTGTATGTAATTTCACAATCTCAGAAGTAACATTCTCATTATCAGGAATACTAACAATATTACAAGCTAAGTCAAACTCATCTACTGAATTATCAAAGAATACTGTACATTCCAATTTGTGACATAAACAATATGTAATATATCTCGACGGAAATCCAAAGAATCGTTCACATGAATGTAATATATTTACTATATTTTGATCCGTTACATTTGAAACTGGCATCACATTCAATAATTCTTTTATTTCAGACATCTGATGATATGTATAATGTTCACTTAGATCACCTAATATGTAAACTATCAGTGATTTATGTTTTCTTGCTAAAAATTCTAAATAACTAAACTCAATCATTTGGTCCTCATCAGATTTCTCTAAGTGAAGAATAATAAATGGTCGGTGTGACTGAATTCTTGCAGTTGGAGGCATTAAAAAGAAATCATCTTTCTTTAAAGAATTAAATTCTTCTATAACGCCATCCTGTTTATTATTACCATGAATAGTTTCAGGTTTACCTTTTGGTGTTTCTACTATTCTAGGATCCTTTTTCTTTTCCTTTTCAGTTCTCATATCAGAAGCAGTAAAATCAGTTATGCAATCATGATCTGCTTCCTCATCAACTTTTCCACATTCTACACATAAAGATTTCTTTCGTCTATATGATAAAATAGTTTTTATTCGCGCATCCAATTCAGGAATAACCTTTAATGGAGTAGATTCTTCGGGTTTAAGTTCGGGCTTACCCGAAATTATATCTTTGTCTTCTAACTCAACTCCTCTCATATCAGATTTAACATAATTTTCATAACATGTATGTTCTGATTCAGCTTCCGCTGTACCACACAACACACATAAATCTTTCTTTTTTCTATATCCGGAGATAGATCTCTTTTTGGGTTCTGATACTCTTTTCACTTAAATTCCTATAGTTGTAATAATCTATTTATTTTTTCGTGTGCCTGTTCAAAATCAATATTATTGAAACAAGGGGACATTCCATTATCATTAAATGGACATGGGGTATGACCATGTAAACAACAGTATCGCCCACCATAACTACATACATCACTTGGCTTAGGTTCTATGTAATCAACATTATCATATAAACTAACTCGTATATGACCAGGAAATGGACCATACAATGAAAATGCAGGAACCCCCAATGCAGCAGATAAATGTACAAACGATGAATCTGGTGTTATAACCATTTTAGAATGGGCTATAATACTAACAGCAATAGCTATCGTTGAACTTAACTTTGATATGTTATATACATTCTTTCTTAAATCAGGAGGGATAGTTGCTTCAATAAACTTATCCATCTGTTCTTTTAAATCTGGTCTGTCAACTATGACTATAGTTCTACCTTGTTCTAATAATGGAGTTAAAATATTCTTCCAGCATAGCAATGAAGGAGTTCTAATAGGTGACGAAGCTCGTATCTGAACTCCTATAAATTCACCTGCGGTTATACCCATCTCTTTCAGTTTAGCAGCTACAATGTCGTTATTTTCAGTTTTAGTGTACTGTATGGGTTTTAATTCATTATCCGGTATATCAAGTCCCATCCACCTTGAAAATAGTTTATATGCATTTACTTTCTTAGCTTCATTGCATCGCTCTATGACTCCTTCAAATGTTACATGATAATCTGCTTTCTGAAAGTAGTTATAATCAATTGGTAGGTGGACCAACTCATCTATACATTCCCAATTATCAACTAATGAAAAGTAATTAGGAGCACACGAGAAGATTATGTGACAGCTAGGATATTTCTTTTTGAGATAGTATAGATTAGGCTGGATAAACATCAAGTCACCTATTCCTCCAGTTCTCCACACCAATATTGATTTGTTAGTTAAATCTTGTCCATTGTATGGACGATATATATCTTTGAATTTAACCTTGGAAGGTTCTAAACATTCATCCCCATTAGGATCTTGTTTTAATCTATCATACAAATAGATAGACATTACCTTTGATGTTCCTTTTGTGAATTTATGCTTTGCAAATCTATCTATTGAAAATTCAAATGTGACTTTAGATGTTCCTATAACCATACCTGGGGTAGATTTTCGCAACTCTTCAATATTATCATACATAGTAGTAACATCGCTATGGACAATACCTAACTCAGTTAATAATTTAGGATCCAATTCTAATTTTTCCTCAGGTTCAATATTAATTCAGTTTGCTTATGTAATATAGAATCGTGTAAACAATTCAAGGTAGTTGAATCAAACAGAGTAACTGCTCTTCTACCAGCCTTCTCCAAAAAATCAAAATATTGAGTTATATGGGTTTCTACTTCCTCCATTTGAGAGATCGGATTCAATAACGATAAAGATATAGCTTTTATAATCGAATCATTTCCTTCACGGTATAACTCTTTCTTATCTTTGTTATCTAATATTTTAGATCTACTTCCTATCTTTGAAATCTTCCTAAGAAGTATTCTCTTAGTTTTTCTGTAACTTCCAACTTCAATTTTAATTTTTGCCATTTACTCATTTATTCTTTATATAAGTAACAGTATCTTATTTGTGAGTATAAAAAGATATATTATATATATTAATAATTGGAATACTTCTTATGTAGTATTCTGTGGTGGTAGCTGGTGGGATTTTTATTATCAATATTATTTAGAACATATTTAAAGAAGGTTCATCAACGATACAGCCTTCAAAAAGAAACTAAAAAAAGGAAACACAAAATGGAAAGCAACGAACAAGTACCAGTACCAGTAGCGGAAGTAGAACTAGATGCATATGATTCAACTATTTCATCACTACAAGGCAAGTTCACTGCATTCGTAACTGAAGCTCAATCCGGAAAAGGAAAAAAAGCCTCTGCTCTTAGAGCAAGAAAACTAAGTCTCGAACTTAGAAAGGATCTACAAGAATTCAGATCAGCTTCAGTTACTAACGATAAAGCACACTAAGATTTTATTTTTTAGTAAAAAAAAAGCGACTTAGGAATAACCCCCTAAGTCGCTTCTTTCACGTCTTGGACTACTCTGGTGACTTCATCAACTTGATTCCGAACACTTGTTGGGCATCGGTGATGAACGAGGTCACCGCAGCATCCCGTGCACTCAAATGCAAAGCACGAAGTCTATCAATTTGATCATCGATTTGATGGAGGGCTGTTGCGTATTGTGTCGGCGTTGTCGCTGCCTCCACATCATGCTGAAGCATGTCGAATTCAGTACGACGTGACTTCGGAGGTGTGGGGGTAGATGACGGAGTAGCCACCACCATCTCCTCCACATCCAAATCAATCAGATGCGAAACATCCATATGACGTTTTCCCTTGATCCGGTTCTTTCCCTTGTTTCCTTTCTTCCACCTTTGCCTATCAATGGTGGTTATCCCGAGGATGTTGCAAATATTCGTCGACCGCATCGTGGGATATATGGTCGCGATTGCATTGTACTGCCCCAAAAGAATTCCCTTCTGATCTTCGGACCACATCCGGGAAATTCCTGAACGCTTCTTCTTCATACTGATCGGACCCAAAATAAGGTCCTGTTGGACGTTGATGGTCATGATGTTCCCTCTCTGTAGAGATGTTTTTTGTGAAGGATGAAACTAAAGACCAAATAGTTTCATCCTGATTTAAAAGATATATATATAGTACAGATTACTCATAAAACAAGAATTTATTTTAGAAATAAGGAATAACAGTTAAAGGAGCTTTTAATGTATAAAATTACCAGCAGTCATGCTGATTGTAACAATTGCGAATTACTAGATTGCGCGTCCGCCACATCTGATACCAACTGCAAGGATAACTTAAAGTCAGTAAACGTATTTATTGTTTCAGAAAATCCAAGTAAGGAAGATACCATCGGGGGGACATGCCTAGGTATAACATATCCACCCGGAACCCCATTGATAGGCAAAGGTGGAAAATTATTCAGGGAAGTATTTAATGATACAATTATCCCTTTAAATATTAATTATTTTATTACAAACATGGTGTTGTGTCATAGTACGAAACCAGATGAATCTCCACAATCAAAGATTGCACATACAGAACATTGCAAACCAAACATGTTAAAAATGTTAGAGGTATGTGAACCTGATTTAATCATTTCATTAGGCGCAAATCCAATGAAAACATTTGGTATTCACGGAGGAGTAACCAGTAATAACGGAAGAATGTTTTCATACACACACGAAGGAAAACAATATCCAGTATTAGTTGCAACTTCCCCTAATTATATTGACAAGAAAGGTGGACTGAACTCTGAAGCTGGAGATGAATTCATATTGGCATTTAAAAATGCAGCAGCATTCTTAAATGGAGAGGAAATAGACGATGGGGCCGAAGAATCAGAAGGCCAGAAACATTTATTCAATATTGATCCTAAATATTACAGCGAAGATTACAGACTTGTAGATATTCAATATATCGCAAGACAACAAAAATTGATATTCATCTTTAGAGATAAAGATAATAATAAAATCTTCTATGAACAAGATCAACAAGATAAAAACTACTACTGGTACACTAATAATTCAGAGGGAAAGTTAATTGAATCATTTGAAGATTTAACTCTTAGAGTTGGCAATTATAAGCAACGTGGATTAACCAGTAACTGCTATGAATCAGATATTAGACTACCTGAAAAACATGCAATAGATTATTATATCCAATCAAAAGGAGAATGCAGTATTGAAAAACAAAATATTTTATTTTTTGATATTGAAGTCTATACTTATGACTATAAGGGTTTTCCTGGCGTACAAAAGGCCGAATGGCCAGTAAATGCTATTTCGTTTGCTTTAGATGATGACGATACAGAGATGTACCTTTACCATATTGAAGGGAGAATTGATTCACGGATAGAAGACGAAAAAGATAAATATCCAACTTTAAAAATCTTCAAAAGTGAAAATCAAATGTTAGAAGCATTTATAAAACGTATTCATGAATTGGAACCAGATTATATTGTTGGATGGAATAGCATCCGTTTCGATATGAGTTATTTATATCAACGAATGATGAACATAAAAGTCAAGTTCAACAATATGTCCCCCTTCAAAAGTACATGGGTAGATGCAGAAAAGGGAAAATGTGATGTAACGGGTTATATATGTTATGACATGTTACAGTTATACAAAAACTTAACATATATAAATGAGCCTAGTTATAAATTAGATAGTATTGCACAAAAGGTACTCAAGACTAATAAAATAGAATACACTGGCAGTTTAAATCATATTTATGAAAATGATATTGCGACATTCTTAAAATATTATGCGACTGACACGGATCTTCTAAAAGGTCTTGATAAAGCATTAGGTCATGTTGCATTACAAGACGAGTTGAGACGAGCAGCAACAACAACTCACCATGGAGCAAATTCTACGACTGGACTTGCAGATGGGTTATTCAATTATGCATTGAAGACTGATGGATATGTAATGAAGAATTCCAGTAAGGGTTATAAAGAATCTATTATAGGTGCATATGTAAGAGATCCAATAGGTGGAGTATATGATTGGGTAATTGATTTTGATTATACTAGTTTGTATCCATCTATCATCTGTTCATTTAACATTGGACCGAATACATGGTTGGCTAAAATCAATCCAACGTTGGCACACGATTACACCTATAAAACAGATGAAGTAACCGATAAGACGTTTGACATAACACTTGATCCCCTGTATAACCCCACAGTTGAACAATGGTCCTATGACACGTTTACAGCGTTTATAAAGGAACGTAATGCCATTATAACCCCATCGGGTTGCATATTTAAAAATCACACAGAAGAGAAATCTATTTTCTATAAAATCATCAAAACCTTATTCCAAAAGAGAAAGGAATATAAAACCTTGATGTTTCAGTGTAAAGAATCTGGAGATTCATCAAATCAACAGATCTTTGATAATAGACAAATGGCATACAAGATTTTATTGAATAGTTTATATGGCGTTTTGGCACAAGAATACTTTCGATTTTTTAATCTCGATTTAGCATCAACTGTTACATTATCAGGTAGAGAGTTAATTAGATTTGCTGGAGAACATGTAGATAATTGGATGATAGATGATACTAATACTGATATTAACTGTAACTTCAATGAAGATGTAGATAGTCAGAAGGAGTATTTCAAATATGCAGATACTGATTCAGTATTCTTGCACGTTCAGCCTTATTTAGAAAAAAAGGGGCTTCCTGTTGACAAGGAAACAATCGTAGATGAAGCATTAAAAATTCAAACGTATCTAAATATCGAATTACTTCCAAGATATGCAATAATTCATAATATTGATCCTGTTGAAAGTATGTTTGAGTTAAAAAACGAATTGATATGTAGACGATATTACACGTTGAGCACTAAAAAGAAATATGCTTTACATGTAGTTGTAAATGAAGGAGTAGATACAGATGAGGTTGATATTAAAGGTCTAGAAATAAAACGATCTGATTATTCAGTGTTAACAAAAACAATGTTAACTAAAATATTAGATATGATTATAAGACCTGAAGGTCAACCAGATATTGATAAAATATTAGATTACGTTAGTGAGACTAAAACGTATGCAACTCAGTTAGCTATTGATGGCAATGCTGATTTATTCAAGAAAGTATCATTCAACAAACCATTAGAAGAATATAAAAATACTCCTCAACACATCAAAGGTATGTTAATATGGAATGCTCTAGAATATGAGTATTTCCAATTAGGTAGCACAGGTATCTTATATCCTCTAAAATCATTTGAATTATTTAATGCACCAGATGAGATTCAAGATAACTTCCAGAATTTATTTCTAAAGAAGTTTGAGCAAAAGGATTTAGATGTTATTGTTCTCCCAGAGGACGTTGATTCATTACCTGATTACTACGGAGTAGATGTAAATAAAATTGTAGATTTTTCAGTTAATGATCGTGCTGATATATTATTGGAGCCACTAGTCAAAAAGACAGATGACTTATTATTATGGTAACACCTATGGAAGACCGAACAAGATTTAGAAAAATTAAAAAAGAGTTAGATATGAAACAATAGAATGAACGGATACACCCATAGGGAAGAGTATCTATACATAAAAGGTAATTATGGACATATTGAAAACATACAAGTTAAAAAAGGGGAAGTATAAAGATATACCCATTATAGAAGTACCGAGATGGTATCTAAAATGGGCATTAGAAAAGTGGGATGAATGTGAAGACACAACAATGTGTGCAACTGTATTATCTTTAGATAATAAACGAAACAAACCACTAAATAATATAACTGAAGAGTGTATGTGTACTATGAATGACATGGATGGAATTGTTTTATTTCATGGAAAAATATCAGAACTACAAACAGAAATCTTTGGTAATGATAAAAGTCTTAGAATGGAAAAGCCAGGATTGATAACTAAATGTGCATTTCCAGACAGAGACCCATATGGTACTAATGAAAAATATGCGACTTTAAGTATAACACCAATAATGACAAAAAAATGACTAATAAGATAGTTAGATCTGTTTATAAATCGAAAGAACAAAAAAACGAGGATCGATTATTTGGAATTAGGATACTCTACCATAATACGATAGTATCATTGGAGACTAATCCATTTCAAGTCTCATCCTTCCCTATAAGGGATGAGTAGTGATCATATTAATAATACTAATATTGATCACTGCCTTTTAACTCTCAATAGTTTTTGGGGTTCTAACATAACATAACATAAGAATAATTAATTGAAGTTAAGGAGATTTTATAGTCCTATGAGACTAATTGGGTATTCAAGTGGGGCACTAGCTAAAGGGAAATTCAACGTTGCAATTGATATGTTAAATAAACATAAAAATGTTACAGCAATTGAATTATCCGCTCTATTATACTCTGAACTAAAAACATTAATAGATGCAATTCATACATTAAATTTATCAAAATATGAATACATATCCATACATGGTCCCAAATTTGAAAATGAAACAGAGGAAGAAATAACAGTAGAAACATTACTTCCTCTAATAGATTTAAATTGGAATATTATATTACATCCAGATGTGATATGTGATATTAATAAATGGAAAGTATTTGGGAAATTACTATGTATTGAAAATATGGATAATAAAAAATCATTTGGCCAAACAGCAGAAGAATTACAAACCATATTTGAAGAGTTACCAGATGCGTCAATGTGTTTCGATATAGGCCATGCCTTTCAAGTAGATCCTACAATGAAAGAAGCAAAGAAAATTCTATGGATGCACGGTCACAGATTACAAGAAATTCATATGAGTTATGTAAAACCAGATGGTAGTCATAATCCTTTATCAGTTCAATGTTACAAGCAATACCAATTAGTAGCTAGATATATAACAGAAGATATACCAATAATATTAGAATCTGGAATAGAAGCTAATAAAATACAAGATGAACTTAAAACCGCTCATAAGTATTTAAAAATAAAATAAATCTAATCTTTTAACTTTTAAAAGAATGTTTTTATTTTAAATAAGAACAACAAACAATTGCTACAATGGTATGTTGAATATTATTCTCAAGTCGTTAGACAATTCAACAGTAAATAGTCCTAAGCAATCAATGGATGTCAGTTTTTTTAGTTCCGAAAGGAACTTAGGATGTTTCTGGCCTTGGAAATAATCACCCAAGTATTAAAACCAAAAAAATAACCTGAATAAATAGGCCAAAGTAATTTCTATCGGGTCAGAGAAAGATTCGATGCGTCAGCTTTAATTCCTGCACTGAAAATCAGATGGAAGGTCAAGTCATTTTAATCGGATGGTGGCGCGATCGGAGGGAGGGCGTAGCCCTCCGATTAGCCCAAGTTCAAATATCCTATTAACACCTGAAGATTAAATATTAATCAAATAATCAAGCAAAAACAGAAGAGCGCGGAACGCCAGTGGATGTGCCTCTACTGGAGCTAGAAGTTCAGAAAGAATCCAATTAAAGGGGAAAAAAAGGAAGTTAATTAAAGAGAAATTCGTCAAGATCCAAGTGCCCCAGGAAGGCAGTCCTGACGGACAGCTTCCCTCCTAGGTCTCAGATAAATCAATATTCTTTGATTTCTTCTTTCAATTGAATATTATTAGATTGTGAGTTAATAACCTTTTGAACCCTTAAGATTACTAACTTCTGACAGATTACAAAGATGACAATTAATAATATTTCAAATGTAATCTTCTTCCATGTATAAATATCAAAGATACAAGTTAAGATAATCAATGAAAGGGATATAAGTGACAACCCCATTACATATTTAAATATTATCAATCCTATAAATTCTTTTTTAATTGTAAATGGTGAAGGGATAATATCCCATCCAACTGTAAAAGTTGATACTCCCATTAATATGCATCCTACTGCAAGAAAAAGAGTTAAAACATCCATTTTTTTTGATTCCGATTAGTGTTAGAAATGATTAGAACTATTTTAAAGTTCTAATTGTGAGATGAAGGAGATAATATTCAATAAACTTCCTTCGGTCGAATTACCCTCTTATTTTCCTACCCGGTGGGGAAACCCTTCGGGTTTATCCTGTCCTTCGGATAGATAAGTTTATCTTGATCTTTAAGTTACGAGGTTAAATATTATTAATGATATAAATGATATAATTACATATCCAATAGAAGCCTGAAATGCAGGTTCGCTTTTTCTAATAGTTGAATCATGATATGTTGCACCAGCCAGAAATGCGAATCCAATAGATATGATATGAGACATAAAAATAATTACAAATGATACTATCTTTAAGGGATAAATTATCATTGCAAGTATGACGAGTACCACACATGCTGTATTTGTCCCTTTTAATTTTTCAGTGTTTGATTGGTATAAATATCCAGCTGTTGCAGAACACCCAACTGATACTATTACTAATACCATAGTGATAAGTAAAGATGATAAAATAATCATTTGATTTCCAGATTGAGTGTTATAGATTCAGAAGAAGTGGAATCTAAAAATATATAGAAGTTCTGACAATAGGCTAAGTAATATCAAAACTCTTACATTCTCTAATTTTATTAAAGACCACAAGTTAATCAATTCTTAGATTTTTATTTGGATCTTAAGTTTAGAAATTATCTGATTTGTTATAGATATTTTTATTTAAATTAAGGCTTATTAATCTTCCTGTTTTAAAAGATAACATATCTTCTTTGGTAACTACTATCCAATTTAGTGTCTATCATATACTGATGTATGGGATGTCATCATTTGTGAGATTCATTAGTTGATACGCACCCTGATGTAATAACAAGTATGATTATTATGAATAGATGTCTCATGAATAAAGATTCATGTTGGGATAGATTGTTAATTCAAAAATTAATATATATAGATAAGAATTCATTTACTTATATGAGAATAAACAATAAAGGAAATTATATATGTCAATTGAATCTGATGCATTAGATTCGTTATGGGTCGAAAAACATCGTCCCAAGGAACTAGCTGAAGTAGTACTAGAAAAGGAACATCAAGATAAAATAGAAGAATGGTTAAAGAAAGGGGCGATTCCTCATTTATTAATGGTAGGTCCAGCAGGATCAGGTAAGACCACCACCGCTAGAATTATATGCAATTATATTATTAAGGATGATGCAGATATTTTAGAACTGAATGGTTCTGATCAAACTGGAGTAGATACTGTTAGAGATTCTATTAAAGGATTTTTAAAATCTCCCCCACATCTTAGTGCTCATAAAATAGTATTCATTGATGAGTTTGATTATATGTCCCAAAATGCACAAGGTGCACTTAGAAATATATTTGAGACATATGCAGGCACAGGCAGATTTGTATGTACGGGTAATTATAAATCAAAGATCATAGATGCATTACTATCAAGATTTCAAATTTTTGAGATGAAAACAGTATCTCAAGAGTTTGCGATTAAATATTGTCAAAGTATTTTAGATTTTGAAAAGATAGAATATGATATTGATACGGTATCGGTTATTGTTGAAAGTCTTATTCCTGATGTTAGAAAGATTGTTGGTACATTACAACAAACCGTAATAGATGGAAAGCTACACAAGATTGATAAAAATTCTATAGCTACAGCCGAGAAAAAACTAGTAGGGTTAATCTGTATGATGTTAGACTCTATTGGAACTATTGGTTGTAAAGAAATAGTTAATTCTAGTATTGTAGAAGTACATGAATTATTAAATCAAGGAGAGGTAGATTATCTTTCTATTTATGATTTATTATTTCATAATAAGAAGATTCCAGTATGGGCGAAGATCGTTGTAAATAGATATAGTAATATGCATTATCAATGTTTATTTCCGAACATGCATTTTGTTGCAATGGTTTATGAGTGTATACAGAATGGTAAGAAATATCACGAAACATTTGAATAAATAATATAGGGACCAAGGGGTATATGATTAAAACTATACAAGAACGATTAAAGAACATAGAAGAAATAAAAGATACAGTCTCAGAGTTTGTTGAGGACTTAAATACTGTGATGGGAGAACCAGTTTTTTCCCATGAATCAGATATTGTATATTATAAAATATCTAATATAAAAACTCCATTATTAGAAGTACATATTATGACAAGTAGGCTTGATGGTTTCCCTGTTAAACTTCATTGTGAAATAGATACAAGATTAGGATTCAGTGCTGAATCCGTTGAGGAATTGGAATCTAATTTATCTATGTTTTCAAATCAATCGGTTATTACTGAATTGTTATCTAGAATTAAATCTAAACTATGAATATAGACAATCTTAGAAAGCTAATAAAAGATAAAAAATTATGGGTAAAGGAAACTACTAAAAATATAATATGCATATGCCCTTATTGTGGTGATCACAAAGATGATAGAAAAAAAGGACATTTGTATGTTAGTAAGAATCCTGAAATTCCAGTGGTTCATTGTTTTATTGGGGGATGTGCTAAAGGATTAGTACAATTTATTGAAGATATTTCAGGTTCAAGAGTTGCTGCTGATTTAATCATTTCTAAAGAAGAAGTGAATAAAGCAAAAAAGAAGTCTAAATCAGAAGGAGCAGTACAAAAAAATCAAGATGTATATGATATACCTAAACTCGACATTAAACCATTTCCAATGAAGGTGTCACACATCAAAAAAAGAACTAATGGTAATTTGACACCTGAACAGGTACCAAATCTTATTTTTGATTTTCAAACATTCTTTAGTATGAATAATCTTGGAAGTGTAGTTGAAAATGAAGTTGGGGAATTTTTAACTACCCTGCAACGTCAATATGTTGGATACTTAGTTGAAAATCAATCATATATAGTATGTAGAAATATTGATCCTAAATCTGAATTTAAACATAGAAAGATTATGATCAGAGAACGGAATTTTGGATTATTGGATTACTACAAAGTAGATGGGGGTAATCCTGATAGTGATAAAATTGTGTTAGCAGAAGGAGTTTATGATGTATTGGGTGAATATTCAGCCAACTCATTAAAGTACAAAGGCAATGTTAGATTATATGCATCTGGACAATCGTATTCTTATGCATCATTACTTAAAGCTGTTTTATTTGACGAATGTTTATGTAAAGCAGATGTTGTTATTTTAAGTGATTCTAATATCAGCACCCCATTTTATAGAAAATTATTAACTAACTATAAGCACGTTATAAAGAATTTAAAAGTGTTTTATAATAAAAATAAAGGAGGAGATTTTGGAAGCTTCCCACTCGCACCTGTGGAACTCAGAGTACAACCATACAAAAAATGGAATGGCTCTACAAATAAACAATATCGCAGATAATTTAGATGCACTTAGATTCAAAACAGTAGTAATGACCAATGGGTGTTTTGATCTATTTCATATAGGTCATTTGTATACTTTGCAAGAAGCCAAAAAGTTTGGTGACATCCTTGTAATTGCTATAAATTCAGATGAAAGCATAAGAGCGTTAAAGGGTGCCGGTAGACCCATTCTTAATTTAGAAACTAGAATGGCGATATTGTCATCATTAGAAATGGTAGATTATGTTATCCCGTTTTCAGGGGAAAGAGCAACTGATGTAATAGCTCAGATTGAACCAGATGTATATGTCAAGGGTTCAGATTACACGTTAGATACGTTAGATGATGGGGAACGGGAAGCATTAGAAAATGTTGGTGCTCAAATCAAATTCATAAATACAATAGCTACTGAATCCACTAGTGATATATTAGATAGAATTAAAAAATCTGATAATAATACTGAAGTTAAGTCTAAATTTATAAATGATGGTAATCAACTTTCAGTGGGTTGGAGATATGGTGACGAAGAGATAAAAGTCGGCATTGATGCATCTAGTGGTAATGTATTATGGGTCATGGGTGTTTAGAAAAAAAGGGCTCATGTCCCTTCTTTTGTTGGATCCCCTTCCACCCAAAGTGGGTGCTTTCGAATCTCATCTCGAATCTCTGGTGTTGAGTGAAAGTTACTGCGGGTAATTTTCGAGGTCGTACTGCGCTTCGGCATCTCCCACTTCAGCGACTTTACGGGTGGCGTACGAAAAGCCGGTAAAGATCCCGTTCCGGATTTTCTTCAGAAAGTTCTTTAGGCTAAACATAATAAACCTCTTGATAAATTGTTGATTAGAACTCCCAATCATATAATTAGTATATAATTGTATTCCTTTCAAATTATTATATATATAGACGGATATAATATATAACAAGTAAGAATCTAAAATTAAATTTGAGAACAACAAGTAATAATAAACAATTTTAATGGATTAAATAATATGGCTAGAACGCAATCGGTAGTTAAAAAATTGTATAATGAGACTGTATCTGGTGATATTGTTTTGGATTCAGAAGCACTACCAGTTGACATTATTAGAGAATGTAATGACAAAAAGACACTTTGTGAACATGACGGATTTTATATGGCATTCTGTAAAGCAAAACATGAAGACCAGAAATGCGTTAGGATGATTTTTGCAATCAAAGAAGGAAATAAAGTAAAGAATATAAGTAAGATAATGGATATGATTAAAAATTTAGAATCAGTTTTTGTTTACATGGATCAGTGTTTGACAAGTAAAGAAAATGGATTCTCATATATTGATGCAATCAAGATGGCATAACAAAGGACATTAAAATGAATTTAGTTGAAGACGTAACAGAGGAAATTAAAAAGGAACCATCAAAGGAAGTTTCATTAGAGGATTTTCAAAAGTTGGTAGAATGTTTTAGAATAATCACTGAAACAAATTGTACTGATTGTGACATCGAGAAGGGGGTTATCAGACAACGAACGAATGATAGACATTCTCTATTACGAATGGACTTGACTCCAATTCTAGGAGATTTTAATTTAGGTATTGCATCCACTAAACAGAAAGTGGGTATAATGAGAATGTTTTCAGATTTTGAAGATTCGAAGAATATTCTAATAACTGATAAAGGTACATTCTTCAGATATAATGATCAACATTCAAAGATTGAAAGCACAAAGCCAGATAGAGCATTACTTGACAATCAATATATTTCAGATGAAAAATATAATGATTACACCAATATAGATTCGGATGAACTTCTATTATCTACTGAAATTGAATCTAATTTTAATAAAAAGATTAGTATTGTAGGTGAGCATATTGATTCAGATATGGTTATCATTTCAATGAATAAGCTAACTGCAACTATTGGATTAGAAGAAGCAAATAAAGAAAATAAAATAACAGTAGTTAAGGATATTCCTCTTAATCAGGAAGTTGAAAAGTCATCTTGTAGGGTTTTTATTCTACCATTCAAAATGGAAACAATTGGACCAATCAGTCTTAATATTTATAAACGAAAGAAGAATGTTGCGTTTTGTCAGTTCGATATGACACTAATAAACGGAATTACTTTCAATGTCTATATCTTAGCAAAAATAACTTATACCACGAAGTAATAATACATAGGAATACATTAGAATGAAATTCATTGTAGTATGGTTAGCAGGTATGATTATATCCCCAGAAGATAGATTAAATTGGAAGATTGAGTTTCAAGTAACAAAAACTGGATACACTGGAACTTCGTTTTTTAATACAGCGGGGATCGTGGGTCTCTTAATTAAAGGTGGTTTTAGAAGTTATGAATCTTGTACTATTACTAAGTTGAAAGGTTGAAAGAAGTAATTGGGAATACCCGAAATTAAACTAGTATGGAACATAATCTGTGATTATGATATACGACATACTGACTGACAATTTTATAATACAGCTAGAATTGATGGGAGGGTCCTGTAGTTGCAGAAAGCAACGAGTGAGATTTACCCCTATCTCATATGAACAGGTAATAGAAATAATGAATCATAAAAAACCATTTAAGGTAGTAGATCATCATAACCGAGAAGACGAATGAATATATCACAACTAATGAACTATTATCCCAAATACTCATATTTGGATCAGATAGTATCTTCATCTGGTAAAGACAAAATAACGCTCTTTATTGATTTAAAGAGTTGTATGCAATCTCTTTATCAGGAGTGGGCAGTTCGATATATCATAGATCAATCAAGAGGAACCCGTCAAGTGGATTGCTCTATGTTTGGATCTCTGTTAGAGTTTATCTCATGGCATAAAAACTATGCAAAAAAACGAGGATTGGGGATCTCCTTCTTCGTTTTTTTGGAGTCAGGAAAATCGGGTTACCATACAAACATAGAACCTCGGTATAAAGCAAATCGTAAACTAACAGATTTTTTTGGTCTTGATTCAGATACCAAAGAGCTGTTCTTTAATGTAATGGATAAAAACTACAATGTAATAGAAAAGGTATGCAATAAGCTTCCTGATGTTACTTGTATCAGGTTAAGGTATCTTGAAGCTGATTTTATTCCATGGTATACTGTCAAAAATTTAAATGTAATGGATGAAGATCAGGTTGGGGTTATATATTCAACTGACAAAGATATGTTACAATGTTTAGATGATGGGAAAATGTATCAATTTTATAGGCATTATAAAAATCATAAAATCTTATCTGGTAAAGATGTGTTTGATCATTACTTTAAAGATACGTTAGAGTGGAATTATGATCCTGAATATATTGCTTTAATATTAGCAATTGTTGGGGATACTGCCGATGGAATCGAAGGTATAAAGGGAATAGGGGATAAAACTATTAAAAAAGTTCTCCCTGAAATTATTGAATCATGTGGGTCTATGGAAGATATTTGCAAAAAGGTACTAAATAAAGAAAAACTATTTGAAAATCTCGGAACAAATAAAAATAAACCTCTAGAAAAAATTGCAGCAAATGAGGATATTGTAACCAGAAATTTGAAACTTACATCATATAGAATATTATCTGATCATGTATCTAATAGTATTGATTATGTAGAAAGAGTCAAAACGATAGGAGATACGGTATCCAACAAGCGGAAAATAGTTAACGGCGAAGTGCTAAACGAAGCACTATCAAAGTTAGGGTTGCATGGAATGATGTCAGAGGACGCAGTTTTTAATATCTTTTGAGAGATAACTAATGATAAGTTGGAGTTTTATAATTGAGCGCCTAAAGGAAGAGCTTGGCCTTCCTTTTCAAGTGTTAGAACGAAGCGATGAAGAGATAGAAGAGTATCTCAAAAAAAATACTGTAAAAAAATTCTCTAAGTTCTTTCCTACTAAATACAGAATTACTCTAGAAACTAGTGTATCAGATGTACAGGTACCAAATAGACAGAGTGAATTTTATGTAGTTGATCCGGACGATAGGACTATTTTAAGTATAATAGATTTCATACCAACATTTGGAACTAAACTTTTAACAGGACATCCAGTCATGGGAGCATTTAGTTATAATGCTATTCCTGAATATGCACTAGCTGTTAATGCTGCAAATACCACAGAATTATTTTCGATTTATAACTATACTCATGAATTTATGGCACCAAATATTATCCGCATCAGTCCTATATTCAATGGTCAAGCAGTTATTGAATATGAGAGATCAATTGATCCAGAGTTATCTGATATTCATCCTGAACTGGAAGATGATTTTACAGAATTATGTATCGCCATGTTTTTTCAACAAATAGGACGTATCAGACGGAGATATAGTAATATCAATACCCCATTTGGGGATATACAATTAAATGCCGAAGAAATCTTCTCGGAAGGAGAAACTAGGTATAATGAATTAATGGAAAAGTTTAACAATGGAACTATTCCTAACGTAATTTTTTCTAGAGGGTAATTTACTATGAGAATAAAAACCGGTACAGATTTATATAGACGACTGTTACAAAAAACACAGAATTAATAATATAAACATAAGGTAACTTATTATGCCAGACTTATCATATTCAAATCCTGCAAAACAACTTCCCGGTAGAAGACCAGGTGAAGTCGGAGGACCACCACTAGATAGACGTAACGCAAGAACTAGAGTGGGAAGTGGTGATTACAACAATCCACAACCTCCAGAAATGCAAGGAAATGGACTATCTACTAATCATGACAATGATGAAACTAATGTATTTGATGGAGTTAGTCCGAATGATTATGGAAAGACTGCAACAGTAGAAATACTAGTAAGTAGTACTGAGAGGAAAGTTAAAGGGGCGTATATGGGATTCGAATATTGGAATGGATCATCATGGGTGGCCACTACAGTGGAACCTAGATACGGTGGAGCGTTGTCAATGACATTTAATGTCGTATTAGCTTCGACTCCTAGATTATCATTTAGAACTAGAGGAATGGACAATATGACATTACCAACTGGAACATATTCATATATCATGAAACTAATAGTAGATGGTAAAACAAAAGCTGAAGATTCAGCAACATTTGATCATAGTGAAGTTTAAATACTAACAAAAATAAGGAATGAAAATGAGTAAATTATACGGATATATTGCAGAAGATATGATATTTCACGGATTTATTAATTATCAAATTTTAGTAAGACAATATAATGCCTAGTTATAAAAGAAAGCAATTTCAAGATGGAGATTCTGTTCGTCCGGGTGATATCCCTAACGAGGATCAATTAATACCGAAAGCTAATCTCTTTTGGTATGGAGCTAAAGATCTTATTGAGAGATTGAAAGCTCAGGGGATAATGACACCGAATAGATTACTAAAAACATATCCGTCACATGAGGAACATATACGTGATGTATATGGGACTTATATAGATGGGGTATCTAAAGGGAATGCCGTTCCCGTTTTTTTTAGTCGGATTCCTGAAACGTTAGATAACACAAGATCGTTTATAGAAAAGAATTCTCCAGTTAGGATTTTGATTCCTAAATTACTTAGGTCAAAAAAGAAATTTAAGATCCTAGCAGCAATGCCAAACAACCCTGACAAGTTAATCATTATAACAGAAGAACGATTAGCAAAGTTAACTATCAAAGAAGATGTATGGTATAAGTTTTTTGAAAGAAGTAAAGATCCTTATTTTAGGGATGTTCCACAAGCATTAATATTTAGTAGTGAAGGGATAATTCCTCCTTTTGCATGTAAAATTTTAAAAGTAGGAAAATGAACTCAAAATTTAAACAAGTGCCAAATATTTTAAATCGTAATAAGGATATCTTAAAACGAGGTGGGATTGGTGCTGCTGCAGGTGGTGTAAAGGCGGATTAAAAATATCCAATGCGAATGAACGAGTTCAACACTGGAAAGCCAAATTTAAATCCTCTCAATCTGATACCCAGAAAGAATTTGCTAAACAAAAATTAAAACATTGGATATCTGTTGCAAGAAAAAAGAGAATGTCTTCTATTAAATCTAAAGCAATTAATTCTGGAATTAGGGGAGCAGGAATTGATGGAGCAGCTGGAATAGTATCTCATCTTAGAGTAAGTTCTAAAATGAAAGATTATTTAAATACAACTTCTAATTTATAATTAACAAAACATGGACAATTTAATATGGCTAATGTAAAAGTAACAGTAACATCATCAACTACATTTTATAATGAAGTTATGGATGAAACAACTGTTGCAGCATATGTTGCAGCAGCAAACACGGCTGGATTTTTTGAAAATTCAGATTCTAATATTTTTATTCCATTTGCAAATGGATCAGTAGTTGTGAATGCAGAAGCATATGATCAAGCAGATAGAGAAGATGCAGGGAATTTCGGACCTGGTGTATAAAATTTTAAATTAAAAATGAAAATTATACAAGAGTTTTTAGATAGAGGTAACCATTTATATCATGCATCTAAGACTTCGGGTATTAAAGTTCTAGAGCCTTAATCTAATAAGGCTGAATATTGCGATTGTTGTAAACACTTCTTACTACAACAATAAACACTAACATTATTTATTATGTTTTAAATTACATATATGTTTTAAATTACATAAGGGAACCTATACATGAAACTTCCATCGAAACAGCATATAAGTATTACTGCTGTAATTAGTGTGTTAACTGCAATAATAGTATTCTTATCAACTCAAATATGGAACTATGGAGTTGAATGGAAAGCAGAAGTAGATATAGATAGGCAGAAACTAGTAATAATGGATTCACAAAAAACATATGTTGAAGCTCAAGCTAGAAAGATGCAAAATTTAGAAGAGAAGTTAAAGGAGATTGAAATCCAAACTAGTGTTATGGATAGATTGATAACAAAATATTTATTATCATCTAGTAGTGGAGTATCCCTCAATTCAACTACAGTTAGTGATGGGGCAGAATTTGAACCAGAAGAAGATTTGAAAATACTAGAAGAATTAAAACAATTTGAAATTAAAACGTTTGAAGACTATAAAGAAGATTTGATGTTTGATCATGAGCAGATGCAACAAATGCAACAACAAATGCTACCCCAGGAGACTAGAAAGTAAATATTACAATAAGAATAAATTAATGTATTAAAACAAAAGGAAGTTATAATGAGCCAGATACAGGAACTAGTAAACCAATGTCATGCTACCGCATTAGATAAAGGATTCTATGATAAAACAAATGAAATCATAGATGTGTTAGGTAGTCATAGTGAATTAGTAACGAATTACAAGAAGTCTGAAATTGCAAAAAGACTAATGTTGATTACTAGTGAATTGGGTGAAGGAATGGAGGCGGACAGAGATGATAATTACGGCTATGAAAAGAAAAGTTCATTTGAAGATGAAATGGCTGATGTGTTTATTAGACTATTCGATTTGTGTGGATGGATGGGTATCGACATTGATAGGCAAATTAAATGGAAAATGGGGCATAATAAAACTAGAGAAAAACTTCACGGGAAACAATATTAAAAATGATAATCTCTGAAATGTTCTATACTCTTCAAGGTGAAGGGTATTATTGTGGTGTTCCTTCTGTGTTCGTTAGGACCAGCGGATGCAATTTAAGGTGTTCTTGGTGCTTTTCAGAAAATACAGCAGTGGATACCCCAACTGGTGGAAAAAAAATAAAAGATTTAACTATAAATGATGAGGTTTTAACTATAAATCCAGAAACTAATGTATTATCTACTGATGTAGTTATGGATGTATTAACCAGGTCGGTAGATATAGAATCTATGATTTGTGTAAAAACTAAAACAAAGAAATTCTTTGTAACTAAAGATCATCCATTTAAAATAAAAGGAAAAGGGTTTATAGAAGCTCAAAACTTGAAAGAATCGGATACTATAATTTCAGCTACATCAAATCAATTAAATTCGTATAGGATGAAAAATAATAATCCTATGAAAATAGAAAAGAATTTAAAAAAAATGATTGAAACTACATCAAGAAGATTTAATTCTGGTGAAATAAAACCATATACACGGACAACTACTCAAAAACAAATCTGGAAAAAAAGGATGACAGAGAATAATCCTATGAAAAATCCAGAAACTGTTCTAAAACAATGCCAGAATACATTTAGAGGGAAAAGTAAATTAGAAGGACGGTTTGAAAAGTTTTTCGAAATTAATAATTTTCCAGTTAAATATACAGGTAATAATAAAAAAGTAGTTAGAAATAATAACAAATTGAGATTTCCTGATTTTTGTGTGGAAGATACATCAAAGGTTATTGAAATTTATGATTCTACTATGGGATATTTAAATCCTAATGGTAGAAAAAAAAGAGATAAAGAGTGGGAAGATAATACTATTTCTTATTATAATGAATCTGGTTATTCTTGTATGGTATTGAATGAAAAAGATTTGAAAGATAAAAATAAACTTAAAACTCATGTAAGTGAATTTATTTTTAATGGTGAAGATGTTGTAGGTGTATCTCCCTTGAATGATAAACAGAAATCATTATTATATGGGAATAAACATATTACTAAAGTTGATGTCTACAATTTAACAACTAAAACTAATACATTTTTAAGTCAGGGATGTTTGGTTCATAATTGTGATACACCATATTCATCTTGGTGGACAGAAGGAGACAACCAAAGCCCTCAAGATATTATAGACTTAACGGACCAGTGGCGTCATGTAAAACACTTTGTTGTTTCTGGTGGGGAGCCTACTATCCAAAAGGATCTTCCTGAGTTAATAACATTGTTAAAAGACTTGGGTCATATTGTAACGATAGAAACTAATGGGACTAAATTTGTAAAAGAAATGGATCCTCATTTATACAGTATAAGCCCAAAGACATCAAATAGCTATCCGATAGAAGGAGTAAAGACTCCTACTGGTAGTTGGGAAAAGGAATTGAGAATTCATACCCGTGGAAACAAATTAGATGCATTAACAGACTATATAAATAGTGGAATAGATTATCAAATAAAATTTGTAACCCAGAATGATGAAGATTTACAAGAAATAAAAGACATGATTGAAAAATATAGTATTCCTCATGATAGGGTATATTTAATGCCTGAAGGATTTACTAGAGAATTACAACAACAACGAACATCTGAAATTGCAGAGTTATGTAAGGCAGAAGGATTTATTTTTTGTCCTAGAATCCATATAGATATATGGGGGGACAAACGAGGAGTTTAGAAAAAAAGGGAGATGGGAGTCTCTGAATGCCCATCTCCACTTCTTACAAATTGTATCCCTAAGACACCCGAGTAATTATCAGAATAGTGACAACAACAAATAAATATCACTATTCTAATACATATCCGCTCAGGAGATAGAATCCTAAAAAACTTCCGCCATCTAAGAGAATCTTCGAAACAATGGCACAGACCAATGTATTACATTGTAACAATACCTATCTCTAAGATGACGGAAATAGAATGCAAGAGTCAAGAACCGAGACGATGATTAATGCGTCCCTTAAAGTTCCGTTCTCTTGCAAATTCAAATCTATTGCAAATTCAAAATTCAAAAAGTTTAAATTTCTTTGAAAAGTATCTTTCTTTCAACTTTCCTGCTTGGTATGCACTTGCACCCGTAGCAATCAAGATTATAGTGAATCTTAATACTAATACAGTCATAAAATACCACATTGGTAGTTGAAGCTCACTCATCATAAGTTAATATATATAATAAAAAATTGTTATCCAAACCACGAAAAATGAAACCAATAATATACTTATCGGCAACTGTAACGGAATTTGAATATAGAAAAAAATGTATACATGACTATTCAGATGATTTCGTATTTATAGACCCTATACACAATACTTCAAAGATAGTTTTACTTAAAGATGATTTTCAAGGAATAGTAGATCGATCTGTCAGAGCTTCCGATACGCAAGTTATAGAAATTGTAGAGAAAGATAAAAATGATATTTTAAGTTCAGACTATATGGTTGTATATATAAATACTCCAACATTTGGAACAATAATGGAGATACTATACGCATATGAATATGATATACCTGTATACGGTATAAATCCAAATGGAAAATATATAAACGATATTTGGTTTAGATATCATGTGCAGAACATATATGAATCTGTCGATGAATGTTATAATGCTATTAAATTATTGGGGTATCCGCAATTATGAAAGAAGTTGTTGCAATTACAGGAAAGGCGAGAGCAGGAAAAGATACCATAGGCAATTTCTTAGTAAATAATTATGGATTCATTAAGTATTCTTTTGCTGATGCTATACGGGAAATAGTTAAAACTGCATTTGTTTTATCTGATTCCGAAGTTAGATCTGAAACATTAAAGGAAGCACCATTAGCTGATTTTCCAGAATGGTCAGTTAGAAAATTATTACAAGTCATTGGCACTGACTTATTCAGAAAATATATACATGAAGATATATGGGTATATAATGTTGCCAAGAGAATTGAAAAAAATGATAACTCTAGAGTAGTTATAACAGATGTTCGATTTCCAAATGAGCTAGATGTATTAGATACCATTCCTAATGCAAGAGTAACTACTATTAAAGTTACTAGACATGGAAGAGATGGGGATGTAGGTCTTACTGGGCATGAATCTGAATCATATGATTTACCTACAAAATATTCTATTTCAAATAATGTATCTATAGAGTCTCTACATACTAGAATTAATCATATTATACAAGACATCAAATTGCATATTTAGGAATAAATAAAAAGGAGGTTATACATGAATGAACACGTATTATTATATACGCCAGGAATTGATACATTATTGGTGGAAGATTATCTTACTAGAAAAGGAATCACTCCAGAAAAAGTTTACTATGACATTAAAAGTAAATACTCTAATCAAGAACTAGAAATGTTAGATTCTAGAAACAACGTAATTATTGATTCTAGTTTCAATTTTGCTGACATTGAAGATGAATGGGCATATATTCCTAATCGAAATTTACATTTTGCTTTACATGCGTCAGCAACATATGGTAATACTGTATGGGTAGGAGGAACCCAATCGGATAGAGTATCTGATAATAACAAAGAGATATTCTCCGATTTAGGTGTAGTAATAAACAAATCTCTACCAGGTCAGAAAGATATTAGATCTCCGTTTTGGGATAGATGGAAGAGTGAAATTGTAGCGGAATGGATTGCATTAAAGGGGGATCCGGTGACATTGTTAACTGATACGTTTTCTTGTTATTTTCCCAAATCGACATCCACTGAACATCATGGTCTTTATATTAATGCAAATGTAAATAATTCTCTGTCATTTGAAACTTATGAATGCTTACAATGCAGAGCATGTTTTAGAAAAAGCGTAATTCTATTTGTAGCAGGAATTAGTAGAAAACATAGTAATGACCAATTAATGACATGTAAAAATGAATTTATGAAAAATGAGTCCATTCATGGAACTCCAAGATATTTAGCTACTTTAAACTATATCAATTACAATACACAATGAAAAAAATATCACCTTATGCTATTCTTTCTAAATGGCTTCATGACGGATCTATGGAGTCCGAAATACCTAAACAGTTAGTAGATGACAAGAGTATAGGGTGTCATTATGTATTATATTATTTTCAAGATAGTCCTTATATTCAATATATTTCAAATACCTTTAATAATTATGAAATATTTAAATTAGATAGGCTTGAGATATTTAAGTTTATTAAACAGACGATAAGATTATGTCATCATAAACCAAGATTCATTTCTAGAGTAAACGCACAAAAAACAAAGTTTGAACAGCTTATGTTTAGAAGACATCCTTATTTGAAAAGGATGGAAATTAGAAGATTGTGTGAAGTTATTGATAGCTCTGAAAATAAAGATCTTATCTATGAATCATTAGGTTTAACAGTTACTAAGAAGTCTAAGATGACAAAGAAAGAAAAGGAAGGATTTAAATCAAAACCAGTAGAAGCAGTTCCATCTGACGCTATTTCATTAGATGTGTTTCTTTTGGATTTTGGTATTGAGGAAATTTAATTATGGAAGATGAAAAGACATATTATAATCAAAACCTAATATCTATTTTTGATAGTAGGATTTCAAACAACGAAGTAAAGGTTCAGGCACATTGTAGTGAAAATGAATACGGATTAGTTAATCCAATTATACAATTTTCAGTTAATGATTATAAAAATAGATCATTGAATTCAATATACATGCCGTTCCATGTACTAATGGAATTTATAACTCAATGTAAGAAAGTTATAACTTCTGCAAAACAATTTCAAGATGAGATAGCAAAAGATTCAAATTTTAAAAAGGCATTTTTGGTATCTAACAAGAAAGAACTTAAAGTCACAGTATGTAATAAAATAGAATTTAGTGGGATGTGTTTTAGAGTTGCAGTATCATTAAAAGAAGGTTCTAATAATGAAGCTGAATGTTCATTTATAACTCTATATGAACTAGTGTCTATCTTTAAAGTTATGAGTGATTTCTGTGATAACTATTCTGTGTATGTTAATTTATTCAGCCAACGATCAAGTAATGATAAAATGCTTAATGAATTAACTGACGTAAAATCTCTTTTACGAAGACTAACTCAGAAATCACAAGAGCAACCTACTCCAGTGATAACTGAATCTAAAAATTTTGTATTGAATGATCTAATATGTTCAGTATGTGGATCACCACAGAAGATATCACCAACTGGGCCTATTTGTGATAATAACCACAATGGAGCAATGGGGATAACTAAAGAGGAATGGGAAGATGAAAATGAAAATGATGACATGGATGATTATCTTAATACTAATCTCGATACGATTGAATTAGATTCTGATATTCAAGAAACCATTGATCATGTTCCACGTGTCCCCGAGATCATTCAGCCATCACAAACATCATTTTTCACAGATGTTATATTAGACAAATCTACTGAAAATCTAGAGAACATGATAAACAGTTCTATATCGTCCACTACTTTACTTCATTCAATAGTTAAAGTAATGAATACTAAAGCAGGAAAGGACGAAATGGATATAGAACATTTCTTTCCAGGTTGTTCAAATCAAGACTATTGGTTGATGAATTACTCTAGCACAAGATTAGTAAAGCATTTCATCAATTTACACCTTAACAACAATAAAACTCTACCAAAATCAACTTCACCGTTGAGATATAAACGAGCCGAAGGAACAGAGGTTCCTGAGTTGAATCTTTGTATCATGTATGAGCTTCTTATGTATTTCACAGTTTATTCAACTGTTAGAAATCAGTTACAAGAAGAGGATGCGAATTCTACTAACAATAAAGGTGTAATATGTTTTGCATTGAAATCAATTCTGGCCCCAATGATTTTTTCTATTTTTGATTTGATTCCAAATCAAGAAATACTAATTTCTAGAGTATCTGAGCGATTCTTTAAGTGTAAAGACGAAGGAGTATTCGATCACCTATTCGATCACATAAAATCAATATACGGAAAGGAAGTTACTATATCATCTGAAACCATATCAACAACAATGTCCACATTATCAACTGCAATAAAGAAGCATCCTGATATGTTCTGGATTCCTAATTATTTTGAACAGAGAGTCAAAGATGGTTCAGTATTAATCAGACATGATATATTTGACGATGTTGAATTAACCGAAGATAAAGTGAATAAGATTTTATTATTGGAATCTAATTTCAAAAGAGGAGGTTTTATAGATGTAGATAATTTAAAGGAAAAACATAAAATTAATAATTTTAATGATATTCCTGAAAAAATTCTTAAATTAGTTGGTGTGGAATCCTCAACTTTTAATACAGCTAATTTAACTAGATACGTTAATGAGGAGATGGAAGAAGATACATATTTATCCGAAGCACTGAAGATTTGTGAACATATTAATGAGAGCTACCAAGATCTTAAAGATGGAAAATTTGACTTTTCTAATCTTCCAAGAAACGTATTGGTCTCATTTTGTATATGGGATATGAAAGCTGATAAAAAATTATCACTTAATTATGCTTACCTAAAGAAGAAAATAGAAGAATCTTCATTAGATAAGGACTCTGCACAAGCTATACTATCAAATATTGTAAGAAAATCTAAGGAATATATTGATTTAGTTGGAAGCCTCAACCTAGAGTAATCAGAAGGAAATATATAATGTTAACACTTGGAAGTAAAGTAAATAGATCATACGGAATGCGACTTCCATTTCAAGGAGATTATGTTGATATAAATGTATTTTTCAATAAAACAAATACATTTATTGGGTTTAACCCTGACAAGAAATTAAACGACATGTCGAGAAATGGAAAAGTTAAAATTCAATTTTTTAGAGATTTGAGTCAATCAGATTTCGCTACAACATTTTTAGATCTACAAGATTTTAAAGGACCAAATCTTGATATAAGATGTCAGTTTTCAAATATTATATCTAATCATAAAGATAAGATTCAATATTTATCAAACGAATCAATTAAATTAGCTAAAGTAACAACCAACAGTGGAACGTTTAAGAGCTGCTTATACGTGTATAGTTTTTCATTTTCAGATTATGAAGGTGACTTTATTTATGTATTAGCAGAACGTCAGCACATTGACGTAGCAATGGGGAAGAAATTAGTAAGGACAGGAGCGATCCAAATTGGAACCATAGAATGTTTAGACAACATGACAAATATGGTTCAATATTATAATGGTGGCGAATCCAAAGATTTTGAAACTAAAGGTGAAGAAATAGATTCTATTTCGGATTTACTTGAAGGTGAACCAATAGAGGCTAGAAAAATATAAACATGGCAATAACAAAACCCGAAACACACCAGCACTTTTACATAAATAATTGCTTTGGTTCCTTTTTTAGAGGAGTCTTGAATTATTTTGGAGAAGTATTTTATGATAGATTTGAATACAAAGTATTAGGAAGCTATGATAAAAGTGTAGAATTCTTTAATAAAAAGAAACAACTTGGTAGTGAGGTCGATACGAATCTGTTGCCTAGTATAACATTAGATCCAACATATGATTTTCAACCAGCAGAAGTCGGTGGCTTATTCTTTTGGCAATCCCAAAACTTTGCACCCGGTCAAGCTAGAATGTTATTTGATTCATATGAAGGCTTTGAAGATCAGAGTTTAGAAATAACTCCCATATTCAGTAAGTACCAAGGAAATTTTGAACTTATATTTTGGGTTAATTCGGTATATGAGTTATTAGATATTAGAACATATCTATTTCAATGGTCTGGCGGATATAGAAGAAAATTGAGACCAGAATTGTTTGAATCATTTATAGTTCTTCCTGAAGGATTAACTGATTTCAAATATAAAGATATTGATGATAATGATGTAGCAATTGACTTTGATAAATCTGATTTACTTATCAAAAAAATAACTAATGTAAATCAAGATAGAAGTACAATGCCTGTGTTATTGAGTCCTATGTTTTGGTTTGATAATATTGCTGATGCATCTAATAAATATGGCGGGGATGGCATAGCAGAATATAAATTATCTGTATCCGTTTCATTTGAAATAGATATTCCTACATACGTGGTTGTAACGCCATATATGGGGCTAGAAAAATTAAATCTATCCTTTTCAATGGATGCGGTATATAGTAGATATGGTCCATCGCCACAATATGACGAGACAAGTGGGAAATATATTAAGGATTCGGAAGGAAATATACCAAAAATGTATTCTAGTCATGAAATAGCAGATGAACCACCTAAAAACAATCAGTTTTCACAACGTGCATATTATTCGTTTACTGCATCAGATGAAGTAATTACCGCTTTGCCATTTGAAATAGATAATCCATTTGATGTATCTAATGATGAAACTAAAATTATAGTGGTGTCATATTCTGGCCAATTGGTATATGGTCAAGACTGGACCTTCAATGATGACAAGTCAAAAATTTTAGTACAAGTATCACCTGTCGATGGAGAGTTAGTAGAGTTTTATTTATACTCATAATAAGATTGTTTTTTCAATAATTGGAATAACAATAAAGGAAATTATATTTTAACGAGGAACTTTTATGGCGGCATCGTCTTACGTTATAGCTGGAGTTGATACATTCGTGCAACTATTCAGTAAATTCTTAGACGCATCTAATGATGAGTTTTTGAGTAATCCCCTATTCGCATCATTTCTAGCTGATACGGTTAACAAGTATCTGTTTAGTTATGGTACAGGGATAAATTATAAAACCAAAAAACTATCTAAGAAACACGATCAACGCTTTCTCAAAGTTGTAAATAAAGTCAGATCATCTGAATTTATGAAGGACACAAAATTATTTTGGGACTCAGGTGGATTCCAAGTAGCTCAAGGTGGAGTTAGAACAGAAGATATGCCTACATTCATGGACAATTATTGTAACATGATCTGTGAGCACAATGATAAATTTGAACAAGCATTCATTTTAGATCTTCCACCGGGACCAGGATCAACAGAAATATTTGATAGCTACAAACAAATTGAAGATATCAATCGAATATCCTATAATAAATTTAGAACGGATATACCTGATGATATTAGGAAGAAGATTATTTACATTCATCATTTCAGAACACCTTCTCTATATAAAACATGGAATAAGTTTCTATTTGACGAGAACTTAGGGGAAGGCTATGAGTATTTTGGCACAGGGGGAATTGTAGCCAATTTAGCATCGGATGTGTTGATTCCTATAATCATATACACCATACCACTAAGTACGGTCTTGAGCTATGTTAAACAGAGAGGAATTAAAAAATTCAAGTTTCATGTATTGGGTGGGGCAAACTATGTTGATATCTTTTACCATCAATTATTCACTTATCATATAAAGCAGATTCATGACATAGAAGTAGAGATCACATATGACTCTTCTGCTATTTTCAAAGCTCTTGCTATAGGTAGATATATCAATGTGGTCAATGCAGATAAAAAACTTGTTAAGATGGATATACGGTCTGCAAACTTGCCTATGAGATTGACATTTGGAGACGGAACAGTTGAAGATACAGTATTTAAGTTGGTGAATAAGATAGCAGTTAAATATGGATTCAAGCCTCTGGATAAAATAAATAATCCTATTTATAATTTAGAGACTGGTACTTTAGGTAAAGAGAATCATATGTATTTGATGTGTTATGTATTAAATATATTTAAGACCATAGAAGAAGTATCTAAACAATTTGTAGAACGCATATATCCGATATATGCAGCATCAAATAAAACAGAATTAGTTCCCGATTCATCTATAACTGAATTTGATACAATATGTCAAGAATTCACTCAAAAGATCAATCAAGGAAAGAGAACCAAGAAGCAATTCAACAAGACATCATCAATTTTTAAATCATTACAGATACTAGAAAAATTAGATTTAGATATTAATGAACACTATGTTAAAAAGTATTTAAGTGGTGATGACGTATCCACATGGGGTGGTGGCGGCTCTATACTTTGGGAATGATAAATGCTTCTTTTGCAATCCCTTATGTATGTTTTAGAATAAATTATTAAAAAGGAGTTTATACACATTGCCTGCACAATCAAGATTAGGAGATATGGGAGTTGGGATTTGTTGCTGTCATTCAGACCCCACATGTATAGGTATGGTCGGTATTCTTATAACCGGATCACCAAATCATAACACCAATTCTCTTGCAACCGCAAGAAAATATGATATTATGTTAGGATTTTGTGGTCATATAGGACAGATGATAACAAGTTCAAATACAGCAGAAGTTAACAACAAAGGAATGGTAAGAATAGGGGATCAATTTACTGGATGCTTTAGGGGTGTTGTAGTAAGTGGATCACCAAATACAACAACAGGAAATTAATTTATGGTAACATTAGAATCGTTTTTAGCAACATCAATTACAGATCAAGTATCAGTTGCAGAAAATCTCGTCAATATAAACGCTGAGATAACTGATTTAACTGGAACAAGAACAGAAGTATTAAATAGAATAATGACCCCATCGGAAGCAGTCGTTGATACATTTATAACTGCTAAGTTTACTGAGTTACAGACGGTAGGGGGTTATGATGAATTTAGAATTACTAAAGGTTCTGAATACAATGTAATTCCTGCAATACCGGTAAGTTTATCAACACCTGGAGCATACCCAACAAGTAATCTTAGTGATTGGATGGTTGAAGCAAAACATACAGTAGACGACGAATGGACAAATCTTTATGATTACACTAACGCGGTTACAGATGTTATAACATCTGTTATAAATGCAAATGAAGAGTTCGTATATGCATATGATTTATTAGCACAGAAGCCGATAAATTTAGATGGCACATATGGTATAAATGAAAGAATAGCAAATTTTAATAGAGTTCTAACGATTTTCCAAGCGGATGAAGATAAGTTAGAAGATACTGAAGTTATTGTACAAAGAGTATTAGACACCGAGGGAAGTTAATGTTAACTGATCAAATTTTAAATATCATATGTATCGCATGTACATGTGAGAGTAAAAACTTTAACACTGAAATTGGTAGAAACTGCAGTGGGATATTAAAGTTTTATGATAATGATAGGGACGAAGAAATACCTCAAATTTCTTCTCTGAAATATCAATTTGCAAAAACTGCTGCGAAATTGAAACAGGATGGGTTAACAGTTGATACTATATTAGATAGTATTAAAAGCACAAGAAAATTTGATTCATTATCTAGTTATATTTCTATACTTGAACAAAGAGATACAACTAATTTAGAAGCACAAAAGATTTGTGAAGCAATCAAGAAAAAGAAAATGTTTTTATCTTCTATGCATAATTTTGGGGATTTAAGAAATTTTGTGGAAACATATGAAACTGATGGGTTTAATAGTACACATGACGCAATGGATAATTACGGCAAAGTCATAACTGATATGTATTCTACATATAGTACAGAGAAGAGGAATGAAAATGTATCATCCCTTAGATCATTAGATTTTAGATCAGATGGATATGAAAATGTATTTGGCCAGATTAAAGAAAATTACTCACAGAAAAATTCAGTCCCATCTGGCTTTGGTCAAATGGACAGATGTATGAACAATGGGTTTGAACCAGGAAGATTATATATCTTTGGGGGTATTCCTAATGATGGAAAGTCAACACTATTGATGAACTTTTGTAAAAACGCAATGTCAACCAGACGAAGAACTTCAGATGAAATTGATATCTATGTGTATATTACGTTAGAAAACTTTATAGATGAAAGTTTCCTTAGATTGTATAGTTCACTTAGAGGAACTCCCATCAAAAAGATATTAGCGAATTATGATGATGAAAAATCAAATTGTGTATCTATATTCAAAGATATACAAGAAACAAACAATACCTGCTTGGATATGGCATATTTTCCACCAGCTAGTATTGCTGTTCCTGATATAACAATGTATCTAAAAGAAGTAGAAGAACGATATGAAGGAAAAGCAAAGATTCGTTGTCTGTATATTGATTATCTTGATTTATTGAGATCAGGAAAAACATTTGATATGCACCGTTTGGAATTAGGACAAGTTACTATTGATTTAAAAGTATTAGCATCAGCTATGCAAATACCAGTTGTTACATTGACTCAGTTGAATAGAGCTGCTTATAACAAGAAAGAAGGTCTTGGACTTGATATGGTAGGAGAATCAATTAAGAAGGTTGAACACGCTGACTTTTTTGGACTTATTCGACATGAAGAAGATCCTAAAGATGTATATCAACAAAATGCAACTGGGAATGGAACAATGAATATTCATATTGGTAAAAACAGAAGTGGTCCTAAAAATAAAACAATTTCATTGAGAACTGATTTTTCTACTTATTCGATCATAGATATGGACCGAAAAGATACTATGGAATTTGAAGATGTTGATGTAGATGCAAGCGATAACATTTTGTAAAATCTTGTGAATAAAGGGTAAAATATAAACCCCCTATATAATATTATTAGGAGTAATAAAGACAACTATGAGTAAAAATAAAAACGCAAAAATAAAGAATCCTTACCTGCAAATGGTGAAGGAAAGTTTGGTACAGATAGATAAGACCACGGTTCACAAAGGCCCAGTCGAAAATCTTATATCATTTACAGGAAAAGGCGAACTTGAAACAAGCAAGCCGGTAAAGGATGTTGTTAGTATTTTAGAAAGAATGTATGCTTTAGAAGAAATGGATGAGCCAACCGTCGCTGCAGGGCAAGGTCCTGGTGATGCGGATCCAGAGAACTCGGAAGCTGAAGAACAAGACCTAGCTGATATTGCTAATGTAGGAATAGGTAATAAGCCAAATGGTTCGCAACCAGAAGGATTCAATGCAAATGCAGTGGATTCTGATGATTCCACTTCTGATAGTAGAGAAGCATCAGAAAAGTTCAAAGAAGAAGCAATTGAACTATTCGAAATGGATGCTCTTCCGGATGTAGAAACTGGGGACAATATAGCCCAAGGAAATGCACCTGGGGATACTTTAGGAGATGAACAAGACGAACTTGATTATGATGAGGATGAGGATGATGATACTTCAATGAAAAATGAAGGAGCAGATCCTGTTCTTCCTACCGCAGATGATAGTGATGATGACGATGACGATGATGATAAAGATGATGATAAAGATGATGATGATGATGATGATGATGTTGATCTTGAATCTCTAGAAGAAGAAGGATTCGACTTTGAACCAACTCTTGAAGAAATGGAACTTTTTGAGACGGATGATGATAAAGATGATGACGATGATGATGACGACGATGACGATGATGATGACGATGATAATGATGATGATGATGATGATGATAAAGATGATAATGATGATGATGATATTCTTGAATCTCTCGAAGGAGAAGATAAAGATGACGATGATGACGATGAAGATAAAGAAGAAGATAAAGAAGATGACGGTGATGATCAGGTAGATCTAAAGGTACCTGCCATTGACACTGACACTGATGATGATGATGATGATGTGAATGAAATGGATTATGAGATGGATTATGAGATGGGTGATGCAGATGATGATGATGAAGCAAACCTAGATTCAGAACCATCTAAATTAGAAGATGAAACTGGAATGGAAGAAGAACCTGTAGGTACTACAGAATTAGACCTTCCAACTGGTGAAGATGAAGATGATGATGATGAAATTCCAGGCGATGACGATGATGACGATGATGAACCAACTCTCGGAGAAGATATCTATGAAGATGTTTTAGGTGAGATGGATGAAGATAACGCTGCTGATATTGAAGGTCCTGATGGTAAGGAATTACCAGATGAAGAAATTAATGAAGACGAAGCAGGGCCAGCGTCTCTAGAAAACGTTATCATTGCAAGAAAAGAAATTGAAGAAAGTATTGTTGATCGTTTAATTAGAGAAATGGAAAGTTTCTCTGATGATGCAGAAAGATTATCTGAATCTACTGATGATCTTGATGATCTCGAATTCGGTGACATGTTCAACGACTAAGGGATATTAAATAAAAAAATAAGAAAGAGTTTAATAGATTCTTTCTTATTTTTTAAGGAAGTTAAATCCATAATACTTGGAATTTAAGAACAAAAAAATAAATGGAACTACAATTGAATCTATATACTGGAGTAGGAAATGTCAGAACGGAAATTGATTTTATATCAAGTAAATTCTAGTAAACCCATTGTCATAACTGATAATGAACAGGTTAAAACTAAAATTGAAGACATATTAGTCATCATAAGAAATGCCTTAAAATCCCCGACAAATAGTTTATTTGAATTAATAAATCAAAAAGATTATTTAGGATTTAAGACTCAAGAAATAGCAGGATTCATGTTATCATCTGACAGTATGTTATCTGTTGATCTTCAAATGGATGACACTTCTAAAATCGAAGTTACACCTATACAAGAAGAATCCGCAAAGCAGGATGACTATCAAACTGAATTGGTAATTGAAGATGTTGACTGAACTTCTTATTCTTGTATGTCTCATATTGATATACTACCAAGTAGCAACCTTTCTTAGTAGAAAGGATAGACGTGATTTGATTATTAATAATAAATCATATTATGATATTATTGATAAAATATTAGATACTGCATATGAAAGTATATATAAGGATCAAATAGTTCCATATTCTACATCTGGAATGACGCCCAATGATGACCAGTTGGAAACAACTAAACGTAACTGTGTAAAATTATTTATTCAATTATGTGGACCTTCAATACATGAAGATTTAATAAATTTCTATGGATCAGAAACAAGTATAGTCGAAACTATACTTTTGAAGATGCAAGAAAAAATGGATAGTGACGAAATTCTGGACTTAGCTAGACGTATGAAAAACAATGAAGACAATCCCGAAACTCCAGCTCTTATAAAGGATACTGAATAATAATGGCCGATGCAAGCGTAACAAAACTATACAATATACTAAAGAATAGGATTGTTGGAACTAGGACTTCGGATGTCGATACCCAAATAGATACAGCTTTACAGTCTATCAAAAAGGTAAGTCAACAACAATCTACTAATTCGTACATGGATGTGTTTAAGGATTTAGTACATAAGGTAGGTGGTCCTGAGACAGATGATTTTCTAAAAGATATGGATCAATCTACTGGTATTGACACTTATCAGCAAGGTGAAAGAATTTCACGTTATCACGAATATGAAGCAATTGTTTCTAATATATCCTATTGTAAAAGAGCGTTAAAGGTTTTAGTTGATAATATTTTATCTCCTGATGATATTACAAAAAGATCTTTACAAATAATAGTCGATGAAGAACTTTCAGACACTAATAAAGTAAGTGAAAATGATTCAATTGCAATTTCCAGATTACATGAAATTAGACGTGAAACTAAAATAGAGAAGCATTTAGAGTTTCTTACTTCTGTAACTATGAAAAAGGGAGACTTCTTTATAGAGCTTACCCATTCCCCTAAAGGTGAAAATGCGTTTTCTGTTGTTACTGAAGGTGTAGACAGCACAGATGATGCAGATTCTCTTGTTCAATTTGGGGTTGTAGATGTACCAGAATCAAAAAATGATGGAGATGTACCATTAAATTCTAGTAAAATCATTTTATATGAATATTCACCACCTGGAAGTTTGGGGGGAGCATTAGGTGGTCGTCCTCCAATTGTAACAGGAGCTGCGTCAGATGGAGCATTTAGATCAACTTCTAAAAAGGCCAGTACTACATCTAGATCGAAATCTCCTCAACAGGTGAACACTGAAGAACCAGAAGAAAAATTCAAGAAGAAGAAAAAGTTTACTGCTACACATGATGAAACTTTAGGCAACAATAAACTAGCAGAACTTAAAGATATATTTATTGCATTTCATGATCCCAAATATGTAATACGGTTAGAAACTGAAAGATTTAGAATATGTTTAGGGTATCTTGTTTTCCCTAAAGTTGATATGTCCGGAATGCAAATCGGAACATATTCTGCTCAATCGTCAGATGTTGATACTATCTGTGCTAACATTGTAAAACAATTACAAGATAGAATGTCATCAGGACGAGATGTACTGTCCTCTAATGGTGATCTCAGAGATGTTGTATCTGGTTACTTGAAAGTCATTAAAGATAATGAAGATTTAAAAGTTAGATATGTTCCCCCCCACATGATGTCCCATTGGAGGATGAATGCTGATAAATTTGATCCTTATGGTGAAAGTATATTTGACAGTGTTAAGTTTGATTGCAAGCTTCTCATGGCTTTAAAAACTGCTGTAACTATTAAGCGTCTAACTAGTGCAACAGATAAACGTGTTATTTCAGTAGAAACAGGTCTTCCTCGAAATGCCAAAAATTTAGTTGAAATGGTCAGAGAAGGATTGAGAAAGAGAAAGATATCTGTTGATAACTTTGGGAGTGTTGATACTATTCCATCTCATATTACAACATTTGAAGATATTTATATTCCTATGAGGGATGGAAAGAAATTTGTAGAATTTGAGAATATTCAATTTGGACCAGATCCCCAACAGGATATTGAGCCTTTAAAATTTATGAGAGATAATATTGTAGGAAATCTACATGTTCCTGCGCCATTCTTAGGGATAGAGGAAAACACCTCTAATAGAGCATTATTGACAGTTGAAAATATAATGTTCGCACGAACTATAATTTCTTACCAACGAGAGTTTTCAGAGTTACTTAAAGATCTATTTCAAAAAATCTATACATTAGTATATACGGATGTAGAAATGATTGATGGTATCAAAATCACATTTCCCCCACCAAAGGCTAGTCCATATGAACACCAAATGGAATACTTAGAGCAGGCTCAGAGAATTATTGAATCTTTAGCTACATTAGGTGTATCTAAAACATGGGCCAAAAAGAAGTATTTACCTGATTTCCCATGGGATGAAATTGATAAAGCAACTGCTTCAGATAGAACCAGAGAAGCAATTAATGTAGAAAAATCTGAAGATGGAGGAATGGGTGGCGGGTTTGGTGGTGGCTATTAATCTTTAGAAAAAAAGACCCAAGGTCTCTTTTTAATTTAACGAGTGGATGTTCAACTGGTTTAGAATCTTGTTATGGATTAGCCAATCAATTTGGCTGTTTGATAACCAGTATAGAATCCCCTGGTCAACGGTCGTTATTCGATTTGGTATTTCTGTGATAATTATTGACCCGGCTGAATTGAACGTTAGGAATGAAACTCCATTTGATTTGCAAATGAATCCCAAATTAGTAACCTCCACAAACTCATCGATACTTTCACCAATGATTTCAACCTTCATGGCAACTCCTGTTTTGGAAATTGAGGTTCAATTGCTATTTCTTATAAATTAATATATATAGACAAATATTCTATATTAATAACTTGTTAAAGAACAAAATTTAAAGACAATAAATGAAAAATTTCTTAACGCGATCTAATGAACTAAAAGAACATTACTATCTAGACTCTTTGCATGAGGCAGATGATGAAGCAGGAGAAGAAGTCGAAGAAGCTCCTCCTGAAGAAGAAGAAGTCCCGGAAGGAGAGCAAATGCAACCTGAGGTAGGGGCAGAAGGAGAAGCTATTCCTGGAGAAGAAGGAACGATGGATCCAGGAATGGGCGGAGATCCTGCTATGGGTGGTGGCGGTTTTGGTGAAATGTCAGGGGAAGAAATTAAAACGCCATCTGAATTGGGTAGAATCTATGAACTTAACAAGATATATGATCGTTTATATTTGATAAATAAGTTTCTAGAGAATAATCCAGATCATAAATTAATAAAACTTAGAAAGATGGTGGGTGAATCATTCTCAATATTCAGACTAGTATTAAATAATTTACCTAGTTTTAAAGATAAAATTGATGAAGTAATTTTGGTATACTATCAATTTATATCAAGTGTAGTATTAATGTTAGAAAAATACATGAAAAAGAAATCAAGTAAACAAAAAGAATAGGAAAAACACAGGCATATCATTATGGTTAGATCAATACAAGAAAGTGCTGTTTTTTCTCAACCTGAAAAAATTAAAAAATATACTGACGGCAAAGTCGTATTTGAAACATATCTTCAAGAAGCTGAAGAGCAAAATCAGAATAAGAGAGTTTATCCTAAAAATGTATTAGATGAAGGATTAAATCGAATATCTGAAAAAGTAGCAAGTAGAAGCTTCTTAGGGGAATTGGATCATCCAATTTCTAAAGATCAAGTTCGCCAAACTACAGTATTATATTCTCAAGTAAGTCATATTATTAGAGAAGCTGGTTGGGAAGGGAACTTATTGAAGGGCGTGTTAGAAACAACTCCTTATACGTCTAATGGAAAAGCTCTATCTGGCTTAATATTGGATAAAGTTAATGTTGGTTTCTCTCTCAGAGGATTAGCTGATGTTCAAGACAATGGAAAGAATCAAATGGTGATGTCGCCATTGATTATGATTGCATATGATGCAGTTAGTGAACCATCCAATGTAAAGGCTACAATCCAAGAAGTTCGTAACGAACAATTAATTCAAGTTGTAAATGAGTCTAAAAACATGATTTGTACAAGTGATGGAAAATGTTTTCTTCCAGATTACTTTGATATGCTGATTGAAAAGAATATAATTAACTTAAGAAGGAAATACTGGCAATAAAGTTTAGCTAATGAATAATAATTTTATAATATGTAATTTTATATTAAATGAATCTTCATCTATTAAAGATTTTTTTAAAAATCTTGGTAGCGGAATAGCAATCTCTGCAAAAACTCAAGCATTTTTAGCTTATAATATTCCGAAAATTATCCTAAAAAATCTAAAATCCACAGAGAAATCTCCAAAGAAAACTTTAAATGAAATTAGTAAGTTATTAGATAAAGCTGCAAAAGATATCAAAAATAAAACTGATACCAAAACAAAGAATATTGTAGATATTGTAACAACTATAACACTTCTGGGATTTATTTCTGGTATTTTTTTCGCTATAAATGCGGCATATGTTAGAATGGCAATGAATAAATGGACGGAAAAAGCACTTCGAGATGATACTCTTGAAGATACTCCAGGTAGAGATACAATATTATATATAAATAAAATTTTAGTTTATTCTATGAATGTATTAATTGCCCCTGCATTAGAAGAATTATCTAGGAATATATATGCTCGCCAAGGAAAAAGTTTTTTATATGGCCATATATTGAATATATTAGAATTGTGGCAAGCATTTGGCACAAATAGAAGATTAATAGGAGGGAGTAGCATGAGTGTTATAAAAGGAAGAATTGCTCCTACTGCGGGCCATTATGTTTTCAGTGCTGTTCAAGATAAATTAACTAAGCAGGGTCATCCTAATCTTGGCTTTTTATGCGCTTTCATTTTACATGCATCTGGTAACTTTGTACAAGTCACTCGAGCTTTTAAGGATGGGGGAATAGTTGTAGCCTAAAACTATTTATTATCTAACAAACTAGAACAAAACATTAATAAAGATTAAATTATAAATTACTTTATGGAGAAGTAACAAAAAATGTTAACTAAAAAAGATCGCAAAGATTTAAGATGGGCAATGAAGGTTGCACTTCTTGAACAATCAAAGAAAATAGAAGACGCCGAAGCAAAACAGATAGTTGTTGAATTTGTAAAACATGAAGCCACTTATGAACAGCTTCTAAATCTCACATTCAACCCATTTGATAGCGAACAGGTATACGCCGAGAGTAGAGTATTAGAGAACGTTGCTATGGTTGGCATATACAATCTAAACTACGGCAAGAAGGCTTTAATGGAAGCCTACAATGCTACTGGTATTGATGGTATTACTGATGGTAACTTATCTGTATATCTAGAAGGTCTAGGTTTATCAAGGAAAGAACGGACTATAACCAAAGCAGCACATAAGGTAATGAAGTATGATCGTGTTGCTAAAAATTGGATGCAGTCTGTTAGAGAAGAATATGTGACAGCGTTTGACAAGAAGAAAGCTGGAGCAAGTCAAGGTCGTTTAAGAAAATTAGCTACTGCTGCAAAAAAGAACGCTGGAGACTTTACAACTAGATCTAAAGCCGCATTTAACAAGGCTCGGAAATCAACTGGAGAGCAGGCAGCAAAACTCAAAGTACGAGCATCGACGTATGCAACCAAATCGAAAGAATGGACCAAGAGAGCAGCAAAGTATACGAAGGATGCATCAATAGTTGGTGCAAAGAAAATTACTCCAAAAACCAAAAAGGGCAAAGTGGGTGCAGGTATAGGACTAGCAGCAACGGCTGCTGCTGGGTTATATGCATATAAAAAGAGAAAGAATAAAGGAGAAACTAAAACCGAATCAGCTTCCATAGTGGCAGAATGTTTTAGAAGAAATGGTTTAAACGCTTCATATTGGGAAAACGTTGTAACTTATTCCTAAAAAAATAAGTTCTATTTTTTTACTTCTCCAGTAACTTACCCGGAGGCTTGCATTAAAGTTGTGAGTCTTCGGGTTTTTTTGCGTAATAAAACAATTTAACAATAATCGAGATTAGATAAATGTCAGACGCGACAACATTACTTGAAGGAATATTAGAAGAAAAACTCTTTACAAAATCTAAAATGGACTTCTATTGGGAAGAACTTCCCGCTATAATGGAAGCACTCAAGAAAGCACAGAAGTTTGTAAACAAATATAAAGAAGCAGCTAAAAAACTAGATAAAGACGACGATAATATTGATGATGTAGTTATTGAAGTTCAGATTGTATCTAATTCTTTACTTAGAAATATATTAGATACAAGAAAAGAAAAAAAGCAAGGAAAATCTAAAAGTTTCGCTTTTTCTGGAGAAGTTAATGTTATGGATGCTAATAGAGTAGTTCCTGGGTTACTAAACCCTGATTACAGAATTGCAACAATTCCATATAAAGGTCATACTCCCAGCTAAACCCTATTTCAAAATATCTCTAAGATTTATATAAAGCACATTACATATCCGCATCTAAAACAAAGGTTTACATATGCAAATGAAATTAGATTCATTAAGTTATAAATTTGGAGAACAAATAAATAATCCCTTATTTATAGATACTATAAAAGATATACTATCCCAAGATCAATATGGACTTTTGAACTTAAGGGTCAAAAGAACATTGAATAAAAAATCTAAGAGATATCAATTACAGATCGATAAGATGATTGAAGTCAATCAAGCCGCAAAAACTAAAACTGATGAATTAAAAAAGAAGCTATTAGCTTTAAAAGCTAGTAACGAAACCGAACTCGAAAAATTAAAAGATATTATATATGCAGGCTAACATTATAAATTTAGGTACAATACCTTCTACGGATTCCTCTGCAAAGAAAATCCTACTAGCGGAAGATATTATATCACAGTTGCTGCCACTCTTTCATGAAGAGATAGAAGAAAAAAAGAGCCAGCTAGAAAGAAACAGAAGTGATTACTTAACACTTAAAGATAAGATCGACAGGAATAGAATTCTTCTTAGACGTGTGAGCGTTGATACGAAGAGACAAATTCTAATAAAGCAAATATTAAATCAGATCAACACATTAGTTGAATTTGAAGTAATATTTGGTGGAAATAGAAATTCGATTATTCAAATTCTTCAAGATTTAGATTCAATGAGTATAAAGCAATTATCTTCTAGCATAAAAACACTTCAAAAAATAAAAAAAAGAAGTATTCAAAAGGTTCTAAAATAAAAAGATGAAAGATTTACTCCTTGAGTCATATAAAACAACCAAGAAGTTTACTGGTCTAGATCCTTCAAAACCTGGATGGATTCGTCAAATTGTAAACAATGACGAACATTTCGATATTTATACAAGATCGTTATGTGAGGGTTTGAAAGAAGAAGATCATAAGGGCTTTAAGCTCTTGGCTGAAAATACAAGAAAGACGCTGTTAGAGAATTCTCTATACCAGCTCAATCCATATGAAACATTAGCACTTCCTCTGTTAAGAGTTTTCTATCCGAAAACTATTGCAAAGGAATTAGTAACTGTTATTCCTATGGACAAGCCAGAAATCGTTAGAGGGTTCGTAAGAGCTACATTTAATAGATTTGGTGATTCCAATAATTATAATGCACCGTCGAATACTGATATCTCAGCAGGGCCATCTATTGGTACCCCTGTTGTAGCTACAGCGGCAACTAATGCAACTACCGATATTTTGGCAGTAGCAGGATTGACCGCAGACGTTGCACATATCGAGAAGACCTTCAAAATTACGAAGGTAACCGATACTGGTCTAGGTGATAGCTTAGAAGTTGACATTGAGCCTACAGTTGATGGTGAATTTTCAGCATCAGTATCACTTCCTGCCGGAGATGATGTGATCACGGGTCGTATTGATTTTAATACGGGTACTCTTGATCTTGCATCAGTCAATAGCATTGTAGATACTATTGACTTCACAGCAACAGTATCATTAGAAGAAAACACAATCAATCCTAGAGTAACATTTAATATTGATAAGCTGAGACTATTCGCAAAGGATCGTCAGATCTCGACCGAATGGACAATCCAGTACGAGCAAGACATTAAAGCGTTGTTTAATGTCAGCACTCAAGCAGAACTTGTTTCTGTTATTGGACAGCAAATTGTATTGGATATCGACAGAGAGATTGTCAATTCCCTAATTACAGCAGCAGAGAAGCTTGCCGGTGCAAGTCACTCAGCTACATTTGCTAAAACACCACCTCCAACGTACACCTGGGGTCCGAAGCAGTGGCTAGAAAATGTCACACCTAAGCTGAACGATCTTAGTGCTGTAATTTATAACGATACAAACATAGCTGCTGGTAATGTTATTGCTTGCAATCCATTAGACGCTGCTATTTTTGAGTCCTTACAGGATTATCGTTATACTGGAGGTTCTTCAGAAGATGGTGACTTAGGTTACGAGACTGCCACGGTAAATCACGGAAAATGGAAGGTTCTAGTTTCCAATGTTGTGCCACAAGGTAAATCAGTAATTGTTTACAAGCCAACAGAAGAAATTAGAGCGACATATATCTTTAGTCCATATGTTCCTGCCGTACTTACACCGTACCCACTTGGAAATACTCCGAGTTTAACGGTGTTAAGTCGCTATGGTACACAGTTGATTAGACCTAAGGGTATTGCTGTATTGAATATAGATCCTTGATGTTTTAAGTTTCTAGAAAATTTTCCCATGTTGTCGAAAGACAGCATGGGGATTTTTCCGGGAATAAGAAATGAGAGGGGGTTATATATTTGTAGAACATATAAAATAAAGGAGTTATTATGAAAATTGAAATCGAGAAAGCAATAGTTAATATTAATCCTAAAGGAATATCTAGATCTTTGAAATATAAACATCCAGATATTTTAACTATACTAGAAAAGCATAAAGAAACTCATAAAACATCTAATATATGTGAATCAATATTTTGGATATTAAATGATTTAATTAGCCCTCCATTATGTAGTAACTGTTTAAAAAAAATAAAATTTAAAGGTCTAACTATAGGATATCCTGATCCTTGTGTTCAATGTACTTCAGTTAAAAGACAAAAACAGACAACATTAGATCGATATGGTGTAGATAATATAAACAAATTAGAATCAACTAAACAAAAAATAAAAGAAACATGTTTAAAACGTTACGGTGTAGAAAGTCATAATAAATTAAAATCAGTAAAAGATAAAAAGAAGAAAACACTAATTAAAAATTATGGGGAAGAAGGATTAAAGCATTCTGATATTTTAGAAAAAAGAAGGAAAACATCATTAGACCGATATGGTGAAGAACATCATCTAAAGACTAAACGGGGGATGGAAAAACAGAAAGCTACATTATTTAAGAATTATGGTGTAGATAGCCCAATGAGAATAAAAGGGATGTCTGAACGATTTAAAAAAGTATGGGTAGAAAAGAATTTGGAATCATATGTAAAAAGATTGATTAAAGTTAGAGGTTATAAACTAATTTCTAGTTATGTTAATTCACATTCTAATATAACGTTAGAATGTGAGAAGGGTCACCATTTTGAAATTCTATGGAATTCATTTCAACAGGGAAATGGTACTTGTCCAGAGTGTTATCCTTTAAAGAAAGGAATATCTAAACCTGAGAAAGATATAAAAGAATATATTGAATCATTGGGTTTTGAATGTAGTCATAAAAATAGATCTATTATTACTCCATATGAGATAGATGTTTTAGTAGACGAAAAAAAATTGGCGATAGAGTATTGTGGTCTATGGTGTCATAGTAGTGGGGGAAATGTCCCATTCACTGCTAGTCCAGATCAACACTTAAAAAAGTTAAATCGTTGTGAATCTAAAGGGTATCATCTACTAACTATATTTGAAGATGAATGGTTAAATTCAAAAGATGTAGTCCTATCTATTATAAAATTAAAGTTGGGCAACGTAACTACTAAAATTCCTGCTAGAAAATGTGAAATACGAGAGATCTCATATAAAGTTAAACATGAGTTCATAGAATCTAATCATCTTCAAGGTGATAAGGCATCTACTCATAATATTGGCTTATATTATAATGAAGCTCTTGTATCAGTAATGTCCTTTTTATGTTTGAATAAACAACATAAAAAATTCGAGATAGCTAGATATTGTACTACCCCAGATACAATTATACAGGGTGGTGGATCTAGATTACTATCTTATTTTAAGAAGAATTTTGATTGGACTGATCTTATTACATATGCAGATAGAAGATGGTCTACGGGTAACTGTTATCATAAAATGGGATTCGTATTAGATTATACTACAAATCCTAATTATTGGTATTGGGGAAAATCTATAAAAGGCAGAAAGCATAGATTAAATTATTCTAAAAGATGTCTTGCACAAATGGAAAGTTATGATGACGAATTATCTGAATTTCAAATAATGACATTAGAGGGATATTCATGGATTCATGATTGTGGAAATATTAAATTTTCTATAAAAAATATCTAAAAAAAAGACCCGAAGGTCTCTTCTAAAATGATACAGAGCATGGGTCCACCATGTTGATTACTTACGGCTCTTATAGGAGAAATCCTATGCATTTCTGTCGACCGTAATGTCTAGCTTTCCACGTCACACCCCCACTTCTATTCATGGGAAAATGCCCGATCTATGCCACTAGATACCCAAAAGGAAACTTCTGCATGGATCTGATTATTTGTATGTGTGTGGGAATAATAATGTTTGGGTTACATTATTATTTGTTATGTCACATGCCATCCACATGCCATCCACAGGTTCTTCTAGTGTCAGAAGAACCTGCTTCATTCCACAGATTATTTGACTTCTCGTCAAATATGCGAAAGTTATATAGACTTCAACTCTCTTCTGCTTCATTTTGATATATGTATAGTAGGAATACCCCATAAAAAGACCCGAAAGTCTCTTTTTATGAAATGATTATTAGCATTCTTTCTTTCCTAATTGTTTTTTGAAATGAGTTGCCTCTGTTCTGCCCATTCCTGATGCAATAGGTGTGGCTTCTCCCATAAATATAGGACTTCTCTTTCCTCTTACATCTTCAGCGTAAAATACAGCATACGATCCAGTGTCGTCGCCGTTGTATTTTTTAATTGAATATTTTCTAGGCTTCATCTTCTGGGTGTCCTATATCGTTAGGTAGTGGAAAGGTAGATTGGATTTTTCCACAATCTGCACAGTATGAGAAAGTTATCCGGTTACCAGATCCGATTTTTCAGTTCAGGCGGAATATCCCCTTCCCATTCAATCGATCCCATTGTAGCAGCAAACTGCTCTGTACATTTTGCAGTTACCGATATTAACCTAGTACATATATGTGTAAGTACATCGTCTAGTATTGGCATTGTTACTCCTTATTGTAGTAGTTCGAATTCATATTGATGGTCAGATATATTGAGTTGAACACCAACATCCATACAATTGATATTCTTCCAATCCAATAAAATTGTTGAATGTGGATAATTACTGTCTAATACTAATCTAATAAACCATCCACACATGTATCTCTTTTGGACGGCTAACACATTATATATTTTGCCAGTCGTTCTTGATTTAAACCTCCTGTCACGCAACTGATGGGTATCCAATACTATTACTCTTTCCTTTGATTTCCCCACCGATTTGAATTCCTTTTCTACTTTTAATGCTAGACCTGCATCAAATCTATTTCTAGTTCCACTTTCAGACCATTCAATGACGTAATCACTATGGGGAAATAACAGACCCCCACCCCCTTCCGATAATTTATTTGAAATGAGGAACGAGTAGTAAAATAGAAATATAATCATCATGACAGTAACAACATACAATACAATAGAACCCATATCCAATCTCCGTTAAAAATTAATGTTCAAAGATAAATATATATATAATAGTATATTAAAAAAAGGGAATTTCCTCCCCCATTCTTAGACTTAGTTAAACGAATTTATCTGTGCTAAAAGATAAATATATAAAAGATGACACCCATAGGGTACAATGAAAATACCCTAGGGGTGTACATTTTAGATGCAGTTGGTAATGTCGTAAAGCTCACCACCAAACATCATTTCTGTTACTCCACGACCCAATGCCTTCCGCAACATTGTCTTTGTGCCTTTTAATGTTTTGAATTCTGCTGGTTTGAACGTCCCATTGACTTCTAAGAAGCTAACACTGATGGCATCTTCCGGGATGTCATCGAGTCTGAATTCATTGATTGTGGGTTCACTCACAAGAATTGGATCATCCTTGATGGCCAGGATGGGGGGATGAGGAGTACCCAATTCAACTACTTGAACGTCAGGAGCCTGATAAGGAGTAATAGGATACTTCTTGAGCAGTTCCCTTGTTAAACGATGTCCAGCCCCAATCAGATATTTCTTGAGGTTACTGGTCACCAACCTGTATTGTTTGTCGTAGTCACCAATCTGCAGATTTGGATCTGGGTACATGAACTTCTTTTCCATAACATCTCCATAGGATGTTGGGTTAAATGTTATATTCAAAAATTAATATATATAGACAATATTGTGTTATAACGGCCCACATATAAGAACAAAATTATAATAAACTTTTTTTTAAGATGAACTTATAAAGTGATGCTTTAGGAGAATTAGATGGATTTTCATGGAATTGATATGCAAGGGCCGTTTATCACGGAACGAGTTTCTGTTATTCCTCCCGCTCAAGAAGCTATAGATGAACCAGGACGTTTCATATTCAACCTAGCAGATGAAACTACTTATGTTGGAACAAGTACAGGTTGGAGAGGGGTAGTTGGAACAGGGCCAGGAATTACTAACCACTCCCAATTACAAGGATTACTTAATGATGATCATGATCAATACGCTTTAAGAACTGATTTAGAATCAGGAGGAGATCAAGATGTAGACTGGTCTAGATTAGTAAGTACCCCAAGTCAAATAACTAGTCTGTCATCTAATCAATTATTTGATGCATTAGATGCTAACTCTAAAAACATTGTTAATGTAGATAAATTAAATGTGGGTGCAGCAACTACTCCTACTGAACGAATTGAAGTTTCTAGTGCTATAAAAATTGGAATGTCGTTAGGTAGTGCTGATGGTACTATTAGATGGACTGGATCTGATTTTGAAGGTAGAAAAGCTGGAGCATGGGTATCATTAACTGGTGCTAATGAAGGAGGGTGGTTTAACTAATGGCTAGAAATCCAGACGATCCTAAAAAAACATTACATGGTCACATTTATCTTCCCGATCTTGGAGAAAAGGGAACGGAAGCTATAACCAAATTTAATGATGCACAAGAAGACCTAGATGAACATATTAGAACTCAAGAAGATAGATCATATGCACTACCTCCTGTTATTGCGTATGCACTAGATCCTCCAAATATTGAAGATCTATTTAGATTAGATTATCTTCCTAGTTGGCAAAATATTAGGGGATTATGGAATTTTAATGATGATAGTACAACTAATCATGCAGTTGATGTTAGTTTCTGTGGAACCTCAGGTGGAGCTAATTTTACAGGATTAGTAAAAGAGGATAATAACTGGTTCTCTGGCGTAGCTGAAGAATGGGATGGAGTTGAATGGGATGGAGTATTTAATAATCTTCCTGCTGAGTTAGAAGGTCCATTCTTGAGATGTGACTCAACTGAAGATTTCGCCGCTGAAGTTCCTGGCGTATTACATAATCCTGGAACTGGTTTTACTATTGATTTCTGGTTCTGTCCTACTAAAGATATAGATGGCACTACATATGACGGATTCACTTATCTATTTGCTAAAGTTAACTCTGCCCTTAGAAATGTAAACAATGTATGGATTTCAAATGAAATCTTTATGGGGGTGTTTTCTGCAATTGATGGAAATCAGGGTGGTCAACTTGGAGTATTTACTCACAGATCACCATCCGAAGGAGCTCAAGTATATGCAGTTGATGATGCTGATCCTTTATATTCTGGAGTATATACTTTAGAAAACTCATGGGGGGCTGGAACATGGCATCATGTTACTATATCATGGGGAACAACTAATGGTCTAATATTATGGATAGATGGACAAACTGGCTGGGCAGGAAGTTCAGTTGGAACCGCAACTACAATGTATACTCCGGGAAGAAAACACAATCTAACAATTGGTGGTTACTGGAGTGGCCCATCTGAAGCATTAAATAAACCCGATATGCTAGTTTCCAATTTAAGAGTTAGCAACACCGAAAGGGATCAATTGTATGTAGATACTGTATATGGGGGCGGAGATGGTTACACAGGCTCCTATGATAGCAATACAATCGCTTACATAAAATTTAATGAAGGGTCAGGCAAAGAGGCATACAATTCAATTCCGCTTCAGTCAACCAATTTTCCTTCTTATGGTAATCCTGGAGTTGTAAAATCCGGAATAGTTTATCAAGCAGATAGAACCGTATTAGAAGAAGAAGGTCCAACTGGATCTGCATTATTTAATGATGACAATGAAGAATATCTTGATTGTGGAGCAGAACCACATACTAATCTTATTGCACATGAAACTAAAGTTGCAGGTGGATTCACATTTCAAACTGCAATAAAATTAAATGAATTAAACAAAGATCAATGTATCATTTCTAAATGGGATGAGTTTAATGATCAACGACAATTATATGTTGGTATTGATTCTAATAATAGAGTAGAAGTAAAAATAGGATTAGATGGATTATATGATTCTACTGCAAGTCTTTCTTCTGATGTTGTCAGCTATCCATTTATAACAGTTGCAGATGCAGGATTAGATATAGCTAATGGAACATATGTTGATCAAGAAGGTTGGGAAGGTTTATCTCTAGATTCAACAGGAATATATGATGGTGTTCCATATCTTAAAATGGAAAATTGTGAAGATCCTACATACAATGGGGAATTTGTAACTGAAGCTGATTGGGAAACAATTCACGGAATAACCGATTCAACTCAATCATTTACAATTTCTAATGCGGGAGTGGATGATGTAAATGGAAGCTGGATGGATAAGACCAAACATGAAGAAGTATATCCACCTACTGGAGTAATGACTGAAACTAATTTTGATACATTCGATAGTACCGCATCGTTATACGAGGTAGTGATAACTGATATTAATGATGTAGTAGATGGAGTGTTTGAGTGGACCAATTTAACTGGAAGTGATGGCGTATCCATATGGGGTCGAGATTCAACTGCTGGATATGATTTATACTTATACAGAGAAAGTACTGGTTGGGTAATAAGAGATGGAACTACTGACACTGATAATTTATATTACTGGTTCCATAAGCGTCCAGGTGATAGATTGGACGTTCCTCCATCTCATTGGTTTGCTAGAATTAATGAACTTGATCAACAGCTAAGTATAGGTGCTGATCGTGGGCCAACTGCAGTAGTTAGAACAGTATCTGGTCAAATTGAAATTGATTCAGAAATAAAAACAACTGTTACATCTGCTGGAAATGATTATTTTAATGGAGATTATCTAAGACTTGGAGAGACACTAAATGGTGTCGATATATGGTGTAGCACTATACATGATGATGCATTAATTATATGTGATTATTTATATGGTGATACTGATTTAGCTGATGAATGGAAAAAATGGTGGATGGGTATTAGACCTAGAGATCATGGATTTGGTGGATTTAGATATCATTTTTATGCCCCATATCAAATAACTGATATTGAAGATCAAGCTCCTCCTGCATTTCTTAAAGGATATACTGGATTCAATGCTCTTGGTGAATACATCGATGAATCAGGATCTGATGCAGCACAACTTAAAACTTATCTAGAAGATGGATCAAAATTTAATCCTGATCTAATTTGGTTTCATACGGTTGAAGGGGTTACTGAAAATATGTATCGTCATGAAGATGATGATTCTCTTATCTTAACTAAATTAAGATTGGATGGAATGACAGTAACTCAATGGTATATGGCTCATTATACTGATTGGGATGAATTTGGATATTACTATACTTATCTATATGATAATGTAGCAGGATCTACAATTAAGGATATTCCGTCCTCATTCAATGGGATAGTTGACAATATTCCTATTCCTATTATTATAAAAAATAATAATAAGGAAAACTTTGTTTGGACTCAAGAAAGTCAACCTGTATGGAGAAATGTTCAAGATTCTAATGTAATCATGTGGAATAATGTTGCATCATGGGAACCGACATATCATGGTTGGTATTTGGCTACAAGTGATATATTACCTAGACGTGATTTCACTACGCCTTATAGTGCAGATTATTTTCCAACGACATGGTATTCATGGTCTGATTTTCAAGAACCAGTATCATTATATTATCCTCTACAGTGGACAATAGATGATAGAACAGTGTGGAGAAATACTGTTGATCCACATCTAGTTATTAGACGAAAAGATTTCGGTGATAATTTAATCTACTGGCAAATAGCATATGGGTTAGATAATAATAGAGATTATTATTTTACCGCAGATAATGTTTCTAATGATGGAAGTGTTCCTGATGGCAAGTGGGTTAATAATGCAACTCTTGCATCTACTCCACTTGCAACAGTTGAATATTTTGCATCAGATAAAATAGTTCAAACTATATCTAATCTTATTTTAAGAGATCCTGGAAGTGAACACGTATCTACTTTATCAAATAGTACTATAGATGATTTAAATTGGCATTGTATCCACGTATCATGGAATTCTCAAATTGATAACGGTAAGGCTAATATCTTTATTGATGGAGTAGAAGAAACATCTTATGATCTACGAGAATTAAATAAAGGGTCTATTCCTTATATTACACAAGATGGAACAATTCTACCTTGGGCAAACTTGAATATCGGAAGAGTACAATCATCATCAACTGGTCTTCCTGGTAACTATCTAGATGCCAGATTAGATCTTACTATTCTATGGGGAACATATCTAGAAACTAAAGATGTACTAAGACAATGGAAACATCTATTAGAAGGTGCTCAAGACGGAGACAGATTCTACATTGATGACCCTGGAAAGTATTACGATAACATAAGAAAACAATTTATAAAAAGACCAGCATCTGGAGTATGGGAAGGAAACGATACAAGATTCGCAGAATGGAGACTGGATCCAGTTACTGGCTTATTTGGTTGGAATATAGTTCCAATACAAAAGATTGCTGGAGTATTCTGGAATCAATCAAAAGCAGGATTAGACTCATGGATGCCACCTGAATTTTATGAACAATTTGGAGATTATGGAGCTTCTGGTTCCTTTGCAATATAATGAAAATTACATATCTAACTAAACAGAATTCAGATACAGCTCCACAAGTTGGAGTAGAAGTTGCTAGTTATGACTTTGAGTCTAACAAAATTGGTCCTGGTATAGTCAGTGACATTGATCAACTAAGTACCACCGAAGTTTCATTTTTGATGGTTGATACTGGAGCCAATTTAGTTATCCCACAAGATACTAAAATTTGGTCTACTAAAGAAGGTTGGAAAGAAGCTAAACAATTAACATCTGATGACATTCTAATAAGTGTAGAAGGGAAGAATATTGGCATTTTGAGTTGCGAGAATGTAACTCTAGGGGAACCTCATTCTTATTCTGATATTGAAACTACTCCACATCATAATTATTTTTTAAGTGGATTACTTGTACACAATCAAGGTGGTGGTGGGCCAGCACCTAGTCCTCCACCGCCTCCACCGCCATCTCCACCGCCTCCACCACCTCCTCCACCCCCTCCTCCACCGCCTCCACCGGCACCACCGCCTCCTCCTCCTCCTCCAAGTCCACCGCCACCTAGTTCTCTACCGCCTCCACCGCCCCCTCCACCTCCGCCCCCTTCTCCACCGACTCCACCTCCTGGACCTCCGCCTCCTCCACCGTCATCTCCTTCACCGCCAAGTCGTCCGTCCCCCCCTGCACCACCACCTAGTCCTGCACCACGGCCACCTCCAGCACCAAGACCACCTCCAAGAAGACCAGCACCAGCACCCCCTCCTGCCCCACCAGCACCACCAGCACCTCCACCCCCAGGTACTACACCTGTAACTATTACAGTGGGCACAAGCCTATCATTAGGTGCAAGCAATTTAACACTTAATAGAGTCACATTACAATTTGTAGCAGGTCTCTATACAGGATCAATTGTAGCTGCAGGAAGCAGTGTAGCAGTAGATGATTGTCCATAATGAGAAATTATAACTAATGTCTTTATATAAAACAACTGAAGGAAAATTATTAATTAAATCTGGCTCACTTATGGATGAGTGTTGCTGTTCATCAGATTGCAATGAAGATAGCCTTTGTAATTCTTGTACTCCACAGTTATGTGATTCTTATACAGTAACATTTAGCGGGTTAAGTGGAGACTTAGCGAGTTATAACGGAGTTCATAGTGTATGGTTCCAATGGTCCAGCATGGGACTCAATTGTGAGTGGAAGGTTTATCCATTTACATATAATCCATCTACAGTTAACTTGTTTTATAGTCTGTCTGCTCCCATTAGATGGGCTGTAAAAATAGACCATTACTATGGATCAGTGGGACCGAATTGTCATAAAGAGTGGGGACATTATATTACTTTCCCTGGGGAGGAATGTGATCCGACAGATAATTATACTCAACATGGTGCATGTATAGAGACTACTTGTGCTGGTATGTGTACAGCAAATACCGGCGGTATAGCTACAGTATCATAATACATGTCTAAAACCTTTTTCGATTCTGATCATTGTTTATCTAGATCTCATTGTAAAACATGTAGAGATATAAAAGAAGGAGATAGTTTTAGACAAAGTTTAGCTAATACGTTTTCCGATCTAGAGGATTCGTCATTTGAATGCCCATTTGGTGTCCCATGGTCAAATGAACCAACTTTTTTAGATAAATTAAAATCTATAACGGCAGAAGTTAAAAAAGTATTATCTGCTGAAGAAAAATTAGCAGAAGATGAATTAGTTGAAAAAAGATTATCTATTTGTCAAGGAACTGAAACCATACCAAAATGCGGAATGTATAATGAAGAAAAGGATACTTGTAGAAAATGTGGGTGTATTGTGAAATACAAAACAAGATTGAAAGAAGGATCATGTCCTGAAAAGAAATGGTAAATAGATGATCTTCAAGAACAAATTATTAAATTTTAATCTTTAAGTTAAAATCATGAAAAATCTACTAGATATATTTATGAAGTTATTTCTTCATTCATGGATTGGTGATATACAATTCTTTAAAGCATTTCCGCCTATTATTATAGGAAACGTTAGATATAAATTGAAAGGTCACGATCAACGAAAAATATTAAAAATCTTGAAAGAAGGGGATATTTTATTACGTAAATATGATAGCTATTTGACTGGTCTATTGGTTCCTGGAAATTATAGTCATGTTGGGTTATACGTTGGGAATGATACGATCATTCATTCTGTAACCAAATATGGTGTATCAGAAGAAGACATACTAACATATCTAAGAGCAGATCATATTGAAATATTACGGGTAGAAAAATATGATCTTGATGAAATTATAAAAGTTATAAATACTGCTAAAAGCCAATTAGGGGTAGATTATGATTATACATTTGAGGGTCATGATGATAGTAGATTCTATTGTAGTGAACTTATAAGGTATTGCTACAAAGATTATCCTAATGTTAATATTCCAACTGACGAAAAATTATCACCAGATGGATTATTAAAAGGTAAGTTTATATCAATATTTAGAATCTAATCAAAAAGAACAATTAAATAGGTAATAGTATAATGAGTGTTGACGAGTCTATGATTAATGTTGTAATTGTGTTGGGTGTCGGGGCGTTTGTAATAAAAATAATGTTTGACTTAATTAAACCTCTTATATTTAAGGACCCTGATCAAGTGGGAAAAGTGTTAGAGAATTTAATAAACGTTGTCCATATTGAAAAAACATTGTCGGGGTTATCTGCTAACCAACTAAGCCATTCGGCTAAATTGATTGAAATAGAAAATCAGTTTAATAAGATATGGGAAGCATTAGAACGACAAAAAGAAACTGAAGTTAGATTGCAACAAATTGAAAAACAAAGCGATAAAATATCTATGACATTGGAAGATTTAAGATCATTAGTATCAAGTCTTACTACTCATATTGAAGTTATGGCAGTTAAGATGGGAATAGTTCCGTAGAACAAATTAAAATAAAGTGTAATGGGATATAATCATGATACCTGATCAAACTAGAGCCGTAGATCCTTTCAGTTCATATGAAAGTGATAACGTAAATAAAATTACCCGCCTATTAACTGCGGGAGAAGATAGAATTGCAAGAGAGGTTGATCTCGCAGTTACAAAGTTAAATGATACTACTCTGCGTATTACTGATGGTGTGGCTATTAAAGATGATCTAATGATTCATGTTAAAGAATCTAATCTAAATGGTTATACTGATTTCGATGTTACTATTGCTGACAACTACATCGTGAGAGTTGGTGAGTCTGGATTAATGGATGGAGCAGGTGATGCGTATATGGTATTAGATTATCAGTATGCTAAAGTTGCAACCGCACCAGAAGCAAAATTAATGTTACTAAAAGATCCTGTAGATTTTACAACAGATCTATATGTATTCTTAGCCAAAGTAACTTTCAGTGCTACAAATGTAGTATCAGTAGTTGTTGATAATGATGGTGCAGTTATAAGGAAAGTAGCAAATTTAGTTGATGGGTACACTGATGTTGCTGCAAGAGCAGCGGATGCTACCAATCCTGTTACTAATCATCAAGCTGCTGCCGCATCAGATTACAACAAGATAATAACAACTAATAAAACAACTGGAGATATTGAATTACAGGCACCAGAAGCATTCTTACAACCAGGACAAAATCTTGATCTTGAATGGCCTGTTTCAGAAACCCCAGTACTAGTTACTCATAACTTAGGCATAATGCCATTAGTTCAAATTATTGATAATGATACAGGTTCTTCTGACAAGGGAGAAGTTATCTCGGCTATTGTAAAACATACTGATACAAATTGTTTCACTGTTGATTTTGCTCCACCACAATCGTCTCCATTTGATTTTAGAGTTACATTACCAATAGTCATAGCAATTCCATAAATGAATGGCATTTCTTAATTGTGATGATAACGATCGTAAAATAAACGACGCATTGTTTGTGCTATCTAATAACGCCGACGTATTAGAAAGGGCAGTAAATAATCAAGTTGAGGAAATTGATACTTATATTAATGATGGAATACTTAGTGCCACTAGTGTAGTTGATGACGCTATAAAGGAAGTAGATGGTAAGATAAAAGGCGTATTCCCTGATTGGACTGATAGATTGAATAATATAGATGACGCATTAGGGACATATGATAAAACTCTAGACGACTTCAAGAATGCAATATTAACTTGCAAACAATCACAGTTAGCCCCATTTATAAATAAACTAGGAATAGAAGTTCCTGAAGGTATTATAGATCCATTTGCGTTTTCTTCATCTGAAATAAGAAAGAAGATACGAGATCTAACATTCTTTCCTACACGATATCTACAATCTATTAAATCAGAATTAATAGAGGATGCTGTTTCTACTGTTCATGCTTTGTCTAATGATATAAGTGAATTTATAAATGGAACAATATTAGAAGAGTTTGATGATAGATTTGGAAAAAAAATAGCTAAGGTTGCTAGAGAAGTAGAGCTTTTATTGAATTGTTTTGGAGCTGTAAAATGCGGAAGTAACATAACAAAGTTTAAAGATCGTTATGGTGAAACAATGGCAAAGCTACCTATATATCCTCCATTTGAATTACCATCTGACGGGGCATTGAAACCATTTCCCCCTTATACATTTAATAGTGGATCAGTTATAGATTCAGTTACTACTCTTACTACTACTCAAAAAACTAACTTCAAAAATGCTGCTGCATCTGCTAAAAATGCAATGAACTACACTAGAAGTATAATAGGAAAGATATAAAAATGAATAATAAATATAAGTTATAAAAAAACCATTGGGGTCATGAAGACCCCCATTAGTTCTAGATGACCACCTTCTTCTTTTTGACTTTTTTTCTATTAGTCATCCTTACCAGCACCAACCCCATAAACAGGATCGAAACGACAATTTTTCTTTTCATGGCAATTCTCCGTTAGTTTTATTTGTATAAGTCATTTTATACAAATATTATTGTTAGTTCCCATAAATAAATATATATAGACAAAAATAATGAATAAATACAAGATATTGATACTGGAATATTTAGATCCCGAGGACAAAGAATGGAATACTGTAATAAAAGAAGTATCCATAATTAGACCTCATATAAAGAAATTTGTAAAACAATTTCTATCTAAAAATAGAAAGTTTATACAAAGCTCTTATTTTGAAATTACAAAAGAATCTAAATATAATAATTATGAAAAGGAAGGAAGCATCGTTTCGTATACATGGAATAAACATATCAACAAAGAAAATAAACATATACTTGATACGTTTGTAGACGGAATCTGGAATATCGTAACTACTATACTTCCCAAGAAAGGATGGAAGCATATTAAAGATGAATGGGGTGGGGACCACATACATAAGAAAATAGGAAAAACTGATTTTGTTTTATCGAGATATACAGGAGACAATGATGGCAACGGTCTCGATATAAGTGATAGAAGAGAGTTAAGTGGTTTATAAAAAAAAGGGCCGAAGCCCCCTTTTTATGCCAGTTTAAACGTGTCATCTTTAAATGGGTTGTTGTACCTATGTACAACGTTTCCGTCAAGAAGCGCAGTGACCCACTGCACCACCCCAACGTCCTGTTCATCCCATACCGTAGGAGACCCTCTTCCTCCAGCAAAGACGATGATATCGCTTCCCGGATACCTTTGGTGGAGGACAAGGCACTTCGGTTGGTAACGAGTTTCTGTTTCCGGGACGTACCGCAGAGCCAGAAACTTCCGTCCATCCGAATCAGTTCCTTGCATAACGACATCAGATAGGTTATCATATTTGACATTATCTATGTAACCAGTCATGCCTAACATGTTGTCATTCCAGAGAAGAACCGGAATCTCTCCACTAATCGACGTAGCCAATTCGATGATCTCATCGATCTTGGCAGTTGTAGCTGGAGTAGAACTAGGAACTACTACTGATTCTACCGACTGAGTACCATTTCTGTAGACCGTTGTTGTTATAACCGATCTCTCGACATGTGGATTGTTGCTTGACATCTTATCCCCCTTAGGTTTGAGTTAAACTATATGCACATGTTTCTATTCATGGGTGTATATATATAGACAAAAATAAAGATTAGGTAGAAACCTTCCGAACAAAAATAAAAAAATGGCATTAAGAAAAGAAAGACCAGGATTTAGATTAGTAGTTCATGCTAGAGAGTATACTGGCTCGACTTGGACTATAAATCATAATATTGAAAATAATCAAGTCTTTACACAAGCCCTCACTTTAGACTTCAAAGATATGATTCCTAAGAATATATCTAAGTCAGGGGATAGGCAGATACAAATTGAATGGCCCCAATCGGTTACTGGTATAGGTGTAGTGTTTAGAAATGCTGGAATAACTGGCAATGATAGATTGAATTTTACAAATGTGGATACAATAGATCTCTATCATAAGTATGAAAATAAAAATTTCCTAGTTCAATTTTGGGATACAAATGACAAAATAATCTACCCTAGAGTTGTTAAAAAAATAGGATCCAATATATTAAGAGTGACATTTTTTAAGACTACATCTGGATATGTAGATATGGCTCTTAGTATTAATGGAGATAAACAATTTAATGTCGCTACTACCGATTGGTCAAATCCTCATAAAAGCAAAGAAGATAGAGAACATATCTCAGCTCAATGTATTGATGTAAATGATAATTTATTTGTACCAGAAACTATTAAACGAATAGATACAAATAGAAATCAATCTTCTGATGATAATTTGATAGTGACTCTATCAACAAAAGAATCCGGAATTCTTAATGCAATTATATACGGATATAGAATTTAAATAGGAATTGACGATGAAAGATTTAGTTAAGATTATCGCAGAGAATATATGCGACCAACCAGATAGAATACAAATAGAAGAAGTAGAAACAAATTCTGCAAGTATTATAGAAGTTTCTGTAGCAAAAGAAGACTTAGGTAAGATGATTGGCAAAAATGGTAAAACTGCACAAGCTATCAGAACTTTAATATACGCATCAAGTTTTAAATACAACAAACGATACAGCTTAGAAATTATAGCTGAATCATAACTCGACTATCATAATAGATAGGGTTATAGACTACGAGTTGATCCCATTGAAGGAACTAGTCTATGATCCAATTATTAGGAGATAAAATATGAAATTTCATAAAGTTCACATGACAGGTACGTTCGTCAACCAAGAGATGACTACGGTTGGCAGAAATGCTGCTACTCCAACATCTGGTCGTGCCGTATATGATACTGATCAAAATCTTCTATATCTTGGAGATGGAACTAATTGGAATTATGCAGGGCTTCCTGGTGGAAACATTTTAGGCAGAGAAGAGCTTGTAGCATCCGCAGGACAAACCCTTTTTACATTATGTAACTTTACATATGTTCCAGCCAATGAACAGATATTAGTTTTTACAGATGGTCTCTTGATGGATGAGACAACTGATTACTTAGAAACTTCTACTACTGAGATTACATTTACAGATGGAAGAAATGCAAATGAAGAAGTTACTGTAATAAAAGTTAATCCCAATTTCCCTGCTGCTGATTCTACTCTAATTCCATTTGGAAGTTTCCCACCTCCAAATCCATTAAGTGCAGCCGACAGTGGAAAATCATTTACGAATGAAGGATCAATAGCAACTACTACTTTTAATCTCCCTTTATCTTTAGAAAATCAAGGTATGCATTTATATATACTAAAAACAGAACCAGGCCAAGATGTTGTAATTCAATGTACAGGATCAGATACTATTAATGATAGTGCTCCTGGGGGAATACTATCAAATGTCTCTGCATCAGAAGAACATTCAAGTGTTCATATCATGGCAGCACCTGGATTGAAATGGATAATATTAGGCAGTCAAGGAACATGGGTAGCAACTTAAGGATACTATATAATGAGCATACATAAATTCAATACAGATATACAACATGAAGGTAGATTGATTGTTGAGAGAGTAGCTGATATATCTGTTCTTCCATATGATTCTACTTCCTCTGTTACAGATGAAGCTAGAATACTATATGATGAAGCATCAGATAATTTATATTATGGAACCATCTCTACATTCAAACCAATCCAATCTGGAGCAGAACCATTTACTAAAGTAATTGATGTTGCAGGTGGTGGAGATTATTCTTCTATTGCAACTGCCGTTTCAACTGAACCAGCAGGAACATCTTTCTTTATCAAAAGTGGAACTTATAATGAATCACTAATTACGATAACCAAATCTGGTCAATCATTAATTGGTGAATCAGAAGAAGGGGTAATAATTAATGGCCATATAGATATCAATTCAGCAGCAGGAGCAGAAACATTAGGCCAAGGAACTATAGTCCACGATTCTACTACTTTTAATGATTCGGCTGCTACATTTCAAACTGACGGAATTACCACTGGAGATATAATTACTTTACATGGTGGAATATTCGAAGTAGCATCTGTTACAGATGAAAATAATCTGGAGATTACTACTCCATGGAAAGGAAAAGTTCAGTATGGAAGTACGGAGTATAGAACCAGTAGTGATTATATTAAAAATTTGACTTTAAAAAATCTTCATATCAATGGAGTTGGTGCTAATTCTGCTTTATCATTAAAATCTTGTTATAATTGCGATATATCAAATGTACAGTTAAATGGCCCAGATAGTTCTCCAACTGCATATGTTTTTAATATGAATACATGTCATACAAACAGAATTCAATTAAACTATGCTTTAAATGGTGGATGTAATATAAATTTCGTTACCCATAATAACATATCTATAACCCGAATATCCAACTCTAGTGGATCTGGATTATTATTAGATGAAGCATTTTCAAACATAATAAATATAAAATATCTCATAGGAAATGATTTAGATGGAGTTACCATTACTGAAGCAAGATGGAATCATTTTTACATAAATGACATCTCCTATAATAATGGATCTGGAATAGACATTGGAGATGGCGGTGATACAAATGAATTTAACATAATAAAGGCCATATATAATGATATAAAGGATTTAACAATATCGGGTACTTCTAATATAGACTTCAATGTATTTACTGGATACCTAAACACTATAGATTTAGGAGTAGCATCAGATACTCGATTTCTTCATATTCGTTATACTTCAATTACTGGGGGAGTTTCGACTAAAGGAATTAGTACTGTTCCATCTCAAACGCAAATACATGATCCTTTAAATTTTAGACATATATTAGATATTTATACATCTTCAGTTGTGGTGGATAATACAACTGGTGCAGCAGAAGATATAATTATTTGTGATTCGACCTCATATATGGAAGTAGATTTGCCAGCAATATCTTCTACTAATAAAGGAAAATCTTTTACTATTAAAAATATAAATGCTGCATCCCCAGGTGTAACAGTTGATGCCAATGGATCAGATGTAGTTGAGACTATTGCTGCATTTGGAACTGCCGCAACTGACATTGTGGCGGCAGGCGATGCAATAAGATATATAGCAGATAATACTAATAAAACTTGGTGGTTGATATAAATGAGCTACATACGCCAAGGAGTATCATTTGAATATATAACTGCAACAAATTACAATGGCGTCGCTGCGGATTTAGTAAAAAAATCCGATACTGATATATCTATTTCCTATACTTTATCTTTGTTTAATGGAACCGGATTTGATGTTAATAAAGTAAGATCTGTTGTTATGCTAATAACTTGTGATGGTGGATCAGCGGGCGCCAATGGCTCTAGATCACAGATCATTTTTACGGATCCTGCAATATATGATGATACTGCATCGCATAGTCAAGCAGCAACGTGGTCTGCTGCTTATCGAACTACTGGTAGTGGGCATGATACAGAAACTAGCAGTTTGCAAATCTTTCCTTTAGCCAAAGGTCAAATTAACTTAGCCTATGATATGCATCACGTATATGTCCAGTACACCTACAGATGGCTAAGAACTAAAATACTTGGATTTCAACAGGTGACATAATGAGTTTTGTTAGATCGTTTGAAATTATGAATTTTATAGAAGCTGTTGATTACAACTCAGTCGTTGCGGATTTAATAAAAATTCAGACTAATACCGGAACTACTAGTGTAACTTATACTATGTCATTATTTAATGGGACCGGATATGATTCAAATAAAGTGAGAGAAATTTATATATTATGTACTGGAATATCTAGTATGTCACGCGGCAAAGAAGTTAGATTAAATTTTACAGATCCCTCTGAATTTAATGATACTGCTAGTGAAAGTCAAGCATCTACATTTTATATACTAGGCGATCAGGAAGATGTTGGAGATGATGTATATGGGAGCCAACTGTTAGTAATACCTATTAACAAAGATCAAGGCTCAATTAGTTATGATTTGATAGCCGGTGCAGGGACGAATATAAGTATGAGATCAAAAATAATTGGATTTAGTCAGGTGGGATAATGAGTATAGTTAGAAGAACTACAAAAATAGATTTTATAGAAGCTGTGGATTACAACTCGGTCGTTGCGGATTTAATAAAAATTCAGGATGGAGATGGAACTACCAGTGTTTCATACACTTTATCTTTGTTTAATGGAACCGGATATGATTCGGAGAAGGTTAGATCTATTTTAATGCTGGCAACAGTAACTGGAGCGAGAGCGTCCGACGATCTGGTTGATATGTCACATATTAAATTTACAACTCCAACGTATTTAGATGATTCTGCTGCATTTACATATGCTAACGCTATTGGATATGGATGGGGGGCAGCTCAAAGTGGAGTTGATGGGGAGTGGAGTAGAATTTTAAAACTACCTATAAAAAATGGGGTAACTAGTATAGCATATGATTTAGTAACCGCAGATTCAAGTACTAGCGATTTCGCAAGATCTAAAATAATAGGATTTCAACAAATAGAATAGGAAAAGTTGAAGTGAATGAATTTGACACATTTTATCATGTAGAACCCAACATAATTACACAACAACAATGTGAAGAAATCATAAAACAATCTGAGAGAGATTGGACTGATCGATCAACAACATGTGATACAGGTTTAAGGTTATCAGTTGTAACATGGCTTTATAATGATTCAGATACATGGATATATGAATTGATATGTCCTAAAATAGAAGCCATAAAAGAAAGAATTTGGCCAGATATGAATCTACAAGTATTGGATGGAATGCAATATACATTGTATTATCCACACGGGGGGAGATATGGGTGGCATGTAGATTTAATGGAAGATACTGAGCAAGAAGAAAGTCATAGAGCGCTATCATATTCTATCATATTACAAGATTCTGATTGCTTTAGTGGTGGTGACTTCAAAATATCAAAAACAATAGAAACAAAAACTGTTGTGAATTATGTACCTAAACAAGAAACAATTACAGACCTAGGTCATCTTACTGCTGGAAGTATAGTTATGTTCCCTTCAATTATACCCCATATGATATCTCCTGTTACTGATAACCATAGGCGTTCCCTTGTAGGCTGGTACGAAGGTAATTTTGGAAAAAATAAAATATACGAGACTTAACATGAAAAAGAATAAACGACCTGTTATAACAACGAAGAAGAAGAAGAAGAAATCTATTATTACTTCTTGTAATGAGAATGTGTATCTGAATAATGATAAGGTTAGAAAAGAAACTGGCCTAACAGAAAATGCCCAAATACTTATGGATTAATTATGAGAATAATTGGAAAATATTTAAGAGAAGCCACAAAAAAAGATTTAGATAAAGATACTAATAAGTATACTAAAGCAATTATAAAGAATGACGCATATCTATTAGTCCTGAGACGCAATAACGAAGCTATCGGTGGTGGAGATTGGGATCTTCCGGGTGGAGCAATCAAAGAAGACGAATCACCTGAAGATGCTGTAAAGCGTGAAACAATGGAAGAAGTTGGAATTGAAGTAAAGAATTGCAAAGTATATGATACTATTAAGTTAGAGATTCCTGAGAAAGGAATTCATTCGACTATGAAAATTTACAAGTGTAAACCTGAAGGCCAAGGTACAGATATTTATTTGAATCCGTCATCTAACAATCCTGACACTAGACCTGAACATACTGAATACAAATGGATTAAGTTTAAAGACGAATTGGACAGAATGCCAATGTTAAAACAATTGAAAGATTGTGTTAGAAAGTGTTTACAAACCAGGAAGGGATAAATGAATCCTATATATTCTACAATTAAAAAACTGCTTACCAAGCATAAAAACCAAGAAAATACTAATGATCATATAGTGCCGTGTTTCTTTGCGGCAGATAAAAATATTAAACCACTTAAAGTGGTTAGTTCACTTTATGGGCAATTATATTTTTCTAAAGACCCTAAAGCATCTCCTTTAATAATGATGTTATATGTTCCAGATGCTCATACTCGATTTACCAAACATGACAAAGAAAAATACACTTTACAATTAACAAAAAAGCATATTAAAAATATCAGACTTATAGATGCTCAAAAAAAAACAATAGCAGTAAAAATAAAAGGGGATTTCTATGATCTATTATGGAATAGATATATCGGAAGTTTAGAAAAAAAACCATTCCCTGGATATTTAATGCTTAGACCTATTAATACCAAATATCATGAAGAGTTTGATATCATATTAAAAAGGTTAAAATTGATTAAATAATGAATAATAAATATACGATAACTAAACGACATCTATGTAAAGAATTTAAACAGGAAGGCTTTCGTGTTTTTGAAGAACTAGAATCATTTAAAAGTAAATGCCAACAAGAAGAAATACTTCTTGAGATAACAGATGAATCTATAAAATACAGAACAATTCTGTTAGTTAAGAAAAAGTTAAATGATTGTAAACTGATAGATGAATTGATGTCTGGCATGAAAGAAGTTTTTAACCTACCACCTAATAGATGTTTTTTAAACGAAGTAAGAATTATGGCAAAAGTCGCATATTTTATAATCGTAGATAAAAAGAAAAATATTAACTATTATTATGCATATGAGTACAGTAAAGCTACTATGTATGGGCCAAGTAAAGTATGACTGATAACTATATAAAAACTAAGAAGATATTAGAATTATATGCACCATCTAGTGTTCGTGCTAAAATAAAACGAGCACGGAAAGTTGGCAAGTACGTGGGGGGAACCACAGGAGCAGCAGCAACTCTAGCTATACCTATTCCTGGAGCAACCGCATCAGGAGCTTTAGCTGGATCAAAAGTAGGAGGCAGATGGGTCGGAGCAAGAGCTATTGCAAAAGATAAAGGAACCAAGATAAAAAGTATAAAGCAAATTAAAGATGCTGGCAAAATAGCAAAGTCAACAGCTAAAGCAGTAGTAGGTACAACTAAACATATAGCAAAATCTACACCCAAGGCAATCAAAGATCTATCATCAATGGCAAAAAAACTTCCAGGGCTTATGGGTAAACTACCAGGAGCAGCAAAAAAACTATCAAAATATGCTATGACAAAGAGACTTCTCAGAACAAGATAAGCCTAGATATATCCGTTTCTCAATCCTATAAGTTACATCATGGCACTTTAAGTTATGAGAAACGGATCTAGAAACTTTGTGAATAAATTTATAAATATTAATTAACAAGGATTATTTACTATGGCTTTAGGACAATCATTTTATGACTTCGGAAGACTTTCTAACTTGAAAGAGCAACGCATACAACATCAAGGTGTTGTTGTTGTTTCTCAGCAAGTAGGTCTCCCAACTGATAGTACTGGTTATGTAGGTATGGATTTAACAGTTGGATTAATAGCTCCAATTATTGTTTATCCTATTGCTGGATACGTTGATGATCAACATCACGATTCCCCAGGAAAAATCGGTGGAGCAACGTTAACTTTCGATAATTCACTTTCATATGAAGGCGATACCGGATCAACACCAGCACCAATGGTGCCAACTGTTACAGCTCCAGATCATCCAAGAACAACTGCAACTATCACTTCTTGTGCATTTACAAACTTGAGAAATGCTGATCAAGGAGTAACCGGAACAGTAAATGTTGAGATGATAGTTGATCCAACTAATACAGCGGTATATGCAGATCCAGATCCAATCTTGGCTACATTTGAATATTGGAATGGTTCCGGGTGGGTAGCAATTGTTGCTACTCAAAGATGGGACTTAGCAGAAGTATTCACATATACTATTACATTACCATCAGCGCCAACAGGAACTCTACAAGTTAGAACTACTGCCAATGTAGTTGATAAGTTAGGTGGATATATCATGTCATTTGAACTAGTAACTGATGGCGCTAGACGCTTCATTGGAACTGATGCATTTGATGTAACTGTATAAATATAATATCATGAACTGATGCCCTCTACTTCTTAATCGGAGTAGAGGGCTTTTTTTAATTAAAGGAGTTTAGAATTGAAAAATGAAAGAGATGATTCTCTATCAGAAGAGGAAATAGAAGAGTTATTTTTTGGAGAGGATGATAAACAGCAGCCTAGTTTAAAACAAGGCCGGATAAAAAAATCTGATTCCATTAAATTTGAAGATGAAATTGAAGCCGAATTTGAAAGAAAAAAACAAATAACAGAAGAAGATTCGTCAGTAAAGGATTATATGTCTCAAGCGAGATTCCTTAAAAGATTTGAAGAAAAAATACAAAAGCGTGATAACGCTGAGAAAAGACAGAAAGAAGAAAGAAAAGCCAACAAAGAAGCTAAAAGGAAAATAAAAGCAAAACAGGAAATGAAAGCTAAATTACCCGCAGAATCAATTATTGCACATGGTGATTATTGTACCCATGATGATATGATAGATCATACTAATGGGGCATCTATGGTCGTAGCAGCATGTAGAAAATGTTCAAGATCTAAGACTTATTCAATGTCAGAATGGCAGGCATATATCAACAACTGAAAATGGAAAAAATATCAATAATAATAACTGCACATAAACGATTTGATTTTATTTCAAATCTTTTAGCTTCGTTATTTAGATATACTACATATCCTAATTATGAAGTAATAGTAATAAATACCTGCCCAAATTATAATTTAAAATTAGATAAATATTTAGAAGCCGAAAAAGAAAAGGGAGTTATAAAAGTAGTCAATGATGGCGAACCTCATCAATACATGGAAGCATGTCAAATGGGTTATGATGTTGCAGAGGGGGAATATATTCAATTATTGAATGATGATATGTTAATTCCTTCTTGTTCTACTACATGGCTTACTACTCTAAAAGAATACTTAGAATCTCATGAAACTGTAGGTTCTACATCATGTTACCAATACATGAATACTAAATCTATTTATACAAAAGGGGAATTGGATATTACTAAGCCGGGTCAAACTTGTGGCTCAATAGTAAAACTACAAGATCTACCTTATGAACTAGAAACATTATGGAATCCTTTTTCATGTGTCGTGTTTAGAAAATCATATATAGATGAAAATAAGTTTACTGATGTTGTTCCACCTGAACAATATCATTATGGAAGTGATTCGTGTTACTGTAGAAAAATATTAGATGATGGATTTACAAATGTAACAATAAATTCAACGTGGATCTATCATTTCAATAATAGAAATTATACTGGACGAATCCAAGATTTTGAATATAGAGGATTATAAATGCGTAAAAAAATTAAAGATTTAGTAAAAGATCCCGAATGGCAAAAAGTAAGAAAATCATTATTAAATAAATGGAATAGTGATGCTGAAAATAATTGTAAAATACTTAGACATTATCTAGGAGCAATGAATTCTACAACTGATGATAAATTAAGAATAGTTATGAATTATTTAGTAGGAACTGGATTTAGAACTGGAAGAATTAAAAATGATTGTATTTCTGATTTACGATCTGAAATATCTATAGAACTAAGAAAAAGAAAATTTAAAAAGTAAAAGAATATAATGGAACTTAAAACTGTTAATAAAAGAATTACCCCTACCGATTCAAAAGACTCTGTTGTAGAACAAGAGTATCCCTTGTCTACACCACCTACAATGCCACAGTCTCAATCTATAGAAGCTGACGTTGAGGTATTGACATCTGAGCGCGTCTCAGATCTATTTAACCGTCTACCCGGTGTTGCATTCAAATGCCATGAAGGATATTTTAGAATACATAAGATAGACAAAAAAACAGGAACGTTCACTGCCAAGTTAATTAATCCTGTAAGGCAGAGTGGCTCTAATAGTATACCTTCCAAGAAAAAAAGAAAGAAGAAATGATATTTACTCCTTATAAACATCTAGAAGGAATTCATTTTCTTGGTATGCAAGTTAAAATATCAATTACTTCAAAAATAAAAAGTAATTCCATCTACGGAAGATTCACGGAAATAGAATTATGAAAAGTTTAGAGGCGCAAATCCCCGACTCTCTACATCAATTGATTATAGAAAGTGGGGACAACACTGAAGATATAGTGATCGCTGCAATAGAGAATTATTTCAATAGAGACTTAATAAAAATAGGAAATATAGCCAGATGGAAATCGGCCCTTGAACAAAAGATAGTAGACGTGCAACGTCAGCTAGATCAGTTCAAATGTGAATACACTGATCCAACATTAGATAGTGGTCTCATTCAACGTGAAACTAACAGGAGAAATTGTTTAGATGTATCCCCTATAAGAGAAATAGATCTTCTAGACTTTCCATTATGAATAATTTAAAATATAAACTTAATAATGGAGAAACAACATTTGGCTCATGGCTCATGACACCAAATCATGTATCTGCTGAAATAATGGCAGGGAATGGTTTTGATTGGCTTGTTGTCGATTGTGAGCACACCGATATAACTCTTGAATCTGTTTCTAAATTTTGTCTAGCCGTTCGTGGGCAATCTACTCCTCTTTTAGCTAGAGTAAGAGAATGTGATAATCTTGCAATAAGACAAGTATTAGATATTGGCGTTGATGGCATCATAGTTCCTTTAATAAATAATGCTAAGGAAGCTGCACTTGCAGTGTCCTCAGCTAAATTTCCTCCCGACGGAATCCGTGGGTTTTCTTTTGGTCGATCTAACAATTGGGGCTCAAACTTTGACGAGTATGTTACAGAAGCTAATAACCGAACTGTGGTTATTGTAATGATTGAATCAGTTGAAGCAGTAGAAAATATTTATGAAATTCTAGAAGTCGATGGGATTGATGGTGTATTCATTGGCCCATATGATTTAAGTGGTTCATATGGGATAGTAGGTCAAACATCTCATCCAACAATTATGGCTGCAAGAAAAAGAGTAATTGACGCATGTACCAAAACAAAAAAGTCTGCTGGTATTCATTTGCTATACGCAGATCATGATTCAATTCAGACAGCAATACAACAAGGATTTACCTTTATTGCACTTGATACCGATGTAACTTATATATCAACAGGAAGTTTAAGGACATTAACTACCGCTAGACATATGCTCCTTTAGGAATTTTTCAACCTCACTGCGTTTTTTACAACCTTCAAACCGTCCAACCTCTGTGCCGTTTTTAAATAGTATAACGGTTGGGAAATTCTCTACTCGATATTTATCAGATAGAGATTCTTCTGCATCGGAATCAATCTTTGAGAAAACAATTTTGTCAGGTGATATAATTCTCTTTTCAAAGGCTACTAAATTTCTATTCATTACTCTACATGGGGGACAACCCTTAGAGTAAAAATCAGCCAACACATACTTATTTTTAAGTGCTTCGTCGAACGTTGATTCTGTAAGAACTATCATTTTATTTTTTTTCCAATAGGTATCTAGTGGGCGCATCGGTATACAATAAAGAATGTTCACCATATCGTTTTGCCCATGCCGTTATATGCCTATTTAGTTCTCCAAGTTCTATTGATTCTATTACTAGCTCTTCAGGAGGAAGAATTTTTTTGTTGGGTTTAGATTTATCATATTGCTTGTCATCAATTCCATCAACCCATTCTTGTAGGATCTTATTGATCAATTGGTTTATGGTAAGCTTCTTATTCGTGTGTTTCTTTAATTGATATTCAATATCATCGTTTACTTCTAAATGTAATCTATTCATACTCATACGAGTTGTACCTTACCGTAATGCCATTTCTGACCTAAAAGTGTTATTGAACATATTAATTGAATAATCATACATATTCCTGAATAATACAACCCTAATGATATTATTACTATCATTTGTAGAAAAATTGCTATGGTTGTAAATCCTATAAATTGCCACGAAAATGCTCTCGCGTCTTTTATTTTATATATCTTTATGACTTGTGGGAAACTTGAGTACATGAACAGAAGACTACCTATTACCATAGTTATATCTTGCCAAATCATTTGTCTACCTCCTCATGTTAATTTTAACCCAAATATTTATTCTAATTAACTATTGAGTAATTCACCCACTGTAATAATTTTATATAGTCTCTAAACGGTTTTAGTTCAACTAAAAATCCAGATTTAACCATACGATGATTTTCAAAATTAACAATGTTGACTATTAGAAGTAATTACTTTCATTTCATACTGCTACTTCAGCTTTTATAGCTGGATAAAACCCGTAGTTAACAATATTGAAGTCATCGTATGTGAAGCTATCAATGCTGTCCACAGACGGATTTAGCTTTAATTGTGGATAAGGGTATGGCTCTCTACTCAATTGCTCCCTGACCTGTTCAAAATGGTTATGATAGATATGTACACTTCCGCCATTCCAAATGAAATGTCCTGGCTTAAATGCAGTGATCTGACATACCATTGATAGCAATAAAGAATATGATGCTATGTTAAATGGAACTCCTAAGAAAGAATCACATGATCGTTGATATAAAATACAATCAAGAAACTCTCCACGTTTTAGAAACTGATAGAAGCAATGACATGGTGGAAGAGCCATTTTATCTATTTCTCCAACATTCCATGCTGATACAATTATACGCCTACAATCTGGATTTGTTTTGAGTCTATCAATAGCATTAGCTAATTGGTCAGTATGAATATGCTCATATCGTTTTGATGGTGATATATATTCATATCTTATGTGTTCCCAGTCTCTCCATTGTTTTGAGTAGACTGGTCCTAAATCTCCATTCTCGTCAGTCCATTCATCCCAAATTCTAACACCATTATCTTTTAGATATTTGATATTAGTTGAGCCTGAAATGAGCCATAGCAACTCATGAATAATTGATTTAGTATGAATCTTCTTAGTTGTTACTAGTGGAAATCCATCCTGTAAATCAAATCTAAGAGTATATCCATTTAAGGCTCTTGTCTTAACTCCTGTTCTATTATCTGAATCAAATCCGTTATCCATAATATCGGCTAACATGTATAAGTAATTATGCAATTAAATCTCCTTTATATTTGTTAGATGATATATCTTCAGCATTCATTATGTAATTCCTTTATTCTGAGTAATCTTTCCCCATCCACTGTGGCTCATCTAGTCCTGAAATTCCATGTTCCACTACTGTTGGAAACTGTTCAGGAAATACTTTTTGTTGTTGTGGTGGATGAGCAACAGGATGATTATGTTGTTGGGGTTGTTGCTGTATAGGTTGTGCTTGAACTATAGGTTGCTTTGCAAGCTGTTGTGGTTGTTGTACAGGTTGCTGTACATGTTGTGGTGATGCTTGTTTAGCATTAGGTTTAGTTTGATCTACTAGCTGAGTCAATAGTGAAACAATTTCATCTAATGAATTATTTAGTACATCAATTTTTCGGACAATATCAGTTGCTGATATTCTAACTTCCTTCTTTTCTTTTTCCATTTGAGTTAATTCTGTTCTTGTGGTAATTAGCCTCTATTTTCAAATCCTGAACTCGTCCATTCAAAAAGTTATTTTCTTTTGTCAATTTTTTTAATAACGCAGATTGAAGTTGGAGAGAAATATCCTTAGTAATATATTCTTCTATCCAAAACTTAGCAGGCTTTCCAGCAATTATTTTATTTAAAGAGTCCATATTAAACTTTAGTTGCAGTTAGATATGGAGATTAGACCTCGTTTTCATCAATTGATTCAGAAGGATTTTTTTGTTTCCTTCCTATCTCAATTTTCATGCAATCTCCACACAAGACAGGGTAGTCTTTTTTCAAGAATACACCAGCAGTTAGACACTGAGGACATAAATAACTTTTAGTAAATTTACCTCTAGGATCTTTATCGGTAGCTACTAGTTCTTCCTTCTCATTACTCTCTCCACCATAAGAGGAATCATCTCCTCCGTATGCTGAATCATCTCCTCGTTCTTGATCAGCGAAAAAATCAGGACCTCCAAATGGGAGCATTCCTCCTGCTTGTTTCATCATATTCAGTGTATTCATTTCGGAACTAGATCTAGTGAATACCATTTTTAAAGGTCTAGTCTCATCAAAATTTCCAGCAATATGAGTTATATCCAATTTCACACTACCCGCCATATCAAGTTGAAAATCCGTTTCTGGACCCGAGATACAATGGATTATGTTATTTTCGCCATCGGTTACATTAAATATTAGCATTATACAATATCCTTGTTATTATTTATTTCTTAACTAAGATTTATTACAGTAGACCGCCATCAGCAACTCTGGGATGTTGTGGCTGTCTTCGCTTATGTGCATCCTTTCTCATATCTTTTAAAGTCTTTTCTGATGCAACATCAAGTTTAGCACCTGGAGTATTTAATAAATTTACTCCCTGCTTTTGATCTTCTTTGGTAATCGTATTTTTTTCTAATTTTTTGCGTTTAATTGTAACTGTTGATTCAGGTGCTGGTTCGTTTACAACTTCAGATTTAACAAACTTATATGTATCCAGTTCTTTTACTTTATTCAAATCAGTTAACATACTTAACATTGAATTCTTTGATGCATCTAATAGATTATGATAGTTTTCCATTTTAGAGTGATTAACAATATCATTCCGGATTATTTCAGAAACTATATCATCCATAGATAACAATGGTCCATATATTTGTTTTAGTGATTGTACATCATTTTCAGTTAGTGCGATTTTGATTTTAGTTGTAGCCATTACTTTGTTCATCCTTTTAGTTATTTATTCTAATTACATTAATCTGCTTCTTCAGGAGCGTTTAATGTTTCACTAAACTCTAAAGGAAGCTGTCCTTCCTTTAATTTCGTATTCAAATATTTCTTAAGGTGATGCATCAATACCTTTGTTATCTGGCCTTCGATGCTAGATATCTGAAAGGATCTATATTGATATAAAATGGTTTTGATTTGATGGAATGACAATTTGACTGATATGACTTCTTTGTCTAATTCATCTATATCTTTTTTTGGTCTTCCTCTAGATTGCATTAAATATTCCTATATGAGAACAAATAACTATGAACGTTATAAGTAATTATTTACAAGAAAATAAAGGAAATATAGTTCCTTTTATTATTCACAAGCATAATCCAAGATCTGGGTCTCTACATTATGATTTAAGGTTTCTTAGTCATAAAGATAAAAAGGTTTTGCACTCATGGGCGTTTGGTTCTAAATTCCCTGATGAGTTTGAAACTAAAATTGTAGGCGTTAGAACTAAAGAACATAATCCAAGATGGTTGACCCTTAAAAGTTACCGATTAGATACGTTTGATCAAGGAACTGTGGAAATAGTAATGTCAGGAAAAAAAATCTTTGAGCTAGAATTCAAGGGTAAAATCATTAAAGGACGTTTTAAATTGTTTCATCTCAAGTCTAAACGGGGCGATAATTGGCTTCTTATAAAAAGAAAGGAAACTAGCTCTTAACCAGTTCCCTTTCTTTCAAATATTCGAATATTTGATAGTGTCATTCAGTCCGCGACCAACTTCAACTCATCGGGACTGTATTCCTGCTGACGATGAAACATGTACTTACCCTTGGGTAGCTTGAATGAATCATGTTCGTCGTGTGTGAATGTGGCTTCATCGTCGGTTACTTCGACAAGATGGCTCTCGAAGTCATCTTCAACGGCAACTGCTTTACAGCCACCCTCTACGACATGGAAGTGATTTGTGACCTCACCTTCCGCCACAGTGTGCATCTGTGACGACTTGAACTCTTTGTCTTTGACCAGATTGAGTAGGCCAGGAGGAAATTCATCTACACTGAAGCAGATGATGTCACCCTGTCTTGCATGTTCACCTTTTTGTAACGTTTCCATCATTGTACCCGTTCGGTTTGGATTTTGGTAATTCTTATGTTATGTTTGGATTTGTGGTGCATATGTATTATTATTCATTTTGAATGTCCACGCAACAGCATCATTTGCATTTGTCATGGTTGGTGGAACTCGTAGATAATAATCTTTATAGTGGCCATCCGGTTCGGCTGTTGCATTGGTGACTTTCACCATACAAACATCTTCATCATCGGCAACGGGTGCCAATAACAAAGTACGATGGGTGCTAAAGTCTTGATGAACAACTTTTGCATCTGATTCTTTAATGTATCTTTCTGCTGTCATTTGTTCTAATTTCAGCCGCTTTATTTCCGCATTTGATTCATTATGGATATCATTTACACTGATTTGTTCGGGGTGTTCGATAATATAATCGTCAACCACCACGCCATTTACTGCCGCAAATCCCCACTCATCAGTGTATTGAATTGCTTTTCTTTCTCTGCTGTGAAGTCTACCCATGTCATCAAGATCAACATGCCGCATCTTGTCAGTGACAATACATACTTCATCCAGTGGGAAAAACCATCCACTGTTCGATGCAAGGTCAAGTAGACCCTGAAGTTTTTCACAACATTCCAATTCCAACAGGTTTCTAAAGAAATCATAGATCGCCAACCAACTTGCGTCGAATTGACCATAGCAAAAGTTTGAGAAGTTTTGAATACTGATGTCAGAAACTTGACCCATCAGATAATCTAGATCGTGGAACTCTTCCAAATGTGCAGGATCGAATCCACTTTTCTTTTCCATCAGGTTCATCACCAACATTCCAGCCATCGGTGAACCTGTGAAAATAATCTTCTTCGGTGGAGGAAGATCTGCGATTGCATAGACATCTGCAACTTGCTGTTCGATTTGTGATTTGTCAATCACATCACAGTTGTATGCAATGTCTTTCCATTTATCCACGTATTTCGGGAATTGATTACTTTGTTCATCAGTGAGATCTACTGTAACTTCCTCATGTGTACTAGACATGTCTTTCCGTTTATCCACGTATTTCGGGAATTGATTACTTTGTTCATCAGTGAGATCTACTGTAACTTCCTCAGGTGTGTTAGATGTGCTAGACATGTGACTCCATAGGTTCAACAAATGTAATTTCTTTATCTTCTGGCATTTTCCCTGAATTTTCAAGAGAGATGATAATGAGTTGATTGACATCTTCTGTATTCATAGCATCTAATAGCCTATCTATTTCATTAGCATCGATGGAGTTATCCCGAGTTGTTAATAGATCAAGCCGTTCTCTAATTAATCTTTTTCCATTTTCTATCTCTTCTAGTACTTCAGGAGGCCGTAATAAAATAGGCATAATAAGATTGAAAAAAGAGCCCAACTCCCCGAATATCGGGGAATCTGTCCTTCCTTCAAATCGCTATTAAAATCTGGAATTTATAGAATTTATGGCATAACTTTTGGCATCGTGTCAGAACTAGGTCTGACTTTGTAATATAATTACACATCGCCTCTCTCCTAGTAAAAGTTGGTAGTTAAAATAAGAGTTTTGTACGTATCATGAGTCAATATATATGGAGTTCTTATTCTAAACAAAGTTCAATTTGTTTAGAATGGTTCCATCCATTAATATACCCGTTCAATGTATTCGTCCATTTCTCATCATGTGCAACTGTCATTACAAAATGGAGATCTCTAAGTTCATTTGGGGTACTGTCTGATATATGTTCAGCTTTCCCGTTGAATTTAAAATATGCATTGAACCGTGTAATGGCATGAAAAATAGATACTGTATCCTCCCCTATTACTGTCATAATCTAATCCTTTAGATGTTTTAGATGGTTATATGTTTTCCTTTCTCACATATAGATATATGTAGAAGGGTCAATTGAAACCAAATAAAATTAAGGAACAAAAATTAACATTATATTAGAACCTAAAAATCACAAAAAGATGTTATATGAATCAGTATCTGTTACATTATACACAGAAAGTTTATATGAAAACTAGAGGCGTGAATGTTAACCCCCAGAAGACGCGGAAATGAACCCAATACAAATATTCTTACAAGAAGCTTCACCTATACCACCTATTTTTTATCACGGATCTCCCAATCCAAGAATTAAAATACTAAGACCAAGATTAGATCCGAGAACTGGAATCACGGGAATTTTTGTTGCTGCAGACATATATGCTCCATATGCATTTTCCTTGTTACCAATACGGCATAAATCAACAGTAAATTTAAAAACTGTGGGTGGTAAGTTTGTTTCGGGTAAAGTAGTATCCCCAGTACCCCTTAATGACAAAGGATATCTATATACTATCAAACCCCATCCAGATGATATGGTGGAGCGATTGCCAGGTCGATTTCATTTAATCAAACCAACTCGTATAATAAAAAGAGAACTTGTAACCATAGAAGATGTGAAGAAGATGGGATGGGAGATAACAATTAAGAAATGAAATCTATCCAGATATTTTTAGAAGAATCCACCACCCGAAAAGTATTAGCTCATATAGCAGGACCTTCGGGAAGTGGCAAGACAACTATTGCAACTGTATTAGCAAAAAAATATCCTAACATAAAATTTACAGACTTAGATGATTTTGATGATGAAGCTGAGCGATTGTTGGGATGGGATGGCATTAAGAAAAGAAAGTATACTAATAAAATGTTGTATACTCTATACAAGAAGAGACAGCAGTTACTCGACAATCATATTAGAAGTAGCAAAAAACCTATAGTATATGTTGGTCATCACTTAGAAGCAGAACATGTTTTAAAGATACCAACAGACAATAGATTTCTCCTTAATGTAGATGCCAAGACATCTGCGTACCGAGGATGGAAGAGAAGCCAATCTGAAGATCCAAAATATCGAAGACTTAAAAAAGAAATTCCTGATGATGTTCGTGCTGCTCAAGAAGATATTGATTGGTTGAAGAAAAATAAATATGTTGTAATGTCCCCTAAACAAATAGATAAGTGGATAAAAAACCAATGAAATCTATCCAGACATTTTTAGAAGAAGCGATTGAGAGAACTAAATCTGATCCAAAGTATCTGTATCATTATAGTGCTCAACCAAGAAAAGAAATTTTAACAAGAGAAGCACAAGGAAATATATCAAAAGATAAACTGGCTGACGAAGAATCAGCAGCAAAGTTTAGATCAGAGAAATTCATATATTCTAAACATGTATCTCTCACATTTGATCACTTACCTTTGGATATCATCTTAAAACATTTCCCATCGGACCACCATACATACAAACCAGGAACTACAATCTATCGTCACGATATCTATATACCTGACTTAGAAGATATGTATTGGAAGGTTGGTGAATCCCCTTTAAGTACTTTTATGGGTGATTATCTATGGATGAAATTAGATTGGTATAAAAAGATATTCTTCAAACTAAGAAGAACCGGTAGGATACTCAACAAAGAAGAAGGGCAAGGTACCCAATCCATGTTAAAAGCTTCAGCTAGATATTCTGGCACATATCGACATTACTTTCAAAAGCTGGTGGATAGACCTGACTTCCAAAAAATGACCGGCATGTATGCTCCTAACGTGCCACACATTTTTCTATACCCACCCAATGGCAAACTCATTCCGAAGAAGATAGAGAAGGTCAAATTGTAAATGAAAATTATTAAAACATTTTTAGAAGAAGCGATTGGGAGGACTAAATCTGATCCAACGCATCTGTATCTAAATTTGAAAAACTTTTAAATACACCTTAAAAAAATATTATGATTATTACCGAAGTAGTAGTAAAAAAGAAAGATGGTTACTATCTATATAGTAAGGATAAGTCAAGGAAGTTAGGAGGTCCATATGATACAATGGACGAAGTTAGAAAAAGAGAAAGGCAAGTTCAATATTTTAAACACAGAAGAGAACACTTGATCATTTCTTCAAAATTTGTTTTAGTGGATAAACTTTTAAAATATTAGGAAATGTTAAAAAAAGTTTATAAGATTTAAAAGTTTTTATAACTTTATTAATCTTAAAATAACTATCTAGATATACTAGATTTAGGAGATTTATGTAAATGGTTGTAACAGCAACATTTATTCGATAACATATCTTTTTTAAATTTATAATAAAAAGTATTGTATAAATTATAACTAAAAAACATGGGGGAGTTTACTACTCCCTCCCCCTGTTTTCTTCCCATTCCTGAGATACCTTCCTCCAGTATATATCCAATCGTCGTTTCTTCTTTGGTCCCGCCTTCCTCCATTCGGGTCCACCATTCCAAAGCCTTGCGACTTCTTCAGGTGATTTTTCTTTGTACCGTTTGGCGTATTGAATACATACCCAACGGGCAAGTGATTCATGAATCATGTCTTCCAATGTGTAATTGGTCCCACAGAACTCGTTTACATCGATAAGACAACCTCGCCGAATTTGCAAAGGCCCATATGCTCCCTCTCGAACTATGGCTGCTTGTGCTTGTTTTGTGGTCTTTGGTGACTCAACTGCAATCATCGCAGCTAACAACCCGATCCATACTGACGGTTCCATACTACTACCTCCAGGTTAATGCATTAAAATTTGATTTCTTAAAAGTTAATATATATAGACAAAATCCATACAAAAAAAATGAGAGGGGGTCTAGTCCCTTCCCATTTTTTTGTAACCGCAATTACATTTAAGATTTTCATCCTAGTCGCCGATTGTCTGTGTATAGACCAGTTATTTAGCGTGTCCTTAAATAACATTCTTTGCTAACCACTTTTCCCGTAAAAGGAGGATAGTTAACTTAGATACACATAGAGAAGCTCAACGTCAAACTCCTGTTACAAAGTTTAAGATTCTTCTCTGTCGGGGATAATACCGAAGTAGGAACTTTCGGTCGGACCATGGATCTTGAACCATATTGTGGGGTGACTGAGATTAATCCTAGTTTAGTTTAATACAAGTGGAACCGTCATTTACCTAAAATCTCTTTCCACTTTAAAAACCGAACACGATAAGACTAACCGTCCCATGACATAAATCAACAATTCAAATAAAACAGATCAGTCGTAATTGGTGGCTGGGAAGTCGCAAATACTCTCCGTTAACAATTACATCTATCCTATCGTCCTCGTCAAATGTCGAAAATACAAGGGAAATGTTTCGCCTGTATTTTCAAGTTTTCGAAAAGAATATTACATGTACACGAATCAAAATGATTTAGCTTCTCTGCTCAGGCGAAGCTGATCAAATCGACATCATATAACAAAACTCTCGTCCTCTCATAATTTAATATATATAGATATAGAAATCTAAAATCAGGTAGATAATACTCTACCTTATTTTTCAGTCATCAATCGACCGATCCTTGATCATTAGAAGACTCTGTAGATTTAGCCATTGGATCACCATTAACGGCCTCTATGTTAGTAGGCTTCTCTGCAAGATCACTCACATCTACAAAGTCTGCAAAGTTTAGAGGAAAGCCCCCATCCGGTACTTCTTCTGTGGGACCATCTAATAATTCAAGGCCCATATTATGGTTCTCCATTTCAGTTCCTTCAGTCAATTCATTAAGAGTAGTCTGAATGATTTCAGATAATTCTTCCCCCACTAAATCATTGAGTAAATCAATTTGCATGACACTTGTATCTATTGAAACTTTTCTATATTTGATCCCTAAAGTAGAACTAAGAAATGTTACAAGATCACCGGCTTCAGCTTCAGTATACTTTTCTTCTAGAATAGGAAACATTTTTTCTCTTAACAAATCTAATTTACTCATCATTAGATCCATAACCGTGTTTATAACTTCCGTTTGAGAATCAACTATTTCGGATTTCTTTTTTTCCAGCTCGGCTTTTAGGTCGGGATCTGTTTCCTCTCCAATAAGAGTATCAGTATTTTTTACTCCAAATGATGCAATTGCACTTATGATCGGATCGGATTGATCTTTGATAAGATCTTCATCATACATAATTTCTACTAACTGTTGATGTGGGGTCTTGGTGGTCGAGTCGGCCATTTGAATACTACCTTTGTTTTTAATTGTAATAAGAAACTTATATTTATTTTATAAGAAAAAACAAGGAGGGGAGTTACCCCCCTTTGCTTCTTCTCATGGAGGCGAACTATGCCGCCTTCTTCTCGTCCTTCTTCTCGTCCTTCTTCTCGTCCGTCATCTGGAACTCGAGGAAGCGGGCGAAGACTTCTTTCTGGCCCTCGGTATTTGTCGGAATTTCGACGGAATGGTCCTTCTTTACCATCCACTTGTGAAACTCCGATGATTCATTCTGGAGGTACTTCAGAGCATCCTTCAGTAACTTAGTCGCTTCCGCCTTTTCCTGTTTTTGGGCGAGCACATTCAACCCCTCCGCGTCTGGTGTCGGACTGAACGCCGCCAAGATACGGCACCGATGATTGTTCAGCGCTTTCTCCTGACGTTGGAGATTCGAGATTAATTCATCAGCCTGTTTCTGGGTGAGCCGACCAACAGACACCAGTGCATTGATGTCGTCTTCCCGCCAGACGAAGGAGTCGCGGCGACGGATGGAACTGATCTGGCGGGAGTTATTGACAACCCCCAGTAACAGTAACACGTTGATAATTGATTGGACTAGCATGATTTTCCTCCATGCGTTTATGGTGAACTTAGGCTGTAAACAGCGACTTTAATGGCGATGTCCATTAAAATCTACAACCTATTACTTTCCTATTCGTAAGTTTATATATATAGACAACATCTTTATATACCAATTAAACGTGTATCTATACTATTTTATTAATACTGATCGCATTAAATAATATAAATACATATAGTTCTCGTAACCAATACCATATGTCTGTTTCATTTATAGATTTACCTATAACGATGTGAAGACTTGTTCTTGGATTAGAAAGTTCCCCCAATCTAACCATTCATCTAAATTCCTAAAAAAGAATGGGGAAATATTCATTAACCTTTCCCCATTCTTTCCACCATAAACGCCGCATTACTACGAACGAAAACATTAATTCCTTTCTCATATATTGATATACATACTTTACGATTTCTTTAATAATAAGTTATATCTTCATATGAGATAGTTCACCTAAACATCTGAAATTAGTTCTACCCATCTTGCGGTTAATATCAACATGCCAGTGACCAAATATCCAAATGTCTGGTTGGTGTATCTCGTACATTTGTTGTAACAATTGACCAGTCCTGGTCTCTATTTTGGTTAAAGTAACTTTTGTTGTAACCAAGAAGTTTCTCATTACAGTTGGACAATCATGAGTTATCATCAAGCTAGGTTTAGTTTTTGCATATAAATCTAATGCATCATAACCTTCAGATATTGTAAGTTCTTCTTTCTCCCACCATGATTGATCCGGTGTTCTCAAATGTTTGTCAATCGAAAATGCACCTCTAACAAAAAAGAAGTCTATATCCCCTAACTTTGTAAACCCGTAATCACCAATACAGTTAGGACAATCATATAACTTATCATAATTATCATGATTGCCGGGTAGAAATTTATGTCGGGTAGAATCTACTGATTCCAGATGTGAGTAATCAAAATCCATATCTCCTATCTGCAACGAGCAGTAATCTTCCATGAAATCTAGTACTCTAAAATATCCTTCTTTCTTACCATGTACATCTCCTATTAAGACTAATGCCACACATAACTCCTTTTAGTTATCTATTTGTATTTCTAAGTTTTTCCTGAAACTGATTTCTTTTTTCAGTATATTTTTGAATTTGTTTCTGAATCTTCTACGAACTATAGTACACCCATTTCTTTTGTTACTTCTTAATCTTCTAAATAGAAATCTGAGTTGGTTAAAAAATTACGGTGATCTAATATTAATTGAGTTTTGTAGAAGTTGTTCATAATAAAAAGGATGGTAATTATGTTTTAATTTGTTCTAGTATATTGGATTTCATACTGGTAATTTGCCTAATCATTACATTATAATAAAATTTAGTTTGCATTGAAGGATTATTAATTCTAAAAGAAGGAACTAGAATTCTTCCTTTAGTTACGTATCCCCCAATTGCAACAGTAGTACCTGAGAATGAATAATAACAAAAAATAATCAATCGTGGATAGTTCATAAAAAAAACAAGGGGTAAACCCTATTTCAAAGGTTACGTGTGAAATAACATGTCATCTCATAAGTTAATATGTATAGACGGAACAAACCTATATATGAAAATTATACAGGAATATTTAAACGAAGCAAATATCTTCAAGGACATTTTATCTGATGTCAGAAAGAAGGGAAAAGATCTAATCCAAAAATTAAGCAAGAAAGCTGCTATTGAATTAGAAAAGGATATTAGAAAGAGCCTGACTGAAAAGGGATTAATTATATCTAATCTCAAATTAAGTCTTGGTAAATTCAGAGGAAGTTATTTTGTCACTTCATGTAAGTTATCAGTGAAGCCCAAAGGACGTATTTTTAAAACAGATACACAAGCAGAAAAACTATTAGTTTTTCTGCAATCGGACTTTAGTCCAAAATTCAAATTAAAATCAGTTTCAGATGGTGAAGCTCATTTTAATGTGAGGTAATCGATTCTTCTTTAACATTTCTTTCAATCACTTGAATGATAAAGTTTAAAGTTTTATAGGTAAGGTATATACCAATGATAGTGACCGTTCCTGTGATAATGGCAACTACCAGGATGGTTGCTGCAACGATTGCAAATATGAGTTCTGCTCCAGTCATAATGATTCCTCTGTTTGATTAAATGGTATGTCGTAGTCTGGATTTAAACCGAAAAATTTGATCTGTCGATTTCTCAATCAAGATTGTCATCACAGTCTTGGTCATCAATATTTTGATAACAAATTGAGTTGTGTGGACCTTCCCGCCAGAACTAATGCCTGAGGTATCAGACATATGATGTTGTCAGTTATTGATGTATTAACTGATCAAAATATAATAGTTAAAAATAAAGCTCTCCCACTTTTATATATAAGTAATAAAAGATGGAATTTCAAATCCCATCAATTATTGATATATGTAGACTATCTAATATATAATAAGGAAATAAAAAAAGGACCGAAGCCCTTTAGATTACCTTTTGAAGACGCGACATATCGCCTTCGCGTTCCTCCTCGCTTACGAAGCAACAGTGAGTACCGATTCTTTTGGTTTTTACCACTCTCCAGTCTTGCCAGAGCCCGTGTTCTGATACCCTCAGAGCCCATGTGTGTGTCTCACTCTCGGTGCCAAAAGCTAAGTAGTTGGTTTCCCATCGTCCACTACGTGCGTACTGTACTTCAAGAGCCCAGTAATGTGTTTTACTGCGCCGTGTGCCGAGTCGTTTGGTTTTCATCCTGGCCTCCTTTTTGGTTACTATAGTGCGATTTTTCTAATCCTTCTCAGATTGTTAAGTGTGTTTCTTCACTCAAATATATATATAGACGTTACCCATCCATACCCATCCATAACAATAAATAATATTACATTAAAAAGGGGGGGGGTTATTGTCTATATATATTAATTTATGAGAAACAACAATTCTAACTCATGGGATATCTTATTTGGGTTGTTCATTGTCTGACTGTAATTGATCTGTCAGATGTAACCAGGAAAGATTAATCAACTGAAGGAGCACAGCGATGAAAACGATTATTCGAGTTTGTGTATTCACCTGCGTAATCTGTCACATCCTGCAGGTGCTTGCCAAAATGACCCAAGACATGCCGCCAGCAGCGGCGAACAGGATCAAAAAGATTGCTGATTATGTCAGCAGTCCGAAGTTCATGGACGATGTTCTAACACAGTTGGATCATCAGTACTAGGGGCTTCGGCCCTTTTTTTCTTGAAGTTTTTTTAGCACTTTTTTAAGATTATATAAGTATCTAAAAGTTCCAATGTGTACTAACTAATAGAACAAAATTTAATAATAATTTTTATAATTCCATTATACATGGAATATACAATTGATTATAAACATGAATGACAGATATACACAATGCAAATTGTCTATTAGAAGCTAACAATCCAAACTTCTCAGAGAAAAAATAGCATGACAAGAAAAGAAGTAATGATAATAGCTATCAATGAGATGAATACATCATTGAAGCTTGATTCAGTATTCGAAGACTGTGAGCTCATAAATATTAGCGGACCCGAAAAGGATAGTAGCGGATCAAATAGTTATGACTTAAGTCTAAACTACAAGGGAGGAGAATACGCTTTTTTTGTAGAGATTACAGTTCAAGGGGACATTCGATGCGAGTGTTGGTCAGTCCCTAATAAAGAGTGATTTTTTTGCCGTTTTTTTAAGATTAGTAAAAATACTTGTATTAGGAAAAAACAATCAGATAGATGAAAATGATGTACCAATCAAGAGGGGTGTAGATAATGGAGAAAGAAGAAAACAACTTAAGTCTGAATGAGTCAGCCAACTTAACGATAGACGTTAAGAGTTTGGTGGGGATGTGTGCAATGATTCTATCAATGGCGGGTATCTACTTCAGCCTGACCGCACAAATAGCACAACTTCAATTAGACGTTATCCGTATGCAAGACTCCGTTGCAACCAATGAAGAATTTCGTATCAAGTGGCCCCGTGGAGAACTTGGAGCTTTACCCGATGATGCGGTTCAGGATCTAAACATTGAGTACATTCAAAAAGAATTGGCAAAGATTCAAAGAGAATTTGATGATCACATGGATGAACCACATCAAAGCAATTAAGACACAAGAAGTGAAAGAAGCTTAGAACCATAATCGAATACATACAAATGTAGCAAATGAATTTCTATACGAAGGATTCTTTTTCTAATCCAAAAAATATAAAAAATTTTAAAATTCAATGATACTCTATTGATAAACTATTTTAGAGGATCATTAAATAATATACAAGGAACTTAATTTAAGGAAGTAAAAAAAGACCCGAAGGTCTCTTCTTCAACACCCATTTCCTGGACCGTTGTAATCAGTATTGTAGCCATGATAGGCTACGCTCCCGCTGCCATAATATGGATGAACCACATCAAAATCAGGAGCGTGATAATCAGGAGCGTGATCATCCCCATAGTCTACAGTCATTATCAGGTGGATAAGCAATGCGGTTCTCTTATCCACCAGATGTTGCTTCTTTGTCAACCATCGAGACATGTCTTCCGTAATCTGATGGGTATGCAGACTTGATCTCTTTTCCTTTCTTTGCTTGGCTACAAATAAAGGAAATGAAGTAACACCCATCTCCTTCAATGTATTTCTGGTGCTCTCCGCCAAGTACTCCCAGCACCCCGGGTTCTCCTCTATCATTTCTGTCAACAGTTTCTCGTGTTTGTGTTTCATGATAGTACTCCTTTCTTTGTTGGATTGTTGTTTCTTATAAGTAAATATGTATAGACGACATTTAGCAAGAAAGACTAGTATAAGTATTAGTAAAGATTATGGGGTCTAGAAGGTTTTGCTAAAGGTACTAGAAAAGATTATGGGACCTAGAAGGTTTTGCTAAAGGTTGCTAAAGGTTGCTAGAAAAGATTATAGGGACTAGAAGGTTGCTAAAGGTTGCTAAAGGTTGCTAGAAAAGATTATAGGGACTAGAAGGTTGCTAAAGGTGCTAGTAATGAAAAA